>Ga0129317_1000007_pt1 | contig 393576 bp, 350 predicted proteins | sample Cm1ome_FD_94430 | JGI IMG/M metagenome (GOLD analysis project Ga0129317, IMG submission 94430) | Eastern black-and-white colobus group fecal microbial communities from Wisconsin, USA - Cm1105 metagenome | ecosystem: Host-associated > Mammals > Digestive system > Large intestine > Fecal...
GGAGCTGACTAATACTAATCGGTCGAGGGCTTAACCAGAAGGTTCAGGGGATAGGAAGTTTGTTCAATTCGGTTTTCAATATGTGGTTTTGAGGGTACGTAAATTGTTGAATTTGTGCTTGAAATTTGGATTAAATTATTGTATAATGATTTGGTCAGCGCAATAGACAATTAGTTGTACCATTATTCCTCGATAGCTCAGTCGGTAGAGCACGCGGCTGTTAACCGCGCTGTCGTAGGTTCAAGTCCTACTCGGGGAGTTTTTAGTGGAAGTCCATGGCGACCACTACCTTATTCAGGCCCCATGGTCAAGCGGTTAAGACATCGCCCTTTCACGGCGGTAACACGAGTTCGAATCTCGTTGGGGTCATTTAGTTTCAGGATAATTGGCATGAACATGCCGATGTGGCTCAATTGGCAGAGCAGCTGATTTGTAATCAGCAGGTTATCGGTTCGAGTCCGATCATCGGCTTTACTGTGACAACAGTAAATTTTATAAGAGATAATATAGTTCGGACCTTTAGCTCAGTTGGTTAGAGCAACCGGCTCATAACCGGTCGGTCCTGGGTTCGAGTCCCCGAAGGTCCACTCTTTCCTAACTAAAGCAGATTGAGAACTATATAATCCAAATAATGGCCCGGTGGCTCAGCTGGTTAGAGCGCCGCCCTGTCACGGCGGAGGTCGACGGTTCGAACCCGTTCCGGGTCGTTTGCATTTTATAATGCGACATAATTCATATGCATTTTGGGGTCTTAGCTCAGCTGGGAGAGCATCTGCCTTACAAGCAGAGGGTCACAGGTTCGAGCCCTGTAGGCCCCATTTGTATTATGCGGGTGTGGTGGAATAGGCAGACACAAGGGACTTAAAATCCCTCGGTAGCGATACCGTGCCGGTTCAAGTCCGGCCACCCGCATTGCAATTAAGTTCTGATGCTGTAAGGCGTTGGGACTTTTCTTGTAATTATATTGGATTTGCGGCTGTGGTGGAATTGGCAGACACGATGGGTTTAGGTCCCATTGGGAGACCGTGCAGGTTCGAGTCCTGTTAGCCGCATAGTAGGAGCCTTATAAAAGGGCTCCTTTTAGATTGAACAAAAAGTATGATGACAAGGGTGATGGAGCCGGACAAAGCGGGAGGGATAACCGCAGTCCCTAATGATGACATACAGATGTCATGTTTCTTCTGATATAATATGGAAAAACAGGAAGAGGGAGAACACATGAGGTTAGATGGATTTGGTATTTTCGTCAAGGATATGGGGACTATGATACGGTTTTACCGTGATGTTTTGGGATTTGGGATAAAGGAAAATGAAGAGAGTGAGAATGTATTCCTGGAAAAGGATGGTACATTGTTCCTGCTTTATGGGCGTGACGGGTTAGAGAAGATGACTGGCAGGAGGTTCTGCTATGCAGATAAGGTGAACGGTCATTTTGAGATAGCATTAACAGTATCCGATTATGCGGCGGTAGATGAGGCATATAATAGTGTGATTGAAAAGGGGGCTGTGCCGGTCATGGCACCTGTTACGGAGCCTTGGGGGCAGCGGACCTGTTATGTGGCTGACCCGGAAGGCAATCTGGTTGAGATTGGGTCATTTGTTAAGGGGGAATCATAAAATGGACCATAGTCCGGTTTTTAAACAGGTCACATTGGAAAACCTGGAGGCAGAACATATATGCTGCTGCATTTCCGATAAGAAAGGTGAAAATTGTGTGTCATCCAAGAAGTCATGGCTTCGCAACAGGATGCAGGAGGGGCTTGTGTTCAACAAGCTGGATGTACGGGGAAAGGTGTTCATAGAATATTTACCGGCAGAATTTGCCTGGGCGCCCATTAATGCAGATGGTTATATGTATATTGACTGTTTATGGGTTTCCGGGCAATACAAGGGAAAAGGGTATGGGGACCAGCTGCTGGATCAATGTATTGCTGACAGCAAGGCCAAGGGAAAAAGGGGTCTTGTCTGCCTGTCATCTAAAAAAAAGATGCCGTTTCTTTCAGATCCGGGATATCTTAAGCACCGGGGATTTAAGGTGGCAGATACAGCCAGCCCTTATTATGAGTTGTTCTATCTGCCTTTTTCCGATTCGGAAACAGTGCCGTCCATAAAGGATGTGGCAAAGAATGGCTGTGTGGATGAGAAGGGATTGGTGCTGTATTATTCTGACCAATGTCCGCATACATCTAAATATGTACCGCTTCTTGCTGGGAATCTGAAGGAACTTGGGCTGGAGTGCAGGTTCCGGAAGATTGAAACCAAAGAGGATGCACAGGCAGCGCCTGTTCCATTTACAACATATGCATTGTTTTATAATGGAGCGTTTGTTACCAATGAAATCCTATCGGAGAAGAGCTTTTCAAAAATATGGGAGCGGATTGGGAATACGCAAGGATAGGGAAATATGCATGCTGTATGATAAAGATATAAGGGAGCCCCTTTTTGATTTCCTGGAGGAAGCTTATGGCAAGTTAAGGATTATAGAAGAAAAACAGGTAGGGAAATCAAGGGCGGATATTGTGATGGTCCTACCCGGGCTTTTGACGGGAATTGAGATTAAAAGTGATGCTGATTCTTACGTGCGTCTGTCGCGGCAGGTTAAGGATTATGACCGCTTCTTTGACCGCAATATGGTGGTGGCAGGTTCCAGCCACGCGGCCCATGTCAGGGAACATGTTCCGGGATGGTGGGGAATCATAACAGTGGAGCAGAATGACCGGGAAATTGATTTTTATGTTCTGCGGCAACCTCAGGAAAACCCTATGATGAACTGGAAACGTAAACTCAGCCTTTTGTGGCGTCCGGAATTGGCGCATATCCAGGAGCTTACCGCCATGCCCAGATATAAAGAGAAGAGCAAGGCATTTGTCATTGAAAAAATACTGGCAAAGGTGCCTGGGGAGCAATTGTCCGTCTTGGTGAGCGAGGAACTATTTGAGCGGGATTATACACGGATTGAAGAGGTAATCAGGGCGTATAAGATACAGAACAGGCCGGAACTGAAGGGCCGGACAGGGAAAAGGAAAAGGAGGAGGCCGTAGAACATGTTTTCAAAAGAAAGTGATTGACGGGCCACCAAGTTTTTCGTATAATTTTTATTAATGGCTGACAGAAGTCAGCATTTGCGCAGGGTAAGAATCCTGTATGGACCTAAGGTCCGGACGGTAATTAACAGCAATGCGTTTATGATATCAGGAGAATACCAGGAAGGTAATGGATATCCCTAAGGGATAGGTCTGTTTTCCTGGTATTTTTGTGTGTTAAAAACATCCGGAAGAGGGAGACGAAAAAACAGATGGGCCTGAACCATATGAGGTGGTTTTCAGGACTGATAGGAGGACGGGAATGAAACGATGTTTTAATTTTACCATGGCAGCCGTGTTAGCAGCAGCCATGCTGGCGACTGGGTGCGGGGGAAATGGTTCCGGTACCACAGATGTAACGGCATCCGGGCAGGAGCAGCAGGGAACACAGGGGACAGCACAGGCGGAGGGGCAGCAGGAAACAGGACAAGTGACCGGACAGCAGGGAACGGTACGGGATGATGTGATTGTTGTAATGGGACCCACATCCGAACCAGAGGCGGGATTTGATCCTGCTTATGGATGGGGGGCAGGGGAACATGTGCATGAGCCGCTGATCCAGAGTACCCTGACTGTGACAACCACTGATTTGAAAATCGGCTATGACCTGGCCACGGGTATGGAAGCCAGCGATGATGGCCTTACCTGGACCGTGACCATACGGGATGACGTGTCATTTACAGATGGGGAGAAACTGACTGCCGGGGATGTGGCATTTACCTATAATACATTGAGGGATACCAGTTCAGTTAATGATTTTACCATGCTGAAAGAGGCTCAGGCGGTGAATGATACAACGGTGGAATTCCATATGAACCGCCCGTACTCCATATGGCCATATACCATGGCCATTGTGGGGATTGTGCCGGAACATGCCTATGGGGCTGGATACGGGGAGCATCCGGTTGGCTCGGGCCGTTATATGTTGAAGCAGTGGGATAAAGGGCAGCAGGTAATCCTGGAAGCTAATCCGGATTATTATGGGGAAGCGCCAATCATGAAAAAGGTTACCATCCTGTTCATGGAGGAGGATGCGGCCTACGCAGCTGTCATGTCGGGACAGGCAGACCTGGCCTATACGGCTGCTTCCTATTCGGACCAGACACTGCCGGGGTATGAACTGCTGGCCTTTGAGACCGTGGATAACAGGGGATTTAACCTTCCTGCCGTGCCGGATGAAGGGAAGACAGAGGACGGCATATCCATTGGTAATGATTTTACAAGTGATGTGCAGGTGCGGCGGGCCATCAACCTTGCCATTGACAGGAATGAGATGATTGACAATGTGCTGAGCGGTTACGGAAGCCCGGCCTACAGCGTTTGTGACAAGATGCCATGGTATAATGATGCTGCGCAGGTTGGGTACGATGCGGTAAAGGCAGCGGACATACTGGACAAGGCCGGCTGGGTGATTGGAGGCGATGGAATCAGGGAAAAGGACGGCGTCAGGGCCTCCATGACCCTTATGTACCCGGCCAGTGATTCTGTCCGCCAGGCCCTGGCAGCAGACACGGCCAACCAGTTAAAGGAAGTTGGGATTGAGGTTAAGACAGAGGGCGTTGGCTGGGACACGGCTTATGACAGGGCGCAGGCAGAGCCCCTGATGTGGGGCTGGGGCGCGCATACGCCGATGGAGCTCTATAACATTTACCATACGATGAAGGAATCGGGGCTGGCAGAGTATTCTCCTTATGCCAATGAGACCGTGGACCGTTATATGGATGCGGCCCTGGCCTCCAGCGACCTGGAACAGTCCTACGAGCTTTGGAAAAAGGCGCAGTGGGATGGAAATACGGGGATTACCCAGGATGGGGACATCCCATGGATCTGGCTGGTGAATATTGACCATCTGTACTGGGCCAGGGAGAATCTTAAGGTGGCGGATCAGAAGCTGCATCCCCACGGCCATGGCTGGTCAATTGTGAATAATGTGGATCAGTGGAGCTGGGAATGATGCCGGGAGAAGACGGATTAAGATATGATAGCGGCGCCAGCGTACTGTTGTGGGTTGCGTAAATGAATGAAAAAGCCGCAGATAGCCGTGGGATTGGTAAATGACTGCGGGATTAACGGCTGGATGTGGGAACTGTAAGTAAATGCAAAACCAGCGGATGGCTGTGATGAAAGGACAATGACATGGGTTTAAGACAGGTTGGTAAGAATATTGCGCGGATGTCAGTGCTGCTTGTGCTGGTCAGTATTGCGGCCTTTTTCCTGGTCACGGTGTCGCCTCTTGACCCATTGAGGACAAATGTGGGGCAGGCAGCGCTGGGAAGCATGAGCCAGGAGCAGATTGCACAGCTTGAGGAGTACTGGGGCGTGAATACGCCGCCTGTTAAACGGTATGTGTCCTGGGCAGCGGATTTCCTGCGGGGGGATATGGGGACGTCCCTTCTGTACCGTCAGCCGGTTTCTAAGGTAATTGGGGAAAAGCTGGCTAATTCCTTGTGGCTGATGGCATCGGCCTGGCTGGTATCCGGCGCAGTGGGATTTGTGCTGGGCGTGGCTGCAGGGGCCAGGAAAGGGGGGCTGACAGATAAGCTGATTTCTGCGTATGCGCTGCTAACTGCCAGCATCCCGGCTTTCTGGCTGGCGCTGGTATTGCTGATGATATTTGCAGTGTGGCTTAAGGTGCTTCCTATCGGACTCAGTGTTCCCATTGGAATGGAGGCATCCGCTGTCACGCTGGGGGACAGGCTGGTCCACGGCATCCTACCGGTGGCAGCCTTGTCCATTACCGGCATTTCCAATATCGCACTTCATACAAGAGAGAAGATGGCAGAGGTCATGGAGAGCGATTATGTGCTGTTTGCAAGGGCAAGAGGGGAATCGGAGTGGGAAATCGTGAAGCGGCATGGCATACGTAATATCCTGCTTCCTGCCATGACCCTGCAGTTTGCTTCGGTCAGCGAGATATTCGGGGGATCGGTCCTGGTGGAGCAGGTATTTTCTTATCCCGGATTGGGGCAGGCAGCTGTTACGGCAGGCCTGGGAGGGGATGTGCCGCTGCTGCTGGGGATTACTGTCATAAGCTCAGCCATTGTGTTTGCAGGCAATTTCACCGCCAATATACTGTATGGCGCAGTGGACCCCAGAATCAGAAAAAGGAGGGCAGGGTGATGGGATGGTTTACGGCGTGGAACCGGCGCAAGACCCTTTTTATTTTCCTCATAATGGCTGCCCTTATGCTGACGGTCATTACCATTGGGGGCAGGGTATTGGAAAATGAGGCCATGGTGACGGATTTTTCCAGGAAGAATCTGGCGCCATGTCCGGCATATCCCTTTGGGACGGACTGGATGGGCCGGGATATGTTTGTAAGGACCATAACAGGTCTTTCACTGAGCATACGGATTGGACTTCTAACAGCGGCAGTGAGTGCGCTCATTGCCTGTTTTATGGGAACGGCCGCAGCCTGTCTGGGAAAAGCAGCAGATGGATTGGTGGGGATTGTCATTGACCTGGTCATGGGAATTCCTCATATCCTGCTGCTGATCCTGATTTCCTTTGCCGCAGGAAAGGGATTCTGGGGCGTGATGGCGGGGATTTCCCTGACACACTGGACATCCCTGGCAAGACTTTTGAGGGCAGAGGTGATGCAGCTGAAGGAGCGTCAGTACATAAAGATTGCGGGAAAACTGGGAATGGGGAAAATGCAGATAGCGTGGAAGCATATGATGCCCCATCTCCTGCCCCAGCTTCTGGTGGGGGTGGTGCTTCTGTTTCCTCACGCCATCCTTCATGAGGCAAGTATCACATTCCTTGGGTTCGGCCTTCCGCCGGAACAGCCGGCCATTGGGGTCATCCTTTCAGAGAGCATGAAGTATCTGGCCATGGGAAAATGGTGGCTGGCCCTGTTTCCCGGATGTTTGCTGGTACTGGTGGTGGTGCTGTTCCATTTTATCGGTGATACCCTGATGACGCTGATCAACCCCAATCAGGCGCATATGTAGGCTGTCCGGGGTGGCTGGGCCGGCATGGCTGGGCTGGCGTAGCTGGACCGGGGGAGATGGAACAGGGTGTGGAGTGTGTATGGCGGTGAAGCCCATATACGGCAATTGCAGGTATATGGGCGCATAGGAAAATTGTGCAGGGAATGGGAATGGCAATGGGAACCGTACAGGGCGGCCCATGGGCGCTTGGAAGGAGATTGGCAGGATGGAAACAATATTGTCGGTGGAACATCTGATGATTTCATTTTCCCAATATGAGAGAGGGTGGAGGAAAATCCAGCTTCCGGTCATCAGGGATCTGAGTATTAATATAAAAGGGCATGAAATCGTGGCTGTGGTGGGATCCAGCGGTTCGGGAAAGAGCCTGCTGGCCCATGCGGTCATGGGGCTTCTGCCTGCCAATGCTTCCTGGAAGGGAAGGATTGCCTTTAAGGGAGAGGAACTGACAGGAAAAAGGGTGGGGGAACTGAGGGGAAGGCAGATGGTGCTGGTGCCTCAGAGCGTTTCGTATCTGGACCCGCTTATGAAGGTGGGGGACCAGGTGAGGAGAGGGCATAAAGATGGGATATCCAGAGCCAGAAGCAGGGAAGTTCTTGGCAGGTATGGGCTGGGGGAGGATACGGAGGAGCTTTATCCGTTTCAGCTGTCTGGAGGAATGACGCGCCGGGTGCTGATTTCCACGGCTGTCATGGAGAAACCCGAATTGGTGATTGCGGATGAACCGACCCCGGGGCTTCATATCAGCGCGGCCAAGAGGGTGCTGTCACATTTCCGGGAGATTGCGGACGGGGGGGCTGGTGTGCTGCTGATTACCCACGACCTGGAACTGGCCCTTCAGGTGGCTGACCGGATTGTGGTATTTTACGCAGGAACCAATGTGGAGGAGGCTGCTGTGTCTGACTTCCAGAAGGAAGAGCGCCTGCGTCATCCGTATACAAGAGCGTTGTACCGAGCCATGCCGAGCCATGGATTTGAGGTTCAGCCAGGGGCGCAGCCCTATGTAAAGGACCTGCCCGTGGGATGTCCCTATGGCCCCAGATGTCCGATAGCAGACCAGGGCTGCATGGAAGAAATAGAGTATCGCGCTTATGAAGGCGGTATGGTAAAATGTAGGAAGGCAGGAACATGAGACTGGAAGCAGAAAACATTTCCTTTCAATATGATAATGGAAACAGGAAGATACTGAACAATGTAAGCATGGGTCTGGAGCAGGAGGAACGGGTGGGGATTACTGCTCCCAGCGGATTTGGGAAGACCACATTCTGCAAGATCCTGGCTGGATATGAATTACCTGATTCCGGGCGCGTGCTGCTGGACAAAAAACCTCTGTCCGCATATGGGGCGTACTGCCCGGTCCAGATGGTGTGGCAGCATCCGGAACTGTCGGTGAACCCAAAGCTTAAAATGAGGGAAGTCATAAAGGAAGGGGATGGGGTGGAGGAGCGGATCATCAGGGGGCTGGGCATTGAACCGGACTGGATGAACCGGTATCCCGGGGAACTGTCCGGAGGCGAGCTGCAGCGGTTCTGCATTGCCAGGGCCCTTGGCGGACAGACACGGTTTTTGCTGGCAGATGAAATCAGCACCATGCTGGATTTGATAACCCAGAGCCAGATATGGAATTTCCTTTTAGAAGAGGTGAAACGCCGGAAGATGGGACTGCTGGTGGTGAGCCACTCCGGGGAACTGCTGGAGCGGGTATGTACCAGGATTGTGGATTTGAAGGAGGAAATATCAATATGGACGTAAGGGAACTGCTGGAACAGGTGAAATCAGGGGCGGTTGGGATAGAGGATGCGGAAAAGGCGCTGAAGGACCTTCCGTATGAAGATCTGGGGTATGCAAAGCTGGACCATCACAGAAAACTCAGGTCCGGATTCGGTGAGACCGTGTTCTGCCAGGGAAAGCCGGATGCATACCTGATGGAGATTTATAAGCGGTTTTATGAGCGGGACGGCGAGGTGCTGGGGACAAGGGCGTCTGAGGAACAGCATGTGCTGGTAAAATCAGCGGTACCGGAAGTGGTCTATGACCCTATTTCCAGAATCCTTAAGGTGGAACGCCGGGGCAAGGAAAGGAAAGGCCTTATTGCTGTGTGTACGGGAGGTACGGCAGATATACCGGTAGCAGAGGAGGCCGCACAGACAGCGGAGTATTTCGGATGCGCAGTGGACCGGATCTTCGATGTGGGGGTGGCGGGAATCCACAGGCTGCTTTCACAGCGGGACAGGATTATGAAAGCCAACTGTATTGTTGCGGTGGCGGGAATGGAAGGCGCCCTGGGGACCGTGATTGCAGGGCTTGCGGACTGCCCGGTCATTGCGGTCCCCACATCGGTGGGATATGGGGCCAGCTTTCATGGACTGTCTGCTCTTTTGACCATGCTGAATTCCTGTGCCAACGGGATTTCAGTGGTGAATATTGACAACGGATACGGGGCCGGATATCTGGCCACTCAAATAAACAGATTGGCGGTAAGATAAAATGGGAAAAATATTGTATTTGGAATGTAATTCTGGAATCAGCGGGGATATGACCGTTGGTGCGCTTCTGGACCTGGGAGCGGACCGGCATGTGCTGGAACATGCCCTTAAAAGCCTGGGGGTAGGCGGATATCATCTGCACTTTGGGCGGAAAGATGTATGTGGATTGGATTCGTATGATTTTGATGTGCATCTGGAGGAGGATGGGCATGAGCATGACCATCCTCATTCTCATGAGGACCATCACGGGCATTCCCATGTCCATCAGCACGGGGATGGACACCCCCTTGTTCATAGAAACCTGTTTGACATATATCAGATCATTGACAAACTGGAGTCCAATGACCGTGTGAAGGAACTGGCGCGCAGGATGTTCAGGATAGTGGCGGAGGCTGAGTCAAAGGCCCATGGCCTGCCTGTTGACCAGGTGCATTTCCACGAAGTGGGGGCCATTGATTCAATTGTGGATATCATCAGCGTGGCGGTGTGCGTGGATAACCTGGGGGTGGATGACGTGGTGGTGTCCGCCCTGGCAGAGGGACACGGCCATGTGCATTGCCAGCATGGAGTCCTTCCGGTTCCTGTGCCGGCCACAGCTAATATTGCGTCCGCCTATGGGCTGGATCTCCGGTTTACGGATAATGACGGGGAGATGGTTACACCCACCGGGGCTGCAATTGCGGCAGCCCTGCGCACCAGGGACAGCCTGCCGGATTCCTGCCGCCTTCTTAAAATCGGAATGGGGGCTGGAAACCGGGTATTCAGGCAGGCCAATGTGCTCCGGGCCATGCTGATGGAGACTTCCCATACAGATGCAGGGGCAGACAATGGGGAAATGGCATTGGACGGCCAATCCATGTGGGTAATGGAAACCAATCTGGATGACTGTACAGGGGAAATCCTGGGATTTGTCATGGAACTGCTTCTGGAGGCAGGCGCAGCGGATGTGTGGTACACACCGATATATATGAAAAAGAACAGACCTGCCTACACACTGTCTGTCCTGTGCAGGAGGGAAGAACGGGAGAAGCTGGAGGAAATCATACTGATCCATACAACGACCATTGGAATCAGGCAGTATCCTGTGGCAAGGACCGTGCTTGCCAGAAAAAGGGTGACCGTGGATACGGCCTGCGGACCGGCAGATGTGAAAGTATGCACTTATAAAGACAGGAAATTTTATTATCCGGAATATGAGGGGGTGCGCCGTCTCTGCCGGGATACGGGCCGGGATTTTAAGGCTGTGTACCAGGATGTACGCCTGGAAGCAGAGCGGAAAGGATTGTGAGGATGGGCGACAGGGAAATGCTTCAGGCCAGGATGAGGGAGTTGGTTTCTGAGGATATCTGCCTTGCGTTTTCAGGCGGCGTGGATTCCAGCCTCCTTCTGAAAGCGGCTGCTGATGCGGCCGCAGAAACAGGGAAAAAGGTGTATGCGGTCACATTTGACAGCAGGCTCCACCCCTCCTGTGATTTAAGGATTGCCAGGCAGGTGGCCGGTGAACTGGGAGGAATCCACCAGGTCATGGAAGTGGATGAACTGGAACAGGAAGAGATACGGATGAACCCTGTAAACCGCTGCTATCTGTGCAAACGCCATCTTTTCATGACCCTTAAGAAGCTGGCAGGGGAAAAGGGGGTCAGACGGATACTGGACGGCACCAATGAGGACGATATGCATGTGTACAGACCGGGAATACGGGCTTTAAAGGAACTGGGTATCATAAGCCCTCTTGCAGAACTGCATATCACAAAGGAGGCGGTCAAGGGGATGGCTTCTGAATACGGGATCTCAGTGGCGTCAAGGCCCTCAACCCCCTGTATGGCCACAAGGCTGCCTTATAATACCAGGATTGACTATGATGTGCTGGACAGGATTGCACAGGGGGAGGCGTATCTGAGGGATGTGCTGCCTGGAAATGTACGTCTGCGGCTTCATGGAGGGATTGCCAGGCTGGAGGTGGACAATGAGGCATTTGCCAGGCTGCTGGATAGGAGGGCGGATGTGGTACGGCAGCTGAAGGGCCTGGGATTTACCTATGTGGCCTTGGATCTGGAAGGGTTCCGGTCCGGGAGCATGGATGTGGGAATTACGGAGGTTCATGGGTCCGCGGATCCGTCAGGAGCGGTTCCGTTATAGATTCTTGTTTTTATGACAAAATAAGAGTATAATGGTCTAAGATTTGCTGATGGCAATACAGGGAGAATATACCGGATCAAAGGGGGATAATCCTATGTTTCTTCTGTTATTGGCGGTGTGGATTATATTGAATGGTAAAATAACGGTGGAAATCTGCGTCCTTGGCGCATTGATTTCCGCCGCTCTTTTTTATTTCATGTGCAGGTACATGGAGTACGGCCTGCGCAAGGAACTGCTTCTGTTCCGCCTGACGCCGCTGTTCATCCGGTATTTCTGGGTTCTGGTAAAGGAAATCGTCAGGGCAAATGTGTGCGTGCTGAAAATCATCGTTTCGCCGGAACTGGAACCGGAACCTGCTTTTGTGTATTTTGATGTAAAGTTCAAGACAGGGCTGGCTAAGGTGATGTTGGCTGACTCCATTACCCTGACGCCGGGCACCATTACGGTCTCTGTGGAAAATGACCGCTTCTGCGTGCATTGCCTGGACCGGGAACTGGCAGAGGGGATGGAGGATTCCGTGTTTGTGGGGCTTTTATTGGAAATGGAGGCAGTGGAAAGCAGATGGATGTGATTGGGCAGGTATATGACAGGTTGCTGGGCGGTTCGGTCATTGTACTGGCTGTCCTGATTATTTTAAGTATCATCCGTTCGGTCCGGGGGCCTGGAATTGCGGACCGGATTATTGCGGTTAATATGATTGGAACCATGATTATCATGATAATAGCTATCCTTTCCGTGTACCTGGATGAGAATTACCTGGTGGATGTGTGCCTGATTTATGCCATGCTGAGTTTCCTTGGGGTGGTGGTCCTCTGCAAGGTGTACACGGGTGTCTATCTGCAGAGGAAGAATAGGAAGGCTGACCTGGGAGCCATTGAGGATAATGTAAACAGGCAGGGGGTTGATACGGCGGATGCATCAGACACCTATGAAAAGGAGGAAGGCATATGACGTGGAGATGGATACAGCTGGCAGCAGCGGCTGCCTGCCTTCTGGTTGGAATCATATTCATGGTCCTGGCTGTGTTTGGAGTAAACCGCTTCCATAAGGCCCTGAACCGTATGCATGCCGCGGCCATGGGGGATACGCTGGGAATCCTGTTTGTGTTTGCAGGATTAATCGTGATGCGGGGATTTTCCATGGATTCCCTTAAATTGTTCCTGGTCATCCTTTTCTTCTGGTCGGCAGGACCTGTGTCAGGCCATATGATAAGCAGGCTGGAGGCCATGACAGATGAGGAACTGGGTAAGATCTTGATCATCCGGAAGACGGGGAAGGAGGAGGGCACAGATGAGGCTGTTTGAGATTATACTTCTGGTCAGTCTGGTAGTATGCGCGGTATCGGTTGGATTTGCCAGGGATCTGCTGACCTCCATTGTTATTTTCATGTCCTACAGCCTGATCATGTGTGTTATCTGGATCCTGCTCCAGTCACCGGACCTGGCCATTACGGAAGCTGCCGTGGGGGCGGGGGTCACCAGCATCCTGTTTTTCATTACATTGAAGAAAATCAGGGCCATAAGCAAGGTTCACGATGAAGCGGACGGCAGGACCATCTGCGGGGAGGGCCGGGATGAGCAGGAGAAGGGATGATTATGAGAACAGCCGGTGGATGAAGTTCAGGAAATGGGTGGACGGGGAAATCGACCCTCTGGATCATGGAATGGAGATAAAGATACCGGGAAGTGAAGATGGCGGCGCAGAAACCCAGGATACAGGCGGGGCAGGAGGGGAATGCGGCAAAGCGGGAACTGTCAGGAAAGATGGAGGATTGGCCGGTAAGTCTGGGCCGGATGCGTCCCCCGGATCCCTCCTGATACGCGAAGAACGCGGAATCCGGATATTCCACCGCATTTACCAGGTCATGTCGGTGCTTCTGTGTTTCAGTATCATATTTGTCCTGCTGTGGACCATTGCCTACCTGCCCGTATTTGGCAATGCAGGCAACCCGGACAACAATGAAGTGTCTGCGCGTTATATTGAGAAGGGGCTGGATGAAACCGGGGCAGTGAATATTGTGACCGGAATGATATTGGATTACCGGGCGTTTGATACGTTTGGGGAATCCTGTGTCCTGTTTATTGCGTCCTGCTGTGTATTTGCGCTGCTGCGGATTGACGCGGCCGGCAGGGACAGGCAGACGGCCAAACGGCTGGAGGAGGCCAACGACCGTTTATTTGAGCCTAAAAATGATATCATTCTCCAGAAATGCGCTTGTGTGCTGGTGCCCCTTATACTGGTCTTTGGTATTTACATCGTGCTTAACGGCCATCTTTCACCGGGCGGGGGCTTCTCAGGCGGGGCGGTTCTGGGATCCGGGCTTATCCTCTACCTGAATGCATTTGGTTTTCAGAAAACAGAGCGTTTTTTTACGGAAAAGGTGTACCGCAGGATTACGCTGGCAGCCCTGACCTTTTACTGTCTGGCGAAGAGTTATTCGTTTTATACGGGCGCCAATGGTCTGGAAAGCCATATTCCGCTGGGAACACCGGGCGCTATTTTAAGCAGCGGCCTGATCCTTCCCCTGAACATCTGCGTGGGCCTGGTTGTGGCCTGCACCATGTATGCGTTTTATACCCTGTTCCGGAAAGGAGGTATGTAGGATGATGTCACATCTGTTCCTGAATGTGGAAGAAACCGTGTCGGTCATCCTGTTCGGCATTGGATTCACCATGCTCCTGCTGCATCAGAACCTGATTAAGAAAATCATGGGCATGAATATCATGGATACGGCTGTGTACCTTTTTCTGGCTGCAAAGGGGTATATCCGGGGCAGGATGGTGCCGATTGTGGTGGATGGGATCCGGGATGTGTCTGCCTATATCAATCCGGTTCCCAGCGGCCTTGTGCTTACCGGAATCGTGGTTTCCGTGAGCACCACGGCCCTGATGCTGGCTCTGACCATACGGCTTTATGAGCGGTACGGGTCCCTTGATCTGGATGAAATCCTGACACGGGCAAAGGAGGAAGAAAAGGCATGACGCTTGTGCAGAATTTTCCTTTTTTCTCCATCATTATTGCCATGTTTTCCGGTATCCTTTCCCTGGCCCTTAACGGCAGGCGTGCCAGGAATGTGAGCCTTGGCGCAATCAGCCTTGTAACGGTCATGTCCTTTGCCGTATGCCTGTATTGTATGGATGCAGGGGCAAGCTATACCTATAGGATGGGCCATTTCCCGGCGCCCTGGGGAAATGAAATCCGCGCAGGGGTCCTGGAGGGGCTGACGGCAACGGTTTTCGGCGTGGTCATGCTGCTGTCCGTTGCGGGCGGCATGGACCACACCTATGAGGATGTGGAGGGGACCAAGCTTAATCTGTTTTTCATCATGATTGATATGATGCTCAGTTCCCTGCTGGCCCTGATTTACACCAATGACCTGTTTACCGCCTATGTGTTTGTGGAAATCAATACCATAGCGGGCTGCGGGCTTATCATGATACGGCAGAAGGGGAGGAGCCTTTCAGCGGCCATACGGTATATGATCATGAGCCAGCTGGGGTCGGGCCTGTTCCTGATTGGCCTGAGCCTGCTCTATGATGTGACCGGACACCTGCTTATGAGTCCGGCCAAGGAGGCTGTGGCGCTGATTGAGGCGGCCGGCATATATGGGATTCCCATGCTGGTCATCCTTGCTGTCATCAGTGTTGGCCTTGCCATTAAAAGCGGACTGTATCCGTTCCATTACTGGATTCCGGACACCTATGGCTATGCCACGCCCACGGCCAGCGCCATCCTGTCCGGTCTGGTATCCAAGGGGTATATATTCCTGCTGATTAAGATATTTTACAGGGTGCTTGGACGGGAAAATGTGATTGCCAGCCAGATTGTGAATGTCCTGTACCTGTTCGGACTGGCGGGGATGATCATGGGTTCTGTGCACGCTATCATGGAGGAGGATACAAGGCGGATGATTGCCTATTCCTCAGTGGCCCAGATCGGTTACATCTATATGGGAATCGGCCTGGGAACCCAGGCCGGGATGGTGGCTGCCGTGTTCCATATGTTTACCCACTCCGCCACCAAAGCCCTTTTGTTCATCAGCGCAGTGGGATTGTATGAGGTTTCAGGAGATAAAAAGGATTACCGCAGCCTGCGGGGCGCCGGATACCGCAATCCGCTGGCCGGAATCGGTTTTGCAGTGGGGGCCTTGTCCATGGTGGGATTCCCTATGCTGGCGGGATTTATTTCCAAGCTGCTTTTTGCAACCTCAGCCCTTCAAAGCCCTCACAAGATGATTCCCACCCTGATCGTGCTGGCTGTCAGTACCATCCTTAACGCCATCTATTTCCTGCGCCTGGTCATCACCCTTTACTCGGGCGGGGGAAGTGAGAAGAAAGGAAAGGCAAGCTCCTGGAAGCTCAGGGCGGCTATCCTGTGCTTCATCCTGCTGAACCTGGTTCTGGGGCTTAAGTCCCAGCCCGTTGTGCAGGCTATTTGGGACGGGCTTGCCATGTTTGATTAAAAGGAGATACCATATGGACGGAAATGTGTTATTGCTTTTGCCAATCCTGCTCCCCATTGTTATGGGAAGCCTGGTCCTGACGGCAAAGGGATTCAGAAAAAACAGGAAGCTGCTGATTGCAGCCGTGTCCGGTACCCTGGCCGTGGGCGTCATCCTGACATGGGCGGCCCTGATGACAGGGGGGAGGCTTACGCTGTGGCAGATGACGGAGGATATAACGGTCGCCCTGGCAGTGGATGGGGTTAGCCGTCTGTTTGCAGCCCTGACATCAGGGGTATGGCTGCTGGTGGGGATATATTCCATTTCCTATATGACCCATGAAAGGGATGAATTCCGTTTTTTCGGTTTTTACCTGATTGTGCTGGGAGTCCTGACCGCGCTTGATTTTTCTGCCAACCTGGTCACCTTCTACGTATGTTATGAGATGATGACCCTGACTTCCCTGCCCCTGGTGCTTCATGAGATGACAAAGGAAGCGGTGATGGCAGGGCTTAAATACCTGTTCTATTCCGTGGCAGGCGCATTCCTTGCGCTGTTTGGCATATTTTACCTGTACGGTGCGGCGGGGAGCCTGACGTTCACACCGGGCGGGGTTTCCATGGGATTGTCTATAAATGGCCATGAGGGGCTGTTCTTAGGCGCTGTGTGCTGTATGCTGGTGGGGTTTGGGACAAAGGCGGGCATGTTTCCCCTGCACGGCTGGCTGCCCACAGCCCATCCGGTGGCCCCGGCGCCTGCCAGCGCCGTGCTTTCAGGGCTGATTACCAAGTCGGGCGTGCTGGCGGTTATCAGGGTTGCGTACTACATTGTGGGGCCGGACCGTCTGAGGGGGACATGGGTGCAGGATGTGTGGATGTTCCTTACACTTCTCACTGTATTCATGGGGTCCATGCTGGCGTATAAGGAGCCGGTGCTCAAGAAACGCCTGGCGTATTCCACGGTGAGCCAGGTGTCGTATATCTTATTTGGCCTGGGACTATTTAACGCGGCGGGCTTTGTAGGGGCTTTGTCACATGTGGTATTCCACTCCCTGGTAAAGAACGGGCTGTTCCTGGCAGCCGGGGCCATCATCTTTAAAACCGGGTGGACCAGGACCCGGGAAATGGACGGACTGGGACGGGTGATGCCCGTGATGCTGGGATGTTATACCCTGGTTTCCCTGGCCCTGATCGGGATTCCCCCGGCCAGCGGTTTTGTAAGCAAATGGTATCTTGCCACAGGGGCCCTGGCTTCTGGTACAGGTGTCTGGTCCTGGCTTGGGCCAATCATCCTGTTAATCAGCGCACTGCTGACAGCTGGGTATCTTCTGCCCCTGGCCATACGGGGGTTCTTTCCGGGGGCTGGTTTTGATGAGGGGGAGATACGGTCCAGGGGACTTGGGGGCCAGGAGCCTTCCTGGCTTATGACGGTTCCCATGCTGGTTCTGACCGCAGGGGCAATCCTCTTTGGCTGCTTTCCCGGACAATTGATATCCATGCTGGAGTCCATTGCAGCTGCAGTGCTTTGACGGAGGTTGGCATATGAGCAGAATGTTACTGGCGGTTCCGGCGCTCCTTCCCATTCTTGGGGGTGTGGTCCTGCTGATTATGAATCATTTTAAGGGAAATGCCGTCTTCCGGTACAGGCGGCTGGCGCTATTGGTGGAAGGAATCACCCTGGTGAACAGCCTGGTCATCGGCTGGCTGATTGTCCATAAGGCGGGAACCGGTGAGCAGATGGTGCTGTTTAAGCTGTATGGGGATTTGAGGGTCATGTTCAGCCTGGACGGCCTGGGCAGCGTGTTTGCCGGGCTGATTGCGTTCCTGTGGCCCCTGGCGGTGCTGTATTCCTTTGAATATATGAGGAATGAGGAGAGGCAGACGGTTTTCTTTTCCTACTATCTGATGACCTATGGTGTGACGGTGGGGATTGCGTTTGCAGGGAATCTGGTGACCCTGTACCTGTTTTATGAACTGCTGACCCTTGTGACGTTTCCGCTGGTGCTTCATCCCATGACAAAGGCAGCGGTGCGGGCCAGCAGGAAGTATCTGTATTATGCCATTGGCGGCGCGGCTTTTGCATTTATCGGAATTATATTCGTCCTTAACTTTTCCACCACGGGCAATACCCAGTTTATCCCGGGGGGAATCATGGATGCAGGGGCGGACCCGGCGCAGAGGCGGACGCTTCTGTTTGTGTATGTGCTGGCATTTTTCGGTTTTGGCGTAAAGGCAGCGCTGTTTCCCTGCCATGGATGGCTGCCGGACGCCACGGCCGCGCCCACGCCGGTCACGGCCCTGCTCCATGCCGTGGCAGTGGTGAAGTCAGGCGCATTTGCAGTGATGCGCCTGACCTACTATAGCTTTGGCACCGCCCTTTTAAGGGGGAGTTTTGCCCAGTATATTGTCATGGGGGCAGCCATGGCCACAGTGGTTTACGGCTCCACCATGGCGGTTAGGGAGGTTCATTGGAAGCGGAGGCTGGCTTATTCCACCATCAGCAACCTTTCCTATATCCTTCTTGGAACCGCCATGATGAGCCCACTGGGCCTGATTGCGGCGCTGAGCCATATGGTGTTCCATGCATTTATGAAAATCTGTTCCTTTTTCTGCGCAGGGGCAGTGATGCACCAGTCCGGGAAAACATATGTCCATGAGCTGGACGGCATGGCCTTCAAAATGCCGGTTACCTTTGCCTGCCTTACCATTGCCAGCATATCCCTGGCGGGAATCCCTCCCTTTGCAGGATTCATCAGTAAATGGAACATTGCCCAATCTGCGTTTGACTGCGGTCGGTTCCTGAACCAGGCAGGGAAGGGGGGATACTGGCTTCCCTATGCAGGGGCGTGTGTGCTGCTGTATTCAGCGTTAATGACAGCGGTTTACATGTTTACGGTCCTGGTAAGGGCGTATGTCCCAAAGCAGGGGACGATAACCGGCGCGGAGGTGACGGACCCTAACTGGATGATGCTGGTTCCCCTTGTGATATTTGCAGGCGTGATTATCTGTTTCGGGTTCCACCCGGTTCCGCTGATGAAGGTATTGCGGGCAATAGGAGGTAAGGCAGGATGAACGATACAATGGACCTGGTAATCCCGGGATTCTGCGGCATGGGGATGCACCTGAGACTGGATGGGTTCAGGATTATTTACGTGCTCATAGCCATTGTGATGTGGGCCGTGTGCGGCCTGTTTTCCCTGGAATATATGAGGCATTATGGGAATCGCAGAAGATACTATGTTTTTTTCTGGATAACCTTCCTGGCAACGGCAGGCGTTTTCCTTTCAGCGGATCTGTATACCACATTCATATTCTTTGAAATCATGTCATTTACCTCCTATGTGTGGGTGGCCTTTGATGAAAAGAAGGAAAGCCTGAGGGCGGCGGAAACCTACCTGGCAGTAGCGGTAATCGGCGGACTTGTCATGCTTATGGGACTGTTCCTCCTGTATGATATGACCGGCACACTGGAGATGGATGGACTGGGCCGGGCAGTGGAGGAGGTATTATCCGGTAATGGGGTATATGGCTCCGGAGGTACCGGCAGGCTGTATGCGGCCGGAGGGCTTTTGCTGTTCGGGTTCGGCGCCAAGGCCGGCTGCTTCCCGCTCCATATCTGGCTGCCCAAGGCGCATCCGGTGGCGCCGGCTCCTGCCAGCGCACTGCTGTCCGGTATACTGACAAAGGCCGGTGTGTTCGGAATCGTGGTTGTGTCCTGTGTGATGTTCGGGACAGATGGGAACTGGGGCCTGCTGGTTGCGGTGCTGGGGTTCATCACCATGTTTCTGGGCGCCCTGCTTGCCCTGTTTTCCGTTAATCTCAAGCGGACGCTGGCCTGCTCCTCTGTGTCGCAGATTGGATTCATCCTCACAGGGATAGGGATGTGCTGCCTTCTAAAGTCCGCCGGCCAAGGTAATGGGCTGGCGGTCCGCGGCACCTTCCTCCACATGGTGAACCATTCCATGTTTAAGCTGGTACTGTTTCTTTGCGCCGGGGTGGTGTTCATGAACCTGCACCAGCTGGACCTGAACGACATAAGGGGATTCGGAAGGAAGAAACCGGCCCTATTGTTCTGTTTCCTTATGGGGGCCTTGGGCATCAGCGGGATTCCCATGTGGAGCGGATATGTGAGCAAGACATTGCTCCATGAAGGGATTGTGGAATACGGGGAAATGCTGGCGCGGGGAATGGGACCGGCATCCGGCAGCCTGATTGGGTCCGCGGGAGGGGGAGTCCATCCTGCCGGCTGGAGTTATGGAATAAGTGCGGTTCTTGGAGCGCCTGCCGTATGGAAGGCGGCAGAGTGGCTGTTCCTGTTAACGGGCGGGATGACCCTGGCTTATATGCTGAAGCTGTTCATTGTTCTTTTCGTGGACCGGCATCCGGTGCGGCAGCAGGAATTTGATGCCATGTCCTCTGGCTATATGAATCCGGTGAGCCGCACGGTGCTGTGCGTTTGCGCGTCTGTGATTCCTGTGTTTGGGTCATGCCCGCAGCTGTTCATGGACCGGGCGGCGGATTTGGGGCAGGGATTTTTTCAGGGGAACCTGCTGGGACATAAGGTTTCTTACTTTGCGGCCGGGAATCTGAAGGGGGCCGCCATAACCATTGGCATAGGAATCGTGCTGTATATGGCTGTGGTGCGGGGCCTGCTGATGGAGAAGGCGGAATCCGGGGAACAGGCGGAGGGACGGTGGGATAATGGTGGAAGCAGCAGCGGAGTTAACGGCGGAAACGACAGTGGAAACAACAGCGGGATTAACAGCGGAGTTAACAGTGAAATCAACAGCGGAGTCAACAGAAGAAACAACAGCGGGGGCAACAGCGGAAACAACAGTGGAGTTAACAGTGGAAACAACAGTGAAGTTAACAGCGGAAACAACAGCGGAGTCAACAGCAGAATCAACCGCGAAGTCAACGGGAAAATGTGCGGTTTGTACTTGTACAGGTATGTGGACCGCTGGCCTAAGTGGTTGGATTTAGAGGAATTAATCTACCGTCCCATCCTGGCAGTGGCGCTTCCCGGTATATTCGGAGCTGTTTTCCGGTTTGTAGACCGGTATCTGGTGTCCACGGCTGTGAATCTCTTCCTTCAGGTATCAGCGGTCCTGTGCCGGGCACTTGACCATATGGCGGACGGCCTTATCCTGCTGGCCAGGAAGACTACCCACCGGCAGAGGAACGGGGAAATGGTCCGGTGGGGAAATGACAGGTCTGCTTTTATATTGGGACATTTTATTGATTATGTGGCCAGCCTGGGGCGCCGCCTGCCGGGAAGAAGAAAAGGACGGGAAAGGAACGGTTCTGTCATCCCGCGCCTCATTGAGGGGGAGGAAGTGCTGAAACGTACCGGAAAGCTGGTGGAGGAAAGTTTTTCATTTGGACTTATGCTGTTTTGTATTGGGCTTTGCCTGACGCTGGGATATCTTCTGGTTGTGTTTTTCAGGGGGTAGGATTAAAAAAATACCTATTTACCGAAAATGGAAAATAGCAATAGGCAATTTGATGCAGTAAAAACAGGTAAAAAAGGCAGAGGGCCGATGATATCCGATATTGGATATCATCGGCCCCCGCATTATCTATTTTTGATTATCTTCCTTCCATGTTAATGAAATTAAAACTTTACTACTATTTAAAACCGTGCTAGAATTAAATCCGTGAGTATGTAAAATTTACGTAAAGATAAAGTAAATGAATAAGAGAGTAGGTAAAAAAGAATTATGGATATGTCGTTTTCCTTTTTCCTGCGGCAGCTGGTGACGAATCCGGCCTTATTGATAACGGTGCTGCTGACCTTGGGGGTCATCTGTGTGAATGGTATCACGGACGCGCCCAATGCCATTGCCACCTGTGTATCAACCAGGTCCCTGGACGTCAATGTCGCTATTGTCATGGCTGCTGTGTGTAACTGCGCCGGAATCGTGGTCATGACCATGATTAATGCAACGGTTGCTTCCACCATTACCAACATGGTTAATTTTGGGGATGATACTTCCATTGCCCTGGTGGCATTGTGCGCGGCCCTGTTTTCCATTGTGGTGTGGTCATCCTTTGCAGTGTCCATTGGCTGTCCTACCAGTGAGAGCCATGCATTGATTGCCGGCCTTACAGGTGCAGCCATTGCAATCCGGGGCGGACTCTCAGCCATCAATGGGACTGAGTGGATGAAGGTGGTTTATGGACTGGCATTTTCCGTGTTGCTTGGATTTTTCAGCGGATATTTTTCCTGCAAGCTGGTTTCCTGGACATGCCGTAACATGGACAGGCGCAGGACCACCGGATTCTTCAAATATGCACAGATTGGCGCGGCAGCGGCCATGGCCTTCATGCACGGCGCCCAGGACGGCCAGAAATTCATGGGTGTCATGCTTCTTGGAATCTGTATGGTAAACGGCAGCAGCAGTACGGCAGGCGTACGTTTTCCGCTGTGGATGCTGCTTCTGGGTTCCGCGTCCATGGCCCTGGGAACTTCCATCGGAGGAAAGAAAATCATTAAATCCGTTGGCATGGATATGGTCCGCCTGGAGAAATATCAGGGCTTTTCCGCTGATATGGCAGGAGCCGCCTGTCTGCTTGGCTTTTCCCTGTTTGGTATCCCTGTGAGCACCACCCACACCAAGACCACTGCCATCATGGGCGTAGGCGCTGTGAAACGGCTTTCCGCCATTAACTTCGGGGTGGTTAAGGATATGGTGATGACCTGGATTATGACATTCCCGGGCTGCGGCCTCATAGGATTCCTCATAGCTAAACTGTTCATGATGCTGTTCCACGGTTAGATAAAGGAGAAAATGAGATGTCTAAGAAAAGCGATAGTTACTATTTTCAGAATTTTATAGAATGTGTCCAGTGCGGCTGCGAGGCGGCAAAGATGCTGGAGGAAAACCTGATGAGTTTTGATGCGGGATGCCTGCAGCAGAAGCTGGATGAGCTTCATCAGATTGAACATGATGCGGACAAGAAAAAGCATGAGATGATGGGCGTGCTGGTCAAGGCATTCATCACACCCATTGAGCGCGAGGACATCATACTTTTGAGCCAGGGCATTGATGAGGTGACAGACAAGATTGAGGATGTGCTGATCCGCATTTACATCAATAATGTACATAGCATCAAGCCGGAAGCGGTTGCATTTACAAAAGTAATCATCCGCTGCTGCCAGGCGTTAAAGGAAGTAATGGAGGAGTTCTGCGACTTCCAGAAGTCCAAGACACTGCACGGGCTGATTATTGAGATAAACGCCCTGGAAGAGGAGGGGGACCGCCTGTTCATCGATTCTATGCGCAAGCTCCACACAGAAGAGGAAGACCCCATTCAGATCATTGCATGGAGGGAGATTTACTCTTACCTGGAAAAGTGCTGCGATGCCTGTGAGCATGTGGCGGATATCGTGGAAAGCGTAATCATGAAGAATACCTGATGCAGCCAACATTTTAAATACATAATATGGACAGGATATGGAAGGGCATTGTTCTTATGACGAAACAGGGACAATGCCTTTTTGGTTCGGTTTTGCTGGAATAAAGACACAGTTGCATAAAAATGGATAATGAATTATAATGTAACAAGTGCAGGAAGTTTAGATTCTGCCCTGAACAAGGCAGATGCGGTGTTTGATGAAAGGAGATCCAACATGAAGAAACGTATGGCAATGACATTGACAGCTTTGGCGCTGAGTGTGATTATGGCAGTACCCGCCTATGCAGGTACATGGAAATATGTGAACGATCAATGGAAATATCAGAGAGGCGCAAACAAATTTGCTTACAATGAGTGGGTAAAGGATAATGGAAACTGGTACTATCTTGATAAAGATGGTTATATGAAGACCGGCTGGCAGCAGATAAACGGCGTATGGTATTATATGGACCAGTCAGGCGTTATGCAGAACGGATGGTTCAAGGATAACGACAAGTGGTATTTCCTGCTTCCCAATGGGGCAATGGCGGTCAATACAACAATTGACGGACGCCAGATCGGCCAGGACGGCGTATGGATTCCGGCAGAGGGACAGGTAGAGCCTGCCAATACCATGGACCTTAATACCCCATACCTGCTTCAGAACATGTCGGAGGGGCTGTCCACAAAAGGATATAATATCATTACATCCGGCAAGAATGCCAGCGGAGAACGCTGGACCAATGCAATCCGCCTGAAAGGAAAGGGCAGCTATGTAAAGTATGACACCAAGGGCGGGTACAAGCTGCTTGCAGGAGCCGTGGCCCCGTCATCCCAGTTTGACAGCGGCCTGATGGCAAAGATAACGGTGTACGGGGATAATGACACGGTCCTTTATACATCACCGGATATCCATTATAATGAGAAGACCATTTATTTCGGTGCGGATATTACCGGCCAGGACACGGTGCGCGTGGAGGTTTCCCTGGTGACGGACAATTTCTATGATGACCCGGTTATATTGATGGATGGGCTGGCTGTTTATAAGTAGGACTTAAAGATGGTATGGACCATTATAGTTAAGATGAAGTAAATGAACGAAATTCGGGCTGTATATCTGTAAAGATGTCCAGTCCGGATTTTTATTTCGGGGGCATGGCTTGATGATTGACTTGGAATGCGATATAATGGAAAAGATTCATTTTCATGAAATTCTTGGAAAATGATAGAAACGTGTCAGAAGGATACTTATGTAAACTGCGAAGAGGATAATAAAAAACCCTTGACTTCCAGTAAAATCAAGGGTTTCTGTAGTCGGAGTAACAGGATTTGAACCTGCGACCTCTCGGCCCCCAGCCGAGCGCGCTACCAAGCTACGCCATACTCCGTTATTATTTGTGAACCTCTAGTATTATAGCAAAGTTTTTTCATTTTGAAAAGCCCTAATTTTAATTTATTCAGGAGAATGTAAAATGACACAGGAAAATGCCGTTAAAAAACGGATATTCAGCTTTGATTTGGACATGACTCTGCTGGACCATGCAACATGGGAAATACCGTCCAGCGCAATGGAAACACTGGAGCGTCTCAGAAAGGACTCCGTGATTGTCATTGCCAGCGGCAGGAACATGGACCACGAGATGAGCTCAATGTATCGGGATATAATCAGGCCGGATGCTGTCATCCATATGAATGGCACGAAGGTAGCTGCAGAGGGAAAGGTCCTGTATGAGCATTTAATGGATAAGGAGCGTCTGGGGCGCCTTCTGGCCTATGCGGATGAAAATGGCATTTCCATTGGAATCGGTACAGGCGGATATGATTATTATATCCATCCCGAGGGGGTTGTGCGTATGGATGAGCTTCGCTGGGGTGTGTCGGAGCGTAACTTCAGGGATGGATGGGAGCTTATGGAACTGCCGGTGCGGACCCTGGTGTATATAGGCGGGCCAGACCGGGCAAAGGAGCTGGAGGAGCATTTCCCTGAATTCAAGTTCCCCATGTTTTCCGGAAAAATGGGAGCGGATGTGGTGGAGAAGGAAGCATCTAAGGCAAAAGGGCTTTTGCGTATCTGCCAGCACTATGGAATCAGCATGGAGCGCACGGTTGCATTTGGCGACAGCATGAATGATTACGAGGTGGTCCAGGAGGCGGGAATCGGTATTGCCATGGGAAACGCGGTGGAGGAACTGAAGATGGTGGCGGATTATGTTACGGATGATATTGACCGGGATGGGGTATGGAAGGCCTGCAGGCATTTCGGATGGATTTAATATAACAGGATGGGAGATTACATATGGCTAGGAATTATGATGTTGTGATAATCGGCGCCGGACCGGGAGGATATACGGCTGCTTTTAAGGCTGCGCAGTTTGGGCTTTCTGTGGCGCTCATAGAAGCGAAGAAGATTGGAGGCACCTGTGTGAACCGCGGATGTATCCCTACCAAAGCGCTGCTCCATGCGTCGGATATGTTCCATATGATGCAGAACTGCGATGCATTCGGTGTGTCAACGGATTTCATTGCATTTGATTTTGGCAAGATGCAGAAATATAAAAAGCAGGCAGTGGCAAAGTACAGGGAAGGGATTGAAGCAGGCTTTGAGCGCCTGGATGTGGATATTATCCATGGAACCGCCAGGCTACGCAGGGACAGGACCGTGGAAGTGGAGCTGGCAGAGGGGGGCCGCGAATTCCTTCAGGGAAATGCAGTCATCCTGGCAACAGGCGCTGTCCCAATCATGAACAACATACCGGGAGCCGACCTGCCAGGGGTATGGAACAGCGACCGGCTGCTGGCAGCGGAAAGCTGGAATTTTGACCGTCTGACCATTATGGGCGGCGGCGTGATTGCAGTGGAGTTTGCCACTATGTTCAACAACCTATGTTCCCAGGTGACCATAGTTGAAAAACAGAAGCACCTGATGGCGCCCATGGATGATGTCATGTCAGTGGAACTGGAAAAGGAGCTTAGGCGCAAAGGGATTAAGGTTTACTGTGATGCAACGGTAACGGAGATCCTGGAAGAGGAAGGCAGCTTAAGCTGCATCATTACTCCAAATGACGGAAGCGGACCGGTTAAGACACGGGCCGGGCAGATCCTGATGGCAATCGGCCGCCGGCCGGATGTGTCACGGCTTTTAGGCAAAGACATTTCCCTGGACATGAAGGACGGCAAGATTGCTGTGGACAGTGATTTTGAGACAAGTGAGCCGGGCGTATATGCCATCGGGGATGTGGCTGCCAGGACACAGCTGGCCCATGTGGCGGCTGCCCAGGGCACCTATGTGGTGGAGAAGATTGCAGGAAGGCCCCACAGCATCAAGCTTGAGGTGGTGCCAAACGGCATGTTTGTATCGCTGCCAATTGTGCCAAACTGTATTTATACAGACCCTGAGATTGCCACTGTGGGAATCACGGAGGAGATAGCTAAAAAGTACGGACTCAAAGTGCGCTGCGGACATTTTTCCATGAGGGATAATGGCAAATCCATTATTACCGGCGAAGAGCACGGCTTCATACGGCTGTTGTTTGAGGCATACTCCAATACCATTGTGGGCGCCCAGATGATGTGCCCCAGGGCAACGGATATGATTGGGGAAATCGCAACGGCCATTGCCAACGGTCTGACAGCGCAGGAAATGTCCTTTGCCATGAGGGCGCAGCCCACATATAATGAGGGGATTGGGGCGGCCATAGAGGATGCCATGCGTCAGAATCCGGTCTAAATCCGGTTTGGGTCAGAGAATATAAGCAAAGAAAAGAGAGGGAACAATAATGAATGTGATTCAGGAGAGACTGAGCGCGCTCCGCGCCTTGATGAAAGAACAGGGCATGGACGCATATCTGGTGCCTACGGCAGATTATCATGAAACAGAGTATGTGGGGGAGCATTTTAAATGCAGAAAATATATAACCGGGTTTACCGGTTCATCCGGAACCGCCGTGGTTACCATGGACCAGGCCTGTCTGTGGACGGACGGCCGGTATTTTGTCCAGGCATCCCATGAGCTGGAAGGTTCATCTGTCACCATGATGAAAATGGGGCATGAAGGCGTTCCCGAGGTTGAGGAATATCTGGACCAGAAGCTTCCGGCCGGAGGCTGTCTTGGATTTGACGGCCGCGTGGTCAATGCGGCCGCTGGTTTAAACCTGGAAGATCTGTTGGAGGACAGGAATATCAGGATATCCTATGGGGAAGACTTAATTGGAAAAATATGGGAGGACCGTCCTGCCCTGTCTGCACAGCCGGCCTGGGTGCTGGCGCCGCAGTATGCGGGCAAATGCAGCAGGGATAAAATCGCAGATGTGCGTGAAGCCATGAAAAAGGCACACGCAACCGTCCATGTGCTGACCACGCTGGATGACATTGCATGGCTTTTAAATATCCGTGGGGATGATATCCTTTATAATCCGGTTGTGCTGTCCTATGTAGTCCTCACCATGGATCAGTTGTATCTGTTTATCAATGAGGATGTGATAGATGGAAAAGCATATCCATATTTGGATAACACGGATGACACGACCACCAGGGAATACCTGGAAGGGATTGGAGTTACCATACGTCCATATGACAAAGTGTACGACATGGTAGAAGGTCTCAGGAATGAGAAGGTACTGCTGGAGAAAAGCCGGGTAAACTATGCCATCTATCGGCTGCTTGACAGTTCCAATAAAATAATAGACAAAATGAATCCGACTGCGTTGATGAAGTGTGTTAAGAACGATGTGGAGATTGAAAATGAGAAAAAAGCCCATATCAAAGACGGGGTGGCTGTGACAAAATTCATTTACTGGCTGAAGAAAAACATAGGGAAGATACCCATGGATGAGCTCAGCGTATGTGAATACATGGAAAACCTGCGTAAGCAGCAGGAAGGATGTCTCAGTCCCAGCTTCGCTACCATATCCGCATACGGAGCACATGGGGCCATGTGCCACTACTCGGCAACCGAGGAGACCAACATACCTTTGGAGCCAAGGGGCCTGTATCTGATTGACTCCGGCGGCCAGTATTATGAGGGCACCACCGATATCACAAGGACCATTGCGGTGGGGCCGCTGAAAGCAGAAGAAAAGGAGCATTTTACCCTGGTGCTTATGAGCATGCTGCGCCTGGGGGCGGTAAAGTTCCTTCATGGCTGCCGTGGGCTGAGTATTGATTATGTGGCAAGGGAGCCATTGTGGAGCAGGGGACTTAATTTTGAACACGGTACGGGCCATGGGGTCAGCTATCTTTCAAGCTGTCATGAGAGGCCCAACGGAATCCGTTTCAAAATGGTTCCTGAACGTCAGGACAACGGTGTCCTGGAGCCGGGAATGGTGACATCCGATGAGCCGGGATTATATATAGAGGGAAGCCACGGCATCCGTACGGAGAACCTGACCCTGTGTGTAAAGGACGAGAAGAATGAGTATGGTCAGTTCCTTAAATTTGAATTCCTGACCTATGTGCCCATTGACCTGGACGCTGTTGAGAAGTCCCTGATGACTGAGCGGGATGTGAAGCTCCTCAATGAATATCACAAACAGGTATATGAGAAGATTGGCCCCCATCTGACGGAGGATGAAAGGGAGTGGCTGAAGGAGGCCACGGCTGCAATATAGGATGATTGGGAACAGAGATTAGAAATATGGGAAGAAACCGGAATGTGGTTCAGGGAATTACTGCCTGGGTGGGGAAACAGACCCCTTCAGGAGGGTGGACTTGGGCGGTTCCGGTTTCTTGTTTTGGTTGTATATATATTTTTTTGGGAGGATGGGGGGGGGGTGGTGATGGTGGGCATGAGTGGTTGGCTGGTCAAGAGATAGGTAAGTTGATTGTTTCAGGAGGTAGGGAGGTTGGTGGGCTGATGCAGTCAGGAGATGGTTAGCCAGGAGATGATTAGCCAGGAGATGATTAGCCAGGAGATGGTTAGTCAGGGATGATTAACCATGAGATAGTTAGCCAGGAGATGGTTAGTCAGGGGATGGTTAGTCAGGGATGATTAACCATGAGATGGTTAGCCAGGGAATGATTAGCTATGAGATGAGCAGCCATGAGATGACTCAACAGGAGATAATCGGTCAATCAATAGATAATGTTAATAGATTTGTCAAGACAGACGGCTATGATAAACACGGTCATTAGCGTATGCTATCGTATTCCTGCTGTGTTATATTAACACATTTGATGGAATGTGTGGTAAAATGTCCATAGGATTTTATGACAGATATAATTCGAATTAAGAATATAAATGAATGAAAGCGATAGGAGAACGAGGGAATGGCTGAGAATGCTGGGAATCATAAGAATGGTAGCGGAAATGCTGGGAATAGGAGCGTGCGTAAGGGCAGCGCAGGCCACCGAGGCGCGGGAAACAGCCGTATAGGCAATAGGAGTACGGCTTTCGGTGATACGGGTAATGGGAACGCCGATAACAACAGTGTAGGTAATAGGGGCGCGGGTATTAGCGGTGCGGGTAATAGGAGCGCCGCCTATAAAAGTGTTTCATATAAGAGGGATGGGAAATTCGGAGAGCCGGGAAAGACCAAAAAGCCAGGATATTCATATAACAGCACAGATGAATATGGTGGTGACATGAGGAAAATGAAAAAGGACGGTATGGGGAACCCGGGATATAAGACAAAATCAGTCTATGGGATGAAGGAGAACCGCGTAGGGGGAAAAAGGGGAGAACTGAGGGGCACAGCACAGGAGGATAAGGCCCTAAAATATAAAATGCAGAAGAACATTGTGCAAAAAGATGGTGTTAACAAAAATGTCAGTGGAAAAAATGCAGAATGGAAGAAAACAGGGAAGAAGAGAAGTCTTTGTCCGGTCGAAAAGCATTGCGGCGGATGCCAGATGCTGGATATGGAATATACGGAGCAGCTTAAGCGCAAACAGAAGGTGGTGGAGGAATTATTCCGGGGAATATGTCCTGTAAAGCCCATAATAGGAATGAAGAATCCATTTCACTACCGCAATAAGGTACATGCTGTATTTGACAGGGATAAAAGAGGGAACATTATTTCTGGTATTTATCAGGAAAACAGTCATGATGTGATTCCTGTGGAAACATGTTTGATTGAAGATAAAAAGGCTGATGAAATCATCGGTACAATCAGGGGAATGCTCAAATCCTTCAAAATCCGCACCTATGACGAGGACACGGGATACGGTCTTCTTCGTCATGTGCTGATTCGGAGGGCATTTTCAACAAATGAAATCATGGTGGTGTTGGTCACTGCATCCCCGGTATTCCCGTCTAAAAATAACTTTGTAAAAGCGCTTCGGGAAAAGCATCCGGAGATTACTACTATCATACAGAATATAAATGGCCGCGGCACCAGTATGGTATTGGGGAATAAAGAGAATGTACTATATGGTAAAGGTTATATTGTGGACGAACTGTGCGGGTGCAAATTCAGGATTTCGTCAAAATCTTTTTATCAGATAAATCCAGTTCAGACCGAAGTCCTGTATGGAAAGGCATTGGAACTAGCTGGGCTTAAGGGGCAGGAAGTGGTAATTGATGCATACTGCGGCATTGGTACAATCGGTATTATCGCCAGCAGACAGGCCGGACAGGTAATTGGCGTGGAACTAAATCAGGATGCGGTGAAGGATGCGGTGAATAATGCTAAGATGAATGATATTGATAATATCCGATTCTATTGCAATGATGCAGGCCGGTTCCTGGTGAACATGGCTGAACGCGGGGATAAGGCGGATGTGGTGATTATGGATCCGCCGCGCAGCGGAAGTACGGAAGAGTTTATGGATTCAATTGCTAAGCTGGGCGCAGGGAAGGTGGTATATGTGTCCTGTAACCCGGAGACGCTGGCTCGGGATGTGAGGTATATGAAGAAGCTGGGGTATGCGGCAGAGGGGGTGTGGCCGGTGGATATGTTTCCGGCTACGGTGCATGTTGAAACTGTTGTCCTTTTGTCCAAACTAAAGTCGGCCAAATCTATTGAGGTTAAAATAGAGCTTGATGAGATGGATTTAACATCGGCAGAGAGTAAGGCAACCTATGATGAAATAAAGCAATATGTGCTTGATAATACGGGACTTAAGGTATCACAATTATATGTAGCACAGGTTAAAAGAAAGCATGGGTTGATTGAAAGAATCAATTACAACGTGGGTAATGGAAAATCAAAGGTTCCACAAGTTCCAGCGGAAAAAGAAAAAGCGATTGAGGATGCACTAAGTCATTTTAAGATGCTCTCTTGAAAAGGTAATAGGAAATGCCTCAGATTCTTATTATGTGACGCTAGAGAATAAGGTACGCAAGGAGACGAGGTTCTGCTGGGATAAATAAAAGTAGGCATTCACGATGATGTGAAGACCTACTTTTATTTTTGAATCCTCAATAGGGTTTTATGAGAGTTCGCCAGTAGATTAATATATAGGAATACAAGAAGTTATATATATTCCGGTGATGCAGAAGAATAGTGTTCTTGCATTACCGGATTTTTTTGGTTTTGCTTCGTTCTTAAATAGTACACTGTGAACCGGTAGTTATTAGGATAAAATTTAGTAAAGGGCAATCACCTTTAAGTATTGGTTTTATCATTCTGTTCTCTAATATCGGATTCATCAAGTATAATTTTCTGCCTCTCATCTATTTCAAAAGCAAGCGTACAGTTGAGGAAGCCAGATATTTTTATTAAATCTTCTGCTGAAAAACTACCACGGTTAAACTTATTTCGCAGTGATTGAGGTGACATTTCTAAAAATTCAGCCAATTCATATTTTTTCACACCACGAATTTGGAGCAACGCATTTATCTTCTCAGATACAGCCATGGGCTAACACACCACCTTTCTTCATATTAGGATATCATATAGCGAAACAATAGTAAACAAAAAAGTTAAAAATGTACTCAAAAACATGTTGACAGAGTAACTCATTTGGTGTAGAATGTACTCATAAACGTAACACAATACGAATGTAGCAATTAAAGCAACCACACTGGGAAGTGTGAAGGTCCGAAGTCCTTATAAATGCTGACGGGGTGCAACGTGGCGTTGTAATGTTGGATGACAAGTTTCGGCCGGGTTTAATGTGAACCGGGCGCCATGGGAGAGTTAAACCTGCGTTTTTGTACCATGTGCAAAAATAAATTACACCGACTAAAAGCCAGGAATCTTACAACGCCAAATCTTTTGCAATATATCGTAATAAACAAATTTATATTACAGTATTGCTTCAAACATATCTAATTGGTCTGATAGGCATTGTCTATTTCGCTTCGATTAGTTTCATTCTGATTTTTGAACAAAACCCCAAGCTATACTGTAAATTTCATAAAGGGTGGTAGAAAATATGAGAAAAGATAAAAGAGCCTTGAAGGTCTATGAGCAGTCAGGATATCATTATAAGCCCACGCCTATGCTCATGTTAAAAGGTGCATGGCTAGAGGAGTGGGGATTTACAGCTAATATGCCTGTGACTGTTCAATGTGAGGAGGGGAAACTGATTATCACGCCCAGGGAAGAAGAGAGTTATATTGACACATTTGAGGAACAGATGGCGTGTGCAATAGCGGAGAAGAAAGGAAGATTTTAATTATGGGGAAAATTTATATGATTGGTTCCCAAAAAGGTGGCGTGGGTAAGACTACGACAGTTCGGAACTTGGCATTTTGTCTGCAGAAGATGGGGAAAAAGGTACTGGCAGTGGATTTTGACAGTCAGGCTAATTTGACTACTTGTTTTGGGATTGAGAATACTGGGGAATTGGAGAATACCATCGGGCATTTAATGATGGCAGAGATTGAAGACACAAAACTGCCACCTCCGAAGAGGTACATAAGGACGAAAGAAGAGATAGATTTTATACCTTCATCTATTTATCTGTCAGTGGTGGATGCAAAGTTGAGGCTGGAAATGGGTGCAGAGAAGATGCTGTCTGGATTATTGGAGCCTTTACGTGAGAGGTATGATTATATTCTGATTGATACCTGCCCGTCTTTGGGAACCCTGACCATCAATGCTTTGGCAGCGGCTGATGATGTAATTATCACGGTGAATCCACAGCTCCTTGCGATGATGGGGCTACAGGATTTTCTAAGGACTGTGATGAAAATTAAACGGAGGATTAATACAAAACTGGGAATTGCGGGCATCCTGCTGACCATGTGCGAGTCCAGGACAAAGTTGTGCAAGCTGTTGACGGAACAAGTGACCGATAGCTTCCAGGAGCAAATTCGGATATTTAACACCAAGATTCCAAATACGGTAAAGGTTGGGGAGAGCATTTATTACAGTATGCCGATTGGGCAATACAGCCTTAAGTCAAGCGCAAGTATCGCTTATTGGCAATTTGCAAAGGAGTTGGTTGCCAATGAAAACTAATGTTGCAAAGAGAAAAATTTTTGATGATGCTGTGGATGTATTATGTGGGGCGGAGAACCTATTTGCTCCAGAGAACGGGATCCAGATACTGCCAATTGATAGCATTTTTCCTTTTCGGAACCACCCATTCCGGCTGTATGAGGGGGAGCGGTTGGATGATATGGTGGAGAGCATCCGGGAGCATGGTATTTTGTATCCGGTCATTGTCTGGAAGAATCCCAATGGCTATGAAATGCTTGCCGGGCATAATCGGCAGATGGCGGGGAGGCTGGCAGGACTTACGGAGATTCCGGCCATTGTGAAGACAGACCTGACGGAAAGGGATGCCTATGTCTATGTAATTGAGACGAATGTGATCCAGCGTGGATTTGCTGAACTGCTCCCGTCAGAGAAGGCGGCGGTTCTGGCGGAAAGATATGAAAAGGTCAGCAACCAGGGGAGGCGGAATGATATCCTGCAGGAGATTGAAAGGCTAAACGGTGGGGACAAGGCAGAGACTTGTGGACATGGTGTCCACAGGTTGAAAAGCCGGGATACTGTGGGAGAAGAGTATGGAATGACAGGAAGGAATATAGCCAGATATATCCGAGTGAACCAGTTGGAACAGCCGTTAAAGAAACGGCTGGATGAGAGAAAAATTCCCTTGGTGGCTGCTGTGGATTTATCCTATTTATCTGCAAAGGAACAGAAAACGGTGTCTGAGCTTGCGGAGCAGGGGAAGATAAAGTTGGATGCAAATACTGCTAAGCATATCAGGAGTATGGCGGGAGGTGTGACAGATAAGCGGATATTAGGGCATTTTAAAGGTAAGAAGGAGAAGAAGACAGATATCAGCAAGACTGTAAAAATTTCTGTGGATGCGTATGAGCGATATTTTGCAGATGTAAGGGCTGAGGAGGTTGCCAGAATTGTGGAGGAGGCATTGGCAGCATGGTTTGCAAAAGAAGGAAAGGTTGGTGATTAACGCAATTATCCATTACTAATATTGGCTTTTGGAATGGTATGCAGATAAGCAGGAGGGTCTGCCTATATTATTACAACTTTTGAGGTCAAATTTTGTGACTTCAAAATAAGACGAATATTGAACATGTGGTATTTTTGGAGGTGGCCCATAATGACAAAAGAACAGCATGAGAATTCAGAGGTAGCGGGACAGAAGATACAGTTACCGGAAATTGTTGTTACGGATAAGACAATACAGAGCTTGATCTATGTTGTACGTGAGCAACAGGTAATGATGGACAGTGACCTTGCAGCACTTTATAAGGTAGAGACGAAGGTATTTAATCAGGCGGTTAAAAGAAACATTGCACGATTTCCTGATGCGTTCCGTTTCCAGCTTACAGATGAAGAGTATGGAGGTTTGAGGTCACAGATTGTTACCTCAAACGGGAGAGGCGGAAGAAGATATCTGCCTTATGTTTTCACAGAACAGGGTATTGCCATGCTTTCAGCGGTGCTTAATAGTGATATAGCGATACAGGTGAGCATTCAGATAATGACAACGTTTGTTGAAATGCGAAGGTTCCTGGTGAACAACACGGTGCTGTTTGAGAAAATCAGTGAAGTGAATTGGAGGCAGCAGGAATATGAAAAGAGGACGGATGAACGTTTTGAAAAGGTTTTTGATTACATAGCAGAGCATAATGAGGTAAAACAGAAAATTTTCTTTGATGGTCAGATTTATGATGCATTTAGTTTGTTGGTAGAACTTGTAGGCAGAGCTGAAAAATCAATTATTTTAATTGATAATTATGTAGATGTTGATACCCTTAATATTTTAGCGAAGAAGAAAAGAAATGTCAATGTCTGTATTTATACTGTAAAGCAGACTAAACTGACGGCGGCGGATGTAAGGAATTTTAATAGGCAGTATCCCAAACTAGAAGTTAAATATACTGGATCTTTTCATGATCGTTTTCTTATCATTGATGATAATTCTGCTTATCATATTGGTGCTTCATTTAAGGATGCAGGGAGAAAATGTTTTGCGATTAATATTATACTATATCACGAAAGTGTAAAAGAGGTTTTAATGCGTTTGTGATTACAAATACTTGAGTATAGATTAGTTTATTTTAAATTTGAAATTCTCAGTTTTCACATCAAAATAATACATAAGAGCTGAAACAGATTAATAATTACTGTTCTAGCTCTTTTATTTGTATTTGATGGAATAAAATGGAATATTATTACATGAATCATTGACGAAATCATAACAGTGGTGTAAAATTTAAGTACTTTATGTCTAATTAACTCGTTAAAATAATGATTCACATAATTAAAAAGGAGTGTCTAATGCCTATGGAAATCAATAAAGATGAATACACTTCTAAATTAGCAGAAAATCTTGTCGTGCTGAGATCGAAACTTCGTCTAAAACAGACTGATTTAGCAAAAAAGGCTGGTATAAGCAGACAAACTCTGATGGCTATAGAGAATCAACAGAGAAATATGTCTTGGAATACTTTTATGTCTTTGTTATGTATATTCAGAGAGAATGAAAGTACAAACTCGTTGTTGTTGGTGCTTGATATTTACACAAGTGAATTATGTGAATATTTGCATTCGGAAGTAAATAATTAATTCTCGTAAAATCGCTATAATATAGGAGGAGAGTAATGCCAGATAAAATAATGAATCTCCTGGCTAAAGAAACTGGTGGAAAAAGTTATAAGGCACATAAGTATGGCTTAGATCATGCTGAAAGGCCATTTATTGACTATGGAGAAGACGGGGCAATTATTTGGAAAAAAACTGCTGAGACAACACCTCATAGAACATATGTGGATCTTACTAAAATAAGTAAGAAACTTGCACAGCGTAATGAAACGATTCTGTCTTTCTTTTTAGATGGTTCACGTAGAGTTTTTAAAGTAGATGATATTGCATATTCTCATTCAGGTGGAAGGAGTGTTATTTATCCGATTATTGCTGGTCAAATAGGCGTTGGATGTTGTAGACGTATAGATAAAGTAATTAAACCTGAAAGATTTAAACGTGAAATCGTTTTATCTATGCCGGATATTGCAAATGCTGACGGTAAGCCTGGGTTCTTTCCTGCAACTGCTCAAAAGCTAAATGAGTGTTCTGAACTTAAGCGCTTAAATATAACCTTATCTAATATCCTACCGTATAAAACTGCCAAGAATACCGACAAAAAATATGAAGACAGAGGGACTGCTTGTATACAAGATAGAATGATACAGCGTGAAAAGGAGTTAGTTGCCGAACTTGTCCGAGCCGAAAAAATAGGCCCAGATAATTATCTTGTTAAAGATGGTTCTCTTGAATATAAGCCCTCTAAAGAGGATAAAAAAGATAAAAAAAAGTATCAGACTTTTAAAAATAATTATGATTGGGTTATCGGTGCATCAAAGAATTTTAATCCGGAGGTATGTTTAGATATTAACGGCAAACCAAATCCGGGTTTTATCGCAGATTTGCCTCTTTATCATCGAACACCGGTAGCCTGCTTTGAGAACCCTGATTTTTTAGGAGATGTTCAATTTGCTGTATGGTATATACGTCTTCGTGATAAGAAGCAGACTTTAACTCCTTTTGACGGGATATTGAAAGTTGAAAAAATTCTTGTAACGCAAGAGGATGTTGATAATGGTGTTGATAGTGATTTAGTTGATTATTTGAGTGCATGCTTAATAAATGAGAGAAATCCTGTATGCTATGGTAAGGATTTGAGATGGGCAAATCACATATACCCAGTATATCTGACAGAGCAATTTGTGAAATCAAAATATTTGAGTGCAGAGAGCTTTCTGCATATATTCTAGGAGGAATGAACATGAATACACTTATAGGTCGTGTGCTTGCCACAGAGAAAAATCCTACAACTATGGATAAATTTAATTTTTGGACAAATTCTGATATGAAGCTCCACGCGTTTGATATTGTTAAAGTGGAACATATTGATAAGTCATTTACTTTTGGTGTAATAGAAAATATATCCCATATTACGGATGCACAAAGTTTTTTGACTAATTATATCTCTAGCGATTTTGGAGATGTAACTGTTGAAGAGCCCACGCTTCGTGTCGGAATGAATTATGCTGAGGCGAAAGTTTCATTTAATAGTGAAGGTCTTTATACTCCTGTACATAATAATGCTAGAGTCTACCTGGCATCAGCAGAAGAGATTACAATGGCATTGGGGCTGGATAAAGTACAAAATCCTCTTGTATGCGGGTCATTGAAAATGTATGAAGGTACAGATGATGAAATAACATTGCCAGTAAATCTTAATTCAAAATTTCTTTTAGGGCCGGAAGGAGCGCATCTTAATATATCAGGAATTTCTGGACTGGCATCTAAAACATCATATGCAATGTTTTTAATGAAATCTATACAAGATCAATATATGAAATATGGTGATGAATCGGATGACAGTGTTGCCTTTGTAATTTTTAATGTAAAGGGTCGTGACCTAATGGCAATTGATAGGCCTAATGACTTTTCTAATGATGAGCCAGGAGAAAGGGAGCGGACGTTTAAAGAATATAAGGAGATGGGGCTATCTACGGAACCTTTTAAAAATGTTACTTATTACATCCCATACGCTAGTAATACATCTGCTAAACAGAGTACATATTTGTCAAAAGATGATATTGAATCGTATATAGGGGAAAGACAGCTAAAAAAATATAAATATGTGTACGAAGATGATAAAGAAAATATTGAAATGATGTTTTCGAGCATAGATGACCCAGCACAGACTATGGAGTCAATCATCAGCAAAATCATAGACAAAGATGATTATGATTTTAGTGGACTTTCAACGTGGAATGATTTTATGGAGAAAGTTACGGAAAAATCACAAAAAGGATCAGGCGGTGCTACAAAGGATGATATTTCAGTTTTAAGTTGGCGAAAGTTTAAAAGAGTTGTAAGAAAAGCAATACAAGATGATATGTTTGCTGCGAGGGTTAATTCTAACAATAATGAATGTAGATTGGCACAAGAATTAAAGCATATAGGTAAGAATGAGGTTCATGTGATTGACGTTGCTAAATTACCGGAAGATAAACAGGCATTTGTATTTGGTGATGCAATTCGTACAATTTATAATTTGAAGTTAGGTGAATACGATGCTGAAAATGGTATTAATCCACCATCGAGAATTGTTATTTTTATTGACGAACTGAATAAATATGCTTCAAAGGATGTACCAAAGACATCTCCTATTTTACGTGAGCTTCTGGATGTTACTGAGCGTGGTCGTTCTTTGGGAGTTGTTCTATTTGCAGCAGAGCAATTCCGTTCAGCAATTCACGACAGAGTAACTGGAAATTGTGCAACGCATGCATATGGTAGAACGAATTCTATAGAAACTTCAACTAAAGATTATGGAAGTTTACCGAGTACATATAAAAATATGTTGACGCGTCTGGAACAAGGGGATTATTTGATACAAAATCCTATTTTCCGGTCATTATTAAAAATAAAGTTTCCAAAACCATTATACAAACAGTTTAAGTGAGGTGGGGCATTATGGCGGAATACGATTACGTTTTTGGGGCTAATATTTTGGAAAACCTTACAACAGGAATGTACCAAGACTCAAAAGTAATATATCGTGAGTATATTCAAAATGCTTGTGACCAAATAGATAAAGCAATTACAGAAGGACTCCTAAATTCGGATGAAGGTATGATTAGAATATGGTTGAATGATGAAAATCGTTCAATTAGTATAGAGGATAATGCCACAGGGATTAAGGCTGATGATTTTATTAGAATTCTGGGAAATATCGCAGATTCAGATAAAAAGGTTGGAGAGGATAAAGGCTTTCGAGGAATTGGGAGACTTTGTGGTCTTGCATATTGTCGTGAATTGATATTTACATCTACAGCCAAAGGTGAAGATGTTATTTCTATTATGCGCTGTGATGCTGCGAAGATGAGAAAATTAATTGATGAAAATGTTCAAGGTAAAAAGTATACTGCAAAAGAAGTACTTAATGCGATAAATGATTTTGGTAGGCAAACTACAACAGAAATAGATGCACATTGGTTTAAGGTGGAATTGATTGGCATAAATAATGAAAATATTGATTTGTTGGATTTTCAACAGATTAAGGATTATTTATCTTTTGTAGCTCCGGTCAAATATCATAGTTCATTTATTTTTAAAAGTGAAATTTATAAGTATGCCAAAAAACTTGGATATAAAATAGATGAGTATAATATTAAGTTAAATGGTGAGCTGATATTAAAGAAATATAAAACAAGTTTCAAGACGAGCAAAGGCGATGATGTGATTTTTGATGTTGCTTTTAAAGAAATTAAAGATACAAAAGGTAATTTACTTGCCTGGCTTTGGTTAGGTGTATCCCATTTTAAGGCTGTTATAACAAAAGGCTGCCAAATGAGGGGGTTAAGATTAAGAAAAGAAAACATTCAAATTGGGGATGAAGATGCACTTCAAAAATTGTTTAAAGAAGATAGAGGGAATCATTACTTTATTGGTGAAGTGTTTGCTGTAGCAAAAGAGTTAATTCCTAATTCTCAAAGAGATTACTTTAACGAAAATGAAATTCGGTTACGTTTTGAACGAGAGTTAAGACGGTATTTTAATGAGGAGCTTTCAAGAATTTATTACGAAGGCTCTGCTATAAATAGTGCTTTTAAGAAAATAGAAACTTTTGAAAAAAAAGAGGCTGATTTCAACAAAAAAGAAAATGCAGGTGAGTTTATTGATACTAGGCATAGGGATAATGAACTTGCTGAAATTGAAAAGGCAAAAGTTGAAGCTGAAAAGGCTAAAGCTGTGATTGAAAAGAAAAAGCAAAGTACAGGGTCGGATGTTAGTGTTGTTACTAGTAGAATTATTGAAAGATTAGAGAATGAACATATTAAAAATACTTCTGATATAAATGATACTGGTACGAAAAAGAAGCCGCCTAAAAAAACGAACAATACTTGGCTTAGTGATAAGTTTTCATCATATAATAAACATGAGAAAAAACTTATATCAAAAATATTAGGAATAATTGTTTCTACTACAGATAAAGATACTGCGGAAACGATTATACATAGAATAGAGGACGAGCTATAATGAATCGCAAAATACTATTAATTGAGCCTAATTATAAAAATAAATATCCACCAATGGGCTTAATGAAACTTGCTACATATTTTCGTAAATGTCAGGATGATGTTCGATTTTTTAAAGGTAATTTAAAGGAATTTGCGGCAAGGCTTCTTTGTGAAGAATTCCTAAGTTCCATAGATGATAAATCACTTGGCAAACACTTTGCTAAATTATCTGAGTTTATAAAAACTGGGAAATATGCTCCTTTAGATTCAATTCCTAATTTTCGAGGTAGTGAATTAGAGATAATACTAAAAACTTATCGTCAACGTTTTAGAATAAATGATTTCCCTAAATTTGATTTTATTGGTGTCACGACATTGTTTACATTTTATTGGAAGGAAACAATTGATACAATAATATATGCTAAGAAATTTTGTAAAATTGATGGTAGAATGATGGTTGGTGGAATTGCGTCAAGTATTTTACCGGAACAGATATATGAAGAAACTGGAATCCGCCCATATGTTGGTTTGTTGAATAAGGCTGGAATAATTGATAAAGATAACGAAGATATTATTGACGAATTACCTTTAGATTACTCAATTCTTGATGAGATTGAATATAAATATCCGGCAAACAATGCTTATTTTGGATATATGACTCGTGGATGTCCACGAAATTGCTCTTTTTGTGCGGTGCCAAGGTTAGAGCCAGAGTATAAAAATTATATTGGTTTAAAGCATCAGATTCAACAGGTAGATACGCAATTTGGTCCTAGAAAGGACTTGTTGCTTATGGATAATAATGTTTTTGCTTCGAGCTGTTTTGATAAGATTATTGATGAGATTAAGGAATGTGGCTTTGGCAAAGGGGCCACTTACACTCCAGAAAGTGAATATGAGATAGCATTAAATAATCTCAGGAATGGGTATAATGAGCGTGCTTATCTTAAAAAGATAATCGAAATATATGATAAATTATCATCGAAGTTTTCAGAGAAAGAACAAGGTGAATTTTATCTTGAACGTGAAGAAAGAAAATTATTGTATACGGAAACAGCAACAAAAGAAGAAATTTTTGAATTTGATAATAAAATTGGTCCTTTGTGTGCCAAATATTTTAGGAGAGCAAAAAGATCGAGGTATATAGACTTTAATCAGGGGGTAGACGCAAGACTTGTAACTGATGCTAAAATGAAAAAACTTTCAGAGGTTGCCATTCGACCACTACGCATCGCCTTTGACCATTATTCGATGAAAGATGTATATATTAAAGCCATTAGAATAGCTGTAAATAATGGTATTACCGATCTCTCAAATTATCTTTTGTATAATTATGAAGATAAACCCGAAGAATTATATTATCGAATGAAAATTAATGTGGATTTATGTGAAGAATTAGGTGCAACAATCTATTCGTTTCCGATGAAATATCATCCCATAGATGACCCTGAATTCTTTCGTAATCGTGATTATATTGGTGTAAATTGGAATAGAAAGTTTATCCGAGCTATTCAGGCTGTTCTAAACGCAACAAAAGGAAAAATAGGACGTGGGAAATCCTTTTTTGAGGAAGCGTTTGGTAAGGATATAGATGAGTTTAATAAAATATTGTGGATGCCAGAGGCGTTTATTATCCATCGCTTTAAATATAAGGATAACCTTACAATAGAATGGTGGGAAAAGTTTTCAGCATTGAATGAAGAGCAGCTTTTATCTGCAAAGACTATTATCGCAGATAATATATTTACAGATGATATTATTAGAGATGATTTGGATAATGATATCCTTGAAGTCTTGGAATTTTATAAAATCCAGCGTGATTCACATTAGCAAATTAATTTATAAATCTCCGTTTCTGTTTCTAAAGTGATACAGATGAACGGAGATTTTTTAATTTATATCAATCACTAAGTTGACGAATAAATGTTCGCATTCCGGTAATGCTTACCATATAAACATTTTATAGGAGATGAATCATGGATACAGACAACCGGTTACGATTCGGGAAATATGTAGAATCATTAAGGAAGAACAAAGGAAAATCCCTGCGGGAAACAGCCAAGGCGATAAAAGTCTCACCTCAGTATTATAGTGAGGTGGAGAAGGGAAGAAGCAGTACATTTACTGCAGAACGGCTGAAACTGCTGGCCCGGTTTTTGCTCCTGAATGAGAATGAAACCCATACCTTATATGATATGGCAGCAGAATCAAGGTCATCCAATGATATTGTCACTCCACAGGACTGTGCCGATTACATGCTTGGCAATTCCTATGTGATAGAAGCATTGCGCCTGTCAATGGAAACAGGTGCAGGTGAAAAGGAATGGCAGGTGTTTCTGGATGATTTAAAGGCCAGGAAGGGGTGAGCAGATATGTACCAGCCTATACTAAGAAAGCAGAGGAGCGGCATTCCCATCATGAGGAATAGTGAGATTGATGCCCATGCAGAGGAATTCCTGCGTGATTACAGTCCTTCCCTGTTAAAAACGCCGCAGCTGGTGGATATTGAAGCCTTTGCGGAGTTCTATCTTGACCTGGCATTGGATTACGCATACCTTTCCCATTGCGGACTGATATTAGGCCGGATGGTATTCCAGGAGGCAGAACGGGTTCCGGTCTATTTACCAGAAGAAAAATGTGCGGATTATCTGTATGCCAAAAGAGGCACGCTGCTCATTGATAATACTTTATTGGAAGACCGGAAGGAGTACCGTTTACGTTCTACGATAGGGCATGAGTGTGGTCATTGGATATTTCATTCTGATTATTATACTGTTATGGATAAAAGAAAGCATTATAGGAATGAAAGGCTGCCGGAAATTACAGGATGCAAAAAGACTGATATTGAGGGCGGGGCAGATATGGCCGGGAGAAGAAAGCTGATTACAGATGCAGATTGGCTGGAGCATCATGCAAAGTATTTTAGTGCGGCTATTCTGATGCCGAAAACGCCGTTTATGAATGCTGTATCAGATTTTGCTGGTAATGGACAGGGTAGTGGGGCGGCTCTACAGGAGAAGCTGGCAGATATATTCCAGGTATCGCCCGCTTCTGTAAAAATCCGTTTATCCCAGCTGGGTTTCAACAAATATGTATTCAGGAATGAAAGGACGCAGGATGAAAAACAGTATAAGATATTGCTGCAGATGCCAGGTGCCCTGTGAACGGCAGGGTGCCATTTTTAGAAAATGTCTGTCAACCAAAAGGGGGACATTTCTGTGGCAATTATTTTTTACTTTTGATGTCAACTAAGTAATTGACAGGAAAGGAGCCATGCCGGATTGAAGGAAAAGATAAACTGCCCAATCTGTAGGAAACGGGCTTTTGATATTAGTGCTGCTGTAAAGGGGGAGGTTTGGATAGAACTGAAATGTCCCCATTGCAGAAATATTGTACAGGTCTGCTGCAGGATTAGCAGGATACAACAGGAAAGGGTAAAAGAAAAATTAATTTAATAACAGAAATCTACTGAGCAAAGGGTCCGCATAAGCGAGACACCAAATGGCCGGAGTAAAGCGAGTTTTAGCTTACTCCGGCTATTTTTTTGCCCATTTTTCCGGTTTTGTTGCTGCCGCTTTACTCCCGGTAAAGAAGGGAGCAGCAATGAAGATTCAGTATGAGTTTGTAACGGGAGAGAAGTTGGAATTCGAGGTGGATGACAGCATCGGAGATATTGTCATTGAGATGGAGGTATTACAGTCCAGGAAAAACCGTGCTGAAACCAGAAGGCACAGTTCGCTGGAATGCCTGCAGGAGCAACAGCCTGGGCGTAACCCAAAACAATTCGTGGATGAAAAAGTGGATATTGAGCAGTTCATCATAGAGTTGGACGAGAGGGAAAGGCTGCACCAGGCAATCAGGAGGTTAGAATACAGGGATTCCCGGATTGTCAGCCTCTATTATTTTGAGAACAGGACCATGGAAGAAATCGGCAGGGAAATGGGGATTTCGGCTATGGCTGTGTCAAAAAGGCTGAAAAAGATTCCGGATAAAATAAAAAAGTTTATGCTCTAGTTTAAAAAACATATTTCCCGTGGCTATATAGTAGGAACCAAAAGTGTTCCGGAGTGAAAGGAGGTCTTGTTATGAGAACTATAAGGATTACCCTGGAAGAAGAAAGAGAATCCACTATTTTGGATTCAAAAGGGGAAATGAAGCTTGCATTGATTGTAACCAAACTTACCGGCAATGCGGAAAATGACCGTATGAGGGCAGCGGAATACTGCCGGTATGCATCACACAAGGGGATGATTCCTATTAGTTCATATTTGAACTTCCATGGCATGTTTGAGGACCATTTAGGGGGTGCTGTGGAGCATCTGCTGGTTTCCCGGCTGGCAAAGAAGGTGGATGAGATATGGGTGTTCGGGAATGAGAAAGATGAGGAAAAGAAGAAACGGATAGAGGAAGCCTGCCGGGAGTATGGGAGCAGGGCGAAGTATTTTGATGCGGCACAGATAGGGGAGGAACTTCTTATGTGTGCCATGTATACAGAGGAACTGATAGAGCGTCTGGAAGAAATGGAGGGAATTTAGATGGGTCCAGAATTATTGAAAATGGCAGAGAGCCTGGCTGTGGTGGTCGAAAGTCTGCGTGTGCTGGCAGGTATTCAGAAAAGTGAAAATGCAGGGGAGGGAGCCAGGCCGAAAGAGAAGTCAGAAACAGGAAATGGGATGGATACTGTAAAGGAAGGTAAGAAAAGTACGGAGAATGCCGGGGCAAAGGAAACGCCTGTGGCGGTGGAAGATATCCGGGCAGTCCTGGCACAGAAATCCCAGGATGGGAAATCAAAGGAAATTAAGGAGCTATTGGGCAGATACGGAGCAGTGAAGCTGTCTGCGGTGAAGCAGGAGGATTATCCGGCCTTGCTTGCGGAAGCGAAGGTGCTGTGATGGGGAGACATGCGCTGTTGTCGGCTTCTTCTTCCAAACGGTGGCTGAACTGTACGCCGTCCGCACGGCTGGAGGAGCAGTTCACAAAAGATACGGGGAGCGTGTATGCAGAGGAAGGCACTGCCGCCCATGCTCTGGCGGAGCATAAGCTGAAACGGCTGTTGAAGCGGCGTTCCAGGCGTCCAGTGTCGGATTACCAATGTGACGAGATGGAGGACTGCACGGATGGGTATGCAGCTTATGCCATGGAGCAGATTGAATTGGCAAAACAGAGTTGTTCTGACCCTATTGTCCTGATTGAGCAGCATCTGGATTATTCTGCTTACGTGCCGGAAGGGTTTGGAACCGGGGATTTGGTGATTGTTGCGGATGGAACTTTGGCAGTAATTGACCTGAAATATGGGAAAGGCGTGGCTGTAGAAGCGGAGTGGAATCCGCAGATGATGCTGTACGGGCTGGGAGCTTTGGAGTTGTTTGATGCCATTTATGATATTGATACGGTGCGGATGACGATTTACCAGCCGAGACTGGAGAGTGTCAGTACCTGGGAAATTTCTGTTTCTGGCTTGATGGAGTGGGTGGAAACGGAATTAAGGCCGAAGGCGGCACTTGCTATTAACGGTGAGGGAGAGTTCCGGTGCGGATCCTGGTGCCGGTTCTGCAAGGCAAAGAATACCTGCAGGGCAAGGGCGGAGGAATATTTGAGGCTGGCGCAGATGGAGTTTCAGGCTCCGGTGCTTCTGTCGGATGAGGAGGTTGCGGAGGTTTTGAAGGTTGCGGATGACCTGGCGAAGTGGGCGGCGGATGTGTATGCCTTTGCTACGGATGAAGCTATTACCCACGGGAAGCAGTGGACTGGATTTAAGCTGGTGGAAGGCCGGAGCAACCGGAAGTATACGGATGAGGAGGAAGTAGCGGAGGCGGCGAAGGCTGCCGGGTACACGGATATTTATAAGAGCACTTTGGTGGGCATCACGGAGATGGAGAAGCTGATGGGCAAGAAGAAGTTTGCGGAGGTGCTTGGGAAGCTGGTGTATAAGCCACAGGGCAAGATTACCCTGGTGACGGAATCGGATAAGAGACAGGCAGTAGAAACAGCGTCCGCAGAGGCGGATTTTAAGGAGGCATAATTAGATGGGAAATGAAAATGAGAATGTAAATGTAACGAAAGTGATTGTACCCTGCAGGTTTTCTTACCTGCATTGCTGGGAACCGAATGCGGTGAACGGGGGAGACCCGAAGTATTCGGTGTCGGCCATCATTCCGAAGTCGGATACGGAGACCGTGGAGAAGATCAAGAGGGCCATTGAGCAGGCGAAGAAGGACTCCGTTTCCAAGTGGGGCGGGAAGGTTCCGGCGAATTTGAAACTGCCGCTCCGTGACGGGGACATTGACCGCCCGGAGGATGAAGCCTATGCGGACAGTTATTTCTTCAATGCCAACAGCAGGCAGGCTCCGCAGGTGGTGGATAAGAACGTGCAGCCCATTCTTGACCAGTCGGAGGTGTATTCCGGGTGTTATGGCAGGATTAGCGTGAACTTTTACGGGTTCAATAATAACGGAAACCGTGGGATTGCGGCAGGGCTTGGGAATGTCCAGAAACTGCGTGACGGGGAATCCCTGGGCGGAAGGAGCAATGCGGAGGAAGATTTTGATGTTGTGGGGGATGAGGAGGATTTCCTTGGATAATGGGAGCAGGGCAGTGGGTGACCGCTGCCCATTCTCCAACGTGCAGAGGAAAGGAGTCCTGTCATGGGAAGCGTGTTGGAAATTGACGTTGAAACGTTCAGCGATGTGGATTTGATAAAGTGCGGGGTCTACGCTTACGCGGACAGCCCTGCTTTTGAAGTCCTGCTGTTTGCCTATTCTTTTGACGGTGGGGAAACGCAGGTGATAGATCTGGCGCAGAGGGAGGAACTGCCGGGAGAAGTGGTGGATGCCATTTTTGATGATGATGTGATGAAGACAGCGTTTAATGCCAACTTTGAACGCACCTGTCTTTTTAAGCATTTCGGGAGATATCTTTCTCCAGATTCCTGGCATTGCAGCGCAGTACAGGCGGCTATGCTTTCCCTGCCCCGGTCTTTGGAGGATGTTGGGATGGTGCTTGGGCTGGAACAACAGAAGATGAAGGAAGGGAAGGAGTTAATCCGGTATTTCTGTATGCCGTGCAAGCCAACAAAAGCCAATGGAGGGAGGACACGGAACCTGCCCTGCCATGCGCCGGAGAAGTGGGAAGTGTTTAAGACTTACTGTATCCGTGACGTGGATGTGGAGAAGGGGATACGGAGGAAACTGCAGCATTTTCCGATTCCTGAAAGTGAGATGGAACTGTACCGCTTGGACCAGAAGATTAATGACCGGGGCGTGCTGGTGGACAGGGAGTTAGTGCGGCAGGCGGTGTCCTGCGACCTGTTGTATAAGGATATCGTGACGAAACGGGCGTATGAACTGACCGGGCTGGAGAATCCCAATTCTGTGGCGCAGATAAAGTCATGGTTGGGAGAGAACGGTGTAGAAATAGAAAGTTTGTCAAAAAAGGCGGTGGCCGGGCTGATAGAGGAATCGGACGGGGAGGTGCAGGAGCTTTTAAGGCTCCGGCTCCTAATGGCGAAGACTTCCGTGAAGAAGTATGAGGCCATGGAGCGGTCTGTCTGTTTGGACGGGAGGGTGCATGGATTACTGCAGTTTTACGGAGCCAACAGGACAGGCCGGTGGGCCGGGAGGCTGGTGCAGGTACAGAATCTGCCCCAAAACCATATCCCGGATTTAGAGCTTGCACGGAGCCTTGTGAAACAGGGGCGGTTTGAGGATGTGGAGTTGCTTTATGATTCCACGCCAAATGTACTGTCGGAGCTTATCCGTACCGCTTTTATCCCGAAGCCGGGCTGCCGTTTTATGGTGGCGGATTCTTCTGCCATTGAAGCGAGGGTGCTGGCATGGCTGTCCGGGGAGAAGTGGAGGCTGGAAGTGTTTGCCTCCCACGGGAAAATCTATGAAGCTTCGGCATCCGCCATGTTCCTTGTGCCGATGGAGGAAGTGACGAAAGGCTCACCGCTCCGGCAGAAGGGAAAGATTTCAGAACTGGCCTTGGGTTACGGAGGTTCTGTGGGGGCACTGACTTCCATGGGTGCTTTGGATATGGGGCTGGAAGAAGAGGAGCTTGCCCCGCTGGTATCCACATGGAGGAATGCCAACCCCTATATCACGCAGTTCTGGTGGGATGTGGATGCGGCGGCAGTAAAGACGGTGACTGAAAAAAAGAAAATGAGGGTGGGGAGGATTACCTTTGAATACAAAAGTGGGTTTTTGTTTGTGGAACTGCCGTCCGGCAGGAAACTGTCTTATGTGAAACCCAGGATGGCACTGAACAGGTTTGGCAGGAACGGGCTGGCCTATGAGGGGATTGCGGAAAACAAGAAATGGAGCCGGATTGAGACTTACGGCCCGAAGCTGGTGGAGAATATTGTACAGGGCACTGCCAGGGATCTGCTGGCGGAGGCCATGCTCCGGGTAGAGGAAAAGGGATATCCCATTGTCATGCACTGCCATGATGAGATTATAGCAGAAGTGCCGGAGGGTACTAGCTCCGTGGAGGAGATGTGTGCGGTTATGGCGGAACAGCCAGAGTGGGCGGATGGGCTGCCGCTCCGGGCGGACGGCTATGAATGTGCTTTTTATAAAAAGGAATAGGAGGCAGAGGAACATGAAGCTGTTTATTTCAACAGGGAATTCACGGATGGAGAAGCGGTGGAACGGCAGGGAGATGGAGCTGGAGGAATTTATCGGGCGTATCTCCACTACCATCCGTACTTCGGAGACGGTGGAGCAGTACCGGAAGCTGTCCAAGGCAAAGCAGGATGACATCAAGGATGTGGGAGGCTTTGTACTGGGGAAGCTGAAAGGCGGCAGGAGGAAGAAGGACTGCGTGGTGTTCCGGTCTGCCCTGACGCTGGATATGGATTATGCCACAGAAGATATCCCAGAGCAGATAGAATTGTTCTTTGATTTCCGCTGCTTTATCTATTCCACCCATAAGCACACGCCGGAGAACCCCAGGCTCCGGCTGATTATCCCGCTGTCCAGGACGGTATCGCCGGATGAATATATGGCAGTAGCGAGGAAGGTGGCGGAGGATATCGGCATGGAGCTGTTTGACGATACCACCTATGAACCGTCCAGGCTGATGTACTGGCCTTCCACTTCTGCGGACGGGGAGTTTGTGTTCCGGGACATTGAGGGGGAAATCCTGAATCCGGATCAGGTGCTGACAAAGTATAAGGACTGGAGGGATTCTTCGGAGTGGCCGGTGAGCAGTCGGCAGCAGGCGGTGGTGCAGAGGGAAATGAAGAAGCAGGCTGACCCGCTGGAGAAAGACGGGGTGGTTGGGGCGTTCTGCCGGACTTATGGCATTGAGGAGGCGGTTGCTGCTTTTCTGACGGAGGTATACCAGCCAAGCACCATGCTGGGAAGGTTTGACTATATCCCAGCGGATTCCCAGGCGGGCGTGGTGGTCTATGAGGGGAAGTTTGTTTATTCCCACCATGCCACGGACCCGGCCTGCGGGAAGCTGATGAATGCTTTTGACATGGTGAGGATTCATAAATTCGGGGAGTTGGACAGCCGCTCATCCGAGGATACAGACCCTTCAAAACTGCCTTCTTTTAAGGCAATGAGCGGGTTTGCGGTGAATGATGAGAATGTGAAAATGACCATTGCCGGGGAGCGGAGGGAAAAGGCAGAGAAGGAATTTTCACAGGCAGATGGGGAGTGGCTGAAACTGCTGGAGTATGAGCCGCGCTCCACGGTATTGAAGAACAGTCTGAAAAACCTACTGTTGATTTTGAACCATGACGAGAAGCTGAAAGATATTGTGTTTAACCAGTTGAGTGACGGCATGGAGATTAAAGGGGAAGTGCCGTGGGAGCATCCCAGCCGGTTCTGGAGGGATGCGGACGATGCGCAGCTGATTTCTTATATCGACCTGACCTACGGGACATTTTCCGCAAGGAATTATGACATTGCGGTGGCGAAGGTAGCGGATGACCGTTCCTACCATCCGATACGGGAGTTTTTGTCCACGCTGCCGGAGTGGGATAAAGTTCAAAGGGTGGATACTTTACTGGTGGATTATCTGGGTGCTTCGGATAATGCCTATGTCCGTGCGGTGACCAGGAAGACTTTATGCGGTGCCATTGCAAGAGTGATGCTGCCGGGCTGTAAGTTTGACACTATGCTGGTGCTGAACGGCCCGCAGGGCAAGGGGAAATCCACGCTGATCTCCAGGCTGTGCGGCGAATGGTTCAATGATTCCCTGCTCCTTAATGACACAAAGGATAAGACGGCGGCGGAGAAGCTGCAGGGGTACTGGATTCTGGAGATTGGGGAGCTGGCAGGGCTGAAAAAGACAGAGATTGAAACGCTCCGTGGGTTTCTGTCCAGGCAGAATGACATTTACCGTGCATCCTTCGGGCGCAGGGCTATCCCGCATCCGAGGCAGTGTATTTTTATCGGAACCACCAATGCGGAGAGCGGCTATCTGAGGGATACCGCAGGGAACCGGAGGTTCTGGCCGGTGAAGACGCCGGGGGATGGGAAACACGCATCCTGGGAGCTGATGCAGGAGGATGTCCGGCAGATTTGGGCGGAAGCGCTCCTTTATTATAAAGCCGGGGAACCGCTGCATCTGGACAATGAACTGGCAGGGATGGCGCTGAAAGAACAGCAGATTGCCATGGAGGTAGATGAGCGTGAAGGCATGGTGCGTGATTACCTGGATATGCTGCTGCCAGAAAACTGGGACAGGATGGAACTGTATGACCGCCGGAATTATATCTGCGGTTCGGAGTTTGGCGGTTCCAGGGAACCGGGCGTGCACCGCAGGGAGCGTGTCTGCAACATGGAAATCTGGTGTGAGTGCTTCGGGAAGGAGCGAGGGAACCTGAAACGGCAGGATGCCAATGAAATCAGTGCGATTATGGCGAATATCGAAGGGTGGAAGAAGATGGACGGCAAGGTTCGTTTTTCGATTTATGGCATTGTGCGCGGGTATTGCCGTGAGGGGGATTTTTCGGCAAAAGATGGCAACATGTTGGAAGACTGACAACAAAGGGAAAAGGTTGCCGTTGCCATAGATGATGCCGGATTTTGTGCTGATAGGCAACCGTGAGATTTTCAGGAAACATGGGAGGTTGAGGTACTTTGTTGCTTATTTTGCTGATACTATCTTATATTTTATGAATGAATATATAACAGGTAAACGGCAGGTGAGAATACGTGTATATGTCATACACGCGCGAGGACGGCTTTTCGGCAAAAGGATAAAGGAAGGGCAGACATGGGTGAAGAAAGCAGGATAGAGCGGGCATTGTCCGTGCAGGTGAAAAAGATGGGAGGCATGGCGGTGAAGTTCGTCTCTCCTGGCTTGGATGGGGTGCCTGACAGGATTGTCCTGCTGCCGGGGAGAAGGATTGCTTTTGTTGAGTTGAAGACTCCGGGGAAGAAGCTCCGGCCTTTACAGGAAAAGAGAAAGAGGCAGCTGGAGGCATTAGGATTTCCGGTTTATGTGATAGACGGGGTGGAGCAGATTGGAGGTGTGCTGGATGAAATTTGTGCCACATGAGTATCAGGAGTATGCGAAGGAGTTTATTGTGCATCAGAATATCAGCGCTTTGTTTTTAGACTGTGGTTTGGGAAAGACCATTATTACCCTGACTGCCATATGGGAGCTGGTATTAGATTACTTTGATGTGGGAAAGGTTCTGGTGGTTGCGCCGCTCCGGGTGGCAAGGGACACCTGGCCGGGGGAACTGGAAAAGTGGGAACATCTTTCTGGGATTGTGATGTCAGCGGTGCTTGGCTCCGAGAAGGAACGGATAGCGGCACTGAACCGGAGGGCCAATGTGTATGTCATCAACCGTGAAAATGTGGAGTGGCTGGTGGCACATGGCCGGTGGGAGTTTGACATGGTAGTGATTGATGAACTGTCTTCTTTTAAGTCTCATAAGGCCAGACGGTTTAAGGCGTTGAAGAAAGTCCGGCCAATGGTGAAACGGATTGTGGGGCTGACCGGAACCCCGGCACCGAATGGGTTGATTGACCTGTGGGCAGAGATTGGGATTCTGGATATGGGGCAGAGGCTTGGAAGGTTTATCGGCGGTTACCGGGAACGGTTCTTTGTACCGGATAAGCGGAGCAGGGAGATGGAATTATACCGGAGGCTGGAGAGGGATATGCTGCTGCCTTACGAGGACGGTGACATTGATGCGGTGAACGCCGCCGGGCTGTCCAACAAGCTGATGCAGATGGCAAACGGAGCAGTATATGATGAGAATGGAGCGATTAAACACATCCATGACCGGAAACTGGAAACACTGGAAGATCTGGTGGAGGCAGCGAATGGAAAACCAGTATTGGTTGCTTATTGGTATAAGCATGACCTGGCAAGAATCCGGGAGAGGATTGGGGCGGTGGAGCTGGATGCCGCAAAGGATTTTCAAAAGTGGAATGCAGGGGAAATCCCGGTGGCAGTCATCCATCCGGCCTCTGCCGGGCATGGGCTGAACCTACAGGCTGGAGGCTCCACATTAATCTGGTTCGGGTTGACCTGGTCCTTGGAATTGTACCAGCAGATGAACGCAAGGTTATGGCGGCAGGGACAGAAGGAAACGGTGGTCATCCATCATCTGATTGCAAAGGATACACTGGATGAGCGGGTGATGGAGGCGCTGGAGAAAAAGGACTGCGGGCAGTCGGCGCTGGTGGATGCGGTGAGAGCGAGGATGGGAGGTTGGAGCCATGACGGCAGGAGAGATGTTTAAGGAGTACCGGAAAATGAAACAGGAGTGCCTTGTGCTGGAATTCCGGATGCGGCATTTTGAGGGAGTGCCGTACACGGATGTGATAGAGAGTATGAATTATGCCAGACCACAGGGGGAACGGGTGCAGACCAGCGGGATATCTGATAAAACAGGAAAGACAGCCATCCATTACCGCCGGGTAAAAGAGAGGATGGATGATGACTGGTATGATTCCCTGTTTCAAAGATACGAATACCTGCAGGAAGAAATCACGTTCTTTGAATATGCCGTTATGCAGTTAAGCGGGAGGTTGCCGGAGTTTGTAAAGGATCTGGTTATGGAAAGGATGGCATGGGAGGAACTAATGATTAAGTACCGTGTCAGCCATTCCATGATAGGGAAATACCGGAAGAAGGCAGTAAAGGAACTGGACAGTTTTTATGAATTCCGGGAGAAGCAGACGGAAAGTTATCTTTTGAGCTGATGGTAGACTATTGGTAGACAAAGTGTAGCGAAAGAGTTGATTGAATTGAACAGTTTCCTGTGTTATCCTTAAACTGCGAAGAACTGTAAGAAGCTCTGTGGAGAAATCCATGGGGCTTTTTCTTTTGTCTTCGCATGGGGCAGGGGCTTTATCCTTTCACCCTGCCCGTTACATAGGAAAGGAGGTGGCACTGTGCCGATGAAACCGAAGAAGCCCTGTAAGCATCCGGGGTGTCCGGGACTGACTTCCGGGAAATATTGTGAAGAACACGAGGCATTACACAGGGGAGACCGTGCCACGTCATCCGGGCGTGGGTATGACGGCCGGTGGCGCAGAGCAAGAAGCAGGTTCCTGAAAGCACATCCGCTGTGTGTCCGTTGCCAGGAACAGGGCAGGCTGGTGAAGGCTTCTGTAGTAGACCATATTGTGCCGCACCGTGGGGATGAGAAACTGTTCTGGGATGAGTCAAACTGGCAGGCACTGTGTAAGAACTGTCATGACAGCAAGACGATGACAGAGGACAGGTATCAGGAGTATAGATATTAGTCCTGTATATTTTTCCGTGGATTTTTCCGAATGGGGAGGGGAAGTGATAATCTCCAGGACCCTTCCCCCGGAAACCGATGCCCTCTCAAACGTGAATTTTCGCAGAAATTAGCAGGGGGGATAGGAAAAGGGGCATTCCATCATACATAAACGCAGGATTTCCAAGGATTGCGGCAGATAAAGTTCTGTGAAAAGTCTATGGGAATCCTGTGTTTTTGGGCTGATAAACTGCTCATAAGAGTGGCTTTTCAGTCTTTTTAATTGGAGGATGGAGAGATGACGGATGCGCAGGCGGCACAGATTAAGGCACTGCGGACACAGGGGGAAGGATATAAAGCCATTGCCTCTGCAGTGGGGCTGTCCCGTGACATTGTACGGAATTACTGCAGGGCACATGGCATGGGAGGTTATGGAGAAGCTGTTTCCATGAACCTGCAGGGACAGGGGAATACAGGAGAACCGGGTGCATGAGGCAGGCAGAAAGGATAAGCTGTATGTTGCCTCGCTTTCCGGCGGGAAGGATTCCACGGCAATGGTACTTCGGCTGGTTGAGGAACAGCGGCCGCTGGATTTGGTTTTATTCTGTGACACGGGATTAGAATTTCCCCAGATGTATGACCATGTGCGGAAGGTGGAGCAGGCAATTACTGTTCCGGTAGTGTGGCTGAAAGCGGAGCGTGACTTTGAATATTTTATGTTCCATTTTACCCCAGACAGGAAACAGGGTTCCACCTATATGGGGAAGACCGGTATGAGCTGGGCAGGACCGAAGAACCGCTGGTGTACCAAAAGACTGAAAACACAGGTGATAGACCAGTATCTTTCCAGTCTCAGGCAAGAGTATGAAATCGTGCAGTATATCGGGATTGCGGCAGACGAACCCCAGAGGGTGAGGAAGTTCTGCTATCCCCTTGTAGAGTGGGGGATGACGGAGAAGGACTGCCTGGCCTACTGCTATGAGTGGGGATATGACTGGGGCGGGCTTTACCGGCTGTTTGACCGGGTATCCTGCTGGTGCTGCCCACTGCAGGGGCTGGAAGCACTTAGGACCCTGCGCAGGGAGTTTCCCGGACTGTGGGCACAGCTCCTGGAATGGGAATCCAAAACATGGAGGAACTTCCGCAAGGATTTTTCCGTGGATGAACTGGAGATCAGGTTCCAGTTTGAAGAGGAACGAATTCGTGAAGGAAAGGACATAAGGAGCAGTGAATTCCAAAGGGAGCTGAAAAAGAGGCTTGGCAGGGAAGAACCTGCTTTTTTTATGCCCGGAGACAGGGAGGAACCGGATGGGGAAGGTAGCTGTAATTGATGCAGATTTGATTGGCAGGAGCAGACACAGGTTTCCTAATTTAGCCTGTATGAAGCTTTCCAGCTGGCATAAGGGGATGGGCGATGAGGTGACGCTGAAAACGGATTACGATGGGCTGGAGTATTTTGACCAGGTTTATCTGTCAAAGGTGTTCACGGATACCGGAGTGCCGGAGGATGTCCTTGAAATGGAAAACATCACCTATGGTGGGACCGGGTTTTATTATGACAAGGCCCCGGTTTTGCCGGAAGAGGTGGAACACTGTATGCCGGACTATCACCTGTATGACAGTTGGGTGGCAGAAAAACTGGAGGCCGGTAGCAAAAGGAACGATTACCGGTTTTACCTGGATTATTCCATCGGATTCCTGACAAGAGGGTGTTTCCGCAAATGCCAGTTCTGCGTGAACCAGAATTATGACCGGGTACAGATGCACAGCCCTTTGGAAGAGTTTGTGGATCCTAAACGGAAAAAAATATGCCTCCTGGATGATAATTTTTTCGGTTATTCAAAGTGGGAAGAAATGTTGGATAAATTAAAAGGAACCGGGAAGCCCTTCCAGTTCCGGCAGGGGCTGGATGAAAGGCTTTTGGATGACCGGAAGTGTGCGGCATTGTTTTCCAGCCGGTATGATGACTCTTATTCTTTTGCATTTGATAATGTGGCGGATGCGGAACTGATAGAGAAGAAGATTATACTGGCAAGGAAGTATACAGATGCTAAACTGCGTTTTTACTGCTTCTGCGGGTTTGACCGGGAAGGGAAATGGGACAGGGATTTTTGGGCAGAGGATGTGTTTTCACTGCTGAAACGGATTGAGATTCTGATGCGGCATGAATGCCTGGCCTATGTAATGCGGTTCAACCGGTATGTGGAAAGCCCTTTCCGTGGCATGTATGTGTCTATTGCAAGGTGGGCGAACCAGCCGGGGATGTTCAAGAAGGAGAGCTTACGGGAGTTTGCGGAAAAAAATGGCAGGGGAAGCGCCTGTTACAAATATCTGGAGGACTTTGAGCGGCAGTTTCCGGGAGCCGCTTATTTTTATGACTTGAAATTCGGGGTAAATACTGCCGGGGATACAGAAGGGGACGGCTATGGCACGGCTGACATTTCTTGATATATGTGCCGGTATTGGCGGGTTCCGGCTGGGGATGGAGAATGCCGGGCATAAGTGTATTGGCTATTGTGAATATAACAAATACGCAAGGGCTTCTTATGAGGCCATGTATGATACGGAAGGGGAGTGGAAAGCGGATGACGTCACAAAACTCAAACCAGAGGAAATCCCATATGCAGATGTGTGGTGCTTTGGATTCCCATGCCAGGATATTTCCATCGCAGGGAAACAGGGAGGGCTGTCTGGAAAGCGAAGTGGGATTTATTACAGCATTATTGACCTCATCAAAGGCAAAGAGGAAGGTGATAGACCCACATACTTACTTGTTGAAAACGTTAAAAACCTGTTTTCAATTAATGGGGGATTCGATTTTGCCGCAGTTCTCTCTGAAATGGATGAAGCAGGGTATGACGTCCGGTGGCAGGTGCTTAACTCTAAAGAATTCGGAGTGCCCCAGAGCCGGGAGCGGATATTCCTTATCGCAAATCTTAGAAGCAGAGGTGGACGGGAAATATTACCTGTCGCCGGAGAGGACAGCGGAACTCTTAAAGAGGTTATAGGAGGGAGGCAGGGATACCGGGTGTATGATTCTTCCGGTGTTTCTGCCAGCCTGACTGCAAATGGGGGAGGCGCAGGAGGAAAGACCGGCTTGTATGTTGTGGGGAGTAATCATGCAGAGGCAGAACCGGACAGCAGGTTTTTTGTGGACCGGACGCTGAACCATCCGAAGATTACGGAACAGGCCCGGTGCCTCATTGCCAGGTGTGATGCGGGGCTGAATACCTGGGGGATGAATTCCAGGGTGCTGGAAGCCAGGGCGCTGACCGTGCCGGACAAACTGGAGACACGGCAGCAGGGTAGGCGGATGAAGGCGGAGGGGGAGCCGATGTTTACGCTGACCTGCCAGGACCGGCATGGTGTTTTCCTGGATGGGGGAAAAATCCGCAAGCTGACTCCCCGTGAGTGTTTCCGGCTGCAGGGATTCCCGGACGTGCTGTATGAGAAGGCGGCGGCTGTCAATTCGGAGTCGCAGCTTTATAAGCAGGCCGGGAATGCGGTGACGGCTACAGTGGCTTATGCGGTGGCTATGGCACTGCCGGAGAGCCGGGAGCTTGTAATGGAGGCAGCTATGAAGGACAACGGAGAAGCAGGGCTATAAGTCAGATGGAAGCCCCAGAGGAAGGAGGTGTGGCCGGTGGCAGAGAGGGGAAGGAAGCCAAAGCCTGCGGCTGTGAAGGTTTTGGAAGGAAATCCGGGAAAAAGGGCATTGAATGCGGGGGAACCGAAACCGGAAAAGAAGGCTCCCAGGTGCCCGGCATGGCTGGAGGATGAGGCAAAGAAGGAATGGAAGCGTATGGCAAAGCAGATGGAGCAGCTGGGGATCCTGACAGAGATAGATATGGCGGCTTTTGCCGGGTACTGCCAGGCTTATGCCAGATGGAAGGAAGCGGAGGAATATCTTTCTGAACATGGGCAGGTTGTGAAAACACCCTCTGGATACTGCCAGCAGGTCCCACAGGTTTCCATTGCCCAGACGTATCTGAAAATCATGAACCGGTTCTGCGAACAGTTCGGGCTGACTCCTTCTTCCAGAGGGCGGATTGCGGTGTCTGACAGTGCAGATAAGGAAAGTGATGCTATGGAGCTTCTGCTGTTTAAAGGGGGAAGCAGATAGTGTTTGACGAGGGAAAGGCACAGCGGACAGTGGAGTTCATCAACTGCCTGAAACACACCAAGGGAAGATGGCGGGGGCAGCCTTTTGAGCTGCTTCCCTGGCAGGAAAAGATTATCTGGGATGTTTTTGGGACATTGAAGGAAAACGGATACAGGCAGTACAACACCGCTTATGTGGAGATTCCGAAGAAGAACGGGAAGTCAGAGCTGGCGGCCGGCGTGGCTCTTTACATGACCTGTGGGGATAATGAGTGGGGTGCAGAGGTTTATGGCTGTGCGTCTGACCGGCAGCAGGCTTCTATTGTATTTGATGTGGCGGTGGATATGGTGGACCAATGTCCGGCTCTGAAAAAGAGGATAAAACCGGTCATGTCGGTGAAGCGGCTGGTGTATCAGCCCACCAACAGTTTTTATCAGGTGCTTTCGGCAGAAGCGTATACGAAGCATGGGCTGAATGTCCATGCGGTTATTTTTGATGAGCTGCACAGCCAGCCGAACCGGGAGCTGTTTGATGTTATGACGAAAGGCTCCGGGGATGCCAGGACGCAGCCTTTGTTTTTCCTGATTACTACGGCAGGGACAGACCGCCATTCCGTGTGTTTTGAGCAGCATCAGAAGGCGGAAGATATCATCCTTGGGAGGAAGATTGACGATACCTTTTATCCGGTGATTTATGGGGCATCGGATGAGGATGACTGGACTTCGGAGAAGGTGTGGTATGATGCCAACCCGTCCCTGGGGTATACCATTGATATTGATAAGGTGCGTAATGCCTGCATGAGTGCATTGGATAACCCGGCGGAGGAGAATATTTTCCGGCAGCTGCGCCTGAACCAATGGGTGAAACAGTCCACAAGATGGATGCAGATGGAGAAATGGGATGCCTGTGGGTTTCCGGTGGATGAGACGGAACTGCTTGGCCGGGAGTGTTTTGGAGGGCTGGACTTGTCCAGCACTACGGATATCACGGCTCTGGTGCTGGTGTTTCCGCCCAGGACAGAGGATGAAAAGTATATCCTGCTGCCGTATTTTTGGATACCGGAGGAGAATATGCGGCTGCGTGTACGCAGGGACCATGTGCCTTATGATAACTGGGAGCAGCAAGGGTTTTTGAAGACTACGGAGGGGAATGTCATCCATTATGGGTTCATAGAGAAATTTATTGAGGAGCTTGGAATAAAGTACAATATCAGGGAGATAGCGTTTGACCGGTGGGGAGCAGTGCAGATGGTTCAGAATCTGGAAGGGTTTGGCTTTACGGTGGTTCCTTTTGGGCAGGGGTTTAAGGATATGTCACCGCCGAGCAAGGAGCTGATGAAGCTGACGCTGGAGCAGAGGCTGGCCCATGGTGGGCATCCGGTTCTGCGGTGGATGATGGATAATATTTTTGTACGGACGGATCCGGCAGGTAATATCAAGCCGGATAAGGAGAAGTCTACGGAGAAGATTGACGGGGCGGTGGCAACGGTGATGGCGCTTGACCGGGCAATCAGGAACGGCAGGAGTTCGGGAAGCGTGTATGATGACAGGGGGATTTTGGTATTCTAAAGTTTGTGATATACTGAAAGAAAAACGAGGAGTGATTTTTTGAATAATAGTGGAATCATTAGAGATTCATTAGTAAATTACTTACGATTGTATAGCGCCCTTGATCTGCCCTCTATATGCGAGAGACTTCAAATTCCGTGTAATAATGATTTAGACCCTATGCACAGTAAAGCTACTTATCTTAAAAGTGGAATCAACAAAATGAAAGATAACGAAATTGTTGATTTGGTTAAAGCTATAATTGCAGATGGAGACTGTTCGGATTTAATAGAACAGATTGATAGATATTTGGAGGTTGAATTATTTGAAATTACAACAGTAACCAGAAGAAAAATTTTAAACTGGTTAGCGGAGCAAACGGATTTAGAAGGTGAACTTCAAATCAACAAATTCTTAAACAGAATATGGGATTTGAAAAATATGTCTTCAATATATGGTGAATCTAACAGAGAAGAAGACATATTAAGACACATGGTACGAAACGATGATTTAACATACAAGCAACTATTGGAAGATGTATTAAAAGTCATTTATGTGAGTGATAATACATTCAAAAGGTTTATTGAAGAGCTAATATATCCTGATTTGCGTGATTCATCAAGGCAAAAAGAATATGTAAATGTTTTGAATTCATTTTTGAAAGTTGATGGATATACTTTGCTTTGTTCTAACTATGTTTCCGGTAATCCCGTTTTTCTATTGCAAAAGAATGTTAGAGGTGTTGGAAATGAAGTAAAGAATATTATATTTGCTGGGATAGGTGGAAAGCCAGATATTGTTCTGGAAGATTCGCTTAGTAATACAATCCGGGTAATTGAGAATGGTGCTGACTGTTTAGTCTATAATCAAAATGTTCCATCTTCAGGTTTAACATGGGAAGACTTGGTTACATGGTGGAATAATTCTGAAAAATATGATGAGCAGGACGCAGATAAGTTTTTTGAACGGCTTATAAAATCTATGGATTCCAACCCTGAAAAGAATTTTATGTGGGTTTATTACACCTACTTTGTAAAAGGGAAGAATAATTGTAAGATCCCAGCATTGATTCCACAGGTTTACTGTCACTATGACCCTAAATCAGCAGTATTAAGAAATGGGGCGGTTTATGTTCATCAAAGAATGGATTTTCTAATGCTTTTTTCTGACAAGGAAAGAGTGGTTATAGAAATTGATGGGAAACAGCATTATTCTGAGGAGCAGGAATTGGAGGTGGCAACAAAGGAAGGTCTCAGCAAGGTGAAGAAAGATATTGCTTCTTCAAAAAAGTATGCAGAAATGGTGGAGGATGATAGAAAATTAAAGTTATATGGATATAATGTGTTTAGGTTTGGTGGATATGAGTTCATGGCAGATCAAAAACCCAAAAGAAAAATAACTCAGTTTTTTGAAGAATTATTTAAGCTTTATGGAGTGACAATATGAAAATTTAAGTGGGCATCTCTTCGGAGGTGCTTTTCTTTTGCTTATTTTTAGGAGGCGTGTATGAAGTTACCATTCATTTTAGGTATACGTGGGGCGAGGGATAAGCCAAGGAACAGTTACGGCGGCTCGGCTTATTCCTTTTTCTTTGGAAGGAGTACCAGCGGAAAGACAGTGAATGAGCGGACTGCTATGCAGACCACGGCGGTATATTCCTGTGTACGGATTTTGTCGGAGGCGGTGGCATCGCTGCCTATCCATGTGTACCGTTATACGGAGGACGGCAAGGAGCGGGTGCATGACCATCCGCTGTATTATCTCCTTCATAATGAGCCGAACCCGGAAATGACTTCGTTTGTGTTCCGGGAGACGTTGATGAGTCATCTGGCAATTTGGGGTAACGCATTTGCACAGATTATCCGGGACGGGAATGGCAGGGTATTATCACTGTATCCGCTCCTGCCGGACAAGATGGAAGTTGACCGGGATGAGAACGGGCAGCTTTATTATATCTATACCCGGAACAGTGACGAGAACCCGAACTTTGAGGATTATGGAAGGGTGTATCTGCGGCAGGAGGATGTGCTGCATATTCCGGGGCTTGGATTTGACGGTCTGGTGGGGTATTCCCCTATTGCCATGGCGAAGAATGCGGTGGGGATGACGCTGGCCTGTGAGGAGTATGGAGCTTCTTTTTTTGAGAATGGGGCGAATCCCGGTGGTGTGCTGGAACATCCAGGGGTTTTGAAGGATCCGGCAAAGGTGAGGGAGAGCTGGCAGTCGGTCTATGGCGGCAGCAGGAATGCCGGGAAGGTGGCGGTGCTGGAGGAGGGGATGAAGTACCAGCAGATCGGCATCCCGCCGGAGGAGGCACAGTTTCTGGAGACAAGGAAGTTCCAGATTAACGAGATTGCAAGGCTGTACCGGATTCCGCCGCATATGGTGGGGGATTTGGATAAATCCAGTTTTTCCAATATTGAGCAGCAGTCGCTGGAGTTTGTGAAGTATACGCTGGACCCGTGGGTAATCCGGTGGGAGCAGTCTTTACAGAAATCGCTGTTTCTGCCGGAGGAGAAACAGGAGTATTTTGTGAAGCTGAACGTGGACGGTCTGCTCCGTGGGGATTACCAGAGCCGGATGGGCGGGTATTCCGTGGGGCGGCAGAACGGGTGGCTGTCAACGAATGATATCAGGGAGATGGAGAATATGAACCTGATTCCGGCGGAGGAAGGCGGGGATTTGTACCTGATTAACGGGAACATGACGAAGCTCAAAGATGCCGGGATATTTGCCGGGCATCAGGCGGTGGAAGAGGGAAAATAAAGATGGAATTGAATCAGGCAGGAACAGGAGCCAACGGTTGTAAAAAACACCGGCTGGCTTTTTTTATGCCGGGAAGTGAGGGATGCGGTTGAAACGGAAGTTTTGGAACTGGGTAAGGAATGAGGGCGAGGGCGGCAGGACGCTGTATCTGGATGGGGAGATTTCGGATGAGACCTGGTATGGGGATGAGGTGACACCGGCGCTGTTCCGCAGGGAGCTGGAGGCCGGACAGGGGGATATCACGGTCTGGATTAATTCTCCGGGAGGGGATGTGTTTGCGGCGGCGCAGATTTATAACATGCTCATGGAGTATAAGGGTGATGTGACGGTGAAAGTGGACGCCCTGGCGGCATCGGCAGCTTCTGTTATCGCTATGGCGGGAACTATGGTCCAGATGTCTCCGGTTGCTATGATGATGATTCACAATCCCATGACGATAGCAATCGGGGATTCGGAGGAGATGAAAAAGGCTGTGGCGATGCTGGACGAAGTGAAGGAGAGCATTATGAACGCCTACGAGATCAAGACCGGTTTGAACCGGACGAAGATTTCCCACCTGATGGATGCGGAGAGCTGGTTTAATGCGAAGAAGGCGGTGGAGCTTGGCTTTGCGGATGTGATTTCAGGGGACAAATGCGGAAGCGGGGAACGGAAAAAGAAGGATGGGACGGAACTGAAAGGCTTAATGTTTTCCAGGGCGGCGGTCACGAATTCCCTGTTGGATAAGTTAATACCAAAGCAGCGGGAAGGGATGGTTCCGGTGGAGCAGTTGGAGAAGCGGCTGGATTTATTAGCACATTAAATATGGAGGGAAAGCATATGAGCAAGGTTTTGGAGTTGAGGGAAAAGAGAGCAAAGGCATGGGAGGCAGCCAAGGCGTTTCTGGATACCAAGAGAGGGAATGACGGGCTGCTTTGTGCAGAGGATACCGCTGTCTATGAAAAGATGGAAAAGGATGTGGTGGATTTGGGGAAGGAGATTGAGCGGCTGGAAAGACAGTCTGCCATTGATGCGGAACTGAACCGGCCCACTTCCATGCCTATCACAAATAAACCCAATGGAGACCCGGACGGAGAGGCGAAGAAGGGGAGGGCATCAGATCAGTACAGGAGAACATTTTGGAATGCTATGCGCAGGAAGAATTACTTTGATGTGGATAATGCCCTGCAGATCGGCACGGATTCCGAGGGCGGGTATCTGGTGCCGGATGAATTTGAGAGTACGCTGGTGGAGGCTTTGGAGGAGGAGAATTTCTTCCGCAGTATTGCCACGGTTATCCAGACTTCCAGCGGTGACAGGAAGATTCCGGTGGTGGCAAGCAAGGGGGAAGCTGCCTGGATTGACGAGGAAGGGGCGTTTACGGAAGCGGATGACACGTTCAGCCAGGTGTCTATTGGGGCTTATAAGGTCGGGACCATGATTAAGGTGTCCGATGAGCTGCTGAATGACAGTGCATTTAATTTGGAGGCTTACATTTCTAAGGAGTTCGGAAGAAGAATCGGCTCCAAGGAGGAGGAAGCCTTTTTTGTCGGGGACGGGACCGGGAAGCCTACGGGGATTTTCAATACCAGCGGAGGGGCGGCGGACGGGATCACAACCTCCACGGCAAATATTTCTTTTGAGGATGTGATGGATTTGTTTTATTCCGTAAAATCCCCATACCGGAAAAAGGCTGTCTGGGTGTTGAATGATACAACTGTGAAAGCACTGCGGAAGCTGAAAGACAATAACGGGAATTATATCTGGCAGCCGTCAGTCCAGGCAGGGCAGCCGGATATGATTCTGAACCGCCCGTACCATACTTCTTCCTATGTGCCGGAGGTGGAGGCCGGGAAGAAGGTGATGGCGTTTGGGGATTTTTCGTATTATTGGATTGCGGACCGGCAGGGAAGGAGCTTTAAGCGGCTCAATGAACTGTTTGCGGCAACCGGGCAGGTGGGTTTCCTGGCAAGCCAGAGGGTGGATGGCAAGCTGATTCTTTCTGAGGCTGTAAAGACGCTGGCAATGAAAGCAGGGGCATAAGGCTGCATTGTAAAAACAGGAGGGAGAGGCCGGATGCTTGTTACATTGGAAGAAATCAAAGAGTATGTGAGGATTGACAGTGCGGATGAGGACGGGCTTCTCCTTGCTTTGGAGGCAACTGCGGAAAGTCTGTGCGGCGATATTCTCCGGTGTGGGTTTGGACCGGAGGCGGAGGTATCGGAGCCGGTCAGGACAGCGGTGCTGTATGGGGTTTCTTATCTGTATGAGAACCGGGAAAAGGCGGATTTCAAGGATTTGACTATGACACTGAAATGTCTGCTCTTTGGACAGAGGGATGAGGTGTTCTGATGAAGATAGGGCAGTGGCGGCAGAGGATTGTGATTCAGCAGAACCGTATGGTAAGAGATAAGGACGGGAACCAGCGGAATGAGTGGGCGGATTATTATTCCTGCTGGGCTTATGCCAACAACCTTTCAGGGAAGGAGTACTGGGAGGCGGCGCAGGTGAACCAGGAGGCATCCCTGTTTTTTATCGTGCGGTATTGTGAGGTGTTGAAGGACCTGGACAGCACAAGGTACAGGATACTGTTCCGAGGAGAGATTTACAATATCACCTTTGTGGATTTCATGCAGTACCAGAATCGGACTGTGAAACTGCGGGCAGAGAAAGTGAAGAGGTAGGGGATGGCGGACAGGAGGGTGCGTGTGGACCAGATGGCGGAAGCGCTTGCCCAGACCATGGCGGAGTATGCGGAGCTTTCCAATGAAGTGATGAAGGACTGTGTGGCAGAATTCAGCCAGTCTGTGAAGAAGGATATCCAGGGAAATGCTCCAATAAGGACCGGGAAGTATCAGAAAAGCTGGGCGGCTAAGAAGGTACAGGAAAATGCTAATTCCTTAACTATGGTAGTGCACAGCCGTGACCGTTACCAGATTGCTCACCTGCTGGAACACGGACATGCGAAGCGTGGAGGAGGCCGGGTACAGGCTGTTCCTCATATTGCTCCGGCGGAACAAAGGGGAGCGGAGGAACTGACGGCAAAGATAGAACGGGGGTTATCTGGATGACGCAGGAACAGGTGGTTGCCATGGTGGAGGAAATGGGTCTTCCTTCTGCTTATGACCATTTTGCAGAAGGGCAGTCACCGGATCCGCCGTTCCTGGTGTTTCTTTACCCGGAATCGAGGAATTTTGCGGCGGACGGGGTTGCCTATTTTAAGAAGAACAGGCTGCATCTGGAGCTGTACACGGAGTATAAATCGGCGGAGCTGGAGGAACGGGTGGAAGCTGTGTTGGAGAGGCATGGCATTTTCTATGGGAAGAGTGAGGTATGGATTGAATCGGAGCGGCTGTATGAGGTGCTGTATGGAATGGAGGTCTGAGTGATGGGAAATAAGGTGAAGTTTAATATCTGTAATGTACACTATGCTCCTTTGACTGCGGGGGAGGAAGGGAAGGATGCGTTTGGGGTGCCGGTGGCAATGCCGGGTGCGGTGTCTTTGAGCCTGGACCCGAATGGGGAGCCGGAATCTTTTTATGCGGACGGCGTGGAGTATTATGTCATCAATAATAATATGGGGTATGATGGGGACTTGGAGCTGGCCATGATACCGGAGTCTTTCCGGACGGAGATTTTGAAGGAGGAAGCGGATGACAACCAGGTGCTGGTGGAGAACTGTAATTCGGAGACAGGGAGTTTTGCCCTGCTGTTTGAGTTTGACGGGGATGTGAAGAAAATCCGCCATGTGCTGTATAACTGTTCGGCCTCCCGCCCAAAGATTGAGTCCAAGACGAATGAGGAGTCCAGGGAGGTGCAGACGGAAACGCTGACGGTTAAGGCAAGGCCGCTGGCAAGCGGGTATGTGAAAGCGAAGACGGGAGACACCACCACAGCGAAGGTGTATGATGACTGGTATAAGGCTGTTTATATACCGTCAGTGACGGCGGAACCTGCAGAGCCTGCCAGTTATATGTTAAAGAATGGGGCGGTAAAAACCGCAGCGGTGAATCAGGCAGGGAAGGAGACGGCGGAAAAATGAGCATAGTTAAAAAAATAGAGATTGACGGGCGGGAGGTGTCTTTCAAGGCATCGGCGGCTATCCCACGGATTTACAGGTTGAAGTTCCAGCGGGATATTTATAAGGATCTGCGGGCGTTGGAACAGAGTGTGAATGGTTCGGAGGAAGGGGAATCTGGCCTTGACTTGTTTTCCCTGGAGCTGTTTGAAAATATTGCTTTTGTGATGGCAAAACATGCGGATGGTTCGATTCCGGACACGGCGGCGGAGTGGCTGGACGGGTTTAATACGTTTTCTATTTACCAGGTGCTGCCCCAGCTGATTGAACTGTGGGGGCTGAATGTGCAGACGGATGTGGAGGCTAAAAAAAACTCCGCCCGACAGAGCGGGAAATGACAACGCCGCTGTTCCTCCTGCGGTGTGTGCAGTTGGGGATTTCGATACAGGAGTTGGAACTGCTTTCGATTGGGATGATAAATGATATGTATGCGGAGAGCAGGAATGATGAGTGTAAGTTTGCCCAGGTGGCTACGCAGGAGGATTTTGATAGGTTCTGATTCCGGGTTTGTTTACATTGATTGGCTGGCTGTTTCCTGATATACTAGTAGGAGAAATAGCTGGTTTGATTAGCATAAAATCGGAAATTAAGGAGATGGCTTATGAAATTATATACTGAAAGACATGGATTAAGAGCACCAAGGGAAAAGACATATTCTATTAACAAAGATATGTATGCATTACTTTTTAATTGTTGTAAAAGATATCAAAAAAACTTAACACATATTTTCTCTCTAAACTGTCATCATGATTTTACAGACAGTGACTATGTTGCATTTGATGAAAAAGGATTTATAACTAGAATTAAAATAAGAATACCGTCACTCTTTCGGGATGAGTATGATAGGATTTGCGTGCCGACAAATGACGATGAATATGATCAATATGCACTTTTAGACCTTATTGAGTTCTTTGCACAAAATATTGAAGATATCTCTGAACGGTGGAATAATGAGAGATACCGAAACTACCAAACGATAGACTGCCTTAATACTTCAGATATATTTGAAAATTTTCAAGATGCAATAAATGAAATATTTATTGAGTCGGGATTACTATATGAACTAACAGATGAAAAAATTATTGAAAGAATTGTTGAGAATAGTCCACTTACAACAGAAATAGAAAATAATTTTGAAGCAGTACGTGAGGTAGGCACAAGAGAATTGCTAAAAGATGCGGTTGCATTATATAAGACACCAAATCCATCTGCAAGACAAGATTCTGTGGAAAAGATATGGGATGCGTTTGAACGTCTTAAAACTTACTATACAACATTGGATAAGAAACATTCATCAGAAAAAATAGTAAGTGATATGGCAAATGGGAATGATAACTATATTGATTTGTTTAATGATGAATTTAAGATGTTAACGGACATTGGAAATAAATATCGCATACGCCATCATGAAACTAATAAGATTGATATTACAGATGTCCGTTATTATGATTATCTTTTTAATCGTTGTTTATCACTAATTGCTCTTGCAATAGAATACTTGATGTAAAGAAAAGGCTTTAGTATAATTCTCATATATTGTAGAGTTAAATTGTGAGAAGTAAGCTAAAATAGTAGGAGGGATATCATGGGAAATAGGGTTGACTTTAAAGAGTTTGGTAATTCACAATTTGCCATTAGAGATTATATGAATTCTAAAGCAGGTAACGACTATATGCATGAAGCAAGAATTTTAATTTCTTCCAGAGGAGAAACCAAATATAATAGTATCTTGAAGGTAGTTCCAAGAATAGAAACAAATAATTCATTTATTGATATAATTGGTGATGTACAATTTGAACGAGATTATTACGCAAGATATACTAACGAATATCAGAAGTTTGCCTTTATTAATGGCACACTTTTGATTAGAGGTGAGGACAGATGGGGAAATCCTATTGAAATTGATATAACAAGTATATGAAATGCGAAGGTACATTAAAAGGTAATGCTGTAAGGGATGGAAAAGTTAAAGACATGAAGATGTATTCACTATGGAAAACAGAAATATAGTTTTGAGTTTTACAGCGAGAAGAATCATAAATAGAATAGTTACTTATACATAGGCACCTGTTCCAAAGCGGCAGATGCCTTTCTATATATTTTGAGCCTTAACCGGCTCTTTTTTTGTGTCCAAAAAACAGGAGGTAAGGTATCGCATGGCCAACCGAATACAGGGTATCACGGTTGAAATCGGCGGTGATACCACCAAACTTACAACCGCGTTAAGAGGTGTCAATTCCGAAATCCGTAACACGCAGTCGCAGCTTAAGGATGTGGAGAAACTTTTAAAGCTGGACCCGCATAATTCAGAGCTGCTGGCACAGAAGCAGAGGCTCCTGACGGATGCCATCGGGGAGACGAAGGATAAGCTGGAGGCGTTGAAATCCGCCCAGCAGCAGGTCCAGCAGCAGTTTGAACGGGGAGACATCACGAAAGACCAGTATGATGCCCTCCAGCGGGAAATCATTGAGACGGAGCAGAATTTAAAGGACCTGGAAAGACAGGCGCAGGAGACCAATACCTCCCTTTCCGGGTTTACACAGGCGGCGGAGAAGGTGGGGAAGTTCGGGGATGCCGCCACTTCTGCAGGGAAGAAGATGCTACCGGTCACTGCAGCCATTACAGCGGCTGGCGGAGCCTCCGCAAAGATGGCAATGGATTTTGAGGATGCCATGGCGAAGGTGAATACCATTGCGGACACCACGGAGGTGCCGCTGGCGGAGCTGGAGAAGGCTATCCTTGACTTGTCAAACCAGACGGGTATCAGTTCCACAGAGATTGCCAGTAATGTGTATGATGCCATCTCTGCAGGGCAGAAGACCGGGAATGCGGTAAACTTCGTTTCTAACTCCACGAAGCTGGCAAGAGCTGGGTTTGCGGATGCTGGGAGTGCATTGGATGTGCTGACTACGATTATGAATGCTTATGGTCTGGAGGCTTCTGAGGTGACCAGGGTGTCGGATGTGCTGATCCAGACACAGAACCTGGGTAAGACCACGGTAGGAGAGCTTTCTTCTTCCATGGGTAAGATTATCCCCACAGCCAAGGCAAACGGGGTGGCTCTGGAGCAGGTGGCGGCGGGCTATGCACTGATGACTTCCAACGGTGTGGCAACTGCAGAATCTACCACCTATATGAATTCCATGATGAATGAGTTGGGCAAATCCGGCACGAAGGTGTCGGATACTTTGAAAGAGAAGACGGGAAAGTCCTTTCTGGAACTGATGAAGGACGGGGCCAGCCTTTCCGATGTGCTGCAGATTATTTCTGACAGTACAAAGGAGCAGGGGCTGGCCTTTGGTGATTTGTGGGGAAGTGCCGAGGCGGGAAAGGCGGGGCTAATCCTGCTGGGGGACAGTGCGGCTGTATTTAATGGAACCTTGGAGCAGATGCAGAATTCCACAGGGGCAACGGAGACGGCGTTTGATAAATTGAATACCAATTCCTATACCATCCAGAAGGCATTGAACCAGTTGAAGAATACCGCCATTGAGCTGGGTTCTGCAGTTATGAGTGTGCTGGCTCCTGTTATTGTGGCTCTGGCTGAGAAAATAAAGGCGTTTACCACTTGGTTTTCCGGGCTGTCTGATGGCACAAAGAAGATGATTGTGGTGATTGCCGGTATCGTGGCGGCAATGGGGCCGGTGCTGATTATTATTGGAAAGATTGCCACTGGAATCAGTGCGGTAATGAGCGTGGTCGGGATGGTTGCCCCTGTAATTTCCGCCCTGATTCCGGTCATTGCCAGTGTGGGTGCGCCGATTCTTGCCATAATTGCTGTGATTGTGGCTGTTATCGCTATTGGGAAGCTGCTGATTGAGCATTGGGATGAGATTAAGGCAGCCTGTATTAAAATCTGGAATGCCGTTAAGGAGTTTTTTGCAGGGCTGTGGGAGGGCATTAAGCAGACAGCAAGTGCGGCATGGACGGCGGTTTCACAGTTTTTCTCCACGGTGTGGGAGGGGATTTCCACAGTGGCACAGACAGTCTGGAATGGGATTGCCGCCTTTTTTTCTGCTGTGTGGGAAGGAATTAAAACGGTATTTAATACCGTGCTGACTGTGATTTCCACTATTGTCACAACGTACTTCAATATCTATAAAACCATTATTACTACGGTGCTGACCGTAATCCAGACCATTTTCTCTACGGTCTGGAATGCCATCCAGATGGTGGTTACTACGGTGGTAACGGCAGTACAGACTTTTCTTACGACTGCCTGGAATGCCATCCAGACTGTGATATCCACAGTGCTGAATGCCATTAAATCTACGGTTACGAATATTTTTAATGGTATTGTCAGCGGAATCAGCAGTGCAATGGGGAATGTGTACAATGCCGTGAAGGATGGATTTGACCGGGCGGTGGGTTTTATTACCGGGCTGGCTTCCAGTGCATGGGGCTGGGGTGCGGATATTGTAAACGGGATTGCAAACGGTATCAGGAATGCGGTGGGGAATGTGGTGGATGCGGTCAGGAGTATTGCGGATAAGATTGCGGCGTTCCTGCATTTCTCAGTGCCGGATGAGGGGCCGCTGACGGAGTATGAATCCTGGATGCCGGACTTTATGGGAGGGCTGGCGAAGGGAATTGAGAGGAGTAAGGGGCTGGTACAGAAGGCTGTGGATGGCGTGGCGGCAGATATGGTTATCAGGCCGGGAGTTCCAGCAATGGCTGCTGCACAGAGCCAGGCGGCTTCGGCGGATTCCATCCATCAGATGCTGGGCGGTATCCGGGAGATGTTTGCGGGAATGCAGAACATGGGGAATGCGGGAACAATCTGTATTCCGGTGTATGTGGGCGGCACCCTTCTGGATGAGGTGGTGGTGAATGCCCAGGCAAGGCAGAATTTAAGGTCGGGAGGGAGATAAGCGTGGCGTTTTTGCAGTATCTGGTGTTTGACGGGATACCGCTTCCCCTGCCGGATTCTTATGAGATTGGGCTGGAGGATGTGGAGGCGGATTCCGGCGGGGAGACGGAGGCCGGGACTGTGCAGAGGGATGTGGTGCGTCCTGGCGTGGTGAATATTTCCGTGTCTTTTTCCGTAAGCCCCAGGTGGCTGAAACTGCTGACGGGATTTAAGCAGCAGGAGAAGATCAGCGTGGATTATTTTGATATGGGGACGCTGGAAATGAGAAGGACGGAGATGTTTATGGAGGGATATAAGGCAGGGCTGGTGAAGGACACTTCATTTAAGGGACTGTGGCAGGTTTTCTTTACCCTGCGGGAGTTTTAAGAATAGGTTGCTGGATGGAAAGTGGGCATGTTATACTTGAAAAGAAGAACATGGAATTAATTACTGTCATTTTGAGGAGGAGTAAAATGGAAGAATTAAAGAAGATTATGGAGAAGTTTGCTGAATCGGGCTGGGATTTGATTTCAATTCCGGCACAGCAATGGTTAGAGGGTAAGGCAGATACTGAAATTTTAGTTTCGTCAATAAAGCAAGCGGATAAAGAATGCGGAACTTGTGGATGCGAATTAGACCCGTTGTATAAAAGAGCATTGGAATTACTTTAATTATCCAAAACTTACAGTTTAGAAGGTGGAAATATGGAAAATAAAGAACTTGTAAAATATTTTTATGAGGTAATTGTCTCAAAGAATTTACTGGATGAGCTTCCACAATATATTTCAGAAGATTGTGTCCTGAAAGCCGGAGAGAAAATGGTTCCGCTTGGATTAAATGGCATGAAGCAGCATCTGGTTGATGTAAAAAAGACTTATCCCGACTACACAATGAATCTCATTAAACAATATTCAGATGGTGATTATGTTATATCTGAATTCATTATGCAGGGGACTCATAAGGGAGAATTTATAGGTATAAAGCCGACAAATAAAAAGCTCACTATTACAGGTGTTGATATTGATAAAGTGATAAATGGAAAAATTGTTGAACATGGGGGTGCAACAAATACATTTGATACGTTTTTTGAAAATCACTTAATTAAACCAGTATAATATAAAACTCCTGTTTTATTTTTATATGAAATTTCTATGAGGCATCAGTCAGAAATGGTTGGTGCTTTTTGTGTGTCCTTAAATGGAGGAGGTGCTGCTTTTGTATCCGGTGAGTGGGGCGTTTCTGCAGTCGGTGCAGGAGAACACCCGGAATTTCTATTGGACCGGGAGGATCACTGCCAGGGATGGGGCGGTATATGAGTTTGGGAATGTGGATATCGTGAAGGGGTCCGGCTACATTTCCAGCCAGTGCTGTGGCAGCACGGAGATAGAGATTGGGACAGTGTATGCGGCGGAGATGGGGATTACGCTGTTTTCGGAGATTGACCGTTATACGTTGGAGAATGCAAAGGTAGAGCTGTCCTATCATCTGCGTGTGGCTGGCGGAGGGTATGAGGAAATTCCGATGGGGATTTTTGAAGTGAGCGAGGCGAACCGGACCCTTCATTATCTGGAAATCAAGGGTTATGATTATATGCTCCGGTTTGAGAAGAACTTTAACGGGTTTGAGACAGTGGGGAATGCTTATGCGTTCCTTGCCCTGTGCTGTAAGGCGTGTGGCGTGGAGCTTGCCCACACCCAGGCGGAGATTGAGGCTATGCCAAACGGTGGGGAGCTTTTGTCGGTGTATACGGAAAATGATATTGAGACGTACCGGGATGTGCTGTTTTATGTGGGGCAGGTGCTGGGAGGGTTTTTCTGCATCAACCGGGACGGAAAGCTGGAGCTGCGGAAGTATGGGAACAAACCGGTGATGACGGTTTCGGACAGGCAGCGCTTTTCCAGCAGCTTTTCGGATTTTATTACCCGGTACACGGCAGTCAGTTCCACAAATATCAAGACTCAGATTGCAGAGTATTATGCTTTGGAGGTTGATGACGGGCTGACCATGAACCTGGGGGTGAACCCGCTGTTACAATTTGGGCTGGAGGAGACCAGAAAGGCCTTGCTTGAAAACATCCTTGCGGATTTGTCAGTGGTTAAGTATGTCCCTTTTGATTCGGATACCATAGGGAACCCGGCATTGGATTTGGGGGATGTGCTGGTATTTTCAGGAGGCCATGCGGATGAGACGCAGGTAACCTGTGTTACGGGGTTCCAGATTAAGATTAATGGAAAGCATTCTTTGAAGTGTGTGGGGAAGAATCCCAGGCTGGCACAGGCGAAGTCTAAGAATGACAAGAACCTTTCCGGGCTGCTGAACCAGATTGAGGCGGGGAAGATTGGCATCCATACGTTTACGAATGCTTCTGCTTATACGGTCAGTGATACAGATGTGAAGATTATCAGTATTGAGTTTGCGGCGGCAGAGGAGACCCATGTACAGTTTTTTGCCATTGTGGTAGTGGAAGTGGCGGCGCAGAGCCTGGAGCAGACGGGAAGGGCGGCGGGAACCGTGGTGGTTCCGGTTCCGGCAGTGGCGGAGGATGGCAGTCCAATGACTGAGGAAGTTACGGTGGAAGTGGAGTTGCCGGTCACGGTTTCCTCTGATGGAAGAGCCGCCGTATATGTGAGATATGAATTGAATGATGAGGAAATCCTGGTTCATTATCCGGCGGAGACTTGGGGTAGCGGGAAGCATGTGCTTCCTCTGTATTATCCCATTGAAAACCTGGTTCCGAATTTTACCAACACCTTTCATGTGTATCTGCGGATGGAGGGAGGAACGGGGAAGATTGGGACGGGAGGCTGTATTGCTTCCATCAGTGGCCAGGGCATGGCGGCGGCTCCGGCGTGGGACGGGAAGATTACGGTGGAGGAGACTGCGGACAGGATCCGGCTTGGAACGGGGCTGGCAGTCAGGGGATTTTCGGAAACCATTGGTCTAGAGACGATGGAGCTAGTGCAGAGACAGATGGCTGACAGCATGGGAAGGGTTTCCATTGGTGCATTTGGGTATGTGGTGGATACCGGTTAAGGAGGATTATGAAACTGGCAGGAAATATGAGGATTGAACTGACGGATGTGAATACCGGGGAAGTGGAGACTGTGGCGGAGGGAAATATGGTGACGGATGCGGTGAACCATATCCTTGGGCTGAATCCGATGGGAGTATTTTACGAGGCAGGGGACAGCATTGACGGGATTGAATGGAACGGGAATCTGCTTCCCATCTGCCCGAACATGATTGGGGGTATCCTGTTATTTTCCCAGGTATTGGAGGAGAAGGCGGATAACATTTACAGTATGTCAGGAAATCTGCCTGTTGCCTATGCGTCTAATAACGTGAATTCCACGGCGAATACGGCGAGGGGGAGTTTGAACCAGGTGGAGAGTAAGAAGCTGGATAACGGGTATAAGTTCGTGTGGGAGTTTACGCCAAGCCAGGGGAATGGAACGATTGCGGCGGCTGCATTGACCAGCGCCCAGGGAGGGGAGAATGGCTATGGCAGCCTTGTGAATGACAGCAGTACGTTTCTACAGTTGAAGAGTGTGAAGCTGGACAGCCTTTCCATGGCAAAGCAGATGGTGCTGTTTGAGACGGTGGAGGTGGATTTTGGAAAGGACCTGCTGTTTTCCATTACGTTCCAGGATACCGGGTTGAGGATTCGGAAGGAGCGGGTTCCCATATTTAGTATCGGGCTGAATGAGAAGCTGGATGACACCACGTATACGGTGTTAGAAGACCGGGTGATCCAGACATCAACTTTCCGGTTCTTGGGGGATTATACGCTGTATGGGGAATTCCTGGACGGCGGGGATGGGTATTGGTATGGGTTTTCCAATGAGGGGAATTCTTCGGGCAGTGCCACAATGGTGTGGGTGAAGATTAAGAAAGAGGATTATTCCATGACGGAGGGGCAGTGGACGCTTTCCAATGCCAAGCTGATGGATGTGGGAAACAGGGATGAGAGTGGTTCATTCCCGGAGCGGTATGTGAAGTGCTGTATGAGGAATGGTTATCTGTATGTGATGGCGAATAACAAAAAGGGTATTTATAAGATTAATACGGCGAATTCTTCGGATGTGACGCTGATTCCCCTGGGGTTTACCTCTAAGTGGAGGCCGTTGTGTGAGACGGGGACCTGTGAGGTCTATATGACGCTTATCGGTGATTTGATTGTGGGAGGGGATTTCCAGGTCACGGCGGGGGATGCCATTATCCGTACACAGGGGAGCTTCCGGCTGAATGATGCGGCAACGCCTTTATTCCAGTATAAGAGCTTTCTCCTGGGGTGGGGAGGCAGCTATGGTTCGGAGTACCGGACTATGTATCTGTTGACTCCGTATCTGGCAAGCATTAATAACCTGTCTTCTGCGGTGGTGAAGACGGTGGATAAGACGATGAAGATAACCTATACGCTGACGGAAGAATCCGGGATAAGTTAAGGAAAAACAGTATAAGACAGAATGAACAGGATTAGGCGGCAGTCCATGGGGGCTTCCGCTTTTTGTTTGTCCAAATAAGGGAAGAGAGGGAGAAAAATGAAGGATTTTATGAATTTAGTGCAGTGTGCGTTTGCGGCGGCAGGAGGCTTCTTCGGCTGGTTTGTGGGAGGCCTGGACGGGCTTTTGTATGCCCTGGTTGCTTTTGTGGTGGTGGATTACCTTACCGGCCTGATGGCTGCGGGGCTGGAAAAGAAGCTGTCCAGTGGGGTGGGCTTCCGTGGGATTTTTAAGAAGGTGGTCATTTTCTGTCTGGTGGCGGTGGGGCATATCATTGACACCTATGTAATCAAAAATGGGAGTGTGCTGCGGACAGCGGTAATTTTCTTCTATCTGTCCAATGAAGGGATTTCCATTTTAGAGAATGCAGGCAGGATTGGCCTGCCGATCCCGGAGGGGCTGAAAAGTGTCCTGGAGCAGTTAAAGGAGGAAAAATCGGATGAAGGTAAGTAGGGAGTATGTGTCAGATAATAACACTTATGAGAGCAACAGCCCGATGTATATAGTGGTGCATAATACGGATAATTTTGCGGCAGGGGCGGATGCCAGGGCGCAGTGTAACGGGAATTTGAGCACTTCCGTCCATTACTACACGGATGACAGGGATACGGTATATCAGGCGGCTGGCCATGGCCGGGGATGCTGGCATGTGGGAGTGAATTATGGGGGAAGGCTGTTTGGGACGGTGAATAACAGGAACAGCATTGGTGTGGAGATGTGTGTGCAGGCGGGGTATGACTTTCAGAAAGCTTTTGCCAATACGGTGGAGTTTATACGGCAGTTGATGGCGGAGACAGGAATCCCGTTGGAACGGGTGGTACAGCATTATGATGTGTGTGCAAAAAACTGTCCTTCCCAGATCCGGGCAAAGGGGATGTGGGAGGAATTGAAGCGGTTGATTAGGACTGGCGGCTCCGGGCATACGGAGGATGTTTCTTCCTATATAAAGATTATGGGAAAAGCAGTGGCATCTGCAGAGCAGATGCGTGAGTATGTCAGGAAGGCAAATCCGTCTGTCAATCAGTCGGTGCTGGATATGGTTCCGCTGTATCTTTCCGAAGGGGAGGCAGAGGGCGTGAGAGGGGATGTTGCTTTTGCACAGTCCTGTCTGGAAACAGGGAACTTTAGGTTCTCCGATTCGGCGGTGTCGTTGGGGCAGAATAATTTCTGCGGAATGGGCGTGACATCTAATGGGACAAACGGGAATTCCTTTGAAACGGCACAGCTTAGCATCCGGGCCCAGGTGCAGCATCTGAAAGCTTATGCTTGTACGGAGAAGCTGGTGAATGAGAATGTTGACCCACGTTTTAAGTATGTGGCCAGGGGTGTGGCTCCCTATGTGGAGTGGCTGGGGATTCAGGAGAACCCGCAGGGGAAGGGCTGGGCAGCCGGAGCCGGTTATGGGGAGAAGATTGTTGCTATTTTGAAGGATATGATTGGAGATTCAGGGAGCGGCAGTACAGCAGCGGATGGCTCTGGCCAGCCAATTAAGCCGCTGTCCGGGTTTGTGAAGGTCTTCTATAAAGGCCGGGATGGACTGAATGTGCGGAACAGTCCATGCATGGGGGATAACGTGGACCAGGTGGTGTTTGACGGCGTGTATACAGTGGTGGGCCTCAGTGAGGATAGGGCGTGGTATAAACTGAAATCAGGGCTGTTTGTCACAACGGACCGGCAGTATGTGCAGTTCATGGAGGAACAGCCTGCGGTGTCTTCTTATCTGGTGAAGGTGGATATAGAGGATTTGAATATCAGGAAAGGGCCGGGGACGGACTGTGCAAGAACAGGGAAGTATACAGGAGCCGGGGTGTTTACCATTGTGGAGGAGGCGGATGGTGAAGGGGCTTCTAAATGGGGGTTGTTGAAGGCGTATCAGAAGAATAGGGATGGGTGGATTGCGTTGGATTATACAGTGAGAATTTAGAGGGCGGAAGAAGATGACGTTACTAAAACAGCCTATTAAGCAAAGAAAACACTTTATAAGCATTACGTGGGGAAATAAATTATGGATACTGATATGACTATTTTTGCTGAATTACTTGCAACTCTCATAACCAAATATGCTGATAAAATTGACTTGGAAAGTTTACCGGACCCGCCTTCAACAGACCCGCCACAAGGATCAACAGATTGAATGGTTGGTCCTTTTTTTATTAATCCAAAATCACATTGTATTTCCTTATCGTATTTGATATAATAAGTGCAACAAAGTAATAAACGTGTGGTTTAAGTCCAAACTTTTACGGGGTGATGATATTGAATAAAAAAACGAAAGTATACACATATAAGAGAGTGTCCACCTCCATGCAGGTAGATGGATATTCTCTTGATGCCCAGGACGAGCGGATTACGAAATATGCCGATGCCTTTGATTATGAAATAGTTGGCGAATATGTGGACGCAGGCAAGTCTGGAAAGTCGATTGAAGGCCGTGCGGAGTTTAAGAAAATGCTTGAAGACATAGAATCTAATAAAGATGGTGTTTCCTATGTGCTTGTGTTCAAGCTGTCACGTTTTGGCCGGAATGCCGCTGATGTACTAAGTACTCTTCAATTTATGCAGGATTATGATGTGAACCTGATATGCGTTGAAGACGGAATTGACAGTTCCAAGGATGCAGGTAAGCTTATGATATCTGTGCTTTCAGCAGTGGCCGAGATTGAACGGGAAAATATTCTTGTGCAGACCATGGAGGGACGGAGGCAGAAAGCCAGAGAAGGAAAATGGAACGGTGGTTTTGCGCCTTATGGCTATCGTCTGGATAATGGTAAATTGGAAATTGAGGAAAGTGAAGCGGAGGCAATTCGTCTGATCTTTGATAAGTATGCGAACACGGATATGGGTGCTAATGGCATAGCAAAGTATCTGGGGCAGCAGGGGATAATGAAAAAGGAGAGGCAGAACGGTAAAAGTCCGTTTTTTTCTGCAAAATTAATAAGGGAGATACTGGATAACCCTGTTTACAATGGAAAAATAGCTTTTGGGCGGAGACGGACTGAGAAGATATCCGGCACAAGGCAGTACCATATTGTGAAACAAGATGATTATATGGTTTGTGATGGAATCCATGAAGCAATCATTGATGACGGCACGTGGGAAAAAGTGCAGGAAAAACGCAAATTACAGGCAAAGAGGTATGAGCACGTTAATAAGGGAAAGGATGAAAAGATTCATCTCTTGTCTGGTCTTCTGTGCTGCCCTATGTGTGGTGCGGGTATGTATGGTAATAAGTCAATTAAGAAGAAAAACGGCAAGCATTATAAGGACTATTTCTACTATGGATGCAAGCACCGGAGCATGATGCAAGGGCATAGATGTACTTATAATAAGCAGCTTCAGGAGGAAAAGTTAGACAGTGCTGTAGCGGAAGTCATTGGCAAATTGGTTAGTAATCCTAAATTTGCTGATATGATGAAAGAGAAAATCAACATCAAAACAGACACCAGCGAAGTGGAAAAAGAAATAGCCAATTACCAGAAGCAGTTAAGCCAATATATCGGCACGAAAAGAAGCCTTGAAAATCAGATAGACTGCTTAAATTACGATGACAGGCATTACGATAGAAAGTTATCCGACCTACAGGATCGGCTGGATAAGATGTATGATAATATTGATGATGTGGAACATAGCTTAAAAGATTGCAAGGATAGGAAGCGGGCTATTGAAGCCGAGAAGCTGACAGGCGATAATATATATAAAACTCTCATTTATTTTGATAAGCTTTATGATGTAATGGAGGATGCTGATAAAAGAGCATTGCTGACAGCATTGATAAAGGAAATACATGTGTATGAGGAGGAACAGGCTAATGGTCAGTGGTTAAAGTCGATTTTGTTTAAGCTTCCAATCGTTGAGGAGAATATGAATATTAGTTTGGACAACGATACGCACGTTGAGTGCGTGGTGGAAATACGTCGGGTGGAGAAGTAGGTAAGACGGATGATAAGTCCGTAAATGCCCGGAGACTCTTAGTTATCCTTGAATTTAAGCATTATCAGAGACATGTTGTGTTCAATATGGATGGAGCCGATTTTAAGAATAAGGTCATTCATGACGGGGTGCGGGTTTTGGTCGCAGTCAGAACGTAGTGTGCGTGGTGCTGATATTGGACAGGAATTTATTTCTGTTCGTATATAAATTAATTTATGGAAGAGAGGATAACGGAATGAAAGAGTTGATGGAGTTTGATTATGTGGAAGTGGATAGGCTGCTTTATCCCCGGATTGAGATTGATGGGAAGGAAGTGCTTGATAATTTGGGGAAGTATGGGCGGATGCGGTTGGATTATTTGCGGGAGCATCGGCCTGGGATGTATCGGGAGTTGTTGGTGAGTGGGAGACTGGCGGGGCATTGTAAGAGTGTGGATGAGTTGGGATTTGAGATGGCAGAAGCGATATGGAAGAAGTACCTTACAGCAAACTTGGTCTTAGGCGATGATTTTTTTAAATGGCTACAAATTCATATAATGGCACAACAGGTGGTGGACGAGATAATTTCAAAAGAATTATTATTTGCATAATTAGGTATATATTTTTAAATATGATAAATCAGCAAGGGAGATGTTATAATATCAATGTAAATTGGTTTTGTGACATCTTCCTAAATTTATGTACAAAAAGAATCTTGCTCATGATTGACATCTAGATGTAAATATGATAATATGAGTGTAGTTAAAACGAAATATCGTATTAATTAACAACGAATATAAACAAAAAGCTATATTATGCATTGTGAATATGAATTTGAACGAATTAACTCATGCGTGGAGGGACTTATGTTATTAACATTTTCTGTTGAAAACTTTGCTTCAATTGGCAAAAAACAAAGTATTAACCTTTTTACAGGTAAGGCTAGAGGAAAGTCCAGTCATCTTATTAAGGTTTATAAGCAGACAGCACTAAAATTTACTTCAATCTATGGAGCAAATGCTGCTGGTAAATCTACAATGATTAAAGCAATGCATTTTGGAAAAAAGATGATTATAAATGGTAGTTTAGATAAAAGGTTTATGAGTGTAAATAAATCTAAAGATAGCTGGAGTACTAAACCTACTGAATTTGTATACACACTTTTTATTGAGAAGAAGATATATGAATATGGATTTGTTTTATCTTGGAATGATGAAAAAATAATTAAAGAATGGCTCATTGAAAGGAATTCTAGACTTGAAGATAAACAGATTTTTATTAGAGATTTTACTGAGCAAATATTTAAATTAAACATTAAGGCCAAAAATGTTGAGACTGACAAACGCTTATCAATTTATTTTTCTGACGCCTCTAATGAAAATAATCTCTTGTTTCTGAATGAAATAAATTCTAAAAAAGGTAACTTATTTACATCTGATCCATCATTGCAATATTTTAAATTCTTATATCGCTGGTTTTCTACAAAAATGAAATTTGTATATCCTAATAGTGCCTCTGATTTAGGAGCATATAGTTTTTTAAACTATGCGGAAAATAATGAAAAACTATATGAATGCTTATTAGAACTTGATATTCCTATTGATAAAATGTCATATGTAGAAGTGCCTATTGAGCAGATGTTTAAAGATGTTCCTTCATCAGTTGTGGAAGAAATTGAAGCGGATTTTAGAGATATGTATAAAGAAGAAGGTAAAGAAAATGACGGCGTTTTACATGTAAGTATGCGATTAGGTGATAGCTATTATATAGTTGAAGCGAATGCGGGTGGTATTGAAAAAATTGAAACAGTTCAATTCAGCCACAGAAATCACGGCAAATTTGAGTTTAAAGAGGAATCTGACGGAACAAAAAGAATTTTAGAATTATTAGAGATGATAATTACACCAGAGAAAGATGTAACATATATCGTTGATGAAATTGATAGGAGTTTACATCCATTATTAACAGAAAAACTTGTATCAATGTATTTGAATCCAGATAATCCAAATAATAATCAACTTATTATAACAACTCATGAGTCCCGTCTTTTGAATTTAAAAAAACTAAGAAGAGATGAAATATATTTTGCATCAAGTCGTAATGGGGAATCTGAATTTATTCGTTTAGATGAATTTGATAGTGAAAAATCCCGTTCAGACCTAAACATTGAATTGGCATATTTAAGTGGGCGGTATAGTGGTATTCCGAACATTATTAAATATGTAGATTAGGGGAGTGTGTTTTTATGGCATGTAACCGGATTTTTTCAATTTATTGTTCAAAAAAAGACTGTATTAAGATTTCAAAAAATAAAGAGAAAATTATTTCAGGTATTCACTTAGATACGATAATGGTTAAAGATAATCCTTCTCTAAAAAAAACATATAAACATCGAACTAAGATGTTTCCATTAGAGGAGGGGGATTATGTTATTGCGATTGATGATACACCTTCATGCATATTTAATATAGATCATGAAAAAACAGACATGATACATTTTCCGTCTTCACAACAATTTTTTGAATGGTTAAGTGAGCATGGCTACACGTAATCAAGTTCGGTTTACAGATACAAATGAGTACAATGAGTGATTATCCGAATGTTAGAAGTAATGATTATATAGGAATGAAGTATTTACATGGAGCATTTGGTTCTGTTCCGAATCTCCATATTTTTGTATAAAAAAACCAAAGCGGCAACTTTGGTTTACGGAGTGGAAAACCACTCAATGTAGTAACCATGGATGAAATGACCATGGCACAATCAAGAATTATTCAATACAATAATATCATGGTTACTACAGCTTTTCAACAGAAATATTAAAATTTGGAGGAAAAATATGAATAAACTGTAGCAAGCTATATTTTATTGTGCCATTTAGAAATATAAGCACTTTGGTCATTTCTTCTTTTTACTATAGATACATTATAAATGGTGAGCAGGTATATTCTTATAAGCCTGCAGGAAGGAATTAAGTATGAAGTTAAAAGCGTTAAGTTATTATGGAACAGATAAGGATACACGTTATGGGGATTGCATACTTTTGTACGATAGTACATCGTTAATAGTGTATGATTGCGGGCACACTGAACATGCGGAAACAGTTGAAAACTTTTTGCGGTCTAATTCGCTGATTTCAAAAGTACATATTGTTATTTCACATAATGATAGTGATCATACAAATGGTGTATGTACATTACTTGAATGGTTGTACTTGAAGAATAAATATACAGTTGTAGTATACTCACATCAGTATTTAAAGCATGTAGATACTATTCTTGATAAGATCGATGATGGTAGAAGAAATCGAGAAAGTTTGAAACGGTCTTTGCTTGCTGAGTTTGATAATATTAAGGTAATAATAGAATCCGCTGAAGAATTTGGTTTTGCAACAGTGGAAGCATTGAGCAATACAAATGTGGGTAACTGTACAATTGTTGGTCCTACAGTAGCAGAATTTACAGATGTTGCTGCTAAGGCAGTAGATAGTCGTGAGAATAATAAGATTGGCGAGGGGCATGCTGAGGAAACCGTAATGAACGCAGCAAGCGTTCAGTTAAAATGTAAGTTGGATAATGCACAACATATCATTTTATGTGGTGATGCTTCACCTGATTATATGAATAATCTGGATATTTACGATATTATTCAGTTGCCACATCATGGGCAATTGGATGATGCTAAAGCAATATTCGATAAATTAAAGAATTCATATACCAAAAAATATTTTGTATCTGATAATACTGGCTCTGGAGCGACGAGTGGTGGGTCTGAAAAACTGGTAAATTATATGCTCGAAGAAAATTATGACCCGGCATTGAATACTAAAAATGGAATTGTAGTTATACCTCAAAGTGGTATTGGAGTTGTTTCAAGTAATGAAAGACAAGGAGTAAAACTGGGTGGTATGGATTATCGATGGAGGTAAGGCGATCGCTGTTGATAGCAATCAAGTGCGGGCTCGAAGAAGATATATTGAACAGGTAACAGGTAGTCAAGTCTCAAATTGGCTCCCAGTAATGTTGAGTGGTGGCAGGCGGAGCAAATATATATACTGTATATCAAACGACGGTATAGATGGTGTGTTTATAACAGCTCATGTAGATGATGTTTTTAGTTTATGTAGTTTGGATGATGTTTATAAAGCTGATTTTGTTGTTGCAAATACTTGCATTTGGGAAAGGATGGCGGATAAAGAGTTACTGTATCGCATGAGAAAAGAAAATCGAAATATTGAATTGTGGTATGCAAAACAAGATTTATCAGTTGAAGGATTTAATATTGTCCGCCAATCAACGACAATAAACAATATTGGACAATTTGGCTTTCAAACATCGTTGTCAGAGCGAGAATTATTTAAGCATAGGAAAAAAGGATTTATGAATGCGATAGAGTTATCTTTTGAGCATGTATCTACCATAATAATATGAAAAAAGGAGCAAACTATATGAAAGATATACTCGGAAAGTTGGATTCATATCAGATATTAACTAATTTATTGCCAGGTGTATTATTTGGTTTGCTTCTTGAAATCTTATTTGCGATAAAACTGCCAGCATTAAGTATTGGTGAACATATTGTATCTTATTATTTCATGGGGTTATTCATTAACCGCATAGGTTCTTTAATAGTAGAACCGATTTTACGAAAAATGCATTTCGTTAAATTTGCAAATTATTCAGATTTCTTGAAAGCTGAGAAAATTGATACTAAAATCACAACAATGTCAGAAATTAACAATTCTAATCGTTCACTTTTAACATGCATTTTAATTCTTCCATTTGTCCGAATAGTACAAGTCTTTTTATTGAAATGGAAATGGTTTTCATATAATTGGCAGTGGTTTGTGATAGTGGCCCTGGTAATTCTGCTTCTATTCTCATATAGAAAACAAACCGATCATGTGAGAAAACGTGTAGAAAACATAAATGTGCAAAGTTAAAAAATGTAGCATTAAATAAGAATCCCCCCAACATATCAGCTTAAATAATATGTTTGGGGGATTTTATTGGCATTGGGCTTAAAAATAATTTATCTATCTATTTTTCACATATTACACCATGCTTCTTTTCGAATTCATTGATATGTTTTTTCATTAGTACCTCTATTTCCTTGTTCGCTGATCGGCCATTATAATCTGCGATGATTCGAAATTTTTTTAATAGATTTGCATCTGTTCGTATGGTGAATTTTGAAATATCAGTTGTCATATCATGCATCTCCTCATCATTATTATGACTTCATTGTAATGGCAACGTGACGGCTTGGGCGGAAACGACGGCATAATGACGGCATTTAAATCAATTATTCTTTAGTCTATTTCTATTTTCCCATGATTCATTTCAAATTTTTTAACATACATCTTCATCAAAAATTCCAACTCTCTATTACCAGAACGACCATTATATTCGGCTATATAGCGAAACTTTTCCAGCAGCTTTGAATCTATCCGAATTGTGTATTTAGATTGATTTGATGGCATAGTAATCCCCCTATAACAATAATGACTTCATTATAACGTCAATATGACGGCTAAAAACAGATGGACGGCATAGTGACGGCATATTATAATGAAAAAGGAAAATTTATTGCAACAAAATAAAAGAGAGCGAGGATTAAGATATGGGAGAGCTTCATGACATGGTAAAACGTTCAACACTGGAGAGTTTGGTAGCGTATATTATGTACGACTCTGATTCCACAAAGGAGAGAATAACTACTTACGAACGTGAGATCAATAGTTCATATGAAAGAATCTTCAGCAGACTGGAAGCTATGTTTCCTTTAGCAGATAGACACGATGATGAGTTCTTTGGTACAATATTAGATTTTGCGACAATACATGAGGAAGTGTTTTTTGAAGTTGGTATGATGATTGGATTTAACATATGTGGCGGGATGGAAAGCAGTTCCAGTAAGATTAATACACCGGAATTTCAAAAGATGATATTACAATGGTTGGTCTCCAGAAATAAGTCAATAAATAAAGAATAGCCTCAGATAGATAAAGCACCTATTCCAGAAACTACAAGTTCTTATAATATGTAGTTGCTGCTAGAGGGTAAAGGATATATTTCCGCCTGTCTATGGTTTAATCTCTTCTTGACACTTCCCCCTGCTCCTGCTAAAATAGCATCACAGCATAAAGGTTGTACCAAATGAAGCAAGCAAAAGAAGAATAGCCTGGTAAAGTCGGAATTTTATTTTCGATTTTATGAGGCTTTTTGTATTGGCAGAAAGGAGGAACTTTTTGCAGAGCCAGGAGATTCTGCAATCTGCAAAATACTTGCTGGAAAACTGAAAGTTTGCAAGTCAAGGCAGGAATAGAGGGATTCCCCCTCGTGACAGACATCCCGCAGCCAAAGGTTGCGGATAGGGTTCTGGCTGAGCTTGCGGGGTTCTTCATGGAATCCGTAAGAGAAGTGTTCAGTAATTGATTATTAAACGGAAAGAGGTGGTGAATTGGCATTCTGGAATCGTGACCAGATAGAAGCATTACAGAATGAAAATAAGCGATTGGAGGAGCAGGCGGCAAAATATCACAGAGAATTGATTCGATATAAAAACTCTGGCAATACGGAAAGCAGCTTGAAAATTCAGCAATTAGAGGAACGATGTAGTACCTTACAAGTAGAAGTGGAAATGCAAAGAGAGAAACTGGATCAATCAATTCCGCTGGAAGAACATGAGAGACTGATCCGGCTTTTAAAAGAACAAAATTCGGGATTAAGAAAAACAATCGAAAATCTGCGGAACCAGCCCAGACAACATAATGAGCGTGGTGCCGGCAGAAAAAGCAGAATCACATCTGAACATGTGGATTTTGTAAAACAGGAGAAGAAAAACGGCAGGAGCTTGTCTGAGATTGCACGACTCTTGTCAGAGCAAGGCGATAGGTCTTGGAGCAAGAGCACTATCAAATACATATTAACTAAATATTGAGCAGGAGGGCTTCCTTGATTCGGAAACTAAAATGGTATTGGACTATTACGATACGAATCTTAATGGATAACAGTGGTCAATGAGACAATACTGTAATATAGAGTTTATACTCATGTCCGCCAAGGCCCAACTATGCCTTGTAGGAATCTTTGTCACACAAACCACATGTTGAATCTTGTTGTTCCATGTCGAAAGTACAAACCAATAAAAGGTTGATGATTAACTAGCAAGGGGATGAGATGCTGAAATGTCATCAATAATGAGATAACGGTACACTGCGAAGTTTGCGTCGAATTGTGTCGAAAATAAGGAAATAGTTTATTGCTGGAAGTAGAAAATGATACGATAGATGAAAACTGTATGGACCAATTATGGAGCCCCGGTCCACTTCGTGGATGAAGGAATGATAAGCAGATGGTTCCTTAGGAGGATGGATGTCAAAGGGATGTCAAAGGCATCTCAATGTTACAGAGGGTTGCCGCAATGACAGCCCCCCTTTTGATATCAACCATATATCTGCAGAGGAATACCCCCACCGCCTCTGTCTGCCTATATCACATTTGCCTTTTTGCATTTTTCTGTGAAAAATGCAAATATCCCAAATGCCAGGATAATAGCTATGGGCGCGATGACGGAAATCAAACCATTGGGATTGACCAATCCAAGCGCCGGAATGACAGCAAATGCAAATACGGAGCAGAATAGCATGGAAAGTGACGGCGGGTCAACATATCCTTCCCCATATACAAAGAAAAGATCCGCAAGCAGATCGCCGGCATAATGTGCAAAGATACCAAATGCAAAGCCCCACAGGTAAACACTGATTTCGGAACATCCGGCATTATATGCCATCTGGGCGCCATAGGCGCCTACAAGTCCTACATGATGAAATACAGGGCAGGGAAGCCCGCAGCACATGAAGATTAAAAACACAACTGCTATGGCCCAAAGCGGAACAAATGAAATGCCTGCAATCATGGGATTGCCCACCTGTTCAGAGAACCGGCACATTTGATACAATAGCCATGCGGCAATAAAACCAACGCTGCCGCCGAACAGCCAGAACATGGAGCCATGACCATAGGTCATATGCGGAAGCCACTTGTTTTTACTGTTTAAGCCAAACCTCTTATCGCCTTCAGGTACCTTTCCCATGAGTCCCTGATTTCCAAACATGATTTTTGTAACTATATTAAGGATTACAATGGTTGCCGCAACGCAGTCAAAGAGTCCCGGAAGGAAGGTGCCAAGGGCTGTATTTATATACCATCCTGCCACTGCGCAGATACCGCCAACTACTAATACATCTGTTTTCTGAAGTGAGCCCAATGGAAATGCCAGTCCCTTGCTGTCCTGTATATATCCCTTTTTCCATGCATAATTCATTGCACAGAGGGCTGGTCCAAAGGCTACCTGCGGCCCCAGGAACATTCCAAAGCAAATATTCCCGATGATGTTATATTCACATCCCGCCATAATGGAGAATACTCCAACAATAGAGACAAGAGCGGTAAGGATCACTGAACCGAGGGCCCCCATGGCAGTTGCCAGTACGCCTGAAATAAAGGCAGTGAAAATTGTAACAAGAATGTCCATCATTTTCGTTCCTTTCAGGTTGCTGACAACTAAATATCCAATGCCCTATAGTATCCGAGCTTTACTGCTTCAACCACGCGGCCGGCTTTGATGGCGTCTCCGATTTCAAATACCCGGGGAGCCGTATTGAGAAATCCGTCCGCAGAAGCACGGTCCGCTTTCATACCTGCGGCAAGAAGGACGGTATCCGCTTCAATGAGGATTTCACCATCAGGAGTATTGCATACAATGCCGGCGTCGGTAATTTCTTTGGCGGTTGTGTTTACTTTGATATCAATCCTGCTGTCACGGATATATTTGTCCATGGCAACCTTATGCATCCAATAAGCGTCAGATGCCCAGGTATCCTTCATTTCCACAACTGTTACATCTTTCCCAATCATATCCAGATAGATAGCAACTTCTGAGCCCACAAGGCCTCCGCCAAGGATTGCCACCTTTTGTCCTACTGCAGGCGTCTCACTTTCAAGTGCCTTCAGGCCGGTAACCTTAGCATTGTCAATTCCTGGAATCTGAGGAATGATGGGTTTTGCGCCAACTGCTGTCATTACAACATCCGCGCCCATTTCTGCAACTTCTTCAGGAGTAACCTCTGTATTTAAGCGGATGTCTACGCCTGCATCCTCACAGCGCTTTGCAAGGACTTCAATAAAGTGATACATATCCTTTTTGAAGGGGATGTGCTGTTCATGTGCAATCTGTCCGCCAAGTTTACTGTTCTTCTCATAAAGTGTAACAGAGTGTCCTCTCTGGGCGGCTGTGACCGCTGCCTCCATGCCCCCTGGGCCACCGCCTACAACCACGACCTTTTTCGGTGTTGTTGCCGGGAAGCCATATTTATGTTCAAGCTCGTCGCCAATGACCGGATTAAATGCGCAGCAGTAATTCCTGTTGGATAAGTAATTGTAGAAACATGAATAGCAGCGGCAGCACTGTGTGATATCGTCTTTTTTACCGGAAAATGCTTTCTCCGGGAAATATGGATCGGCAAGGGACTGACGGGCTACTTCAATGATATCAGCTTTACCGGAAGCAATGATTTCCTCCATCATATCCACATCGTTGATACCGCCTAATGCAGCAACCGGTGTTTTCACATGTTTTTTGATTTCTGCAGCATATTGGACATTGCATCCATGTTCAATAAACATGGAAGGATGTGTGATTACAAATACGTCATTATTTTCATGGATACCGGCAGATACGTGGATGATATCCACCTTTCCATCAATCATCTTAGCCATTTCAACTGCTTCATCAATATCATATCCGCCGGGAATACACTCAGAACCGCTCATACGGAATTCGATTGGGAAGTCCGGGCCAACCGCTTCGCGCACCTTCTCAACCACAAGCAGTGAGAAACGCATACGGTTTTCCAGGCTCCCGCCCCAGCGGTCGGTCCTCTTGTTGAAGTATGGAGAAGCAAACTGGCCTAACAGCCATCCATGCCCGCCGTGGATTAAGACCATATCAAAACCAGCCTCTTTTACCAGCTTGGCAGCATTGCCGAATGCAGTGGCGGTTTCTTCAATCTGCTCCTCTGTCATGGCTTTTACAGGAACGCCCTGGGCATTTAATTCGCCATTTGGCCCAATCAGGGTACTTTTGGCAGCAGAATGGCTTCTGGCAGCACCGAATTTTCCGCCATGGGCTAATTCCATGGTAGCCATGCAGTTGTGTTTATGAAATTCATTTGCCATTCTTTTTAAGGATGGAAGGGACAAGTCATCATAAAGGATTACTTCTTTTGTGTGTGAACGTCCTACGGCTTCCACAATGCCAAGACCAATACATACGCTGGCTAAACCGCCGCGGCCGCGGTTTGCATGGAATGCAATGTCCTCTTCCCTCATGTGGCAATCCGGATCTAATTCTGGATTAGACATTGGCGCGCCGAAAATCCGGTTCTTAAATGTGACGCCATTGATTGTGATGGGACTGGCTAAATTGGGGTAGTATTTGTTTTTCATTTGTTACTTCCTCCTTAATAATGTTCTATGTACGTCCATTTTAACAGCATTGTTAACATTTTAACAGCAGATAGTATTTGTGATTGCCACAATCTGGAGTTGTGCCCAAAAGCTGCCCGGAAATGCGGGAGTATGGCGGGAAAATGTATTTACCATCATTCATAGTTATGATAAACTAAAGCTGAGTCGGCAAGAACATGTTCTATATTTCGGTGGAGAAAAGTGATGGAATTCAGACAAATCCAGTATTTTATAAAATTATCTGAAAGTACAAGTATTTCCCAGGCGGCAAAAGAATTGTTCATATCCCAACAGGCTTTAAGTAAATCAATCAAAAATTTAGAATCAGAATTAAACACACGTTTATTCCTTCGTACCAATCAGGGGATTAAATTATCAAAGAGCGGGGTATATCTGAAAAATAAATTCCTCTCAGTGTGTGCAGGGTATGAGGAAGCAGTCAAGGAATCGTATCAATATTTCCAAATCCAGCAAGGGACCATAACCATTGGCGTAGCGCCGGGTGTATTCCGGAGCTTATCTGCCAATTACCTTATAAATTTTGAAAAGCTGTATCCTGGCTTAAAGCTGGAGCAGGTAGAATTTCCCGATTTGGATATGGAAGAATATGTGCTTGCGGACAGCCATCGCTTTGCCTTGTCTACGAAACCATGGCATGACCGGGGATTACAATATAACCCGCTGCATCGCGAAAAAATGTTCTTTATTGCGCACAAGGAACACCCTCTGGCCCGACAAAAGGAGATACATGTAAGCCAGTTGGCGGATGAGAATTTTTTGTTCTTTAACAGCCATTATAATATTCATTACAGGACAAAGGAAAGTTGTAAAAAGGCAGGATTTACTCCGCATATTATTTATAAATCATCGGATGTAAGCCAGCTTGTGAAAATGGCGTCGCAGAAGCAGGGGATTTTGCTGTGTGTAAAGCATGTGTATGAAGAAAGCGCACATGAAAATCTGGTGTGCCTTCCAATTGCAGATGAAGGGATGTATTGGGAGCTGGGGATTATATCTAAGAATTACGATAAGCTAGATAAAAAATCTAAATTATTTATCGATTATTTTTTATCCTGCTACAAAAATGGATATGAATGAAAATTTGGGGTATAGTGCAGGCGGGGCAATAAGTGCAGAAGGGGCTGTCACACCATTCCATGGCTGCACCGCCACATGGGGAGCCCGCCATGATGTCAGCCTCCCCATCACACCTAAGATTCCGCCCTCTGCATATGCTGCGGATAAGAAAAATGCACAGCATCCATATAAGTCAGCCCATTCATATCATTGAGGCTGTAGCCGCAGTCATTTTCATGGTATCCATTCATGTGGTTCAGGTCAAAACGGGCAGACGGATTATAGGTCAGTCCGTTCTGGTTTTGATAATCAGGATATATGGGGTATATCAGCATATAAAAAGCCTCCTTTCCGGTTTTTCTGTTAGGATGCCGGTAAAGAGGCCTTTTTATTCTTTGAGGCCGGCTGTTTCAGGGATGATCCCTGTCATCCTGGCTGTTATTGATATCACATGATTAATCTCTTCTATCTTCAACCATTAACGTCTGAATCGTATCTGGTGACGGATTCCAGTTTAGTATATAAAGTGTATAGATACGTCTTGGACGCATGGAGACAGTAGTGGTGACCAATGTTGTCTCTGGTCTGGCAGAGCGGGAAACCTGGACCGTATAATTACCGCTCATCATGGAACTGAAGCTGGCCGCCTGCTTAAAGCGGACTGAATTAAAATATACATTTCCAATGGCGGCGTTGATTGCTCCGCTGTAATATGCCAGATTGCATACACGGAAGCATGAATTGGAACCTGACATAGGACATGTGGTGTCAGGGATTGAAGTTAAATCCAGTCCCCTGGAAGAGTTGATGATTGCAATGGTAGCCATTCCATCCCCAACATACAGGGACTTGCGCAGATAGGTGTATCCATTAGACGCTATGGTAAAAGTATGATACCCCTGGGATATCCGCTCATAGGAGGTCAGTTCTGGAAAATTAAGGTTCCAGGAAACAGGACGGTTATCAATGTAGACTGTAAATGCGTTATAGCCGGTTGCCGCATTAAGAAAACGGACAGCCCCGCGCTGCCATTGATTGTTGTTGCAGAAGAGACAGGGCATTGGCGTGGGGTTAATGGGCGGATAGATTGGACGGTCCGGATAATATGGCGGCATGACTGAAAAATCCGGGTCAATATCATCATCAAATGGAGGGACTATGACATCGTAATCCGGAACTGAGAAATCAGGGTCAATTAAAAAATCTGGGTCAACAGATAAGTTTTGATTCGATGCAACGTCCGGATTAATGGAGTCCTCAGAAAGCTGTGCAGCAGTAAGCGGCAATGATTTGAATTGATTCATAATAATTTCCTAATGGTTGATTTATGATTAGTATATTCTGTATTTTTGGTAGAGTGACTCTATCATGGATGATTTTTAATGTAAGCGACAGTATGGCTGTTTTCTGTTATAATTGTCTTATGACTGTTAAAAATCAACGACAGGGGGCAGGGACGTGTCTGAGAGGGAAAAAATAAAAACAACAAAAGAACAGATAGTAGATTATTGGATAGGCCATGAGGATGAATGCGGATAAAGCGTGGATTTTGCTGAAGCACATGAAAGATGTTGGCGCTGTGGGTGTAAAAGAGGGCTGGCGAGATGCCATATCATACCGGATTCCCTGGGAGGCCGGGATACGCCTTCTGATTTTGTCCTGCTATGCAGCCGCGGTCATCTTGATAACCCCAATGTGGCGGACCCGGAAGTCATGTGGGACTGGCTGCGCGCTTATGCCGTGCCATTTTATGATACATTCTGGAATATACATGGGATGAAGGAATATGAAAGGATTTATGGCGTTTTTTTCCGCCAGGAGATGAAGGCCCGGAACATCACCAAAAAGAATCGGGAAGAAATAAATGAAATGCTGAATGAGACCATTCGAAAAGCATCGTATCATTTTGGGGACCCACATCTCAATATAGCCACATTGGCCGGAATATACCGGATGGCAATCAAGGAATATGATTTGCGGCATGGCCTGGAAACAGAAAAGAAAATACGTCCGTGTATTAATATGTCGGAGTTCCTTTAACATATGCCCCGGATTAGGGAACACGTAAATAAAGGCGCCTCATGCCTGGATTTAAAGCAGACGGAAATGCTTTAACACGTAAAATCAAGGGGCAATGCAGGAGAAGGGGAAGCCCTGTTCATGCAGCTGTCTGAAAGAATGGGCTTATGAAAATACGTTTGACAGGCACTGATGGTCCGGGACAGACAGTTATTTAAAATCAGGTAAGGAAAACCAAAGATTCATTTGGGTGGTGGATGATGAAAATCTGTACATACTGCAAAAGTGAGATAGGGGACAACTGTTTACAGTGTCCCAACTGCGGGGCATCTGAGTTTGAACATAAATGCCCTGTATGTGGATGCAGCCATAAGGGCGGCGCCTGTCCGGAGTGCACCATGCAGGCGGTTAGTGAAGCGGTGGGGTCCGTGGCTGTATTAACAGGGCGTATGAAGGACATATTAAGTAAGATAGAAACAAACGGGGGAGTAGAAAACAGTAAAGCAGAAAACAGCAAATCGGAAAACGGAGAAGCGGATCTGGAAATGAAAGGGAACGGCCATGTAATGATTGGCGGCACCCGGCCATTCAACCCCCGGCCATCTACCCCCCCAGCCATCAACCCTCGGTCATCCAACCCCCAGCCATCCAATCCCCACCCATCCGGTATACGGCCAGAACGTAAGAAGATATCCCTGTTTGCCAGAATCATCCGGTATATTCTTCTTGGCATATTTTTTTATCTTCTGGCCCTTGTCATAATCACAATTCTGATTGCCGTTTATATAGCCATAACCGGTAATGTACCGGGATTTGTTATGGTATTGTCAGGCTGAATCAGGCGGACGGGGGGATGATGAGGAAAATAAATTATATATATTATATTGTCATGCTGGCGCTTTGGCCGGCGGTGGACCGTCTGCTTAGTATCGGAACCAGGATCAGTCCCCTGTTTTTCTGGCTGCTTCCACTGTATGCCGGGTGGTTTATCGGTTCCCCGTTCCTGCTGTATTGGCTTAGGCAGAGGCTTCCCCTTCGAACGTCCTTTCATGCCAGCCGGGAATGTAAAATGGAATGGAGTACATTCTGGCTTGATGAGGAAGGCGGGGAACTGGCCGCGCTTTTTATCCTGAACCCTTTTCATGTACAGTATATTGCGGTGCCGCGGATTGACAGTATGGATGTAAGGCTGGATGGACTGACTGCGGACAGGAAATATGCACGGCAGATCAGTGTGCATCTTGTAGTTGATGGAAAAGCGTATAAAATGCAGGCGTGTTCCATGGGCCGCTTTGGAACGGTAGTCACTCATCCCACAGTCTCAAAAAGACATGGAATCATGTTTAGCCGGCAGGGCTGCCGGGCAATACATAACAAAATGGGAGAAATGGATATGAAACGTTTATTAATTTGGGGAGCCGGGGACCAGGGGACTGTGACTTTGGACTGTGCCCTGGCAATGAGGCAATACGATGGGATTGATTTTCTGGATATGAAGGAGAAAGGCCATCGGGAGATTCCGGGATATCATATTCATGAAGAGGCAAAGGTTGATTTAAAGCATTTCCTTCAATCCTATGATGAGGTTATTGCTGCAGTTGGCAGTAATGAACTGCGCGAGAAGAAGATTAACCAGGTGAAGGCATGGGGGATTCCGTTGGCGGCAATCGTCCATCCCACTGCCATCATCAGCCCGTCCGCCAGTATTTCCCAGGGGTGTACCGTGCTGGCCCGCGCGGTAATTAACCCCAATGCGCGGATTGGGATTGGATGTATCATAAATACCGGTGCGATTGTGGAACATGACTGTGTGGTGGAGGATTTTGTGAATATCTGTCCGGGAGTGTCCATGGCCGGACATACACGGATTGGAAGAAAGTCGTTTATAGGAATCGGGAGTACGGTTATTGATGATATTAGGGTGGGAAAAGAAGTGGTGATTGGAGCCGGAGCCGCCGTAATCCGGGACATACCGGATTACGCGGTTGCGGTGGGGGTTCCGGCTAAGGTCAGGTAGCAGCTGTATTTTGAGGGCTGAGGGAAAGCCGCTTCCGTATTGCCGGATCACATGGATGACAGCGGTATGGAGACTGGGTCATGAAATCCCGGCCTGCCCGACCTCTACCTTCAGCTGCAGTTCCGTCACCTGTTCCTCCACATGCTTGGTGGTATGGATGTCAATCCACAAAAGCTCCAGCAGGGGACCCCGGATTGCCATGCCATTGTCCCTGGCATACTGGAGAAGCTGGGGCACATAGGTGCGCGTCTGCCTGAAGCTGCCGCAGTAGCATACCGACAGGTAGGATCCTGCCTCAATGTGATGCTCCCCGTCCGGATGAAGGATGAACACTGCGTCATATTGCTGGCAGCGCCCGTCCAGGGCATCGGACAGGTTGACAAAGGAGCCCATCTGGTTGTTGCCGATGATATACTGTCGGTCCGGTCCAAAGGATACCAGCTGCTTAATCAGGATATCCATTTCCTCGTCCGTCTCGTAGCTCTGCATGATCCGGTGGCAGGGCCTGGGCGGCATTTCTTTTAAAACAATCCGGCCAAGGACAAGCTTCCCGGCCTGGGTTATGGTTTCCCGTCTTGTTATGATATTATCCCGCAGGGAGTTGAGCCTTGCAATCTGCTGGTCTATTACATGCATTTCCTTTTGGAACAGCTCCAGGGTGGAGCCGATGCTTCTGTTTTCAATATAGGACCGTATCTGGTCCATGGAAAAGCCCAGCTCCCTTAAGTCGCGGATGACATTGAGGCACCACAGGTCCTCGGTGCGGTACACGCGGTAGCCGTTGGGCGCCCGGCGGGGAACCAGGATGCCAAGTTCCTCGTAATAGCGCAGGATGTCCGTGCTGATGCCGTATAATGCTGCAATCTCCCCGATTTTATAAAATGTTGACATGTCATCTCTCCTAAATATGGCAAAAATTGCTGTTTACCTTGGTATTATACCAAGGTTTATACTTTATTTGCAAGATTAGCTGTGTGAATAAAAAGGAGAAGGATCATGAATTTCGAAGGAGTGTCACTGAAGAAATCATTTTGGAGGTTTGTCTGGCCGTCTGTTCTGGCCCAATGGATATTTGCGCTGTATACCATGGTGGATGGGATGTTTGTGGCCAGGGGTGTGTCGGAGGTGGCTTTATCAGCTGTTAACATTGCGTCGCCCTTTGTGAATTTCCTGTTTTCCGTGTCCATTCTTTTTGCAGTGGGCACATCCACCATTGTGGCTATTTTCCTGGGACAGGGAAAGCACAGGGAAGCCAACCAGGCCAATACGCAGAACCTGGCGGTCTCAGGCCTGATTGCATTGATGATCATGGCAGCCGTATGGCTGTGCCTGGACCCGCTGGTGATGTTTTTGGGGGCAACTGAATCCACGGTTGGATACGTGCGGCAGTATATCCTGTCCATCCTGCCGTTTACCTGGTTTTTTATAAGCTCCTACACCTTTGAGACACTGGTTAAGACCGATGGGTACCCGCGCTTTGCCGCCATTGCGGTGACAACGGGCGCGCTGACAAACTGCGTCCTGGATTACCTGTTTGTCATGGTGTTCCACTGGGGCATAGGGGGCGCCGGTGTGGCAACCGGGATTTCACAGATGCTGACCGTATTTTTATACTTGAGGCATTTCCTTAGTGAAAAGGCAACCATAAGGTTTGCAAAACCTGACTGGAATTTCGGACAGTTCTGCCGGGTGGTGAAGATCGGGCTTTCCTCAGGACTTACGGAACTGTCGGCCGGTTTCACGGTGTTTATGTTTAACCATGCCATCTTACGCTGTATTGGGGAACAGGGGATTGTCAGCTATACCATCATTGCATATGTGAATACCATCGTGGTCATGTCCATGGTGGGGATTGCCCAGGGCATCCAGCCGTTAATCAGCTTTTATTATGGAAAAGGGCAGCAGGAGGCGTGCAACAGGCTGCTCAGGTATGCGGTTACAACCGCTGTGGGTATGGCAGGAACCGCATTCCTGGCATCCATGGCAGGCGCGGATGGGATGGTTTCCCTGTTTATTTCCAAAAACCTGGAAAGCCTGAGGGAGTACTCCGCGGCCGTGTTCCGGATTTTCAGCCTATCGTTCCTGGTGCTGGGATTTAATATTGTGGGCGCCGGATATTTTACAGCCATTGAGCGGCCTAAGGAGTCCCTGGTGATTTCCCTGGGAAGGGGAATGGTCATCATGGCCGGGGCCCTGGCCGGCTGTATCGCCCTGGCGGGCGGCCGGGGAATCTGGTGGGCGCCGACGGTTTCGGAGACAGTGTGTCTGGGTATTACGCTTATATTGGTGTGCCGTCATATCAGGCGGGAAACTGCAATGACAGGCGCGCCGCGTGGCGCTGCTGCGCCGGTCATGGAGGAATCATGATTCCCGGCCCTGAAATACATGGCAGACCCCGTATAAGACATCTATAAAAGATATCGCAGCTAACTCCGATGAAGTCTGATCTGGCCGCCGCCGCGGCCAGATCCGTGGGATAGATAATCTGACTATCCCGGACTGGATTTTTAGTGTATAATAGATGCTGTCAGCAGTGCGCAGAATAGACCAAAAGAGGAGAAGAATGAGATGCCGCCGTTAAATCTTTTAATAAAGCCGTCTTCCGGCATGTGCAGCCTGAACTGCACCTATTGCTTTTACCATGACCTGATGAGTAAGAGGGAGGTCCCGTCTTACGGCTTCATGTCGGAAGAGACAAGCCGGGCGCTGATCCGCAAGGCGCTTGCATATGCCACGGGCCAGTGTTCGTTTGGGTTCCAGGGAGGGGAACCGACCATGATCGGTCTGGATTTCTACCAAACGTTCGTGGAGCTGGTAAAGGAATACAACCACAAGAACCTGGAAATCAGCTACTTCATACAGACCAACGGATACCTTCTGTCTGAGGAATGGGTGCGTTTCCTGGCAGATAACCATTTCCTCATCGGAATTTCCCTGGATGGGACCATACATACCCACAACCGCTACCGAAAGAATTATGATGGAAAGGGATCCTTTGACCAGGTCATGGATACCATTGGGCTCTGTAACCGATATAAGGCAGAATATAATATCCTGACCGTGGTCAATAAGGCCACGGCCATGAGCGTACGGAAAGTATACCAGTTCTACCGCAGGCAGGATTTCCGTTATCTGCAGTTCATCCCCTGCCTGGACCCCTTGGGCAGTGAAAAGGGAAAGGAGGAATATTCCCTTCTACCCGAGGAATACGGGCGTTTTCTCTGTGAACTGTTCGATTTGTGGTATGATGATTACTGCCATGGACACCTGATATCCATCCGCAACTTTGATAACTATCTGGGCATGCTTAAGGGGTATCCGCCCGAGGCATGTGACATGCGGGGACAATGCAGTATCCAGCATGTGGTGGAGGCTGACGGAAGCATATATCCCTGTGACTTCTATGTGCTGGACCAATGGAAGCTGGGCAATATACGGGAAGAGGAGTTTGGGGGTTTTGCCGCAAAAGAACAGGCGGTGAAGTTCATGGAACTGTCCCGGAACCAGGACGGGGAATGCAGAAGCTGCCGGTATTTTAAGCTTTGCAGGGGAGGCTGCCGCAGGGTCCGGGAAGAAAACGGACAAGGGCGCAATTACTTCTGCAGGTCCTACAAAATGTTCTTTGATCATGCCTTAGGACGGCTGATGAAAATGTGAGGTATGGAGAAATCTGCCTGAACCGCAGCCAACCAGCGGGAAAAAGAAAGGTTTAAGGCAGGAAATATAGTTGAAGGATGTAAACAAAAGCCGTGGCAGCAGACTGCCCCGGCTTTTGTCCGTCTCAGGATTCCAAGCGGAACAACATTCCTATACAATAAACTTTGCGATTTTCTTCCTCAAATCCCTGCATCCGTCCTCGTCAATATGAAGGACCAATTCCACGGTGCGTGAAATTGCGAGATAGAGAACACCCAGTATGGACTTGGCATCCACAATCTGGCGGCCATATTTGATATCAGCGTCATAATCAAAGAGGCTGATGGTATTGACAAAATCAACCACCTGATTTGGCTGTTCGAACCTGACTAACATGCTTGTCATAAGTATTCACTCCTTTGTAGAACATTCAATTCATGTTCTTATAAGTATAGGAGGTATGGTCCGGTTTTTCCATGGTAAGATTTTTGGATTTCATGCAAAATTTAACGAAGAGCCCGGCAGCCGCTGCCCCACCAGGCCTCTTTTTGGGGGGCGGGGGACTATCTGGGCCATGGGGGCTATTAAAATATTAAAAAAATATAAAGTCAGCAGGGTATATTGACAACATGGAAAATGCGTGTTATATTACATATAGAACAAAACAAACAACAACTTTATTTCATAGAAAAGGAGAGATGATTTATGTTGATGCCTAGTATTTTTGGAGAAAACTTATTGGATGACTTTTTTGACTACCCATTTGGCAGAAGCAGCACCTTTGATATGATGAATACAGATATCAAGGATACGGATGCAGGTTATGAGATTACCATGAACATGCCTGGAGTAAAAAAGGAAGATGTAAAGGCTGAATTAAAGGACGGTTATCTTACCATCCGGGCCACGGCCAATACCAGCAAGGACGAGAAGGGGTCTGACGGCAGATACATCCGCAGGGAGCGCTATTCAGGTTCCTGCAGCAGAAGCTTCTATGTGGGGGATGCAGTGACCGAGCAGGACATCAAGGCTAAGTTTGAGGACGGCACCCTGAAGATGCTGGTTCCGAAAGCAGAGAACAGGCCCGCGGTGGAGGATAAGAAGTATATCCCCATTGAAGGATGAAGCTGTGGATCCCGTCAAGGTAAGGGCATAAGATAAAGGAACGGAATAAAAAGACAGAGGGTGATGACAGGAAGATGAAATTAAGATAAGACAGGATAAAATAAGATAAGATTAAGATAAGGTAAGATTAAGATAAAAAAAGATGGCGTGCCGGCCTCAGTTAACCGGCACGCCATCTTTTTTCCGCTGCAGGAACCAATGCACCGTGTGTCAAACCAGGTGCCCGGCCTCGAATACCGGGGCATCCATCCGCTCCTCAATCCGCATCCGGTGGGCATTATGTACCTTTTCCCTGCACTTTGCCAGAATGTCCGGAACCTCCGCCCAATCCTCCAGATACGCGTTGCTGGCCAGCTTTTCCTCCTGAAGATGGGCCTGGATGACCAGGCTGTAATACAGCTGGGTATCCACATAATCGGCGCTGCATATACGGGTCAGGAGTTCTGTCAGGGTCTGGTATTTGGTCAGCAGATGTCTGGTGGCCATGGAGCGGCTGTAGGGGATGATATAGCAGTTGGCAATCAGTCCAAGGGCTGCGCCGGCCAGGATATAACCCAGGCGGATGATGAATATATTTCCCACCTGCCAAAAGCCGAATGCATTCATGAACACAGCGCCTCCCAGGGCGCCGATGGTGGAACAGGCAAATGTCTCGGCGTAATCGGTAAAATAAAATGAGAGGTAACCGGAGAGCATCATGGCGGCGGTGCGTCCGGCGGCCGAGGGAACCAGGGAATAAATCACAACAGAGGCCAGGCCGCCGGTTATAGTTGCCAGAATCCGCTTCTTTGTCTTGGCAGGCACATCATCTGCATAGGGCAGGGATACGGAGGCCAGGGTGAACAGGAGCCATCTGCCGTGGGGCATCCCAAGGGCCTGCACCAGGCAGGCGGCTGCGGACAGCACCAGGGCCGTGCGCAGCGCGTAAACAGCCCGCACCGGGCTTAGGTCCAGGGCTGCCATGAGGCGGAACCGGAAGGACAGGGAGGTTTCGCGGTAGCGGGACCTGTTCTGGGGGTCTGTCATGTGCAGTAGCCTGTCGCGGATATAATTCAGGCTGTTCTGGAACAGGACAGAGGTCTTGCTGCTTTCAGGGGCAGCAGGGACAGAGGAATCAATAAGGGGGATGCCACCTGTTTCCTGCTGGAGAAAGGAATGAAAAGCAGCCAGCCGGGAGCGTACATTTATTAGCAGGTCACGGTCATTGCGGCACAGGGGGGCAGGCAGTTCATTGATAAGGACCAGCAGGTGTTCCAGGCCGCGGCCCGCGTCTACCATGTAGAAACTGGCGTCGGAGATACAGAGGATCCGTTTCCTGCGCTCATATACGGTCCGGCTTAGCTGATACAGCCGGCTGCGCATATAAGGGAAATCCGGCGCATCCACACTGCCCTCCAGACGGCTGCCAATATAATGGCTGATCATATCAATCATCCCGCATAAGACATCCTTTGCTGTCTCAACCACCCGTTTCCTTCCCATGAACCACTGGTACAGCATGATGGACACGGCCCCGGCCAGCATGGCCATAAGCCTTCTGGGAAGCTGCGCCCCGCTGACAGGGGAAATGTATATCAGGAACAGATAGGATAAGATGTAAGGGAAATACAGATGGCTGGAGTACTCATAAGTAAATGCATACAGGATCCCCAACAGTGTGACGAAATTAATCATAAACGACATGGGCATGGGAAGGGCATTTACCCAGTAGGCGGCCAGCGCCATCCAGACCAGCACCAGGGACTGGGCAATCAGGTGGCGGACAGGAGCAGCGGTCAGGTCACGGGCCATGGAGGCGGACATCATGATTGTGAAAATGACGCCCACAATGGAATTTTCCGGGCCGAAAATGAGCTGGAAGACATTGATGTATGCAACAATAAAAATAAAACTGAGTGTGCCGAAGCGGAATTTGTCCCGTACCGGCGCGGGAATCTTAAACCGGATGTTCATGAATGTATGCATCTCCTTTGTTCTGGCTGATAATTGGATAGTGGTTGACTTTGATTACATTTCATATATAATCAAAGAGAAAAAGTCATAGAAGTATGATAGTCATATTTTATTTACTAATTAACAAGGATAGCATTTTAATGGGAATTTGTCAATGGGAGAAAAATATGAAGAATGCAAAAGCATCAGAACGGTTTGTCCAAAACCTGCTGCTGGTAATGCCGGACTGGCATTCCAAACTGGTAAAGCCTTTTCGGGACACGCTGGACAATGAGATGAGCCTGGAGACATACTACTGCCTGGAGACGCTGCGGGCATGCGGTACAGCCACCATGTCGGAACTGGCCCATCAGATGAAGGTACCCAAGCAGCAGATGACAAAATTGGTGGACAGGCTGAGCCAAAGCAGGTTTGTGGAACGGGTGCAGGGCACGGATGACCGCAGGGTCACATGGATACGGCTGACGCCGGGGGCAGTCTCCTATCTGGATGAATATTACCTTAAGAATACGGCATTCATCCAGATGCTGGAGGAAAAGCTGACCCAGGATGAGCTTGAGAGGTTAAATGATGCGGTGGAGGCACTGGAGGAAATCCTGCCTAAGCTGACGTGACCTCCCAGCTGTCCGTGACCGCCGGACTGCTAAGTTTTCCAAGGGATACCATATTGCTGCCATAATCCCGGCCCGGCTCCAGGCAGGCGGAAACAATCTGGCTGTTGTCATAGGTGCGGAAAGAGTACTTCCTTGCGGACAGGTCGATCATTGCGGTGTACTGGGTGTAATCAGCCGTATGGCGGTCCGTCATCACCGCGCCTTTGGGGATGCTGACATTTTCCAGAATATGGAATCCTGTGTTAAGGGCTTCCTTCTGGCTGGCCGGAATGGGGGAATGGCTTTTCAGGTAGGCGGCCCTTACGAATCTGGAGGGAGGTGTAAAATCCCCGGGCAGGCCCAGTGTGCCCGCGCCCTGGCCCAAGGGCGCCATTTTCACGCGGCCCCATTCAGCCTCCTGGGGCTGGTAAGGCGACAGGTTCATATAGTTGCAGAGATTTGTCATATGCCATTGAAAATCAGGGCTGTTGGACAGCACGCCCATTGGATTATCCATGAGCCGCAGTCCACCCTCCGTGCGCTCGGCAACCATGCAGGCCCCGTCCTGGTCTGCCAGGATCCAGTGCAGGGGAGCCACCGTATTGGTAATGCTGTCCTTCCGCCCCACGATCCGTATGGTGTCAAGCATGGAGGCTGCCTGTCTTACGGACGCGCAGAGCCCCAGCAGGAAGCTGACCAGCTCAATGGCTGCAATGGGAGGTCTTGAATCTTCAGGGATATCCCCGGATCCACTGTCATCGTACTTCGCATAACCGGGAAAATAAAGGACAGCTGCCGCAAAACCCATCTCATTGACGCCGTCCGCGAAAATCACAGGGGGAAGATCCTGGGCAGCGCCTATGAAACTGTAGCGGCTGCGGATTCTGTGGGTAGCTGCCAGGTTGTTCCATTCATAACCTCTTGGCGATATGTAAAGTTCTGGGTCAAGGGGATAGGAAAAGTCCATGGTACGGCCAAAACAGGTATTGCCCTGGGAAGTCCGTATGGTGATTGCTGTACACATTTGCACCCCTCCTTATTTGGATGATTGGATTTCCGTTCCGTTATGTCATATATATTCCGCGGTGGATGAAACATTCCGTTTATGTGGCTTGCTACGGAAATATAAATGCGATAGAATATACTTGTGGCTTATAAGGAGGCACCTGTTCCAGGGATTGACCATGGACGGCCATGGAATACCAATATCGGAGGAAGTGTGACATGACAAAAGAAGAACTGGCATTGGAAATCATACAACGCCTAAAAAAAGAATATCCGGACGCAGGATGTACCCTGGATTATAACCAGGCATGGAAGCTGCTCGTCAGTGTCCGCCTGGCTGCCCAGTGTACGGATGCCAGGGTTAATGTGGTGGTTAAGGACCTGTATGACAGATATCCGGATGTACGGTCCCTGGCGGATGCCAAGGTTGAGGATATTGAAAGGATTGTAAAACCCTGCGGCCTGGGGCACAGCAAGGCCAGGGACATAAGCGCCTGCATGAAAATCCTTCAGGAAGAATACGGGGGCAGGGTCCCGGATGACTTTGACGCCCTTCTCAAGCTGCCCGGAGTGGGACGCAAGAGCGCTAACCTGATCATGGGGGATGTGTTCGGCAAGCCGGCCATTGTCACGGATACCCACTGTATCCGCCTGGTGAACCGCATGGGCCTTGTGGATGGGATTAAGGACCCGAAGAAGGTGGAGATGGCGTTGTGGAAGCTGGTTCCGGCCAAGGAGGGAAGCGACTTCTGCCACAGGCTGGTCTACCATGGAAGGGATGTGTGCACGGCCAGGACCAGGCCCCATTGTGATGCATGCTGTCTGGGCGATATATGCGCCCGCAGCGGAATCTGAGAGGCGGACATAAAGTAAGGGACTGCCGCAAAATGACCCGCACAAGTCATTTTGCGGCAGTTCCTAAGACCTGATATAATGTCCACGCAACAGAGAAGGCGGTTTTTATTGTGAATAAATGGGATGGAAGAACAGATTACAGGCGTCTGGAAGAGGCAAAAGAGACTGCCGGCCGGATGATGCATATGCATTATTGTGAAAATGACGTGGAAGGGATTGTTTCCCTGTTTGCCCCGGACATATTGTGGATGGGGGCAGGGGAGGATGAATATATTGTGGGCCGGGAAGCGTGCGTGAAGGCGTTTGCGCAGATGAAAGGCAGCATCCCGCGGTGCAATATATGGGATGAGGAATATGACGCCATACAGCCTTCAGAGGGAATCTATCTTGTTACAGGACGGATGTGGATTGCCACAGATCCCAGCACCCGGATGTACCTGAAGGCGCATCAGCGGGTGTCCTTTGTATTTCAGGAGGAAGGGGACAGGCTCTTATGCGCGCACATCCACTGCTCCAATCCATACCAGGAGATGATGGAGGGAGAAAGATTTCCTGAAAAGATAGGCCGCCAGTCTTTTGACTATGTGGAGGAGCGCATGAAAATCCTGGAGGAGGAGATGCGCCAGAAGAACCGGCAGATGGAGGTAATCATGTCCTCCATTGCAGGCGGGCTGAAAATCAGCAATGATGATGATACCTATTCCTATGCATTTGTCAGCAGGGAAGCAGCGGCCCTGTTTGGATATACGGTGGATGAATTCATGGAAGCCACCGGGGGGACAGCGGTGGGCAACGTGTACCCGCCTGATCTGCCGGGCGCATTGGCTGACTGTGAGGCGGCCTTTAAAAACGGCGGCCTTACCTATTCTACCCGTTACAGGGTGCGCTGCAGGGACGGTAGCCTTAAGTGGATTATTGACAGCGGCAAGAAGGCCCAGGATGCGGACGGCAGATGGATGGTGAACAGCATATATCTGGATATTACCCAGTCAGAGGAAAATGCCCAGCGTCTGCGGGAACAGACAGAGCTGCTTGCCAGTATTTATGATACCGTGCCCTGCGGCATTGTCCGTTTTTCCCACGGCAGGGACGGAAGCTACCGGCTGATTTCCACGAACCGGACAGCCATCCTGCTGCAGGGTTATGACAGCATGGAGGAGGGACTTGCTGACTGGCATGACGGTGTGCTGGGAAATGTGCTTCCCCAGGACCAGGATCTGCTGCGCAGCTGCTACGCCATGCTGAAACAGCCCGGTGACAGGCAGGATAAGGAGTACCGGGCCAGGTGGAAGGACGGTTCCGTCCATTGGATGGAAGGGACCAACATGGTGGTTGGGACCACGCCGGAGGGAGACCATATCATCCAGCGGACCATAGTGGATATTACACAGCGCAAGGCGCTTCAGGTGCAGCTGGAACGTGAGCAGGAGATGTACCGGGTGTCCATGGAAGCCAGCGCCGCCGTGATGTTTGAATACCTTATGGATGAGGATGTGTTCATCAGCTATGAGCCGCGGTCCGGCATGGGGGTCTGGAGGAATGAACTCCACAATTATTCCAACATCCTTCTGGAACAGGAAATCATCCATCCGGAGGATATCCCCCTTGTGCTTGATAATATCTGCGGGGGGCGGGCGGAATGCTTTGAAGTGCGCTGCGCCACGCCTGAAGGGCAGCGCGGCGTTTATACATGGTACAGGGTGAACTGCCGTCTGATTGTGGAGGAAGGGAAGCCGGACCGCGTGGTGGGCGCCATCTATAATATCCATGAGATGAAATCCCTTTTATCTGAAAACAGCGAACACCTGTATATGAACCAGTCGGCCCTGCAGGCAATCAATGGCGTGTATGTCAGCATGTTTTATGTAAATCTTATCCAGGACAGTTATTACGCCGTGCGGTTACCGGATGCCGGCAGGAAGAAACCATTGCCCAGGACAGGGCGGTTTTCGGAAAGCCTGAACCGGTATATCCTGGAACAGACGGACGAGGCTGACCGGGAGCGGGTGGGGGACATGTGCGCCAGGGACTGGCTGCTTCAGGAAATCACCCAGGAAAATGAACATATGGAGGCCGAGTTCCGTCTGGCCGGACAGGAGGACGGGGGATCCTGGTACCGGCTGGAGATCCACCTGGTGGCGATGGAGCAGAGCCGTCCCAAGACCATTATTATTGCAATCCGCAACATCAGTTCTGAGAAACAGAAGGAACTGGAGCACAGGGAAGAGGAAAAGAAGGCCAAACAGGCCCTTGAGGAGGCCTATGCGGCTGCTAACCGGGCCAACCAGGCCAAATCCGAATTCCTGTCCAGGATGAGCCATGATATCCGTACCCCCATGAATGCCATCCTGGGAATGGCCGCTGTTGCGGAACATAATCTGGATAACAGGGATAAGCTCAAGGACTGCCTTCTGAAGATACATACGTCAGGGGACCATCTCCTGGAGCTGATTAATGCGGTGCTGGATATGTCAAAGATAGAATCCGGCAGCGTCTGCCTGGTGGAAAATCCCTTCAGCCTGTCCGGTATGATGGAGGAGGTGGCACAAATCATCCAGACGGATATCGGGCAGAAAGGGCAGCATCTGTTTGTGCGCCTGGAAGGGCTGGTGCATGACGCCGTGCACGGGGACATGGTCCGTGTCAAGGAAATCCTTCTCAACCTCCTGTCCAACGCGGTCAAATACACCCCTGAAAATGGGACAATCAAGGTTTCACTGGAAGAAAAGCTGTCCAGCCGGAGCGGTGTGGGCTGCTTTGAGTTCATTGTGGAGGATGACGGGATCGGCATGACTCAGGCATTTCAGGAAAAGATGTTCACTCCCTTTGAGCGGGCGGAGGATGAGCGGGTCAGTCAGACCCAGGGAACAGGGCTGGGCCTGCCCATTACCCTTAACCTGGTGCAGATGATGAACGGGACCATCCAGGTGGAGAGCCATCTGAATAAGGGGACACGGTTCGTGGTAACCATATATCTGAAGCTGGTCATGGACCAGGACAAAACCCACAGCCAGGACCGGGAACCCCCTGTTAAGGCGCCAAGGACATTCCGGCCCGGCACCAGGATCCTCCTGGCAGAAGATAATGAGCTGAACCGGGAAATCGTAAAAGAACTTCTGTCCCTGTGCGGACTGGAGATAACATGCGCTGCAAATGGCCGGGAGGCAGTGGAATTATTTGAGGAAAATCCTCCGGGTACTTTTGGGCTTATCCTTATGGATATCCAGATGCCGGTCCTTGACGGATACGGCGCGACCATGGCCATCCGCCGGATGGGCGCGGACCAGAGGCGCCCGGACGGGGCCGGGATTCCCATTATCGCCCTGACAGCCAACGCCTTTGCAGATGATGCATATAAGGCGAAACAGGCAGGGATGAATGAACATGTCACCAAGCCCCTGGACCTGGACCGCCTGCTGGAGACAATGCACCGGTGGATGGATTGAGTAATGACACAATAAAGCAATTATAGAATAAAGTAATGACGGAATGAAGCAAGAGGTGAAGGAATGAAAACAGGAATCGTTGTAGAAGGCGGAGGGATGCGCGGTATATACGGCGCCGGTGTCCTGGACGTGCTTTTGGAGAATGACATAAAGGCGGACGGCCTTATCGGCGTGTCTGCCGGGGCAATACACGGATGCAGCTTTGTCTCAGGACAGAAGGGACGTTCCATCCGGTATAACCTGAAGTACAGCCGCGACCCGAGATACATGAGCATGCGGTCCCTGATAAGGACAGGGGATATGTTTGGGATAGATTTCTGTTACCGTGAACTGCCGGAAACGTTAGACCCATTTGATAATGAGACATTTGAGTCGTCTTCCACGGAATACTATGTCACATGCACGGATGTGGAGACAGGACAGCCGGTGTACCACCGCTGTCCCAGCCTGAGAGGCGACCGGATTGACTGGGTGCGGGCGTCCGCTTCCATGCCGCTGGCCTCCCGGATCGTGGAACTGGATGGGAAGAAGCTGCTGGACGGGGGCGTGGCTGATTCCATCCCGGTCATGGCGTTCCGGAAGATGGGGTTTAAGAAGGACCTGGTGATACTGACCCGGCCTGAGGGATACCGCAAGAAACAGAACCCCATGCTGCCCCTGATACGCAGGGCCTACAGGGAATATCCTGAATTTGTGGAGACAGCGGCCAGCCGCCACCTGGTATATAACCGGGAACTGGATGAAATCAGCCGCCTGGAACGGGAAGGGGAGATACTGGTCATACGCCCAAGCAGGCGCATTAAGATCAGCCGTACCGAGCGCAGGCCGGAGCGGATTGAGCAGATGTACAGGCTGGGAAGGGAAGATGCCATGAAGGCGTTTTCAGGGATAAAGGCGTTCATGGGGGCTTCATAAACGTGGAAAGGAGACTTGTGATGGAATACAGGAGGTTTGGACATAAGCTGGTACTCAGGCTGGATCCGGAGGAAGAAGTGGTGCAGTGTCTGACAAAGCTTTGTGAGCAGGAGGATATCAGCCTGGCAGAGGTATCAGGGCTTGGGGCCGCCTCTGAGGTGGAACTGGGCCTGTTTGATACGGATACAAAGGCGTTTCAGGGAAAATGCCTTAAGGGGGCTTATGAAATCGCATCCCTGACAGGCAGCATAACGAGAAAGGACGGGGAACCATACCTGCACCTCCATGGGGTGATAGGAAACCCGGTCAAGGGAGAATGCCACGGCGGCCATCTGGTGCGGGCTGTGATCAGCGCCACCGCTGAAATTTTCGTGGACATCCTGCCCGGGGAAGTGGGCCGCAGGATGAGCAGGGAAATCGGACTGAACCTGTTTGACTTCCCGGAATCCCGGTAGAGGGGAGGTACAGATGGCTGGAATGGATTCCCGTACAGACCCCGGCGTCCCGGATTCTGTACGAAAGATGGAAAAGGTAAACCAGAAATCCCTGCCGGAACGGACCGCGGACGCGGTCATGTCCATGCTCCACCATGAAAATTACGGGGTAGGACAGAAGCTTCCCAATGAAATCAAGATGGCGGAGCGTTTCGAGGTCAGCCGTTCCACCATCCGCCAGGCGGAGAAAATCCTTGAACAGAGGGGAATCCTGGTCATTGAGCGGGGGGCGGGCACGTTCGTATCCGGCAGCATGGGGGTCAATGAGGATCCCCTGGGATTTTCCCTGATTTATGATAAAACCAAGCTGGCCAGGGACCTTCTGGAGCTGCGCCTGCTCATTGAACCAAAATCCGCTTCCCTGGCAGCCCAGAACGCGAAGCGGCAGGACAGGGAACTGCTGTTCCGGCTGTGCGATGAGCTGGAGGCCATGGTGGCGGCAGGGGAGAATTATGTGAGGAAAGACATGGAATTCCACCAGGCAGTGGCCAACTGCAGCCAGAACGCGGCAATCCACAACCTGATTCCCTATATCCATCAGATGCTGGTGCTTCATGACAGCATTTCCGCCACCCGCCATATGGAGGAAACCGTGAAGGAGCACAGGCGTATTGCCAGGGCCATTGCGCTAAAGCGCGGGGCGGATGCATATGATGCCATGGAGTACCATCTGATGGTCATACGCAGCCGGTTGATGGAAGACTGGTGACGGCATACGGGAAGAAGCTGGCATACGGGAAGAAGCTGGCATATGGGAAGCAGCTGGCATATGGGAAGCAGCTGGCATACGGGCGGAAATCCCATGGGAGGCATTGGACCTAAACAGACAAATTTGTATAAAATAGTGTTACAATGACCGAAAGCGATTAGAAAAACAGAGGTCCTGTTGAAGCGCGGGATTTGAGATGGTATGATGCATCCAGAATCAATTTCAGAAAAAGGAAGGGATGCAGATACCATGGAGAAGATTGTGTTGGACAGCGCCATAAAATTCGGGGCGGGCCGTTACCGCCAGGACAGGAACATCCTGAAGGAGTGCGGGCAGGAGATACGCAGGTTTGGCAAAAAGGCCTTTGTGATAGCAGGACCCCGGGCCTTTGACGCGGTTAAGGGGCAGCTGATTCCGGGATTTGAGGCAGCGGGCCTGGACTATGTGGTAGAGATTTACAGCGGTCCCTGCAGCTTTGAGGCGGCAGGGGAATATGCGGGGAAATGCCTGGCAGCCGGCTGTGATGAAGTAGTGGGGGTGGGAGGAGGAAGGATCATGGATTTCTCCAAGGCCCTGGCTGAGACGGCAGGGCTTGGGACGGTAAATATCCCCACCTCCATAGCCACATGCGCCGCATTTACAACCATGAGTGTCATGTACACACCGCAGGGCGCCAAGAAGACCTGCTGGAGGTTTGAACATGAGGTGGACGCTGTTCTGGTGGACATGGACGTGATTGCCAGCTGTCCCATCCGTTACGCGGCCGCAGGCATACTGGACGCCATGGCCAAGCGGATTGAAATCCAGAACGGTAAGCCGGTGATGACGCTGGAGGACAACCGTTTTGACCTGTTCACCGCATTTAAGATGTCGGAATACACCTACGACGTATTGGAGAAATACGGTCCCCAGGCCATCGAGGACATCCGCTGCCACAAGGTTACCAAGGCAGTGGAGGACATAACCTTCATCAACATAGCGGTAACAGGTGTCATAGCCAACATAACCAAGAGCTTCAGCCAGTCCGCCCTGGGCCATATGATGTATGACGGGGTGCGCACCTTCTTCACAAAGGAGGCAGAGGCAGCCCTGCACGGTGAAATCGTGGCCGTGGCGCTGTTTGCCCAGCTCTACTACAACCAGCTGGAGGGTGAGATGGAGCAGCTTAAGCGGTTCATGGAACGTATGGACATGCCCCTTACCCTGGATGACCTGGGCGTGGAGGGCAATGAGGAAAACCTTAGGATTCTGGAAGAATATCTCATTGATTCACCTTATGTGGGGCAGGATGAGGAAAGCCTCAGGCGCCTGCACGGGGCCATGGGGAAGATGGGGGCGCGGATATGATCTGCTGATAATTGAAAAGACGGGGCTGTTCCGGGCCGGGAAACTTCCAAAAGGTTTCCCGGCCCTTAATACTTTGGATTCTTATTCCAAATCACCGGCATTTCTGATAGAATGAAAAGAGCAAGAAAGAGTTGTGTCAGGAGCAGTGTCATACGTTGTGTCAGGCCCTGCTTCAGGGTTTCTATGTGCAGGAGGGGGGATGGATATGGATTATAAGCACGAACTGGTAATGCCCAATGAGGATCTGCCGTTCAGGCTGTTCCTGTTTGAGGGCAGGGACGGCAATTACAGGGTGGCTAAGCACTGGCACCGTTCGGTTGAGGTTTTCCTGGTGCTGGACGGGCAGATTGAATTTTTCATCAACAATAAGAGGCTTCTGTTGAAGGCCGCTGATTTTGTGATTGTCAATTCCAATGAGATACATTCCATTGAGGTCCCGGACCCCAATTTCACCGTCGTGGTGCAGATACCGGTTTCCTGTTTTGCAGGGTATCTTGAGGACGGGGACTATGCGCTGTTCACCAAACAGGAAGAGGAGGATAACCTGAACCTGGTGCAGCTGATCGTACGGATGTACCGGACTTATGAAGAAAAGGGGTTTGGGTATGAGCTGAAGGTCAGGAGCCTGTTCCTGGAGCTGCTTTACCTGCTGGTCACCCGGTTCATGAAAAAGGAGGACGACCAGGGCAGCATCCGGCAGAAGCGCCATCTGGATAAGCTGTCCAATATAACCGCGTATCTGAAGAATAATTACGATAAGGATATAACGCTGGAAAGCGTGGCAGCCACCTTTGGCTTTTCACCCACCTATCTCTCAAGGATGTTCAAACGGTATGCCAGCGTCAGCTACAAGACCTATCTCCTGGACCTGAGGACGGAGTACGGGCTGCGGGAAATGATGAATACCAGCCACAGCTTAAGCGAAGTGGCGCTGAACAACGGATTTCCCAACGGACGGGCGTTTTCCAAGGCATTTGTGAAGCGGTACGGGTGCCTGCCCAGCGAATACAGGAAGGTGATGGACGGGGAAAATTAAAATGTCCGCCCATCCCGGCGGGGAAGGCTGAAAAGGGCAAAAAAGTGCTGTCATGAAGTCAAGTTTGAATCTGGAAAGACAATCCTGTTCTGGTATAATCGTAGATAGGATGCGTTTACAGCAGGTTCCGGTTACTGGAATCATACGCTGCCAAAGAAAGGGGAATGGCAAGATGAATTATCTGATTGGGGTTGATGTGGGGACGTCTGCAACCAAGACCGTCCTGTTTGATGAGGATGGAGCCGTGGCAGCATCTGCTTCCAGGGAATACCCGCTGTATCAGCCGGAGAACGGATGGGCGGAGCAGAGGCCGGAGGACTGGAGGGATGCGGTGCTTGCAACCCTCAAGGCAGTGACGGAGCAGTCCGGCGTGCCGGCAGAAGACATTAAAGGAATCGGTATATCCGGGCAGATGCACGGACTTGTGATGCTGGACGGAGAGGGTGAGGTCATCCGCCCCTCCATCATCTGGTGCGACCAGAGGACCGGCAGGGAAGTGGAGGATATGCTTGAAATCATGCCCAGGGAGCGGTGGATTGAGATTACGGCCAACCCGCCCCTTACCGGATGGACGGCAGCCAAGATACTGTGGGTCAGGAAGCATGAGCCGGAGAATTACAGCAGATGCCGCCATATCCTTCTTCCAAAGGATTATATACGATATGTGCTGACCGGGGAGTTTGCCACCGAGGTGTCGGATGCCAGCGGCATGCAGCTTCTGGATGTGCCGGCCAGGCGCTGGTCCAAGGAAGTGTTAAAGGCCCTTGATATTGATGAATCCATGCTGGGCAGGGTCTACGAGTCCTGTGAGGTCACAGGGACCGTGCTTGCCCAGGTGGCGGAACAGACTGGGCTGACCGGGGATGTGAAGGTGGTTGGGGGCGCAGGGGATAATGCGGCCGCCGCAGTGGGGACCGGGATCGTGAAGGACGGCACTGCATTTACCACCATCGGGACCTCCGGTGTGGTGTTTGCGCACAGCAGCAAGGTATCCATTGACCCCAAGGGCCGGGTGCACACATGCTGCTGTGCGGTGCCGGGCGCATGGCATATCATGGGCGTGACCCAGGGCGCAGGTCTTTCCCTTAAGTGGTTCAAGGACCAGTTCTGCCAGGATTATGTGTCCGAGGCCAGGGCCAGGGGCTGCGATGTCTACGACCTGATTAATAAGGATGTGGCGGAAATCGGACCAGGGAGCAGCCGGCTGATTTATCTGCCCTACCTGATGGGGGAGCGGACCCCCCATCTGGATCCGGACTGCCGGGGCGTATTTTTCGGGCTTTCCGCCATCCACACCAAGAAGCACCTGTTAAGGGCTGTGATGGAGGGCGTTTCCTACTCCCTGTGCGACTGCAATGAGATACTGAAGGAGATGGGAGTGGAGGTAACGCAGATGATGGCCTGCGGAGGCGGCGGCAAGAGCCCTGTCTGGAGGCAGATGCTGGCCGATCTGTACAACTGCACGGTCAGGACCGTGGCGATGGATGAGGGACCTGCCCTTGGGGCAGCCATACTGGCCGGCGTGGGCTGCGGCATTTATCCGGATGTGGAGACAGCCTGCGGCCGGATCATCCGTGAAAAGAGCAGCACGGAACCGGTGGAGGAGGAAGCCGCTGTTTATGCAGGTTACCACAGGATATACCAGAACCTGTACCGCAGCCTGAAGGACGGCTTTAAGGACCTGGCCGGGATGAAGGGGTAAAACCAAAACAGCCGCGGACCCGGCGCTGCCCGGCGCCGGGCCCGCCAAAGGGCTTACCTATGCCCATGATGAGGAGGAAATGATATGGAGTTATTGAATGTGTGCAGCCCGGAGTTCAGGCCATATGGGCGCGTAATCAGCGGATACGATGTAAGCGGTCTTATGAAGGCCATGGAATCCACGCCCCTTCCTGAGGGTGTGGTCTATGTGGCTTCCGTACCCGGGCTGGAGGCGCTGCCCATAGGCAGGGAACTGTCTGACGGGATTTATGGGCAGATGGGAATCCAGCTGGGATACTGCAACGGCCATAATAAAAAACTGAATGCCCTGGAGTACCACAGGGATTCCGAGGTGAACCTGGCTGTGACGGACCTGGTACTGCTGTTAGGAAGGCAGCAGGATATAGAAGAGGATTTTACATATGACACATCCAAGGTAAAGGCCTTCCTGGTCCCGGCAGGCACCCTGGTGGAAGTGTATGCCACCACCCTCCACTACGCGCCGTGCCAGACAGCGGACAGTGGGTTCCGGTGCGTGGTGGTGCTTCCAAGAGGAACCAACACAGACCTTGACCACAAGCCGCAGGTGAGGTGCGGCGAGGAAAAGCTGATAACGGCAAGGAATAAATGGCTGATTGGCCATGAAGAGGGCGGACTGGACGAAGGCGCGTGGATTGGCCTTAAGGGGGAGAACATTTCCCTGTAGGATAGAACGTTTCGCAAGGACACGCCTGTCCCAATGACAGTGGAACATTAAAATAATCAAACGGAGGATACATAACTATGATTAACATGCCGGAAGTAAAGATAGGTATTGTGGCTGTAAGCCGCGACTGTTTCCCTGAAAGCCTTTCTGTAAACAGGAGGAAGGCCCTGACAGAGGCGTATAAGAAGAAATATGATGCATCCAATCTATACGAATGTCCAATCTGTATCGTGGAAAGCGAACTCCACATGGTGCAGGCCCTGGAGGATGTGAAGAAGGCGGGCTGCAACGCCCTGGTGGTTTATCTTGGCAACTTTGGCCCTGAGATATCTGAAACATTACTGGCAAAGCATTTTGACGGACCGTCCATGTTCATTGCAGCGGCAGAGGAATCCGGGAACAACCTGGTCCAGGGCAGGGGCGATGCGTACTGCGGCATGCTCAATGCCAGCTATAACCTGAAGCTGCGCAATATTAAAGCATATATCCCTGAGTATCCGGTGGGCACGGCAGAGGAATGCGCGGACATGATTGCGGAATTCGTGCCCATTGCAAGGGCAGTGATTGGACTTAGCAGCCTTAAGATCATCAGCTTTGGTCCAAGACCCCTTAACTTCCTTGCATGCAATGCGCCGATTAAGCAGCTTTACAATCTGGGGGTTGAGATTGAGGAAAACTCGGAATTGGATCTGTTCGAGGCATTTAACCGCCATGCAGGGGATCCCCGCATCCCGGATGTGGTAAAAGATATGGAAGCAGAGCTTGGTACAGGCAATAAAAAGCCGGAAATCCTGGAGAAGCTGGCACAGTATGAGCTGACCCTCCTTGACTGGATAGACGGACACAGGGGATACCGCAAGTACGTTGCCATTGCAGGCAAATGCTGGCCCGCATTCCAGACCCAGTTCGGCTTTGTGCCCTGTTACGTCAACAGCCGTCTGACCGGACGCGGGATTCCTGTGTCCTGCGAGGTGGATATCTACGGCGCGCTCAGCGAATTCATCGGCACATGCGTGAGCCAGGATGCGGTCACCCTGCTGGATATCAACAACTCGGTTCCGGCCGACCTTTATGAAGAGGATATCAAGGGCAGGTACGGTTATACCCAGAAGGAAACCTTCATGGGCTTCCACTGCGGCAACACCAATTCAGGGAAGCTGTCCTTCTGTGAGATGAAGTACCAGTTAATCATGGCCAGGGCCCTTCCTGAGGAAGTGACCCAGGGCACGCTGGAAGGCGACATCATCCCTGGCGACATTACCTTCTACCGTCTCCAGAGCACGGCTGATAACAAGCTGCGGGCCTACATTGCCCAGGGAGAGGTGCTGCCGGTTGCCACCCGTTCCTTTGGCGCCATCGGTATCTTTGCAATCCCGCAGATGGGCAGGTTCTACCGCCATGTGCTGATTGAAAAGAACTTCCCGCACCACGGCGCGGTTGCATTCGGACATTATGGGAAGGCAATTTACGAGATATTCAAATTCATCGGCGTGGATGTGGAGGAAATTGGATTTAACCAGCCTGCGGGCATGCTTTATAAGACGGAGAATCCGTTTGCGTAAATAAATGCTTTAGCAGGATTAAGTGGACTGTAAAAGGGACGTCCGCCATACGGCCCCGGACAGACTGCCGGTAAACCAGGCGGGAAAGCCTTATATGGGCTCTCCCGCCTTGCTTGTTTGTGAGGCATATTTTCTGTATGATGACAGAAGATAAGTATTGCCCGGTGCCTGGACCGGGACCCGGGATTTAAAAGGAGAGGAGGTGGGGAGATGGACCGGAATAAAAAAAAACTGTTTTGGCTGGTACTGGCTGGTTTGTTCTGTATTGTATTCCTCACCCTGCTGACCATTTCCTTTTATGGTTACGTGCTGGAGAAGATAGGGGTGGAGTACGCGGAGAATTCCAGGACCTATGACCGCTACTTTGTGATGATTGTAGGCAATACGGAGTCGCAGTTCTGGAAGGATACATATACCTGTGTCAGGGAAGAGGCGGCTGCCCAGAATGCTTATGTGGAACTTAAAGGAACCAGCCAGTCATCCTCCTATACCATGACGGACTTTATGGATATGAGTATTGCCGCCAAGGTGGACGGCATTCTGCTGGAGTGCACGGCGGAGGAGGCCCTGGAAGGGAAAATCAATGAAGCCAATGAAAAAGGAATACCGGTTGTTACCATTTTGAATGATGCGCCAAAGACCGGGCGTAAGAGTTATGTGGGAATTAATCCATACCAGCTGGGCCAGGAGTATGCGGCCCAGATATGGAATATACTTCCAAAAGAGAAAGAGAACCTGAGGATTACGGTCCTTCTTCATGATAATGCCATTGACAGTAACCAGTCGCAGATTTTCAGCCAGATCAACAACCTGATGGTTACCTCCGAGGAGACCCAGGGAAGGGTAAGGGTAGAGGAAATCAGGATTTCCTCTGAACGGGCCTTTGAATCCGAGGAGATTGTCTGGAACCTGTTCCAGAATGACCAGGGGGCCCCGGATATCATTGTATGCATGGATGAGGTGGATACCGAGGCAGTGTACCAGGCCGTGATTGATTATAACCGGGTGGGGGAAACCCAGGTAATCGGATATTACAAATCTCCTGCCACACTGGATGCCGTGCGGAGGGGAACCATGGCCATGTCCCTTTATATTGATACGGAACAGATGGGAAAGTACAGCGTCCAGGCCATGATGGAGTGCATCCGGGACGGCCGGACCAATTCATTTTATAGTGTGGACCTGCAGTTTGTGGACAGTGAAAATGTATCCGGCTTTATGCGCAGGGGACGCTGAGTCTCAGACAGGCCGGTGCCCGTATGGGACCGGTACGGTGATTGGATGGACATGCGATGGATGTACATGGGCATGGATGTATACGGGCATGGATGGATACAAGGATAGGTGGGCGTGTATGGGGAGATATTGGGACAGGATCTGGGGAAATATCCCGATTGCACATAAACTGTTTCTGGAAATCGCATTGACGGCTGCTGCGCTTTTTGCCAGCAACCTGTTAATCTATGCCCAAATCAACCGTATGGTGGTGCGGATGGATTCCGTGTACTCCAGCAATGTGAACCTGAATGAACTGTCTGACTGTCTGGCAGAGGTACAGAACTACATGTACAAATATCTGGAGGTCAAGGATTCGGATTCCCTGACCGCCTATTATAAAGCAGAACAGGAATACCGGGACCTTCTGGATGGACTTAGCAGGAAGATTACAGACAATCCCATCCAGATTCTGGAAAAGAATATACGCAGCATGTCTGAATCCTATCTTTCCATCACGGATGAGACCGTGCAGGCCAAGCGGGGACTGAACGTGGAGAAATACAAAAGCTCCTATGAGTCCGCCCTGCGCCTTTACAAATTCATCAATGATGATATCTCCGTACTGAACGGCCGTCAGTTCAAGAATAACTCAGCCAGCTACAAGACGCTTCAGTCCGCCCTGCGCTACCTGGAAATCATCAGTCTTGTGATCCTCTGCATCGTGATGGTAATCAGCCTTGCGGTCATGATGATGATGACAAGGGATATTGTGACCCCGTTAACCAATCTGGCGCACACGGCCAAGCTGGTTGGCCAGGGGAATTTCCATGTTAAGGTGACACCCATAAAAACAAGGGATGAACTGGGGATTGTTACGGGAACCTTCAATCAGATGGTGGACAGCCTGGACGAATATGTGAATAAGATTAAGGAAAGCGCTGAAAAAGAGCAGGAGATGAAGGCCCGGGAGCTTTTGATGGCAAACCACCTGAAGGAAGCGCGTCTTAAATACCTTCAGTCCCAAATCAGCCCCCATTTCCTTTTTAATTCCCTGAACGCAGGGGTGCAGCTGGCAGTGATGGAGGATGCGGAGAAAACCTCGGTGTTTATAGAAAAAATGGCTGACTTTTTCCGGTACAATGTAAAAAAGGGGTCGGGGGACGCCACCATACGGGAGGAAGTGGAAACCGTGGACAACTATATCTACATCCTCAATGTGCGGTTTGCAGGGGATATCCTCTATGACTCTGATCTGGATGGGACGGTCCTGGATTATAAGATACCCAGTATGATTCTTCAGCCGCTGGTTGAAAATGCAGTGAACCATGGCATACGCGGCGTTGAGTGGCAGGGAGAAATACATCTTAAGGTGCAGGACAAGGGGGAGCGGATTGAGATACGGGTGGAGGACAATGGAAAAGGTATGACCCGGGAACAGGTTGGGATGATCCTGTCGGGGAGCCATACAACCGTGGACAGTGATTCCACCGGCATCGGGCTGGGGAATGTAATTGCCAGGCTAAGGCTTTATTACAGTACGGATCAGATTTTCAGTATTAACAGCAAGGGTACGGATCAGGGCACGTCGGTTATCCTGACCATCCCGAAGAAGGAGGAAGATGGAGATGTTCCGGATATTAGTGGCTGACGATGAAGGGATCATGCTGGAATCCATTAAAAGTATTATCCTGTCCAACTTTGGAAGCGAATGCCAGGTGGCCTGTGTGAAAACCGGGCGGGCCGTCATTGAGCAGGCAGAGGCATTCCGGCCGGATATTGCCATTGTGGATATCCAGATGCCTGGTTTAAGCGGCATACAGGCCATCCGCGAGGTGCGCAGGTTCAACTCCTCCATGGTGTTCATCATCATTACTGCTTATGACAAATTTTCCTATGCCCAGGAAGCAGTCAACCTGGGGGTGATGGAGTTCATCACAAAACCAGTGAACAAAAAGAAGATACTGGATGTGTGCATCCGCGCCATGCACCAGGTGGAGGAGGCCAGGAAGAAACTTAGCGATGACCTGAAAATCCGGGAAAAGCTGGAACTGGTGGTCCCCATGATTGAGAGTGGATTTATCTATAATCTGCTCCGGGATGACACGGATATATACCGGAAGGATTATCTGGAGATGCTGGATATAAAAGTCCGGTATGGCTTTGCCATTGTCCTGGAATTTGGCGATGGTGTGGTGGACGGACTGATGACCAACGCAGTGGGGGCAAACGTCAGGCTGAATAAGTATTACACCCAGCTCCGGGAACTGGTAAAGGACTACTTTGACTGTATCACAGGGCCTGTCATGGGGAACAGGATTGTGCTGTTCGTGCCCTTTGAGAGGGAGAAAACCCGGTATGAAGAGCGGGTGGAAATCATTACCAGGACCAGGAACATGATTTACAGGCTGGAAGCTGGCATTGACATGCAGTTTCGGGGAGGCATCGGCATGGTGACTCCTGTGGAGGAGGCTATGGATTCCTACAAGGGGGCGTTAAGGGCCTTGAGGGAGAGCGACAGCCATGTGGTACATATAACAGATATACCGGCCATTGCGAATTATGACGGGGAGTATCCCTTAAAACTGGAGAACCAGTATTTTCAGAGAGGGGCAAAGGCGGACAAGGAAGGTGCCGCAGCCTGTGCCAACGAGTTCTTTGACTGGATGCTGGAACATGACGGGAATGTGAGGGCCAATATCGAGGTAAAGGTGCTGGAACTGATCATACGCCTGGAAATGATGGCATTTGAGGAGGGAAGCGTCCGTTATGGGTTCCGTTACAGGGAAAATTATCTGGAGGAAATCCAGGGCGCTGCCGACATGGCCGCATTGCGCTGCTGGTTCGTCAGGAAAACAAGGGAAGTCTGTGATAACATCAGTACATCCAGGGAACGGGAATCTGAAAACGTGGTATTCAGGGTAAAGAGTTATATCAATGATAATTATGCCCAGGATATTTCGCTGGATGATGTGTCACGGCTGGTGGACATCAGTCCCTATTATTTCAGCAAGCTGTTTAAGCAGGAAGTAGGGGAGAACTTCATCGAGTATCTGACACGTACCAGGATAACCCATGCCATGCGCCTGCTGGAGGATTCCAGGTACAGCATAAAGGAGGTGTGCCTGATGTGCGGTTACAGCGACCCCAATTATTTCAGCCGCATTTTCAAAAAGTATGAGGGCATGACACCAAGCGAGTACAGGGAGAGGTGATGGGATGGAGAAGGGAAAACGGGGCAGGAAGATGGCGGATAAGACCGCTGGGGCGGGAAAAAGAATGATTACTGCCGTACTTGCCGTTATTCTGGCCATATACACATGTATGGCCTTGGGCGGATGCCGGAAGACAGAGGAGGTGCCTGAAACCAGCCAGGAGGAGACAGGGGACCGTCTGCAGATTGGCCTGAGTTTTGAATCCTATGTGATTGAGCGCTGGATCCGGGAACGTGATGTGTTTGTCTCCGCGGCCAAGGAACTGGGGGCGGATGTGAACGTGCAGAACGCCAACGGAGACGTGCAGGAGCAGATTGCGCAGATTGAATATTTCATCAGGAAACAGATGGATGTGATTGCGGTGGTGGCCGGGGACTGCGACGCCCTGTCCGATGTGATGAAGAAGGCCAAGGACGCAGGCATTAAGACGGTCAGCTATGACAGGCTGATTAACAATTCAGACTGCGACCTGTACATATCCTTTAATAATGAACTGGTGGGGCGGCTGATGGCGGAATGTTTCCTGGAATACGCGCCGGATGGCGGGGACATTTTCATGATTCAGGGGCCCCAGACCGATGGCAATGTCCATCAGATTAGGAAAGGGTTTGACGACGTCATAAGAGGCAGCAGGCTGAATGTTGTATACGAGGCCAACTGTGAGGGATGGCTGGCAGAGCATGCATTTACCTATGTAAAAGAAGGGCTTTCCCGGCACAAAGATATCGTGGGGGTCATGTGCGGCAACGATGACCTGGCAACCCAGGCATTCCGGGCGCTATCCGAGGAACGGCTGGCAGGTAAGGTAATCCTTACCGGACAGGACGGGGATTTGATGGCATGTCAGCGGATTGTGGAAGGGACGCAGAACATGACTGCCTTCAAGTCAGTGGAGGAAGAGGCCAGGTTGGCAGCGGAGTATGCGGTCATGCTGGGCAGGGGCGAGGAACTTACCGGTATTACCAAGACCATTCATGACGGCACTTATGATGTCCCATACCGGGAACTGCTTCCGGTTGCGGTCACAAAGGAGAACATGGATGATGTAATCATAAAGGGCGGGTTCCACGCTGAGGAGGATGTTTATCTGAATGTAAAGAAGTAAGCCCCATACTGCAGATTGTCCAGGCAGCATATATCAGATTCTGATATGGCTGCTTTTTTCATGTTTTTACCGGAACAAAATACAGCCATATAGCATTTTTTTGCTGTCAGGCTGTCCAGCTGTCCAGGTCCCCATTGGCAAACCGATAGTTTTGTGCTAATGGTTCACAAGCAAGTCCAGTCCGTCCTGTGATAGGATAAAACTATCAAAAATAAGTGTCTGGAGGAGGATTTTATAATGAAAAAGAGAGTGATTGCAGCGGCACTGACAATGGCCATGGCAGCTGGTATGATGACCGGATGCGGCGGTTCCGGCAAACCGGCGGAGAGCGTGGCGGTAACAGCCGCAGCGGATGCGGGAAACACGGAGGCGGCAAAGGCAGAGGAGGCAAAGACAGAAGCGTCCCAGGACGGCGCTCCGGCGGCAGGCGGCGCAGGCGCGCTCATCGGCGTTGCAATGCCTACCAAGGACCTTCAGAGATGGAACCAGGACGGCGCCAACATGAAGGCAGAGCTGGAGGCAGCTGGATACGAGGTGGATTTACAGTATGCGAGCAATGATGTCCAGACCCAGGTATCACAGATTGAAAACATGATTTCCAATGGCTGCCAGATGCTGGTAATTGCGTCCATTGACGGAAGTTCCCTGGGCGAGCCTCTTTCCCAGGCCAAGGAGGCAGGCATACCGGTTATTTCCTATGACCGTCTGATCATGAACTCAGACGCGGTCAGCTATTATGCAACCTTTGATAACTATAAGGTAGGCCAGAAGCAGGGAGAATACCTGGTGGAGGCGCTGGGACTGGAAAATGCAGCCGAACCAAAGAACATCGAGCTTTTTACAGGCGACCCGGCTGATAACAACTGTGTGTTCTTCTTTGGCGGGGCAATGGATGTGATACAGAAGTATATTGATGAAGGAAAGCTGGTTGTGAAATCAGGACAGACCGCATTTGAGCAGGTAGCTACTGCCAACTGGGATTCTGAAAAAGCGCAGAACCGTATGGACACCATTATTGCAGGCAACTATTCTGACGGGACGGTCCTGGATGCAGTGCTCTGTTCCAATGACTCCACTGCCCTTGGGGTTGAGAACGCCCTGGCAGCTTCCTACACAGGCCCATATCCTGTCATTACCGGACAGGACTGTGACATTGCTAATGTGAAGAACATGTTAAATGGCAAGCAGGCCATGTCCGTGTTTAAGGATACCCGTACCCTTGCAACCCAGGTGGTTAAGATGGTTGACGCTGTCATGCAGGGCGGCGAGGCGGCAATCAATGATACCTCATCTTATGACAACGGAACAGGAATCATCCCCACCTACCTATGTGAGCCGGTAGTTGTAACCATTGACAATTATAAGGAAATGCTGATTGAGTCCGGTTATTACACGGAGGACCAGGTAAAGTAAGACAAAGACAATAGAGGGACGGTTGGTACATGAAGCGGAGGGATTCTCCTGAAATGCTTCAGGACAGCCGTCCCTGACTGAAATAGGCTTAGGGAGGGAGAACGTTGGCAAAAATATTATTGGAAATGAAAAATATCACCAAGATATTTCCGGGCGTGAAGGCTCTTGATGATGTGAACCTGCGGGTGGACGAGGGGGAAATCCATGCCCTGGTAGGGGAAAATGGTGCAGGGAAGTCCACGCTGATGAATGTGCTCAGCGGTATTTATCCCTATGGAAGCTATGAGGGGGATATCATCTATGACGGGGAAGTGTGTAAGTTCAGCCATATCAATGACAGCGAGAGGAAAGGCATTGTAATCATTCACCAGGAACTGGCCCTGGTGCCGTATATGTCCATTGCTGAAAACATGTATCTGGGCAATGAAAAAGGGAAAAAATATGCAATTAACTGGAATGAAACGTATGGTGAGGCCGACGAATACCTGAAGACAGTAGGGCTTTCTGAATCCTCCCATACTTTAATAAAGGATATCGGTGTGGGAAAACAGCAGCTGGTGGAGATAGCCAAAGCCCTTGCAAAGCATGCCAGGCTTCTTATCCTGGACGAACCCACGGCTTCTCTCAATGAGGACGACTCAAAGGCATTGCTGGAGCTGCTTTTGAAGTTCAAATCAGAAGGCATGACAAGCATCATCATTTCCCATAAATTGAATGAAATAGCCTATGTTGCGGATAAGATTACGGTTATCCGCGACGGATCTACCATAGAGACCTTGGATAAGGAAACAGATGCCATCACAGAGGACCGGATCATCAAAGGCATGGTTGGCCGCGAATTGGTGGACCGTTTCCCAAAGCGTAAAGGCATCGCGGTGGGGGATATTGCCATTAAGGTGCAGGACTGGAGCGTATACCATCCCCTGTATCCGGACCGGAAGGTGGTGGACCGTGTTTCCTTCCAGGTGGGAAAGGGAGAGGTAGTTGGAATCTGCGGCCTTATGGGGGCAGGGAGGACGGAGCTGGCCATGAGCATTTTCGGCAGAAGTTACGGAACCAATATTACAGGCAGGCTTTTTCTCCATGGAAAGGAAGTGACCCTCCATTCGGTCCGGGACGCCATCCGCCATAAGCTGGCTTATGTGACAGAGGACAGGAAGGGGAATGGGCTGATTCTTTCTAATTCAGTCAGGACGAATACAACCCTTGCCAACATGGATGCGGTGAGCAGTAAGACCATCATTGATAAAGATAAGGAATATCTGGTTGCCGAGGAGTACAGGGATAAGCTGAAGACCAAATGTCCTTCGGTGGAACAGAACGTGGGAAACCTCAGCGGAGGGAACCAGCAGAAGGTGCTGCTGGCCAAGTGGATGTTTGCGGAGCCGGATATCCTGATTCTGGATGAACCAACCAGGGGAATTGATGTGGGAGCCAAGTATGAGATATACTGCATCATCAACCAGCTGGCAGCGGAGGGGAAATCCGTTATCATGATATCCTCAGAACTCCCGGAGGTCCTGGGGATGTCTGACCGTATCTATATCATGAATGAGGGCAGGATGGCGGGCGAGGTAAATGCAGGGGAAGCCACCCAGGAATATATCATGTCCTGTATCCTGAAATCAGATAAAGGAGAGTAGAGTATGGAAAACAAGTTGAAATTATCCGAGGTGCTGAAGAAATATACAATGGTAATTGTGCTGGCCGTGGTGGTTATCCTGTTTACTGCCAACACAGGCGGGAAAATGCTCCTGCCCCAGAATGTAAACAACCTGATTGCCCAGAACGCCTACGTATTCATTCTGGCAACCGGCATGCTGTTCTGCATACTGACAGGAGGCAACATTGATTTGTCGGTTGGATCCGTGGTATGCTTTGTGGGCGCCATCGGCGGAAGCATGATGATTAAGATGGGAATCAACCCCTACCTTTCCCTTTTGTCCATGGCGCTGATCGGCATGCTTGTGGGGGCGTGGCAGGGATTCTGGATTGCCTATGTGAGGATTCCGCCTTTTATCGTAACCCTGGCCGGTATGCTGATGTTCAGGGGACTTTCCAACGTGGTGCTTCAGGGTATGACCTTGTCGCCGATTCCGGACCGGTTCTTAAACCTGTTTAATACATACGTACCGGATTTCTTTGGCGGTAAGGGACTTAACATTACCTGTATGCTGGCAGGGATTGCCGTGTGCATGGTTTACGCCGCCAGCGTGCTGCGCGGACGCATGAAGAAAATGCAGAAGGGCTATCGGGTGGACCCATTTGGCGGGGTGGTTGCAAAGATTGTGGTTATCAGCGTGGTTGTACTGTTTTTCATGTTCAAGCTTGCACAATATAAAGGAATCCCCAACGCCCTTCTCTGGGTGAGCGTAATCATTGGCATCTACAGTTACATCTCATCAAAAACAACCACCGGGCGTTATTTTTACGCGGTGGGCGGCAACGAGAAAGCCACCAGGCTTTCCGGTATTGACACCAACCGGGTGTATTTCCTGGCGTATCTTAACATGGGGCTTCTGGCAGCAGTGGCTGGCATGATTACCGTGGCAAGGCTTAATTCCGCCAATCCCACTGCGGGCAACAACTATGAGATGGATGCCATCGGCGCCTGTTTCATAGGCGGCGCCTCTGCATACGGCGGTACAGGCACGGTTCCGGGAGTCATCATCGGGGCCACCCTGATGGGCGTGCTGAACCTGGGCATGAGTATCATGGGTGTGGACCAGAACCTGCAGAAGGTGGTCAAGGGCGCGGTGCTGCTGGCGGCAGTTATATTTGATGTTGTCAGCAAGCGGAAGTCATTTATCGTGAAGCAGTAGCCGTCATCAGATGCGGAGCAAAGGGGGCGAACCTATATCCGGCCGGTCACGGCCGCCATGGCAGTCTTCCTGGCATGAATGACCGTGGTATCAAAAAGAGGAATCTCCGTATCCTCCTGTCTGATCAGAAGGCCGATTTCCGTGCAGCCCAGGATGACGCCCTGGGCCCCCTTCTGTGCCAGCTCCCGGATGATGGAAAGAAACCCGGACCTGGATTCAGGGGAAATGGTGCCAAGGCAGAGTTCATCAAAGATAACACGGTTAATCAGCTCCCTTTGGGGTGTTTCGGGAATCAGGACCTTAAGCCCGCTTTGGATCAGGCGCTCTTTATAGAAATCCTGTTCCATGGTGTAACGGGTGCCTAACAGGGCCACGGTCCTGATTCCCCTGGACTTCAGGCACTCCGTTGTTACATCTGCAATGTGGAGCAGGGGGATGGAAATATAGGATTGGACCCGGGGAGCGACTTTGTGCATGGTGTTGGTACAGATGACAATAAAGTCCGCCCCGGCTTTTTCCAGGGAACGGGCGGCCTGCCCCAGTATGTCCCCGCTCCTGTCCCAGTCCCCGCAGGACTGGCATTTTTCTATTTCATCAAAGTCAACACTGTAGAGGATGCACTTGGAGGAGTGGAGGCCGCCAAGCTCTTTTTTAACGGTTTCGTTGATAATCTTATAGTAGGTGACGGTGCTTTCCCAGCTCATGCCGCCGATTAATCCGATTGTTTTCATATTGTGTTCCTCCTTGGGATTTACCCATAGTATAGCATTTTACCGGCGAAGGTTCAAGAAATCCATTTCCCCGGTTCATCCCAAGGTTATCCTCCCAGGCTATCCTCCCAGGCCATCCTCTTATGGATATTCGCCCAAGGCCATCCTCCCCAAGACCATCCTCCCCAAATAATCTTCTGGGTTAAAATTCCGGAGGATTTTTTTGCGTTAACGTGTTATAATGGCGTCATGCATTATGATTGAAAATAGTACAAGGGGATGATGGAATGGAGAAATCGATTTTACTGCTGGGTAATCCTGAATTATACCAGGTGTGCGGTGAGGTGACCAGGGAAGAGCTGCCTTGGATGGAGGAAGTGAAGGAGGACCTTAAGGACACGCTTCTGGCATTCCGGAAGCGTTATGGCGTGGGACGGGCCATTGCCGCGCCTCAGATTGGCGTGAAAAAGCGTGTTATATACAGGCATCTGGACACTCCGGTGCTGTTCATCAATCCTAGGCTTGAGTTTCCGGATGAGGAGGAGATGGATGTCATGGATGACTGCATGTCATTTCCTGACCTGCTGGTACGGGTAAGGCGGCATAAACGGTGCGTCATCCATTACAGGGACGGGCAGTGGAAAGAGTGTTCGCTGGCACTGGAAGGTGATATGGCGGAACTGATACAGCATGAATACGACCATCTTGACGGCATTTTGGCAACCATGAGGGCAATTGATGACAGGGCATTTGTGATGAAGGAACACTAAAGCAGTATCAGGGATGCTTTAGGAAAATGCCCCTTCCGTATAAATTTATAGAAGGGACCACAGGTTTATGATGATTGACAGGGACGAGTTTTTAAAAAGCTATAATATAGAACAGGAAGATTTTGAGGCAGCGGACATGCCGTGGGAGGAACTGGCTGCCATTTATGAGGATTACCAGGCAATGGAGGGGAAGCTGCGCAATATCGGCAAGGATTTCGTCTACGATTATCTGTATGATATCGAGCGGGCCGGAATCCATTCCTACCGCTACAGAACAAAGGACCCGGGGCATCTTCTGGAAAAAATCATCCGGAAGAGGGTGGAGCATTTTGAACGGTTTAAGGATATCAACCGGACCAATTACCATAAATATGTGACAGACCTTATCGGCATCCGCGTTTTTTTCCTGTACCGTGAGGACTGGATCCATTTCCATAACTATATTACCAGTGTGTTTGAGAATGACCCCAGGCTTTATGTACGGGACAGGATCCAGGATTTTGACGGGGATTCCAGGCATTATTATATTGCAGAGCGGCCCAAGGTCTACAGGCGTAACGGGGATTCCAGGATATACGATGAGGACCTGATTGAAATCCGGTCGGACGGCATTTACCGTTCCCTCCATTATATCATCAAGTATAAGGGGTATTACGTGGAGATTCAGGGCAGGACCCTGTTTGAGGAAGGCTGGAGCGAGATTGACCACGATATCGTGTATCCTTATTTTAAGGATGATGAGATGCTTAAGGATTTCTCCACCCTGCTGAACCGGCTGTCCGGCATGGCGGATGAAATGAGCTCTTACTTCCGCAGGATGAAAGGGACGAAGGAAGCCTGGGAGAGGAAGATTGAGGAGGCCAGGGACCGGGAGGAGTCCAGGAAGCAGGAGGAGTCCAGGGACCGGGAGGAGGCCAGGGCCAGAATACCGGACAGGGCTGGGGAGGATTTAAGTGGAAAGAAAATTAACTGAACTGCCGCTGGAAGAATTGTGGGAGCTGTTTCCGATTTTCCTGACAGGTCACAGTGAGGATTGGGCCGGATGGTTTGAGGAGGAGGCCCATTGCCTGGAATGCATGCTGCCCATGGACCGTATCGGCAGGGTGGAACATGTGGGCAGCACATCCATGGAAACCATATGGGCTAAGCCGATTATTGATATCCTTGTGGAAATGAAGCCAGGGGAAGACATGGGGGGCGTGAGGGACATACTGGAACAGAACGGGTATGTCTGCATGTCGGAAACAGGCAGCAGGCTGTCCTTTAATAAAGGATATACACCCCAAGGGTTTGCAGAGCGTGTATACCACCTTCATCTGAGACAGGACGGGGACCATGATGAGCTGTATTTCAGGGATTATATGCGGGATTATCCGGATGCGGCTAAGGAGTATGAGACGCTGAAGCTGGGACTGTGGAAGCAGTATGAACATGACCGTGACGCCTACACTGACAGCAAGGCTGGATTTGTCAGGAAATATACCCAGAAAGCAAAATCCCTTTATGGGGACCGGTATGAGAAGGCCGGAAGCGGGCAGTGGCGCCGGGCATCGGCAGGGGATACTGGCTGTTTGAGGCGGATTGCCAGGGAATCAGAGGCCCATTGGGGCTTTGATGAGGCGTTTATGGACACATTTGACAGGAAATTCAACATCACCCAGGAATTCATTGAAGGACATCCTGTATTTGTTTTTCAGAAGGATGGGGAACCGGCTGCTTTCTGGGGAGTGATTCCCGAGGGGGACAGGTGCGTGCTGGAATATTTCTACATTGCAGAAGCATATCTGGGTAAGGGATATGGGAGGCGGATGTGGGAGCATTTAACCTTCTGGTGCAGGAATCATGGTATTCGCAGAATACACTTTGTCACCAGTTGGGAGGCAGCAGGTTTTTATGAAAAGATGGGGGCGCAGCGGGATGGGGAGGCTGTTTCAGTGATTGACGGCAGGAAGATTCCCTGCTTTCGCTGCTGCCTGTGAAAGGTGTGGGACAGTATGGAAATAACGCAGGATATCAGGCTGGCCGCAGTTGATCTGGACGGTACCCTTATGGACAGCGCCAACCACATAGGGGAGGCGGCCATCCGCCGGATAGGGCTTCTGAATGAGGCCGGCTGTCTGGTGGTGCCGTGTACAGGCAGATATCTGGGGTCAATTCCCAGGGAGCTTTTGCAGATGGGGAAAATCAGGTATGCAATAACGGCAAACGGGGCTCAGATATGGGATGTTGGGTCCCTGACCTCCCTGTACCGGGTAAAGCTTCCCTCAGGCGTGGTAAAAGAGGTGCTGGAGGCCATGAAAGGGAAGGAAGGATACATTGAGCTGTTTTCCCAGGGCAGATCCTATATAAATGAAGGGGATGTGCAAAAGGCGGCCCGGAAAGTAACAGATGATAATTTCATCCGGTATTTCCAAAAGGACCATGTGATGGTGCCAAGCCTGTACGGGCTTGAGGCTTTATGGGAGGAAGCAGAGAAGCTGAACGTATTCTTCCTGGAAGACCGCCACCGGGAAATGCTGAAAGCCAGGCTGGAGGCCAGAGGGGACGTCCGGATTACCAGTTCCATGGCAGGCAACATTGAAATCAATGGGGCGTCTGTCAACAAAGGCAGGGCCATGGAGTGGCTGTGCGGCCGCCTTGGCATTGGCCGGGAGGCAACCCTTGCCATTGGGGACGGTGACAATGATATGGAAATGATTGAGTTTGCAGGTTATGGGATTGCCATGGGAAACAGTCCTGAGGAATTAAAGGAGCGGGCCGATTATGTTACCGGTGACCATGACAGCGGCGGGGCGGAAGCAGTGCTGCGTATGATACGTGTTTTCTGACATGCCGGGGGGTGGGGTGGATTGATTCCTGCCCCTCCTTTTTTTATATGTACCGGGGCGCTCAGACGGCTGGAATGATTGTTCTGGCGCACCCTTGGAATGCTGGGATGGAACAGGGCAAAAAAAGTCGAGAGCATTTTCCTTATGATGATTATAATGTGTGTGTAAGGCGGTGGACAGATAATGGAACAGATAAAAGGGAACGCGGGACAGATTGAAGCAGCGCGGGACAAAGCGGGGCAGGACGTATCCACGCAGGTTGATGCGGTGCAGATTGAAGCGGTGCAGAGGATGCAGGATTATATAGCCGGGCATCTGGATGAGGAAATCAGCTTAGGAGCCCTGGCCGCATGTTCCCTGTATTCACCCTGGTATTCCTACCGGCTTTTTGTACGCCATGTGGGAATGACTCCTTCGGATTATATCCGCAGGTTCCGGCTTTCGCGTTCAGCGCTCAGACTGAGGGATGGGAAGATAAAGGTTGTGGATGTTGCTTTTGAAATGGGATTTAAAAGTGTGGACGGCTACCAGAGGGCATTTTCCAGGGAATTTGGATGCAATCCAAAGGAATATGCTCTGAACCCGGTTCCTATCAATCTGTTTACACCTTACGGAGTCAAGTACAGGTATATCAGAAGGGAGAAAAGCATGGAAGCAGTTAAAAATGTATTTATCCGGGAAATCCAAAAGCCGGAGCGCAAGGTATTGGTAAAACGGGGCGTAAAGGCGGAGGAGTATTTTACGTATTGTGAAGAGGTGGGATGCGATGTGTGGGGACTGCTCACAAGCATCCGTTCCATCAGCGGGGAGCCGGTGTGCCTGTGGCTGCCGGGCGCCTATGTAAAGCCGGGCACGTCCGTGTATGTGCAGGGCGTGGAGGTGGCGGCGGATTATGACGGCGTGGTGCCTGAAGGTTTTGATGTGATAACGTTTCCTGCATGCAGATACCTGATGTTCCAGGGGGAACCATTTGCCGAGGAAGACTACTGTGAAGCAATCGGTCAGGTGCAGGCAGCCATCAGCCGGTATGAACCGTCGGCGGCCGGGTACAGATGGGACAGGGACAATCCCCGGATCCAGCTGGAACCCATAGGAACCAGGGGATACATTGAACTGCTGCCCGTCAGGGAGCTGGCGGATGGTTAAAATCAGGAACAATGGTTAAAAATAAGTTAATATACTTGCATTTGCGTGCCTTTCCTATATAATCGGTACTGTATTATCAAGTAAAAAAGAACCGGTTGACAGATAGATGTTAAGGAGGCACACCATGAGAGGCGTAGAAACGCGTATACAGGAAATCAGGCACAGGATATTCAGGGAAGTGGCCCGCATGGCTTACCACACGGAATGGCCTGTGGATAAAAGGATAGAAGAACTTCCCTATAAAATCATTCCGGGAGAGATTGGCAATTACCGCAGCGACGTATTCTTGGAAAGGGCCATTGTGGGGGAGCGGCTGAGACTGGCCATGGGGCTTCCCTACCGCAGCGCGGCTGACCCTGCGCCGATATCGGATAATATAGAAGCCGCGGACCAGCCTGAGACGTATTATACGCCTCCCCTTATCAATGTGATGAAGTTTGCATGCAATGCCTGCCATGAAATGCGGGTAATGGTGACGGACGGATGCCAGGGCTGCCTGGCCCACCCCTGTGTGGAGGTGTGCCCTAAGGATGCTGTGAGCATTGACCGTTCCAACGGACGCTCCCATATTGACCAGGACAAATGCATCCGGTGCAAAAGGTGCGCGGATGTCTGTTCCTACCATGCAATCATTGTCCAGGAACGTCCGTGTGCAGCGGCCTGCGGCATGGACTGCATACACTCAGATGAAAACGGCAAGGCGGATATTGATTATGATAAATGTGTATCCTGCGGCATGTGCCTTGTGAACTGCCCCTTTGGGGCCATTGCGGACAAGTCCCAGATATTCCAGGTCATCCGCGCCATCCAGTCCGGCGAGCGTGTGTATGCTGCCGTGGCGCCCGCATTCGTGGGACAGTTCGGCCAGAAGGTGACGCCGGGCAAACTGCGTGCGGCCATGAAGGCGCTGGGATTTGCCGATGTTTTTGAGGTGGCTGTGGGCGCCGACCTGTGCGCCACCCAGGAGGCTATTGACTTCATGCAGGAGGTACCGGAAAAGCTTCCGTTCATGGCCACATCCTGTTGTCCGGCCTGGTCCATGATGGCTAAGAAGCTGTTCCCTGAACAGGCTGACTGCATTTCCATGGCCCTGACCCCCATGACCCTGACAGCCCGTCTGATTAAACGGCACCATAAGAACGCCAAGGTTGTGTTCATCGGTCCGTGCGCGGCCAAGAAGCTGGAAGCCATGCGGACGGATATCCGCAGTGATGTGGACTTTGTGCTGACCTTTGAGGAGATGGACGGGATTTTTGATGCAAAGCATGTGGAGATTGAGAAAATGGAGGAGGACCCGGACGGTGTCAATGATGCGTCCATGGACGGGCGTAACTTTGCCGTGTCAGGAGGCGTTGCAAAGTCAGTGGTTGACGTCATCCACCAGCGCTTCCCGGACAGGGAAATCAAGGTTGCCAACGCAGAAGGGCTTAAGGACTGCCGGAAGCTTCTTACCATGGCCAAGGCAGGCAAATACAACGGTTACCTGTTAGAGGGAATGGCGTGTCCGGGCGGATGCGTGGCTGGGGCAGGAACCATGCAGCCCATAAAGAAATCCCAGGCAGCAGTGAACCTTTATGCCTCCAAGGCAAACCATAAGACATCCAATGAGACAGAGCATGTGAAGGAACTGGATAAGCTTGTGGATTAATGAGGAAGTTAAACTGCTTGACCTTATACGGGCCTTGTAGTAGAATAAGAGTAGTTAGCTTATGCTAATAGAACGGAGCGGCATGGCCACCATAAGGCTATGCCGCTTCATAGCGTTTTCATGAATTCCGGTACCGTGCGGTCCATGGCGGTACCGGTACATATAGGACAGGGGGTAACCATATGCTTTTGATGAACCGGACACTGCTGAAACTATCAAAGGGACTGTGGGGATGGATGGCGGCAATCGCCGGACTTAAGATGGTGACTTTGATTGGGGCGGCAGCGTTTGCAAAAACGATTTCAGGCTTTCTGGGCAATATTGCCTCGCCGTCCCTGACGGTTAAGGATGCTGGCGCTGCCATCCTTTCCGCGCTGGCGGCGGCATTTCTCATGCTCTGTTCCGAACTTCTCCGGGGAGAGGCGGAGTACCGCTGCACGGCCAGGGCCAGGACTGGGCTGAGGGCCAGGATTTTTTCCAAGGTCCTGGAGCTGGACGCAGGCAACATCGAGAAAATAGGACCGGTTTCAGCCATCACGTCATCGGTTGACGGTGTGGAATCCATGCAGACTTATTACAGCCAGTATCTTCCGGGGCTGATTTACTGCATGTGCGCCCCGGTCTATCTGTTTTTCCAGCTCAAGGGGGCCTCCCTTACAGTTGCAATCCTGCTGTTTGCCATTGCATTTATCCTGCTGCCGCTGAATAATGTGTTCCGGTCCAGGATTGAACTGCTCAAGACAGAGTATTGGACCTCACTGGAGGACCTGACCGGTTATTACCTGGAAAGTGTCCGGGGGCTGGCCACGCTTAAGCTGTTTGAAAGGGATGAGGACAGGACCGCTGTGCTGACCGGTAAGGCAGATGCGTTTAACCGGAAAATCATGGATGTGATGAAGGTCAACTTCCTGTCCTTTTTGATGACGGACGGTATGATATACGGCGCCGTCCTTGCTGCCACTGGAATCATATGCATTAACCTGGTACGGGGAAATGTTTCATTCAGCGCGGCCCTTATGGTGCTGCTTCTGTCCTACAGCTTCTTTGACTCTGTGCGCCAGCTCATGGGAGCCACCCATACGGCGCTGGCAGGTGTATCGGCGGCGGAGAAGGTATCGGATCTGCTGGATATGGATACTTCCAGGCCCTATTGCCCGGATTTCCCAAAGGATGAGACGGGTTATATGGGAATACGGATGGAGCATGTCTCGCACACTTATACGGGAAGGAACATTGCGCTTAAGGATGTCTCACTGACAATCCGGCGGGGAAAGGTGACTGCCCTGGCCGGGCTTTCCGGCTGCGGCAAAAGTACGGTGGCCGGGCTTCTCATGCGCTTTTTTGACCCGGCAGGCGGACGGATTGTACTGGAAGGCAGGGACTATATCAGCTTTACGCCCGAGGAGCTTAGAAAGCATATTATCATGGTTCCGCAGTCCGTCAGCATGTTTGCGGGAACCATTGCCGACAACCTGAGGATTGCAAAGGAGGATGCTTCTGAGGAGGAACTGCTTGAGGCGCTTAAACAGGTGCGCCTGAAGGACTGGGTCCTGGAACAGCCGGACGGTCTTCTTACGGATGTGGGCGATGGCGGCGGCAGGCTGTCCGGCGGGCAGAGGCAGAAAATCGGAATCGCCAGGGCGCTTCTGTGCCAGGCTGAATATATTATTTTTGATGAGGCAACTTCCAGCGTGGATGTGGAGAGCGAGCAGGAGATATGGAACTGCATTGACAGGCTGGCCCTGACAAGGACCCTGATCATCATTTCCCACCGGCTGTCCACCATCCGCAGCGCTGACTGCATCTATGTCCTGGACGGAGGGGAAATCTCAGAGAGCGGCCGCCATGAGGAGTTGATGCAGCGGCATGGCCTGTATCACAGGCTGGTGACGGAACAGGCGTAGCTGGAAGGACAGGCGCAGCCGGAAGCACTGGCAGAAAGGGGGCGGGAATCATGAAGCGTAAATTCCAATATTCAATCCGTGAGATGACCATCCGTCTGTTAAAGATTGCGGCTCCGGTCAAAGCGCCTCTGGCAGCGGCAGCCATTGCAAGTATTGTGGGGAATCTTTCCCATATGGGGCTTATGGGATTTGGCGCCCTTTGGATCCTTGCCTGCGCAGACTGGCTGCCAGAGGGAAGTCCTGTGCTGTTTGGGACGCTGATGGCGGCCTGTGCCATCCTGATAGTGGCCTGCCGTTATCTGGAAGGCGTGGCCTCCCATGCAGGGGCATATCAGCTCCTGGCATCCATGCGGATCCATTTGTTTAAGACCATACGAAAACTGGCGCCCGCCTGCCTGATGGACAGGACCAAGGGTGATATCCTGAACGTGGCTGTGTCGGATATTGAGACAATCGAGTATTTTTTTGCACACACCATCGGGCCTATGTTTACGGTAATCATCCTTCCGTGCACAACCCTTGGGCTGGCGCTGTATATCAATCCCCTGTTTGCGGCAGCGCTGCTGCCCGTGTACGCGATAATCAGCATCCTGCTGCCCCTGCTTGCCATGAAAGCGGGAAGGCCGGTGGGCATGCGTTACAGGACAAGGCTTGGGGAGATGAAATCCCTTGTGCTGGAAAGCGTGTATGGAATCAAGGATATCCAGATATTTGGCTTTGGGAACAGGCAGCTGGAGCGTGTGCTGGAACAGAACAGGAAGGTAAACCAGGCAGCCCACGGGCTGACCATGCATAAGCAGGCCGTGTCCTCAGCCCCTACCTTTTTCGTGTACCTGGCCAGGATACTGATCCTTCTGGCGGCCTCTGTCCTTGCTGCCAACGGCGCCTCCAATCCCATTGGCACGGTCGTGATATCCTTTGTGGCGGTAGCTTCCTTTTCCTCCACGTTTTCGCTGACCATGGTCATATCCAGCCTGCTGGAGGCTTTTGCGGCAGCGGAGCGGCTGTTCATCATTGAGGATACGCGGCCTGAGATTGTGGAAACAGCACATCCCCAGACCGCAGGGACCATAAGAAGCATTGAATTTGACCATGTTTCCTTTGGCTATTCACAGGAAAGGGGAAAAATCCTGGACGGCTTTGACCTTAAGATTGAGGAAGGGGACAAGGTTGGCATCGTGGGTGAAAGCGGCATCGGCAAATCCACGGTGCTGCGCCTTTTGCTGCGGTTCTGGAATCCGTCAGAAGGTTCCATCCGGATTAACGGCATTTCCATTGACCAGATTTCACTGGAAGAACTGCACCGCAGGATAGCGGTATTGGAACAGGATACCTTTCTATTCAACGGCACCATTGCGGACAATATTGCCCTGGGAAAACCGGAGGCGTCCATGGATGAAATCATGACAGCGGCAAAACGTGCGGGCCTCCATGATTTTGTCCGGACATTGCCGGACGGGTATGCAACTGAAATGGGCGCCATGGGCAGCCGCCTGTCCGGAGGGGAACGCCAGCGGGTGGGCATTGCCAGGGTCATGCTGGCTGATCCTGACGTGGTGGTGATGGATGAACCCACCAGCAGCCTGGATATACTGCACGAAAAGGAGCTGTTAAAGACCCTGGAAAAAGAATATTCCCATAAAACCCTGCTGATCATATCACATCGGATGTCCACCCTGACCGGATGCACCAGGATCATACACCTGGAACACGGAAAAGGGACCGGGGGTACGGGAAAGGAAAACATGTTTGACTAATCTGCAATTAATTGGTATGATTTTATTTAAATTTTATAAATTGGAGGTTAGATATGGGATATTTGGTTTGTATCCTGCTCTACATTGCCGGAATCATCATCTATGGCATTGTGATGGGCAAGAAAAAGGTTAAGACATCTGACGATTTCGTGGTTGCGGGGCGTCAGCTGCCATTTATGATCCTGATAGGGACCCTGCTTGCAAGCTGGTGCGGAGGCGGCGGTATTACCGGAAGCGCCAGTGTGGTGTACCTGTATGGTCCGGTTGTGGGAACCCTGCACTTTGCAGGAGCGCCCATCGGCATGCTGCTTCTGTACTTTATATCCAGCAAGGTGCGCAGCAGCACGAAGATTACGGTGCCTGAGGTATTTGCGGCACGCTACGGCGACGGGGCAAGCATCATTGCTGTTATCTGCATCATGCTGGCTTATGTGGGCCTTTGCGCAACACAGATTAAGGCGGCCGGCAATATCATCAGCCTGATCACGGGCATGGATGCAAACCTGGCAACCGTGCTGTCAGCGGTCGGCATCCTGCTCCTGACTGTTTCCGGCGGGATGATTTCCGTGGCTTATACGGATGCTGTCAGCGCGCTGCTGATGGTAGGCGGCTTCCTCCTTGCAATCCCCATGCTGATCGGCAAGGCCGGCGGATGGTCTGAGGCCATGGCTGCCATACCCGCGGAGCGGCTGACAGGAACCGGGGGACTGGGCGTGATTGCGATTCTCGGCTACATGATACCGACCATTTCCCTGCTGTTAGGCGACCAGAACATGATGCAGCGTTTTGCGTCCGCCAAGAGTGCGGAAGAGGCAAAGAAGTCCAACCTTGGATTGTTTGCAGCAGAAATCACGGTCTGTGTGCTGATCATCCTTATGTGTACCATAGGAATTGCCCTGTTCCCAAGCCTGGACGTGCCGTCCAACATTATTTTCTCACTTGCGGTTAATTACCTGCCATTTGTGCTGGGCGCAGTGGTGCTGGTGGCCTGCGTGGCATTTATCGTTACAACGGCTGATTCCTATCTGCTGAGCGCTGCCACCAATGTTACATATGATGTATGGGGCAAATATCTGAACAAGAACGCGGATGATAAGCAGAAAATCCGCTTCATGCGCGCCACCATCCTGGTGCTCACCATCCTGGCGGTCGTGCTGACCCTGTTCTTCCCAACCATCCTGAGCCTGCAGATGACAGCTTATACCATGTATGGTGCGGCCATTACCCCGGCCCTTTTGTTTGCCCTGTTCTCCAGGAAGGTGACAAAGGCTGGCGGCATTGCGGGAATCCTGACCGGCGGCGTGGTGACGGTTGTATGGACCATGGCGCTTAACAGCCCCTACGGGATTGCCAGCGCCATTGTGGCTGTCCCGGCAGCAGTGGTTGTGATTGTGTTAGTCAGCGCTCTGACCGGATTCAAGGGGGAAGAGACCTATAAGCTTCTGTATAAGGACAGCAAATCTTAATAAGGTTCAGTGCCAGGGAGCTGCGCTTAATGCCCTGGGATATGAAAGGAAAGGAATCGGTTTATTATGGAAGACCCACGTATACGTAAATTTGCCAAGTTTTTAATTAACCATGCAGTGTATCTCCAGAAGGATGAGAAAATCCTTCTGGAGCTGCACGGAAAGCAGACAGGCCTTTTAAAGGCGCTGGTGGAGGAGGCCTACGCGGCCGGAGGAAAGCCTTTTGTACACATCTTTGATTATGAGGTGGAAGGCGCCCTGATTGAGGGAAGCAGCGAGGCGCACATGGCTGAAATCGCATCCTATGAGCTGGAACGGATGAAGGACATGGACGCCTACATCGACATACGGGCCACGGATAACATCAGTGTGTGGAACCGTGTTTCAGATGAGAAAAACGGATACTACCGCAAGCATTACTGGGGGCCCATCCATCTGGCGGAACGCTGCAACCACACCAAGTGGTCCGTGCTGCGCTATCCCAATGATGCCATGGCCCAGCTGGCCGGCATGAGCACTGAGGAATATGAGGATTTTTATTTTGCAGCCTGCCTGGTGGATTATGATAAGATGGGAAAGGCCATGGAGAAGCTGGAAGCGCTGATGGACCGCACGGACAAGGTACATATCCTGGGGCCTGGGACCGACATCACCTTTTCCATCAAGGGTATTCCGTGTTATGGCATGCACGGCAATAAGAATATACCGGACGGCGAGGTTTACACGGCGCCGGTCAGGGAGTCTGTCAATGGGGTGATAACATACAATACCCCGGCGCCGTATGACGGCTTTGTGTATCAGAATGTGAAGCTGGTGTTTAAGGACGGTAAGATTGTGGAATGCAGCTCCAACAATACGGACCGCATGAATAAGATATTTGATATTGATGAGGGAGCCCGCTATGTGGGAGAGTTTGCCTTTGGCGTAAACCCCCAGATCCACCGGGCAATCGGGGATATCCTTTTTGATGAGAAGATTGCCGGAAGCTTCCACCTGACCCCGGGCAATGCTTATGACAACACGGATAACGGCAACCACTCTGCGGTGCACTGGGATTTAATCTGTATCCAGACACCGGAATACGGCGGCGGGGAAATCTGGTTTGACGATGTGCTGATCCGCAAGGACGGGATGTTTGTGCTGGATGAACTGAAGTGCCTGAATCCGGAAAATTTGATTTAAATTAAGGGGGGTAATGGGGCGGGGATGTATCCGGAATGCAAAAACAGAAGGCGGATTTGGGCGTGGGGCGCTCCAGATCCGCCTTCTGTTTTTTTGCATTCCGGCCGGGCACACAAACACCGGCACATAGCCCTTGCATAGTCCCAGGGCCCGTTCTTTTAGGCAGATATCCGCCGGCCTCTTATATCATCCCTTCTCCATCATGATTTCCAGTATTGTCCGGTCTGTCTGCGCCATGCCCGGATTGCTGACGCGGCCCATGTTGCGGATAGCTTCTTCCGGCGTGCCGGCGCAGATCCCGTCCGTTGGCTGAAGGACCGTGCCTTCCATGGCAAGACAGGCGCTCATGAGGGCCGCGCTGCTGGCAGTGGCCAGCTTCAGGGCGCAGCCGATTTTTCCTCCGTCACATATCATTCCGGTCAGGTTGCCGCTCATATTGATGATAGCATTGCCCATCTGCCGGTGGCTGCCGCCCATGAGCCATACCATGGCAGCGGAAGCAGCGGAGGCAGCAGACACACCGCAGCCGCAGGTGGCGGATAATTTCCCTGTGAATTCCTTGATATAGACATTAAGGGTATGGGAGATGGCCAGGGCCTTGACCAGCTGTTCCCTGGATGCGCCCAGATAGTCTGCTGTCTCCAGTACGGGAAGGATGGCGGTGAGTCCGTGGTTGCCGCTTCCGGCACTGCTCATGACCGCATAGGGACAGCCGCACATCCTCCCCTCGGCGCTGCTGGCCATGACGGTCATGATCCTGGTCATCAGGCTGCTGCCCATGATGCCGGTGGCGCTGTATTTTTTCAGGCAGGATGCAATGCCGATGCCCGGCTCATGCTCCAGTCCATATCCTGCCATCCGGCTGTTCATGTCCGCGCCTTCCTTCATGAAGGCAAGTTCCTCCTGGCTGCATTCTTCTATCAGGGACACGATGCCGGATATGGACATCCGGGTCAGTTCCTTATGAAGCTGTGTCTGTCCGGACAGGGAGTATTCTTTCTGGTCCAGGATTTCAAGCCTGCCTTCCGGAAATATTTCCCGTGCAGTATATACAATGTTGGAATGGGTATTGCGGATGGTGCTGGTTCCCCGTCCTGCGGTGGTGGTAACCACGGCATGGGCATAGAGCTGTGCTTCGCTGGCTTTTATTTCAATACCCACCTGATTGTCCTCCACCAGCCGGATGGAACGGCTGCTGATGTCAGGGGTCAGGTTTTCTAACAGCTGCAGTCCCTTTTCCGGGTTGGACAGATAAGCGCCCAGGGCAGCCGCATACTTAAGGCCGACCCGGTCAAATCCCGGGATGCCCACAGACATTCCGTTTTTGTAGATGCCTGGATTCATTTCCACGTGGATGGAACAGATGCCGCCGCCCACTGCCTTGGCTGCGCTGGCAGCGGCCAGGGCCACGCATACTGGTTCCGTACATCCCAGGGCCGGAACCACCTCCTGTTTTAATAAAGTAATCAGTTCTTCCCGATTCATCTAAGTCTCCTCCTGCTGTTATCTGTGATTTGGCCCGTACTGCGCGGTTGACGCAGTGCCGGATATCTGTGTTGAGGTACAGATATGGTTACTGATTATTACAAGCAAGAAACGTGCCGGATTCCATATGGGGTATCTGCAATGGATTTGAATGCTTTTGGGGCATTTTTTGGGGGAAATGATGCAATTTATGGTTGAAATCCCAGGCGTATCGGATATATAATGGTTTTAATGGTTAAAGTGGAGGGGAATATGGTAAAACAGGTTGCAATTGTAGCCCTGGACCCAAGGGCCAGTGCGTTTTATGGAAATCAGGTGCAGGAGTTATTTGGGGATTATGTGAAGGTGCGGTCCTACAGCGTGATGGAGGGGACTATTTCCAATATGGTGAGGGCTGATCTGTACATGATGTCCACGGATGCCTTTGATAACAGGGAGGAGGTTCCGCAGTACATACCCATTGATGCCCAGATCAGTGAGATACACGTGACCTATATGTGGGAGACCATCCGGCGGCTGCGGACCATTCCGGCCGGTACAAAGGCGCTGTTTGTCAACATGACGGAAAAGATGGTCCGTGAAGCCACGGCTACCTTGAACCAGCTGGGAGTCAACCATATCAGCTTCATTCCCTTTTACCCGGGTGCTGAGCCGGTGGAAGGCGTCACGATGGCAGTGACCCCGGATGAAGAGCGTTATGTGCCCCAGGGAGTGGAACATGTGATGAACATCGGGCACCGGTGCCTGACATCGGAAACCATGATTGAAGCAGCGCTGAAGCTGGGGCTGGAGGAACTTCTGGAGACTCCCAGGTTCCAGGAATATTTTGGGAGCGTTGTCACCAGCACTTATAATTTTGATATGATGTTTGCGCGTTCCAGAAGGCTGGAAAGCCAGTTTGACATCCTCATGGAAATATTGGACGAGGGCATTATCGGGATTAATGAGCGGGCGGAGATATTTGCCATGAATAAAAAGGCGGAGGAGATTACAGGTCTGAAACGTTCCCTGGTCCTGCATAAACAGGCGTCCTCATCCCTGGCCTACCTGCCTCTTCTGCAATGCCTGAAGTCAAAGGAGAAAATAGAGCCAAAGGTCATCCGGATTAACGGGGTTAACGTGGGTGTGACCGTGGTCCCTGTTTTGAGGAAGGATGACTGCATTGGTGCATTTGCCATTCTACAGAGATTCAACGATGCTGAGAACCGCCAGCATGAATTAAGGAACCAGCTGATGCACAAGGGCTACCGGTCCAAGTATGGTTTTGATGATGTGGTGGGGGTATCCGAAGGCATTGAGAGGACCAAACAGATACTCAGGCGCATGGCGGTAACAAAATCCCCGGTTCTCCTTATCGGGGAGACAGGCACCGGCAAGGAACTGTTTGCCAATGCGGTCCATCAGGCATCCCGGAGGTCCAAGGGGCCTTTTGTGGCAATTAACTGCGCCGCCATGCCTGAGAACCTGCTGGAGAGTGAACTGTTCGGATATGAGGAGGGAGCGTTTACAGGGGCAAAAAAGGGCGGAAGGCCCGGATTGTTCGAGTTTGCCCATCATGGCACCCTGTTTCTGGACGAGGTGGAGGGGATGAGCCCTGCCCTGCAGGTAAAGCTTCTGCGTGTGCTTCAGGAACATGAGATCATGCGGGTGGGAGGCAACAAGATCATCAGTATTGATGTACGGATTGTGGCGGCCACCAATGAATCCCTGGAGGAAAAGGTGCGGGACGGAAGCTTCAGAAGGGATCTGTATTACCGCCTGAACACCCTGCCTGTCCTGATTCCGCCCCTGCGCCAGAGAGGCGATGACGTATTCCTTTTAATGGAGCGTTTTAACAGTGAACTGAAGGGGGATTTTGTGTTATCGGATGAAGTAAAGGATCTGTTCCTTCATTATAGCTGGCCCGGAAATATACGTGAGCTCAGGAACCTGGCTGAATACTTCAGCTTTACAGGCAGCCCGGTCATAACGGTTAAAGATCTTCCCCCAACCTTTGTATATGAGAACAAGGAAATGGAAGAAGGGCAGCAGGTATCTGGGACAACGGCTCCGGGCAGCCCCCGGCCAGGCAGTCCTGTACCGTGGCAGCAGGCCATGGAGGAAAAGGGGATTGATCCGGAAGAATACTGGTTTGTGCTTAAGGTTCTATACCAATGTACAGAGGAAAGAAAGGCCATTGGGCGGGAGGGGATTCTGGAATGTGCAAAGAAGGAGAAATTCTTCCTGTCCCAGATTGGCGTGAGGACAATCCTTGGTATCCTGAAGGAATATGGCCTGGCGCGGGTCAGCAGGGGAAGGGGAGGAAGCCGTATGACCTGTCTGGGACGTGAAATCTGGGAAAATAGGGAGTAGCAGCACCGCTTTCATCATACTGCTATAAAAAACAGGAACCGCAGGGAGGGCTGCTGAAAGTCCATCATGCAACCAAATATAACCAAATATAATCAAATACAACCCGATATAACCTAATCGAACCTGTTTAAACCGATTGAAATCAAAATATCCTTATATACCACCCCTCATCTCTGTCAAGAAAATATTTACAATAACAGAAAATAATTCCCCGTCCCTGTCCATATTCGAAAAAAGGCTTGATTTCCCAGTGAATCAGGCCTTTTTAGTTTTTTTTCCGGCTGCTGTTCCCGGAAGTTGGCACGGGTTTTGCTTATATATTTAATAGATTCACAGAAGCAGGATACCAAAAGAAAGGCGGCATAAAAATGGAATATAATTTTGATGAAGTAATCGACAGAAGCCGGAACAGGGCGGCAAAGTACGATGAACGCATGAAGAAATTCGGAAGGCAGGATGTGATTCCGCTCTGGGTCGCGGATATGGATTTCAGGACGGCGCAGCCCATCATAGATGCGTTGAAGGAAAAAGCCGAACAGGGGATTTTCGGATATACCTCCAGACCGGATTCTTATTTTGAGTCCATACGGGGCTGGCAGAAAAGGCGCAATGGATGGGAAATCAGGCCTGAGCTCATGAGCTGGAGCCTGGGGGTGGTGCCTGCCCTGTCCTCTCTTGTCAAGCTGTTTTCAGAACCAGGTGACAGCATTCTGATCCAGACGCCGGTATATTCTGAGTTTTACGATGTAACGGAGGCCTGGGGGCGGAACGTGCTTGAGAACCAGATGGTGGAAAAGGACGGGTCCTGGTCCATTGACTTTGAGGACTTTGAGGAAAAGGCAAAGCAGGCCAGGATGTTCCTTCTGTGCAGCCCCCACAACCCGCTGGGAATTGTGTGGACCAGGGAAGAACTGAACAGGATGGCACGGATCTGTATTGAGAATGATGTATTGCTGGTATCAGATGAGATCCATTCAGATTTGGTTTTCCATGGCAAGAAGCACATACCCACAGCAACCCTTTCAGAAAACATCGCGGGAAAAGTGATTGCCTGCATATCAGGCACAAAGACATTTAACCTGGCGGGACTCCAGGCCTCCGCGGTTATTTTCCCAAATGAGGAGATGAAAAGGAAGTTCGATACATTCTGGATGGCCATGGACATCCACAGGAACAATGCCTTCAGTTCAGTGGCAATGGAAGCTGCTTTTAATGAAGGGGAAGAATGGCTGGAACAGCTGCTGCCATATCTGGAAGCCAACTTTGATTTTATCAGGCAGTACTGTGAAGCCCATATCCCACAGATTAAGCCCACTGTCCCGGACGCAACCTATCTGGTGTGGCTGGACTGCCGGTCCCTTGGCATGGATAATGAAAGGCTCCGCAGTTTCATGATTGAGGAGGCGGGCCTTGGATTAAACGAGGGTTACACCTTCGGACGCAGCCTGTCCGGTTACATGCGGTTAAATGCGGCCTGCCCCAGATGTGTTCTTGAAACGGCGTTAAACCAGCTTAAGGAAGCTGTGGGCAGATTATAAAAACAAAGGAGAAGGAGGAGGAAGGTATGAATAAATCTACTATTTGGAAAAATTACCGTTTTCCAATCATTTTATTATCAGGAATCGCTATCGGGGCAGTGCTGGGGATTGTCCTGGGGGAAAAGGCAAAGGTACTGGCGCCATTGGGGGATATTTTCCTGAACCTGATGTTTACCATTGTGGTACCCATGGTGTTTGTGTCCATAGCAAGCGCAGTGGGTAATATGGTCAACATGAAACGTCTTGGCAGGATTATGGGAAGCCTGGTCACCGTATTCGTGGTAACAGGCGCCATTGCAGGCGTACTGGTCCTGGTGGTGGTCAATATCTTCCCGCCTGCCGCCGGCACCAGCATACAGTTTGCCAGCGCACAGATGGAGGAAATGTCCAGTGTGGGCGACATGATTGTGGGGGCCCTGACCGTGGATGATTTCTCAGGACTGATGAGCAGGAGGAACATGCTGCCGATTATTGTATTTGCAATCCTGTCCGGTTTCTGTGTCAGCGCCTGCGGAGGCGAGGAAAGTCCGGTTGGAAAGCTTCTTAATAACCTGAATGCCATTATCATGAAGATTGTCAGTATCATCATGATGTACGCGCCCATCGGGTTAGGCGCTTACTTTGCTTCCCTGGTAGGGGAATTCGGCCCCGGGCTGATTGGGGATTATGGACATGCCATGCTGGTATATTACCCCATGTGCCTTTTATACTTCTTTACCGCGTTTCCGGCCTATGCATATTTCGCAGGCGGCAAAGCAGGGGTCGGCAGGATGTTTGGGCATATCCTGAACCCGGCGGTTACCGCGTTCGCAACCCAGAGTTCCATTGCGGCCCTTCCTGTAAATGCAGAGGCCTGCGACCGGATTGGAGTCCCAAAGGATATCCGAGATATCGTGCTTCCCATGGGCGCCACCATGCATATGGACGGCTCCGTGTTATCTGCAATTGTTAAAATCAGCTTCCTGTTCGGTATCTTTAACCAGCCCTTTACCGGCGTGGGGACCTATGCCATGTCCATGGCGGTTGCAGTGCTCAGCGCATTTGTACTGTCTGGCGCGCCTGGAGGCGGACTGGTCGGGGAAATGCTGATAGTCAGCCTTTTTGGCTTTCCTGCAGAAGCATTTCCATTGATTGCAACCATCGGTTTCCTGGTGGATCCGGCAGCGACCTGCCTGAACGCAAGCGGCGATACCATTGCTTCCATGATGGTCACACGTATGGTGGAAGGAAAGGACTGGCTTAACAGGCAGATAAAAAGGGAAGAGGAAATGACGCCTGAGGCGCCGGGATTGGAACGCGCCTAAAAATAAAAGACTTGAGAGGAGAATATGAAATATGAAAATCACTGTAATTGGAAGCCACTTATGTCCCGACACCTTATATGCCCTTTGCAGGTTGAGGGAAAAGAACGCGGAAATGGATTTTAGGAACCTGTCCGCCAGCCTTCCTGACCTGAAAGCATACCTGGCCGTGAGGGAAAGCTGCGGGTTATATGACAAGGTCCGCCAGGCAGGCGGAATCGGAATCCCGTTCTTTGAGATGGAGGACGGCACCAGGACAATGGATCTGGATGAGGTTCTGGCTAAATTATGATCCGTGGGAACCGCGTCATGATTTATCCGGCAAAATCATAGGGATGTGGAAAGGATGCCCGGGGCAGTGTTGGATTTTCAGACACGCCCCGGGCTTTGCCTTTCTTAAGTGCGCGGGCAGGGGACATTTCCCATGTCAGTGGTCTGCGGTATGCTGGGAATGACCTTGGACAAGGTAATCCGGTAGACCAAAGGGAGCATGAAGGAAAATGCCGAAAAGCTGGGGCTTAAAGACAGCCCTTAATCATCCGGAACAATCATCCAGAACCCTGCTTCTCCTGCCATGGAGATAGATGCCCCACCAAAGGGCGACTGCTGCCAGCCACCCTATACCGGTAGCGGCCCCAACCGCCCCAAGCCCTGTAATCCGGGCGAATTTCCAGGATAAGACCACACGCAGCGTAAGATGCATGATTGCCCCGGCCATGGGGATGGCGGCCCGCCCGGTTCCATTAAAATACCCAACAAGGCCGTTTCCGGCAAAGCATAATACATAAAAGACCGATATGGTCCTCAGATACTGCGTTCCCTGGGAAAAGGCAGCGCCGCTTCCTGCGCCCAGCAAGAAGGACATGGCAGCCGGGGCGGTCACATACATGACAAAGGAGGACAGGAGGCCGAGAAGCAGGAGCAGGCGGATTCCGGCCAGGAATCCCTCCCTGGCCCGGCGGCTGCAGCCAGTGCCCATGTTCTGGCCCACGAAGACAGCCACGGAGGCACAGCCGCTGTCCCCGAATGAATTGGCAAATCCTTCAATCCGGCTGGCGGCGGTGAAGGCTGCGATTGTCCCTGTGCCCAGGGAATTGACCGTGCCCTGGACCAGGAGTTTTCCTATGTAGACGCTGGACTGGTGCAGCGCGGTAACAGAACAGCACCTCCAGGTCCTCTTTAAGAGGAATGGTTCCAGAACCATATCATCCCTGTGCAAAAGCAGGACAGGCGCCTTTTGCTTCATGTATAGGAGGCAGAGCAGCACGGAAATTCCCTGGGAGAGTATGGTGGCCCACCCTGCCCCGGCAACGCCTCTGTGAAGCAGCGCCACAAACACAAGGTCCAGCGCCAGGTTGGCACACACCGCAGCCGCCAGGAAAAAAAGGGCGGCCCTGGTGTCCCCCGCAGCCCTGAGGACAGCGCTGCAGAAGTTATAGAGAAAGGTTGTCATAAGCCCGCAGAAAATAATGACCAGATACGCCTGCGCCGGTGCGGCAACTTCGGCCGGTGTCCCTATCATCTGGAGTACGCCGGACAGGGACATTATCCCAAGGATGCTGATGGCAGCTGTAAATACACAGCCTGATACCAGGGAGGTGAAAAATTCACTGCAAAACCCCCTCTGGTCGCCGCGGCCGTAAAACTGCGCCAGGATAATGGATATACCGGTGCAGAATCCATTGATGACAAAGATAAAAAGGTTCATGACCGTACCGGAAACACCGATGGCCGCAAAGGCGGCCGGCCCGGCAAAGCGCCCGATGACCAGGGCGTCGATGGTATGGTAGAACTGCTGGAGCATATTGCCGGCTATGAGGGGCAGGGCCAGGAACATGAGCTGGGATCTGATATTGCCTGATGTAAGGTTTTTCATAAAAGCTGTCCTTTCCTTTCCAAATCGTAAAAACAAATCACATACAGGATATACCGGAAAAATATAGTTGTAAAATGCCTATTATGGCCTTATTATATAAATGGTTATTTATATTTTAGGAGACAGGACATGACAGAACGGGAGATTGAGGCATTTTTAACCATTGTCCGGACCGGGAGCATCTCGGCGGCCGCGGAAGTGCTTTATGTGACCCAGCCCGCCCTCAGCAGACGCATCCGCGCCCTGGAGCAGGAGCTGGGGTATCAGTTGTTCATCCGTAAAAAGGGACTGAGGAACGTTGGGCTGACAGCAGAAGGCAAGGCATTCATTTCCCTGGCTGAAAGATGGAAGACCGTGTGGAATGAAAGCAGGGCCCTTAAGGATATGGACCGGTCAGGTGTTTTCCACATCGGTTCGGTGGGAAGCGTGGGCACATACCTGATGCCCATGGTCCTTGAACGTTTTATGGAAAAAAATCCGGACTGCTCCCTGAATTTCCATCAATGCCATTCCTTTGAGGGTTATAAGTATGTGGAGGATGGCAGCCTGGACCTGGCTCTTGTATCGGATGACATGTTTTCCCAGGACGTCCTTACGGTCCCGGCTTTTAAGGGGAAGATGGTTCTGGCGGTATCCGGTCTGTTGGAGGATTCTCCCAGGCAGCCGGAAAGAATGCTGTCCCCCTCGTGCCTTGACCCGGAAAAGGAAATCCGCCTGCCCTGGAACCCGGAATATGACACATGGCACGATTACTGGTTCGGCCTGGGGGTGAGGCCGCGTGTGATGCTGGACCAGATGTCGCTGATGGAGTATTTCCTGAGGGAAAAGGGCTGCTGGGTCATTGCGCCTGAATACATAGCCAGGATGCTTGAGGCGGGGGGCGGGCCGGATATCTGCGGACTGCAGGACGGCCCCGCTGAATCCGTGATTTATTATCTTGTAAAAAAAGGAAAATGCGCCCGGTATGCCGTGGGATTCCTGGATATAATGAAGCAGGCGCTGGGGGATATGGACGGGCTGACCATGCTTATCTGATGGATTGGCCCATGTTAAAGACGCCCATGCCTGTAATCTGCACGCAGGATGCAGGGACAGGGCGGCAGGGACAGGCAGCCGGACAGGCGGCAGGGACAGCCGGAAGGCGGATTGAAGGAGGGCTTTATGAAGATACGGGTATTGGTTGACAACAATACACTGATTGACCGGTACTTTGTGGGGGAACCAGCGGTGTGTTATTATATTGAAATGGACGGCATGCGTATATTATTTGACACAGGATATTCCGATGTGTTCCTTAAGAATGCAGGGGCCATGGGCATGGATATGAAAGATATAACGCACATCGTTCTGTCCCATGGACATAACGACCATACGGGCGGCCTTGCCCATGTGTGCGCGGACTGCATGGGAATCCAGCATCCCCGCCCGGACATCCGGCTGGTTGCCCATCCGGGATGCTTTGAACCCAAGGTATGTGACGGCGAGGACATTGGTTCCCCCTGGGGAAGGAATGTGTCTGAAACGTGTTTTAGCTATATTCCTGCCGTGAAACCGTGGTTCCTGTCTGAAAACTGTGTGTTCCTGGGGCAGATTCCCCGGAAAAACGGGTTTGAAGGCAGGGATGCAATCGGGGTGAGGAAACCTTGGGACGGCGGATATGCAGATGCAGGGGGGCAGGGAAAACCGTGTGTGAACGGACAAATAGAGGACGGCTGGCAGCAGGACACCCTGGAGGATGATTCGGCCCTGGTGTGTAAGGCGGAGCATGGATTGTTCATCATCACAGGATGTTCCCACAGCGGTATCTGTAATATTGTGGATTATGCGGTCAAAGTGTGCGGGGAATCCAGGATTGTGGGGATTCTGGGAGGATTCCATCTGTTCGATGTGGATAACCGGCTGGAGCAGACCATCCGTTATCTGGAAAGGATGGGGGTAAAGACACTTTATCCATGCCACTGTGTATCCCTGAAGGCAAAAATAAAAATGGCAGAAACCCTGAATGTATCAGAAGTGGGCGTGGGGATGGAAATCATGGCGCAGGACCGTATGTGCTGAAAAATTTTCCAGTTGACCTTTCATCAACTTTCTGTTATTATCTGTATCAGAATATTTTTGAAATTGAAAGCGAGGCGTCTTTTTGTTAATTGTATCTGTTAGTGGAAGATAATGAATCTATGGTGTACAGCAGGTCCGTGCTGCGCAGGTAATGGGGTTCCGGGTGTGATTCGGATACCGGATTGTCTGCGGGCGTAATTTGTTGTACCGTCATCCATAACAGATGGACATATGGAATTGTGTGCTGCGGCATGTGGATGCAGCACCTGTCAGACCTATGTGGCGAAACCTGTTGGTGGATGTCCATGGGGTTTTTTATTTTCCACTTTTATTCTCATGAAACGGATGGTAAGGAATAAACAGGATGGAAAGGAAAACAGATACAATGAATCATACATTTGACGCAGTCGCATTTACAGAAATCATAGAACAGCTGGCAGAATACGCCAATTCACCGCAGGCAAAGGAAAAGATAAGGAACCTTCAGCCATACCTGGATGAAGGGGAACTTAAACGGAATATGAGGGACACCACCCAGGCCAGGCAGATGCTGGACCTTCTTGGCACGCCGCCGCTTCCTGTCATGGAACAGATCGGGCATATTGTGGAAAAGGCAGTGCTTGGGGAGCTGCTGCTTCCGGAGGAAATGGAGGAGGTGGGGATGTTCCTGGCAGCCGTCAGGCGGATGCAGTCATATCTGGAACGTGGGAAAATGCATCACATCCCGGCTGCATTTTACAGTGATGATTTATATCCCCTTACAGAACTGAAGGAGGAGATTGAGCGGTCGGTGCGCCATGGCAGGATTGACGACCATGCATCCGGCGCGCTTTGGGGAATCCGCAAGGAAATCCGCGCGATGGAAGAAAAGATTAAGGATAAGGCGGATTCCCTGTTAAAAAATAATAAGAAGTATATGTCGGAGGCCTTTGTGGTCACCAGGAACCACAGGCTGTGCCTTCCTGTGAAAAAAGAGTATAAGTCCAGGGTGCCTGGCAGCGTCATAGACAGCTCATCCACAGGGGCCACGGTGTTTATTGAACCGGAAGCAGTGGCAAGGTTCCAGGACCAGAGGGAAATCCTGCTGGTGGAAGAGGACTGCGAGGAGAGGAAGATCCTCTACAGCCTGATGGATATGATTGCATCCCAGGAAACATCCATAAAAAGCAACCTGGAGACCCTGGCTAAGCTGGACTTCATCTTTGCCAAAGGCAAGCTCAGCGCACAGATGGAGGCAAGGGAACCCTCCATCAACACAGAAGGGCGGATCTGCCTGAAGGATGCCAGGCACCCCCTGCTGCCCCCTGACTCCAATGTGCCCCTGCAGTTTGAAATCGGCGGTGGGAAACGCGGAATGATCATAACAGGCCCCAATACAGGCGGAAAGACCGTGGCCATAAAGACCGTGGGGCTGTTTACACTGATGGCCGGATGCGGGCTGCACCTGCCCTGCGCTTACGGTGATGTGGCCATGAGGAACCGGGTGCTCTGCGATATAGGGGACGGACAGAACCTTACGGATAACCTGTCAACCTTTTCAGCCCATATCACCAATGTAATGGACATACTCCGCCGGGCCACCAGGGACAGCCTGGTAATCCTGGACGAACTGGGCTCAGGCACGGACCCGGCTGAAGGCATGGGGATTGCCATTGCCATACTGGAAGAGCTGCGCCTTCGCGGCTGCCTGTACCTGGTGACCACCCATTACCCGGAAGTCAAGTCCTATGCAAGGAAACACGGGGAAATCATCAGCGCCAGAATGGCATTTGACAGGGAAAACCTAAAACCTCTTTATTGCCTGGAAATGGGAAAATCCGGGGACAGCTGTGCGCTTTACATTGCAAAACGCCTGGGAATGCCAGGACACATGCTTAAGGTGGCTGCAGGGGAGGCTTACGGGGATATCAAGGAAAGCCTGAAGCAGGAACTGGGGCTGGAACAGGAAGAAGAGGACGGTATAAAGAGGATATATGAACCGGGTATCACGGTGATGAAGAAGAAAGCGGAGTCCACGGATGTATCAGGGATATTCTCAAGAGGGGACAGCGTGAGCGTGGAACCGGCCGGGGAGCCTGGCATTGTGGTAAAGCCTGCGGACCAGATGGGAAATGTCCTGGTGCAGGTAAAGAAGGAGAAGCGCATGGTGAACTACAAACGCCTGAAACTCAGGGTCAGGGCCGACCGTCTATATCCGGAGGACTATGATTTTTCCATTATCTTTGACAGCGTGGAGAACCGTAAGGCCAGACATGCAATGGAGCGGAAGTTCCAGGATGGAAGGGAGGTCAGGGTTGAGGATTATTAATTCTTTCATGGCAATTAAAATAATCCATGATTGACATTGTATTTGAACCTCCTCCATGATAGAATAACCATGTATGGTTGAACCGAAATCAGAGGATAGCTGGTAACTATAAATTGCCATGCATCCGAAGCGCAATCATCAGACGGGCAAAGTCTTTTGATTACTTCTAAACAGATGATATATGGAGGACTTGATTTTTCAAGTCCTCTTTTAGAATGATTTTTGTCAGCAGCCTGTTTCACGGTCTGTATGTAGTATGTAGTTTCTTGTAAACTGACCTTAAGATTGCTTATAACGCGGGACAGCCAAAATGAAAGGTACGGAGTAACATATCATGAAGACACTGGGGACAAAACGCATTGATGTAAAAAAACATAACAGGGGCCAGATCTTAAAACTGATTGCCACCGGGACCTGCAACAACCGTGTGGAACTGGTGGCCCACATGGGCATGACCAAGATGGCCATAACCAACATGGTGTCGGAACTGGCGGATAAGGGGCTTGTAAAAGAGGGCGGCGTGGACCAGTGCGATGGCGTGGGCCGCAACCCCATCAGCCTCAGGATACCATCGGGCGCGCCTAATACCATTGGGATCCTGATCCTCAGGGACCGGTGCGAGGCCGTGCTCTGTGATTTTTACCTGAATGTACGGCACAGGAAGACCATCATGCTGCAGCAGCCGGATAAAAGGGAATTGATATCCATTATCTACGCCCTGACGGACGCCATGCTTGAATATGAAAAGAACATTCTGGGCATTGGGATTTCCAGTATCGGTCCCATTGATTTTGACCGGGGCATGATACTGAACCCGCCTTACTTTTACGGTATCCATGACATACCGGTGGCCAGTCTTTTGGAGGACAGGTATTCCCTGCCCGTGTTCATGGACCATGACAACCAGAGCGCGGCCCTGGCAGAACTACTCTATGGGAATGGGAAGAACAGGGACAGCTTCATGCTTTTAGGCATAGCAAGGGGCGTGGGCTGCGGCATTGTAAAAAACGGGGCATTGTATGTGGACTCCAGGAAGCTGGCGCCTGAGGTTGGTCATGTGAGCATTGACTACAGGGGGAAAAAATGTATTTGCGGAAACCGCGGCTGCCTGGAACTGTATGTGAATACGGATGAAATCCTGGGGCGGCTGAGGAAGGCCACGGGCCAGTCCCTGAGCTTTGCCGGATTCTGCCAGATGAAGGAAACAGACCGGATGTGCGAAATATTCGAGGATGTGACGGAAAAGATAACTTCTGCCCTGGTGAGCACCGTAAACCTGCTGAACCTGGACTTGGTCCTGCTTGGATATGATGGGGTCCATCTGCCTGAAAAGTATGTCAAACAGCTGGAGGATGGAATCAATGAATTTAAATTCGCCAGGGACAGGAGCAGGACCGGGGTGAAACGGGCGTACTTTGGGGAGGATTCACAGCTGTTGGGAGCTGTCTGCAATGTGCTGAATCAGGTGTACGAGGGGAATATGCTATTGGATTAGAGCATGTTTTTTAGACATACCCAAGGGGTGTGCCGGGGCGTAAGAGGATGCCGGGCACGCCCTTTTTCGATGGAGTCCTGCTTTTGTCATGGAGTCCACTTTTGTAATACAGTCCTACTTTCAGCCCTATCCTGTGCATATCGCACAAAAACAACATCCAATTAATAGATAAATCATACAATATTCAATTAGTATATTGACTTTACTAATTAAAGGGATTATGATGAAAATAAAGTAAGGAAAAGGAGATGATGCTGTGGATATCATTACGGTTGGGGAGATGGTCATAGACTTTATCCCGGGAACAGAGGAGGGCAGCTATATCCGCAATCCGGGGGGTGCGCCGGCCAATGTGGCCATTGCGGCGGCCAGGAACGGACTGTCCGCCGGAATCTTCTGCAAGGTGGGGGACGATGCTTTTGGCCGTTTCCTGATACGGACCCTGGAGGACAATAAGGTGACTCCTTTAAGCCCGCAGCTGTGCGGGGAGGCGGTTACCACCATGGCCTTTGTCTCACTCACACCCGGCGGGGAGCGGAGCTTCACCTTTGCAAGGAAGCCGGGCGCGGATATGTTCCTGCGCGTATCAGATATCCAGGAAGGGTACCTTGGGGGCTGCAAGGTCATTCATGGAGGTTCCTGTTCCCTGTCAAAGGGGGAGGCCAGGGCCGCAACCATCCATGCGCTGAAACGGGGACATGAGATGGGGAAGATGGTGAGTTTTGATGTGAATTACAGAAACCTGATGTGGGACGACGACAGGCAGGCGGCAGCGGACGCTGTCATGGGTATCCTTCCATACGTGGACCTCTTAAAGATTTCAGAGGAAGAGACAGACATGATTGGGGGGCGGGAAAACATAGACCGGGTCATGAAGCAGAACCAGGTGGCGGTGGTGGTAGAAACCCTGGGATCGGAAGGGGCAAGGTGCTTTTTCGCAGGAACCTCCTTTGTGGTAAAGGGACGCAGGGCGGACGCCATTGTGGATACAACGGGTGCAGGGGATGCGTTCTGGGGAGGTTTCCTTTCCAGGCTGCTGATAAAAGGCGCTGACCGAACAGGCATATTTACAAGGGAAATCCTGGAGGACGCCATGAGGTACGGCAATGTAAGCGGTTCCCTGTGCGTCCAGTCCAAGGGAGCCATTGCATCCCTTCCCGCCAGGGCGGAGATTGAACTGTATTTGGAGGAAGACTGATGAGCAAAGAAATATGGAACCAATCCTGCATTATTTCGCCGTCCCTTATCTGCCTGGACCTGTGCAACCTTGAGCAGCAGGTCAGGCTGGTGGAGGAAAGCGGCATCCGGATGCTGCATGTGGACATATTGGACGGGCATTTCAGTCCAAGCATGCCTCTGGGGCTGGAGACGGTAAAGCAGCTGAGGAAGAAGACGGACCTGGAATTTGAGGCCCACGTAATGACGGCCAATCCTCAGTACTTTATTGATGAACTGTTGGAATGCGGTGTTTCGCAGATCGTATTCCACATTGAGACAGCGGACCATGTGGACGGGCTTTTAAACTATATCCATGGAAAGGGTGTGCGGGCCGGTGTGGCCCTGAAGCCGGGGACCCCCCTGACCGTCCTTGATTATGTCCTGGACAAGTGCGATGCGGTCCTGCTGATGTTAATCAATCCCGGTTTTGCCCAGTGCGCAGGGGAGGCCCAGGTATCCTACGGGGACCGTAAAATCAGGGACCTGAGGAAGATGATAGATGACAGGGGGCTGGATACCGGAATTATTCTGGACGGAAGAATCTCCCCAAAGAACATAGAGGATTACGGCAGGGGGATTGCCAACATATTCGTGGCGGGAAGCACCTGCATCAAAAAGGACGACCTGGTGGGAAGCCTGAGGGCGGTCAATGACCTGGCAAAAACCCTGAATGGGGATTCGAAGGAGTGATGGGATGGGATATTACAGCGATGAGTACAGAAATACATATACAACGGTTTTAAAGGAACTGGATACGGCCCTTGGCAGCGTGGACCCGGCGGCAGTGGAAGCGCTGGCGGATGCTGTGCTGGACGCGGACCAGGTGTTTTTTGTGGGTGTGGGAAGGGTGCTTCTGTCCCTTCAGTCCATTGCAAAACGTCTGGCGCACCTGGGAATTTGCACCCACTATGTGGGAGAAATCACAGAACCGGCCATTACAGGCAATGACCTGCTGATTGTGGGTTCAGGCAGCGGTTCCACCCTGTTCCCCCTGGGGATTGCAAAAAAGGCAAAGGCAGCCGGGGCTAGGGTGGTGCACATCGGCTCAAATCCGGACAGTGAGATGAAGGACGTGGCTGAGTTCATGGTGCGGATTCCCGTGCGGACCAAGAATTATCTGGAAGATGAGATTGATTCCGTACAGCCCATGACCTCACTTTTTGAGCAGAGCCTCCTGATACTGGGAGATACCGTCGCCAAGATGATTATTGATAAAAAGCAGATTGACATGAAGAGCCTGTGGAAATACCATGCAAACCTGGAGTAGGAAAACCTAAAGCAGGAAAACCCAAGCAGGGGAACCTGAATCAGGGATGGCTGAAACAAAGGAAACTGGAGTGTGGGACATGAAAAAGGAATGGATGAAGTATGCCGGCAGCATGCAGCAGCTGGCTTATGTAAGACCGCTGGCATATAAAGAGGGCCGTGCGGAAAACATGAATGCCTGGGAAATCAAATCCGGCCACATGGCCTTTCATGTGATGGCGGATAAATGCCTGGACATATCGGATCTTTCATATAAGGGCATGAATATGTCATTTATGGCAAAGCCCGGGCTGATGGGGCGGGGGCATTATGACACCCATGGACAGGAAGCCCAGAGAAGTATCATGGGCGGGCTTCTGTTCACCTGCGGCCTGGAAACAATCTGCGCGCCCTGCAATGTGGATGGCAGGGATTACCCCATGCATGGCAGGATGAGGACAACGCCGGCCGAACATGCGGGGGCGGACGCTTACTTTGAGGGGGACGAGTATGTGATTTCCGTGAAGGGGGAGATGCGGGAAGCTGAACTGTTTGGGGAGAACATGGTCCTTAGAAGGACCATAGAGACAAGGCTGGGTTCCAACTCCATCCTGGTTACGGATGAGATAGAGAACCAGGCATTCCGCCCGGAACCCCTGATGCTGCTCTACCACTGCAATATGGGTTATCCCTTTTTAGATGAGACCTGCGAGCTGGTGCTGCCGGTAAAACAGGTGACAGGAAGGGAAGCCTTTGCAGAACAGCATGTGGACAGATGGAACTGGATGGATGAACCAAAACCAAATGAACCGGAATATGTTTTCCTCCATGACATGGCTGAGGATGAATCAGGCACCACCATGGCCATGGTGGTGAACCACGGCAGGAAACTGGCCCTCTGCCTGGAATTTAACCGGAAGAACCTGCCTTACTTCATGGAATGGAAGTCCATGGCTTCCGGGGATTATGCCCTGGGCCTGGAACCTTCCAACTCCAGTGTGTACGGCAAGCCATATCATATCAGCCAGGACAAGGTCCATTACCTGCAGCCCTTTGAAAAGGAAGTGAACCAGATCCGGTTCACGGTACTGGAAGGTGAAGAGGCAATCAGGAACTGCCGGGAACGGATTATTAAAATAAAAGGAGAACCAGAATGAAACGATCAGAAATCAACGCAGTCATTAAAAAGTTTGAAGCCCTGATGAAGGAGCACTGTTTTGAACTTCCGCCCTACTTGGGTTTTACGCCAGAGGAGTGGCAGGATAAGGGACATGAATATGATGAGATACGGGATAACATGCTGGGATGGGATGTGACGGATTACGGCGAGGGGGACTTTGACAAGCTGGGCCTTGCGCTGATTACAATCCGCAATGGGAATGTACATAATCCAAAGTACCAGAAACCGTATGCGGAGAAGATCATCATGTGTGACAGCGGACAGGTATCCCCCATGCATTTCCACTGGGGCAAGATGGAGGACATTATCAACCGAGGGGGTAATGACATTGAATTCACCCTTTACAATGCGGATAAGGAGACAGAACAGCTGGCTGACACGGACGTTGAGATTTGTCAGGACGGACGTCGGTATACCATGCCGGCCGGGACCAAGGTAATCCTGCATCCAGGCGAAAGCCTGACCCTGTACCCATACCTGTACCATGAGTTCGTCATTCCCGAGGGCGGACCTGTGCTGATTGGGGAAGTATCCATGTGCAATGATGACAATACGGACAACCGTTTCTTGAATCCGCTGGGAAGATTCCCGACCATAGAAGAAGACGAAGCGCCTTACAGGCTGCTCTGCAATGAGTATCCGCCTGCAAAGGATTGATTACAATCCGTCCGTGGACCCTTAAGGAGCGGGAATGCCGCAGGCAGGGAACCTGCGGCATCCCCATTATCCTAGAGCGTGTCTGAAAATTCATTCCCGCCATCTATACGCCCCACTTCGCGGCATATTTGGTCCCAATTCGGTCAACGTAGCCCGCTACGCCTCCCTCATCGGGACCAAATTTCCCACAAAGTGGAACGCACAGCTGACGGAAAGCAATTTTCAAACACACCCTAGCATGGCTTTGGCTGCCGCGGTCACGGCCGCGGCATCCATGCCGAACCTGTGCAGCAGATAATCCACGGTTCCCACCTCACCGGCCGTGTCCGGGGCGCCCAGGCGCCTGAAGGGGATGCTGATTCCTTCCTCTGCAATCACCTCTGCCACTGCGGAGCCAAGGCCGTTAAGGATATTGTGGTTTTCAAGGGTGATGACGGCCCTTGTGCCTGTTGCAGCTTTTATGACCGCCTCCCTGTCAAGGGGCTTGATGGTGAACATGTCAATGATTTTTGTCTGGATGCCCTCTGCTCCCAGGGCGTCCGCTGCTTTTAATGCTTCCTTGATGCAGATGGTGCCGCATGTGATGATGGACAGGTCCTTTCCCTCCCGCAGTATGGATGCTTTCCCAAGCCGGAAGACAGCGCCTTCTTCATAGAACTGTTCCTTTGTCTTGCGCATGAGGCGGATATAGAAAATCCCCCTCTGGCTGGTGGTCTGGGCAATCACGGAGCGCAGCTGCACCGGGTCGCATGGTTCCAGGATAATGGTTCCGGGAAGGGAACGAAGGATGCCGATGTCCTCCAGGCTTATATGTGTACCTCCGTTTGGCCCGGCAGATATGCCGGGGTCGCTGCCCACGATACGCACGTCCTGGCGCGCATATACGCCGGACATGAAAATCTGGTCCGCTATGCGGCGGCTTGCAAATGCGCCAAAGGAATGGACAAAGGGTATGAATCCCTCTTCGGAAAGGCCGGCCGCCACGCCGAACATATTGGCTTCCTGGATCCCGCAGTTAATGACTTTGTCAGGGTATGCTGCCTTGAACCGGTTCATGCCCGAGGATGCCATCAGGTCAGCGTCCAGCCAGAGAATCCGGTCATTGGTGCCTTCAAGTTCAATCAGGGTGTCTGCCAGGGCAGTCCTCATATCGGTTGCATATTGTTTCATGGGTTTACAGCTCCTTTCCTGCGAATTCCTTTTCGGCTTCCGACATCATTTCGTCTGTTATGGCAATGTGGTGGATGCCTGTTTTTCCTTCCGTAACGCTCCAGCCCTTTCCTTTGACCGTATCAAGGACAATGCATTTTGGCAGACCGTTCTTAGAAGCCAGGGCGTTCACGGAAGCTGTCCTTATGGCGTCCACATCGTGTCCGTTAATGGTGACTGCTTCAAAACCAAAGGCTTTAAACAATGTTTCAATGTTCCCAAGATTACAGATATCTTCCGTATAGCCATCCAGCTGCTGGTGGTTCCAGTCAACAAACGTTATGAGGTTATCAAGCCCATGCTGTTTTGCGAACATGGCCATCTCCCAGACCTGGCCTTCATTGAGTTCCCCGTCCCCCAGGATCAGGAAGACATTGCCTTTCTTACCCAGCATCTTCCTGCCAAGCGCCATGCCGGCCGCGGTGGAGGCGCCCTGGCCAAGGGAGCCGGTGGTCATATCGATTCCAATGGTTTTGTTCATGTCACAGTGGCTGGGCAGATGGGTGCCGTTCTGGTTCAGGGTCATAAGCTCTTCTTCCGGGAAAAAGCCGGAGAGGGCAAGGGCGCTGTAGAGGACCGGCCCGCAGTGGCCTTTTGAAAGCACCACCTTGTCACGGTCTTCCCAGCCCGGGTTCTGGGGGTCATAATCCATGACGCTCCCGTACAGGACAGCCATGAGCTCACACAGGGATAATACGCCGCCCACATGTCCGCCTTTACTTGCATACATGGATTTGATGGAACTGAACCGGATACGGTCGGCAAGTTTTTGCAGACCGGCAGAAGTTTGATAACTGGTAATCATTCATACACCCTCCTTGTTGTGTGGAATATGGTTGCAATACCTATCCACGGTTCTCTTTGCCGCGGACGTTTCTTAAAAAGATAATCCTACTTTAGATGTTAGCAGAAAATAGATTTTTGTCAAGATGAAACAACAACAAACAACAGTAAACAACAACAATAATAAACGTTATCTGCATAAAATAATAAAAAATGAGAATTAGATATTGCAATGCATTGTGATTTTTGCTATAATTACTTTCGTAAAGGGTGATGATAATGGACAAAATGACTACGGGCGTTTCAAATAAGAGCTTATTCGCCGAAGAACGCCAACGAAAGATAATTGAAACCATCAATGCCAATGGAAAGGCAGTGGTGCCGGTGTTGTGCGAGATGTTTGGGGTTTCCTCCTCAACCATCAGGAATGACCTGAAGCAGCTGGAGGGCAAGAAGTTGATTACCAGGACACATGGAGGCGCCATCAGGAATTCCAAGATGGGACGGGAGCTGTCCCCCACGGACAAAGAGACACAGATGATGCCTCAGAAAAAGGCCATTGCCAGGGCTGCCCTGGAGCTGATTGATGACGGCGATATCATTGCGGTAACAACAGGGACAACCACATTTGAGCTGGTGAAGCTGCTTCCGGAGAAAAAGAACCTGACTGTTGTGGTCAATGATATCCGCAACGCGGTATGGCTGGAAGACCATACGGATTTCAATGTTTATATACTGGGAGGCCTGGTCAGAAGGGGGTACCACTATACCACCCTTCCCACCAGGAATGAATTCCTGGGTATGATCAACATTGACAAGGGATTCTTTTCCTGTAACGGCTTCAGTGTTGAGCGGGGCATTACCGCCCCTGACTTTGAGACAGCCAAAAGCGTGCGTGAGATTCTGGATGTGTGCTGCGCGTCCTATCTTATGAGCGACAGCAGCAAACTGGGCACGGTCACATTTGCACAGATAGCGGACCTTGGTTATGTAAATGGATTGATTGTGGACACGGAGATTGAGAAGGAAGATTTTGATTCCATCGTGGCCATGACAGACATCATCCTGGCTGAATAAAAGGAGGATTCCCATGAAGATGACAGGACTGGACCATATAACGGTTAATGTGAAGGACCTGGACCGTTCCAAAGCATTCTACGGGGATGTGCTGGGACTTAAGGAAGCCGGATCCGTCCAGATGGGGGACCATACGCTTACGTACTATGAACTTCCCCAGGGCGTGCGGCTGGAACTGATTGATTATGAAGCCAAGGAAGAGCCAAAGGACATAAAGGAGACGGACACAGGTACCTACAGGCATTTCTGCCTGGTGGCCGCACAGCTGGATGAGGTGTACAGCACCTGCAGGAACAAGGGCGTATCCATAAGGAAGACCCCTTCCTATGTGGACCAGCTGGGATGCAGGACCATGCTTATTACAGATCCGAACGGTGTCGAGATTGAAATCATACAAAGGTGATGGATATGGGATATTTAGCTGGAATTGATTTGGGTACGTCAAGCGTCAAGGTACTGATCATGGACCCGGACGGCAGGACATTGGCGGTAAGCAGCAGGGGATATGATGTGATGACCCCGAAGATGTCCTATGCGGAGCAGGAGCCGCAGGTGTGGTGGGACTGCACGGTAATGGCCATCCGGGAAGCCATGGAAAAGTCCGGCATAAGACCGGAGGAACTGGACGGCATCGGGCTTTCCGGCCAGATGCACGGACTGGTGGCATTTGACAGGAACAATGAACCGGTCATGCCTGCCATCATATGGATGGACCAGCGCTCTGCAAAAGAGACGGCCCTGATAAAAGAACTGGCCGGGGACCTTCTGGAAACAGAACTGCTCAATCAGCCCGGGGCCGGCATGATGATATGTTCCCTTCTCTGGCTGAAAAGGCATCGTCCGGATGTATATGACCGCATAGCCCATGTGATGCTTCCCAAGGATTACATACGGTACAGGCTGACAGGGACCATTGGCTCTGATTTTTCGGACGCATGCGCCACGCTGGCATTTTCCGTTAAGGGCAGATGCTGGTGCATGGAACTGATCAGACGGGCAGGGCTTAAGGAGGATATCTGGCCCCAGGTGGGGGAAAGCTCCCAGGCGGCGGGTCATGTATGGGCAGAAGCAGCTGCGCGGACCGGACTGTCAGGACATACCAGGGTGGTATACGGGGCGGGGGATTCCTCTGCCCAGCTCACCGGGAACGGGGTAATAGAAGAAGGAATCATGGCCTGCAACATCGGCACGGCCTCCCAGCTTGCGGCTGTGGTGGACCGTCCGTTATATGATACACAGATGCGCCTGCAGACATGGTGCCACACCGTGGCGGACCGCTGGTATGTCCAGGGCGGGGCGCTGAATGGCGGAAGCACCTTAAGCTGGCTTAAGAAAAAGGTTCTGAGGGATGGCCGTTCCTATGGGGAACTGGACGCGGAGGCGGGACAGGCGCCTGCCGGGGCAGAGGGGCTTTTGTTTATCCCGTATCTGGCTGGTGAGCGGACGCCGTTCATGGACCCATATGCCAAAGGGATTTATTTTGGGATGGGCATGAAACATGAACAGGCCCATATGATCCGGGCAACCATGGAGGGCGTCATATTCAACCTGAAGGAATGCGCCCTGGTGCTGGATGAGATGGGAATCCAGAGGACGAAGATGATTGCCTCCGGCGGGGCGGCAAAAGGGGTTACATGGAAACAGATACAGGCAGATATCCTGGAGATGCCTGTATATACCACAAAGACAGAAGAAGAGGCCTGCCAGGGGGCAGCCATACTTGCAGCCGTGGGCTGCGGTATGTACCGGGATATTAAGGAGGCGTGCAGCCGGATTGTAAAAATCAATGACTGTCCCGTGGAACCGGTGACGGAACATGTGAAGCGCTACAGGGAACAGCAGGCGCTGTTTAGGGAACTTTACCTGAAAGTAAAGGACCTGTATCCAAGGCTTAAGACAGAGTAAGGCGCAGGATGCATGGGATCCACGCAGTACGGGTTCTGCACGGTACAGGTTTACACAGGGCAGTAATTGGACAGAGGGAAAAACGACATCGCAGAGGGGACAGATAAATGGAAAAAGTGGCAAATGCATTATATATCCAATCGGGAGGACCAACGGCAGTGATTAATACATCTGCCTACGGTGTGATTGATGAATGCAGGAGGCATCCGGATATAGACAGGATTTACGCATCCGAACACGGGATCGTGGGATTGATTGAGCGGAGGTTATTTGATATTACAGAGGAAATGGCGGGCGAGAAGCTGCTGCCATCCACCCCGTCCATGATATTTGGATCCTGCAGGTATGAGATTGATGAGAACGACCCGTTACAGACGGATTACAGGAAGATATTGAAAAACCTTAAATCCCTGGGCATCCGGTACATATTCATAAACGGGGGCAATGGCTCGGTAAGGGCAGGACTGAGGCTGGGCCGGTTTTTAAAATCACAGGATTATGATTTCCGGCTGATCGTGGTGCCAAAGACAGTGGACAATGACATATCCTGCATTGACCACGCGCCTGGCTTTCCTTCGGCGGCAAGGCATGTGGCGGTTACGGTTTCGGAGCTGGCCAGGGACATGATGACCTATGACACAGAACTTATCATGTTCACGGAGGTCATGGGCCGCAATACGGGTTTCCTGGCAGCGGCATCCATGGCAGCTAAAAAGATTGATCTGGGGCCGGATTTGATTTATGTACCGGAAGTGGTATTTGACCAGAAGAAGTTCATAGCAGATATAAGGCGTGTCCTGGACAGGAAAGGGAAATGCTTTGCAGTGGTTGCGGAAGGCGTGAAGACGGCGGACGGCAAATTCCTGTTCGAAGACATTTCCGTGAACCGGGGCATGGACATGCAGAAGAATATGGGCGGTATCACCCCATATCTGAACCAATTGTTAAGGGATAATTTTGACTGTAAAATCAGGGGCATTGACCTGGGGCTGATGCAGAGATGCGGCGCCCATGATGCGTCGGATATTGACAGGGAAGAGGCAGAAGAGCTGGGGAGAAGGGCCGTAAGGACGGCCGTGGCCGGGCAGTCGCTTAAGATGGTGACGCTCAGCCGGGCTCCCGGCGCACAGTACCAGGCAGTGTATGACCTGGCTTCCCTTGAAGAAGTGGCAAAGGAAGACAACTGCCTTCCCATGTCCTATGTGAATGAGGATAAGGATTACATCAAAGAAGGGTTTTATGATTATATCATGCCGCTTATCGGGGAACTCCCAAGGTACACGGTATTGAACAGACGTTATATCTAACAGGCTATTACAACATGGAGGTGGCAGATATGTATCATTATTCAGAACTTGGACAGGTAAACACGAAGCTGATGTTCCAAAAGGCTTATGAAGGAGGTTATGCAATACCGGCATTTAACTTCGTATCCATTGAGCAGTTCAATGGAATCATGGACGCTGTGATTGAGAAACGTTCCCCTGTCATCCTGCTGGCATCCCCCAACCTGCATAAGCAGCTGGGATATGAGATGCTTGCCAGGATTGTGCAGTCCGGGACCGACCGTATCAGGAATGCGGGGCTTGATATCCCTGTGGCCCTGCACCTGGACCACGGCATGACCTTTGCACAGTGCGTGGATGCGGTGGAATTTGGATTTTCTTCTATTATGATAGATGGCAGCGCCCTTCCATTTAAGGAAAATGCTGCCCTTACCAAAAAGACCGTGGAATATGCCCATCGGCATGGGGTGACGGTGGAAGCTGAACTGGGCGTCCTTTCCGGTGCGGAAGAGGACGGTGATGAGGGCCATCACGAAAGCCTTTACACGGATCCGGCGATGGTGGAGGAATTCGTGGGGGAGACGGGATGCGACAGCCTGGCCATCTCCATAGGCACCTGTCATGGCCTGGTGAAAATCAAGGCCAATCCGGACGGGTCGCTTCCCGAACTGAGATACGATATCCTTGAGGATGTGATGCGCAGGGTGCCGGGATTCCCCATTGTACTCCACGGCGCGTCTACCATAGAGCCGAGGTTCGTGGACATGATCAACTCCTACGGAGGTCATATCGAGGCCGTGGCCGGCATACCGGAAGAGCAGGTGACAAAGGCTGCCGGGATGGGGGTATGCAAGGTCAATATCGCTACGGACGGCTGGATCAGCGCGCTGGCCAATACAAGGAAAATCCTGGCAGAGAACCCCGGGGCAATTGACAGCAGGGTATTTACATTAAAGAACCGCGGCCTGTTAAAAGAAATTTATCTTCATAAGATTGATGTAATGGGCAGCGCCAACAAGGCATGACGACAGGGATGATGGATGTGGCACATTTATATTTATCAATGGAAATCGGGGGGACCAATCTCAGGTATGGGGTTCTTGATGAGACCTTCCGGGTGCTGGACTTTAAAAAGGAACCCAGCAGGTACCTCTCAGATGCAGAGGACAAGGGGGAGTATATTGAGGGGCTGGTAAGGCCCTATATAGAGCGGTATGGGAAGGAGGATTTCCTGTGCATGACCTTGTCCCTGGCTTCGCTGATGAACAGGGAACGCACAATCAATTACAATTCGCCTAACATAAAGGGATTCAACAACATTTCCCTGGTGGATATCCTCACGGAAAGGACCGGGCTTGGGGTATTCATGGAGAGGGATGTGAACACGGCCCTTCTCTATGAGATATGGAAGGGGCATATTGATAAACGGGGAATCATCATAGGTATATTTATCGGTACAGGGCTTGGCAACGCCATGTGCATTGACGGAAAGGTGTATATCGGAAACACAGGCTCGGCCTGTGAACTTGGACACATACCGGTCCTGGGATTTACGGACAGCTGCGGCTGCGGCAAGAAGGGCTGCATTGAGCTGAAAGCCAGCGGCAGGACCCTTTATCTTCTGGCAGAGGAGAAATACCACTGTCCGGTGTCGGAGATTTTTGAACGGCATGGGGGGGAGAAGGATGTTAAGGATGTGGTCCATGCCTGCGCCATGGCTGCTGCCACGGAGATTACCATATTGGATCCGAATTATGTGGTATTGGGCGGCGGTGTGGTGGACATGAAAGGATTTCCCATGGAATACTTTGAACAGACCGTGAAGGAAAACCTGAGGATTCCCTATCCAAGGGATTCGGTACGCTTCATCCGGGCCCTGGGGGATCCTGAGGCGGGGATCGTGGGGGCTGCCATCAATGCGGCGGCCAGGATGGAACAAAGGGTGTAATGAATACTGGATGCTGATGAAAGACGGCATTTACGTATAAAAAAACTATTAAAAAGTAGAAGGAGGAAGTAACATGAAAAAAAGAATGATCGCAGCATTAATGGCAACAGCACTGGCTGTATCCGCACTGGCAGGTTGTTCCAGCAAACCCGCGGAGTCCGCGGCAGCACCGGCAGAAACCACGGCAGCGGCAACCGAGGCAGCAACCGAGGCAGCCAAGGAGGATTCGGCTACCGAGGCAGCCACCGAGGCAGCTGCGCAGGCAGCAGCTTCAGGAGAGGGTTCTGACTACCATCTGGCTATCTGCATCCATTCCATGGACAACGAGTACTGGGCGCAGGAAGCAGAAGGCGCAAAGCTGGCAGCGGCATCCTATGGTGTATCGGCAGATGTCCTTACCTGTGACAGCGATGACAACAAGCAGCTGCAGGGAATCAAGGATTACATTGCACAGTACGGCGACAAGGCCATCTTTGTAGTTGACCCGTCATCCACAGCCAATACAGCCAACATCGCAGAGCTGTGCGAGGAGTCCGGAAACTACGTGACAATTCTGGCACACAGGGCAGAGGGCCTGTATCCAAAGGATTACCCTCATTTTGTGGCAAGCCTTATGCTGGATGATATCGCAATCGGCAAGGCAACCGCAAAGGCGCTGTTTGAGTCCATTGGCGGCGAGGGACAGGTTGTGGAACTGCAGGGACTGTTAGGCGATGACTCTGCAACCAACCGTCACAAAGCATTTGAGGAAGCCCTGAAGGATTATCCGAACATCGAAGTGGTTGACAGCCAGACAGCAAGCTGGAGCCAGTCCGAGGCAATGACCCTGACAGAGAACTGGCTGGTTAAATATCCTGACTTAAAGGGTGTTTATTCTGCAAACGACACCATGGCCCTTGGCGCTGTTGAAGCCCTTAAGAACAAGGGACTGAACGGAAAAGTCATGGTCAGCGGCTGTGACGGCATCGAGGCGGCCCTGAACGCTGTGAATGACGGAGACATGGTAATCACCAATGCCAACAACGGATACATGATCGCAGGCTACGGCGCATCCTATGCAATCCAGGCAGCCCTGGGCAAATTAGACCCAACCTCCATTCCTGACAATGAGCGCCTGATTTTCTGTAAGACAACCCTGGTTACAAAAGACAATGCAACTGATATCATTGACAAGTTCATTAAGACCAAGAATCCTGGCTACGACTACAATGACCTGTCATTCTGTATTGACAAATACCAGGAATAATCAGTATCAAGTAGGTAACTGTGAAGTGGGCTTGCCTGAGGGCAGACCCACTTCCTTTAAAAGGGGAATATTGTTCCATAATGACTATGTATATAAGGGGATAATATAATGAAGAATAAATGGGAAGAATCTTTAGCTGCATTATCCGTGGGCCAGCAGTTTGCTTACAAGGTCAAGGATGACGCAAGGAAAGATAAGATTAGAAGATATGCACCACTGATTCTGTTAGTTATCATGACTATGATAGGAGCAGTTTCCCAGAAGGATTTCTTTACTTGGGGAAATGTGGTCAACATCATGTACCAGATGTCAATCCCTCTTGTAATCTCTGTTGGCCTGACCTATGTGCTGCTGCTGGGCAGCATCGATCTTTCCATTGAAGGGGTCATGGGATTTGCAGGATCATTTGTGGCATTTTTGGTTGTTAACAACTCAAACAGCAATGATTTTGGTATTTTAGGTATTTTGTTTGTCATTCTTATCAGTACTTTTATCGGGGCAATAACAGGTATCATCCATGTAAAAGCAAGGATTGCAACATTCATTGTCACCTATGCGGTGGGAAGCATCATGACCGGCGTGGCGGTACTGGTTTACCAGGGCACGCCCATCCAGGTCAAGGATGAACTTTTCGTCGTACTGTCACAGGGGAAATTCATCGGTATCCCCTACATAACCATCATCGCTTTTGCCATCTTCATCATCGGCGCGCTGATCCTCAATTATACGGCCTTTGGAAGGGCTGTGTATGCAATTGGCGATAATGAGACAGCGGCAGCGTCCACGGGAATCAATATCGGTCTTACGAAAATAAAGGTATTTGCCTTGTGCGGATGTACGGCGGGTATGGCAGGCATACTGCAGTGCATACGCCTTAAATTAGGACAATCCAGCATCGGTCTGAATCAGATGTTCCCAGTTGTAACGGCTATTGTCATTGGCGGCGGTTCACTGGCCGGCGGCAAAGGAGGCGCATTGTCCGCCTTTGTCGGAGTTTTAATATATACAGAGCTTGCCAACTGGCTGACCCTGATGGGCGTGGACCCATACGTGAAAAAGGTCATCCAGGGCGTGATCATCATTGTTGCAGTTACCCTTACCATTAACCGTAACCGCAAGACCATATCAAAGTAAGGAGGGGGACACATGGGCGATTTGTTATTCGAAGCAAAAGGCGTTGGAAAGACATACGGAGCCAATACCGTTCTCCGGGATATTGATATGCAGGTCTACAGCGGAGAGGTCATTGGATTAATCGGTGAAAACGGAGCAGGCAAATCCACGCTGATGAAATTAATCAGCGGTGTTGAGAAACCTTCCATGGGAGAGATGTTCCGGATGGGCAAGCCCTATTCGGCCAGTTCCATCCTGGATGCCAACCATCAGGGAATCGGCATGGTGTTCCAGGAGCAGTCCCTGGTAGGCAACCTTACCATTGCCCAGAACATTTACCTGGGCAGGGAAAAGGGGTATTCAAAATGCGGGTTCGTCAACTGGAACAAGATGAACCAGGACGCAAAAAAGGCCCTGGGACGCATTGACATGGACCTGGACCCGTCCAGGAAGGTAAGGGACATTGACTTTGCGGCCCGTCAGATGGTGGAGATTGCAAAGGTGCTGGATGTGGTGACAGAAGCTGCAAACGGACACGCGATCATCCTTCTGGACGAGCCGACCACGGTACTGTCCGACGAGGAAATTAAAAAGCTGTTTGTCCAGGTAAGGAATATGAAGGAACAGGGCAATGCGGTGATTTTCATCTCACACCGCCTGGACGAGGTGTTGGAGATAACGGACCGGATTTATGTGTTCAAGGACGGCGAGGAGACAGCCGTAATGCCCACCAAGGGCGCGGATGTGAACCTTCTCTATGAGAAGATGGTGGGCAGGACCACCACAGGCGAATTCTATGTGGAGCACAAGCAGACCGTGCAAACGGACGAGGTAATCCTGGAGGTAAATGACTTAAGCCTGTTCGGCGCATTTAACCATGTAAGCTTTGAACTGAAAAAGGGGGAAGTGCTGGGATTTTGCGGAGTGGAAGGCTCGGGCAAGGAAGATATCTGTGCTGTGCTGGTAGGCGATGCCGCGCCCACGGCGGGCACGATTAAGGTAAAGGGCCGGGAATGCACCTTCCCCAATCCCTGCGCGGCCAGGAAAAAAGGAATCCTGTCCGTTCCCAAGGAACGCCGGGATGAGGGGATGATCGGACTGCTGTCCATTGAGGACAACATCATTGTCTCCCATATGGATGAGCTGTCCAGCCACAGCTTCCTGTCAGCTAAGAAAATGCACCAGGTTGCTGAAAACTGGGTAAAGAAGGCAGGGGTTAAGTGCTTTTCCATTGCCGAGCGTATCAACCAGCTATCAGGCGGCAACGCGCAGAAGGTCATATTTGCCAGGGCCCTTGAAAGCGGGTGTGAGATACTGATCCTAAACCATCCCACAAGAGGCGTTGATGTCGGCTCCAAGGAGGAGATATATGATCTGGTCAGGGATATGACCGCTGAAGGCCATTCCATTATATTGCTGGGAGATACACTGGATGAGTGTATCGGCCTGTCCAGCAGGATCATTGTTCTCAGGGACGGACTTATCAGGGGAAGCTTTGAGTGTCCGGTTGGCAACAAGCCGCTTCAGCTGGATATTGTCCAGCAAATGATGTAGGAGGGTACATATCATGGCTAATAAAAAGAAAAGCTTTAGTATATCTGATTATTCAAAGTACATGTGCCTCATAAGCATTGTGTTGGTGTTTGGCATATTCAGCATTGTGATACCGAATTTCATCGGCGCATACAGCCTGCAGAATATGATGATTGAGGCAGCGCCCCTGCTTCTCATGGCCGGAGGCCTTTCCTTTGTGATCTACACAGGAGGCATCGACCTGGGAGCCGGACCAATGGTATCCTGTACCTGTGTGCTTACCGGCATCTATGTGGCAAGGTTCGGCAATGTAATCATTCCGATCATGCTGGTGGTGGGACTGGCCATGGGCCTTTTGAACGGCCTGCTGGTGACCAAGCTTAAGCTTCCGTCCTTTATCGTCACCCTGTGCACCACCAACTTCTGGTCCTATATTGCCCTGACGCTCTGCCCCAATGGTTCGGAAATCATTCCCATGGACAAACGTTTCATGGTAAAATGGGCCACGCAGAAGGTGGCGGGCATCCCGGTGGTATTCATCATCGCATTGCTGGGAATCCTGCTGCTGTTCATCTTCCAGCAGTACACGGTGTATGGCAAATCCATCTATGCCGTGGGCGCCAATGTAAGCGCCGCAAGGCTGGCCGGCGTGGACACGGATAAAGCACAGATATCCGCATTTGTAATGAGCGGCGCCTGCAGCGCCCTTGCAGGGGCATTCTATGCATACAAGCTGAAGTCAGCGGTTCCCACCGTGGGAGACGCCCTTACGCTGACTGCAATCGCCTCGGTTGCACTTGGCGGCACCTCCATGGCAGGAGGCCGGGGCAGCGTCCTCAGGACCCTGATCGGCGTGGTGACCATCACAGGGGTAACCTCCGGCCTTAACATGATGGGGGTGGACCCGCTCTGGAAGAATATCGTGATCGGTATCATATTGATTGCGGCGGTTTGCCTGAATTCAGATACGAAGGGCCGGGATCTGATTATTAAGTAAATAAAAAGCTTTTCGATATGATATCCAAGGGGAAATGGGCGTTTTGCACAAAAAAACAGAACTAATTTGTTACATATTTCTTATTGACAGTAGAACTATAAATTGTTTATACTTAAGGCGCAATTGAAGAAAGAGCGTGTTACTGGTAAAGCAGGCATTAACTATAAAAGGACATTGGACGCAGTGTTCTTTGTGGTTAATGCCTTTTTTGTGTGGCGCCGCAAATGCCAGGGATACGCAGTGTGGTGTAGGAGCAGAATATGAAAGAAAAGGTTATGAAAGAAAAGGATATGAAGGAGCTATATACGGGCATGATATGAATGGACAGGATGTAGAAGAACAGGAAATATAATAAGATTGGAGAGAAAGATATGAAAGACAGGATTTTTGGTGTACTTCAGCGCGTGGGACGAAGCTTCATGCTGCCCATAGCAGTGCTGCCGGTTGCAGGCCTGCTGCTTGGTATCGGCAGTTCATTTACCAACCCAACAACCATTGCCACCTATGGACTGGGCAGGATTCTGGGAGATGGGACCATTCTGAACGCCCTGCTGGTAATCATGAGTAAGGCTGGAAGCGTTATATTTGACAATCTGCCCATCATATTTGCAGTGGGTGTTGCCATCGGTATGGCCAAGGCGGAGAAGGAGGTTGCCGCCCTTTCTGCCATGATAGCGTTCCTGGTCATGCATATGTCAATCAATGCAGTGCTTACTATTTCAGGAAAAATACTTCCGGACGGAAGTATTGCGCCGGGGGTTCTGGACGGAACCATTGCATCTGTATGCGGTATGCAGACCCTTCAGATGGGAGTGTTCGGCGGTATCATCGTGGGTCTGGGTGTGGCGGCCCTTCATAACCGTTATCATAAGATTGTGCTTCCCAATGCGCTTTCATTTTTCGGCGGTTCACGGTTCATCCCTATTATCTCCACCGTGGTATATCTGGGAGTGGGAATCCTGATGTATTTTATCTGGCCGGCGGTGCAGAACGGGATTTTTGCCCTGGGCGGACTGGTGACAGGGACAGGTTATGTGGGCACGCTGATATTTGGCATCATCAAACGCGCCCTGATTCCATTTGGGCTTCACCATGTATTTTATATGCCGTTCTGGCAGACGGCCGTGGGCGGGACCATGATGATAGACGGAAACCTGATTCAAGGCGGACAGAACATATTCTTTGCTCAGCTGGCTTCTCCGGATGTGGTACATTTCAGCGCGGATGCAACCCGTTATTTTTCCGGCGAGTTCATTTTCATGATATTCGGACTTCCTGGCGCAGCGCTGGCCATGTACCGGTGTGCAAAGCCGGATAAGAAAAAGGCAGCCGGCGGCCTGCTTCTGTCAGCCGCCCTGACCAGTATGCTGACAGGTATCACGGAACCCATTGAGTTTTCATTCCTGTTTGTGGCGCCCATGCTTTTTGCGGTTCAGGTAGTGTTGGCCGGAAGCGCCTATATGATTGCCCATATCCTGAACATTGCTGTGGGACTGACTTTTTCCGGCGGTTTCCTGGATTTGCTTATATTCGGTATCCTTCAGGGAAATGCAAAAACCAGCTGGCTATGGATCCTTCCGGTGGGGATCGTTTATTTCCTTCTGTACTACTTCATTTTCAGCTTCCTGATTAAAAAGTTCAACCTTAAGACCCCTGGCCGTGAGGATGAGGACGAAGAGACAAAGTTGTATACAAAAGCCGATGTCAATGCCAGGAAAGCGGCTTCTGTCAGCGGTACGGGTAAGGATAATGAACCCGTGGACCAGTTAAGCGCAGAGATTGCAAGAGGTCTGGGCGGCGCCGGGAATATCACATCCGTGGACTGCTGTGCGACCCGGCTCAGGTGTTCGGTGGACGAAGCGGATTTAGTAAATGAGAAAGTATTAAAGACAACAGGCGCGGTGGGCGTCATTAAAAAGGGACAGGGAATCCAGGTGATTTACGGTCCGAATGTGACAGTGATAAAAGCAAACCTGGAACATTTCCTGGAACATGCGCCTAAGGTGAAGCTGGACGCAGGCAATGACGAAAGCTTGGCAGGCAATAGCGGTGATACGAAAGGCCCGGAAGGCGGAAGCGGTGATGCTGCCAGGGAGAAAGCCGGCAGGAGTCCGTCTGACATCCATGTCCTTTGTTCCCCGTTTAACGGAAAGGCGGCGTCAATTACCGAGGCTGCAGATGAAGCCTTTTCCAGTAAGGCTATGGGGGATGGGTATATGGTCATCCCGTCGGACGGAGAGGTGGTTGCTCCGGAGGACTGTGAGATTGTGTTTGTGTTCCCGTCAAAGCATGCAATGGGCCTTAGGAATGCAGACGGCATGGAATATCTCCTGCATGTGGGCGTGGACACAGTGAAGCTGGACGGCAAGGGATTTGAGACCTTTGTGACAGATGGGCAGAAGGTGAAGAAAGGAAGCAGACTCATGCATTTTGACCTGGATTTCATCAGGGCCAACGCGGCGTCTGAAGCCTGCATGGTTGTGTTCACGGGGCTGAAGGAAGGCCAGGAGATACATCTGACCAGGACCGGGGATGTGAAGGGACTGGATGAGATTGGATGGTATTAGACATGTGCTGATAAATGGCTCAGGTATAAATGGCTTGTGGTTATTCAGAGTTGTTCTTTTATATCCGTATATGTTATAATTCATTAGGAAAGTATCTGGGACAGTATGGATGCTAAGGAGTCTTTTTATCATGGCTTTCTGCTGGGAGTTTTAGGTAACATGAAAGATTATATAGTCAGATCTGACCGGGAAGGAGGGCGCTGGCGTTCCGATATTGTGATCCGAAGCCTGAACGTAAAGTGTCCTCCAATGATATTGGAGCTGAAGTCTGCAGAGACTTATCGGTATGGGGGAGGAACATATGTACCGTATCATAAAGGTTTTGAACAACAACGGAATACTGGTGCTGGACGGGGAGTCACAGCGGGAGGTCATACTGCTGGGCAACGGTATCGGTTTCGGGCACAGGACAGGAGAGCGGATTGAATCCACGGGACAGGCGAAACGTTACGAACTGGTTACCGGAAGGACATCGGCGCTCCAGCAGGTAAACAGTATCGAACCAGTGTACATTGAAGCCGCCGGAAGGATTATTGAAGAAGCAGAAGGGACCATGGGGACCTTAAGCCACGATATCCTGATACCCATGGCGGACCATATTGCCCTGGCGGTGAGCCGGGCCAGGGAGGACCGGGAACTTCCCAATCCTTTCCGGCATGACATCAAGGCGTTATTTTCCAGTGAATATCAGTCCGCCCTGAAGGGCGTTGGGATTATCCGGGAACTGACCGGGATAACCATATCAGAGGACGAGGTTGGCTACATCACCCTTCACATCCATGCAGGCCTGTCTGAAGAGAATGTTGCGGCTGCCATGGACATAGCGCGGCTGGTGCAGGACAGTATGCATCAGATTGAAAGCAGCATGGGGGTTAACCTTGCTTCGGATTCACTGGGATATAACAGGCTGGCCAGCCATGTCCGGTATATGATTGCCAGGGCCAGAAAAGGAGAGCGGGCCAGCCTTGATATGCAGGATTACGCAAGGACCAGTTTCCCAAAGCCTTATGAGGTGGCCAAGATGGTGTGCCGGTATATGGAGAAGCGCCTGGGGATTCCCTTGGCGCCGGAGGAAACAGGCTTCCTGGCAATCCATATACAGAGGGTGATGCAGCAATAGGCTTCTTTTTAAATCAATGGACTGTTTCTGCCCGGTCCGGACGCTGATGGACGGACGGGCGCTCGGACAGGAACAGTCCGGCAAGGGTCAATGCGATGCCGCATACAGCGGTCATGGTCACGGGTTCCTTTAATACAAGTGCGGAACTGACCGTGGTAATGACCGGTACCATGTAGATATACACGCTGGTCCGGACCGAACCCAGGATTTTAACAGCCAGGTTCCAGGTGACGAAGCAGAGGGCGGACGCGCCCAGTCCCAGGAACAACAGGTTGCAGAGGTTTAAGGGGCTTATGACCTGGCTCAGTGAGACATGGAAGTCCATAATGGCCAGTGCCGGAATCATGAAGATAAGCCCATAGAAAAATGTGCGCCGTGTGGTCTGGATCGTGCCATAGCCAAGGGCGCTTATTTTTTTTGTCAAAGTGGAGTACACGGCCCATATAATGGCGGCAGCCACGGCCAGGATGTCACCCATCGGATTGATGGACAGGGAACTGCTTCCAAAGCTCAAAAGGAAAATCCCGGCCATGGCCAGCAGGAACCCGATGAAGAAATGCCTGCCGGGCCGGGGGCCGCCCAGGAACAGGCAGCTGAGGATGGCCGTGAAAAACGGCGCAATGGAGATGATGACGCCTACGTTGGATGCCAATGTGTAGGTAAGGGCGATGTTCTCCAGCAGGTAATACATGGTTATGCCGCACAGTCCTGCTGCAGCGAACAGCGGTTCCTGTCTGCGGGAATCCGGCCTAAGGATCCTGGGACACACCAGCCACAGGGCCAGATAACCCATGACAAAGCGGATGAACAGGATTTCCACAGGAGAAAATGTTTTCAACAGGACCTTGGTGGAAATAAAGGTGGTTCCCCATATGAGGATGGTGATGAATGCGGCCAGATGGCCTTTGTGTGTTTTATCATAATTCATGGTGCGGCTCCTTTTCCGGTTCTTCCGGTTCTGATGTGGTGGTGAATATTTTCTGGTACTGCCTGGGGGTCAGTCCGATGAATTCCTTAAAGAAATTGGTAAAATGGCTCTGGTCTGAGAATCCGGCCATGGCTGCCGCATCCACAGGCGCAATTCCCTGCTCCAGGAAATGCTTTGCCTTGTCAAGGCGGATGGTCTGCAGATACCGGTAGGGGGATACGCCAATCTGCTTTGTAAAGGAACGGAGCAGATAGGATTTCCCAAAAGTAGTCATGGCTGTCAGTTCGTCAAGGGACAGGTTGTCTGAAAAATGTTCCTCCATATAGGTGCACAGCGACTGTATCTGGGGATTCGGCCGGGAAATGGTTTCCTCGCTGAAAGGTTCCGCATATTCCTGCAGGAGCTGTTCCAGAAGGAAAAACAGGGATTCCTCCTTTTCCAGTTTGGACGCATGCCTTAATATGGCGTCATAAAGCGCTGCCACGGACCGGGTGATGTCGCTGCGGAACACCACGTTCTGCGTAAAATACGGGCGGAAGGATCTGCCTGTAATCTCTTTAACGGATTTCTCCATTATCTCCGGCTGGATGTTTACTGCCCGGTAGTCCAGCAGCTGGCCGTCCACGGGCGCGCAGCAGTGGTTATCCCTGGGGTTGAAAAGGATTAAATCCCCGGCGCTTACATCGCATTCCTGGTTTTTACACCAGAGATGGCGTTTCCCGCCCTCCACAAAACCAATGACATAACATTCATGGAAATGATTGGGGAATTTTTGTACGATGCCGCTGAGCTGGTAAGCCTCCAGTTCTAAGTCGCGGTCATAATGGACATGGCGTTGTTCCTGGTTCTGTATCATGAAAGATTACCTCCGGTTCTGTCTGGCTGTATCCGTCCGGCATTCGTGCCGTGTGTGACTGTTACTGCATTGCGCAGGATTTGGGGACCTACGGCATGGGTGCCGCAGAGGCGGCGGGATGCGGACACATCATAGTGTATCATAATTTTGCCGGGATTTCTTGGATGATATGACACCGTGTTAAAAAAATCTTGATTTTTTAATGAAATGATGATACGCTAAGGATGACATTTCACACACACAGCCAGCTCCTGAACCATCACAATCAGGAGGGCAAACGAATGAATTTATTTGATTTAACAGGCAAAAAGGCAATTGTAACAGGCGGAACCAGAGGCCTTGGCTATGGAATGGCTGAAGGGCTGATTGAGGCAGGCGCCGAGGTGGTCATATTCGGAAGCAGCGAAAGGGTACATGATGTGGCTGCCGGATTGTGCCATAAGGGGCTTAAGTGTCATGGAATTGCAGTGGACCTGGGGGACAGCGCTGCCAGGGCAGCGGCATTTGACGAGGCGGTTAAGTGCCTGGGCGGTCTTGACATCCTGGTGAACTGCGCAGGAATCCAGAGACGCCACAAAAGTGAGGAATTTCCCCTTGACGACCTGGCAGATGTGATGAACATTAACTTTACTGCCTGCTTTGAGCTTTGTCAGATGGCGGCCCGTGAGTTCATGGCAAAGGAAAAGCCTGGCAAAATCATCAACATCTCGTCCATGCTGGCGTTCTTTGGCGGGATGACTGTTCCGGCCTATGCCGCGTCCAAGGGCGCAGTGACACAGATGACCAAGGCATTCTGCAATGAGTGGGCCAGCAAGGGCATCAACGTTAACTGTATTGCCCCAGGGTATATGGACACGGAGATGAACACAGCCCTTACGGATCCGGCGAACCCAAGGTTTGCTGAGATTACCAACCGTATTCCCGCCCGCCGCTGGGGCACGCCCGATGATATGAAGGGAACCGTGATATTCCTGGCATCGCCGGCATCCGATTACCTGAACGGGGCAGTGATTCCTGTGGACGGAGGATATCTGGTTAAGTAGTAGACCTTATATGAATTGCAGAAAGCAAATAGAATATACCAACACCGCATTCCGTGCATATGGATGCGGTGTTATTTTTTTATATAAAACTGCCTGTCTGTATTGACATTATGGGTAAAATATGCTTAAATTATGTCATAACAATAAAAAAGGAACATTGTTCCGGTATTCGGAACAATAGGGCTGGCTGTAAGATTTACCTGTGTGAATGTGTGGGATTTAGTTGAAATGTGGATGTAACTGAAATGTGGATGTAACTAAAATGTGGATGTAACTGAAATGTGGATGTAACTGAAATGTGGATGTAACTAAGATGTGGATGTAACTAAGATATGGATGTCACTGAGATGTGCACGTTAAAATATGAAACCGTGTAAAACCATCGGCAGCCAATACAATGTAAATGGAGTAAGGAGGATTACAAATTATGAAGACTTTAGTTTATGCAGCGCCGGAAAAAGTAGAGGTCCGCGAAATGCCTGTTCCGGAGCCAAAGGAAGGACAGGTCAGGATCCGTGTATCTTACTGCGGGATCTGCGGATCGGATATCGGCATATTTGCAGGCAAGCATCCGCGTGCAAAGGCTCCCCTGGTACTGGGGCATGAATTTATAGGAACCATTGATGCGATTAACGGAGGAAGCGGCAAGTTTAACGTTGGGGACAGGGTATCTGCATATCCTCTTCTTTCCTGCGGACATTGTTTTGCATGTAAGACAGGAATCCCCCATGTGTGCCAGACACTGAAGCTGATTGGCATTGACGTGGACGGCGGGATAGCAGAGTATGTGACCTGTGATGAGGATGTGCTGTTTAAGATTGATGAGGCTGTTTCCGACAAGGCGGCAGCTGTCATTGAACCCCTGGCCGTTATCGTGCGCACCATGCACCAGGCCAATTTCCAGACAAGGGATACGGCTGCAGTCATCGGCGCAGGCCCCATCGGACTCCTTACGGGAATTGTATTAAAGCATGCGGGCGCTTCCAAAATCATTATTTCGGATGTGGATGACGCAAGGCTTGCCATGTGTAAGGAATTTGGATTTGAGACAGTAAATGTGAAGAATGAGAGCATGATAGATTATGTGAACCAGGCAACCGGAAACGTGGGCGTGGATGTGGTATTTGAGTGCAGCGGTTCTGAGCCGTCAGCCCTGGAAATCACAAAGCTCTGCCGCATAGGCGGCATGATCTGCCTGACCGGCGTACATAAGGTTCCCCATGCAGTGAACCTTCAGGATGTGAATTTCAAGGAGCAGACCCTGGTGGGCAGCCGTGTATACACGCTTCGGGAGTTTGGCCAGGCAGTGGAGTATGCAAAGGAGATTGCGCCTGAGTTGGAGAAGATTGTGACCCATGTTGTTCCGTTAGCTGAGTCTGAGAAGGTCTTTGACCTGATTAAAGATCCCGGCGAGATGACGGTAAAAGTACTGGTTGACTGCCGGTAATATCAGGAAGGAGAAGGACAGCCATGAAAATCATTGTTACGGATTGCGACCACGATAAGATGGTTCAGGAGGAAGAGGTGTTTGCCAGGGCCGGTATGACATTTACACACCTTGCCTGTAAGACTGAGGACGACCTGATCTGCCAGGCCAAGGGCGGGGAAATCATGCTGACCCAGTACGGCCCCTTCAGCCGCCGGGTGATGGAGGCCCTGAAGCCGGAACTGAAGCTGATTTTAAGATACGGCGTGGGCGTGGATACCATAGACTTAGAAGCAGCTACCGACCTGGGCGTGCAGGTATGCAATGTCCCGGATTACGGCATGAATGAAGTGGCTGACCAGGCCATGGGCCTGATGCTGGGCCTGGTGCGCAAGATATGTGAGATGAACGACTGTACCAAGCACAGGACCTGGAATTATACAGAAGCCATCCCGGTACACCGCATTCCCGGTTCCACGGTGGGAATCGTGGGCTTTGGACGTATTGGCCGCACCTTTGCCAAGAGGATGATGGGCTTTGACTGCCGGCGCATTGCATGCGACCCTGTTTATGAGGTGGGAAGCGTGCATGACGGAGTGGAAATCGTGACCCTGGATACACTTTTAAAGGAATCCGACATGATTTCCATCCATTGCCCCCTTCTGCCTGAAACCACCAACCTGATTAACATTGACGCCTTCAGGAAAATGAAGCCCACTGCCTTTGTGGTCAACACGGCCAGAGGCGGTATTGTCAATGAAGGGGACCTGCTTACGGCCCTTCAGGAAAAGCTGATTGCAGGAGCGGCCCTGGACGTGGTATCAGAGGAACCCATGGAAGTGGGGGCAGCCCTTTTCCGGTTTGACAACTTCCTGTGCAGTCCCCACATGGCCTGGTACTCCCAGGAATCCGCCCTTGAACTGAAGCGCAAGATTGCCGAGGAAGCAGTGCGCTTTGCCAATGGGGAAGCAGTGAAATACCCAGTCAACCACTTATAAGCACGGTCTGTATGGCTGAGGCAGGACCGGGTCCTAATCCGCAGGTTTGCGGCGGTTAGGACCCGGTCCTTTTTGGCCTGGGGCGCGCCTTCATGTTCCCCATTCCTTGCGCCCGCCCCTGAACTATGCTATGATACAGAAATAAACAGTAAACAGAGGATGGTGCAGGAACAGTTATGGCAAAAGAGACAATACAGTCCGTGGAGCGGACGTTTCAGGTAATAGAGCTGCTGGCGGAAAAGGGCGCCATGGGCGTCAGGGAAATCGGGCATGAGACCGGCCTTCACTCCACCGTGGTGCACCGGGTTCTGGGGACACTGGTGGACCTGGGATACGCGGGGCAGGAGGAGGAAACCGGCAAATACCTCCTTACCTATAAAATGCTGGCAGTGGGCAACAGCATCCAGGAACGCAACAGCGTGGTGAAGCTGGCCCATCCATACCTGGCGGCCTTGTCCGAGGAGTGTAAGGAAACCGTGCACTTCGTGGAACGGGCAGGGACCAACATACGTTATATTGATAAAATCACGCCTTCAGCCAATATGTTTGCAACCGGCTCCCATGTGGGGCTGGAGTTCCCTCTGGCAGGGACCGCGGTGGGCAAGGCCATCCTGTCCGAACTGTCCGAGGCCGAGGTAAAGGCGGTGTGGGATGACAGCCAGATCGTGCAGTATACGCCCAACACGATCTGCGACCTGGACCGGCTGCTGGAGGAGCTTAAGGACACCAGGAAAACCGGGTTTGCCTATGATATGGAAGAAAGGGAAGCCGGACTGTTCTGCGTGGGAGTCAGCGTGCCGGATTATAAGGGCGATTATGTCTACGGAATCAGTATTTCCGCCCCGTTGGCAAGGATGCAGGAGGAACGCCTGGAGGAAGTGAAGAAACATCTGTGGGACACACGTGAACGGATCATAGGTGTAATCGGCAAGAAGAAAAACGGATAGGAGTCATGATATGAAATCACTTGTAATAGCTGAAAAACCGTCGGTGGCCAGGGACATTGCCCGTGTGCTTAAGTGCAATAAGAACATAAACGGGGCCATTGAAGGGGAACGGTATATTGTCACCTGGGGGCTGGGCCACCTGGTCACACTGGCCGATCCGGAGGATTATGATAAGAAGTATAAGGAATGGAAGATGGAAGACCTTCCCATGGTGCCGGACGTGTTCAAGCTGGAGGTCATCGGACAGACAGCCAAACAGTATCACGCGGTAAAGGCGCAGATACACAGGCAGGACGTGGGGGAAATCATCATTGCCACGGATGCGGGGCGCGAGGGCGAACTGGTTGCCAGGCTGATACTTAAGAAGGCGGGAAGCAATAAGCCCATAAAGCGTTTATGGATCTCATCGGTCACGGACAAGGCAATCCGCGAAGGCTTTGCCCATTTAAAGGACGGCAGGGAATATGACAGCCTGTATGACGCGGCCATGTGCCGGGCGGAGGCGGACTGGCTGGTGGGAATCAACGCCACCAGGGCCCTGACCTGCAAATACAATGCCCAGCTATCCTGCGGCCGTGTCCAGACGCCTACCCTGGCAATGATTGCAAAGCGGGAAGCAGACATAAGAAGCTTTGTCCCAAAACCATATTACGGGCTTCAGGCCAGGAAGGGCGGGCTGGTATTCACCTGGCAGAACCGTGCATCCGGAGGTTACAGCACCTTTGACAGGCAAATGGCCCAGGACCTGCTTACACGCCTGAAAGGGGAAAACGGTGTGGTGGATGAGGTAAGGAGGACGCCCAAGAAAACATCCGCTCCCCTTCTTTATGACCTGACCGAGCTGCAGCGGGACGCCAACAAGCGTTTTAACTATTCTGCCAAGGAAACCCTTAACATCATGCAGCGCCTGTATGAGAACCATAAGGTGCTGACCTATCCCAGGACAGATTCCAGATATCTGACCAGCGACATCCTGCCAACCCTGAAGGAAAGGCTGAAGGCCTGCGCGGTTGGACCTTACCGCACCCTGGCAGGGCGCCTTACCATGCAGGCCCTCCCGGCAAAACCGTTCTTTGTGGACAATTCCAAGGTATCGGACCATCACGCCATCATCCCCACGGAACAGTTCGTGCAGCTGGACCATATGACCATTGACGAGCGGCGGATATACGACCTGGTGGTGCGCAGGTTCCTGGCTGTGATGTACCCGCCCTTTGAATATGAACAGACCAGCCTGGTCATAAAGGTCGGAGGCGAGAGCTTTGTGGCCCGCGGGAAAATCGTCAAGGACCAGGGCTGGAAGGCTGCCTATGAAAACCTTCAGGATGAGGACGAAGAAGATGAAAAGGAAGTGCGGGAACAGCAGCTGCCGGATTTAAAAAAGGGTGATGTGATTGGGAATCTGGGCATTTCCGTGACAGAAGGCAGGACAAAGCCGCCTGCGCCCTTTAATGAAGCCACCCTGCTGTCCGCCATGGAGAATCCGGTGGCTTACATGGAATCCAGGGACAAGGAACTGGCAAGGACCCTTGGGGAGACAGGGGGGCTGGGGACAGTCGCAACCAGGGCGGATATCATTGAAAAGCTGTTTTCCAGCTTCCTTCTGGAAAAGAGGGGAAAGGACATATATCTTACATCCAAGGCAAAGCAGCTTCTGGAACTGGTTCCAGGGGACTTAAAGAAACCGGAACTGACAGCAGACTGGGAGACAAAGCTTTCAAAGATAGCCAAAGGAAGCCTGAAACGGGGCGCCTTCATGAAGGATATACGGATTTATTCCCAGGAACTGATTGGGCAGATTAAGGCCGGACAGGGAAATTTCCGCCACGACAACCTGACTAATACCAAGTGCCCTGTGTGCGGGAAGCGCATGCTGGCCGTGAAAGGGAAAAACAGCGAGATGCTGGTGTGCCAGGACAGGGAATGCGGGCACAGGGAGACTGTTTCACGCACCTCCAATGCACGCTGCCCTGTGTGCCACAAGAAGCTGGAGCTAAGAGGCAAGGGAGATGCCCAGATATTTGTGTGTAAATGTGGGTACAAGGAAAAGCTGACCGCATTCCAGGCCCGCAGGAAAAAGGAGGGCGCCGGGGTATCTAAAAAGGATGTGGCCAAATACCTGAACCAGCAGAAAAAAGAAGCAGAAGAGCCTGTGAACAACGCCTTTGCACAAGCGCTGGCAGGAATCAGGCTGGATCGTGAAAGCTGAGATATTTCTTGACAATTTAGTTAGAAGATGCTAATCTATATATGCAGTTAGGATACACTAATTCCCTGACTGCATATTTTGAAATACATAGTTAGTTGAAACTTACCAAAAAACGGAATCACCCATCCATTGTCCCTATACATGAAATCAGGTAAAAGGAGGAAATCATACTATGTGGCAGAAAGAAGAGGTCATCCATAAACTTCAGGGAAGCGGCAGGCGGGTAACCAGGCAGCGGGAGATGCTTTTGGAAATCATCCTGGACGGTTCCTGGAGCAGCTGCAAGGAAATCTATTATGAAGCAGCCAAGCGCGACCCATCCATCGGCCTGGCAACCGTGTACCGCATGGTAGGTACACTGGAAGACATCGGCGTCCTGACCAGAAGCTACCATTACTGCCTGCCGGCCAAGGAGCGGCAGGATGAATGCGCAAGCGCCTGAAGGGATGGCTCCATTCCATAGCCACTGTGTTTGCCATCACTACCATAACCTAAGTTAATCTGAGTTATAGGAGTCAGGTACCTCATGTCCGGGTTAAGCGGACGGGGGACGCTGGCTCTTTTTTTACCAGATATACAAAATATCCTTGACCTTCACCCCTCTTCACCCTTTACACTATAGGTGTCCCGGGACAAGGAGGAATCATATGACAATAAAAGAAGTGGAACTTCAGGCAGGAATCACAAAGGCCAATATTAGCCCGCGGCCCGGTGACCTGCGGTCCCGTGCCCCACATTTCATCTAAACCCACAGTTGCGTTCCAATGGAAAAGAATGGTATACTAAACATAATTAGTACCGCCAGGCGTAAATACGCCAGGCGGCGCTAAGGTGTGTTTGAAAATTCATTCCCGCCATCTGCCCTAAGGAATCCACCATAGGTACCCCTTAGGGCAAAGCACTAGACTGGAAAATAAAACGAAGTGAGAGGGCTCTGTTATGGAACGGAAGGTCAGCCTGGAAGAGATATCAGACGGAAAACTTTATGGAAGCAATGATTTGGTAAAGGCGGACTGCGGTGACTGCAGCGGATGTTCTGCGTGCTGCCGGGGCATGGGAAGTTCCATCCTTCTGGACCCCTATGATATCATGCGCATGACAGGCGGGCTGCATATGCAGTTTAACCAGCTGCTGGCAGACTACATGGAACTGAATGTGGTGGATTATATGATCCTTCCCAACCTTAAGATGTCCGGCGGCGATGAAAGATGCGGTTTCCTGGATGACCGGGGCCGGTGCTCCATCCATCCCATCCGTCCGGGCTTTTGCCGGCTGTTTCCCCTTGGAAGGGTCTATGAGGACCGCTCCTTCCGGTATTTCCTTCAGGTTCACGAATGTCCCAGGGAAAACCGTACCAAGGTAAAGGTACGCAGATGGGTGGACACCCCGGACTTTAAGGCATATGAGCGGTTCGTGGCGGACTGGCACTATTTTCTGAAAGACCTGGGGGAAGCCATGAAGGACAGCAGCCAGGAAACCAGGAAAGCCGTGAACATGTACATGCTGAACCGGTTCTATGTAACCCCCTTTGGGGAAGATGAGGATTTTTATCCACAGTTCTACAGACGGCTTGAGGAAGCCGCCGCATTTGCGGCCGGCCAGGGAATCCGGACAGGCGTTTCAGCCGGCGGCATAGGCAGATAAGAAGCAGACAGGATGCAGGAAAATGGTAAAAAGAACAGGAGGAACAGATTATGGGACTGAATGAGATCTTAAGCGGGAGAAGAAGCATACGCAGGTATAAAGCCGGTACGGAGGTGGACCCGGCCCTGATCCGGGAAATGCTGGAGGCAGCTGTCTGGGCGCCTTCCTGGAAAAACTCCCAGACCTCCAGATACTATGTGGTAACGTCACGGGAAATGCTGGAAAAGGTAAAGACTTCCTGCCTTCCGGAGTTCAACCAGAAAAACTGTAAGGATGCGCCGGTGCTTATTGTCACTGCCTTTGTAAAAAACCATTCAGGACATGACAGCCAGGGCTGTCCTGTAAATGAACTGGGCAATGGCTGGGGCGCCTATGACCTGGGACTTCACGATGCCAACCTGATCCTTAAGGCCAGGGAGCTGGGTTTGGATACCCTGATAATGGGAATCCGCGACGCGGATGCGCTGAGGGAAATCCTGGGGATTGATGGGGACCAGGAAGTGGTGTCGGTCATTGCCGTGGGATACAGGGACATCGACCCTGCCATGCCGGCCAGGAAGAGCGTGGAGGAGATTGCCCGTTTTTATTAGAATGGACGGAGGGTGATATATGGACAGGATTGACAGGGTATCCATTGTAGGAATGGGCGCCATGGGAATTTTATACGGGGACTTTTTTGCCAATGCGCTGGGGAGGGAGCAGGTCACCTTCCTGGCAGACAGTGACAGGGCCAGGCGGTACAGGAATACCCCGGTATATTGCAATGGAAGGAAGATGGATTTCCGGATACAGGACGGAGCCGTGCCTGATTCCCAGGGACCGGCCCAGCTGTTGCTGTTTGCTGTCAAGGCAACTGCTTTAGGGGACGCCATCAGCGTGGCCGGAAACCAGGTTGGGAAGGATACGGTCATACTGTCCGTGCTCAACGGCATTACCAGTGAAGCCGTGATTGGGGAGGCGCTGGGCATGGACCATGTGCTCTACTGTGTGTCCCAGGGCATGGACGCGGTGAAGCTGGGAAATGAACTGACCTATTCCCACATGGGCCAGATATGCATCGGGATACCGGAGGACCAGGCATACAAGGAGCCAATGCTTTTGGCTGTCACAGACCTGTTTGACGAAACCGGATTTCCCTATACAAGGGAACCTGATATCATAAGACGCCTGTGGTGCAAATGGATGCTTAATGTGGGCGTGAACCAGACAGTCATGGTGACGGAAGGAACCTATGGCACGGTTCAGCGTCCCGGAAAGGAACGTCAGATGATGCGCGATGCCATGGCGGAGGTGGTGGCGTTGGCGGACAGGGAACACATACGGGTGACCGAAGAAGACCTGCAGGGTTATGTGGATTTAATTGATACACTGAATCCGGATGGGATGCCCTCCATGCGCCAGGATGGCATTGCCCGCAGGCAGTCCGAAGTGGAGTTTTTCGCAGGCACGGTCATCCGGATGGCAGAACGGCATGGGCTTAACGTGCCGGTGAACAGGGAACTGTACCGGAGGATAAAAGAGATGGAGGCAGGATATCCGGGGGTTGGATGAAAATCCCTGATGCATGGAAAGGACAGATATAGGGGACGGATATAAAGGACAGATATAAAGGGCAGGGAATGGTTGGAAATCCATTCCTGCCCTGAATCATTTTATGGTTCAAAAAAAGATTTGACAACAGTCATGATGCCTTCCGCCAAAGCCCCATGGTTTTTGGCATCCATATGGAGCTGGTCCAGGGAACTGGCCCGGGCCAGGGAAGCAGCGTCTATATACATACAGCCAAGGGATCTGGCAGCCTGTTCATAGAGCGGGGCCAGGCTCCTTGACTTAACAGGAGAAGTTTCATCAAAGCTTACAAAGGGACAATGGTCCAAGTCCTCTCCGATATGGACAGGTGAAACAACCAGGATCTGGGGAACCTTATAACCAGGGCCGTAATCAAAATGCTGCACCAGGTTACACAGGTTTTCCATGCCTTTTGCAATGATTTTAGGCGTTGCATTCAGATGGACCTTGCAGTCATTGGTCCCAAGGGCAAGGATTACCAGGTCCAGCGGCTTGTGGCTCTGAAGGGCAATGGGAAGCGCCTGGATCCCGCAGCGTCCCGGTTCCAGGGGGTCGTCCCAGACCGTGGTGCGTCCGCCCATCCCTTCTTCAATCACATAATATTCAGGGCCTAAAAGTACCTGCAGGCGTCCGGGCCAGCGGGTGTTCCATGCATGTCTTCCTCCCTTTGGATTGGTACCGAAGGTATTGGAATCACCAAAGCAGAGAATATTAATCATAAACAATGCCTCCTTCTTTTTGCTGCTTTCTATCATATCACAAGTGATGGCAAAATACAGGAATTTGTGTTAAAATATACAAAACTGTAACAGGAGGCGCCGTATATGAAGAATCTGTCAAAGGAGTTTGTGGGAAGGACAATCCGGGCATTGCTGTTCATTGGCCTGGTGGTCATACTCTGCACCGCTGTTTCCAGTGCCGGCCTGTTCCTGGCATCCCGATTCGGACTGACCAAATCCAGGGAGCAGGTTCCACTGACCGCGCTTTCCATAGAAGGGGAAGGCAGCGTGGAACTTCCCCAGCGGGGGAAGATGGTGGAAGGCGAGGGCTGGAGACTGAGGAATTCCAGGGATATTTACACCCTTACCCTGGACAACGCCATGATTGGGGATGAATCTGGGCAGCCGGCCATTTCCATAACCGGGGACCTTATCATGGAATTAAAGAAAGACAGCGGCAGCTGGATAAATTCTGGCGGCAATGGCATACAGATAGAAGCAGGAACCCTGGTCATCCGCGGGGCCGGAAGCCTGAAGATTGATGCCGGGGGCACGGCAATTGCCGGAAACAGTATGGAACCGCCCCTTCCTTTGTGCAGGATAGAGGACGGAGACATGGAAATTACTGGAAATGATTACGGCATAGCCGGGGTTGAACTGGAGCTGGCCGGCGGAAGCGGGATAATAGAGGCAGAAGCTGAAAACGGGACCGGCATCTGCGCCGGAAGGCTTGCTGCGGAGCCGTCCCTGGGCAGTTATACAATCCGCGGGAACGCTGGCGCAGTCCTTTTAGCCACTCCCCAGCCGGCCGGGCCTCAGGTATCCATACCGGACCAGGTCCGCATCCTTCCCCAGCAGGCCGGAATAAAAACAGGGGAGCCGGAGATTACATTCATAGGAAAATGATTCAGGAACACACATGAAAGAAAGGATGATGATTCAGATGAATATGACCGTTTTATGCTACAAAAAGTGCAGCACATGCCAGAAGGCATTAAAGTGGCTGGATGCCAATGGAATCAAGTATGAGGAAAGGCCCATTAAGGAAGAGCATCCCAGCCAGGAGGAACTGAGGGAATGGTATAAGAAGAGCGGGCTGCCCCTGAAGAAATTCTTCAATACCAGCGGAAACATTTACAAGGAAATGTCACTGAAGGACAAGCTGCCCCAGATGGATGAAGAGCAGCAGCTGGCCCTTCTTGCCACGGACGGCATGCTGGTAAAGCGCCCGCTGGTAATTGCAGATGGATTTGTACTCACTGGTTTTAAAGAGGCGGAGTGGAAGGAGAAGATGCTGTAACTTCCCGGCAACCCCGCAGAAGTCCGAGCCTTCCCTCCCCCCTAATCCTGCAATATTTTTATTGGGCGGCCACAAGGTCATCCAGTGACCCGAAGTGATACCCCATTTCTTCCCACTTTGTCAGAAGTTCATCCAGGATCTGTCCATTGGTCTTAGAGGTGCTGTGAAGGAGGACAATGGCGCCGGGGTGGATGCGGCCCAGAAGCTTCTTAAAAGCCTCTTCCTTGGTCGGCTGTTTGTCTTCATACCAGTCCACATAGGCGAGGCTCCAGAAAAAGGTCCGATAGCCCATGTCATTGGCCATTTTCAGGTTGCTCTCACTGTACTTCCCCTGCGGGGGGCGGTAGTATTTCTTCATGGGCTGGCCGGTGGTCTGCTGGTACAGGCTTTCCAGGTCGTTCAGTTCTTTTTCAAAGGATTCCTTGGTGGATATCTTGGACATGTCCGGATGGTGGAAGGTGTGGTTGCCCACGGTGTGTCCTTCGGCCACCATACGTTTTACCAGGTCGGGGCTGGTCTCAATGTAGTTTCCTACCAGGAAAAATGTGGCGTGGACATTGTGCTTTTTCAGGGCGTCCAGGATGGCGGCGGTATTCCCGTTTTCATATCCCGCGTCAAAGGTCAGGTAAATCACCTTATCCTGCGTATTCTGGGCATAGTAGGCATTGTACTGTTTCAGATAATCCGCAGTGGCATTGCCGATGGGCATCTGTCCCTCGCCCGGGAAACTTAAGCCCCAGTTGCCGTCCGCGGATGTGGTGACGGCCTGGGGGGCGCTGGCATAGTCTGCTGTCTGGAGTCCCCGGTTGTATTCCACGACCTGGGCTGTCAGCCGCCCGGCGCAGAAGGCCAGGGCAAACAGCAGGGTGGTCTTGAGTAGTTTTTTAATAGGAAGTTTGGCTGAAAGTCTTCTAAGCCTGTTTTTCATTCTGATTTCATTCCGTTTCAGACGTGTTTACTTAAATATATAGGGGAAAGGGATGTACCATTCCACGAAAACGGAATTATATTTTCTTATACATGATGTGCCGGGGCAGGGAGCCGTATTTCACGGTGGTGTCTGCAATCTTAAAGCCCAGTCTGAGAAAATTATTCAGGCTGTATAGGTTGTCAGGATGGACCGTGCCCATAAGATGGCAGTAGGGGGTGGAAGCCAGGTAATCCTCCCCGTGTTTCATCAGCTCATATTGAAGACCCTTGCCGCGGAAATCAGGAAGCACGGCCAGGGAATCCATATAAGCCACCTTTTGCAGCTCTTCCTTCTCCAGATGTACATAATGCCCCAGATTGTCATCCCCCCCGCCAGGGTAGTGGATGATGAAAAATGCCCCGATCCGGCCCTGGTGGGCAGCTTTAAACACAATTCCCTTATGCCGGTCCGCTATGTGTTCCAGGATATAGTCCTCTGTATCAGTACAATACCAGCCCTTGTCATCCAATAGGGAACTGGCCAGGGACATGATGTGATGGATTTCGTTTGTATCAGATGGTTCTGCACGTAATATTTCCATGATTTCCTCCTGTCTGGGGTGATGGTTTTGGCAATTGCTTTTATTAAGATATAGTACCATGATTTTAAATAAATGTCATTGCGGCAGGAGGAGATTCCTGATAATCAGGATGAATGTATTGCTTATCTCAGCAGGGGAAGGTTTCCGGTCAGTTTGTTGACCAGTTTTTTGGAACCGCAGATTCCGATGCCAAGATACTGGAATTCCTTTTCCTCGGCCTGGGCAGCCTTGTCAATGAATTCATCGTAGGTCCTGCAGCCCTGGGCCACATCGGAAAAGTCAACAACCATTAAATCAGAGTAACAGGGCTGGTAGAGCTGTTCGCGGATGGAACGGATTTTTTCCTTATCCGCCTTCAGGATTGGAACCGGAAATTCTATGATTCCAAGATGTTCTCTCCCGCTTTTATCCCGGACATCCGGCCCGACTGTTTCCGGCATGTGCTTGCCAAGGGTAATCCCCATGATCCCGGCAGTATTGGCAATGACGCCTAAGGGTAAATCTTCATCCATGACCATGACACATTTCTGGTTTTGCATATCCATATTTCTTGACTCCTTTTCAGACATATTCTGGTAGACTCTGCTTATTCCTTGGTTTTTCAAGGGGGTATACTTTATTTTTCAATGGTATAGAGCTTATTTTATCATTATGATCAGGAAATTTCTTGGAAGATATGACACTGGATGGGGAATAAAAAGTAGGGGATACAAAGGGCAGGCTGCCGGGAGGAGTGTGCGTTTGGCGGTTGCCCAGAAGATAATATAGGGAATTTAGCCAAACAAGGTTTCATTTTTTTGTAATATTTTACGGTATCCATGGAGAAATTGTTATGCTACAATACACAAAAGAGGTGATAAGTTTGTCTGAAAAGCGAACACATTACCCAACAATCAAGGATGTTGCCAAATTGGCTAACACTTCAACGGCCACGGTTTCATATATATTAAACGAGGATGCAAGCCGTCCAATCAGTCAGGAACTGCGGGCCAGGGTATTAGCTGCGGTGAAAGAACTGAATTATACAAAAAGTGCGGTGGCGTCCAATCTCCGCACCTGTAAGAGCGGTGTGGTATTCATATTGATTCCTCAGTTTAGCAATATATACTTTACCCGTGTATGTGAAAAGATAGAAGATGTAGTTTCTTCATTTGGTTTTCTGCCCATAATCTGCGATACCCGTGAGGATCCGGAACGTGAACTCAAGTTAATCAAGAGCGCTGTTACACAAAGGGCGGATGGCATTATTTTGGGGCCTACCAGTCAGGGATGGAGCAATACTTCGCTTCTCCGTGAGAGAAATATACCATATGTGATTATTGGAAGGGAGCTTGTCTCGGAAGATAACCCTGCAGAAGCGGAGAACACGTATTATGTGGGGGATGACAGCTATGAGGCTGGATTTAAAGCCGGGCGGTGTCTGGCTGAGAACGGACATAAGCATATAGGTGTGATAGATTGGAAGGCAAATGTTTCCAGTACACTTGGAAAAAAACAAGGATTTTATGATGCGGTAATGGCGAATGTGACAGACGGCGGATATCTTGAGACAGAATCCTCAAGCGTGTTAAGCACCGAAGAAGGATATCGGATGACTAAGACTTTGCTGCAGAGGACGAATCCCACGGCTTTATTTTATGGTTATCATCGGCACGCCCTGGGCGGTGTGCAGTATCTGAATGAGATTGGCTATACTGTCCCGGATGACATATCGGTCATTATGGTTGGGACGCCATCATGGGCCAGGATTTCATCTCCCAAGTACCATATGATTTTCCAACATGAGGATTGGGTGGGGGAGATGGCAGGACGGATACTGATGAAGCAGCTGACAAAGGAAAACAGTTCCCTTTTGTTGAAGAAAAAGCATATTTGTGCATGTTCATTGGTTGAGGGCGGCAGTGTGAAGAATTTAGAAAAATGATATGCTCCTGGTTAAAAGGCGGCATTTTGGTTTTTAACCCAGAAGTAAACGATTACTAAAAATTCTGTGAAATACCGGGGAGATGAATCTTACCGGTACTTCACAGATAATGTTTATCCATTATGTAATCGATTACATCTATATGCCTAATGTAATCGATTACATGTTGGATAAACATCAAGAAATAACATTCCCATAGGGATGGGGGGAGGGGTGTCAATACGCATAAACGGTCATCATACAGATAATGTAAACGATTAAATGATTTTTATCAGAATGAATGAGAAAGGGGTTATTTATGGAAGGTGAAGCTAAAAGAACCATATCGAAGGACCTGATGCCTACTTTATCGGAGGAAAGAAACTGGGGGATTTACAATTTTATAGCATTATGGATTGGTATGGATATCGGGATTCCAACGTATTACCTGGCTTCAGGCCTGATTGCGGGCGGATTGGATATGAAAGGAGCTATTTTCACAATTTTATTGGGGAACGTGATTGTCATGATTCCTATTCTCCTGAACGGTCATGCCGGCGCCAAGTATGGGGTACCGGCGCCAATTTACTGGAGGTCTGCGTTTGGTTATAAAGGGGCGACCCTGCCGGCCATTGTCAGTGCCGTTGTTGCCGCGGGATGGTATGGCATCCAAATCTGGATTGGCGGTGAGGCGCTGAACACCATTATTGTTGCCCTATATCCGGCCTGGGCGGAATTCAGCGCAGGGGTTTGGATCTGTTTTGGTCTGTTTTGGCTGGCTAACTATGCAATCCTGGTTAATGGGATGGGAGCATTAAAGAAAATGGAGGCGTTCTGTGCGCCGCTTCTGGTTCTCTGGATGATCATTCTTTTGATTTGGGCCTATAACAGGGCCGGAACCTGGGGACCATTGGTCAGGCAGACGGGTAACTTTGCTTCTACCGGAGCTTTTTTGGCATTCTTTATTCCGGCCCTCACCTCTAATGTGGGGTATTGGGGACCAATGACCCTGAATGTCACCAACTTCACACGGTATGCCAAGGATCAGCGCTCTCAGGTGGTGGGGCAGTTTGTAGGGCTTCCTTCCGGCATTGTGGCACTGGCATTGGTAGGCTCCCTTGTAACCAGCGCAACGGTGGTCATTTTCGGAGAAGCTATATGGGATCCCGTGGCCCTCACCGGTATGGTGGATAATGTATGGTTTGTGGTTGGCTCCATGTTCTTTTTAATGACAGCCACACTTACAACCAATGTTGCTGCCAACGCAGTTGCTCCTGCCACGGTAATCGTACAGGTTACGGAAGGGCGCGTCAATTTCAAATGGGCGGTCCTTGTCCTGGGCATTATAGCCATCCTGATCCGTCCCTGGGCATTGGTAGGAGATCTGAGCATGTACCAGAACATGTTTCTTGTAGGCGGAGCTGCTTTCCTTGGACCGGTGGCCGGAGTCATCATCTGCCACTATATGATTGTGAGTAAGACGGAACTGAATGTAGACGCGCTTTATGAAGGCGAAGGGGAATATAAATATGAAAAATTCAAAGGATACAATGCATTATTCCGCAATATCTGTATCATTGTTCCCATCATTCTTATTGCCGCAGCAATGATTGGTCCGGCTGCATGGATGGGTTCCGCCACTTCGCTTTCCATGTCCGTCCGCACGTCCATGATTGCATATGCAGTACTGACCCTGATCGTGGCAGTTTATATTCACCTGAACATAGGCGGAGGCGTGAATGTTTTTGCGGTTTTTTCAGTTATGGCATCCGTGGCCCTGGTATTCTGCGGCCTTTGGATTCCGGGACTGCACATGCTTTACGACGCGTCCTGGTTTATAGGGACAGGCCTCTCCATTGTCCTATACTATGCATTGATGAAAAAAGCGGATCCGGTCTACCTGGAGAACAAGAAAGTGGAACACATGGAACAGTTAAATAAAAAAAATACATAGGAGGGAGTTATGCGAGAGGTTATCATCGGCTTGATCCAGTTGGAAAATGAACTGGGTGATAAGGAACATAATCTGGAAAAGGCAGTCTCCCTGATTGGGGAAGCAGCCAAAAAAGGGGCTGGCATCATCTGTCTGCCGGAACTGTTTGTCACAGGATATCACCTGGAAGCCCTGAAGGATGATTTATATGACATGGCGGAAAGACCGGATGGGGCGGTTTTTGCAAGGCTGTGCGGCGTGGCGCGCAAGCTGGGAATCTATATAATCGCACCTGTTGCCATTACAAACGGCGTTCCCGGCCAGATGGAAAACGCAGCGGTACTTATCAATGATGATGGGGAAATCCAGGGGCGGTATTGCAAGAACCATCTGTTTGGGGCAGAAAGCCTATTTTTTACCAGGACAGGGGAATACCCTGTTTTCAACACAAAGTATGGCAAAATAGGCATTATGATCTGCGCGGACAATAATCACCCGGAACCTGCCCGCATCCTGGCACTCAAAGGAGCGGAGATTGTATTCATGCCCGCGGCATGGCGTGTCCAGGAGGCCGATATATGGCCTTTGTTGATTCGCTGCCATGGGCTGGAAAATAATATTTTTATTGCTGCATGCAACACCTATTCCAGGATGGATGATCTGTTTTTATTCGGTCACAGCATGGTGGCGGGGCCGAGAGGGAACGTGGTGGAGGAACTGGGAGAAGGTGAAGGAATGATTGTCTGTAAATTAGACCTGGATGAAATCACTGCCTGCCGTTTAGCCATGCCGGGGTTAAAAGACCGCCATCCAAAAGATTATGGGATTTTATGTGAAACGTTAAGGGATTGATGAGAGGAGGAGGTATTGTTGAAAAAAATCGTGATTGCGCTGGGCGGCAATGCCCTGGGAAACACACCAGAAGAGCAGCTGGAGCTTGTGGCCCGTACCGCAAAACCAATTGTGGATTTAATTGAACAGGGAAATCAGGTGGTGATAGCCCATGGGAATGGGCCCCAGGTAGGAATGATTAATCTTGGCATGTCCTCGGCCGCCCAGGCCAATGTAATCCGGGCATCCATGCCCTTTCCTGAATGCGCGGCCATGAGTCAGGGATATATTGGATTCCATCTTCAAAACAGAATCGGTAATGAGTTGGCTGCACGCGGTTTAAAAAAGGAAATAGTCACATTGGTAACCCAGGTGCTGGTCAATGAAGATGACCCCGGGTTCAGCAATCCCACAAAACCCATCGGATCTTTTTACAGCAGGGAGGATGCGGAACGGATTGAAGCAGAAAAGGGTTACCGGATGGTTGAGGACGGCGGCCGGGGATACCGGCGGGTGGTTCCCAGCCCCAAGCCGGTGGATGTCATTGAAAAAGAAACGGTGGCAGAGCTTATGGAATCAGGTTCCATCGTTATTACGGTGGGAGGAGGCGGTATACCGGTTATCCGAAAGGAAGGGAAGCTGGAGGGAATTGCGGCGGTCATTGACAAGGATTTCGCATCTGCCAAACTGGCGGAACTGATTCATGCGGATATGCTGTTTATATTGACGGCAGTGGACCGGGTGGCAATTAACTGGGGAAAGCCGGACCAGAAGGCGCTGTCCCAGATGACAATCCGGGAAGCAGAGCAATACTGCAGGGAGGGACATTTCGCACCGGGGAGTATGCTGCCAAAGGTCCAGGCTGCGGTGTCCTTTGCAAAAACAGGCGGCACTGCAACCATTGCCAGTCTGGATAAAGCGGTTTTGGCGTTGAAAGGAATAAGCGGTACACGCATCATAGCCTGAACCGTTTCAGGCAGTAATATGGTTATTAAAATATAAGGAGGCTGAAGATTTGATGGAAGAAATGATTAGCGTTAAATGTTCGATTGTCCGGGGCGGCACAAGCAAGGGAATCTTCATTATGGAGAATGAACTCCCTAAGGATCCGGAAAGCAGGGACAAGTATATTCTGGAGATATTCGGAAGTCCCGATGTGCGGCAGATTAATGGGCTTGGAGGCGCGGATGTGCTTACAAGCAAGCTGGCCATTATAGGGCCATCCTCCAGGGCGGATGCGGATGTGGACTACACCTTTGGGCAGGTCAGCTTTGTGGACGCAAAGGTGGATTATAAATCAAACTGCGGAAACATATCCGCGGGAGTGGGCCCCTATGCCATTGACCACGGCTTGGTAAAAGCAGTGGAACCATTTACCAGCGTACGCATCCACCAGGTAAACACAGGAATGGTCATTGTTGCCAGGGTGGCGGTGAAGAACGGCAGGGCTGCGGTAGACGGAGATTTACATATTGACGGGGTTCCGGGCTTGGGATCTGCCATAGAACTGGATTTTTCCGACAGCGTGGGATCCATTACAGGCAGCCTTCTGCCAACAGGTAATGTTACGGATATGATTACGGTATCTGATAATGGAAGCTACCAGGTATCCGTGGTGGACGCTGCAATCCCCACCGTATTTATAAGGGCCGGATCCCTGGGACTGAAAGGGACTGAAACCCCTGATGAAATAGAAGGAAATGGGAAGCTGATGGAATTGATTGAGGAAATACGGGGACGTTGTGCCGAGAAAATCGGTTTGACGGATGATTGGAAGCTTTCCGCCAGGGAGTGCCCTTACGCTCCGTTTTTCTCCATTGTTTCCGAGGCAGAAGCATATCACACATTTGATGGAAAGGATGTAAAAAAGGGGGATGTGGATATTGTAAGCCGCTTGCTGTTTATGCAGAAAATGCACAAAACACACCCTGTTACGGGAACCGTCTGCATGTCAGCGGCAGCCCGGATTCCTGGCAGTATTGTTAACCAGGCCCTGTCCGGCCGGGGAAAGGAGAGCCGGAAAATCTTCATAGGCCATCCCGCGGGGGTCATACCAGTGGTTTCGGAACTGGAAACAGACAAGGCATCGTATCGCCTGAAGACCGCGGCGATTCTAAGGACGGCCAGGACAATCATGGATGGACAGGTTTATTTACGCAAATCCTGTATCATATAAAAAATTTAAGGAGGATAAAAACATGAGCAAGACAATTGCAACACAAATCGCGAAGGCAGCAGTAAACACCAAGTTTGAAAATCTTTCGGAGGACGCGGTCCTGCATGCAAAGACATTGACCCTGGATGTCCTGGCATCCATGGTAGGTACCCGGAATATTATTTCCAGTGAAATTGCACGGGAAATTGCAGAGGAGATGGGAGGACCGGAGGAGGCAACCATTGTGGGAGCCCCAAAAAAGGCAGCGGTTCCCAATGCAGCCTTTGCAAACGCCATTCAATGTTATGGATTTGACTTTGTGGATGACCATAACGAATCCAACGCACATCCATCTCCTGCAACCTATCCGGTCAGCCTGGCCCTGTGCGAGCATATGAAGAAAAGCGGAAAGGAGTTCATCGAAGCGGTTTCACTTGGAAATGAAGTGGTCTGCAGGATGGGCACCGCCTATCTGGGCGACATGTATTATCAGGGATTCCACCCCACCAGCACCTGCGGTACAATGGGCGCGGCTGTTTCCGCCGCAAAGCTGATGGGCCTTGACGTGCAGAAGACGATTTACGCCCAGGGAATTGCCGGTAGCATGGTTGCGGGCCTGATGGCATGGAATACGGAAGGCTCCTTTACAAAACGCCTGCAGGCAGGGCATCCGGCCATGAATGCGGTGATTGCAGCGCGCATGGCATCCAAGGGATATAATGGACCATCGGACATTTTTGAGAGTAAGGACGGCCTGCTTCACGCATATTCTTACTTAGATCACTATGATTCAAAGTTTATCACAGAGGGGCTTGGCGAGGAGTGGACCTTTGCCAAATCCAGCATCAAGGTTTATCCCTGCTGCCGTTATTCAGGAGGCCATATAGACGCCTGTCTGGAAATTGTCAATAAGTATCATCCGAATGCGGAAGATATTGAGAAGATTGATATCCTTTCATCCAAATACACCATGCACCTCCTGGCAGAGCCGTGTAAGTGGTCGCCCCGCAATATCGTGGACCTGCAGTTTAGCATGCCGTTCCAGGCAGCGGTTGCATTTAAAAACGGCAAAGTCACGGTGGATGAGTTTGATGTGGCTTACATTGATGATGAGTTGATTAAGAGGCTCATGGCCCATACAACGGTTGCAATGGATGAAGAATTTGAGCGCCGCTATCCGGCCCACTATTCCAGCGCTGTTACCATTACCATGAAGGACGGCACAACATATTCAGCCACAGTGGATGATCCCAAGGGAGACTGGAGAAATCCCGTTACATATGAGGATGTTGTAAACAAGTTCCGCTATCTTGCCAACCGTGTATACAGCGACCCTCTGCGCACGGAGTCCATTGTTGAATTTGTAAATGATCTGGAGAACCAGAAAGACATGTCAGAACTTATGAAACTGGTCAATGATGTAAAGTAGCTTTTTACGATTTGGCAGACAAGGGAGTGGATATGCAATGACGCAGCGCAATATGGATGAACGCAGCAAAAAAATCGTTTTTGTCTCTAATTGCATTCTAAATGCCAACAATAAAGTGGCTGAATTTGCCAGGTATCCGGGTATGTTTACCCAGGTGGTGGAGATTTTGGACAAGTATGGCGCAGGACTGATTCAGATGCCCTGCCCGGAGGTGCTCCATATAGGAAACCAGCGCTGGTGGCATGACCGTAATTTGTACAACAATGCAGGGTACCGCCGTTTCTGCCGTAAACTGGCTGAACAGATGGCCGACTATATGGAGAATTATGCAATAGCCGGGTACGATATCCTTGCCATACTGGTGTGTGACGGATCCCCTACCTGCGGACTTACCGTTTCCAGCCATTACGAAAACGGCGGAGGGCATCCGGAAGAACCGGTGCGCAGTTTAAGGGAAAAACCAGGTATCTATATGGAAGAGCTTATAAAAGAAATGGATGCAAGGGGAATCACCGCGCCTCCGCTGTATGGCCTTAAGATGGATGACAAAGAAAAAACAAATGAGCAGATCATCGAGGAATTTGACTGTTTTATAAGAGACAGGACCTGTGAATAGTGTGTAAGGAATGGCTTATGGGGGCCAGGATGACCCTGAGTCCCCATATGGCTTACTGTGAGGTTGAAGTGATGAAGGAAATGACATTTGCACAAAAAGCCCTGGCGCGGGCTGCCGGGAAAGAGTATGTGGATACCGGGGAAATCATTAACGCCAATGTGGATGTTGCCATGATGGATGATATCCTGGGCCCACGTATTGAGATTGCAGAAGGCTTAAAAGAGCTGGAGGCAGAAGTGTGGGACAAATCAAAAGTGGTTGTTATCAGCGACCACTACACCCCGCCCTGTGAAATCAAACAGGCGGAAGCCGTAAAGTTCACAAAAGCATGGTCCCTTGAAAAGCAGGTGGACTACCACGAATATGAAGGTCCCTGCCATCAGGTACTGGCAGAGGCATGTTATGACCAGCCGGGAACCCTGATTGTTGGAACCGATTCCCACACCTGTATGTCCGGCGCATTCGGGGCATTTGGAACTGGAATCGGGTCCACGGAAATGCTGGGGGTCCTGGTCACGGGACAGATATGGCTGAAGGTTCCGGAGAGCTACCGCATTGAATGGAGGAACACGCTGGGCAGGGGAGTGTTTGCAAAGGACATGGTGCTCCATGACTGCGGGACCATCGGGCACTCGGGCGCTACCTATAAAGCGCTGGAATATTGCGGGGAAGCAATCCGCTCCCTGTCAATGGACGAACGGATGGCCATAACCAATATGGCGGTGGAAATGGGGGCAAAGGCCGGATATATACCGCCGGATGAAAAGACCCTTGAATATCTTGAGGCCCATGGCGGCAGCAGGGAATGCCAATTGCTTTATCCGGATGAAGGAGCTGGATATGAGAGGAATTATGTCCATGATGCTGCCTCCCTTGTTCCGCAGGTGGCCTGCCCCCATCATGTGGACAATGTCCATGATGTGACAGAGGTGGAGGGAACGCTGCTGACCCAGGTCTATATTGGTTCCTGCACCGGCGGACGCATATCGGACCTGAGGACAGCCGCCAGAGTCCTAAAGAACAAAAAAGTAAGTAAGGGCATGCGCCTGCTTGTGTCGCCTGCATCCCGGGAAGTGTACCGTATGGCTCTTCAGGAAGGAATCCTGGATATACTGGCACAAGCCGGGGCGGTGATCGTGGCTCCGTCCTGCGGGCTTTGCCTGGGCGCCCACACAGGAATCCTGGCAGGAGGAGAAAGCTGTATTTCCACCAGCAACCGTAATTTTATCGGCCGCATGGGGAGCAAGGATGCAAAGGTCTACTTAAGCAGCGCCGCCACGGCCGCGGCCAGCGCAGTGGAAGGCCGCATAGCCGATCCCAGGGGATATTTTGCTGATTAAATCTGAAGGGAGAGGAACAGAAGGAGAGGGTACATATGGAATCTCAGATTAGAGGAAAAGTATGGAAGTTTGGGGATGACATTAACACGGATATCATATCCCCTGGTGAGTATATGGACGCCAGTTATGAGGAGATTGGAAAACATGCCATGGAGCGGGCATACCCCGGTTTTTCCGATGCCATAGAGAAAGGCGACATTATTGTGGCGGGAGAAAACTTCGGGCCTGGTTCCAGCCGGGAGACGGCCCAGATTGCATTGCTGTATGCAGGGGTGGGAGGCGTCATTGCCAAGAGCTTTGCCAGAATATTTTTCCGCAATTGCATCAATGTGGGATTTCCCGCAGTAACATTTTCCGAGACAGAAAAATTGAATCAGGGAGATGAAATCATAGTGGATCTGCAGAACGGAACCATAGAAAATCTGACCACAGGCCAGACCTATCATGGAAGCCGTCTGCCGGATCATGTATTAAGTATTGTGGAGGATGGAGGATTGAGGAATCATCTGAAAAGGATACTTGGAAAATAAGGAGGGAAGATTATGCCATCAACACTGAAAGTCAATTTTGCCGGTGTTGCCATGCCAAACCCATTCATGCTGTCATCGGCGCCTCCAACCACAAATGTGGAAATGGTTGCCAGATGTTTTGAGGCCGGCTGGGGCGGCGCTGTTTTAAAAACATTGGCCTATCAGGTCAGCCAGGCCCAAAATGTGAATCCCCGCATTACGGCGGTCAGGAGTGCGGATAATGAAATCCTTGGTTTTACCAATTTTGAATTGGGAAGTCCCAAGACCATTGAAAAATGGGCAAAGGATACAGAATGGCTGAAGAAGCATTTTCCGGAGCATGGCGTATGGGTAAGCCTGCTGCATACCGAGGGCCTTGTGGAGGCACAGTGGCGGGAAGTTACCAGGATGTTTGACGAGGCAGGGGCAGACGGCTTTGAACTGAACTTTTCCTGCTCACATGGCATGGCGGAGTCCGGAGGGGGAGCGGCCATTGGCGGTAACGAGGAGATGATCAGGAAAGTCACTGGCTGGGTCAGGGAGGAAACCCTAAAACCGGTCATGACCAAGTTACCTGCAATTGTCCAGGATATTCCCGGAAAGGCAAAAGCAGCGCAGGAAGCAGGGGCTGACGCCATTGCATCCATTAACACGTTGAACAGCCTGCCTGGAATTGACATCCATAGCTTTGTGCCATATCCCAGCGTGGATGGACGCAGCGCGTTCCAGGGATTGAGCGGCGCTGCCATCAAGCCGGTGGCCCTGCGGACCGTGGCCCAGATTGCGGATTCCGTCCAGATTCCGGTATCTGGCATTGGCGGGATTTCTAATTGGAAGGACGCCGTGGAGTTTATTGCAGTGGGCGCATCCTCCCTCCAGGTCTGTTCCGCGGTGATGCACCATGGTTACCGGATTATTAATGACCTTAATGCGGGATTGCTGAACTATATGGAGGAAATGGGGTTTGAGTCAATCAATGATTTCTGCAAAAAGGCGCTGCCCCACATTTTCCGGCACAATGACTTAAACCGGGCGTATAAATTATACAGCAGTCCGGATCCGGAAACATGTATTGGCTGCGGGCGTTGTGTTGCTGTCTGCCAGGACAGCGCTTACAGTGCGATTCACCTGGATGAAAATAGGATTGCGGTAGTGGACAGGGAAAAATGCGATGGCTGCGGATTATGTTATGGAATCTGTCCGGCACAGGCCATAACCATGGCGCGGAAATAGGAGGTGGGAAGTATGACGAATGGAATCAAACAGACCTTTGGTGAAATCCAGGAGGAAGCAAAGCGCTGCCTGTATTGCGTGGACGCGCCCTGCCAGAAGGGCTGTCCGGCCAATGTGGATGTGGCGCAGTTTATACGCCATCTCCGTTATGGGGATGTGAAGAGCGCAAAGCGGGTAATCAAAGAAGCCAATCCTTTGGGCGGCATATGCGCAAGCCTCTGTCCCAGCGAAAATCTGTGCCAGAAGAATTGTACCAGAAACCGTTGCGGGACACCTGTCCATATCCGGGATTTACAGAAGTTTGCTTGTGCAAATGGGCAATACCGGCCAGTATTGGCCCCGTTAAACGGAAAAAAGGTGGCTGTTATCGGCGCGGGTCCTGCAGGTCTGGCATGCGCTGCCTCATTGGCGGCCCTGGGGTATGAGGCGGATGTCCTGGAAGCGGATTCAAATGCCGCAGGGGTTGTATCCCGTGAAATTCCGGGTTCCCGCATCAGCATGGATGTGATTGCGGACGATTTGGGAGAACTTCCGGCTGACCGTATCCACATAACGTATAACCGCAGGGTCACATTGGATGAGATGATGGGCGGTATTTCAGAACAATATGATGCGGTGTTTATGGGCGCAGGATTGGGCAGGGACCGCATCAGCGGCGTGGAGATTGGGGAAGGAGCTCCGGTTGTGGGCTGTTCCTCATTTCTGAAGGACCTGAAGGACGGGACCATAAAAGAACTGTCCGGAACGGTCTGTGTAATCGGCGGGGGAGACTCTGCCATAGATGCCGTACGGTGCAGCCTGGATGCGGGCGCTGAAAAGGCAGTGCTGGCTTACCGGCGTTCCCGTCTGGAAATGCCGTCCTGTGATGAGGAGTTCATCCATGCGGCTTTGGAAGGGAGCGGGTTTATGTATCTGGTATCCCCTAAAAACATTTCCCTAAAAGGGGAGGAGGCGGAGATTACATTTGTACGCAACCGGATGACAGCCTGCCCGGATGAAGGGGACAGGACCCGTACGGGACGCAGGCGGTTTGAGGCCATACCTGGCAGTGAATTCGTTATGAAGGCCTCCCTTGTTGTGTTGGCAATAGGAAAAGTGGCGGATATGGAACTGCCGGAGGGAAACGTGGACCCGGACACGCTGCGTGTGGAGGGAACCAACTGTTTTGCCGGCGGAGACTGGTACAATGGAGGCGCTACTGTGGTCCAGGCGGTGAGCGATGGGAAAAAGGCGGCCGCGGCCATGGATTCGTATATCAGGAACCATTAAAATAAATGCCCAGCCAAGCGGGCAGGAGGAGATGGCAATGAATGATTTAAATATTGTCCATGGGGTGATTGTAAGGCCCGAAGGCTGTTTTCAGGGCAATATAGAGATTCGGGGAGGGAAAATCATACGGGTGTGTCCTGTCCGGGAACCGGTTAATCCAGCCCGTGACACAGTGGACGCTTGCGGCCTGTTGGTTTTTCCGGGATTGATAGACAGTCATGTCCATATCCGGGGAGGAAGGTTTTCTTACCGTGAAGACTTTGCCTCCGGCACAATGGCGGCGGCGGCGGGAGGGGTGACTACAATTGTGGAAATGCCGGTTGCATTGCCTCCTGCCTCACGCAAAGAGGATTTTGTGGCAAGGGTCCAGGAGGCGGCGCCCCAGGTTTATGTGGATTACGCCATGTATGGCGGAGCCGGATCCGATAATCTGGAAGAAATACCATGCCTTGCAAAGGCAGGGGCCATGGCATATAAAACATTCCTGATGCCTCCGGTGCCTGGACGGGAAAAGGAATTTTACGGCTTGTGCAGCGAGACAGAGGAAGCGCTTGCGCGCGTCATGGAGAAGGTGGCTGAAACAGGCAGGCTTTTGGCAGTACATAGTGAGTTGAACCAGTACGTACAGGCACAGACTGAAAAAGAGATGAAATCCGGTCATAACGGACTGAAAGCCTTTTGCAGGTCCCGTCCAGTGGAAGCGGAAACCGAGGCGGTCAGATGGGTAATAACCGCTGCGCAGAAAACAGGCTGCAGGGTGTCTGTCTGCCACGTAAGCACGCCTGAGGCAATATGCATGATACAGGGGGCCCGTGCAAAAGGGGTGGACATCCATGGGGAAACATGTCCTCAGTATCTTTTATTTCATGAGGACAGCGGGGAACATGCCGGGGTATTCGCCCGTATGAAGCCTCCGCTGCGGGACAAGGCAAGGATGGAGAAGCTTCTGGGGTTATACGCTGAGGGAGCCTTCGAGCTTACAGGCAGCGACCATGCGCCCTATCTGAAAGAAGAAAAACTGAAAAACGGACCGGATATATGGCATACCTATGACGGGGTTCCCGGGCTGGAGCTTTCTTTTCCGCTATTAATGAACGCGGTTGCGGACAGCCGCCTGACCCCGGAGGCAATTGCCCGCAGCATGGCACAGAAGCCCGCGGCTGTTCTTGGGATTCCGGGAAAAGGAAGGATTGAGGAGGGGGCGGACGCGGATTTCGTACTTGTCAGAAAGTTAGACGTGCCAAAGCCTCTAAAGATAACGGAACTGTTTACAAAATGCCGTGACAGCGCGGTTCTTTATCAGGGAATCCCGATGCACTATACGGTTGAGGAAACCTATGTCCGGGGAAAACAGGTCATTCACAAAGGTAACATTACAGGGAAACCAGGCTGGGGAACATTCGTCAGCCATGAAATATAACAACATTCATAGGAGGTATTTTATGAGAACAGACATGAGAGGTAAGGATTTTGTAACACTGATGGATTTCACGGGTGAGGAAATTGAGACAATCCTGGAAGTAGGGTTTGACTTAAAACGCCAGAACGCCGTGGGAGCGGAACACGAATTATTAAAGAACAAAACCCTGGGAATGATTTTTGCACAGCCTTCCACCCGCACCCGCATATCATTTGAAACAGGAATGACCCAGCTTGGGGGACATGCCCAGTATTACAGTGAAGATAATATGCAGCGAAAGAATAAAGAGACCTGGGATGATACAGGCCTGGTAATCTCACGGTATCTGGATGCCCTGATGGTGCGCCTCTACGACCTGGAAAAATATGGGATGGCAAGGGACATTATGGAGCAGATCCGAAGGGCCACCACGATTCCGGTTATCAACGGGCTGGATGATAAGGAACATCCCTGCCAATGCATGGGAGACCTTATGACCATCCAGGAAAAGCTTGGGTCTGGCTGGAAGAAGAAAAAAATCGTGATGTCCTGGGCTTATTCTGACAGGGTAAAGTCACCGGGCGTGCCCCAGGCCATGCTCCTTGCCTGCAGCCTGCTGGGCGCGGACCTGACGCTGGCCCATCCAAAGGGATATGAGCTGGATGAGGAATATATGGATTTTGCCCAGAAGGCATATCAGAAGAGCGGCGGTGCCTTAAACGTTACCAATGATATTTATGAGGCAAGCACGGATGCGGATATTATTTACGCAAAGAGCTGGGGCAGCACCAGGGGCATGGGCAAGGAGGAGGATAAGGAGTACCGCAGGCAGTTTGCAAAAGACTGGTGCATTTCCGACAGGCATTTTGAACTGGCTAAACCGGTTTCTTATTACATGCATCCATTGCCGGCAGCGCGTGGGGAGGAAGTGACGGACGCTGTTATCGATGGTTCGCACTCCATCGTATATGACCAGGCGGAAAACCGGCTTCACGCTCAGAAGGCGATTTTAGCCCTGCTGATGAAGAGAAAATAAAATAGGAAGTCCCCGGCAGAAGCCCCCCACTGTCAGACATCGGGCAGTGTGGCCTTCTGTCGGTTAAGTAATCGATTACATGAACGTATTGGGCTGAAACAGGGTGAATAAAAAGGAGGATGACTATGATTTTTGGATTACCATTTCCCACATATTTAGGTTGGTTTTTAGGACCTATCCTCACCATTGGAACTGCCGCTGTATGCATTGCGGCGTATTTAAAATATAGGAAGCATAATAAATAGGCATTGGGAACAGCAAGGTAAAGAATCCAGGAATTGTGACGTGGTATAAGAGTAAGGGGTGAAAAGTATGTTATCAGGAAATCTCGCATTAATCGGATTTATTGTTTTAACAATTTACATTATTGGTATGTTATTCATTGGATTTTACTGTAACCGGAAGTACACAAACAATCTAAATGGTTTTCTCACCGGAGGGAGGAGCCTGGGGCCATGGATATTTGCCCTGACCTATGGCTCCACGTACCTCAGTTCATCCACATTTATTGGCAATACGGGAACTGCCTACAAGGCAGGGCTGGCCTATCTGATGATGCCTCTTGCCCAGGTCGTCCTGCTTCCCCTTGGCCTGCTGCTGTTCTCCCATGGCCTGCGCAGGGCTTCCGTGCGCCTGCAGGCCATGACCATACCCGAGTATATCAGCAAACGCTTTAAGTCCTCCGCGGCGGGTGGGATTGCCTCAATTGTGATTATTATTTTTATGGTGCCTTACATGGTGGGGATTGTAAAAGGCGGCGCCCTGTCCCTGGCACAATTATTTGGGATTTCTTACGGCATTGCAGTAATCCTGGTTTCCGCCGTGGCATGCGTGTATCTGATTTTTGGCGGATATATGGCGCGCTGTTATACGGATGTAGTACAGGGGCTTATGATGGCCTTTGGTATGATGGCGGTCCTGATTGCCGGATTTTGCATTATAGGCGGACCTTCCGCCATATCTGCCGGAGTGGCTGCAAGCGATCCGGCGCTTCTGGAAACACCAGGGCCCATGGGTTGGAGCAACCTGTTCCTGTTCTCCACCGTGTATGCGTTGACTCCATGGGGGCTTCCGCAGCTTGTACAGACAAACTTTACGATTAAAGACCGAAAGACCGTATATGTTTCCTCTATCCTGCTGTCAATATGGCTTGGGGCAATCCTTTGGGGCTCCATGATAATCGGCAACATGGGCCGCGCATATTATGGGAACGCATTTATAAACAACGTGGATGCGGTTTTTCCATCCATGGTGCTGGAGTTTTTCCCCAACGTAATCGGGGCCATTGTCATCGTGGCAGTGATTGCGGCCTCCATGTCTACCATTGACGGGGTGCTGATGACAAGCGGCAGCGCCTTCGGGGTGGATATCTACAAGAAGTTCCTGAAGAAGGAGGCAACGGACAGGCAGGTCATGAACGTTACCAATATCATGATGTTTTCCATTATGATCGTGGTGGTTATCTGGGCCTTCAATCCCCCGGAGATGATATCATTGTTCTCTACATTTGCTTTTTCTGTGATTGCGGCCACGCTTATTGTTCCTGTATTTGGGGGCACGTATTTTAAATCCGGCACCAGGGCGGGATGCGTGTCGGCCATGCTTGCGGGATGTTTTGGCACATTGTTCTGGTACACGGTAAAACCCGGAGGCGGATTTATCCTGGGAATGCCGCCCTTTGTTGCAGGAGCGGTCCTGTCCATTATTGTATATGTAATTGTAAATAAGAAATCGGAACCTTTGCCAAAGGAATTTGTAGAGGATTTATTCTCCAAGGAAGCAGAAGAAGACGCTTATGCAGAGTGACAAAACAAAAAATGGAGGAAGAAAATAATGTCTGGTTTATTGGAAGGTGTAACTGTTTTGGATCTTACCCGTGTGCTGGCCGGCCCCTACTGCGGCATGATTATGGCCGATATGGGGGCAAAGGTGATTAAAGTGGAACAGCCCAAAGGGGGGGATGACAGCCGCAGCATGGGTCCGTTCATCAATGGGAACAGTGTTTACTATACGAATTTTAACCGCAGCAAATTTGGCTGTACCTTGAATTTAAAGGCGCCTGAAGGAAAAAAGATGTTTTTGGATATGGTCAAAAAGGCGGACGTGGTAATTGAAAACTACCGCCCCGGCACAATGGAAAAGCTGGGGCTGGGGTATGAGGTGCTGAAGGAAGTGAATCCAGGACTGATTTACGGCGCTGTTTCCGGATTCGGACATACAGGACCATGCAGGAACCGGGCGGGGTATGATATTATCGGGCAGGCCGTGGGGGGACTCATGAGCACCACCGGCTGGCCCGGAGGCGAGGCCACCCGCACAGGTACGCCCATGGGCGATGTGTTGGGCGGACTTAACATGACCATCGGCGTATTGGCCGCATTGGTAAATAAGCAGAGAACGGGCAAAGGTGAAAAGGTGGACGTGGCCCTTGTGGATTCCGTGGTTTCCGCCATGACAAACATCACCATGATTTATTTGGCGGAGGGACGTGTTCCCCAGCGTATCGGAAACCGGTATGAGTCTACATATCCCTATGATTCATTTCCGGCCAGTGACGGCAGCGTGATTATTGCAGCTGGAAATAATAAGCTGTATGCAATGCTGTGTGATGTCATGGGCAGGCCGGAATTAAAGGAAGACCCGGATTTCCTGGATATCAAGGACCGGGTGGAAAATCATGAAAAAATGCGGGAAATCATTTCCGCGTGGTCAAAGCAGTATACGGTGGATGAGGTGGTGGATGTTCTCAATGAAGCCGGCGTGCCTTCCAGTCCTGTGAACACCCTGGACCGGGTTGTGGCGGATCCGCAGATTGCCAAGTACCGGGAAATGTTTCCTGAGATTGAGCAGCCGGGCATTGGAAAAATCAGGGTAACGGCCAGTGCACAAAAGCTGACAGAGACAAAATCCTTCCCCCGCAAGCCAGCCCCGCTATTAGGTGAGGATAATGCCAGAATATATGGGGAACTGCTGGGGTTGGATGAAAAGCAGGTAGCCGTGCTAAAAGACAAGGGTGTTATTTGACAGTGAAGGGAGTTGGTTTTGTGGACAATAAAGTGGAGATAATCGAGGTAGGACCCAGGGATGGATTCCAAAGCGTGGCCTGCGCGCATATTCCTTTGCAGGAAAAGCTTGAATTGATAGGGGACCTTGTATCGGCCGGGGTCAGGCACATGGAGTTTACTTCTTTTGTAAGCCCCAAAGCAATCCCGCAACTGGCGGATGCGGGGGAAATAACAAAAGCTGTTCTTGAAACATACCCGGATTTGGATATGTTTGCCCTGGTGCCAAACCTGAGGGGAGCTAAAAATGCATATGAGTCAGGCCTGCAAAAGGTCTGCTATGTTGTTTCCCTGAGCGCGTCCCATAATCAGGCCAATATCAACAGGACCCATGAACAATCGCTGGCTTCTTTCAGGGAAATAAAAGATACATATCCAGATATGGAAATAATTGTGGATCTGGCAACTGCATTCGGATGCCCCTTTGAAGGGAAATACAGGAATCCATATAGAGTAAAGGAATTTTTGAAGGACTATGTGGAGGCTGGGATGAAAACATGCTGTCTGTGTGACACCATAGGGATTGCGGATCCTGCGCAGGTGAAGGGGCTGATTGCAGTGTTGCAGGAAGCTTATCCGGATTTGGGACTGATGGTGCATTTTCATGATACCCGAGGCAGCGGACTGGCCAATAGCCTGGCAGCCATTGAGGCGGGGGTGGTCCGGCTTCAGTCAGCCTTAGGCGGCCTGGGAGGCTGTCCCTTTGCGCCTGGAGCCTCCGGGAACCTTTCCACAGAGGATTTGGTATGGGTATTGGAGGAGATGGGCTATGAGACAGGAATCTGTTTCCACGAACTTCTTAAGACTGCAAAAAAACAGGCTGGAATGATTCAGGGAAATTATAGCGGACATCAAATCCATATTAGGGATTAGAGTGGCGCTGCGGCAGGTATTAAGAAGAATTAGTGCGGCGGTACGGTTGATTTTTAGATGGAAAAGGGCCAGGTGTCTGGCTCTTTTCCACTGTAAGTTCCTTTTTAAATGGTTGGTCTGATATAGTCTTTTTCCTCCCCAAGCTTGGCAAGCGCGCGTGCAATATTAAATACATGGTCGCCGATGCGTTCGTAGTCCGTAAGGATTTCTGAATACAGGATGGAAGTCTCCACATGGCATTTTCCATTTCCCATACGGTCAATCTGGTTGGAACGGTACAAGAGGGTCTTTTCATCTATTTCCTGTTCCAGGAGCGCGGCCTGTTCCAGCAGGGACACGTATTCCCGGGACTGTGCCTGATTAAGGGGTAAGGTTTTATCCGCCGGCAGGGCCTGTGTGCCAAGGCTGCTGGCAGCAAGGTTCTTTGCGCTGCAGACAAGGTTTATGGCGCGCATGCTGGAGGCCCTCATATCTGCCAGTTCCTCCTGGGCCTGGGCCGACAGCTCCAGCCCCCGGTCCATCATGGTCCGGGCATAACCAGCAATATTCTTGGCATGGTCGCCTATACGCTCCACATTACCGCTGATGGTGAATATACGGCGCAGCGCATCCACCTCGGCCGGGTTGTGTTCCACGGTCAGGACCTTGGAAATCCTTCTGGAAAGCCGGGCATTGGAAAGGTCGATTTCTTCCTCGCGTTTTAGGATCTGTTCCAGTTCATCCGCGCTTTTTTCACGGAATGCAAGAAAGCCCTTGTCGACATTTTCAGCTGCCAGGGAAAGCATCTGGCTGACTTCCTCCATCAGCTGTTTCCGTGCGATGACTGAGACGCCAAGCACATGTTCGGAGGCCAGAAGCTCTTCAAACCAGTGTTCTTCATCCGCCGGCTTCCCGGGCCTGTCAGGAAGCAGCTTTTCGGAAAGACGCGCCAGCTGCGAACCGAATGGAAGCAGGAGCAGGGTGGTTACAAGATTGAACAGTGTATGTACGTTGGCAATCTGGGCAGCCGGATTGCTTGGGGTGAAGGCTGCCACCCAGCTGGTAAAGGGAATCATGATACAGACAATGGTAAATACAGTGGTGCCTATGATATTAAACATCAGGTGGATCAGGGTGGTGCGTTTTGCATCCCTGTTCGCGCCGATGGAGGCCAGCACGGCCGTGATGCAGGTGCCGATGTTCTGGCCGAACAGAACAAAGACAGCGCTGTCGATTCCAATCAGCCCGCTGACAGCCAGGGCCTGCAGGATTCCGACAGATGCGGATGATGACTGGATGATGGCTGTAAAGCCTGCTCCGGCCAGGATTCCCAGGAGGGGATTGGAGAATTTGGTCATGAGCCTTACAAATCCTTCTGAATTGCGCAGAGGTATCATGGCAGCGCTCATCATGCCCATACCCAGGAAAAGGATGCCCAGTCCGGCCACAATCCCGCCTGCAAACTGGATTTTTTTCTTTTTAACAAACAAAATCAGGGCAACGCCCACAAATGCAATCAGGGGAGCAATGGCCCCGATATCCAGGGCAATCAGCTGGCCTGTGATAGTGGTGCCGATATTGGCGCCCATGATGATCCATACAGCCTGTTTCAGGGTCATGAGCTGGGAATTCACAAACCCCACTACCATGACGGTTGTTGCGGATGATGACTGGATGATTGCAGTGATTCCGGCGCCCACCAGCACTCCAAGGAAGCGGTTGGCAGTCAGCCTTTCCAGAATCTGCTTCATGCGGCTGCCCGCAGCTGCTTCCAGGTTGGTGCTCATCATCTGCATTCCATATAGGAATAGTGCCAGCCCTCCCAAAAGGCTGAAAAACGATTCAATACTCAAAATGATTCCTCCTCTAAAGTTGTAGATTATTTCAAAAAGACATAGCCTGCATCCGTGTAAACGAGTGCAGGTTATGTCTTCTTAATTACATAGACATATTAAAATATAACTCAACAGGAATGTGATTAGCATCGCATCCGTCATCCATAGGTATGTCATTTCCTTTCTGCCACATGTAGGTTAAGTACTGGCCCTGATGGCATTATATGGGGACGGCAGGGCAGATGTCAATCGTATGGACGTAATATTAACAACACTTTAATGGCAGGGGAAAGACCGGCAGGTTAAGTAAGGCGCCTGCCGGATTGGGCATAACCCCCTTTTATTCTTTGGTATCTTTGGGCTGGTAGCACAGGGCCTGGTGTGCGGCAATGGTAGCTAATGTGTCGCCCAGCTGCATGAAGATGGAACTGATAAGCGCGATTTCCTCAGGGCTTTTGCCCTCGGCAATACAGCAGGCCAGCGTGGATATGGAAAGAGCAAGTTCACAGGATTGCATGATATTCACCTCACATAATGGTATGCAATGCAAGGCGGATGTAGAATAGAAGCCTGCAGATTACCGGACGCCTTGCGGTAGACAGTTTTTTTGATTCGTTATATAATAAAACAAGAATCTGAAAAGCGAGGTAAATGCATGCTTGCAAAGGAGCGCCAGGATGAGATATTCTCAATCATAAAACAGAAAAAGGCAATTAAGATGTCCGATGTTGTTAAGAAATACCAGGTATCCCACGAAACTGCAAGACGGGATTTGGAAGTCCTTCAGGAACAGGGGCTGATTAAGCGGGTCTATGGAGGCGCTATTCTATCAGAGCAGGTCTCTTCTTTGGCAGGGATGGCAGAACCGCCTTGTATTATGGATGCCTCCAGTTCCGTGGAGCGGGAGGCCATTGGGAGGGAAGCCGCGAAGCTGGTGAAGGAGGGGGACACGGTGCTTCTTTCAGTTGGTTCCACCGTGCTTCAGATTGCCAAACATATCCGTGACATAAAACATATCACGGTCCTCACCAATTCCATTTTCGTGCTGAATGAACTGATTGATTCAGATGTGCGGATGTTTGTGCTGGGAGGTTGTGTCAACAGCAGCGAGTACGACATGGAAGGCCATCTGACCGTGGAGGCCCTGAAACATTTCTGTGTAGACATTGCATTTATCTGTGCAGGGGGAATTACCAAAGAAAACGGGGTTTCTGATTATAACTGTGAGGTGGCCCAGGTCAATAAAGCCATATTGAGCCGTGCCAGGAAAACCGTGCTTGTGGCCCATGCCAAAAAGTTCGGCGCCGACTCCTTCAGCGTGACATGCCCGCTGGACAGCATCCACACCATCATATCCGACAGCACCCTGTCCCAGGAATACGTGCGCTACCTCCAGGAAAAAGGGATAGAACTGATTCTGGCAGATGTGGGGCAGGTATAGATGCCGGTAAGGGAATTATGTGGATTTGCTTGGGATTTATGAAATGAAATACAGGAGGAGTCATGTTGCAGGAACGGCGCAATAAAGTCATGGAGCTATTGCATGATGAAGGGATTGTAAAGGTCAGTGAACTTATGAGGCTTTTTAATGTATCCATTGAAACCGTCAGAAGGGACCTTGAATATATGGAGGAGCACGGCATGCTGAGCCGGGTGTACGGAGGAGCGGTGCCGGCCCAGCCAAGGGCTACGGAGCCATCTTATTCAACCAGGGAGATTAAGCACTTCAAAGAGAAAAAGGCCATTGGGGAAAAGGCAGTGGAACTGGTCAGGGACGAGGACGTGATTGCGGTGGATATAGGGACCACAACCCTGGAATTTGCAAAGGCCCTGGTGGGAAAGCGAAGGGTGACGGTCCTCACCAATTCCATGAAGATAGCAATGATCCTGTCCGAAGACAGCAATATCCGTGTCATCATGCTGGGCGGGGAAGTGAGGGGCGGGGAATGTTCTGTGTCCGGTTATATGACGGATGACAACGTAGGCCGCTTTATCACGGATAAGTATTTTCTGGGGGTTGGCGGGCTTAGCCTTACAAAGGGGATTACGGATTACCATATGGCAGAGTCCAATCATAGGAGGATTGTGATTGCAAATACACAAAAAGTCATAGCGCTTGCAGACCACAGCAAGGTAGGGGCGGTTGCAATGAATAAAATATGTGGATTAGAGCAGGTTGACACAATTGTGACCGATTTGGATGTGGATTCTGTGGTGGTCGAAAAATTAACAGGTATGGATATTGAGGTAATACAGGTAAAAGCATAAAGAAATAAGGGATAAATGGCAAACAGCGGGCTGCGCTTTCATGAAAGCCCGCTGTTTTTTTGCCTTTATCCAGGAGAATGTGATAAAAAAATGTCAATTGTGTGGGGGTAAATGCAAGAGAATCCGTCAAAATGCACAAAAGTACAAGCTTAATATTTGCTATAATGTGGATTGATGTGGAAGTTTGCATGCATTATAATTAAAACAAACATAAGTGCACAAAATGTTGTCAAAAATACAACACAAGGAGGCGGGTAATGTCATTTAATGAAATTATTATGTGGGTTATGGCAATCGGTTTGTTAATTGGTGCAGTTGACAAGATAACGGGCGACCATCTTGGTCTTGGGGAAAAGTTTGATGAAGGTTTCAACGCAATGGGACCGCTGGCGCTGGGCATGGTGGGGATTGTCTGCCTGGCACCCGTAATATCCAAAGTATTGGGACCCGTTATCATTCCTGCGTTTGAGGCATTAGGAGCAGATCCGGCCATGTTTGCTTCTATTCTGGCCAATGATATGGGGGGATATTCACTTGCGGTGGAACTGGCAAAAAGCGAGCAGGCGGGCCTGCTTTCCGGCAACATAGTGGCTTCCATGCTGGGATGTACCCTGGTTTTCTCCATTCCGGTGGGACTTGGATTAATAGAGAAAGAAGACCAGACGTTTTTTTCCAAGGGTCTTCTGATTGGACTCATTACCATACCCGTGGGAAGTATCCTTGGCGGACTGATGGCAGGGTTCCCTGCGGTGCTTGTGCTTAAGAATATCATTCCTATTATCATACTGTCCGTACTGCTTGTATTAGGACTGAAGTTCATACCGGACCAGATGATAAAAGGATGCATGCTATTTGGGAAATTCATAACAATTGTCATTTATATCGGGCTGGCTGCAGCGGCATTTGAGTATCTGACCGGTAAGGTCCTGATACCTGGCATGGCGCCGATTATGGAGGGAATGGAGGCCATTGCCGGAATCGGAATCGTACTTCTTGGTACCTTCCCGTTCCTCACCATTGCCACCAAGGTGCTGGACCGCCCGCTGAACGCACTGGGGCAGAAGATTGGATTGGATGCAACCAGCGCGGCAGGGCTGGTATTCACCCTAGCCAACTCAGTACCTGTATACACCATGATGAAGGACATGAAAAAGAAGGGGATTATTGTAAATACAGCCTGGCTTGTCCCTGCAACAGCAGCCCTTGGGGACCATCTCGGGTTTACGGCAGGGGTCCGGCCGGATATGATCACGCCGGTGGTTCTGGGCAAGATTACAGCAGGCGTGCTTGCAATCATCCTGGCCCTGGTTATCTGCAAGAATATGGATGAGCCGGTGGATGAAGCAGTGGAGAAGGCAGCAAAAGCATAGTAGGAGGGGAATGAATGAAGAAATATTATCTGGGGCTTGACCAGGGGACAACTGGAACAACCGTCATGATTTTTGATGAAGACTGGAACAAGGTATCAAGGGGATACAAGGAACATACCCAGTATTATCCGAAACCGGGCTGGGTGGAGCATGATCCCATGGAAATATGGCAGAATGTCCTGGAAACCATTGATATTGCGTCCAAGGAAGCAGGGATTTCAAAGGAAGAACTGACCTGTATCGGTCTGGATAACCAGGGGGAGACCGTTATGCTGTGGGACCGCATTTCAGGCGTGCCCGTGTATAACGCCATTGTGTGGCAGGACCGCAGGACCGCGCAGATGGCAGGGGAGATATCCCGTACCCACGGTGACATGATACGCCAAAAGACAGGGCTGATTGTAGATGCGTATTTTAGTGCAACGAAGATTAAGTGGATCATTGACAATGTGGAAGGGGTTAAGGAAAAGATTGAAAAGGGCCGTATCATCGCGGGCACCCTGGACACATGGATGATATGGAAGCTGACCCATGGCAGGGTGTGCGTGACGGATTATTCTACTGCAAGCCGGACCATGCTCCTGAACATACATACAGGAAAATGGGATGAGGAGATTCTGGAGGTCCTTGGAATCCCGGAGGGTATCCTGCCGGAAATCCATGACAGTGCAGAACTCTATGGATACACGGACCCCCTGGACTTTTTCGGGGCCATCATCCCCATATCCGGTTCGGTTGTGGACCAGCAGGCAGCACTTTTTGGCCAGGCGTGCTTTAAGAAGGGCACGGTCAAGACCACATATGGAACGGGCTGTTTCATGTTGATGAATACAGGGGATAAGCCGGTATATTCCAAGAACGGGCTCCTTACAACGGTTGGCTGGGGCCTGAACCAAGGGAAAATCACATTTGCCCTGGATGCAGGAATCTATATAGCCGGAGCAGCCGTGCAGTGGCTGCGGGACAAATTAAAGATAATCGAAAATGCTGCTGATACAGAAAGCATGGCAAAATCAGTGCCTGACACTGCTGGAGTTTACTTTGTGCCTGCATTTTCCGGCCTGGCGGCTCCCCACTGGGACCAGTACGCCAGGGGCACCCTTGTGGGTATCACCGGCGGAACGGAAAAGGAGCATATTGTCAGGGCAACCCTTGAGAGCATGGCGTACCAGGTGAAGGATAACCTGGATGTCCTGGAACGGGATTCCGGCATACCCATCCAGGTGATGAGGGTGGACGGAGGAGCGTCAGTCAACGAATTCCTGATGCAGTTCCAGGCGGATATCCTGGGGATTCCGGTTGAGGTTCCTGTGATAACAGACACAACCGCCCTGGGGGCAGCCTATCTGGCAGCTTACGGCATAGGAGAGTTCCACGACATTAATGAGCTGGAGCAGAACTGGAAGCTGGATAAGAGATACGAACCGCAGATGGATGCCGAAACAAGGGAGCGTCTGCTTTATGATTGGCACCGGGCCGTGGAACGCTCCAAAGAGTGGATTGAAGTGAAAGAATAGAGGAGGATGGGAACATGATGAAAACAGATGTAGTTATTATTGGCGCCGGGGCAGTCGGATGTGCCATTGCCAGGGAATTATCAAAATACAAGATTCAGGTAATGGTAGTGGATAAAAATGAAGATGTGGGCGGGGATGCATCCAAGTCCAACAGTGCAATCATACATACCGGGTATGACGCCTCCCCGGGGACCCTGGAATCCCAGCTGGTAGTGGCTGCAAATCCCATGTATCCGGAGCTGGTAAAGGTATTGGATGTCCCGTTTAAGCAGATAGGGGCCATCCTTCCGGCCATTACCCAGGAGCAGTTCGAACAGCTGCCGGCCATCAAGGCCAAGGCGTTTTTGAACAGGGTCTATGATATTGAATATCTGACCAAAGAGCAGATCATTGCCATGGAACCCAACATAAACCCTGAGGTAAAGGGCGGGCTTCATATACCAAGGGAGAGCATCATCGACCCATTCATACTGGTTCAGGCCCTGGCTGAAAATGCCAATGAAAACGGCGTTGATTTCCTGTTAAATACAAAAGTCACCGGCATTCAGACAGAGAACGGGAAAATAAAAGCGGTGGAGACAACTGCAGGCACCATAGAGACCGGATATGTCATTAATGCGGCAGCCCTGTACTGTGATGAGATAGCAGCCATGGTAGGCAAAGCCGATTACAAGGTGGTTGCCAGAAGAGGGCAGTTCTATATCCTTGACAAGAATACCTCCTGTAAGGTAGAGCATATCGTCCTGCCCATCCCCACCAAAATAACCAAGGGCAAGCTTATGTGCCCGACCATTCATGGCAACATGCTGGTAGGGCCGACCGCTGAGGACCTGGACAACAAGACCGACAAATCAGTTACAACCGATGGACTGGAAAGCATTGTAAAGGATGTGCAGAGGCTGATTCCCAATGTGAACATCCGGGATACCATAACCCAATACAGCGGACTGCGCCCAAACCGTAATCCCGAAGGCCTGCATGTGGATGTATATGATGACCTGGAAGGCTATGTAAATCTCTCCGGGGTCCGTTCCACCGGACTCACCCTTTCCGTTTCCATGGGCGTGTATGTGGCACAGCTGCTGAAGGAACATGGATGTGACCTTGTCTATAAGGAGGACTTTAAGAAGACAAGAAAAGGCATCCGCATTTTCCATGAAATGACTGCCGATGAGCAGGAAGAAATCATCAAAGAGAACCCTGGGTATGGCAATATCATCTGCCGGTGCGAAACCATAACGGAAGGCGAAATCCTGGATGCCATCCACAGGCCCCTGGGAGCCAGAAGCATGGACGCTGTTAAGCGCAGGGTACGGGCGGGAATGGGAAGATGCCAGGGCGGCTTCTGCGGGCCAAAGGTCCTTGAGATATTGTCAAAAGAACTGAACATACCGGTGGAGCAAGTCAACAAGAATGTGGCTGGTTCTTATATGGTTTCAGGGAAAATGAGATAGAAGGGAGAGAGCAAAATGTACGAAATGAGATGTGATGTAGCAATCATAGGCGGAGGACCGGCAGGACTTTCGGCAGCAGTGGCGGCCAGGAAGGAAGGCGCTGGCAATGTACTGATCATTGAGCGCGACGAAAGTATCGGAGGAATCCTTCAGCAGTGTATCCATCCCGGATTTGGCCTCTCCTACTTTAATCAGGAACTGACCGGGCCGGAATATGCGGGCAGGTTTGCCAAAGAAGCGCTGGATTTGGGCGTGGAGGTGCTGTTTAATTCCATGGTGCTTGAGGTAAGCGCCCAGACAGGCGAAATCATCTGCATTAATACGGAATGCGGCATGACCAGGGTAACGGCCAAAAGCATCATACTGGCCATGGGATGCAGGGAGAGGACCAGGGCCAATATACAGATACCCGGAACAAGGCCGGCGGGCATCTACACGGCCGGTTCTGCACAGCGGCTTGTGAACCGGCAGAATACCATGGTTGGCCGGAATGTGGTCATCCTGGGGTCCGGCGACATCGGTATGATCATGGCCAGGAGGATGAGCCTGGAAGGCGCAAAGGTACTGGCTGTGGTTGAAATCATGGATTATCTTGCAGGCCTTACCAGGAACAAGGTACAGTGCCTGGATGATTTTAATATACCTCTGAAACTGAGCCATACCATTACCAGGATTGCAGGAGACCAGCGGGTGGAAGGCGTTTACGTGGCCCGGGTGGACGAAAACAGAAAGCCTGTGAAAGAGACGGAAGAGTACATTGCGTGCGACACGCTCCTGCTGTCGGTGGGACTGATTCCTGAAAATGAACTGACCAGAAAGGCGGATATAACCATCTCGGACATCACCAGCGGGCCTGAAGTGAACCAGTATATGCAGACCTCGGTTCCTTCTGTATTTGCCTGCGGGAACGTGGTCCATGTCAATGACCTGGTGGATAACGTTACCGTGGAGAGCATGCTGGCCGGTCAATATGCTGCGCTCTATGCGGCAGGGAAGCTGGAACAGAAGCAGGAGGTAAGGACCAGGACTGGGACCAATGTAAGATATATCTGTCCCCAGCGCCTCATGCCATGTGATGATGGTCAGGCAAGGCTGTTCTTCCGTGTCCTGGCACCGGATATGGATGTGAGGATAGAAGCAAGATGCAATGGAAAGGTCATTGCATCCAAAAAAGAGCGCAGGGTAAATCCGGGAGAAATGTGCAGCATTAAAATCCCGCTGTCTGAAGTGGATTCCGACATAGTGGTCGATGTGATAAAGGAGGCATAACCGTGAGAAAAGAGATTATTTGTACCGTGTGTCCCATTGGATGCCACATCCTGGCAGAAGGAACAAAGGAAGAAATCACTTCCATTGAAGGATATACCTGCAACAGGGGAAAGGAGTACGGGACCCGGGAGTTCCTGCACCCGGTGAGGATCCTTACCAGTACCGTTAAAGTGGATGGGGAGGACCGTCTGGTGCCGGTCAGGTCCGACAGGCCCATTCCCAAGGAATTGTTAATGGACTGCATGGCAGTGATACGCAGGACCGTGGTTAAGGCGCCGGTCAGTACATATGATATAATCATACCGGACGTGTGCGGATGCGGCGCCAATATCGTGGCCACAGGATGCGCCTGATGGCGGGAGGGGTAAAAGATGTCGGACTTGGTGAAAATCACTGTTTTAAAGAAGATGGTATTGGATGACATAGTGGAGAAATACGCGGAAAAGCCCATTCCTGCCTGCGGTAAGTTTGAAGAGGGCGCCGTGTTCATCACGGATGGCAGGAAGGTGCCGGACGGCTTCTGTACATGGGCCTGGGCAGATATATTTAAGGATATTATTTTTGTCAGGAACCATATGGAGTGCATCGGGACCAAGGGGAAGAAATCCCAGGTAGCGTCCTGTACGGATGGTTTCAGGCCCGTGGTGTTTTTGATTGAGCCTTATGAAGGGTAACCACCGGGATGGATGAACGGATAAAAGACCACAATCTTGATTAGGGATTGTGGTCTTTTTGCTGTTCAATGCATTCCTATGCCACGACAACGTCGACCCCGATGCTGCGGATGATATCCAGTTCCTTCTGGGGGGCGTTTCCGTCCGTTACAAGGGTATCCACCTTCTGCATGGGACAGGAGACAAAAAGGGCTTCCTTTCCAAATTTACTGTGGTCCACAAGCGCGATGTTGCGGTCCGAGCAGGCAATGAGCTGGCATTTGATATCCACCACGGCCTCGCTGAATTCCGTGATACCCTTGGGGGTAATCCCGTCGGCGCTTCCGATGAACAGGTTAATGGATGCAAAATTGCTTAAGAAGTTCCGGGCATAGATGCCGCAGGTAACAATTTCATCCGGAGAAACCATCCCGCCGATGCAGTACACCTTGTGGCTGGTGTTTCTTGCAAGCTCGCCCGCAATCAGCAGTGAATTCGTGATGACGGACAGCCCCTTTTTCTGGCCCAGAAGCCTTGCTAATTCATATGAAGTGGTACCTATGTCCAGGGCAATGACAGAAAAATCCGGTATTAATTCCAATGCCTTGGTTGCAATACGGACCTTCTCATCATGGCATTGGTTCAGCCGTTGGTTCCAGTTATCAAGAGTGGTCAGATGCACGGTGTCAGACGGAAGACAGATACCGCCATAAACCTTTCGGATGAGTCCTGCCCGTTCCAGTGTATTGATATCCCGGCGGATGGTTTCCATGGAGACATTAAAATGGGCTGCCAGGCTTTCCGTTTTAACGCTCTTTTCCACTGAGAGAAGTTTGATGATTTCATTTTGCCGCTGATCTTTCATGGTTCCTCCAATCAATCGGAAATCTATTATTTTCCAAAATTTACTTCCTTGATATTATTATAACGAAATTGCAGAAATAGTCAAGAACTGGTCAGACAGCCGGGGGAGGGTGGAAATGAGCGGACTGGGTTTTATGCATTATCAACAAAATATGGTCACTAATTCTTGTAAATTATACAATTGACAATATAATGACTAATTTATATAATTAGTTATACAAAAAATAGTCATAATATTGTCATAAAATACTATTAAATTACACAAAAAGAAGGGAGTGGGTTCAGAGATGAAACGTTATTTTATCGGCATCGATCAGGGCACGACAGGGAGTACCGCGCTATTGATAGACGAAAACTGGGATGTGGTGGCCTCCAAGAATGTTGAGCATATGCAGATTTATCCAAAACCCGGATGGGTGGAACATGATCCGGTGGAAATCTGGAACGCAATACAGACAGCGGCAGCCTCCGTGCTGAGGGAGGTTGGGGCGGAACCGGAACAGATCGTATCCATCGGCATTGACAATCAGGGTGAAACCTGTATGGTCTGGGATAAGAAGACAGGCGCTCCGGTGTACAATGCATTGGTCTGGCAGGACAGACGGACAGCTGAATATGCGGATGAGCTGAATGGGAAATACGGAAAAATGATAACAGAAAAAACAGGCCTTGGCCCTGACGCGTATTTCTCCGCAACCAAAATCAAATGGATTCTGGATCATGTGGAAGGAATCCGGGAGCGGGCGGAGAAGGGGGAACTGATGGCCGGCACCCTTGACTCCTATCTGATTTGGCGTTTTACAGGCGGTGAGGCTTTTATTACAGATACCAGCACTGCTTCCAGGACAATGATGATGGATTTGAAGAAGGGACAGTGGGACCAGGAGCTTCTGGATATCTATGACATCCCGCGCAGCATTCTGCCTGAAATCACTAATTCCAGCCAGATTTACGGCTATACCACGCCGGAGACATTCTTTGGAGCCCGTGTACCCGTGGCAGCATGCATCACGGACGCGCTTGCAGCCATGCTGGCCCAGGGATGCCTGGATAAAGGTGATATAAAGACCACCTATGGAACCGGCTGTTTCATGTACATCAATCTGGGGGATACGGTCCGCTATTCACAGAATGGACTGATTACCGTTTCCTCATGGCAGGTTGACAATAAGATTAATTACGCCTTTGACGGCGGTGTATACATAGCGGGAGCAGCAGTCCAGTGGCTGCGTGACAAACTGAGGATTATCTGGAATTCCGCGGAAACAGAGAACATTGCCTCATCTGTCCAGGACACTGGCGGCCTGTATTTTGTCCCGGCCTTTTCCGGCCTGGCCGCGCCACACTGGGACCAGTATGCCAGAGGCATGATGATTGGGATTACGGGCGGGACAAGCCGCGAGCATATTGTCCGTGCAGTGCTTGAGAGCATTGCTTTCCAGGTTTATGATAACGCACAGGTCATGGAGCAGGATTCAGGCTACAGCTTTTCTGTGATGAAAGCTGACGGCGGTCCGGTGGTTAACCGGTTCCTTATGCAGTTCCAGGCAGATATCCTGGACGCTGCTGTTGATGTGCCGGTTGTGACAGAGATGACTGCTTACGGCGCTGCATTTTTAGCTGCCCTTGCAGTGGGGGAATTTGACAGCATTGAGGACGTGCGGGGCTGCTGGAAATTGGGAAAACGGTATGAGCAGGGGATGGGCCGGATGGAGCGGGAATTCCGTCTGGAACAATGGCACCGTGCGGTGGAACGATGCAAGAACTGGGAAATTCCAAATAGGAGATGAGAAAATGGACTATATGTCTGATATCGTAATTATCGGGGCAGGCGCCGTGGGCACTGCCATTGCACGGGAATTTTCAAAATACCAGGTGCGGGTCATGGTTGTGGATAAACGGGATGATGTGGGGGGAGACGCCTCTAAATCCAACAGTTCCATTATCTGCAGCGGATTTGACTGTACGCCGGGCACGCTGGAGTCACAGCTGTGTGTGGCTTCGCGGGCAATGTTTGACCGGACTGCTGAGGAACTGGATATACCCTTTCGGGTCTGCGGCGCCATTATGCCCGCAATAACCCAGGAACAGATGGATATACTTCCGCAGATTTACAGGGATGCGTTTGAAAACCATGTGTATGATGTGGAATATTTATCCGCTGAGCAGATCCGTGAGATGGAGCCAGAGGTCTCGCCGGATGTATTGGGCGGCCTTTACATTCCCAGGGACGCGGTGATAGATCCTTTTTTACTGGTAGTTGCAGAGGCTGAAAATGCAAGTGAGAACGGTGTGGAGTTCCTGCTGGACGCGGCTGTCACGGATATCAAGACGGAAAACGGCGGCATTTACGCAGTAGGGACCACCAGAGGGACAATCCGCACAAATTATGTCATCAATGCAGCCGGCCTGTTCTGTGATGAGATTGCGGGGATGGCCGGTGAAGGCGGTGATTTTGTGGTAAAACCCAGGAAAGGGCAGTTCTTTATCCTGGACAGGAATACGGAATGCAGGACATCACATATCATCTATCCCATACCAACCCCGGAAACACGCGGAAAGCTTTTGCTGCAGACCGTGCATGGCAACATGCTGCTGGGCCCCACTGCCGAGGACCTGGAGGATAAAGAGGACCACGGTGTGACTGCCGATGAACTGGAAGGGGTCTGGCGGGACTGCAGGCGTCTGGTTCCCAACATACAGGTTAAGGATGCAATAACCCAGTACTGCGGGCTGCGTCCTAACCGCATACCGGCCGGTTATCACATTGGATTTGGTGAAAGGACCCGGGGATATTTCGGCATTTCCGGTGTACGGTCCACCGGCGTTTCCACAAGCCTTGGCATTGCAAAATATGTAGTAAGGATGTTCCAGGACGCAGGCGTGGTCCTTGAGCGGGATTACAGTTTCAATCCCAGGCGGAAGGGCATTGAACGTTTCAGTGATGCTTCCGATGAACGCAGGTCACAGCTCATTGCGGAAAATCCATTGTACGGCCGCATTGTGTGCAGGTGTGAGACGGTTACGGAGGCGGAAATCATCCAGGCTATCCACAGGCCCGTGGGCGCCAGGACAGTGGATGCAATAAAGCGACGTGTCCGTGCAGGGACCGGCAGATGCCAGGGCGGCTTCTGCGGGCCAAAGGTAATTGAAATCCTGGCGCGGGAGCTGAAGCTGCCGGCGGCAGAGGTAAGGAAGAACCTGATGGGGTCTTATATGCTGACTGGTCAAATCAGAGAAGAAGAGAGGTGCGGCGATGCGTGAATGTGGTTGTGACATTGCGGTAATCGGTGCCGGGCCCGCGGGGCTTGCGGCAGCGGCGGCAGCAAAAAAGCAGGGGGCGGGCCGCGTCATAATGATTGAGAGGGATAGGTTACCTGGAGGAATCCTCCAGCAGTGTATCCATGCCGGGTTCGGACTTTCCTACTTTAATGAGGAACTGACCGGACCGGAGTATGCGGGCCGGTTTGTGGAAAATGCCAGGGCGGCCGGTGTGGAACTGATGCCGGACAGTATGGTGCTCAGTATTCTTAAGGAGGGCGGCGTTATCTGCAGCAACCCGGAACATGGCATGATACGTGTCAGGGCGGGCGCCGTGGTGCTTGCCATGGGATGCCGGGAACGTACCCGTTTCAATCTCCGCATTCCCGGTACCCGGCCTGCCGGTGTCTATACGGCTGGTTCTGCCCAGCGTCTGATTAACCGCCAGAACCATATGGTTGGCAAACGGGTGGTCATCCTTGGCTCAGGGGATATCGGGATGATCATGGCCCGCAGGATGACGCTGGAGGGAGCCAGGGTTGAGGCGGTGGTGGAAATCATGGATTATCTTGCAGGCCTGACACGGAATAAGGTTCAGTGTCTGGATGACTTTTCCATTCCCCTGCTGCTTGGCCACACAGTGACCCGTATTGAAGGGGAAAAACGTGTCAGCGGTGTGTGGATTGCCAGGGTTGATGGGAGCAGGACGCCAATCCTTTCAACGGAAACATTCATTGCCTGTGATACACTGCTTCTGTCGGTGGGGCTGCTGCCGGAAAATGAGCTGACACGTGCTGCCGGAATTGAAATCTCACCAGTCACCAACGGACCGGTGGTAAACCAGTATATGCAGACTTCCCGGCCGGATGTGTTTGCCTGCGGAAACGTGGTCCATGTCAATGACCTTGCGGACAATGTATCGGTGGAGAGTGAACGCGCGGGTATTGCAGCGGCAAAATATGTCGCGGGCCAGATACCGGTGGATGGGACGGATATCCCATGCACTGCCGGCGCGGGTGTGAGATATGTGTGTCCTCAGCATATCCTGGCAGACAGTGAGGATTGCCCTGTGCGGCTGTATTTCCGCGTCAATGCGCCGGGAGCAGGGACACGTCTGATTGCGCGCAGCGGCAAGACCGTGCTGGCATCCAGAACCGTGCCCAGGGTCAGCCCGGGAGAAATGGAGCATCTGGATTTAAACGCAGCCAATCTGGGGGGAACAGGGATTTGTGTAACAGCAGAGGAGGTGGAGTGAACATGGACCAACAGAGCATTATCTGCACGGTCTGTCCCATGGGGTGCCAGATCCATGTGGCGGGGGAAGCGGATGTGATTCAGAGCGTGACGGGGCATACCTGCCCGCGGGGGGAAGCGTATGCCAGGGCTGAATTCATTCATCCTGTGCGTACACTGACCACCACGGTGCGGATTATGAATGCGGCAGAGCCGCTGCTTGCTGTCAGGACGGAAAAACCGGTACCGAAAACAAAGCTATTTGAATGCATGGAAGTAATACAGGGAGCGGTTTTTCACGCGCCTGTGAAAACCCATCAGGTCCTGATTGAGGATCTGGCCGGAACCGGTGTGAATCTCATTGCCTGTACGGACAGTACCCATTGCATATGTCCGGCAGTTTCCCTCAATGAACCATGTAAACCGTAACCTGCCAATCAGGTATAGGCAGCTTTAAAAGGAGGTATTGCCCTTGACATTTAATGATGTTATTCTTTTGATTGTAGCGGTTGGTGTCATTCTGGGAGGTACGGATAAGCTTATGGGTAATAGGTTCGGCCTCGGCGCGAAATTCGAGGAAGGCTTTCAGTCCATGGGAGGTCTGGCCCTTGCAGTAGCCGGTATCGTGGTCCTGGCCCCGGTGCTGTCTGGATGGCTGCAGCCGGTGCTGATCCCGCTTTTTGGCCTGATGAACGCGGACCCGTCCATGTTTGCTTCCATTATCGCCAATGATATGGGCGGTTATTCCCTGGCTGTTTCCCTGGCCCAGGATTATGAAATCGGCCTGATGTCCGGATGTATTACCGCGTCCATGCTGGGATGCACGTTGGTTTTCTCGCTTCCGGTGGGGCTGGGCCTGATTGAAAAAGAGGACCGGGTTTACTTTTTCCAGGGACTGCTGATCGGTCTGGTAACCATTCCCGTGGGCAGTATCCTTGGGGGGATTGCGGCTGGTTTTGATGTGACGAAAGTGCTGATTAACAATATTCCCATTGTGATATTTTCCCTGCTGCTGGCCCTTGGCCTGAAATTCGCGCCAAATGCAATGAACAGGGGCGCCGGCGCCTTTGGGACCTTTATTGGATGGCTTGCCATTATCGGGATAATCATTGGTTCATTCACGCATCTGACAGGTATCACGGTGCCGCTGTTTGGCAATGCCGGTACAATCATGTCAGGTATGGAGATTGTTGCCAGCATTGTCATAGTCCTGTGCGGCATCCTGCCTGTGTTGGAACTGCTGACGCGGGCGCTGGACAAAGTGCTGAATGCGTTCGGAAGGCTGCTGGGAATCGATGCCGTATCCGCCGGGGGCCTGATATTCACATTGGCTAATTCGGTTCCTGTGTATGGCATGATTAAAAAAATGGGCCGCCGCGGGAAGGTAATCAATGTGGCCTGGCTTGTCCCTGCAACCGCTGCGCTGGGAGACCATCTTGGCTTTACCGCAGGCGTTGAGCCGGAGATGATTACACCTATGATTGTGGGCAAGCTTGCTGCCGGTATCTGCGCGGTTGTGATTGCATGTATCATGACACGGTCGTGGAAGGGGGAGAAAGCGGCTGTGGCGGCGGAATAGGCAATGGATGTGGTATGGCAGTTGTCTGGTTATGTGATTAAAAATAGTAATGCGGTATGCGTCCCGTCTTCCGGGGCACATACCGCATTTACCGTTTTTTATCGACTATTGTAATCCGCCTGTACATCCGTTATAATGATTCTGCCCTTGTTTTCTTAAGGCAACAGTTCTGTAGCATCCATATCTTTATCAGCCGGCATATTGCCCGGAATCCATATAAGCCCCATCAGAAAAAATATTATCACTTGAAGTCAAAATCAAACTCCCATATAATGAAAGGTATTAGCAAAACACATTTTCACAGAAGGAATGGCAAATGACACAATACGAAATATTAAAACAATACTTTGGATACGACACATTCAGGGACGGACAGGATGTGTTGATTAACAGCATTTTAGAGGGAAGGGATGTGCTGGGAGTCATGCCCACGGGCGCGGGCAAGTCCCTGTGCTATCAGATTCCCGCCCTTATGATGGATGGGATTACCCTGGTCATCTCGCCTCTCATATCCCTGATGAAGGACCAGGTAAGCAACTTAAACCAGGTGGGGATCCTGGCCGCCTATATTAACAGTTCCCTGACCGCGGCCCAGTATTATAAGGTCCTTGATTTGGCGCGGGCAGGCAGGTATCCCATTATCTATGTGGCGCCGGAGCGGCTGGTGTCCGAGGATTTCCTGCGGTTTGCCCTGGATGGGCAGGTGAAGATATCCATGGTGGCAGTGGATGAGGCCCACTGTGTGTCCCAGTGGGGACAGGACTTCAGGCCAAGTTATCTGAAGATTGTGGATTTTATAAACCGGCTGCCGGTGCGGCCTGTTGTAAGCGCGTTTACAGCAACCGCCACGGCCGAGGTAAGGGACGATATCATCGACATCCTTATGCTCAGGGACCCCAAGGTGATGACCACGGGTTTTGACCGTTCCAATCTTTACTTTGCCGTCCAGAACCCCAAAGATAAGTATGCCACGCTGGTGAATTATCTGGAACGGCACAAGGGGGAGAGCGGGATTATTTACTGCCTGACCAGGAAGGTGGTGGAGGAGGTCTGCAGCCAGCTTATCAGGGAAGGTTTTTCCATGACCAGGTACCATGCCGGATTAAGCGATGGGGAGCGTAAGCAGAACCAGGAAGACTTTATCTATGACAGGGCCCAGATCATGGTGGCAACCAATGCTTTCGGCATGGGAATCGACAAGTCCAATGTCAGGTTTGTGGTGCATTATAATATGCCGAAGAATATGGAATCCTATTATCAGGAAGCAGGAAGGGCCGGCCGTGACGGTGAACCTGCGGAGTGTATCCTTTTGTACGGGGGTCAGGATGTGGTGACCAACCAGTTTTTTATTGACCATAACCAGGATAACGAGGCATTGGATGCAATGACCCGTGAGATTGTCATGGAGAGGGACAGGGAACGGCTGCGCAAGATGACATTTTACTGCTTTACCAATGAGTGCCTGAGGGATTACATACTGCGCTACTTTGGGGAATACGGCAGCAATTACTGCGGGAACTGCTCCAATTGCCTGAGCCAGTTTGAGGAGGTGGACGTGACGGATATTGCAAGGGCGCTGCTTGGGTGCGTGGAGAGCTGCCGGCAGAGGTATGGGACCAATGTGATCATTGATACGGTCCATGGGGCCAACACGGCTAAGATACGCAATTACAGGATGGATGAGAATCCCTATTACGCAGAACTGGCAAAGGTGCCCACATATAAGCTGCGCCAGGTGATGAACCATCTGATGCTTGATGGGTATCTGGGGGTGACCAATGACGGGTATGCCATTGTACGGCTGACCGGGAAGTCCGGGGATGTGCTGCATGAAGGCGCGGCCGTGTTCATGAAGATGGCCAGGGAACAGGAGCATCCGGCCAGGATGAAGAGTGAGAAGAAGGGGAAGAAAGGCAGGGTTCCGGGTGTTTCCCTGTCTGAAACGGACGAGGGCTTATTTGAGAAGCTGCGGGCGCTGCGCACAGAGATTGCAAAGGAAGAGAATGTGCCGCCCTATATTGTGTTTTCCGATAAGACGCTGGTTTCCATGTGCATGGTGAAGCCAAGGACAAAAGCAGAGATGCTGACCGTATCCGGGGTTGGGGAATTTAAGTTTGATAAATACGGCGGGAGATTCCTGGACTGTGTAAAAGCAGCCGCAGGAGGGCCGGAGGCTGAGGAAGCCAATTTGGATGCCTCCTGTTATGATGGGGATGATTTATATTTCAGCAGTGACAGCGATGAATTTGACGACTGGAACCTGGAGACGGCCATGGATGCCTGGGATACTGGAATCCAGGACAGGGAGACAGAAAGCCATAAGCATGCGTCCGGAGGCGGGGCTGCGGAGACGGGCGCGGTTAAGAGAGGGAAAAGCAGGAAGTCAAAGACAGGGTTTGCGATGACAGAGGAATTGGCAGAGCAGATCCATTATTCAGAACGTGTCACGCTCAGTGACTTTATTGGACAGATTAATGATTTGCGTGACGGGGAGGCCATGAAACGGCTGACCATAAAATCAGTGGAGCAGTGGCTGATGGACAGAGGATACTTTGAAGTGTGGTTTTTGAACGGGACTCCCCGGAAACGCCTGACAGAAAAGGGGGAGGAGTTTGGGATTACGGCGGAGAAGAGACTGAGTGACAAGGGAAATGAATATGATGTGTTCTTTTATTTGGAAGAGGCACAGCACGGCATTGTGGAATGGCTGTTGCAAAAACTATAAAGTTTTAATAGTAAATGCTTTAGGGAAAGGATTAACCGATATATGACTAGAGTGGAATTATTAAAAGTGTTGGTAGAGGACTATAATGAAGATATATCTACAATAAAATCTTTAACTAAAGAGGAACTGGAAGAATTGCTGGAAGAATATATAGATGAGGATTTATTTCAATTAGATACAAATGAAAATGAGGACTTTTTAGATTAAACTTAGTAAGATTTTTTACGAAGTTTTTTGATTCTATGTATATTAAAGAGGGGAAAATAATCATGCTGGAAAGATTTTTGGTGAAAAAATTATTTGGCTTCTTAATTTTATATCTACACAAAGGGCGAATAAATATGATGATGATTACTTAACGGAATTGCTTACGTTAGCTTATAATATTGAACCGGTAAAATTGAGTCAAAATAGTATGGAGCATGGATTATTAGATATAATTTGTGATTACAGTATGGAAATGGAGGATGGATTGTCAATAACTTAACATAATCCAACTATTTTGTTTTATTACATTTCCATGATATAATAACAGAAAAATGCAGAAAGTGGAACCAATGGGGATATGGGGATGCAAAAGAATAAAAAGTGGTATAGAAGGTTTTATTATACAATTTTTTTTCTGCTGGTAAATGTATTGGCTGTTCTGATACTGGGCAAAAGGGAGGCCGGATTTGTGGATGCCGCCATGACGGGGCATGCAGAAGCCTCCATGGATGGGGTGGAGGACGTGATGGGGAACTACATACACTCCTTTCAGCTGTTTGCCCATATCATGGCACGTGAGATTGAGGAACATCCGGATCCGGATGAAATCTGGGATTATCTGAAGAAGATTGATTCCCGGATGTTTGAGATAGAGGGGGATACATTTGACGGGCTTTATATGTATTACAAAGGACGGTACCTGTACAGCTGGGATACACCGTATTCGGAGTATGAGGATACGGGGTATGCGGCCACATCACGTCCGTGGTATACGGACGCGGTAAAGGGAAATGGACAGATTGTGTTCACGCCGCCTTATATGAGCTATGCAAATAACTACATACTTTCCACCATTTCCCAGCTGCAGCCGGATGGGGAAACCGTGTTTGCCTACGATATACGCATGGGGGACATACAGAAGCTGGTGTCCTCAATGAAGGCATATGACGGGGAACAGATGCTGCTGTTTGATAATAACGGCACGATCATCGGAAGCATGAATGAGGATTATCTGGGCGGTAACCTTTATACGTCCCCAAAGGAGGCTGGGTCCGCACTGGCTGCCTCCATTGAAGCTTCCCTGGAGCTGACCGGGGAGCAGCGGGAGAAGATGGACGGGCAGATCCGGTCAGCCTCTTCCTTCCAGGTCTTTTGCGAAAGCTTTAACAGCGGCCTGCCAAGGCTTTTGGAGCAGGAGGGCACGGCGCTGCGTGTAAAACTTGGGGATACGGATTACTATGGTTACCTGCGTCACGGGGACATGTACCATGTGGTCCTGCTGGTGCCGGTATGGTCCATGCTGAAGGCCACGGTACAGGTCTGGCTTGTCCCGTTCCTGCTCCTGGAACTGCTGCTGATCTACGGGGCGGGGCGTGTGGGCAAGGAACAGAAGAACAGGGAGCTGCGCGCGGCTTATGTGGAACTGGGACAGATGCAGAAGCGGCTGGAACTTGCCCTGCACGCGGCCCGGAGGGCTGCCGCGGTTGATGACCTGACAGGCCTGATGAATTTCAAGTCATTCCGTGAAAATGTATCAAAATGCATTGAATCCATGGAAACAGGTCAAAGCGGGATCCTCATCATGCTGGACGGCGACCATTTTAAATCGATTAATGATAATTACGGGCATCTGGCCGGTGATGAGGTGATTAAACTGTCGGCCCAGATGATAATCGGGCGGATCAGGACAATCGATTTGGCGTCCCGGCTCCATGGGGATGAGTTTTCCATATTTGTGGCCAATACAAATGACTATTCGGTTGCAGCGCGGATTGTGGAGGATATCAACCATACCCTGTCGGAAGAGGCGGCCAGGAGGAATATCCCGCCCATAACATTATCCGCAGGCGCTGTGATTGCACATGGAGGCGACAGCTATACGGAGCTGGCTAAACTGGCAGATGCCGCCCTGTACCGGGCCAAGGAAACCCACAATGGAGGGTTTGCCGGCGCGGCTGTATCCTGACCGGGAGGAGGAGTCTATGAAACTGCACCAATTACAATATTTCTGCGCGGCCTGCAGAAACGGCAACATAACAAGGGCTGCGGCAGAGCTTCATGTCTCCCAGCCTTCTATCTCCATGGCAATCAGGGAACTGGAAAATGAGTTTGGGATCCTGCTTCTTCAAAGGAACAACAAGGGGTTTGAGATAACCAGGGAAGGCACGTATTTTTATGAAAGGGCCACGGTGCTGCTGGAACAGGCAGATGAGCTGAACCAGATGATGTGCGACATGGGGAATCAGAGAAAGCGGATTAACCTGGGGATTCCGCCTATGATCGGAACCTTCCTGTTCCCTAAAATGTATAAGGAATTCAGGAAGACATTCCCGGAGGTCATGCTTAATTCCAGGGAAGGAGGAAGCCGGTACCTTCTGGAAATGCTGGATGACAGCGTCCTTGATTTTGCTATCCTGCCCACCAACCAGCTGTCGGAGGACGCTTATAATATCTTAAGGATGGCGGATACGGAAACCGTGTTCTGCGTATCCAAAAACCATCCCCTGGCAAACCGGGGGACCGTGTCAATCAAAGAGATAAAAGAGGAGCCGCTAATCATGTTTAATGATGGGTTTTATCAGAATGAGGTCATAAAAGAGCGGTTTGGGAAAGAAGGACTCCGGCCAAATATCCTGCATTATTCCAGCCAGTTTTATACGATTAAGGAGTTTATTTCCGATGGGATTGCCGGAGGATTCATGTTCAGGGATATTGCGCAGACCGTGCCGGATATCAGGGGGATATCCCTGGAGGACCCGCTGCATATCCGGATTGGCCTGGTCTGGAAAAAGAACCAGCACATGTTCCACGATGCGGCCAGATTCCTGGAGTTCACGAAGAAGTATATCAAATCCAATCCATGACTCAGGTTTAGGCTGTGTTTGATGTTGGGGGCAAAAGAGGGGGATGGGAAGCATGAAACAGCTTTTGGGGCTGGGGGCATTTAAAAACGCGCCCATCCGTAAGAAGTTGATACTGTCCACATGGCTGGTGGCCATTGTGCCGATTGTGGTTATATTTGCAGTGGTTTTCTTTGTGTTTGTCAATACCGGCGCGGAAAGCGCCAGGCGTCAGGCGCAGCTGCTGTTAGATAAGACGGTGGAGGAGATGGACGGATATTTTAACCAGGCCCAGGAAAGCCTGGCGTTCATGGTTACGGACATGAATATGCAGACTGCCATTGATAATTATGTGTCCGGAACCTATAAAGAGCAGCTTGATTTGAGGGATTTCTTAAGGAACCGCCTTGCCAATGTGTCCACGGTGGGAAGAAGGACCGCGGCCATATCCATCTATATCAAGGAAGCGGACAGGACATATTCCAGGGATTTTTCGGACCAGCCGCTGTCCAGGATATACGGAGGGGAGCCCTGGTTTGAGGATCTTCTGGCAGGAAAGGAATCCTTTGCGCAGACAGAGGGGATTTCCGTGCAGGACCAGAGAACGGTATGGATCCTGGCTTCCAATATCATCAGCGTGCGCAACGGCGGGGTGCTGGGGCTGGTCTATATGGAGCTGGACAAACAGGCAATGGTTCAGCCTTTTTATGAACTGGCCGCAGGGGATGGGGACTCCATTGTATTTGAGGGGAACCGGATCATCTCGGCAAATGAGGGGAAGGAAGGGCATTATGTATCCCTATATTCCTACTCCAGGATGCTTGACAGCCAGGTGGAGTACAGGCTTCAGATGAAGGAACTGCGGCAGGGGTATACGGCTGCTTTTATTTACTTCATGGCGGGCATGGCGGTGCTGATAATTCTGATTTATCTGATGGATAAGATGCTGGCCGACTGGGTGGCCGGAAGGATCATACGGCTTGGGGAAGCAACCAGGCGGATTGCTGCCGGGGACCTGGAGGTGGAGGTTAAGGACGGGCTGAAGGATGAGATTGGAGAGCTTGCCCGCAGCTTCAATACCATGGCCAGGGACATGAAACAGCTGATTGAGAATGAATACCTGGTGAAGATTGAGAGCCAGCAGGCAACCCTGCGCGCCCTTCAGAGCCAGATTAATCCGCACTTTGTTTACAATACACTGGAGAGTATTTCCATGATGGCCCTGGTAAAGGACCACTATGAGATTGTGGATATGACACAGGCATTTTCACTGATGATGCGCTATTCCATGGAGCCGTCCCCGTTGGTGACGGTCCGGGAGGAACTGGAGAATGTAAGGAATTATGTGACGATCCAGAAAATCCGTTTCCCGGACCGGTTTCAGATGGAGTACCAGGTGGAGGAGGCGTGTCTTGAGGAAAAGCTGCCCAGGCTCACCATACAGCCCCTGGTGGAAAACGCCTTCCGGCATGGGTTTGAGGACACGCCCAACCACAAACAGATCCTGGTGTCCATATGCAGGCGCAGGGGTTTCCTGGAGCTTCGCATATTCAATGACGGGGCCACGGTTTCCCATGAGCGGCTGGCCAGGGTGCGGTTCCTGCTGGACCCGGACTGCCAGGAGAATACCATGGACTGTTATGCCCTGCGCAATTTAAGCAGGAGGCTTAGGCTGCTGTTCGGGGAGAAAAGCCGGGTGACCCTGCGTTCCGGCGCAGGGACAGGCACCATCGTGTCGCTGAGGATTCCATTGGAAAAGGGGGATGGGGAAAATGAAACGGGTTCTGGTTTGTGAAGATGAGGATTTAATCCGCAAAGGTATCTGTAAAATCGTGGAGGGTGTCTGCAGGGACGTGCAGGTGCAGGAGTGCGACAATGGGCTGGAGGGCTATAAAGCCATTGCAATGTGGAATCCCCATGTGGTGATTACAGATATCCGTATGCCGGTGATGGACGGGCTTGCAATGATTGAGAAGGCCCAGGCCGACGGGGCGCAGTGCAGCTATGTGATTATCAGCGCGTACCGGGATTTTGAATATGCCAGGACAGCCATCCGGTGCGGGGTGCGGGAATATATCCTAAAGCCCCTGAACCGGTTTGAGGTAGCGGCCTGCCTGGAGCGTCTTCTGGACATGAAGGCAGAAACCATGCGGACAGAGGACGGTGAAAAGGAGGAGGCGGCAGAAGACGGGGGAAGCATTGGCAAGGCAATCCAGTACATAGAGCATAATTTCTACAGGAGCATCAGCCTGGAGGAGGTGAGCCAGGCAGTCCATATGAACACGGCTTATTTTTCCACGCTGTTTAAGAAACAGACCGGAAAGAAATACATTGATTATGTGACGGACCTGCGCATGGAAAAGGCGCGCAAGCTGATCCTTAACACGGACCTTAAAATCGGAGCCATTGCGGAGATGGTGGGATATGGGAGCACGAAGCATTTTACAAGGATTTATAAGGAAAAATTTGGAACCACGCCCAATGCAGACCGTTGATTTAGACAAAAAAATAACATATTATCAACATAAACTATAAAAATAGCACTAAAACCAAATTTTATGTCCCTTCAACTTTGGAGGGACTTTGTTTATAATCTAATTACAGTATATGAAACGGGGTTATATAAACCGCAGCACTGACTGCTGCAGAGAAGAGGAGGTTTCTTATGAAAAAAACACTTGCAATCATGATGTCGGCACTGATGGTTGGGGGATTGGCCCTCAGCGGATGTGGAGGCGGGCAGACGTCCACCACAGCCGCGCCCACTGAGGCTGCTAAAACAGAGGCGGCCAAGACAGAGGCGGCGGCAGAACCCGCGGCAGCAGAGGCTGCTTCGGGAGAACAGGTTACAATTACTATCAGCAACTGGCTGGAGGCAGAGGAGGCGACATCGGCAATCTTTAAGGAACTGCTGGATGATTTCATGGCTGCCAATCCGGACATCAAGGTTGAGTCCCAGGCAATCCCATTCAACCAGTACAAGGACCAGGTCCTGATAGCCGGTACATCGGGCAATGCGGCGGACGTGATCATGGGCAATTCACAGATGATGAGCGCGTTCAACGGGGCAGGCATCCTGGCAGAACTGGATTCCCTGGCTTCCAAGGATGTGCTGGATGACATCTATCCAGGTTATCTGTCCGGCACCACGTATGGCGGCAAGGTAAAGGCATTATCATGGGCGCCCCATCCGATTGCCATGTATTACAACAAGGATTTATTTACCAAGGCCGGTCTGGATCCGGAGAAGGCGCCGGCAACCTGGGATGAGATGACAGAGGCAGCCAAGGCAGTGGCGGCCCTGGGCAAGGATGATTCCGGCAATACCATCTATGGCCTGGGACTTCCCACCGGAAAGGTGGCCCACACCGGAACTGTTTTTAACGGTATATTCTATGCCTTTGGCGGACATTTTGTGGATGGGGACGGTAATGTGGACCTGAACAATGAAGGCAATGTGGCAGCCCTTACCTGGACCAAGGAGCTGGTAGATGCCAAGGTGATTCCGGCCGGACTGGAAATCAAGGATTTGCGCGGACTGTTTGCATCCGGGCAGATCGGCATCATATTTGACGGCGACATGGGCCGCGGCGCATTCCGCGCCAGCAGCGGCATCGGCGAGGAATTTGACAAGAAGATGGGCATTGCCATTATTCCGGCAGGAGAGACAGGAAGAAGCGAGACTGTTTATACGGAGCATCAGCTGGCTGTGTTTGAGAAATCGGAGCACAAGGAAGCAGCGGTCCGCCTGATAGAATATCTCATCGGTAAGGATGCAATGTTAAAATACCACAAATCCAATGCGGTCCTCTCTGCAAGGAAATCCATAGCCACCCTGCCTGAGATGAATGAGGATTACTTCATGGAAGTATTTAACAAGCAGTCCGAAACAGCCAGTCCCCTTCCGGCAACCAATGCAATGTTTGACAATGCCATGAATGAGGTGACAAAGGCCATCGAGCGTATTGTTGTGAACAATGAGGACATTACCACGGTGCTGGAGGAGACCAACGCCACCATCAGGGAGATGTATGGACAATAAGCGCATGCAGTAAAAGCACTGCGCGCAGAAAGATAATCCAGAAGTCAGGGAAGTATCAGTCTGAATCAGGAGCGGCTGCAGATCATCCTGCATCCGCTCCGCTTTTATCAATGGGAGGGCTAGCATGGGAACAAAGAAAAAAGTCAACTGGTTTATGGTGATGCTTCTGGTGCCTGCGGTGGCAATGCTTACGGTAACCATCATCATACCTGTGTTTGTTGTGATTGGAATGAGTTTTTATCACTATAACCTGTTGGACATGAATAACATAACGTGGAACAATTTTGCCAACTACAGGGCAGTGTTCAAGGACGCTGAATTCATCCGCACCTTTGGGCGGACCCTTATCTATGTGTGCGGCACGGTTGTATCCCAGTTTTTTATCGGGCTGGGCGTGGCGCTTTTGCTAAACAGCAGGAGCCTGAAGGGAAGAAAGCTGTTCCGCAGCCTTTTATTCCTTCCCTGGACCATTCCGTCCCTGGTGGTGGCGGTTACCTGGATGTTTATTTTCCAGCCCCAGTACGGTATTGTGAACTATCTGCTGAACCTGGGGGATTACAGTGTGCTTGGCAGCCCGAAGACAGCCATGGTGGGCGTGGTCATATCCGCGGTTTGGAAGCAGATGCCCCTTATGATGATCATGCTCTTATCCGGGCTTCAGACCGTGCCCGAGGATTTGAAGGAAGCGGCTGAGATAGACGGGGCCACCGGACTGCAGAAATTTTTATGCATCACGGTTCCCTGTATCATGCCGGTTGTAAAGACAGTGACCCTTACCTCCATTGTCTCCAATTTCCAGATGTTCGTGCTGTTCTTCACCATGACAGGCGGCGGCCCGGTAAGGGCCACGACCACACTGCCTCTGTACACTTATGAGACCGCGTTCTCGGGCTTTAACCTGGGCAAGGGCGCTGCCATCGGCGTGTGCTGGCTGGTGTTCCTGATGATTTTCTCCACAATTTACAATAAGGTCCTTTCCGCCAAAGAAGTGGAATATTAAGGAGGTGCGCGGATGAAAAAGAAAACATGGCGGTCCATTTTGAAATATGCGTCCATAACAGCCATTACCATATGCTTTGTTTTTCCCATATACTGGATGCTGCTCACTTCCATTAAGCCCAATGAAGCCATTTTAAAGCTTCCGCCCCAGTTTGTCCCGGTTACAGCCACCATGGACAATTACAGGGGAATCCTGACAGACGGCAAGTTCCTTATATTCTACAGGAACAATGTGATTGTATCGGGAGTCACCACCCTGGTGACCCTTATCCTGGCGGTATTGGCAGCCTATTCATTTTCCAGATACCGTTTCAAGGGCAGCAGATTTGTGATGATGCTGTTTTTGTCCACCCAGATGTTCCCGGCCATGACGCTTCTCATTGCCCTTTACAACATGTACTTCCGCCTGGGGCTTTTGAATACGTATACGGCTTTGGTGCTGGCCTGTTCCACCAACGCGCTTCCCATGTCGGTGTGGATCCTCAAAGGATTCTTTGACACCATATCAAAGTCCCTGGAGGAGGCGGCCTACATTGACGGCTGCTCCAAGGGAAGGACCCTCATACAGGTGATCCTGCCCCTGGTTAAGCCGGGAATCCTGGCAGTGGGGCTGTATTCCTTCCTGATTTCCTGGGAGGATTTCCTCTGGGGCCTGACCCTGGTCAACAAGACCGGGATGCGCACCCTTGCCTCGGGCATTGCCATGACTTATCTGGGCGAGTACAATTATGACTGGGGACGGGTTATGGCGGCAGCGGTGGGCGCGGCCGTCCCCATCCTGATCATCTTCATCTTTTTGCAGAAATACATGATAGCAGGCCTTACCGCCGGGGCGGTCAAGGAATAGGGTGCCTGAAGAATGGCACTGTGGTTTGAGAAATGGAGGATGTCATGAAACAGAAGCAGAATATTGTTTTTTTCTTTTCCGATCAGCAGCGGGCGGACACCCTGGGGTGCAACGGGCAGCCCCTGCCGGTCACACCGTGCCTGGACCGGTTCGCATGTGAGGACGCGGTGAATTTTTCCAATGCGTTCACACCACAGCCGGTGTGCGGCCCGGCCCGGGCCATGCTCCAGACCGGGCTGTATCCGACCCAGACCGGCTGCTACCGCAACGCGGTCTCCCTTCCGCTGGGGCAGAAAACCCTGGCCCGTTACCTGAAAGAGGGTGGGTACCAGGTGGCTTATGTGGGAAAATGGCATCTGGCTTCGGATGAGCATGGGAACCACTATGAAACCATACCGGTTCCCCCGGAACGCAGGGGCGGATATGATGACTACTGGATGGCGGCGGATGTGCTGGAATTTACCTCCCATGGATACGGCGGTTATGTGTATGACAAGGATGGCAATAAACTGGAATTCACAGGATACAGGACTGACTGCCTGACCGGCCATGCGGTCCGCTATATAGAGGAGTATGACAGTGAAAAACCGTTTTTCCTCATGGTTTCCCATATTGAGCCCCATCATCAGAATGACAGGGGGGACTATGAGGGACCTGAGGGCAGTAAGGAACGGTTCGGAGACTTTGTGCCGCCGCCGGACCTGGAGCCCGGGAAAGGGGACTGGGAAGAATTCTACCCGGATTATCTGGGCTGCTGCCATGCCCTGGACACCAATTTCGGCCGGGTGGTTAAGGCGCTGAAGGAAAAGGGGATTTATGACCGGACCATGGTGATTTACGCCAGTGACCACGGCTGCCACTTCCGCACCCGTACAGATGAGGTGGCGGAACATGGATATGATGACTATAAGCGCAACAGCTTTGAGGGAACCATCCATGTCCCCATGCTGATTAAGGGGGATGGATTCGGGAAAGGCGTAAACGAGGAACGGGTGGTTAGCCTTTTGGACCTGCCAAGGACCATCCTGACAGCGGCCGGGATTGAAACCGGGAAACTGGACCTTCAGGGGCGGCCGCTCCAGGAACTGGACGCGCCTGACTGGAAGGAGGAGGTCTATATACAGATCAGCGAAAGCTTTGTGGGCAGGGCGTTGCGCACCAGACAGTATAAATATGTGGTATATGCCCCTGAGGCCAATCCCTGGACGCAGAGCGGCAGTGATGTCTACCGGGAAAAGTATCTGTTTGATTTGGGGCAGGACCCGCTGGAGAGGAACAACCTTATTGCGGATCCCCTCTATGCCGAGGTAAAGGCAGGTCTGCGGAAACGGCTTTTGGAGCTGGGGTTAAAGGCCGGGGAACGGTTTACAGTAGTGTAAAGAATGGGTATGGCTGTTTCAGGTATGGAATATACCGTGGAAGGGTCATGCCCTTTCTTTTTTTGCCGTTTTTTGATATAAGATTTTCTGATGATTTCATCAGAAAAAAATATTTTACTTATGACAAATAAATGTTTACGATATAAGCATACAAAAAAACAAGGGGGGATACGGCATTGAAGAAACATAAGATTGCTGTGATTGCAGGTGATGGCATTGGGCCCGAAGTACTGGCTGAGGGGGTCAGGGTTTTAAAACAGGTGGCTGAATGCGACGGAGGATTTTCGTTTGAATTCACATTTTTTCCGTGGGGATGCGAGTACTATTTAAAGACAGGGAAAATGATGGATGAGGACGGGATTGAAAAGCTGAAGCAGTATGATGCCATCTTTTTAGGGGCAGTGGGATATCCTGGTGTGCCGGACCATATTTCACTGTGGGACCTGCTCCTGAACATACGCAAAAGTTTTGACCAGTACGTGAACCTCAGGCCGGTAAGGCTGCTGGAGGGGGCGCCCTGTCCACTTAAGGATGTGGACAGAAAAGACGTTGACATGATATTTGTGAGGGAGAACAGCGAGGGCGAGTATGCGGGGAGCGGCAGCTGGCTGTTTAAGGGAAAACCTCATGAAGTCGTGCTTCAGGAAGGTGTGTTTTCCAGGCATGGATGTGAACGCATCATCCGTTATGCCTATGATCTGGCAAGGGAAAAGGGCAAGACCCTGACCAGTATCAGCAAGGGGAATGCACTGAATTATTCCATGGTTTTCTGGGACCAGATATTTAAGGAGGTGGGTGAGGATTATCCGGATGTAAAGACATTTTCCTATCTGGTAGACGCGGCCAGCATGTTCATGGTAAAGGACCCTGCACGGTTTGAGATAGTGGTCACCTCCAACCTGTTCGGGGATATCCTGACTGACCTGGGCGCTGCAATTGCCGGAGGCATGGGGCTGGCGGCAGGAGCAAACCTGAACCCGGAAAGGGAGTTCCCGTCCATGTTCGAGCCCATCCATGGCTCTGCGCCGGATATTGCGGGACAGGGAAAGGCCAATCCCTTAGCCACGGTCTGGTCGGCAAGCCAGATGCTGGATTTCTTTGGATACAGACAGTGGGGGGAAAAGCTGATTGATATCATTGAGGAAATCCTGAAGGAGAAAAAGGTGCTTACGCCTGACCTTGACGGCACGGCAACCACAAGTCAGGTGGGGGACGAAGTTATTTCAAAGCTGAGGCAGTAAAAGCAAAACGATTGTATGGAGGATGCATATGTGGAGAGACAAGAACTGGGGAGATTATAAGTTCCATTTGGTGATTTTGGTTTGCTGTATCCTGGCAGAGGCCGTTGGCCCTATCAAGATACCGGTTGGCGGGGTTACGGTTACACTTCTTCCGCTGCTTTATTCCATGATTTTTGTCCTGATTGTTTATATGATTAAGCCAATCCGGTTTGTAAAGGAAAAGCAGGCAGAAATCGGATCCGCGCTTCTGACATTGAGCGTGGCGTTCCTGATGGCAAAGCTGGGGATTACCAGCGGCGCATCCATCAAGGATGTAATCAGTGCAGGCCCTGTACTGATTCTCCAAAACCTGGGAAATGTGGGCACCCTGCTGGTCGCGCTTCCCATTGCCCTTCTGCTTGGGATGGGGCGTGAGGCAGTGGGCATGACCCATGCCATGAGCCGCGAGCCTAACGTGGCCCTGATTTCCGATATGTTTGGGGCTGATTCCGCTGAATTTAAGGGAGTCATGACATGTTACATTGTGGGAACTATTTTTGGAACCATTTTCATGAGTATCGTGCCGCCCATATTTGTCAGCCTTGGCATCTTTTCGCCGGAATCAGCAGCCATGGCAGTGGGGGCGGGCAGCGCGTCCATGATGACGGCGGGTCTGGCTGGTGTCATGGAGGCCGCGCCCGCAGCCAATCCGGATGTGCTGACTGCATTTGCCAGCATCAGCAATGTGATTTCATCATCGATTTCAGTGTATCTGGGACTGTTCATCACAGTGCCGCTGGGGAACGTTATCTATAAGGCCATGAAAAAAGGAAAATAGGGGGATTTCATATGGATAAGGAGAACAGAGTCAGTTTTGGGAGTGAGTTTTTTGACTGGGTCATGACATTTATTATCGTGGCAATCCTGTCAGTTGCCTGTAACATGGTTGGCTATGGAGGAATGCTTCTGGAATCCATACCGGGGATGCTTATCTTTGCTGCCATCAGCCTGGCCGGGCTCACGGTAAAGCATTTTATTCCTGGGAACCTTCCGGCGGTTGCTTACATAGCGCTGATCGGTATGCTGGTTGCAATGCCGTTTTCACCTATATCCGGGTTTGTCATCTACTGGGCCAATAAGGTGGCCCTGATGGCGGTAGTGACCCCGATCCTTGCATATGCAGGTGTAATCGTGGGCCGTGACTGGAGGGAGTTTGTGAAGATTGGCTGGAAGGGGATTCTTGTCTCGCTGCTGGTCATCCTGGGAACGTTCTTTGTATCGGGCGGCATGGCAGAAATAATGGGACGGATATTTGGTATGTGACGGATCCGGCAGGGATTGTGCGTCATGCAGAGGAAAGGAGAGGGGACATGGAGAATTTCCCATTGTTAGAAATAGAGGGGACACCCTATGAAATCGGATATAAGCACGGCGGGGTTTTTAAGGAAAAGATAGCAGGGACCATTCAATGCTACCGGGAAATGTTTAAGGATTATTCGGATTTGGAATGGGAGAGGGCAAAGGAACTTTCCACCCGGTTCGTGGATATCATTCATGAGTACAATCCGGATTATCTGGAGGAAATAAAAGGCGTTGCAGCCGGTTCCGGGTTTTCCTTTGAGGATATCCTTGCCCTTAACTGCCGGAGTGAACTGGTATTCGTGGGCAATGAGATGGATAAGGCAGACGGCGGATGTACGTCCATTGGAATCAGCAGTGATGCCGGGGCGGGCGGCGATGCCTTCCTGGCCCATAACTGGGACTGGAAGACCAGCCAGAGGGCGTCCATGGTCATGATGAAAATCAGGCAGAAGAACGGGAAACCGGATATCTTCATGGTGACTGAGGCAGGGATTATCGGCAAGACCGGCTTTAACAGCGCGGGAATCTGCCTGTACCTGAATGCCCTGTCCACCAACCAGGCGCCAAAGGGGCTGCCGCTCCACCTGGCCATGAGGGGAATCCTGGATTGCGGTTCGCTGGCAGAGGCCATTGGCGCCGCCACCAGGTTCCCGCTGGGGTGCTGTGCCAACTTTATGATTGGCCACAAAAACGGGGAGTGCGCTGATATTGAGATAGAGAACGGGGATTTTGATGTGTTATATCCAAGGGACGGAATCCTGGTCCACACCAACCATTTTGTCAGTCCCCGCCTTCCTATCCTGCCCAGGAAGGACACGTCCAAGCAGAAGTTCCCGGATACCTTTGTAAGGCTGGGAAGGGCGGATAAGCTTCTGAGGAAGAAAGGCAGGGATATCTCGGAAAAGGATATCATGGAAGTGCTCAGGGATCACGTGGAATATCCGTCCAGTATCTGCAGGCACGAGGATTTGGCTGCGCCAAAGGGGAAACGGATGGGGACCGTATTCTCCATGGTGGTGAACCTGACCCAGGGGAAGATTTATTTCTGTAAGGGGAATCCTTGTGAGCAGGGATATGAGGAGTATGGGATTTGAATTGGACGGTATGGAAATTTTGGTTAATTAAGATAGGTTGGTTAAAAAAGATATTTTGGTCCAATAAGATATTTTGGTTCAATAAGACAGACTGCGCTGCCCGTTCCCGGGCAGCCTTTTTTAAATCCGTATGAAGGAAAAACGGCAATAGAAGAAACCCTAAAATAAGAAATCTTGTAATAATTTGTGCATAATACACTATTTATGTCAAAAAATAACAAGAAATATAATAATACAGCTAAAAATTCGTATATAAGTAAATGCCCTGGTCTGCTAAAATTCTGTTATAACCATTTACAGATAAGAGGAGGATGTATGATGAGGAAAAATTTTGTAAAACGCACATCGGCCCTGGCGTTAGCTGCATTCATGGCAGCATCAGCAGCAGGCTGTTCATCGGGAGGCGGCAGCCGGACCGCGGCAGCGCCGGACACAACGGCCCAGGAAGCTGCATCCGGTGAGGAAGCCAAGGCAGATGGGGATAAGGGGGAAACAGAAAGTTCAGGGGAACCGGTTACCATCCGTCTGGTACACTATATGGGCGAGCAGGCCAAGAGGGACGCGCTGGATGCCATGCTGGCTGCATTTAACGAGGCCCATCCTGAAATCCATGTGGATGTGGAAGTGGTTGCATCCTCATCCTATATTGCAACCTATAAAAACTATATTGCTGCCGGGGAGGCGCCGGACATCATGTTCGGAAAACCACAGACCATGCAGGAGTTTGTGGACGGCGGATACTTCATGGACCTTAAGGATGAAGCGTGCATGACCAATGTGCTGCCCATGCTGGTGGATGAGTGTACGGTGAACGGCGGCGTATATGGTTTTCCCATTGATGCCCAGGTAAAGGCAACCTTTTACAATAAGAAAATGTTTGATGAGGCAGGGGTGGAGGTGCCCAAGACCAAGGACGACTTCTTCAAGGTATGTGATACGTTCATGGACAAGGGAATTTATCCCATGATCCATCCCTATAACTTCATACACGGCGTGTTCCATGAACTGGATTCCTTCTTTACCAGCATGGCGGCGGGCACGGGCAATGAAAATGTATGGATGGATTCCCAGAACGGCGTAAAGGATTTATCCGGCAACCCGGTGGTTGTGGAAGCCATGGAGATGTTCTCAAAGTTTGCCTCCTATAAGGATGCCGGGGATACGGCGGTTGACCAGACCCAGGGTATCCAGAACTTTGCGGCAGGCCAGAGGCCCATGTATATGAACGGCGGATGGCTGATGGGGGATGTGATTGCCGCTGCCCCGGACGGGGACTTCGGTATGTTCCCCACGCCATGGTCGGATGATCCGGAGCAAAACAAGCTTTGGATCGGCATTGATGACGTGTTTATTGTTTCCCAGCAGACCGAGCACAAGGACGAGGTCATGACACTTCTTAATTTCTTTGCCGGTGAGGAATGCTCCAAGACATGGATGGGCACTGCCAAGCTGATGACCAGCAACATCACGGTGCCAACCGATGATGCCGATGCATTCATCAAGGAAATAAAGACCTATATTGACAATGACATGATTGTGTCAAAGAGCCTGGTTCCGGATTATACCTCGGAGTACTCCACTGCATTCCGCACCAAGCTGCAGGAGTTTGTCACACTGGATGACAGCCAGAGGGATGTGACAAAGCTGCTTAAAGACATTGATGATGAGATAGGGTCCATCCGGCAATAGTTTTTCAACTTCATAAAAACCGGTGGATTGTCCATGACAAGGTGACATACCGGTACGGAAGGTCAGGGAGGTCCGGTTGCCGGGCCTCCCTGATGGACGGTGGACTCCCGGATTCCGGCCCCAAAGATGGGGGCAGGGGAGACGCCGGGAGTGCACATAGTGAAATGGAGGAGAGAATGAACCATAAAACGAAAAAAAGGTTTCAGGAATTTACATTCATATTGCCGGCCCTAATCATGTTTTCCATTTTTGTGGCCTATCCATTTTTACAGGGCTTTCCCATATCGTTTACAAAATGGGATGGCATGAGCCCGGATAAGACATTTGTGGGTATGAGTAATTATCTGAGGATCTTTAAGGATGCAAATGTAATCAATGCCACAAAGAATACCCTGGTATTTACAGCAGTGACCATGATAGGCTCCAATCTTCTGGGCCTTATGTTCGCCCTGATGATTTCCAGGGTATCAAAGCTTAATAATGTGCTCAGGACCTGCATCTTTGTACCCTACTGTCTCAGCCTGGTACTGTCGTCCTACATATGGAGATATGTGTACAGCGATGTATTTTATGATATATTCGGAGTGCCCAGCCCTCTGGGAAGCACCACCTGGGTCATGTTTGGCCTGGCCGTGATATCCGTGTGGAGGGATGCCGGTTACTGCATGGTGGTGTACATTGCGGCCATACAGGGCGTGTCTTCGGATTACTATGAGGCAGCTGATTTGGAAGGCGCCACACGCTGGCAGAAATTTAAAGATATAACATTTCCCATGATTGCCCCGGCAGTCACTACCAACTTTACCTTGCTCCTTGCCTGGGGCATGAAGGTGTTTGATTATCCCATGGCGGCAACGGCAGGCGGCCCGGGCCGGGCTTCGGAGACAGTGGCCATGCTGATTTATAATAATCTGTTTACCTATTTCCGGGCCGGCTACGGCCAGGCCATTGCAGTGGTGTTCACCATTGCCATATTTGCCGTGAGTACCATTGTGTCCAGGACTTTGAGGGCCAGGGAGGTGGAAATATAATGAAACAGACCGTAAAAGACAGACTGTTCCTGGTGTTTAAGCTGGCTGTTACCTTATTTGTGATTAGTCCGTTTTATATTGCAGTCATTTATTCGGTAAAGTCCAAGCCGGAGATGGTAAGCAACAGGCTGGCATTTCCCAAGATCATCCACTGGGACAATTTTACAAGGGCCGTTGAGACCTCGGGCTTCGGGCTGGCCATGAAAAACAGCCTTGTGACCACGGTGGCGGCCGTGCTGGCCATCACATTGATCTGCACCATGTCGGCGTATATGATTGCAAGAAAGAATAACCGGTTATACAATGCCATTTATTATATTTTTGTGGGAGCCATGATCATTCCCTTCCAGTCCATCATGACGCCTCTGTACATTGATATGACGAAATGGGGGCTGCTCAATACGCTTCATGGGTTCATCATGGCCAAGATAGGGTTCCAGATTGCATTTACAGTGCTGCTGGTGTCGGGATTTGTTAAGAGTATTCCCAGGGAACTGGAGGAGGCTGCGGCCATTGACGGGGCCGGCCTGTATTCCGTATTTTTCAGGATCGTGTTCCCGCTGATGAAACCCATCATCCTCACATCCGTGGTACTTAACACCCTGAATGTGTGGAATGATTTCCAGATGTCCCTGACCCTGCTTCAGAAGAAAGCGGTCCGCAATGTGCCCCTGACCCAGTATTTCTTTTTTGGCGAGAACAGTATTGAACTGGGGCTGGCATTTGCCTTGTTCATCCTGTCCATGATTCCTATCCTGATCCTGTACCTGAGCCTGCAGAAATATATCATCGGCGGCATTACTTCCGGGGCAGTGAAAGGATGAGCATACCTGTATAAAAGCCCCCGCACGCATTGACATGATTAAGGCCAGTTGTTATATTTGGGAAAAAAAGGAGCGGGACATGACAGGTGTTCCCGCGAAGGCGGAGGTACGGGGGATGGAACAGCCGGGGAACAGGATACATTTCAGGAAGACATTATATTGTAAAATGATTGTGGTCACCCTTTTGCTGGGTATCACGTTCTTCATTGCCCTTTTGTGGATTTATAAAGCCAGCTGCAGCCGGTTTGAGGAAGAGCTGACATACCACTCGGATACGCTGACAGGGCAGATCTGCCAGAACGTGGATATTACCTTAAAGGAGCTGGCGGAGAAGACAGTGCCGCTGACAGCCACCAATGAACGGTTCGGCTCTCTGCTCAGCGGGGTGAGGGAGGAGGATAAGGGAAAGGAAATCCCTTTCCAGCGCCTGAGGATCCGGAACCATCTGGAAGAAATGCTGAGCATGAATGATGACATCAACTGGATTGCGGTGATTGACAGGAGGAACGAGGTTTATATGGCCTACCGTGATTCCCGGCCTAAGGGCACTGTGCCGGGGAGCATCGAACTTCTTTCCCTATACATGGATAACAAGGAAAACCTTTCGGACAGGCCCGGCAACATTGTGTGGCTTACAAGCGCCAATGAGGATGGGATTGTGCTGATGCGCAGCCTTTTTGACACCAATACCATGAAGTTTTGCGGATACATTGTGGCGGAGGTGAAAAACAAATCCCTGAAAGCCATATTTGAGCACATTGACAGCAGCAAAGTGGGAAGCTTTACCCTCTATGACAGGAATGGGGTTCCCATATATTCCACGGATTCCTCCTATGGGCAGGGAACCCGATCAGGGAATGAACCATGCAGTGAAGGGCAGCCCTCCCGGGGACACCGGCGCGGTTCTCTTTACGCTGAATACCCCATTAACAGGGGGAAGCTTAAGATTGCCCATGTCATAGACATGGCGGAAAAGAATAAACGGTTCTCAGACCTTTTATATCTTATATCGGGAATCGGGTTGCTTGTGTTCCTGGTAATCATCATTTCCCTGTGGCTGATGTTCGGGAACATGGCAAAAAACCTGAAAATACTCCTGGAAAACATACACCGGGTATCCAAGGGCGACTTTGACCTGGAACCCACATTGTTCCGCAAAGGGGATGAGATGGATGTGCTTGCATTCAATATCCAGGAAATGTCAGGCAGGATTAAGGCATTGATGGACCAGGTCGTGCGCGATAAGGAGATACAGCAGCAGAACCAGTACCAGCTGCTGGAATTCCGCTATCATGAACTCCAGTCCCAGGTCAACCCCCATTTCCTGTTTAATATCCTTCAGTCCATTAACGGGATTGCGCAGATTAACGGGGACAGTCAGGTCAGCAGGCTGATATGCATGCTGTCCAAGTTCTTCCGGGGAAACCTGGAGAGGAGGAATGTTTCCTGCCAGCTCAGGGAAGAACTGGAATATTCCCAAAACTATCTGGAGCTGTATAAGGATATATACCCTGACAGGCTGAATATTGAATGGAATGTGGATGAACGCTTCCTGGATGTGGGGATACCTACCTACATATTGCAGCCCATTGTTGAAAACTCCCTGGTCCATGGCATGGAACCCATGATTGGGACCTGTACCATCCGGATCCGGGTCCGGGAGCAAGGAGGCTGCCTGGTCATCTCTGTATGGGATGACGGCGGGGGAATCGCACCTGAAAAGCTGAAACAGCTGATGGACGGAATGGGTGAGTCCAGACATATAGGGATACGGAATGTGCAGGACCGCATCCAGATGCTTTATGGAAAAGAATATGGGCTTTCCATCCGGTCGGAACACCACGAATATACGGAAGTCAGGCTTACGCTGCCGCTGAAGTGCGGATCATGACCGGGTTTTGCCGGCAGCACATCCTGAGGCAGGAAAGGGAGGGATGAAGAATGTATTCAGTGGTAATCATAGACGACAATAAGATAGCAGTGGAGGCAATTTCCAAATCCACGGACTGGGAAAAATGCGGCTGCCGCGTGGCCGGTACCGCATACGACGGGATTGCCGGACTGGAGCTGATCCACGATGCGGCGCCGGATATTGTGATAATTGATATACAGATGCCTGGCTTTAACGGGCTGGATGTGATAAAGAAAATAAAGGGCGCCAGGAAGGATGTCCAGTTCATCATCATTTCCGGTTACAGCCAGTTTGAATATGCCCAGCAGGCCATACGTTACGGGGTATGCGATTACCTTTTAAAGCCCATTATGACGGAAGAGATGGAACAGGCGCTTATACATGTGGCAGACACCCTGCGCAAAAAAGAGGCGGAGTCCATGCCCGCCCGGATGGACAGCCTGGAGGCCCGGCTTTACGCAATCCGCTCCGGCCTGCCGGGTTACTCATCCATGGTATCCCGGGCAATCAGCTATGTGGACCGGAATATCCACCGCAATATCTCGCTTAGTGATGTGTGCGACGAGCTGCTGGTTTCCATGTCACACTTCAGTAAATGTTTCAAAAAGGAGACAGGAGCAGGTTTTTCCTCCTATGTCACCATGTTGAAAATGGAAAATGCCCGTATCCTGTTAAGGAACCCCAAGAACAGGGTCAATGAAGTGGCCCGCATGCTTGGGTACAGTGATTACGCGTATTTTTTCCAGGTTTTTAAAAAGCAGTTTGGCTACGCGCCCAGCGATATAAAATTCAATGTAAAAAAGGAGGCCAGGAACAATGATTCAGATGCCGGAGAATAAAAGGAATGTGCCGCCGGTCCTCACCTGTCTGGACGGTACGGATGTGAGTGACAGCAGGATATGGTATGAAAAACGCAGGCCGGAAATCCTGGAACTGTTCCGGAGTCAGGAGTATGGACGTCTGCCTGACATGAAGGATGTGGAAATAAAAATCCGGGTGGCGGATTCCAGGCAGGGAATGGAGATTATGGAGGGCCGGGCCCTGCGCCGGACAGTGGAAGTGGAGGCCATCCGGGGAGGAAACCATTTCAGTTTTAACTTTGTCGTGTTCATCCCGGTGGGACAAAGCCGGCCGGTACCGGCATTCATAACAATCTGCAACCGGGGAATCAGGGACAGCGATCCTGCCAGGCATTTCCTCAGCCCGTTCTATCCGGCTGAGACAATCATATCCAGAGGATATGCCTGCGCGGCCTTCCGTACCCAGGAGGTTGCACCGGATTACGACGAGGGATTTAGCACCTGTTTCCACAAGTTGTTCCCGGAATACAGGGAGGACCGGCCTGGCGATGCCTGGGGCGCCATAACCGTGTGGGCCTGGGCTGCCAGCCGGATTATGGATTATTTTGAAACAGACCCTTTGATTGATGAGAAGAGGGTGGCCGTGGTGGGGCACTCCAGGGGCGGGAAGACAGCCCTGTGGTGTACGGCGGTGGACCAGCGTTTTGCCATGGCTGTGAGCAGCTGCGCAGGAAACAGCGGGGACGCCATTGCACGGGGGTCCAGGGGAGAGCGGATAAAGGACATTGTTAACCGGTTCCCCTATTGGTTCTGTCCTAATTATCAGAAATATAAGGACAATGAGGAAGCGCTTCCTTTTGACCAGCACATGCTGCTGGCCCTCATTGCCCCCAGGCTGGTATATACCACCTCCAAAACATTTGACAGCTGGGCGGATCCGGAAGGCCAGTTTGAATCCTGTGTACAGGCAGACCCGGTCTACCGGCTTCTTGGTGTGACAGGGATGGCCTGGCGGGAAAAGCCCATGCCGGAGCATCCGCTGCATGAAGGCAGGATTGGGCACCACCATAAGACCGGGAACCATGATATGGATGAGTATGACTGGAATTGTTTCATGGATTTTGCGGACCGGCATATGAAGTGAGGAAGGATTCCTATAATACCGTAAAGTTTCCTCCCTGATGGTACGATAATATAAGTAACAGAAAAAGAAATTTACTATCGGCCAAGAGGGAGGATACAGGATGAGGATTCAATTTAGTGCGGGACAGCCCCGCAATACGGTCATCAATGCTGCAAGGGTCAATGCATCTTTTGCAAAAAGGGGGGCTGCCGGCAGCCGGGAAAGCCAGGGGAACAGGGCCAGGAAGGACCGTCTGACGCTTTCGCCCCAGGGGAAGCTGATGAGCATGATAGACAACCTGACAAAGCAGAAACAGTCCATCATGGACCGGAAAAACAGCCTGATTGAGGACACGCTTAAAAACGGCGGCAAGGTGGAGGATATTAAGGACCAGCTGAAAAACTACGGCAGGCAGCTGGCTGATATTGATAAGCAGATTGCAGGACTCTATGCCCAGCAGGCCAAAGAGGCCGCTGGCCAGGACGATAAGAAAAAGTCAGGCAGGTCCCATACCGCCAGGACGGAAGAACAGGCTGAGACAGAATATCTGAGCAACCTGGCCAATCTGTCTGAGGGCATTAAACATGCGCAGACGGTTTCTTCGGTGAAAGACCGTGTGGAAGGAGAGATTCATGTCAGGGAAGCCGAGCTTGGCATGGGGGAACTTCATGTGGATGTGCTGTCAAGCAAAGGGGAGGGCGTTACGGTCAAGGACATGATTGATAATGAAATGGGCGCCCTGGAACGAAAGGAAAGGGAACTTGCCGGCTTAAGGGACCAGGCGGACCAGCTGGCCGAAAGCCAGGGTAAGGAACTGAAGGACTCTGTGGAAGAACTGAAGGAGAGCAAGGAGAGCGCCGGCCATGCAGACGAGGAGGAACAGGCCAAGGGGGCGCTGCCGGAAGGACAGGAATAGGGACACCCATAAAGGGGCTGATGCAAAAAGACTGGCGGGCCGGAGGAAAAAACCGGAGGATGCCTGTCTTTTTGCGCCAGTCCTTATTTACTGTAATATCCAATCCCCATCATGGATTGCAGTCTCTGTGCAGAGAAGACTGCAGTCTTTGTCCCGGGAAGACCGCAGTCCCTGTCCCGGGAAGACTACAGTCCCTGTCCCAGGAAGGCCGCAGTCCCTGTCCCGGGAAGACCGCAGTCCCTGTCCCGGGAACTGTCTCAGCCCTGTCCAAGCCCGGCCCGGTACAGTTCCCAGGCAATCCGCGCGCTTTCCTCCAGCTCTTCCAGACAATAGAAAGCGTCCATGACGGATCTGCCCGGTACCACCGGCCCGTGGTTTTTGAGCAGGTATCCGTTGCTGTCACCGACCCGTTCCCTGAATGCTGAGAAAAGGGCTTCGGAGCCAGGCTTTTTATAGGGAATCAGGCCCACGGTCCCCAGCTTCATTTTCAGATAAGGTGTGTGGTCCGGTATGCAGTCAGACACTGACCGGGCAGGGACAAAACTCCAGAGTACGGAGTAGGTGCTGTGGGTGTGGATGACCGCCCCTATATCTGCGGATTTTCCATAGAGCGCCAGGTGAAGGGGCCACTCCTTGCTGGGCTTTTGGTCCCATACAGGTGTGCCGTCCATCCTGACTGCAGCGAAATCTTCCCTGCACATGGTGCCGAAACAGGAACCGCTGGCGCTGATATAAACCAGGTCATTGTGCCTGAAACTCATATTTGCGGAAGAACCAGCGGTCTTTCCGCGTTCAAACAGGCTGTGGGCAGCCCATACGGCTGCTTCCAGTTTTTCTATTAATAGTAAGTCTTCCATGTTTCCTCCTTTTGGTTATTGACCCGCCCCATGGGACGGGGTGTTTGGTTTTGCTGTCATTGCCAGGGCGCGTCCAAAGAAATCCTCCTGCCCAAAGTTACCGCTCTTAAGGATTAGGCGGATATCCGGTCTTTCCGCCGGTACCATGATCGGTACCCCGGGAGCCACGCTTCCACCCATCCAGTAGGAGGAAAAGCCCAGGCCTTTGGTAACTGCCCCGGAGGTCTCTCCACCTGCGGATATGATCCTGGTATATCCGGCCTTTACTGCGCGGACAGCCAGCCCGGCGGCAGCGCCTTCCAGTGCGGCAGCCACCTTTTCCGCCCCCAGCTTCTGGTATTCCCTTACTTTTTCCGGGGTGTCGGAACTGTATACAAGGACGGCGGCGGTTCCGCCTGCGTGCTCCTCCACAAACCTCCATGCGTCATCAAGGGTCTGCCTGCCCTCCAGCATTTCCTTTGGGTTCAGCTGGTAGCAGGGGCCGCCCTGGCCCTGGTACCATGCAATCTGTAAAAGGGTGGCCTTGGAACAGCTGCCTGCCAGGAGCAGGGCCATTCCAGCAGTGGCGTTATCCGGAATCCTTCCCTGGAAGGAAAGCTTTTCTGTCCATTGTCTGGCCAAGGGCTCCAAAAGGCCGCTGCCCCCTGTAAGAAGGGGGAGATGACCGAACATGGATGCGATTCTTTCCCCGTCCTCCTGGCTCCTGTAATCCGGGATGATATAAAATGGTCCCCCGGACAATCTGTCCCCGGTTTTGCCGGAGTCAACCCCTGCTGCGAAATCATCCAGTTCCCGCGCCCCCATGCAGCGGCAGGAATAACGGCTTTGTGGTTCCATCAGCTTATCAATCCGGCTGTCCCACATGGGGGTGAGCGGATGGTTCTTCATGTGGCTGTGGTGGAGGGGAATGCCGTCCACCATAAGCCGCCCGTCCTCCACTGTCCGGCCATTGACCGGAAGGGCGGGACAAAGGATGGTGTAATGTGCCTTCATAAAATCCATCAGGGCGTCTGCCACTGGCCCGATATTGCCTGTGGGGGTGGAATCAAAGGTGGAGCAATATTTAAAATAAATCTGTTTCACTCCCTGGCTGATCAGGAACCGGGCCGCCGCAAGGCTGTCGGCCACGGCCCGGGCCGTTTCCTGGGTCCTGGATTTCAGTGCGATTACCACGGCCTGGGCCTCTTCCTCCTGTCTGCCTGTTTCATTGTCCTGTGCCTGTATATCCGGAATGCCGTTATAAAGCCGTACACTCATCCCTCCCTTTACCAGGAACGAAGCCGCATCGCTGGCTCCGGTAAAATCATCGGCAATGCATCCTAAAACCGCCATCTGTAGTCCTCCTTCTGACCTGTCTTTCTGAAATATGATACGGTACTTCCCTGTTATTATATAGCAAATTCCATGCCAGGCACAGCGGATTGGAAAAATACGTGTCTTTGTCTTGTCGGAGCTGGAATCCGATGGTTTTTTGGTTGACTTTAAATCCTGGGTTGTTATATAATCAGGCAAATGCAACATCGATGCAACACTTTTGATAAACCCATGGTGGAGGTAATATATGATTCGTCTTCTGTTTATTGTCCCGTATCCTGAATTAAGAGAAAAGGTAGAGCATGTCATATCCCATCACCCGGAGAAAAAGCGGCTTAACGCAGACATCCGGGTAATGACGGTGGAGGATACGCCCGACTTCCCGGCAGATGAGTATGATGCCATCATAGCCAGGGGATATACGGCCCAGAAGACAGTGGCCAAATACAAGCAGGTCCCCACCATCGGACTGTCCATATCCGGGTATGACATGGTAAGGGCCATCTCTGAGTGCTGCGAGATGTACCATCCAAAAAAGGTAGCTGTCCTTGGTTTCGGCGGTCAGATGTATGAAGTGAAGAACATATGCCGTTTTTTTAAAATCGATGTGGAGGTCCATGCGCCGGTCCGCCATGAGGAACTGCCGGCAAAGCTTGACCAGGCCATTGCCGCTGGCTGTGATGCGCTGATTGGGGGATATTCCGCCAATATCGTGGCGCGCCAGAAGGATTTCCCGGCCGTGGTGATACGGACCGGCGAGGACACGGTGCTCCAGGCAGTGGATGAGGCAATCCATACCGTGGACCAGATACGCCACCAGAGGATTATTTCCCAGATGTATAAAACCATCATTTATTCCTCCAAGGACGGCCTGCTCTATGTGGATGCAGCCGGGGTCATCCAGGTCCGCAACCGGGTCATCCGGCAGATGAACGGGGATATCAGCCTGATGGACCGCCCGTTAAAGCAGGCCCTTCCCTACCTGTATAAAATGTTCCGTTGTGTGATTACCAGCGGGCAGGAGGAGAGCGGCAGGATCCTTACCATTCCCGGAACCAGGGTCACGGTGTCTGTCAGCTGCACCCCGGTCATTGCCAACAAAGAAATTTCAGGGGTGGTGTTCTTCCTGTCCGACATCACAATGATCCAGAACCTGGAAAGCCAGATACGCCGCAAGCTCAGCGAGCGGGGATTCCAGGCAAAATATACGTTTCAGGATATCATCCACCAGAGCCGGGTCATTGACCAGACCATAGAGACGGCCAGGCGGTATGCTGCATCGGATTCCAATGTGATCATTGTGGGGGAAACAGGGACCGGCAAGGAACTGTTTGCCCAGAGCATACATAACAGCAGCAGCCGGAAAAATGGGCCGTTTGTGGCCATTAACTGTGCCGCCCTTCCGGAAAACCTTCTGGAGAGCGAATTGTTCGGTTATGTGGAAGGCGCCTTTACCGGAACCAGCAAAGGCGGGAAGATGGGGCTTTTTGAGCAGGCCCATGGCGGGACCCTGTTTCTGGATGAGGTGGGCGAGATATCCACTTCCATCCAGAGCAAGCTCCTGCGTGTGCTTCAGGAGCGCCAGGTGCGCAGGATTGGCGACAATAAGGTGATTGACGTGAATGTGCGCATTATTTCCGCAACCAATAAGAGTATATCAAAGCTCTCTGACCAGGGAATGTTCCGCCGGGACCTGGTGTACCGTCTGGATGTGCTGCGTCTGTTCCTGCCGCCTTTAAGGGAGCGGGAAAATGATGTGGAACTCCTGTTCCTCCATCTTCTGCAGGCCCAGTGCCGGGAGACCAGGACGCCTTTGCCGCGGTTGGAGCCGGGCGCCCTTTCCCTTCTTCATCAATATCCATTCATTGGTAATATCCGGGAGCTGAAGAATATGGTAGAGCGGGCCGGTGTGCTGAAAACCGGGGACATCATTACGAAGAAAAACCTTCAGGATGCCCTTTATCCTCCGGATCTGGATATGGCTGCGGAGTCAGGTGCAGCCTTCATGGCGGCTGCCGGGGAAGGGACGCCGGACATGGGGCCTGTAAGCGAACCGGAAAAGCTGCGGCAGGCCCTGGAACAGTGCAATGGCAACCGCACCAGGGCGGCCAGGCTTCTTGGCATGGACCGGTCAACCTTATGGAGGAAAATGCAGAAATACCAGATGTAACTGTATAGGACAGCTTTTAAACAGCCGCGGTACATGGTCTCAAAGAGGGTCTCAAAGAGGGCGGATAGGGCTAAAGTGGGAAAAGTGATGTATGGTGTTGCAATATTTTGATAAATGTTGCATTCACTGCATCACTTTTCCCATTCTGCCTCTTCGGGCCATTGGGTTTGCACAAACAGGGAATTCTTTTTTTCCTAATTTTATATAATGTTTATAATTCCGTAGAAAAAAGTTGGCATGAAGTTTGCTCTATAAACTGGCATCAAAACTTACCGACCGGTTTCGGTCAATCAGTTATGTCAGGATTATCTGATTATAAGAAATCCGACGGTAAAATACAAATTTGGGAGGGTTGGTTTTATGTCAACATCATATGTACTTATTGTTTTTGCACTTGTAATCCTGTTAATGATTTTCCTCATCTCCAAATGCAAGGTCAATGCGGCAATGGGAATTCTGATTGCTGCCCTGATACTGGCAATTGCACTGGGAACCCCATGGGCTGAGATTGAGGGAACCATAAACAGCGGCTTCTCCGGAACCATCAAAAGCGTGGCAATCGTCATCTTCCTTGGATGCACCATGGGCACTGTCCTGGAGAAAACAGGCGCGGCTGTGCGTATTACTAAATGGGCCATTAAGCTGGTTGGCGAGAAGAACATGATCTGGGCCATTGCCCTCAGTTCCTTTATCCTGGGCATACCGATTTTTGCCGATACCGTGGTCATCCTGTTAATCCCCATCGTATCACTGTTGGCAGTGCAGACCAAGAAATCCATGATGAGCTACGGCGCGGCCCTTTATCTGGGCGCCCTGGTAACCGCTTCCCTGGTACCTCCCACACCCGGTCCTGTATCTGCTGCCGCCCTGTTAAACGTACCTCTGGGCCAGGCCATCCTGTGGGGGCTCATTGTCGCAATCCCAAGCGTCATCGGCGCCACCATCTATTGCATGACGTTAAAGACACCAGTGCTTCCAAAGGAGGAATTCTTAAAGGCGGCAGAGGAGACTGAAAACATGGAACTTCCGTCCCTGTCAAAGTCCCTGCTTCCCATCCTGTTCCCCCTGTTCTTAATCCTGGCTAACACCGTTGCATCTGTCATGGTGCCGGAGACGCCGGTGGCAAACTTCTTTGCTTTCATCGGCAGCCCGCTGGCAGCCCTGTTTACAGGATGTATCCTTTCCCTGCTTCTCACAGGCAAGGAATGGAAGAGCAAAAAAGTATTAAACGACTGGGTAAATGAAGGAATCGTTGCAGCTGCAATGCCAATTGTTGTTACCGGTATGGGCGGCGCCTTGGCAACCTTTGTAAAGAACGCAGGCGTTGCTGAGAAGATTGCGGACATCATCGTGCAGTCCTCCTTCCCGGCCATCCTGATTCCCATCATCATCGCGGCCATCATCCATGTGGTAACCGGCTCCAATGCCCTTGGGGTCATGACGGCGGCAGCGCTGGTAGAGCCAATGCTGGCAACCCTGGGCATTTCCCCAATCGCAGCCTTCCTGGCCTGTGGAACAGGCGCCCTGATGTTCAAGCATGCCAATTCCTCCGGATTCTGGGTAACCGTGTCCATGTCCAATATGGACGTGAACCAGGGTATCCGCGCGGTTGGCGGCGCGTCCACGGTGGCTGGGTTCATCGGCGCCATTTTTACCTGCATCCTGTTTGCACTGCATGTGATTTAACCCTTCACCGGTATTGGCGCAGGGATGTACCAGGCGTGATGCCGGATAGTACAGAAACAAGAAAGGAAACTGATAAATGGAAAAATTTGTAACACGGGCAGCGCGCCTGAACAAAGCATATGACATCGAGTTAATTGAACGTGAATTGGAATGCGGGGAGGATGACATCATTGTCAGGAATCATATGATGGGAATCTGCGGATCGGACAAAAGCTTTTACAGGGGGTCCATGCCGCCCCAGACAGCGGAGTTCCGCCAGCCGCCTGAATTCCCATTCCTCCTTGGGCATGAGAGCGGGGGAACGGTTGTTGCGGTGGGAGACCGTGTCAGCGACTATAAAGTGGGCGACAAGGTAATGGCATTCGGCTGGAACAATAACTTTGCCGATTACTTCAAATCCAAGGCATTTCAGCTCCAGCCGGTTCCGGACGGCCTGGATATGGATATAGCCGCCCTGGGCGAGCCCACGGCCTGCGCCATGTATTCCGGACTCAATACCGGCGTGCAGCTGGGGGATACGGTGGTCATCATGGGCGGTGGTTATGCCGGACAGATCATTGCCCAGTGCTCCAAATTAAAGGGCGCCTATCAGGTAATCGTGGTGGATGTGCTGGAGGGCAAGCTGGACCTGGCGAAATCCCTGGGAGCAGACGTGGTGGTCAACTCCAGGGAAGAGGACCCGGTTGCAAAGGTAAAGGCGCTGACCGGAGGACGCGGTGCGGACGTGGTGGTGGAGGCTGCCGGAACAGCGGAATCCTTTAACGCGGCCAGCGCAATGATACGCCACAACGGCAAATTTGTGTTTTACAGCTGGGTAACCACGCCGGTAACCCTGAATATCAGCCGCTGGCATGATGACGGCCTGGAATTTGTAAATACCTGCCTGGTACACCACACATGGCAGCAGCGCTATGTCTGGGTTCCCGACACCCTGCGCCCGATCATCCAGGGAACGGTCAGGATCAAGCCGTTAATAACCAATGAGTTTAAGCTGGCTGACATAAAGGCCGGTTTTGACCTGGCGGACAAGGACGATGCCGCAATCAAGATTGTATTCCGGCCATGAACCCGCGGCAGGACAATCAGATGAACCAGACAGATCAATCCAACAGATCAATCAAGCATATGAATCAATGAAGGGGAGTATTAAACATATGGATTATACGAATTTAATAAATGACAACAGCGGAAAAATATCAAAAGTGGGAATCATCGGCGCGACCCGCGGTTACGGCTATACCCTGCTTGCCCAGATTCCCAAGGTAAAGCACATGCAGCTGCGGGTCATCAGCTCCAGGCACACGGACGAGTGCCTGGATGTGCTGAAGGAAATCGGATACGATGAAAAACACATTGTGGTCTGCCAGGATAAGGAGCAGATTGACCGCGCGCCGGAGGACGCGGTCCTGATTGTCAGCGATTACCGGCTGGTGGTGGAATGCGGGGTTACGGCCCTTGTGGAGTGCACCGGCAATACGGCCGTAAGTTCTGACGCAGCCCTTTTGGCCCTTGGCAGGGGAATTAACGTCTACATGGTTTCCAAGGAAACGGACAGTGTGTGCGGCCCGCTGTTGAACCAGGTGGCGGCTGAGAACGGGGCGGTATATTCCCTGGTGAACGGAGACCAGCCAAGGAACCTGTTAGACCTCTATTCATGGGCAAGGCTTCTGGGCCTTGATGTGGTGTGTGCGGGAAAGGCCAGCGAGTACGACTTTGTCTGGGACAGGGAGACAGGGGAATTTACCCTGACAGACGGCAGCCAGACAACCCAGCCCTTGCCTGAAATGATGGACCATTGGTATTACAAAGGCGTAAAGACGCTGGAGGCGCGCCGTAAGATGCTGGAAAAATATACCGGCGTCATATCCGCCGACCTGTGCGAGATGAACCTTGTTTCCAACATAACCGGATTCGTGCCTTCCTCGCCGTTCTTAAGCTATCCCATTGCCAAGACCAGCGAACTTGCGGACATTTTTATTCCGGAGGAAGACGGCGGTATCTTAAAGAAAACAGGCGTGGTGGACGTGTTCTACAATCTGCGCGGAACAGATGAGGCTTCTTTCTGCGGCGGTGAATTCATCATTGTCAGGTGTGAAAATGAAAAGATGTGGGATATCCTAAAGGGCAAAGGCCATGTGATGAGCAAAAACGGCAAGTACTGCTGCATCTATTACCCATACCACTATATGGGCCTTGAAACCCCGGTATCCATCCTGTTAGGGGACTTAATGGGAATCGGCACACACCCGGAATGCCGTCAGGTATCGGTCCTGGCCGGTGTGGCGGAGAGGAATCTGTCAAAAGGCACTGAGCTTAAGGTGCAGGGCCACCATCATTCCATAGACGGACTGATTCCTGAGCTTCTTGAGAGCAGGTCTGTCGGGCACCTGGCGCCGTTCTATCTGCTAAACGGCACAACCCTGCTTCGGGATGTGAAAAAGGGAGACCCTGTCACGCTGGAAGACGTGGAACTGACCCATCTGGAAACATATAAGCTGTACGCCAAGGGATTGGAAATCTGATCGGCACGGCATCGGATATGATAAAATAAAACAACATAACCTAAGGGCGCCCCTAAATGCAGACAGGACCATTGCTGCGCGGAGGCGCCCTGTCTTTGTACAGGCGCCGGCTATTCACGCCATACCGGCAAAGGCCGTGTTCCAGAACAGCTCCATTGCCCTGGTGACCGGGCGTTCCTTATGCCTGGCAAGGACCACGGGAAGTGGGATTTTTGGCGTCAGCGGAATGACTGCAATGTGTTCCGGTTTGAATATGCGCACGCTGTTCCCTGCCAGCAGGCTGATCCCCTCGCCGATGAGCACTGCGCTCAGTATGGACTCAACCCGTGCGGTGCGCAGAATCCTGGGGGAAAAACCGGCCTCACGGCACCGGATTACACACAGGTTATAGATGGAGGTGTAAGGATTCATGAATATAAAATCCTCATCCTTCAGTTCCTCCAGGCAAAGACTGCTTCTAAAAGCCAGGGGGTGGCTGGAATCCAGCACGGCAGCCAGCTGGTCGCCGGCAATGAGCTGTGTCTGGCAGTTGGCCCCGTAAAACATAGCCTCCCGGCCGATTACCAGGTCATAAATCCCCTTTTCAAACCCCTCCATCAGTTCCAGCTCCTCCACCTCATGCAGGGACAGGCGTATGCCGGGATGGGCTGCCTGGAAGTCCCGGAATCCAGGCGTGAGCTGGTATTGGGTTAGGATGGGCAGCGTGCCCACGGACAGTGTCAGCTGTGACTCTGTCCGGAACCGGTCCAGCCGGTTCCTGGACTGGGAGTACTGTTTCAGCAGAATAAGGGCGTCCTGGTAAAAAATGTTCCCGGCCTCTGTCAGTCCGGCCTTGCGCCTGCTTCTGTCCCAAAGCATGACCCCCAGCTCCTGTTCCAGTTTCATGATTTGTTTGGAAAGGGAGGACTGGGAGATATAAAGGGAATGGGCTGCATCTAAAAAGGTCTTTTCCTCCACGGATGCAATAAAGCATTGTAATTGTTCAAATGTCATGGCCTGCCTCCAATAATTCCATTATGGAAACAATTATACCACAACTTGAATTGATTCCATAGGTGAAAGAATATAAACTGGACATAGAAGTTTTATATGGAAAAATGAAGAAGAGGAGGTATATCAGGTGGGACAAAAGGTAAATGACCTGCGTTCTGCCCTGGAGCTTTTAAAATCAATGCCAGGCCAGTACGCAGAGACAGAGGTGGAGGTGGACCCCAGGGCGGAGCTTTCCGGCGTATACCGTTACATCGGCGCGGGAGGTACGGTCATGCGCCCCACAAAGGAAGGACCTGCCATGGTATTTAACAGGATAAAAGGACACCCGGGCGCAAAGGTGGCAATCGGTCTCCTTTCAAGCAGGACCCGTGTGGCCGCCCTTTTTGGCTGCCGGACTGAGGAACTGGGGAAAAAGCTGTGGGAATGTGCGTCACACCCCCTTAATCCGGTTGTGTCAGAGGAAAAGGCAGCCTGTCAGGAAGTGGTGCATCTGGCAGAAGAACCGGGATTCGATTTGGCCAGGCTGGTGCCCGCGCCCACCAATACGCCGGATGACGCGGGGCCATATATCACCCTGGGAATGTGTTATGCCAGCCATCCCGACACAGGGGCCAGTGATGTGACCATCCACCGCCTCTGCATACAGGGAAAGGATGAATTGTCCATTTTCTTTACCCCGGGGGCGCGGCATATAGGCGCCATGGCGGAACGGGCGGAAGAACTGGGACAGACCCTGCCCATATCCATCAGCATTGGCGTGGACCCTGCCATTGAAATCGGTTCCTGCTTTGAGCCGCCCACAACCCCCCTTGGGTACGATGAACTGTCCATTGCAGGCGCGCTCAGGGGAGAGCCGGTGAAGCTGTGCAGATGCCTTACGGTTGCGGAGAGGGCCATTGCCAATGCGGAGTATGTGATTGAAGGGGAAGTGGTTCCGGGCGCGCGGGTCCAGGAGGACAAGAACAGCCATACGGGATTCGCCATGCCGGAATTTCCGGGCTATACAGGACCTGCCAGCAGCCAGTGCCGGCTCATCCGGGTAAAGGCAGTGACCCACAGGAAAAATCCCATCATGCAGACCTGTATCGGTCCCAGCGAGGAACATGTGTCCATGGCCGGAATCCCCACAGAGGCCAGCATCTACGGCATGGTGGAAAAGGCCATGCCAGGTCGGCTTAAGAATGTATACTGTCCATCGGCAGGAGGGGGAAAATACATGGCGGTGCTGCAGTTCCAAAAAAAGACGGAAAGCGATGAGGGGCGGCAGCGCCAGGCGGCCCTGCTTGCATTTTCAGCATTCAGCGAGTTAAAGCATGTGTTCCTGGTGGATGAGGATGTGGATTGTTTTGACATGAGCGATGTACTGTGGGCCATGAATACCAGGTTCCAGGGAGATGCGGATATCATTACGATTCCCGGCGTGCGCTGCCATCCCTTGGACCCGTCCAATACCCCGGAGTGTTCGCCGGGCATCCGTGGGAAGGGCATTGCATGCAAGACAATCTTTGACTGTACCGTGCCCTATGACCAGAAGAAGCGGTTTGTCAGGGCGCGTTTCATGGAGGTGGATCCGGAAAAATGGCTGACAGGATTGTCATAGGAATCAGCGGCGCCTCGGGCGCGCCCATTGCGGCCGCCCTTTTAAAGGCGCTTAAAAAAGAGCGGGTGCAGACCCACCTGGTCATCTCAAAAGGCGGGGCCATGACCATTGAACAGGAAACCGGGATGTCCGCGGCACAAATCGGGCAGCTGGCAGATGTGGTCTATGACAACCAGGACCTGGGCGCGGCCCTGGCCAGCGGAAGCTTTAAGACCCTGGGCATGGCCGTGGTCCCGTGCAGCATGAAGACCCTGGCGGGAATTCACAGCGGATATAGTGATAACCTGCTCCTCAGGGCAGCGGATGTGACCTTGAAGGAGCGGCGCAGGCTGGTGCTGGTGGCCAGGGAATGCCCGCTGAGCCCGGTTCATCTGCGCAACATGTACGAATTGTCCCAGATGGGCGCGGTCATCCTTCCGCCGGTCCTCAGCTATTATCATAAGCCGGAAACACTGGAGGAGATGACCGGCCATGTGGTGGGAAGGATAATGGACCAGCTGGGCATGGAATATGAAGGCTTCAGGCGTTGGGGAGGCTGACGGATATGGAAAAGGACCGTATGGATAAGGACCGTATGGAAAAGCCGCCCTGCCCTGCCATGATAGAAAGATGGATTGATGAGCCGGAGGTCTCCGGCTGCATCAGGGCATATATGTTCCGTCTGGACGAGGGGGCCGGCGTCCTGATCATAGGAGGCTCAAGGACCCATGTGGGCGCTTTCAGCCGGACCGGGCCGGGACAGGACACAATGACTGTCCAGTTTCCGGGACACAAAGACGGGGTAATCAGCAGCCAGTGGTCAGAAACCCTTTGCCGTATCCTTGGGGAGCCGGTCAGCGTGGAGTGCGGGATTCATTTTGACAGCCTGTCCGGCAATGGCATCGGGCTGGTTGTGCGGATCTGCGGGGAGATGCTGGAGGAAGCCTGCCATTTTTTCAAAACATATGAATCCCATGGGACATCCGTGGTATAATACCAAAAGAACCCGCAGATGGAAAACGCAATTCGAGGCACGGCCAAAAGCGCAGGGAATAACTGACAGGAGGGGTGATTGTGAGATATTTTTTAGTAGAAGGAATCATCCGGGCAGCGGAAAACATGGATGACGCCATCATGAAACAGCACATGGCCTATACACAGAAAGCCATGGACCAGGGAAGCATCTTGATTTCCGGATTAAAGGCAGATATGGGCGGAGGTGTTTTTATTATAAGGACAGGGACCGCTGACCAGCTGGAAGAGTATCTTGACCATGAACCATTTAAACTGCATGGCATCCAGGACTACAGATGGGTGGAGTTTACCCCCCACTATGTAAATCCGTCCGCCGGGACCTGGATGGAATAAAAGGAAGAAAATAAAAACACACCCAAGTCCTCTCCGTCATATCCTATATCATAGGATGTGGGATTCGGAGGGGACCTTTATGCATTATGGACTGGCATTGTCAGGGGGCGGGACCAGGGGGGCTGCCCATGTGGGTGTACTGAAGGCGCTGGAGGAAGCGCGGCTCCTGCCGGATGCAGTGGCCGGCACCAGCGCGGGCAGCATTGCGGCGGGGCTGTATGCTTCCGGCATGCCGGTCAGTGAAATGGAGAAAGCAGTACGCCAGCTGGCTGCCCATGGAAATGACTACCTGGACCCGGATTATTCCGGAATCATGGAGTTTGTGCCCAGGCTTCTTACCGGGAGAAAAATCAGCCTCCAGGGATATATAAAAGGAGATAAGCTGCTGTCCTATTTATGTGAGCTTACCGCAGGAAAGCAGCTGGATGAATCCGTGGTAAAGCTTGTAATTCCGGCAGTGGACCTGATTAGCGGCCAGACCCTTTGTTTTACCAATTCAGAAACAGCCGGGGCGCAGATGCATGTGAGATGGACCTGGGACGCCTATCTGTGTGAGGCCATGATGGCCAGCTCCAGTGTGCCTGGCATATTTGCCCCCAGAAAAATAGGGTCCTGGCTTCTGGTGGACGGAGGCGTTACCCACAACCAGCCGGGCGGGCTTTTAAAGGCTGCCGGGGCCGGGCCTGTCATTGCCGTGGACGTCGGAGCGCCGTACTCGGCGCCGGATGACGATTCCGTGATTGAAGTGCTTTCCCATTCATTTTCCATTATGGGCAGCCTTTTGGAAGAATGCCGCCCTCCGTCCGAGGCGCTCCGGCTCCATCTGCCTCTCCCCAAGGATGCCGGACTTCTCTCATTTGACAAAATGGAGGCGTGCATGGAGATAGGATACCAGTATATTAGGGAAATGATTCCCGCAATCAGGAAGGCACTGGACATGGAAAAACGTCCGGGCCCTCAAACGTATCCTGCTGCCCGGTCCGGGAACCAGTACAGTTAGCCTGGATCCAGTCCGGTTAGCCTGGCATCCAGTCCGGTTAGCCTGGCATCCGGTCCGGTCAGCCAGGCCGTACCCCTCATCTCTCAGGCATTTTAAACCCTGCAAGGGCCTGGTTCAGATAATCGTTAAAGGGCTTCATTTTCAGGAAAATATCCACGGCCAGTTCCAGGAACTGCTCCGTATCCTCCACAACCGGATTGCTGACCGGGTACTCCAGGTACCAGCTTTTGAATTTCAGATAGTCTGCCATGGGATGTTCCCTGTCATAACCGCGGGGGACATTTTTCAATGCCATGCCCTGGACCGTGAAGGTCTCCTTGAAATCAGGAGACTGGATGGCCTGTTCCCACTGGCCGGGATGGGAAGCTTGCCTTTGGAGGAGATATGGGCGCAAAAAGCCGGGTTGTAAGGGGATTTGTCATGACTGAAACGGGTATCCCTTACCAGCTTAAAGGTCAGGTCCCTGGAATTCTGGTTCAGGATGCTGCTGTCGGTTTTCCCAATCCTGTAAATCAGTTCCTGGACCAGGCCTTCAAATTCAGTCTTAGCTGCCAGGAATTCCTCTTTATGGGCGTGATACCATTGGCGGTCATTGTTATGGCTTAAATCAGTCAGGTATGTTAGCATTATGCTGTCCTTCATTGGCAGTCCTCCTATGCGTTCTTTACCAATGACAGTGAGGGGGATTCTAAAAAACTGGAAAGGAACTGTTTTGTCCGTTCCGGTGATTCATACATCCGGCAGAATGCAAAATAGGAAGCAAGGCCGTCAATGTCTTCCATGGCGTTTTTGAAACTTACGGTTGTTTCAGGATCGATTTCCTTTGCAGACGTATAATCCAGGACCTGGGGATTCAGCCTCCGGCTTTGGATGGCATAGTTCAGCCGGTTGGCGCAGCGGCATGTTCCGGAACCGTATTCGCCGCAGTACGCGGTGAGGAAATCAGCCATTTTCCTGCGTATCCTGGAAAGACGCTGGCGGTAAGCTTCCGGCGTCATATTAAGGATGGACCCGGCTGCGGTGCTGTCTAATTTGAACATGGTGCCCAGGATGAAGATACAGCGGCTTTCCATATCAAGACACTGGAGCATTACATTGGTGCAGGACATTTTAAGCTCCTCTGCAAGAAGCTCCTTATCAACGTCCTGGGTCAGGTCAGGAAGGTCCCGGGGCATCCCGCTGCGGATATCATTGCCATAGAATTCAAAATTCAGGGGACCCTGGGCAAACATATGCTTTTTGTAGTTAATCAGGTGGTTGGCGGCAATGCGGAACACCCAGGTGGAGAAGCTGCTTTCCTTTTTAAACGAGGAAAGATGGGTCATCACCTTTAAAAGGATATCCTGGGACGCGTCCTCGGCGTCAGGAAATGTTCCAAGCATCCGCAGTGATAGATTGAACACCATGTCCTGGATGCTGCCAATCAGCGCCTCAAGGGATTCCTTGTCCCCGCCGGCTGCCATGTCAATTAATTCTGATACATTCTGGTTTTTATTCATTCTCTTATACCTCCTTTAATTAATTAGACAAGGCATTGGGGGATGTGTGACAGGTAAATCATGTTCTGCGGTAAATCAGCATCCCGCATCAGGCTTTCCATGACCGCCGCCGTGCCGATAAAGTCCGCATTCCCGCCCGGCGTGACACGGATTATCTGGAAAGCCGGTGCCTTTCATGTTATATTTAATATAGCTGCCGATAACCGCATGATTATCGGAAAATAATAGAACGTATACGGGAAGGTGATAAAGATGATGGAACAGATGTCATTGTTTGATGACCGTCAGGTCTATAACCCCCTGGCCAGCCGGCTCAGGCCGGATGACCTGGACGGGTTTGTGGGGCAGGAACATCTGCTGGGAAAGGGAAAGATACTCCGTCAGCTCATAGAGCAGGACAAAATCCCGTCCATGATATTCTGGGGGCCGCCAGGTGTGGGAAAAACCACGCTTGCAGGTATCATTGCCCACAAAACCCATGCTGAATTCATTAATTTCAGCGCGGTCACCAGCGGCATAAAGGAGATTAAAGAGGTGATGGCCCAGGCTGAGAACAGCCGGAGGATGGGAATCAAGACCGTGGTGTTCGTGGACGAGATCCACCGCTTTAATAAAGCCCAGCAGGACGCCTTCCTTCCCTATGTGGAAAAAGGCAGCATCATACTGATTGGCGCCACCACGGAGAACCCCTCTTTTGAAATCAACGGCGCACTTCTTTCACGGTGCAGGGGATTTGTGCTTCAGGCCCTGACCCAGGAGGATTTGGCAGCCCTCTTAAAAAAGGCGCTTAAGCATCCAAAAGGGCTGGGTTATCTGAATGTGGATATGGATGACCATATGCTGGATATGATAGCCCAGTTTGCGGCAGGAGATGCCAGGACAGCCCTTAATACTTTGGAGATGGCTGTGACCAACGGGGAAATCAGCGCGGATAAGACCACGGTGACCATGGAGGTACTGAAGCAGTGCATTGGGAAGAAAAGCTTCCTCTATGATAAGAAGGGGGAGGAACATTATAATATCATATCCGCGCTCCACAAGTCCATGCGCAACTCGGATCCGGACGCAGCGGTTTACTGGCTGGCAAGGATGCTGGAGGCAGGGGAGGATCCCCTGTATGTGGCAAGACGGTTAATCCGGTTTGCCAGTGAGGATGTGGGGATGGCGGACAGCCAGGCCCTTCCCCTTGCGGTGGCCGCATACCAGGCATGTCATTTTCTGGGCATGCCTGAGTGTAATGTGCATCTGAGCCATACGGTCATCTACCTGTCCATGGCCCCCAAGTCCAATTCTGCCTATGTGGCCTATGAGACAGCAAAAGAGGATGCCCAGGCAACCATGGCGGAGACGGTTCCGTTAAATATACGGAACGCGCCCACGAAACTGATGGAGGAACTGCATTACGGGGAGGGCTACGTATATGCCCATGACACGGGAGAGAAGATGGCCCGTATGCAGTGCCTGCCGGATGCGCTGGCAGACAGGCAGTATTACCATCCAGACGGCCAGGGCGAAGAACCGGGAATCAAAAGGCGTCTGGAGCAGATAAGGCAGTGGGAATCCGGACAATAGACAGGAACATCCCCTTTATGCCTTACTTAGATAGATTCTGTTTCAATACATCCAGCAGATATGCCATGTCCACTGGTTTGGATACAAATCCGGTCATACCGGCCTGGGCAGCCGCGTCAGAATCCTCCTTAAAGGAATTGGCCGTCATGGCAACAATGGGAATGGAACTGCCGTCTGGATCCGTGCTGGACCGGATCCGCCTGGTGGCCTCCAGGCCGTCCATCACCGGCATGCGGATATCCATTAGGATTACATGATACGTGCCGGCCGGGTTTCCGGTAAAGTACTCCAGGGCTTCCAGTCCATTGGATACGCGTTCTATGTGGGCCCCGTTCATCTGAAGCAGTTCGGTTGCAATCTCCGCGTTCAGGTCATTGTCTTCTGCCAGCAGGATTCGCACACCGTCCAGGGGGGCGGGCCCAGGTACCTTTGGTTCCGGAACCGACGGCGCGGTTTCCGCAGGATGGCCGGACAGCTGAAACACGACCTGGAAATAAAACTCAGCCCCTTTGTGAGGCGAACTCCTTACCTTCAGTTCACCGCCCATTGCATTTACAATACTGCTGCTGATGGGAAGGCCAAGGCCTGTCCCGGCGCTCTTTGCGCTGGAAGACCCGATCTGCTCAAAGGAATCGAAAATCCGTTTCTGATGTTCTTGCGCAATCCCAATGCCGTTGTCTTTTACTGAGAAAAGGAATGCGGCCCTGGTTTCATCAGATCCTGTTTCCTGGACAAGGAGTCGTATCTGACCGCCCTCGGGCGTGAATTTGACTGCGTTGGACAGCAGGTTCACCAGTACCTGCCTCAGCCGCACCGGGTCTCCCTGGATATCGGAATGAGTGATATCTAAGTCCACTGTGAACAGGATGCCTTTGGATTCAGCCTGGCTGCGCATCATCCCTTCCAGGTCTGATAATAGGCGGCGGAGGGAGAAAACCTCGTCCATGATTTCCATTTTCCCGTTCTCAATCCTGGACATGTCCAGGATATCATTGATGAGGGACAGCAGGTATTGGGAGGAGGACAGTATCTTTTTTAAATTTGTTTCCACACGTTCAGGCAGCCGCTCCTCCATACAGGTCAGGTTTGCCAGCCCCATGATAGCGTTCATGGGCGTACGGATTTCATGGCTCATCCTGGACAGGAACTCTCCTTTGGCCCTGCTTTGGGCCTCTGCTTTTTCAAGTTCGCCCTGGATCATGGCGTTCCGAAGCCGCGCCTTCATGATGAGCAGGACGGATATGGCGGACAGCAGTACAAACGCACTGAAGATAGCTATAAAAGCCACCGGGTTGGCATAAATCAGCTCCCCCATTGTCATGGTGGAGTAACCCATGGATACCAGATTGCGGTCGGAAATGGTATTCCTTTCTTCCTCGGACAGGCTGAAGATGGATTTGTTCAGGATTGTCATCAGGTCCGGATTAATGGGGCGGTCCATTGCAAAGCTGATTTCCATGTTATTATTGATGCTGCTTAACGGTACAATGTTGGTATACCTGTGCGCCTGCATCTCATGCTCAATTGCAGGGGAAATACCATACACAAAATCAATCTCCCCCCGGTTAACGGCGTCCAGGTAATCACGCGGCGTGGCGAAGGAGCGTACATGGGCGGCCGCGATTGAATCGGGAACACGGCACCCGTCCATGACGCCGGCTGTCAGGCCATCGGACGGATAGTTGGCGGACTTGTTTTTGACAATGATATTGTTGAGGGTTATATAAGCTTTGGAAACCGCAAGTCCGTCAGCAGCGGCTGATTCCTGGGAATCCAGGTAATAGCCCAGTATATCAGCCTTTCGTTCCTTTACCAGCTGGACCGCTTCCTCGTAGGTATCCGTAAACACATAATCAAAGGCAAGGCCGGAGTAATCCGAGATATTCTCAAGCAGGTCAGGAAGAATCCCATTGTGATGGTCTGTTTTATCCCCCAGGCAGTAGAACGGGTGCCAGGCATTTACCACGGCAACGGTCACGGTCTGTTTGGATGCAATATAGGCCTGTTCTTCACTGCTCAGCTGGATTTTGGAATTATTTATATTGTTAAAGTTCTTCTCATAATGTTCCTCGGCGAATTTGGGGTCGGAGTTAAGTATTTTCTCAAGTCCCAGGTTCAGGCCGTCCAGTATATCATCATTTCCCTCATGGGTCACGACATAATAGGGCTGTGCCGGGAATTCCGCGGCAACCCGGTAATTGTCTGCTTCTGATTCATTGCCCAGAAGGAGGTCCACCTCCCCGGATTCCAGGAAGCGGTACATGTTGCCGTCCTCCTCAATCTCCTCAGAAGAATAGGTGCGGATACCGCATTGCAGGTTATTGAGCTGGAGGAAATTACGGAGTCTCTGACGCTTTTCAATGGCATGTTCATAGACGCCGATTATTTTGCCGTTCAAGGTGTTAAGCTCGTAGCTCTTTATGTCGGGGTCATCCTTTTGGCAGAGAAGCACGGCCTTACTGTTGCCCATGCTGTATTTGGGGTATGCAATCCGGGACTCATAGCTTTTTAGATAAAAGATGCCTCCCAATAAATCATATTTTCCCGTGAGAAATTCATCCAGGAGAAGATCCGGGTCCACGCTTATGTATTCATAATCCCAGTTGTTGTATTTTGCGATTTCATTGAGATAATCAACCAGAAGCCCCTTGTGACTGCCATATGCATCAGGGGCACATATGCCGGGAACTGGCGAAAATGCCACTGTAAGGGTCCGCGCCTCTGCATCCGGCATATCATTGCAGGCCGCAGGGGCGGAGGAAGGATTGGATGCATGAATAATACCTGTCCGCAATGACGACAGGGAAAAGACAAGAGCCATGACTAATATAATGAAACCCGCACCGCGGTGATATTTCTTCATGTCAGCACCTCATACCATAGACTACACTATTAGGCTATTCTATCACATTTACTGTTCAGGAGGCAACCAGATGGTAGGTTATTTGCCAGAAATAATTAAGAAAACCGTTCTTGTTTTTGCCTAAAGCCATGTTATACTGAAACCATGGTATAGAAAATTATGGAAAAGGAGGAGAACATCAGATGCGGGAATATAAATCCCTAGTAATTGCCTTGATTGCGGCTGTCAGTGCGGTTGCCTGTGTGAGCATTTTTACAGGAGGTCTGCTGGACTACAAGAAAACAGGAGGGGGAAGCGGAATCACGGCCACCGGGTCAGCAAGCTGTGATTTTGAATCTGACCTGATTGTGTGGAGGGGAAGCTTCTCTGTCCACGGAGACACGCCCAAGGACGCTTACAGTACCATAAAAGAAGATGCGGAACTGGTTAAGAAGTACCTGGAAGAAAACGGTGTGGCCGGGGACGAAATGGTATTCAGTTCCATCAACATTTCCCAGACCTACACATCCAGATATGATGAGGAAGGAAGATATCTGGGAGAGGAGCAGGATGGCTATGACCTGACACAGGGCATGACAGTCACTTCCCATGACATAGACAAGGTGGAGGAAATCTCCAGGGATATCACCACGCTGATTGAGGCGGGGGTGGAATTGGAATCCCAACAGCCGGAGTATTATTACACAAAGCTGGATGAGATGAAGCTGGATTTAATTGAGAAGGCAACGGCCAATGCAAAGAACCGGATTGATATCATGGCGGCAGGCACAGGCGGAGCCCCCGGAAAGCTTCTGAGCGCTAACCTGGGCGTGTTCCAGATTACGGCAAAGAATTCCAGTTCCGAGTCATACAGCTACGACGGGGTGCTGGATACCAGCTCAAGGTTTAAGACCGCGGTGATTACGGTCCGGCTGAATTACAGCGCCCAGTGAGGATTGGCACGGGATTTGGCTGGGATGCTGCCGGCGGCCAGTGACACGGGCCGGATGACGGTTTGTCATATTACCATGGTTTAGATAAGCTTAAATGCCGGAATGGCCTGGGTTCACAGGCGTTCCGGCATTTATGAGGTATAGCTTAAAGATATTTCTTCCCAAAACTATTCACCAAGTGGTTTTATCTTCTCCACATAGATTTTCCTGAACAGGATGGAACTCAGTACCACGGAGGTAATCTCGGCCAGGGGAATGGAGTACCATACGGCGTGTAATCCAAAGACCTGGGCAAAGAAGTAGGCCAGCGGAAGGATACATACCAGCTGTCTGGCAACGGATATGATCAGGCTGTACACGCCGTTTCCCATGGCCTGGAAGACAGAGCCCACGATGATGCAGTAGCCTGCAAACAGGAAGCTGAGGCTTATGATCCTGAGGGCCGGTACCCCGATGGACAGCATGTCCGCATCTGCCTGGAACAGCATGAGCAGCTGGGGTGTCATCAGCTGGAATACGGCCAGGCCGATGAGCATGATGCCCACTGCGATACCGATGCTCAGGCGTACCGTCTCCATGATACGTTTTTTGTTACGGGCGCCGTAATTGTATGCAATAATAGGTATCATACCGTTGTTCAGTCCGAATATGGGCATGAAGATAAAGCTCTGAAGCTTGAAGTATACACCGAATACGGCTACGGCTGTTTCCGAAAAGCTGATAAGGATTTTATTCAGCCCAAAGGTCATCACAGAACTGATGGACTGCATTATAATGGAAGGAACACCCACCTGATAGATGATGGAAATGGTCCTTTTGTGGGGTGAGAATCCTTTAAAGCTGATGCGCACATCCTTATTTTTGGCGTGGTTCAGCATGGCGGCTAAGACCATGGCGACAATCTGTCCAAATACAGTGGCTGCGGCAGCTCCACGGATTCCCATGGCAGGAACGCCGAGAAGTCCGAAAATCAGGATTGGGTCCAGTATGATGTTGATGATGGCACCCGTGCCCTGGGTAATCATGCAATAGAAGGTCTGGCCCGTGGACTGGAGAATCCGCTCGAACATCATTTCACCGAACAGGCCAAAGCTGAAAATACATACAATCTGCAGGTACTGGATTCCATATTCAATGATAACAGGGTTGTCTGTCTGGCTTTCAAAGAAGAAACGCGCCCCGAAAATCCCAAACAGGGCAAAGAACAGAAAGCTTACAAAGGCCAGGAACAGTCCATTGACAGCGGCCAGGTTGGCATTTTTGGCATTCCTTTCCCCCAGGGAGCGGGACAGAAGGGCATTGACGCCCACACAGGTTCCGGCGGACACTGCAATCAGCAGGTTCTGGATGGGGAATGCCATGGAGACAGCAGTGAGGGCCGCCTGGTTAATCATGGATACAAAGACGCTGTCCACGATGTTGTACAGCGCCTGGACCAGCATGGAGATGATCATTGGCAGGGACATGGTGACCAACAGCCTCTTAACGGGCATGGTGCCCATCTTATTTTCTTGTGACATGTAATAACATCCTTTCTCGTTTGTGCATGAAAGATATTGTAGCATTTTCCAGGTGCTAAAGTCAATGGCATGGGCCGGTCTTGTTAAGGTATTCTTTGTTTGCCTGCAAAACAGGTCATATTTGCCTAATATATGCTGGACATAAAGGAGTATCTGTGATACTATGAAATAGTAATGATTACTATTATTAATCTAAAAAGATTGGTCTGAGAAAGGAGCAGGGTTATGGCAGTATACCGTTGCAGGTTCTGTGGTTCAGTGTATGATGAGGAAAAAGAAGGTACAAAGGTCAGTGAACTTAAGGTCTGTCCTGTGTGCAGGGTGGCTTCTGATAAGATGGTGCCGGCTGACGGCGGGGCAAAGAAGACTGCGTCAGATGAGGGAACCTCCGGCGGGCCTGTCCCGGCAGAGCATGTCCAGCCAGCGCCCGGTCCGGCAGCGCATAGCCCGGCAGCGCATGTTCAGCCAGAGCATGGCCCGGCAGAACATAATCACAGGATGGAACCGGCGGCATCAAACATGGATGGTACACCGCCCGTACAGGCAGGCGCGGCTTCTGCGGTCCGCGTACCTGGGGAGGCGCTTCCTTATGATCCGGAATATGCAAGGGTGGGGACGGACAGCCGTTATATGGATGAGATTCATGAGATGGCGGTAAAAGGCCAATCCATCATTGCCGCCATGGGTACCCAGATGCCCATGCCGGGGTGGGATGACATCCTGTTTTTAGGAGCCCAGTTAAATCCCATGCCGTTAGATGAGCATGCTCCGGTTAAGACAGAGACCATTATCGGGAAACATGCAAGAAAGCCCATGGTACTGGAACATCCTGTATATATTTCCCACATGTCCTTTGGCGCGCTGTCAAAGGAGACCAAGATAGCTTTGGCAAAGGGAAGCGCGGCAGTGCACACAGCCATGTGCTCGGGTGAGGGAGGAATCCTTCCGGAAGAGAGGGATGCCGCATACCGGTACATTTTTGAATATGTACCAAACCTTTACAGCGTGACAGAGGAGAACTTAAAGAAGGCGGATGCCATAGAGATTAAAATCGGACAGGGGACAAAGCCTGGCATGGGGGGCCATCTGCCCGGGAATAAGGTGACGCCTGAGATAGCGGCGGTCAGGAACAAGCCTCTGGGACAGGATGTAATCAGTCCCTCACGTTTTCCGGGGATTGATACAAAGGAAGATTTAAAGGCGCTGGTTGCAAAGCTGCGTGAGGAATCGGACGGAAGGCCCATAGGCATTAAGATTGCGGCGGGCCGGATTGAGCGTGATCTGGAGTACTGTGTGTTTGCGGAGCCGGATTTCATAACCATTGACGGGCGCGGGGGAGCCACGGGAGCCAGCCCGAAACTGATCCGGGATGCAGCCAGTGTCCCCACCATATATGCCCTGTACCGCGCCAGGAAGTATCTGGATGAAACAGGGGCTGACATTGACCTTGTGATTACAGGAGGGCTCAGGGTATCCTCTGATTTTGCCAAGGCCCTGGCCATGGGAGCGGACGCGGTTGCCATTGCCTCCGCGGCCCTGATCGCAGCTGCCTGCCAGCAGTACCGCATCTGCGGCACCGGCATGTGCCCGGTGGGTGTGGCTACCCAGGACGGGAACCTGCGCCGCCGCCTGCCGGAGGAGGCCGCCGCCATGAGGGTTGCCAATTTCCTGCAGGTATCCCTGGATGAGATTAAGACATTTGCAAGGATTACGGGCCACGATGACATCCATGATATGGATGTGGACGACCTGTGTACCATTAACCGGGAAATTTCTGAATTTACCAATATAAGCCATGCCTGATCCGGCAGGATGAAGAAACTTTGCTGTTAGCAATATGTCCTGTAAACCTGCTCAAAAATCTCCACATGGAGCCGTTCATCCAGTATGATGCGGCGCAGGATTTCCGTGATATTCTCGTCCCGTATGTAGGCAATCTGATGCTGGTATTTACTGATGGCGGCCTTTTCGCTGTTGATGGCATTGTGCATCAGCGCAGGAAGTTCACAGGGATATTGGTTGTAGCTGGGGGACCAGTAGGTCTTTTTGCAGCCATAATGGGTCCACATCCTTGGGTCCTCCCCCAGCTGCAATGCTAATTTCCCAAATATTTCCAAGTGGTGCATTTCCACTATGCTTACCTTGTGGAAGATGGCGGCAATCTCCTTTTTCTCCTCCAGGATCAGGTTATTATACACATACAGGCTGATGGCCGACATTTCAGAGTTAAGGCCTCCGATGTTGTCCAGCATGGCCTTAGCATAGGCGGGATTTTTCATTTCCACCTTAATGGGCGGATAGGGAAGATCGGCAGTGTACCGTAAATCGTCCATGGATAACATGCTATGCTCCTTTATGATATTAAGATTCCATAGTCCAATGTATGAAAAAGGACGTCTGAATATACAAATTTTCTAAAAATGAAAAGTGACAAATTTTAGTTCTTGACATTATCATGCCGATGTACTATTTTAGTAGATAAATAATTAAAAGCAATGAAAGAGACTCTTGCCTGAGGAATGTAACAGGAAGGGGGCGTCACCGACTGAGAGCGCCGCCGCGCAGGACTGGGCGAAGGGAACACTCCGGAGCTGGTATATTGAAGCGGTTTTGCCCATACCCGGGCAGGGCTGACAGTAGGTATACCCGTTGCACACGTTACGTGCAAAGAGAGGAGAACGGAAGCCTTATGAAAAGTGGCGCTGATTTGCGCAGTGCAGCGCTGTCATACAGGTTAAGGTCTCAATGCGGGTGGTACCGCGGGAATGTCTTATGGATGGAATCCCGTCCCGGAATGCAGTTACTGTGTTCCGGGGCGTTTTTTATTGCAGGTAATATCCTTATAGGTCCCGGAACCGGATGTCGCTGGCGCACTGCAATATAATATGATTAATGCAGCGCCAGGTTGCAGTCCGGAACGTACCGGTATGGGTTATCTGTAGAGCGGAATCATATCCGTATCTGCCTGCCGTACGTTCCGAAAGGAGCGAATACCATGGAATTTATCAGCGGAATAAGGGAAAAGGAAGTCCTGGGAATCCAGGAAGTAATCAGTGGGGATTATGAGGGCAGGACGGTACGCATGAACGGAACCGTGCACACCATCCGCCATATGGGCGAGGTGGCGTTTGTAATACTCAGGAAAGCAGAGGGCCTGGTGCAGTGCGTATGTGAAGGCGCTTCGGGACACTTGGATCTAAAAGAACTAAAGGAAGAGTGCGCGGCAGAGGTAAAGGGAACCGTGAGGAAGGAGGAAAGGGCGCCCCATGGATTTGAAATCCGTGTGGAGGACATAAAAATCCTGTCCCGCCCAGCGGACGCCATGCCTATCCCGGTGAACAAATGGAAACTTAACACCTCCCTGGAGACAAAGCTGGCTTTCAGACCCATTTCCCTGCGCAATATCAGGGAGCGGGCAAAATTCAAAATCCAGGAGGGAATCGTAAGGGGGTTCAGGGATTACCTGTTCAGCCAGGGCTTTACGGAGATACACACGCCCAAGATCGTGGCCCGGGGGGCAGAAGGCGGTTCCAACGTGTTCAAGTTGGACTATTTCAACAAAAAGGCAGAGCTGGGACAAAGCCCACAGTTTTATAAGCAGACCATGGTGGGCGTTTATGACCGGGTGTTTGAGACAGCTCCTGTGTTCCGGGCGGAAAAGCATAACACCACCCGCCATCTGAACGAATACACCAGCCTGGATTTTGAGATGGGTTATATCGATGGATTTGAAGACGTGATGGACATGGAGACCGGCATGCTCCAGTATGTCATGGAGCTGTTAAGCAGGGAGTACGGGAAAGAACTGGATATACTGAAGGCAGGACTTCCGGATGTGGGCCGGATTCCCGCGGTACGTTTCGACGAGGCAAAAAAGCTGGTGTCTGAAAAATACAGCAGGAAGATACGCAACCCATATGACCTGGAACCCGAGGAGGAACTGCTGATCGGCCGTTACTTCAAAGAGGAATATGGAAGCGATTTTGTGTTTGTGACCCATTATCCGTCTAAAAAGCGTCCCTTTTATGCAATGGATGACCCGGAGGATTCTAGGTTTACCCTGACCTTTGACCTTCTGTTCAAGGGACTGGAGGTTACCACGGGAGGACAGCGGATCCATGACTACCATGGGATTATTGAAAAGATGAAGAAACGTGACATGGACCCGGAGGATATAGAATCCTACCTGATGATATTTAAATATGGAATGCCGCCCCACGGCGGTCTTGGAATCGGACTGGAGCGGCTGACCATGCGGCTTCTGGATGAACAGAATGTAAGGGAAGCCTGTATGTTCCCGCGTGATGTGACAAGGCTGGAGCCTTAGGGCGTGCAGATGGCGGGAATGATTTTTCAGATACGCCTTAGGCATGAGACACAGCAGAAAGGAGTATGGAGCATGGCAAATATCATAGATGACAAAACCATTGAGTATGTGGGTATCCTGGCCAAGCTGGAACTTTCAGAGGAAGAGAAGCAGGAAGCCAAAAAGGATATGGGCCGCATGCTGGATTATATTGACAAGCTGAATGAACTGGATACAGAAGGGGTTGAACCCATGACCCATGTATTCCCTGTCAGCAACGTGTTCCGGGAGGACGTTGCAGCCGGAGGGGATGACCGTGACAATATCCTTGCCAATGCGCCGGAACAAAAGGACGGCGCGTTCAAGGTTCCAAAGACCGTATAGGGAGTCAGATCAGGAGGACAGGAAGAATGGGATTATCAGAATTAACCGCCCTTGAACTGGGCAGGCAGATAAAAGAGGGCCGTGTGACGGCCGTGGAGGCCGCCCGGGAAGCCCTGGAGCGGATAAAGGACCTGGAGCCATCCATCCACGCATATGTGACCGTGGATGAGGAGGGAGCGTTAAAACGGGCGGCACAGGTCCAGAAACAGATTGAGGCAGGAACCCTTACCGGCCCCCTGGCCGGGGTGCCCATGGCCGTGAAGGACAATATGTGTACAAAAGGACTTAAGACCACCTGCAGTTCCAGGATATTATACAATTTCATACCCACCTACACGGCCCAGGCAGTCCTTAACCTGGAACAGGCAGGAGCCGTGATCCTGGGAAAGACCAACATGGATGAGTTTGCCATGGGAAGCACCACCGAGACCTCGGCCTTTGGCGTTACCAGGAATCCCTGGAACACGGAACATGTTCCGGGCGGTTCCTCAGGCGGTTCCTGTGCCGCGGTTGCTGCCGGTGAATGTTTTTACGCCCTGGGATCGGATACCGGCGGATCCATCCGCCAGCCCAGTTCCTTTTGCGGCGTCACGGGAATCAAGCCCACCTACGGGACCGTGTCCCGTTATGGCCTGATTGCCTATGGTTCATCCCTGGACCAGATTGGACCTGTGGCAAAGGATGTGTCTGACTGCGCGGCCATACTGGAAACGCTGGCAGGACAGGATCCAAAAGACAGCACCAGTGTCAGGCGCAGCAGCTATGACTTTACCTCAGCCCTTGTGGATGACGTGAAGGGGATGCGCATCGGCGTCCCGCAAAGTTATCTGGGGGAGGGACTGGACCTGGAGGTAAGGGAAGCAGTGCTGGACGCGGCCCGGGTGTTAAAGGAAAAAGGCGCCGTGGTGGAGTACTTTGACCTGAAGCTCACAGACTATGCCATCCCTGCCTACTATGTCATTGCATCCGCGGAAGCCAGTTCCAACCTTTCACGTTTTGACGGCGTGAAGTACGGGTACCGCACGCCGGACTATGAGGGCCTTCACAGTATGTATAAGAAAAGCAGGTCCGAGGGCTTTGGGCCTGAGGTGAAGCGGCGTATCATGCTGGGCTCCTTTGTGTTAAGCTCCGGTTACTATGATGCATATTATCTGAAGGCGCTGCGTACCAAGGCGCTGATTAAACAGGAATTTGACCGTGCCTTTGGGCGGTATGACGTTATCCTGGCGCCTGCGTCCCCGGACACGGCCCCGCGCCTTGGGGAGTCCCTTAGGGATCCCTTAAAAATGTACCTGGGCGACATTTACACCATTTCCGTGAACCTGGCAGGCCTGCCGGGGATAAGCGTCCCCTGCGGCAGGGATTCAAGGGGACTTCCCATCGGCCTGCAGCTGATTGGAGACTGTTTTAAGGAAAAAGATATCATCCGGGCAGCCTATGCATATGAAAGAACAAGGAATCGGGAGATGCCGGATATGTCCTATCCGGACTTACATTCCGGGAAAGAGGAGGCCAGATCATGAGCAGACAGTATGAAACCGTAATCGGCCTGGAGGTCCATGTGGAACTGGCCACCAAGACCAAGATTTTCTGTTCCTGTCCCACTGCCTTTGGCGGGGCGCCGAATACTCACACATGTCCTGTGTGCACGGGCATGCCAGGCTCCCTTCCCGTACTGAATAAACAGGTGGTGGAATATGCGCTGACCGTGGGCCTTGCGGCCAACTGCCAGATTAACCAGTACTGCAGGTTTGACAGAAAGAACTATTTTTATCCGGATAACCCGCAGAACTATCAGATTTCCCAGCTGTACCTTCCCATATGCCGGGATGGATGGGTGGAGATAGAGACTGTATCCGGGGGAAAGAAACGGGTGGGAATCCACGAGATCCACATGGAGGAGGATGCGGGCAAGCTGATCCACGATGAGTGGGAGGACTGCTCCCTGGTGGATTATAACAGGAGCGGCGTGCCTTTGATTGAAATCGTATCCGAGCCAGACATGAGGAATGCGGAGGAAGTGATTGCATACCTGGAGAAGCTGCGCCTGATCATCCAGTACCTGGGCGCCTCTGACTGTAAACTGCAGGAAGGCTCCATGCGCGCGGACGTGAACCTGTCTGTCCGCGAAGCGGGGGCACTGGAACTGGGCACCAGGACGGAGATGAAGAACCTGAACTCCTTTAAGGCCATTGCAAGGGCCATTGAGGGGGAGAGGAAACGCCAGATTGAACTTCTGGAGGAGGGGAAGAGGGTGGTCCAGGAAACCCGGCGCTGGGATGATAACAAGGAGAGTTCAAAAGCCATGCGTTCCAAGGAAGATGCCCAGGATTACAGGTATTTCCCGGATCCGGACCTGGTGCCGCTGGTCATAAGCGATGAATGGATTGAGGCCGTGAAGGCCAGGCAGCCGGAGCTGCACACGGAAAAAATCATCCGCTATATGGAAGAATACGGGCTTCCCCGGTATGACGCGGGGCTGATTACCAGTTCCAAGCACATGGCCGGCCTGTTTGAGGAAACGGTCAGGCTGTGCGGCAGACCAAAGGAAGTGTCCAACTGGCTTATGGTGGAGGCCATGCGCCTTATCAAGGAACATGAGATGGATGCGGACCATATCCGGTTTTCACCAGTCAACCTGGCGGCCCTGATCCGGATGGTGGAACAGGGGGACATTAACCGGACGGTTGCAAAGACGGTATTTGAGGAGATTTTTGATAAAGATGTGGAGCCGGAGGCCTTTGTGGAGGAAAAAGGGCTGAAGGTGGTAAATGACGAAGGCGCCCTGCGCAGTACCATTGAACGTGTGCTTGCAGCCAATCCCCAGTCCGTGGCAGATTATCATGGGGGCAAGGAACGGGCCATGGGATATCTGGTGGGTCAGACCATGCGGGCCATGAAGGGAAAGGCAGACCCGGCCATGGTGAACCAGATTGTGAAGGAACTGCTGTCCTGCTGAAGGATGAACCGGACAATCCCAAAGGGAAAGTCTATAAGTAAAGACACAAAAAGGAAAGCCAAACATAAGCATAACTTTCACCAATATAAGAAATTTTTGTATTGACGGAAAGCCCCACTTGGTGTATGCTTATGTACAATGCACGAAAGTGTAAATCGGTGGCTGACAGATGTACGCCTGCTGGCTACAATAGAGCGAAGAGAATAATGAAGGGTATCAAGGAGGATATTTATGAAGCCATATGCAGAGATGACCAAAGAAGAACTTGTTGCGCTACGCAAGGAACTGAAAGCACAGTACCGTGAAATGCAGGGTAAGGATTTAAAGCTGGATATGTCCAGGGGCAAGCCGTGCGTGGAGCAGTTAGACCTTTCCATGGGGCTCATGGATGTTCTCAGCAGCAATGACGACCTGACCTGTGAGGACGGAACCGACTGCCGCAACTACGGGGTGCTGACAGGGATTGACGAGGCAAAGGAACTGCTGGCCGACATGATGGAAGTGAACCCTTCCACGGTTATCCTGTACGGCAACTCCAGCCTGAACGTCATGTATGATACGGTATCCCGCGCCATGACCCATGGAATCATGGGCAACACTCCCTGGTGCAAGCTGGATAAGGTTAAGTTCTTATGCCCCGTTCCCGGATATGACCGCCATTTTGCCATCACTGAGTATTTTGGAATTGAGATGATCAATGTTCCCATGACTCCCCAGGGTCCTGATATGGATATGGTGGAGGAGCTGGTGGCGTCGGATGACTCCATCAAGGGCATCTGGTGTGTTCCAAAGTATTCCAACCCACAGGGTTATTCCTACTCCGATGAGACGGTGCGCCGTTTTGCAAGGCTGGAGCCGGCAGCGCCTGACTTCAGGATTTTCTGGGATAACGCATATGGCGTACACCACCTCTACGACCACGACCAGGACCACCTGATTGAACTCCTGGCAGAGTGCAAGCGTGCAGGCAATCCGGATTTGGTATACAAGTTCGCCTCCACCTCCAAAATCAGCTTTCCCGGTTCCGGGGTTGCGGCCCTTGCCACATCCCACAACAACCTGGAGGACATCAAGGCACAGTTAAAGAACCAGACCATCGGCCATGACAAGGTAAACCAGCTAAGGCACGTGCGCTTCTTTGGGGATATCCACGGCATGGTGGAGCACATGAGAAAACACGCGGACATCATCCGTCCCAAATTTGAGGCGGTAGAAGAAATCCTTGAAAGGGAACTGGGCGGCCTTGGAATCGGGGAGTGGACCCAGCCAAAGGGCGGTTACTTTATTTCCTTTGATTCCCTGGAGGGCTGTGCAAAGGATATCGTGGCAAGATGCAAGAAGGCCGGCGTTGTGATGACTCCTGCCGGGGCAACCTATCCATATGGAAAAGATCCCCAGGACAGCAACATCCGCATTGCACCCACCTATCCTCCGTTAGGTGATTTAATCACGGCATCCGAGCTGTTTGCCCTGTGCGTGAAGCTTTCCAGCGTGGAGAAGCTGTTAAAGGGCATGGATTAAAGTACCCTTTTAAGGAAAATGATTCAAGTGTAAAAACAGGATCTTTATCAGATAATGATAGGGAGCAGTCCTTCCATACAAAGGACCTGCTCCCTGTTTCCGTTTTAGCGGCAGAACCTGCTTTGTCCGGGAATGCCGATTCAATCATAAGCCGTTTATACGGCGGGACATCTGATAAAGGAGGCCAGGGCCATGAAAGGCGCTTCAGGACGGTTTAAAGGTAAATACGATCTCTTTACCATCTATTTAGTACCGGGCGCAACCGTACTGTTGGCATCCCTTGGAAGCTGGACCGACACAAACCTTTCTGTTCTTGGCAATCTGTCAGGCCATAAGCTGCTGTTTGCCGTGTGGGGTATTTTTACCGGGATTTACTACTGCATCTATGTCCGTTACCTCTTTAATATAGGAAGATACAGGAACACGGCCGGGAAAAGCCTGGTGTACACCGCGGCTGCATTTCTCCTTACAGCGGTTATGATTCCCTATACCCCGGAACAATATCCCTTAAAGGCCCACTTGCACGTGCTGCTTGCATTCTTATCCCCCATCCTTCTGACATTGGGTATTGTAAGCTTCCTGCGGTTCCTCAGCAGCAGGGACAGGCCAAGGTACAGGCAGGCCTGGAATGTCATGTGGCTTATGGCTGCATGCGCATGTATGCTCCTTTTGCGGGCAGGTTTTATCACCAGCATCCTGGAAGTATTCCTGGTGATTGGGCTGTGCGGATATCTGAGGTATATGGAACGGCTCCTGGTAAGCCGGTAAAACAGTATTCCGGGATGTGAAAAAGGGGCTGTTGTGAAATAGCTGAGTAGCTTACTTGGTTATGGAGCAGCAGCTCCTTTTTCTGCCTGTATAACCAGATGGATGACCGCCCTGCGCAGGGCATGGTGACCATTTATGGACTGCCCATGGATTGATTGTAACGGTTCATGAATCCGATGTGAAAACGGGGGCGGAACTGTTACAATATATTATAGAAGAGAATTCATATAATTTACAAACTTGTTTAAACAAATATTCCAGATTGATATTGACATGTTTAAACAAGAGTGATATAACATAATTAAGCAACATGTTTAAACAAGTACGAGGCAAGTACAGAAATAAGTACAGAGATAAGTGCGGAAACAAGTTCAGAAACAGGTGGAGGGACCAAAGTATGGGTAAATACGCGGAAGACGCAAAACAGCTGCTGCGTCTGGTAGGAGGAAGAGAGAACATTGCGGCAGTTTCACATTGCATGACAAGAATGCGTTTCGCCTTGGCGGAGCCGGGAAAAGCGGATGTGAAAGCAATCGAGGCAATGAAGGTTGTGAAAGGAAGCTTTACACAGTCAGGGCAGTTTCAGGTAATCATCGGCAATACGGTAGCTGATTTTTACAATGATTTTGTAAAAGAGGCTGATATTGAAGGCGTGTCAAAGGACGCGGTGAAGCAGGCGGCAAAGAAAAACCAGAACGTGCTGCAGCGGATGGTCACTGCGCTGGCAGAGATTTTTGCGCCGCTGATTCCGGCAATCATTACAGGCGGTTTAATCCTTGGCTTTAGAAACTGCATTGACAGCCTTTATCTGTTTGAAAATGGGACCAAGGCCTTATGCGACATCAGCCAGTTCTGGGCCGGCATTGACAGTTTTCTGTGGTTGATTGGCGAGGCGGTATTCCATATGCTTCCGGTCGGCATCTGCTGGTCAGTGACAAGGAAGATGGGTACCACGCAGATGCTTGGCATTGTCCTTGGCCTTACACTGGTATCCGGTCAGTTATTGAATGCCTATGCGGTTGCGGGAACAGCGGCAGCAGATATCCCAAGGTGGGATTTTGGCGGCTTCCAGGTAAATATGATTGGTTATCAGGGACAGGTGATTCCTGCAATCCTGGCTGCATTTACCCTGGTATATCTGGAAAAATTCTTCCGGAAGATTACGCCCCAGGTAATCTCCATGATTGTTGTCCCGTTCTGCAGTTTGTTATTGTCGGTAATAGCGGCGCATTTTGTACTGGGTCCAATTGGCTGGAAGATTGGAGCGGCAGTTTCCACCCTTGTTTTTGCCGGGATTACCGGAACCTTTAAGGTTGTATTTGCTGCTGTTTTCGGTGTTATCTATGCGCCGCTGGTAATCACGGGACTTCATCATATGTCCAATGCCATTGACCTGCAGCTGATTGCGGATTATGGGGGAACCATGCTGTGGCCCATGATTGCGCTCTCCAATATTGCCCAGGGTTCCGCGGTGCTTGGAATGATCTGGCTGCAGAGAAAGGATCCTGAAGCACAGGAGGTAAATATTCCGGCATGTATATCCTGTTACCTTGGCGTTACGGAACCGGCTATTTTCGGTGTGAACTTAAAGCGGGGATTTCCGTTTGTCTGCGCAATGATTGGCTCCGGCATCGCGGCGGTTGTCTGCGTAGCCACAGGGACAACCGCCAATGCCATTGGCGTAGGAGGGATTCCCGGTATCCTGTCCATCCAGCCTCAGTTCATGGCATCCTTTGCAGTCTGCATGGTGATTGCATTTGCAGTCCCATTCATATTGACCGCGGCCGCGGGAAAGAAGCGCCTGCTGGCAGCTCCTGTAAATGGGACGGCAGAACTGGCGGAAATTGCCGCGGCCCCAGGCACAAGCGCAGCGGCAGGTGCAGCGGCTTTGGTGCTGCGTGAAAAAGAAGCGCAGGAAGAACAGGGCAATGCATCGGGAAAATTAACCGCATTTTTGTCCGGAACCTCTATTCCCCTGGCCGAAGTGGGAGACGGCGTTTTCTCAGCCGGTATCCTGGGTGACGGCATGGCAATCATCCCGGAAAGCGGGACACTGTATGCGCCGGCAGATGCAGAGGTTGCGGCTTTGATGCCGGATTCACGCCATGCCTGCGGATTAAAGCTGGAAAACGGCATGGAAGTCCTGCTGCATATTGGAATTGACACGGTAGGCATGAATGGGGATGGATTTGAATATCTGGTGCAGGAAGGACAGAAGGTCTGCGCGGGAACGCCGCTGATTAAATTCGACCGGGCAAAAATCAGGGCGGCAGGCCATCCGGATGTTACGGTATGCATCATCAGTAATATGGGAAACGCCAAAGATATCCGGTTCCATACAGGAATGGGTGTAAAAGAAAATGAAACCGCAGTGGCAACGTTCAGATAAATGATACAGTGGCAACGTTCAGATAAATGATACAGCGGCAACGTTCAGATAGATGATGTACAGGGAGGCTCAAAATGGCAGATTTTAGTAATAAAGTAGTGTATCAGATATATCCCAAATCTTTTCGGGATACCAACGGGGATGGATTTGGAGATATCCCCGGAGTAATTGAAAAATTAGATTATCTGCAGGATTTAGGCGTGGATTATCTGTGGCTGACACCGTTTTTTCCATCACCCCAGCATGATAACGGGTATGATGTGGCGGATTACCGTTCGGTTGACCCCAAGTTTGGGACCATGGAAGATTTGGAGGAGCTGATCAGGCAGGGGGAAGACAGAGGAATCGGTCTGATGCTTGACATGGTATTCAACCATACTTCCACGGAACACGCATGGTTCCAGAAGGCTCTGGCAGGGGATGAACGGTATCAGAAGTATTATATTTTCAAAGATGGGGCGCCGGATTGCCCGCCCACGAACTGGCAGTCAAAATTCGGCGGCCCGGCATGGGAATATGTGCCATCCCTAAAAAAATGGTATCTCCGGTTATACGATGTGACCCAGGCGGATTTAAACTGGGATAATCCAGAAGTCCGGGAAGAATTAAAGGAAATCCTTCGGTTCTGGAAAAAGAAAGGCATTCAGGCGTTCCGCTTTGATGTGATTAATCTGGTTTCCAAACCAGAGCACATGGAAGATGATCTTGAAGGGGACGGACGCAGGTTCTACAGTGACGGTCCCCATATCCATGGGTATCTGAAAGAATTGGTAAGGGATGCTGGGATTGAGGATTTCATGACCGTGGGCGAGATGTCCTCAACATCCGTTGAACACTGTATCCGGTATTCCGCGCCGGAAGAAAAAGAACTCTCCATGTGCTTTAATTTCCACCATCTGAAAGTGGATTATAAAGATGGGGATAAATGGGCGCTCATGCCTGCGGATTATAAGAAATTAAAGGAACTTTTCGTGGAATGGCAGACGCAGATGCAAAAAGGGCATGGTTGGAACGCACTGTTTTGGTGTAACCACGACCAGCCCAGGATTGTAAGCAGGCTGGGGGATGAAACCGTTTATTGGAAGGAATCAGCAAAAATGCTGGCAGGCATGATTCATTTTATGCGCGGGACCCCATATATCTATCAGGGGGAAGAGATTGGGATGCTGAATGCCCATTATCCCTCCATCGGGCAGTACCGGGATGTAGAAAGCCTGAATTATTATCAGATTCTGCTGGATCAGGGAAAGACGGAGAAAGAAGCGCTGGAAACCTTAGCAGCCAGGTCCCGGGACAACAGCAGGACCCCCATGCAGTGGAACGGGGAACGGTATGGCGGATTTTCTGAAGCAGCGCCGTGGCTTTCCATGTCTGCCCGGTTTAGAAAAGAGATTACGGTGGAAGCCCAGCAAAAGGACAAGGATTCCATTCTTGCTTTTTATAAGAAGCTGATTGCCATGAGAAAAACATATCCGGTGATTGCAGAAGGCGGGATTTCGTTTTTGGAGACAGGAACGGATATGGTGCTGGCTTACCAGAGGATTCTTGGGGAACAGCAGCTTGTGGTGCTCTGTAATCTGGATGGGAAGAGGCAGACCATCAAGACGTCCGGACAGTGGAAGGACTTTAAGGTCTTATTGGAAAATTATGAAGGACGGGAAATGGTTCTGGAGGAAGGGACCTTTACAATGGAACCATATGGGTTCATGGTTCTTATCAGCAAATAGGGAAAAGGAGCGCTGCTTCATGGCTGAAACAGCCATTTGGCAGCACTCTCTTTCCGGGCAGTAAAAACAAACCGTTTATATGGAGTGTATTAGAGATATCTCTAACACGTTAGGGGGCATTAGAATGTGACTTCCTCATCATAGAAGCAGCATTTCAGCAGCTGTTCCATTTCAGCAGGAGTGATGGCCCTTGGGTTGGAGCCCGTACAGGCATCGCCTACAGCCAGTTCTGCAACAGTGGGCAGCTTATCCATGAATTCTTTCTCATCGATGATTCCGCCTTCATAGTCCTTGATGCAGGTAGGAATGTCCAGGGCCTTGTTCATTTCACGGATACGTGCAATGAGGGCATCGGTCAGTTCCTCGTCCGTATTGCCGGTCAGGTTGATGAATCTGGCAATCTTAGCATATCTTGCAGCGGCCTCAGGTTCTTTGGAGTTATATTTAATAACCTTTGGCAGGTACATTGCATTTGCACAACCGTGAACAATGTGGCCGCCTGAATATGCTGCACCGGTCTTATGGGCCATGGAGTGGACGATTCCAAGCAAAGCATTGGAAAATGCCATTCCGGCCAGACACTGTGCATCGTGCATCTTATCACGGGCTTCCATATCACCGTTATAAGATGGTATCAGATACTCGTTAATCATCTCGATGGCATGGAGAGCTAACGGGTCCGTATACTCGCAGTTAAGGGTTGACACATATGCCTCGATGGCATGTGTCATGGCATCCATTCCCGTGTGGGCGGTCAGCTTCTTCGGCATGGTCTCAGCCAGGGCCGGGTCAACGATTGCCACATCAGGCGTGATGTTGAAATCTGCAAGAGGATATTTGATTCCCTTGCTGTAATCAGTGATGACGGAAAATGCGGTCACTTCCGTGGCAGTGCCGGAGGTGGAAGGAATCGCACAGAATTTTGCCTTGGTGCGCAGGGTTGGGAAGTTAAACGGTATGATTAAATCGTCAAAGGACGTATCCGGGTACTCATAGAATGCCCACATGGCCTTGGCAGCATCAATGGGGGAACCGCCGCCCATGGCAACAATCCAGTCAGGCTGGAACGCCTCCATGGCTTTTGCGCCCTTCATGACAGTCTCAACAGAAGGATCTGGCTCAACGCCTTCGAACAGCTCTACTTCCATGCCTGCTTCCTTCAGGTAGTCCACAACCTTGTCCAGGAACCCGAAACGCTTCATGGAACCGCCGCCCACAACAACAAAGGCTTTCTTTCCTGTCAGTGTCTTTAATGCTTCAATTGCATCCTTGCCGTGATACAAATCCCTAGGTAATGTAAATCTCATGATAATACCTCCCAGTATATGTTAAAAATTTAATTGATTTGTTATTTCTTTAACAACTATATGATAGCATGGTTTGTCATATATGGGTAGGTATGAAAAAGGCATACCGGTATTCCTAAACGGATATCGTGGAATTTGTAATAAATATAAAGATAAAAGAACTATTATGGCAGGATAAGCTGTGATATACTGATAATGATTATTCAAAAGGAGGAAAGCCTGAATGAATTTTTTTATGGGTAAGAAGTTTGTCGGTCCTGGCGGGAAAAGCGGGAAAGACGGACCGGAAGTTGTCATTGACAATGGCGCGGATAACAATAAGAAGATGAAACGCATGCTGCGCCCTGTTAAATTCGCGATCATCCTGGCGCTGGTGGGGGTAGCTGCCCTGGATTCCTTTTATACGCTGTCCGAGAATGAGATGGCTGTGGTCACCACCTTCGGCAGGCCCTCCAGCGTCATGACCTCAGGGCCTAAGTTTAAATACCCCTTCATACAGAAGGTGTATAAGATGTCCAAGGAAATCAGGGGCATGCCCATTGGCTATGACCCGGATTACAGCTCCCAGACAGGAGCCGGCGCGCCGTTGCTTAACAGCCACATAAACGCGTCCAGCAGGGTGGATGACGGGGAGGGGACGCCGGAGAACACGGTATCCATTCCTTCTGAATCAGAGATGATAACCAAGGATTTCAACTTTGTGAACGTGGATTTCTATATCGAATATCAGATTGTGGACCCCATCAAGGCATATATCAACAGCCAATATGCCATATCCATCCTTAAGAACCTGGCCCAGTCCTATATCAGGGACACGGTGGGCTCCTACAGTGTGGACGAGGTGATTACCACGGGCAAATCCGAGATACAGGCCAAGGTCAAGGCCCTGCTTTCCGAGCGCCTGGAACAGGAGGATATAGGAATCGGCATTGTCAATGTGACCATACAGGATGCGGAGCCGCCCACCGAGGCTGTGAACAATGCGTTCAAGGCAGTGGAGGACGCCAAACAGGGCATGGACACCAAGATAAACGAGGCCAAGAAATACCAGTCAGAGCAGCTGCCGGCTGCCAATGCCAAGGCGGATAAGGCTGCAAGGGATGCGGAAGCCTACAGGCAGCAGCGTATCAGCGAGGCAGAGGGACAGGTTTCCCGCTTCAATGATATGTATGAGGAGTATGCCAAGTACCCGCTGATTACCAAGAAGAGGATGTTCTATGAGACCATGGAGGAGCTGCTTCCGGGCCTGAAGGTCATTGTCAACGGTTCGGACGGCACCCAGACCATGCTGCCCCTGGATTCTTTTGTAAGTGACAGCCAGAAGGGAGGTACCCAGCAATGAGGACGCTGACAAAATTCATGAGGAATATAGGGATTGCCGTAATCATACTGATTGCCGTCACCATCTTTAACCCGGTGGTGGTCACAAGGGCCAATGAATACAGCCTGATCATACAGTTCGGAAAGGTGGTGCGCGTAGAGGACAGCGCCGGTCCGTCCTTAAAAGTGCCCTTCCTCCAGTCCGTACAGAAGATACCCAGGTACAAGATGATATCGGACCTGTACCCCAGCGATGTGACCACCAAGGATAAGAAGGTGATGACAGTGGACTCCTTTGTCATATGGGACATCAACGACCCGGTCAAGTACCTGTCCTCCTTAAACGCCAGCAAGGAAAAGGCTGAGGTAAGGCTGGGCAATGTTGTGTACAACTCAATCAAGAACGTGCTCAGCTCCACCAACCAGGCGGATATCATATCCGGGCGCGACGGCGACCTGGCAAAGACAATCACGGACAATATCGGCACTGCCATGGATTCCTACGGCATCCACATCTATGCAGTGGAGACAAAGAAGCTGGACCTGCCGGATTCCAACAAGGAATCGGTTTACCAGCGCATGATTTCCGAGCGCAATAACATTGCGGCCCAGTATACTGCGGACGGGGAATACCAGTCTTCCCTGATTAAGAACGAGACGGACAAGACAGTGAAGGAAACCGTGGCCAAGGCCAACGCAGAGGCTGAGAAAATCAAGGCCGAGGGCGAGGCAAGGTATATGCAGATACTGAGCGAAGCGTATAATGATGAGTCCAAGGCTGATTTCTATAATTATGTACGTTCCCTGGATGCCATAAAGGCCTCCCTGAGGGGGGACAACAAGACGGTGATTCTGAATGAGGACAGTGAAATTGCGCGGATACTATCCGGTAATTAAGACATGGCCATAAATTGATATTATAAATGCATATTTTATATTGATATTATATATGGAAGAAAGACAGGCGTATTGATGGAAATGGATCAATACGCCTGATTTTTGTATGATAAGCAGATAATAACGCGGATTATAAAAGCCGTAAAGTGCAAAACATACATATAAAAAACAGACTCATAGAAAATGACTATGAAAGGTGCACTAAAGGCACATTGCTTTCAATTGGATATGTATAATGATTGGCTATATAATAAAGATAACCTAAGATTGATTCAAAACTTTTACCACCCCCTGGTCTAAGATGCAATCTCCGGGAGATATCTGCGCAATAATTGTTAAAAAAATAACAAAACAATGAAGGAGGGTATTACATGGCAACTGCACAAGATTACAGCTTAAGGAAAAAGGTATTTGCAGCATCCTGGATTGTCATTTTCGTGGCAGCGGGAATTTCAGCTTATTCTGTGTTTAAAGCTTCCATTATGGAGGCCACGGGGGGGACGGACAGCCAGATTTCCATTGCTTATACCATACAGCAGCTGTTTGCAGCCACACTTGGCATTTTTTCCGGAAGGGCGGTTGACAAGATTGGCCCCAGGATCGTGATTTATCTGGGAGGTTTCCTCTATGGCTTTGGATGGCTGGTAGGAGGGCTCACCACGTCGGTACCCATGTTCTATCTGTTTTTCGGGGTGGTCAACGGAATCGGCTCCGGCCTTATCTACAATTCCTCAGTTGCCACGGGCCTTAAATGGTATCCGGAGAAAAAGGGGACCATGTCGGGGCTCTTGCTCATGTCAGCGTCCATCGGGCCATTCCTGACCTCCAGGTTCGGCGAGATCCTGTGTAACGGCCTGGGCCTTGGGGCAAAAGGGCTGTCCGTGATTGGAGCTGCTTATATTGTCCTGGTGTGGGCCGTGGGCTGGATCATGACCGTTCCCGGCAAGGACTGGGTGGCGCCTCCCATCCCTGCCTCGGTTACGAACCTGGAGAAGGCGGACAGGGAGTATGGCCCCTTGGAAATGATGAAGACACTGCGTTTCTGGCTGATGATTGTGCTTATGTGTCTGGCCAGCATGACGGGAATCATGTTTGTAGGCGCGCTTTCAGGCATTGCCCAGGCCCAGCTGGGGGTTGGTACGGCGGCGGCATCCTGGATTGTGGGAATCAGCGCCCTTGCCAATTTTGTGGGACGGATGGGATTTGGCCGTGTCTGTGACAGACTGGGGGAGGCCAAGACTGTTCTGATCATACTGGTGGTGACCATATTGTCCCTTTTCGTTATGAAGAATGCATTTACAATCCCGCTTTTCATTACCTGCCTTATATTTATCGGCGCGGCCTTCGGAGGCGTACTTGTATGTTTTCCGCCGTTTACCCAGAAGGTATTTGGGATGGAGAACAGCGGGGTGAATTATGGGATCATGTTTCTTGGCTATGCCTCAGGCTCTTACTTTGGCCCGCAGATAGCTGCCAAGACAAAGATGCTGGGACCGGACGGCGCGGTCATGGCCACTTCCTACGCCAATGCCTACGGTATTGCCATTGGGGTGGGGGTTGCAGGAATTGTGGTATGCCTGCTTCTCATGTATGTAAAAAGCCGTTATGCAGATCAGGTAAAGGCAGCATAAAGGAGGAAAAAGGTGGATTGCACAAGGAAAAATGAGTTTTCAGGATTAACCGTGCTGGATCTGTCCCGATATCTTCCGGGCGGATACGCCACACAGGTCCTGGCTGATATGGGAGCAGAGGTCATCAAGGTGGAGGATACGGGCAGGGGGGATTTCTGCCGCCACGATGAACCGGTGATGCAGGGGGAGAGCTATTATTTTACAGCCCTTGCAAGGAATAAGAAAAGCCTGTCCGTGAACCTGAAATCCCGGGAGGGAAAGGAAATCTTCCATAAGCTGGCGGCAAAGTCGGATATCATACTGGAAAGCTTCCGGCCAGGGGTGACGACCCGCCTGGGCATTGACTACGAACAGATAAAGGCTGTAAAGCCGGACATCATATATTGTTCATTATCAGGTTACGGACAATCGAATCCCAACAGCCTGAAGGCACTGCACGACATTAACATGCAGGCCCAGTCCGGGTACCTGTCCTTAAACGGGGGCAAGACCAGCCCGCTGCATCTGTGCGACCTGGCCAGCGGCATGGTGGCCGCCCAGGCCATGCTGGCAGCCCTTTATCAGAGGAGCGTAAGCGGGAGAGGGAATTATATCGATATATCCATGTTTGATTCCTTTGTATGGTGGAACAGCATGCTGGACAGCCGCTATTACTTTTACGGGGGCAGCCTTGAGGCAAAGGACCTGGAGTATCCGGCTGTGTGCTACAACATCTACGATACAAAGGACGGAGGGAAAATCGCGGTTGGGATGGTGGAGGAGAAGTTCTGGAAGGAATTCTGCCGCCTGACCGGGGCGCCGGAACTGGTGCCTGTCCAGATGTGCCGCAGACATGAGGCGCCTGAAGCATTTTCCAGAATGGAAGGAATCATGGCTTCCAGGTCACTGGAAGAATGGAAGGAGTGGCTCAGCGACAAGGACCTGTGCATGGCGCCTGTGCTCAGTAAGGGCGAAGCCATTGCAGGCATACTGCAGCAGGAACATGGGCTGATTGAGTATCATACCTTCCCAGGGACCGGGAAGGTGCTTCAGACAAATATCCCCCATAAAATGTCCAACCTTCCCCTGTCCCTAAAGGATATCCTGCCGCCGCCCGCATTGGGCGAGCACTCAAAGGAGCTGCTGTTAAGGCTGGGATATACCGGGGAACAGGCAGAAAGTCTGGCACAAGAAGGGGTTATAAAAGTATCAATAAAGGAGGAATAAGGAATATGGGTAAAAATTGGTTTAGTGTGGATCCTAAGGAACATCTGGACGGCAAGGTGGCCATTGTCACAGGCGGGGGCACCGGTATCGGGGCTGCATGCGCCGAGACATTGGCGGCAGCAGGCGCCAAGATCGTGGTGGCGGCCAGAAGGAAAGAAAAACTGGAATCAACCGTGTCATCCATCAGGGAGGCGGGCGGAGAAGCCATTGCGGTTTCAGCCGATGTGACAAAGCAGGAGGATATTGACAAGATTGTATCTGAAACCATATCCACGTACGGAAGGATTGACATCCTTGTATCTAACGCGGGAATGGCCCTTCCAAGATGCCATACCTTTGATTTTACCAGGGAGGACTGGCGCAGGATTTTTGACCTGAATCTGGACGCAGGGTATTTCCTGGCCCAGGCATGCGGAAAGGAAATGGCCAAAACAGGGGGAGGGAGGATTGTGTTCATGACTTCCCAGAGAGGTATCTCCGCCATGCAGAACATTGCCCCGTACTGCATTACCAAGGGCGCTGTGATGGCCATGGTAAAAGCGCTGGCCATCGACCTGGCCCCGTACCAGATTAATGTTAACGGCGTTGCCCCTGGTTACGTGATGACTGATATGGTATCCGGACTTTTGGCGGACGAAGCAAGGCTTAAAAACGTGCTGGATAAGACGCCGCTGGGGAAAATGGGCAACACGGACGAGATGGCGGCCGCTGTTTTATATTTCTGCCTGCCCCAGTCATCCTACACAACAGGACAGACAGCCATTCTGGACGGAGGCTGGTCCTGCCAGTAACCGGTCCGCAGATAGAAGGCCATACTGTTACAGCAATTCAAATAAATGGAGCGCGCCCGGCCAACCCGGTCCGCTCCGGGAAAAATGAGAGGAGATAGAACTATGAGTGAGACAATGGCAGCAATCATCAAAACAGCCCCAAAGCCAGGATGTATGGAGTATGTAACGGATTTTCCAAAGCCGGAGATTAAAGAGGATGAGATACTGGTACAGGTAAAGGCCTGCGGTATCTGCGGGACGGACCATTCCCTGTATGGATGGAATGAGGCAATTGCCAAGAACTACAAAATCCAGTTCCCGGCAATCTTTGGTCATGAGTTTTCAGGGGTAGTGGCTGAAATCGGACCGGCAGCCCCCAAGAATTTTAAGATTGGGGACAGGGTTGTGGTCAATCCGGTTCTGTTCTGTAATGTCTGTTCTTACTGTGCCAAAGGACAGATTAACATATGTGATAACCGCCCGTTCTACGGAACAGACCTTCCGGGCGCATTTGCAGAGTATGTGGCCATCCGCGGCACCAACCTGATTCCTCTTCCTGACAATGTAACCTATGAAGAGGGCGCGCTCTTAGAAGCCCTTGGCGTTGCCATCAATGCGGTTGACCGGGTGAACCCACAGATGGGTGACTGTGCGGTTGTGCTGGGCTGCGGGGCCATTGGGCTGCTGATGCTCAAGGTCTTAAAATATATTGGCATTGAAAAGGTCATGATTACCGGACTTGGGGTTGATAAGAAACGTCTGGCCCTGGCTGAAAAGATGGGAGCCATCCCCATTAACTGTGAAGAATGCGACCCGGTGGAGCGCGTAAAGGAACTTACGGGCGGACGGGGCGTGCAGGTGGCCTTTGATGCGGCAGGCAATGCCCGCGCCGTGGAGCAGGGCGTCCAGATGCTGGCTAAAAACGGAAAAATCGGTATTTCCGGTCTTCCAAAAGAAAAGTCCACCCTGGACATGACCACAATCTCCATGCGTCAGTTAAGCATCATCGGCAACCGGGCATATGAGCGCAAGACCTGGTTCCAGGGCCTGGATATGATGGCAAACGGCCTGGATATCAAGGAAATAGGAAGCCACACACTTCCGTTCTCAGAATTTGAGAAAGCCATGAAGATGCTGGATAACAGAGAGGGACTGAGGATTATCCTGGTTCCATAGGGGGCAGCGGGGGACTGGAGGGTTACATATGTCAGTGTTAAAAAGAGAATATGGAAAAGAGCAGCCTTATATAGGATGCGGCATGTTTAAGATAAGGCTGCCCTTCATCCATTTCCGATTTACGGGGCCGGAAGCAATTACCGGCCTCTGCAACAGCGTCACCTCCCTGGCGGCCATTGCCACCCTGGTGGGGATACTGGGAATTGAAAACCGGCAGGCGTGGGCAGTGATTGTATTCAGCTGCCTGGCCTACTGCCTCCACTGGCTGCTGGGGGATGCCACGGTTGGCGGATGGATTACCCCGGCCCTTGCCCTGGTAATTGTATTTCTCAACGGTTACGGGGAAGGTATCCCCAGGATGCAGGCCATGGGCGCCCTTCAGATAGAGCTTGGGGTCCTGTTCATCGTGCTGGGAGTGACCGGATGCGCCAGGAAGATTACGGGTATGGTACCGCCTTCCATCAAAGCAGGTATTGTCATGGGGACCGCGGTCACCGCGGCTTTCAGCCAGTTCAAGGAAGGGGCGGGGTTATATACCTATCCCATCACCATCTTTGCCGGGTCCATGGTAGTATTCTACTTCATGTTCAGCACCTATTTTAAGAAGCATTCAGAGCGCATCCATTTGTTCCGTATCATGGGACGGTTTGCATTTGCCTGCGGCGTGTTCGTATGTCTCCTGGTAGGGGCGGTCACCGGCGAGATTGATTATTCCATGGTCAGTTTCACACAGATTCTGGCCACGCCTGATTTTGCGGGGGCAATCCGCTCCATGTCGCCCTTTTACATCGGCTTCGCTCCTGCCGCAACCTGGTTTCAGGCCCTTCCCATTGCTTTTGTGGCGTATATCATTGCCTTTGGGGATTTTATCACGGTTAAGCAGCTGGGTATGGACGCTGCCCGGGAGGATGAGCTGGTGGACTATAACACCAACAGGACCAATGTTGTATGCGGCCTGCGCAACCTGTTCCTGGGCCTTTTGACCCCGTTTCCTCCTTTGGGAGGGCCTATGAGCGCCCCGTACGCGGTTTCCACGTTCCAGCGGTATAAGAACTCAGGCAGGGAAGGCATGGACAGCATATGGGACGGGTATGGCACCAACATGATCCTGGCAGTAATCGGCCTGTTCTGCTACCCGCTTTATCTGGTGGCGCTGGCCGGTTCAGGGGCAGTCCTGGCGGTTCTGGTCATGATCCAGGGTTATGTGTGCACCCAGATAGCTGTTTCCCTTGCAGGGGATAAGACGGACCTGGGTATTGCCGGTATGATGTCAGGGGTCATGGTGGCCAGAGGAGGGGCATGGGGGATCGGTATCGGAATCCTTCTTTACTTCCTTTTGTGCGGACCGGAAAAAATCAGGCAGGATTACCAGTTCAACCTGCAAAAACAGAAAGAGGAGGATGAGGTGTTGCAATGATTGGATTAGAGGGAATAAAGGTAGTGGATCTGACCGCCTATGTGGCAGCGCCTGCATGTCCGCGGATTTTAGGTGAGATGGGCGCCACCGTGTATAAGGTGGAACCCTTTGTGGGGGATGAGCAGCGTACCCAGGGAGCCAGCTGGGGGATGAAGTCCAAGACGGAATTCGATGACCAGGCTTATGATCTGAGCTCCATGAATAAGCAGTGGCTCAGCATCAACCTGAAGACGGCCCAGGGACAGGCGTTCATTTACCGTCTCATAGGGGATTCGGATATCGTGGTTACCAGCTTCAGGGACCCTGCCCTTAAACGGCTGGGCCTTGACTATGAAACCCTAAGCAGCAAGTTCCCCCACATTGTCTTCGGACAGATGCGGGGGTATGGGGAACGGGGGCCTGAGCGGGATTCCAAAGGATTTGACGCCACCTCCTATTCATCCAGGGGCGGCCTGGTCATGGCCTTCCCGCAAAAGGGGGAGCATTTTGAGCCGGCCAATGTGCCGGTGGCGTTTGGGGACTGGAATGCCTCCGTGGCCCTTACGGCAGGTATCCTGGCAGCCCTGGTGCGCAGGCTCAGGTGCGGTAAGGGGGACAAGGTCGTAGTCAACCTCTACCACTGCGCCATATGGGGGATGTCAAGCGCCGTGGCAGTATCCCAGCAGGGAGGGGAGTATCCGCGCTCAAGGAAAGAGGTGCCCTGCCCCACCAACAACTGCTACCGTTCCAGGGACGGGATTTGGTTCCTGATGTGTTTTGGCCATTACAACAAATATTTTGAACTGGTCATGAAGGTCATAGGGCTGGAGCATCTGATTGGGAATAAGGAATATGACACCCTGGAGGTGCTTAACGAGACAGGGAACAACGTGCAGATGATTGCGTGGATGGAGGAAGCCTTTGCAAAGAAGGATTTTGAGTACTGGGAAAAGGCCTTTAAGGAAAATGACATCCCGTTCCAGAAGTGCTTTACCATGGATGATATCCTGAATGACGAGGAGGCTTATGCCAACGATATCCTGAGGAAGATCCACTATGATTCCCTGGGGGAGGTCAGCGTGCCTACCAGTCCTATCCGCCTAAGAAGCGTAGGTGATCCGGTCCTCTTCCGGTCCAGGCCCATCGGGGCTGACACCAGGAAGGTGATGGAGGAATATGGATACAGCCCCAAAGAGATTACCCGTCTGGAGCAGGAAGGGGCGGTAAAATGCTATGACGGCCCGCCCATGCCCGACAGTGTGACGGCGCTCAGCCATGGCCCTGGCTTTGAAGGAACAGGAAACTGATAAAAGGGTTTTTGCCCCGCGGGAAGATGCGCGGGGCAAAAGCCCTGCAGGTGCTTCGATAAGGAGGTATTTTGTAAATGAATCTTTCGCAGCTGTACTATTTCCGCAAACTGGCTGAAGTGCAGCATTATACAAAGGCGGCCCAGGAACTTTACATCACCCAGCCCAGTCTCAGCGCTTCCATCCTGTCCCTGGAAAGGGATCTGGGCATCGACCTGTTCCAGCGGGAAGGACGGGGGGTAAAGCTGACCAAATACGGACGTGATTTTTATGTCCATGTATGCAAGGCCCTGGTTGAACTGGAGGTGGGGATTGACAATGCAAAAGAAAACTCCGGGACCATAGGAGGCGTGATTGATGTGGCATGCATACCCACGCTGTGCGGGGATTTCCTGCCCCGCTCCATTAACAGCTATATGCAGGAATGCAACCCCACGGTTAAGTTCAACGTATTCAACGGCATGACGCCGGCCATTGTGGAGGGGGTCAGGTCGGATGCATACGATGTGGGGTTCTGCTCCATGTCGGAAGGGGAGACAGACCTGTGCTTCACCCCGATCCTGTCCCAGGAATATGCCACCATTGTCAATAAGAAGCATCCCCTGGCATCCCTTGCCGGCCAGCCCATGAAGCTGGAGGACCTGGAGCCCTATGAAATCCTTACTTATCCGGAAAACAGCCCTGTGGGCAGAATCATTAAAAAGGAACTGAGGAAGCATAACCTGAAGGCCACCCACTATGGTTATGACGAGACCACCATCGGAGGATATACTGCCATCAACCAGGTGGTTGCCATTGTGGCCGACACGATGCTTCTTAAGCAGTTTGACAACCTGGTCCACCTTAAGGTGGAGCTGGAGGCGGAAGCCAGGCTGGTTTATATGGTTTACCACAGGAACAACTATCTGACGCCGGCCGTGAAAAATTATATCCAGCATGTGCTGGACAAGGGGCCGGAATTCGGCAGCGTCCCCACTTAAGGCTCCTGCGGTGCAGGGCAATGGCGGGACCGGCCCCTGACCGGGATTCAGATGGGGTCGAACAGGAACATGGTAAAGGTGGCATCCGCCACGGTCTTTCCCTCCGGGGTGGTAATCACCACATGATGGATTGCGGTTTTGCTTCCCTTGTGCACCGCGTCTGCCTGCACGTACAGTTTGCCTGAATCAACGCTCTTAATAAAGTGGATGCAGCCCTGCTGGGTTACATTGGACACTTCGTACGCATAGGTGGCCATGCCGGCCGCCATGTCGCAGAGTGTAAAAATCACTCCCCCATGAAGGTTTCCGTAAAGATTCAGGGAACATGGAAGGATGTCAAGGCCCAGTTTGGCATGGCCCGGTGCGATTTCCAGGATCTGTGCATGCTCCACTCCTGCCAGGGGCTGGATATGGCGGCGGATGCCTTCCAATATGTCCTGTCTCATGTCATCAATACCTCCTGTTTTCATTGATTACTGATGGGGACAATATATCATACAATGTTGATGTGCACAATAGAAAATGGAAATCATAGGCATAATCTATAGATTGTGCACAAAACTTGGGGAAAGGCCGATTGGATATGTGAAACAATATATATTATAATGGAATCATCAAGAGATTGTTAAAAAATTGATTAAAACAAATATAATAAGGAGGAATTACCCTATGAGCAAATTATCACCCCAGCAGTTTAAGGATTATCTGATGCAGATCCGCAGGCTTGCAGAAGGCCCTTTGGAGGAAATCCAGAAAGAAGTGGAAGTTACCAACAAGTTCCCCCAGGAGTTTTACGACCTGGCCATTGAGAATGATTTATACCGCTGCGCGCTTCCCGAAGAATACGGCGGATATGGGTTGTCGGAGCTGGAAATCCTTCAGGTACAGGAGGAATTTTCCAGGGGACCGGGCGGAATGAGGATGCATCTGCATTATGCAATGGATCTGAACTGGAGGATCCTGGACGATTATGGAAATGAAGAGTTAAAGGCAGAGTACATGCCTAAATTCCAGGATAAGACCGTGTTTACCTGTTTCGCACTGACAGAAGCCACCGGAGGAACCGGCGCAGACCTGCACACAACCGCGGTAAGGGACGGGGACAGCTACATCTTAAATGGTGAGAAGACCCTGATTTCCCATACGGACTGCTGTGAATTTGCATATGTAATCGCAGTGACTAATCCGGATTCGGATAAGGCCGACCGTTTATCCGCATTCTTTGTTCCCATGGACGCCCCGGGCTTTGAAGTGATTAACATGCCCCATATGATGGGATGCAGGGGAGCGGGCCATGGGGACCTTAAGTTCACCAACTGCCGCATTGATAAAAAATACCTGCTGGGCCAGGAAGGACAGGGGCTTGAAATTGCACTCCATTCCTTATCTGTTTCCAGGGCACATATCGCTGCCAGCAATCTGGGGATGGCCCAGAGGATGCTTGAGATGTCCTTAAAGTATGCGGCTGACCGCGTGACCTTTGGCAAACCCATTGCCACACGCCAGGCGATAAAGATGAAGATTGCCAATATGCAGATGAACATCCATGCCCTGCGCTGTATGGTATATGATTTTGCAAAGGATTATGAGGTGAAGGCAGACGGAACGTACATAGAAGAAAAGGCTGCCATGTGCAAACTGTTCAGCATTGATACCGTAAGGCTGGTAAGCGATGAGATGCTGGAAATCTTCGGAGGCGTTGGTTACTTTGAGGATAATCCTTATGGTCCGGTTGAGCGCATGTACCGGGACTGCCGCGCCATGTGGCTGGAGGAAGGCGCCCCCACCGTACAGCGCATTACCATTGCAAAGAGCGCGGTTAAATTCGGCGGTCAGGTAGAGTATGTAATCTGAATATCCGGCCGGGACACATAGCCTTACATCCCACATGGACAAAGCCGGCAGCCCTGTCCATGTATATTCCGGCAGGGCCGGCGGCCAGGGAGAGGGAAGGCGGTTCATCATAAAGAGAGGGAAGGGGAAAGAAAATGGCATTACTATATACAGAGGAACAAAAGGAACTCATTGCCCTGGTCCGGGATATGGCGGAACATGAAATCAAGCCCTATGTCCAGGAAGCGGACGAAAAGGGAGAGTGCCCCAGGGAACTGTTTGACTGGGGGTTTAAGATGGGCCTGCACATGCTGGAAATACCGGCCCAGTATGGCGGGACCGGCTTAAGCTACGAGACCACGGCCATGATTTTTGAGGAACTGGCAAAGGTGGACGCCGGTTATGCAATCACCTTTGTGACAACCTTTGTGGCGCTGCGCAACGTAATCCTGGCCGGGACACCGGAACAGGCACAGTATTTTGCGGATATCATCAACAGGGGAAGCTTTGCCGGATTTGCCCTGACAGAGCCTAACGCGGGCTCGGACCCGGCAGGCATCCGGGGAAGTGCTGTGCTGGACGGGGATGAGTATGTGCTCAATGCCACCAAGACATTCATTACCAACGGCGCCCTGTCAGATATCTATGTGGGCTTTTTTAAGACCAGCCCGGAAGCAGGACACAAGGGTATCTCAGCCTTTATCATTGACAGGAACACGCCTGGGGTATCGGTGGGCGCCCATGAAAACAAGATGGGGCTCAGGCTTTCCAATACAACGGACCTGATTTTTGAAAATGTAAGGGTTCCCAAGGACCGCATGCTGGGCCCGGAAGGCTCTGGCTTTAAACTGGCATTGAATGCCCTTAACCTGTCCCGGGCCTTTGTTGCCACCCTGGCCGTGGGAATCATGCAGAGGGCGCTGGATGAGGCCGTCAAATACGCAAAGGAGCGCAAGCAGTTCAATACCCCTATTATTAATTTCCAGATGGTCCAGGCCCTGTTGGCCGACATGGCAATCAAGGTTGAAGCTTCCAGATGCCTTGTCAACAATACAATGAGGATGATGGATGCGGGCAGCCTGGTCCAGAAGGAAGGTTCCATTACCAAGACCTTTGTCACGGACTGCGCCCAGGAAGTCACGTCCAACGCAGTACAGGTCTTTGGCGGATACGGATACAGCCGGGAATACCCGGTTGAAAAGCTGATGCGGGATGTGAAGGTATTCCAGATTTTTGAAGGCACCAACCAGATCCAGCGTATGACCATAGCAAATGTCCTGAACAAGGAATACAAATAGAAGGGGGATTATGATGAAGATTGTTGTATGTGTAAAACAGGTCCCGGATACAACAGAGATAAAGATTGATCCGGTAAAGAATACATTGATACGCACCGGCGTTCCCAGCATTTTAAATCCCTTTGACAGGAATGCGGTGGAAACAGCCCTTCAGCTTAAGGATACCTACGGCGCAAGCGTGACTGTCCTGTCCATGGGGCCGCCTCAGGCCAAGGCGGTGCTGAGGGAAGCGCTTTCCATGGGCGCGGACCGTGCTTATCTGATTACGGACCGCGCGTTCGGCGGCTCTGATACCTATGCCACCAGCTATATATTATCCAGCGCCATCAGGCACCTGGGACCCTTTGACGTGGTTCTGGGAGGCAAGCAGGCCATTGACGGGGACACGGGGCAGACAGCACCCAGTATTGCGGAGCATCTGGATATGATACGCCTCACCTATATCATGTCCATGGAAATAGAGGGGGATAAGGTAATCGCGAAACGTCAGGTGGAAGAGGGCGTGGAGGTCATTGAAGCAAGGCTTCCCGTGCTGTGCACTGCCACCAAGGAGACCAATAAGCCGCGTTACGCAACCATTCGGGGAAAACTGGAATCCCTGAAGGCTGAGATACCGGAACTGACCCTTGAAGATATGAAGGATATCATTGACACCACGAAAATCGGATTAAAAGGCTCGCCCACCAAGGTGAAGGCAACCTTTACCCCAAAGCGCACAGCCACCGGGGTACGCATAGAGGGAGGCCCGCAGAAGATGGCGGCGTCGCTCCTGGACTGTCTTAAAGAGTCGAAGGTACTGTAGAAAGGGGGAAGTATCATGGGTTATGAACAATATAAGGACGTATGGGTATTTATAGAATGTTTTGAAGGAACCCCCAAAAATGTCGGACTGGAGCTTTTGGGGCAGGGCAGGAAGCTGGCAGAGGGACTGGGCCAGCAGCTGTGCGCAGTGGTAATCGGAAAAGATGTGGAGCAGGGCATCCGGGAAGCGGAAAAACATGGAGCAGACAAGATTTATGTGGTGCAGGGGGATGAGTACCAGCATTATTCCGCGGACGGATACGGATACGCTTTCCTTCAGCTTTGCAGGAAATACAGCCCCAATACCATACTGGTGGGAGCAACCATCAACGGCAGGGACCTGGGTTCCAAGCTTGCGGTAAGCCTTCATACCGGCCTGACCGCGGATTGTACGGCGCTCAGTGTGGAGGAGACTGGCAATGTGGTATGGGAGCGGCCTGCCTTTGGCGGCAACCTGTACGCACAGATCCTCTGCAGCGACACACGTCCCCAGATGGGAACCGTAAGGCCCGGCGCATTTAAGAAGCCGGCTCCGGTGGAGGGGAACCATGCAGCGGTCATACGGGAGGACATCCATGCAAAAGACATCCGTACCCAGGTGGTGGATTTTATAAAGGCCTGTGAGGACGGCACCATACCGGTGGGTGAGGCGGATGTGGTTGTGTCCGGCGGACGCGGCATGAAGAACCCGGAAAACTTTGAAATACTCAAGGAACTGGCCGGCCTCTTAGGCGGCACGGTGGGCTGCTCCAGGGCTGCCGTGGATTCGGGCTGGATGCCCCAGTCCAGGCAGGTGGGACAGACCGGCTCCACGGTGACACCCAAATTATATATTGCCTGCGGGATTTCCGGCGCGGTCCAGCACGTGGCGGGTATGAGCGGGTCAGGCACCATTGTGGCCATTAACAAGGATGCCTCCGCCCCCATATTCGAGGTGGCGGATTACTGCCTGGTAGGGGATCTGTTTGAGATTGTCCCTGCCCTGATTAAGGAGTTAAAAGCCAGGAAGCAGGCCTGAGGAACGTGATGGACACAATGAAGGTAAACCAGAAGCAGAAGGAGTATTACCTGGAACAAGGGTACTGGGGCCATGAAACCCTTCTGGACCGCTTCCTGCGCACCGTGGAGCGGTTCCCGGACAGGGAATATGTGGTGGATGACAGGGGAAACCGTCATACCTACAGCCAGGTGGATGTGCTTTCCTCCAGGATTGCTTCCTATTTAAAGGATATGGGGATTAAGCCGGGGGACTGCGTGTCCTTCCAGGTGCCGGTGTGGAGTGAATTCGCGGTGATTGCCATGGGCTGCCTGAAGGCGGGGGCCGTGATGCATCCCATTGCCATGTGCTACGAGGAGCCTGATCTGATTCATGCCATGAACAAAGCCGATACCAAGATATATTTCGGCACTGCCTGGTTTCGCGGCAAGGATTATGAGGCAAGGCTCCTGGCTGTCATGGACAGGGTTGCGGGCCTTAAGCATGCGGTATTCCTGGACAGTCTTGGCCCGGTAAAGGGAGGATTCACCACCTACAGGGAAATCCTTGAAACCTATGACCCGCTTCCAAGGGAGGAATACGGCTTAATGGACGGGCTGGAAGTGGCGCTGATACTGGGCACATCGGGAACAACCGGAAGTAATAAAGGCGTGATGCTGACCCACAGCAACATCATATTCAGCGAGGAACAATTCAACCTGGAGCTTGGCCTGGATGAAAATGACATCATGTTCATGCCTGCGCCCCTGAACCATGCCACTGGTTTCCACCATGGAATCATTGCCCCCATGTTATTGGGGGCAAAGGTGGTGCTTCAGCAAAAGTTTAAATGCCCGGAGGCAATCCACATCATGAACCGGGAAAAATGCACGTATTCCATGGGTTCCACCCCGTTTATCTACGATATACTTAAGTATCTGGAAAAAGAGGGGGGAAGCCTTGAGAGCCTGAAGTTCTATCTGTGCGGAGGCGCGCCCGTGCCTGGGGACATGGTGCTGCGGGCATCGGCCTTTGGTATCTGCCTGTGCGAGGTATACGGGTCCACGGAAAGTGTGCCTCACGTGTTTGTCAGGCCATGGGAAACCCTGACCCAGAAAGAAAGGACATCGGGCCGTCCCCTTGAGGGAATCCAGGTCCGGGTCGTGGATGAACAGGGCAGGGAGGTGCCTCCCGGGATTGTGGGTGAGGAAATATCCAGGGGACCCAATGTGTTTGTGGGCTATCTTAAGGACCGGGAGGAAACGGACCGGGTCCTGACTGATGACGGCTGGTTTTACAGCGGTGACCTCTGCGTCATGGATGAAGCGGGTAATATCCGTATTGTGGGCAGGAAGAAGGACATGATTGTCCGGGGCGGGGAAAACCTGAATTCCAACTACATTGATGAGGCCCTGGAGGGGTGCCCCGGCGTGGCGGACCATGCTGTAATCGGAATGCCGGATGAACGTCTGGGTGAGCGTATATGTGCGTACGTGGTCCCTGAACAGGGGGTCTGCGTGGGCCTGGACCAGGTGCTGTCCTATATGAAGGAAAAACATGTGCCCAAGCGGTATTGGCCCGAACGGCTGGAACAAATAAAGGAAATCCCGAGAACCGGAAGCGGTAAGGTGAAGAAATACCTGCTTCTGGAAGATTTGAAGAAGAGGGGGTGAGGCTGTGAAAGAGCAGGTTTTTGGCCCCAGAAGAAGCCGGGCCTCCAGAAAACCTCTTATCCAGTGTCCTGGGGTGGTATTCTACCGCTGCCATACATGTGGCAGCGTTTACCAGCGCACCGGATGGAACCAGACAGAACCGGACATAAGCTGCTGCAGCAGCCGGATGGAGCCGCTGGCGCCTGTGCGGCCCGAGGTCATGGGAAGGTGCGGCACCCTGAGTTATAAGATCGTGGGCGGCTATAATGATAACGCGGTCCAGGTATTCTTTCATATGGAAGAGGGCCATGAGCTGGAGTGGCTCTATCTGAAAACCTTTACCGGGGGCTACATAAAATATATAGGGCCTGGAAAGCGGTCCCCCTGTGTGTTTGCCCTGGCGGATGAGGATGCATTTTCCTATTGTGACGAAGACCCTTGCCTGGAATGCACGTTCTGGTGTAAGCGGGGATTTGTGGTCTACGGTTATGTGGGCGGGCTGGGGCTTGTGGAAATGCCCCTGGACCAGGTTTCACCTTACTGGCAGTCCGGGGCAAAATAAAAGCCGCCTTATCGTTCCGACAGGCGGCTGATCATCCTGGCCAGACATTGAAGGAATTCGTTCTCATCCTTGGAGAAGGAGTAACCGCTTCTGTAAACCAGAATATCCTTGTGGACATTGCCGGGATAGCTGCAGCGCTTTTGAATCAGGCCTGTGCTTTCCAGGCAGCTGTAGGGCACCGGGGAGGTCCACATATAGGAACCGGGAATTTGTCTTAATATCTCAAACTGACTGCCTCTGTCATAGATGGAAATGATTTTACGTGAATTTCCGCCTGTGGCAGAGGCGTCCTGCGCTTCAAAGGTAAAGGAAGGGTTCTGGATATCGCCCTGGACAATCTCCAGGCAGTCCGTAAAATCCAGATAGGTAAGGCTGTCCCTGTCTGCCAGGGGATGGCTGGGGGACATGAGCACGTTGCAGGAAAACTCCCACAGCTCCTTCCAGTCCAGATTCTCATCCTGAAGCATTTTCATGTAATAATGTTCGTATAGGGCCTGGCAGCGTATGATCCCCAGGTCAAAGGCCTTGGAGGACACGCCGCGTATGGTATCCTTGGAGTTGGTCTCCTTATAGCTGAGGCTGACGCTGGGAAATGCCCGCATGTCCTTCAGGTAATCTGTAAACGCATAGGAAATATAGGTGGCCCTGGGTACGCTTAAGCTGACCTCCAGGGTCCGTTCGCTGTTTTTAACGCAGAGGGCCTCGATCTGTTCTTCCTGGGCCAGGATGGCCTTGGCATACCGGAGGAATTCTTCCCCGCGCCTGGTGGGCACCATGCCGCGGCTGGTGCGGTCAAATATGGGGCATCCCAGATCCCGCTCCAGTTCCCGGATGATCTTGCTCAGATGGGGCTGGTTCATATAGAAATTCTGGGCTGCTTTTGTGATGGAACCGGTTTTTTCCACTTCAACGGCGTACTTCAAATAAGAAAGATTCATATTCAACTCCTGGTATTTTTATGTTATACTATACCAGTATATACCAGAACCGGAATTTTGAAAAGGAAAACAGCAGGGGGTTAACATGGATAAACTGGACTACAGAATACTGAACATACTAAAAGAGAATGGACGGGAGACAGCATCTGACATCAGCAAGGCCATCCATCTGTCTGTGTCGGCTGTGCTGGACCGTATTAAGAAAATGGAGGAAGCCGGGATCATAAAGGGATACACGGTCAGGGTGGATGCAAAGGCCCTGGGCAACGATGTGACGGCCCTGATGGAGATCAGCCTGGAACATCCAAGGTTCCACGACTCATTTACCGAGGTGATCCTGGAACATCCCAATATACTGGACTGTTACTATCTGACAGGGGATTATGATTTTGTGCTGAAGATATCCTGTTCCTCCTCAGATGAATTGGAAAGCATACACAGGACCATCAAGAGCATACCAGGTGTGTCGGCCACCAGGACGCATTTTGTATTAAAAGAAATCAAAAATGTTTATTCCGCTATTCCGGAAGAGGAGAAAAAGCGCTTCTGAACACATGGACGATTGGAGACGATGAGAAATGAAGACATTGGGTTATTATAATGGAAGGTATGACGAGATTGATAATATGACCATCCCCATGAATGACCGGGTATGCTGGTTCGGGGACGGTGTGTATGACGCGGGTCCCTGCCGCAACTATCATATATTTGCCCTGGACGAGCATGTGGACCGCTTTTTCAACAACGCAGGACTTCTGAAGATACAGATGCCCTGTACCAAGGAGGAGCTTAAGGCCCTGTTAAATGACCTGGTCAGGAAAATGGACACAGGCAGTCTGTTTGTATATTACCAGGTGACAAGAGGCACGGCCGTGCGTTCCCATGAGTTTCCGGTAAACTGCCCAGCCAATCTCTGGATTATGTTAAAACCCCAGAAAGCGCCGGAGCTGACAGAGAAGATCAAGCTGATAACCGTGGAGGACACGCGTTTCTTCCATTGTAATATAAAGACCCTGAACCTGATTCCCAGCGTCATGGCTGCCCAGAAAGCCAGTGAGGCCGGGTGCCAGGAAGCTGTTTTCCACCGGGACGGCCGGGTGACGGAATGTGCGCACAGCAACTGCCATATCATAAAGGAAGGAATCCTGTACACTGCCCCGGCAGATAACCTGATCCTTCCCGGCATTGCAAGGTCCCATCTGATTCAAAATTGTAAAAAACTGGGAATTCCTGTAAGCGAGACTCCCTATACCCTTAAGGAACTGATGGATGCCGATGAGGTGCTGGTCACTTCCTCCACCAAATTGTGCATGTCGGCGGATGAAATAGACGGCAGGCCCGTGGGAGGAAAGGCGCCTGAACTGCTTAAGAGGATACAGGATGCAGTGAAGTCAGAATTCCTTGAGGAAACCGCTACGGCTGACTGAAGGTATTTTCAAACATACCTTAGGCAATAAGCATGGAAAAAGGCAGTGCGGAAAAAGCCTGGGCAAGGGGGCATCAGTCTTGACTTTTACAAGGTGCAGTGATAGAATGAAAGGCATGAAAAACACAGGCGTAAGGATATTGTTCATCATCAGTATAATCGTAATAGGTACGGCTTGGCTGGCAGGATGCAGCAGGAAGAATGCAGATCCTGTCAGTCGGTCGTCTTTTTTGTTGAACACGTTCATCACGGTGACCCTCTATGACTCCCAGGACGAAACCATCCTGGACGGCTGTATGGAGCTGTGCTCTGATTATGAGAAGCTTCTCAGCAAAACCCTGGAAGGCAGTGAGGTTTACCGGATGAACCATAGAAAACCAGGGGAGCGCACCTTCACGGTATCCGATGGGACAGCCCGTGTCCTGCAAAAAGGGCTGGAATACAGCCGTATTTCAGAGGGGGCCTTTGACATTACCATAGAACCATTAAGCACGCTCTGGGATTTTACCGGCAAGGACCCGCAGGTCCCGCAGCCCGATGAAATCCAAAAGGACCTGAAAAAGGTGGGATATGAAAATGTCATACTGAACGGGAATCAGGTGACCTTTTTAAATGATGGCACCACCATTGACCTTGGGGCCATTGCAAAAGGTTTCATTGCAGATGAGATGAAGGCTTATCTGAAAGGAAAGGGCGTGAACAGCGCTGTAATCAATCTGGGAGGCAACGTACTGTGCGTTGGCAGCCGTCCTGACGGCAGTCCCTTTAAAATCGGGCTCCAGAAGCCCTATGCCACCCATACCGAAACAGTGGCTGCCCTGGATATTACCGACATGTCCGTGGTATCATCCGGCGTCTATGAGCGGCATTTCATAAAAGACGGCGTGAATTATCACCACATACTGGACCCGTCCACGGGTTATCCGTATGAAAACGGCCTGATTCAGGTCTCAATCATTTCCCCTCTTTCCGTGGACGGCGATGGCTTAAGCACCACCTGCTTTGCCCTTGGGCTTGAGAAGGGTATGGAGCTCATAGAAAGCATGGATGGAATATACGCAGTATTCATGACGGAAGACGGGACCCTGCATTATACCCAAGGCGCGGAGGGATTCCTGGCCCCGGATTCCGCGGCCCGCTGAGCCGCGCCATAAAATCAGCGCCCTGCCCCATTCAATCCTCAATCAAAAAGCACCTCTTTGTTGAAAGGCGCTAAAAGGTATGGTATGATGGAAAAGAATGTGCGGCCGTTTCAGGAAGGCTGGATTCCATGAATATAATAAGGAAAGGATACCTTGATTTCCAAAGGAGCAAACATGCTGCATAAGATATGGGAAAAATGTGTGAATTATGAAACGGTAAGTTACCTGATATGTGGTTTCCTCACCACGGCAGTGGACTTTGCCGTATATACGGTTTTAAGACATGTGGATATAGGGGTGGGGATATCCCAGGCCCTGTCCTGGATGGCAGCCGTGCTGTTTGCCTATGTGGTGAACAAGCTGATTGTCTTCCGCAATTATAATATGAGTTCCTCCTACCTTGTGAAGGAGGCAGGGGCGTTTGTGGCGGCCAGGGCATTTTCCGGTGTGGTCACATGGGTCCTGATGGTGGTCATGGTGAAGCTGGGGGGAGACAGGGGATTCATATATGAATTATTCTGCAAATTCACGTCCTCTGTGCTTAACATGGTGTTGAATTATGTTTTCAGCAAGCTGTGGATATTTAAGAATAAGCCTGAGTAGGGAAAGGTGACTGTGATGGAACGTGATGAGATCGAGCGGGTTGAACGTGAGCTGGATGCAATTTTAAAGCTGGTTCAACCGGAGGCGCCCATGCAGGATAAAACTCCGGGGATGGATACGGACCAGGAGACAGCAGAAAAACAGAAGATAAAAGGCTTCAAGGAAATGGCCAGGGAGGAATGGGCTTTTTCCGGGGAGCAGGAAGAGATTGGAGTACAGAATATGCCGAACAAGGCTCCCGGTGAAGAAGAGATAAAGAATGAGGAACAGCCCCCTTCGCAGGAACATGCGCCGGAGGACGCTGCCAAGGATTCACGGAAAGAAAAAAAGGAAAAACAGGCAGGGCAGAAACAAGCCTTTAGGAAAGCGGAGAAAGAGAAAAAATCCGGCCTTCGGAATCCGGCCAGGGGCGGGAAGCCGGAAGGGACAGTGGACCTGGACGGCGGACCGGACTGGCTGCAGGACGATGGCCCTGAGGCTGAGTGGGATTTGGACGATGGAATGGAGTGGCCCCGGGACGGACAGCCGGAGCGGGATCAGGGCGGCTGGCCGGAGCAGCAGCCACAGGCAGAACCCAGGCGTAGGCAGGAAACAAAAGCCGTGTGGAAGCCGGATGCAGGACAGGACTGGCCTTCGGGCCGGAGAAAGGGCGGACCCATACGCAGCCTGCGCCTGTTAAAGCCATCGGATGGCCTGGCTGCGGCATTTTTCGTGCCGGTCATTGTTATGATCATCATATTTGCCCAGAGAGGCATTTTCCCCTTTGGGGAGGAAAGCTTTTTAAGGACGGATATGTATCACCAGTATGCCCCGTTTTTTTCGGAGTTCCAGTATAAGCTGACCCATGGGGGGAGCCTGCTGTACAGCTGGGATATTGGCATGGGCGTGAACTTTTCAGCCCTTTATGCCTATTATCTGGCCAGTCCGGTGAACTGGCTTCTGATGTTCTGTCCCAAGCAGTTCATCATAGAGTTCATGACACTGGTAATCGTGCTGAAGATTGGACTGTCCGGGCTTAGCTTTGCCTGGTATCTGAAAAAGCATTTTGGGACCAGGGATTTTGGGGTTGGGCTTTTTGGAATCTTTTATGCGCTGAGCGGTTATATGGCGGCTTATAGCTGGAACATCATGTGGCTGGACTGCATCCTGTTGTTCCCGCTGATCCTCCTTGGGCTTGAGCGGCTGGTAAAGGGGAAGAGTGGTCTGCTATACTGTATTACCCTGGGACTTTCCATCCTTTCCAATTATTATATATCCATCATGATATGTATTTTCATGGTCATCTATGTCATTGCCCAGGTAATCATAAACCCTCCGAAGGGACTGGGGAGATTGGCGGTGACCGGTGTCCGCTTTGCTGTATATTCCCTTTTGGCCGGGGGACTGGCTGCGGTTGTGCTGCTGCCGGAGATATACGCGCTTCAGGCAACTGCTTCCGGGAATTTTGATTTCCCCAAGACCGTTTCCTCCTATTTCTCCATTTTTGATATGATTGCCAGACATATAGGGAATGTGGGCACGGAAATCGGGCTGGACCACTGGCCCAATCTATACTGCGGCGTTGCCGTGCTTATGTTTTTCCTTCTGTATCTGGGCAGCCGGAAGGTTGCATTCAGGGAAAAGGCAGTGTACTGCGGCCTGCTGCTGCTGTTTTATGCCAGCTTTTCCGTTAATATGCTGAACTTTATATGGCATGGCTTCCATTTCCCCAACAGCCTGCCCTGCAGACAGTCCTTCATCTACATCGCATTGATGCTGGTGATGTGTTATCAGGCCTATACGGGCCTTCGGGAAACGCCGTGGAAACATATCTGCCTTGCTTTCTGGGGGGCGGTCATATTCATACTTCTGGCAGAGAAGCTGGTGGATAACCCGGAACAGTATCATTTTTCCGTGTTTTACGTTGCCATCCTGTTCATTGCCATGTACGCAGGGCTGGTGTACCAATATAAAAAGGGAAGATGGAGCCTGGATGCCATCATACTGACCGCACTGGCCGTGGTATCCATTGAGGCTGCTGTCAATACAGCGGTTACCAGCGTGCCCACTACCAGCAGGACCGCGTATGTGAAGGATAACCAGGATGTGCAGGATTTAATCTGGAACCTGAAGCCGAATACGTTTTACCGGGTGGAAAAGTCAGACAGGAAGACGAAAAATGACGGCGCATGGATGAATTTCCCGTCCGTATCCCTGTTTTCTTCCACCGCAGATGCATCCCTGTCCGATTTCTTCCGGGTGCTGGGATGTGAGAGTTCCACCAATGCATACAGCATTACAGGAAGCACCCCGCTGGTGGACAGCCTGTTCTCGGTTCTGTATGGGCTTTACCCGGACCAGCAGCCCACAGGAATCCTGATGGAACAGGCGGGGCGCAAGGGCGGCGTATGGCTTTATGAAAATGCATACACGCTTCCGGTTGCCTTCATGCTGCCGAAGGATGTGGAGGCGAACTGGATTACGGATTCCGGCAATCCGGCCCTGGTACAGAATGACCTGTGTGATGTGCTGGGAACCGAACACGTGCTGATTCCCAATGACAGCGTCACGGAAGGCAGGAAGCTGTCATTTACAGCAGAGGCAACCGGGGATTACTATGTATATGTGACCAATAAAAAAGTAAAGGAAGTATCCGTTACCGTGGGAGAACATTCCGACAGCTTTGATAATGTGGACAGGGGATATTTCCTTGAACTGGGCCGCATTACCAAGGATGAGCAGGTTTACCTGGAATCCCGGGATGACGGGAACCCTACCCTGCAGGCCGAGGTGTGGAGGTTCAATCCAGAGGGGCTGAAGGCTGTTTATGGACAGATGAACGCCAGCCCCATCACACTGACCAGCTGGACCGATACATCCCTTAAGGGCAGTATCACGGCAGAGGATCCGGGCGTCATGTATACCAGCATTCCTTATGACAAGGGATGGACCATAACGGTGGACGGCGCAGAAGTGACGCCGAGAAAGCTTTTCGATACCTTCCTGGCCGTGGACTTAAGCGGGGGAACCCATGAAATCAGCATGACATATGAGCCCGAGGGGCTTCGCACCGGGGCGTGGATTACCGGGGCATCGGCCGCGGTTCTGGGCATGATTGTGCTGATTGGATACACAGCCAAACGCAAAGAGCAGAAAAAATACGAAAAAGTAAGGAGATAACAGCCATGAAATTATGGGGTGGACGTTTTACCAAGGAAACAGACCAGCTGGTACACAATTTTAACGAGTCCCTGTCCTTTGACCAGAAATTCTATCACCAGGATATAGAGGGCAGCATTGCCCATGTGAAGATGCTGGAAAAGCAGGGGATTCTCACTGTACAGGACAGGGATGATATTATCCGTGGATTGGAAAGCATTTTATCCGATCTGGAGAATGGACGGCTGACCATATCCCCCGATTCCGGATATGAGGATATCCACTCTTTTGTGGAGGGAACCTTGACAGAGCGCGTGGGGGATGCGGGCAAACGCCTCCACACAGGGCGCAGCCGCAATGACCAGGTGGCACTGGATATGAAGCTTTATACAAGGGATGAGATTGATGAGATAGAGAAGCTGGTAAAAGACCTGTTAAAGGAGCTTTTGGTAATCATGGAAGCCAATATAGATACTTTCATGCCGGGATTTACCCATCTTCAGAAAGCCCAGCCAATCACCCTGGCCCACCACATGGGAGCATACTTCGAGATGTTCTCAAGGGACCGTTCAAGGCTTTGGGACATACGCAGGCGCATGAACTACTGTCCGCTGGGTTCCGGCGCATTGGCAGGCACCACGTATCCCTTGGACCGGGAATATACAGCCGGCCTTCTGGGGTTTGACGGACCCACGTTAAACTCCATGGATTCCGTGGCTGACAGGGATTATCTGATTGAACTGCTTAGCGCCCTGTCCACCATTGCCATGCATTTAAGCCGGTTCTGTGAGGAAATCATCATCTGGAACACCAATGAATACCGTTTTGTGGAAATAGATGATTCCTACAGTACAGGCAGCTCCATCATGCCCCAGAAGAAGAACCCGGACATTGCGGAGCTAATCCGCGGCAAGACCGGAAGGGTTTACGGCGCCCTGGTTTCCCTTCTGACCACCATGAAAGGCATTCCCCTGGCTTATAACAAGGACATGCAGGAGGACAAGGAGCTCACCTTTGACGCCATTGATACGGTGAAAGGCTGTCTGGCCCTTTTTACAGGCATGATATCTACCATGAGTTTCCGCAGGGACGTGATGGAGGCCAGCGCAAAGAACGGCTTTACCAATGCCACGGACGCGGCAGACTACCTGGTGGGCAAAGGCGTTCCCTTCCGTGACGCCCACGGAATCGTTGGCCAGCTGGTTCTTCTGTGCATTCAGAAAGGTATTGCCCTGGACGACCTTTCCCTGGAGGAATACAGGCAGATAAGCCCTGTGTTCGAAGAGGATGTATATGATGCCATCAGCATGAAGACCTGTGTGGAAAAGCGTATCACCATAGGCGCTCCGGGCCAGGAGGCCATGAAGCAGGTGATCGGAATCTATAAAAAAATGCTGGCGGAGTAATATGCGCCGGCGTGCGCATTGGCATCATATCGGCCAATGGAAGGACAGATGTATATAACAAACAGCAGGGGCAGAAAGGCTTAAGGCTGCAGGATGATACAAAAGACAAAGGGGTAAAGGACCTGGATCCATGGCTTGGGGAATCCGGGGGCTTTATCCCTTTGGCGTCCGTAACAGGCCTGTCAAAAACAATATCTTGACGTATTTTATAATTAAATATATAATATTTACATCGTGTCAGTTGTAAAAACAACAGAAAGAGGGGAGAGTATGGAGGAATATCTTCACCGTGTGAAAAAATCTCCATTATTCTATGGGATTAATGATAACGAGCTTTATACGCTCTTAAAGTGCTGCGCAGCGGAGCAGGTTCCCTATGAGGACGGGGAGTATATCTTCCGTATGGGTGAGTCGGTCAATAAGGTGCTGATCCTGTTAAAAGGCAGGGCGCGCGTGATACAGGAGAATTTCTGGGGGCGGCAGGAGATGATTTACCATATCAGGGAAGGGGAACTGTTCGGGGAGTCCTATTCATGCGCAAGGACGCCGGTGCTTCCGGTGAGCGTGGTGACGGAGGGACCCTGTGAGGCATTGTTCCTGAACTATCAGAGGATGATTACCTTCTGTTCCCTGGCCTGCGAATTCCATACCAGGTTCATCCATAATATGCTGCGGCTTGTGTCGGAACACAATGTGAAGCTGGAGAATAAACTGGAGCATGTATGCAGGAAGTCCACCAGGGAAAAGCTGCTCTCCTATCTGTCGGAGCAGGCCATCTCCCAGGGCGGAAGGGCCTTTGACATTCCCCATAACCGGCAGGAACTGGCAGAGTACCTGTGCGTGGACCGGAGCGCCATGTCCAATGAACTGAGCAAGATGCGCACCGAAGGAATCCTGGATTTCCAGAAAAACCATTTTGTGCTGCATGACCGTTATGAGGGGGAAGCGCGGGAAGGGGCTTGAGGCGGAACGGATGGGAAGAACGGGAAGGGGCTTGGGCCGGAGCGGATGGGAAGAGAACGGGAAGGGGCTTGAGCCGGAGCGGATGGGTGAAGAGTGGAAAGACGCATGGGCCGGAACGGATGGGGAAAGGGCGGGAAGGCGCATGGGCAAAAACATATGGGGGAAGGGTGGAAAAGGATCATATAAGAATGGATGAAGGAAAAGACGCTCAGCAATTCGGCATGAGCGTCTTTTGGCGTCCTTCTGTATCGGATATCTTATTCCGGATACACGGCATTCAGGCATTTTTCAGCAGCGTCCTTGGAAATCAGGTTAATGGCCCGGGAATCATCCAACCTGGTATAATATCCGGTCCCTTCATCATCCGGGCTTCCGATGGAAAGGGCGACGGTCCCTGTATCCCCGCCTTTTTCATAGGTCCATGAAAGCGTCATTGCGGGAGTGGAGAGACCGTAGCTTCCCAGCTCCTCATCCGTTGCCTTGTAGGTGGTACAGGACTGGATGGATAGCCCGCTGATGGCTTCCGCCAGGTTGTTGAGGGCGGCGTTGTCCGGGAGACGGTCCGCCTCATTATCAGCAGAGCCTTTGTACCAGGCAATATTATTATCCGCGTCCACTGTCTTTTTGGAGAATCTGGAGGTGGTTCCATTCCTGGTAACCGTGATTTCCTTTATGTCGGACCCGGTTACATAGGGGAGGGATTCTGTCTCCACAAAGTCGTAAAGGCCTTTGCCGGATGTCTCGGCCAGGTAGCTCCCTATGGTATATACCTGGCCGCTGCCTTCCAGACAGGCATAATATTCAGCAGCAGTGCTGGCGTATCCGGCGGCTGTGTCACCTGTGCCCGCCACCTGGTTTCCAATCATCAGGGTCCTGGACGTACCGTCTTCTGATGTCATGACAAACTTGACGGCATCAGGGTTAAGCCCGTAGGAATCCAGGCTGTCAGGTGTTTCCAGTTCCCGCTCAGCCGTTAAACGGGACAGCGTGTCTGCCAGCGTGGTAACCGTGTACTGGCGGATGGGACAGTCCTTATCAGATTGGTAATACCAGGTATCGCCTTCCTTTTTAAAAGCCAGTCCCTGGCCGTCTTTTTCCCAGCTGATGGAAGTGAGCCCCTGGATGTCGGTCACATAAATCTGGCTGTCCTCTGCCTGCCCTGCCAGCTCATCCGCCTTCCTGTGCTGGTGCCATGTTATGAGTCCGTAAGCGGCGCAGAGTATGACCAGGACAGCGGCGGCAGGGACCAGGGCGTTTACTTTCTTTTTCATTCAGATTGCCTCCTTACAGTTTACGGCGCTTCATCCAGATTACAAAACCAGCAATCAGGAAGAGGACCGGAATGACGATGATGAACAGGGCGCTCCATAACCCGCCCGATGTTATCATATTATAGGTAATATCCAGGCTCTTGCTGGGGATGGACAGGTTAGTGATGCCCGGCAGCTTGTAGGATACCACATTCATGAATATGGCCAGGTTGGAAATGTTCGGGAAACGCATCAGGATATCATTGTCAATGAAGGCCGGCGCCGCGATGACCGTGAACACAGAGGATGTATCCTCTTCTTCATTGACCGTTTCCACTGCGGTGGCCCCAAGTATATATGCGCCCTCTGTTTTTTCCTGGGTAACAGGGTCAACCAGGATTCCGGAATCAGAGGTGGTAAGGAACGGGGAAACGCTCAGGCCCTCCCTCAGGTTTTCCTGGATGGTCATGCCGGAGGGCTGGACTACCAGGGCCGCCTGGCCGGAATCCACGCCTGTTAAGAGGCCGCTTGAGAAGTCATAGTCCGGAATCACATTAAAAGGATTGTTGCTGTAAAAATGCTGGGGCGCCGGATCTGCCACAAAACCGTTCCTTAAATCCATTCCGTACATGGAACACAGGGAGGTCAGGTTGGTGAGCGTGTCCTGGGTGGTGCCTGCCAGCAGCAGCAGGTGTCCGCCGTTTTTCAGGTAATCGGTAAGGGTGGTTTTCTCATCCTCGCTGATATCCTTTTGCGGATTGTTGATGATCAGCAGGCTGCAGTCTTCCGGGACCGCGCTGTCGGTCAGCAGGTTCAGCTCCTTGGTTTCCATGCCTGACTTATCCATGGCGTCAGTGACCGTGGGGGACAGGGCTGCTTCCTGATGCCCGGACAGGGTATAGATGGTGGTCCTGTTTTCATTTGTCACATAGTTGATGGCGCTGGTAATCTGTCCCTCGCCGTCAAAGGCTGTCTCATGTATCTGCTGGTATTGGTAATAGGCCATTAAATCAATCTGGATGATATCGCTGAAAGGGATGGCGGTTTTTTTGCCGGTGGCATCACAGGTGACCAGGATCTGATTGGTCTGTGTATCCAGGGTGGTCAGGATATCCGGGTGCAGTACCGGGTCATCCTCCGATACCTTGATATGGCCGGACTGGTCCGCGTACAGCTTGACAAAGGATGTGATTCGTTCATCCACGGTATCGGGGCTGGCCACGATATGGATGGTTACGTCCTTGTCAAGATTACTGAGAAGATCTTTGGTTGTGTCCCCCAGGGTAAGGATCTGGCTGGAACTTAAATCGTGCTTCATGTATTTTGCCGGAATTTTTCCTATAATCAGATTCACAATAATGATGGCAGCAATGACCACAATGGTGAAGACTGCCATGTAGCTGCCCTTTTTTAGTTTTCTTGTCATTTCTTCCTCCTTGCTGTTGGGGTGTGCATATGGCGGGCGTTCTATCACAGGAACTTATGCAATGCAGTGCCAGACCGGTCTGTCAGCTCCATCTCCGTTTCTGGGTGGCCTGCACCGTGAGGAACAGAAGTACGCCGGCCATGCTCACATAGTACACCAGTCCCCCGATATCCAGGATATGGGTGTTGACGATGGAATCAAATACATCGGTCAGGACGATTTTCTCCAGGATGTCTTTCAGCCCATGCTCCAGAAGGCGCTGGTTTATCAGATAGGTCCCGATAAGCCCGGCAGCCCCCAGTATTTCCAGTCCAAGGGACAGGGGGATGTGGCCCGTAAGGCGGTACAGGATGAAGCATACAAGACTCCAGAGAATCAGAAGCCCGGCCAGGGAGCCATAGGCAGTGGTGGGCAGGAAATTTAAAAGCCCGGGCCACAGGATTAAAAGCAAGAGGATTCCGAATGTACCTGCCGCCGCAATCAGCTGGCTTTCCGTAAGGGAAGATATGAAAAGGCCGATGGCAATGTATACACAGCCCATAAGGAAAAATGCCAGTATGGAGGCGTAATCCTCAGCCAGGTATGCGGTGCCGTTTGCCTTGATGATTAAGGGACAGAGGCAGGCAATGGCCATGGGGATTGCGAAGATGGTGACCATGGAAAGGTATTTTCCCAGGACAATGTCCCAGACAGACACGGGCGCCGTAAGCAGCATCTGGTCGGTACGGGAACGGCGTTCATCCGACATGCTGCGCATGGTCAGTATGGGCACTGCAATCATCAGTATCATCAGGGTGGAGCTAAGGGTATAGGAAAAATAGGGGTACCCGTTAATCATGTTGTAGACCATGAAGTAAATGCCTATGAACATGGTTACAAAGGCTATGAAAACATAACCGGTCATGGAATAGAAATAGGATTTCAGTTCACGTTCATAAATCGCTTTCATTGTTTTCCTCCTCCTCTTTGTCAGGCTGTTCTTTGGGGAGCGTTTCGTCCTTCAAGGAATCCCCGTCCTTCAAGGAATCCCCGTCCTTCAAGGAATCCCCGTCCTTCAAGGAATCCCCGTCCTTCAAGGAATCCCCGTCTTTCATGGAATCTTCTTCCGTCAGTTCCAGGAAGACCTCCTCCAGGGATGCCCTGGATGTTGACATGGAGAGGATGGGCATATGGTTCTGCGCAAACATATAGAACAAGGTCTCGCGGATATCTTCTGTCTGGTTCAGGGCGTTTCTGTCTGTCTGGAGGCTCAGATGACAGACCGGACTCCCTTCCTCCTGAAGCGCGCTGCTTACAGTGATGGCGGAAATGGGCATCAGCAGGTTCATGATGTCATCCCTGGAGCCCTTTACGTCCAGTTCCAGTCCCGCGGACCCCTCCAGCTGGCGCTCCAGGTTTTCCGGCGTATCACTGGCAATCAGCTTTCCATGGGAAATGATCATGATGTGGTCGCAGACAGCGCTGACCTCTGAGAGGATATGGGAGCTGAGTATGACAGTATGCTTCCTGCCCAATTCGCGGATCATATCCCGAATCTCGATAATCTGTTTGGGATCCAGTCCCACGGTGGGCTCATCCAGGATGATTACATCCGGTTTGCCGAGGATGGCCTGGGCCATTCCCACCCTCTGGCGGTAGCCCTTGGAAAGGTTGCGTATCAGGCGCCCCTTCACATCCTGGATTTTAACCAGTTCCATGACCTCGCTGATGGAGGCCTTAATGCTGTCTTTTGGAAGCTTTTTTAACTTTGCGGCAAATACAAGGTACTCATATACGGTCATATCCGTATACAGGGGCGGTACCTCAGGAAGATAACCCATGCATTTTTTTGCCTGTTCCGGTTCCTCCAGTATATTATGGCCATCGATTAATACTTCTCCTTTTGTGGCGCCCAGATAACCGGTCATGATGTTCATGGTGGTGGATTTTCCGGCGCCGTTGGGACCAAGGAAGCCGTAAATCTGACCGTCTTCCACTGTAAAGCTCAGATGATCCACTGCCAGATGGCCGCCATAATCCTTTACAAGATTTTTCACTTCAATCACTGGTTGTTTCCTCCCGTCTGTTATTTATACGCATATTTACCAAATAGTTTTAAATTTAAAATGTGATAAAACTGTGTTGAAAATATTATTTTTTTATAATAATAGTTTTATATTCGCAAAATCACGCACAAAGACGCAAAATATTGCACAGAAAAATGCAAGAAAGGGTATTGCCCTGCATTGCATCAGTTGGTATAATATAGGACAGTTGGTAAAAAAATAACATAATGAGATGTATTGTGATGCCCCAGGGCATCGGAATGGAGGGAACTATGAATCAGATTGATACCATGTCAGTCAACGCAATCCGCGTTCTCGCAGCAGACGCTGTACAGAAGGCAAAATCAGGCCACCCGGGACTTCCGCTGGGTTCGGCAGCCATGGCTTACGAGCTTTGGGCCAACCATATGAACCATAATCCTAAGAATCCCCAGTGGAAGAACAGGGACCGCTTCATCCTTTCAGGAGGCCATGGATCAACCCTTCTTTACTCGCTGCTTCATCTGTTTGGATATGGCCTGACCAAGGAAGACATGATGAATTTCCGTCAGATGGATTCCCTGACACCGGGACATCCGGAATACGGACATACGGTTGGCGTTGAGGCCACCACAGGACCCCTGGGCGCAGGTATGGGCATGGCCGTGGGCATGGCGATGGCTGAGTCCCATCTGGCAGCCGTGTTTAACAAGGACGGATACCCTGTGGTTGACCATTATACTTACGTGCTGGGCGGGGACGGCTGCATGATGGAAGGTATTTCCTCCGAGGCATTTTCCCTGGCAGGGACCCTGGGCCTTAGCAAGCTGATCGTGTTCTACGATTCCAATAAGATTTCCATTGAGGGAAGCACGGACATCGCATTTACGGAGAACGTGCAAAAGCGCATGGAGGCGTTTGGATTCCAGCTGCTGACCGTGGAGGACGGCAATGACCTGGATGCCATCGGCAGAGCCATCGAGGAGGCAAAGGCGGATACCGCGCGTCCTTCCTTTATTACGGTTAAGACCCAGATCGGCTACGGCTGCCCGGCTAAGCAGGGCAAGGCCAGCGCTCACGGCGAGCCTCTGGGTGATGATAATGTAACTGCCATGAAGGAGAACCTGAACTGGCCATCCATGGAACCGTTCTATGTACCGGATGAGGTATATGCCAATTATGAGGCACATGCTGAAAAGGGTGCCAAGGCAGAGGAAAAGTGGAATGCCTTATTTGACGAATACTGCCAGAAGTATCCGGAAATGAAGGATATGTGGGACAAGTTCCATAATCCGGAACTGGCTAAGGCGGCATATGACTGCGAGGAGTACTGGGCATACGATGAGAAGCCGGATGCAACCAGAAGCTTATCCGGCAAGCAGCTTCAGAAGCTTAAGAACCTGATGCCTAACCTCATTGGCGGCGCAGCCGACCTGGCTCCGTCCACCAAGACCTATATGGCGGATATGGGGGATTTCTCCAAGGATAACTATGCCGGACGCAACCTGCACTTCGGTGTGCGCGAACTGGCCATGGCAGCCATTGGAAACGGCCTGATGCTTCACGGAGGACTGCGGGCATTTGTCTCCACTTTCTTTGTGTTCAGTGATTACACCAAGCCAATGGCAAGGCTGTCCGCGCTGATGGGCGTGCCGCTGACCTTTGTATTTACCCATGACAGCATTGGCGTGGGCGAGGATGGACCTACCCATGAGCCCATTGAGCAGCTGGCCATGCTGCGCTCCATGCCGAACTTCCACGTATTCCGTCCGGCTGACGCAACAGAGACAGCAGCGGCCTGGTACAGCGCGGTATCTTCCCAGAAGACACCTACCGCCCTTGTGCTTACAAGGCAGAACCTGCCCCATCTGGCCGGCTCCAGCAAGGAAGCCTTAAAGGGAGCGTATATCCTGGAGGATTCTTCCAAGGAAGTTCCGGATGCAATCATCATTGCTACTGGTTCTGAGGCCCATCTGGCAGTAGGCGCAAAGGCTGAACTGGCAAAGGAAGGCGTGGATGTGCGTGTTGTCAGCATGCCGTGTATGGATGTATTCGAGGAGCAGTCTGAGGAATACAAGGAAAAGGTTCTTCCAAAGGCAGTAAGGAAGAGGGTTGCAGTGGAAGCGTTGGGAGACTTTGGATGGGGCAGATATATCGGCCTGGACGGCGCTGCCGTTACCATGAAGGGCTTTGGTGCCAGCGCACCTGCGGGACTGCTGTTTAAGAAGTTCGGATTCACGGTTGAGAACGTGGTGGAGGCTGTAAAGTCACTGTAATGCGGGTTCGTTTAATCAGCTCAATCAGCCAGGTATATAAAACAGTCATATAATAGTGTTATCAATGATGGTCCCCGGACAGCGGCGGAAGACAGTTGGGTCTTCCGGCTGACCGGGGATTTTTTGCGCGGATGATGCGGATTGAATAATTAATGTGGGAATGATATAATCTGGTAAGCACCAGCGTGTTTTAGGAATGAGAAGAGATAGGATTCACAGATGCAAGCTAAATGGAGGAAATATGCCCACAGATATATTAAACCTATTTTCACAACCCACCGCCAGGTGGTTTAAGGACAAGTTGGGCGTGCCCACAAAAGTCCAGGAGGACACATGGCCGGCCATTGCCTCCGGCCATCCGGTCCTGGTCAGCGCGCCTACCGGAACTGGTAAGACGCTGTCCGCATTCCTTGTTTTCATAGACCGTCTGTATGCCATGGCGCAGGAGGGTACGCTTAAGGAGGAACTGTATCTGATTTATGTGTCCCCGTTAAAGTCCCTGGCAGGGGATATACGGGAAAACCTGAACCGGCCTTTGGACGGGATACGGCATGAGATGGAGCGCCTTGAGGGCGCTGTCCACATGGCCGGATCCGCCAGGCCGCCCCAAACCGCCCGCGCGGCCGAATCCGCCAGGCCGCCCCAAACCGCCTGTCCGGCCGAATCCGTCTGCCTGGACATCCAGGTGGGAATCCGCACCGGGGACACACCTCAGAAGGACCGCCAGAGGATGGTGAAGCATCCGCCCCACATACTGATCATCACGCCGGAATCCCTGTACCTGATGCTCACTTCCATGACCGGGCAGAAGGTGTTAAGGACAGCAAGGGCGGTAATCATTGATGAACTTCACGCATTGATTGACACAAAGCGGGGAGCCCATCTCATGCTGTCCATTGCACGGCTGGACCGCCTCTGTGAGAGGCCGCTTCAGCGTATCGGCCTGTCTGCCACCATAGAACCCCTGGAACTGGCAGCCGCGTACCTGTCCCCGGAACCAGCGGTCATCTGCGCACCGTCCATGGAAAAACAGATCCGGATAGAGATTCTTGGAACCACACCGGCACAGGGCAGGCGCAAGGACCCTGTGTGGGAGGAACTGGGACAGGCCGTGTACCGGCAGTGCCTGTCCTGCCGCAGCGTCATTGCCTTTTCCGAGGGGCGGCGGTATGCGGAGAAACTGGCTTACTACGTAAATCTTCTGGGCGGGGACGGGTTTGCCCGGGTGCATCATGGAAGCCTGTCCAAGGAGCAGCGGGCAGAGGCGGAGCAGGACTTAAGGGATGGCAGGCTGCGCCTTCTATGCGCAACCTCATCCATGGAGCTGGGAATCGATGTGGGGGAACTGGACCTGGTAATCCAGGTAGGATGCCCGCGCACGGTTTCCAGCACCATGCAGCGGCTGGGACGTGCTGGCCATGGACCGGGCCGGGTCAGTGTCATGTATATGTATCCCAGGACGGCTTCGGAGAGCGTTTACTGCGGAATGACGGCCCAGGTGGCGAGACAGGGCGGCGTGGAGCACACAAAGCCCCCAAGACTGTGCCTGGACGTGCTGGCCCAGCATCTGGTCTCCATGGCTAACGGGAAAGGCTACCGCGTGGAGGACGTCCTGTCTGTCCTGGAGCGCGCCTATCCCTTCCGGGGTGTGACCGGTGAGGACATAAAGTCAGTCCTGTCCATGCTGGCCGGGGATTATGAACACAGGCGGGATATCCCGGTCCGTCCCAGGGTGCTGTATGACCGGATCCATGGGAGGGTGGAAGGAGATGCCTACAGCCGCATGCTGGCCACGGCGGCCGGCGGGACCATACCGGACAAAGGCCTTTACACCGCTAAGACAGAGGACGGGGTAAAGCTTGGGGAACTGGATGAGGAATTTGTCTATGAATCCCAATTGGGAGATAAGTTCATGCTGGGGTCATTTGGCTGGAAGATAACCGGGATTGACAAGGACACGGTCTATGTATCCCAGGCAGCCCCAGAGGGGGCCAGGCTGCCCTTCTGGAAAGGGGAAATCAGGGGGCGTACCTTAAAGACCAGCCGGGAATTCGGGAAAATCCTGGCCGTCCTGGAAAATGCCCATGAGCAGGGGCGGCTCCGGGAAGAGCTGGCCGCGCTGGGGATGGATGGGCCGGCGGTTATCAATGCCTCCGGTTTTCTGGAACGCCAGATACAGTCAACAGGCGGGCTCCCGGACAATAGGACCATTGTAGTGGAACATTTTACCGACCATACCGGGTGCCGCCAGGTGATGGTCCACGCCTTGCTTGGCCGCAGGGTGAACGGCCCGTTGTCCCTTCTGCTTCAGCATATGGTCAGGAATGCCTGCGGCTTTGACATTGGATGTGTGGACGAGGAGGACGGCTTCCTGCTGTATCCATATGGCAGCCATGCCATGCCGGAGGGGCTGCTGTACCGGCTTGAACCTGACCAGGTAAGGGAAACCCTGGAGTCCATGCTTCCACTCACCCCGTTGTTCGGCATGGCCTTCCGCTATAACGCTGCCAGGGCGCTGATGATGGGAATGAAGCAGAATGGCCGGCAGCCGCTGTGGATGCAGCGCTTAAAGAGCACGGAAATGCTGGATTCGCTGATGGATGAAAAGGACCACCCCCTGATCCGGGAGACAAAACGCGAATGTCTGGAAGACCAGTGGGACATAGAAGGCGTGATTCAGGTCCTTCATGAGATACGGGCCGGCCTGATTCATGTCAGGGAGGTTTACACAGAGGTGCCTTCCCCCATGTCCCTGCCCCTGCAATGGCAGGTGGAGGCCGCCGAAATGTACGAATATGCCCCCGTCACACCCGGTATCCGTCAGGCTGTCTATGATGAGCTTAAATACCTGGAGGGAATCCGGCCCGCGCCTGCCGCCCTGGAGAAACAGCTGGAACGCACAAAACTTCCCCAGGATGAGGCGCAGCTGCATTCCCTGCTGATGACAGAAGGGGATTTGGAGGCAGGGGAACTTGAGGTGCCTGTGGAGTGGCTGGCAAGCCTGGCCGCGCAGGGGCGGGCCCTCTATATTGAACCGGGCCTGTGGATTGCCGCGGAGCAGGAAGAGGATTATGAACGTGCTTTTTCCATGGACGGGACGGAGGAAGCCGCGGCTATTGTGCGCCGCCTTCTGCGTTACCGGGGAGGGCACACGCCGGGGCAGATAGGAGAGCGGTATTTCCTGCCCGGGGAACGGGTGGGGGCAATCCTGGATGTATTGTACAGCCGCAGCGAAATCGTGGAGGCGGACGGGATTTTCTATCACAAAAAGCTCTATGACAGGGCCAGACAGTCCACCCTTAAGAACCTGCGCCATGAGACAGCTACCCAGCCGGGCGCCCACTATGCCGCACTGCTGGCCCAGCGGGCAAAGCCATATACCCAGGCCGATGAACAGCTGAAAAAGACCCTTGATCTGTATTGCGGAAGGATGTTCCCTGTCCGGTTCTGGGAAAATGTCCTGCTGCCCCGCCGCGTCCGTAATTATTCGGAAGGAATGCTGGACCGTATCCTTGGGGAAGGGGATTATTACTGGAAAATGTCCCCGGATGGTTCCCTTTGTTTTTGCCGGTACGAGGACATTGACTGGGACGCGCCCCTGCCGGATACAAAAGAAATCCTTCAAGGGGAGGAACTGAGGATTTATGAGGAACTGAAGAAAAGAGGGGCCTGCTTTTTAAAGTTCCTGGCAGATATCCCGAAGGAAAAAAGCGCCCAGGAGCTGCTTCTTGGCCTGGCGGAAAAGGGGTTGGTCTGTGCGGACAGCTTTGTCCCGGTCAGACAGTGGCAGAACCGGGAGAAAGTAAAGAAGGCCACGGCCAGACAACGGGTGAGCGCCAGGGTAATGGCCCTTTCCGCCGGCCGATGGGACATCGTGCGGCCGCCAAAGCCAAAGAAAATGGAAGAATGGCTGGAGCTTATTTTCAGGGAACAGCCCGTTATGTGCAGGGAAACCTTCCGAGGGGCTGCCTCTGGTCTGGCAGGTTCGCCTTATCTGCCGGAATCCGGCCAGACGGGGGCAGCTGCCGGGACCGGCCGGCCAGCCCTGAATTACCAGGACGCCATGGAACTGTTGCGCATCTGGGAGTACACAGGCCAGGTGCGCCGCGGATACTTTGTGGAAGGGATGTCAGGCGCCCAGTTTATCAGAAAAGAGGAGTATGAAGGAGTGACGGCGGCATTGAAAGCCCCGGAGGATGGGATTATCTGGCTGAATGCCGCTGACCCGGCCCAGATATGGGGGAAATCACTGGCCCAGCCCGGGGACAGGGATTTCCTCAATGTACCCGGCACCGCGGCTGCCCTTCACTGCGGGCGGGCGGCAGCTGTCCTGGAGCGGCAGGGCAGGATCCTGCGGGTGTTTGAACCCCATGGCCTGGAACAGGCGCTTACCATATTTGTCAATGATTTCAAGGGGAAACGTCTGTTTCCGGAACTGAAACGGCTGATTGTCCGGGAATATCCCGAGGGGACAGGTGAACTGCTGAAAAAAGCCGGGTTTTCCAGGGAAATGAATGATTATGTGCTGTACCGCTGACTATATCATGCCTATAGCTGCATGATTTTATATATCTTAATGTATCACGGCACGCATAACGATGTACGAAAACGCATTGCGCCATACGAAAGCAAATCATGACTTACCAAGACATACCACAGGAAGGAATATCACATGGACATACAGATAAGGGAATATACAAAGGAAGACACAAAAGAGGCAATCCGGATATGGAACCATATCGTGGAAGAGGGGAATGCATTTCCGCAGATGGATTGCCTGACAGAATCCACGGGAGAGGAATTCTTCCTGGGACAGTCCTATACCGGGATTGCGGTTGACGTGGACAGTGGGGAGATTGCCGGCCTGTACATCCTGCATCCCAATCATGTGGGAAGGTGCGGACATATCTGCAATGCCAGCTACGCGGTCAGATGGGACTTACGGGGCTGTCAGATTGGCGAAAAGCTGGTACGCCACTGTATGGAACAGGGGAAGGCGCTGGGGTATGGTATCCTCCAGTTTAACGCGGTGGTCAAAAGCAATGAAGCCGCCCTTCATCTGTACCAAAAGCTGGGATTTACCCGGCTTGGCGTCATACCACGGGGATTCCTGATGAAGGACGGCAGCTTTGAGGACATCATTCCCCATTATATCGCGCTGTAGTACGGATGTTCTGTTACGGTTCCCTTAGGCCGACGCTGTCCTGTTTAGCCAGTTCTGACGGTGTCAGTATCTTCACAGGCAGTACTTCGTAGCCGTCGATTTTGGAACAGCATGGGGGCTGCGGTCTGGGCCATGGGGGCTGCGGGGATTGCATTGAAGGAGAAGCGATGATATTAAAAGGTGACAATCAGGAAATTGAACTTAAGGTAACCGGCTATGAGTATCCCCATCCTACCAAGAGCTATTGGGATAACAACTGGCTGATGCTTTACTGCGGGAAAAAATTTGGCGGATATACGGCCGCCAATCGTCTTGCCTGTTTCCTTACCGTGGAGCTTAAGCGCCTGCATTGCCTTCTGGAGGAGTTTTCATCCGGCAGGTCGGAAGGGTTTGACTGGGGAGGGACGGAACCCAACCTGGCCATATCCATGCGAAGGAGGCAGGATGTATGTACCCTGGATATCCTCTGTTATCTTGAAGATGGTGAGGAGATGCCGGGAGAGATAGAGGCATTTCATAAAGAGGCATCAAACGGGGACATTCAGCTGCTGAAGGAATTCTGCATGGAAGCGCTGGAGCAGTATCCTGAACGTAATGTGGGAGTTAGATGAACCATGCTATCTGGCATGTGCAGAAAATTACGGAACAACATAGAGAATCATAAAAAGCACAGGAAAAAAATGCCCTGCACCAGGACGGTACGTACCGTAAACCTGGCTGCGGGGCATTTTCCTATGAATCAGTTATCCTTCTTGGCTGCCTTTGCCTCGGCCATCTTCATGGCGCGGACCTTTAATGGCAGTCCGAACAGTGTGATGAAGCCGTCGGCGTCATGGTGGTCATACAGGTCCCCGGTTGTGAAGGAAGCCAGTGATTCGCTGTATAAGGAGTATGGGGATGTGGTTCCGGCTTTGATGATGTTGCCCTTGTACAGTTTGAATTTCACTTCGCCTGTAACGTATTCCTGGGTGGACTCAACAAATGCCTGGACCGCCTCGCGCAAAGGGGTGAACCATTTTCCTTCATATACAATCTGGGCCAGCTTATTGCCCATGTCCTTCTTGGCCTCCATGGTGGCGCGGTCTAATACCAGTTCCTCCAGCTGCTGGTGTGCTTCCATGAGGATGGTTCCGCCTGGCGTCTCATACACGCCGTGGGATTTCATGCCCACCACACGGTTTTCCACGATGTCAACAATGCCGACGCCGTGCTTGCCGCCCAGTTCGTTTAACTTGCGGATGATGTCGGAAACCTTCATCTTCTCGCCGTTAACACTGGTGGGAACGCCTTTTTCAAAGGTCATGGTAACGTACTCGGCTTCATCAGGCGCTTTCTCAGGGCTTACGCTTAACATCAGCAGGTGGTCATAGTTAGGCTCCTTTGACGGATCCTCCAGCTCCAGGCCTTCATGGCTGATGTGCCAGAGGTTGCGGTCGCGGCTGTAGCTGTTGTCCGCTGAAAACGGAAGGTCGATGCCGTGCTGCTTGCAGTATTCAATCTCATCCTCACGTGACTGGATGGTCCATACATCGGTCATGCGCCATGGAGCGATGATCTTAAGGTCAGGCGCCAGGGCCTTGATGCCCAGCTCAAAACGGATCTGGTCATTGCCTTTGCCGGTTGCACCGTGGCAGATGGCGGTGGCGCCTTCCTTGCGGGCAATGTCAACCAGGCATTTTGCAATGGCGGGACGTGCCATGGACGTGCCTAAAAGATACTTGTACTCGTACACCGCATTGGCCTTTACGCAGGGCATGATGTAGTTGTCGCAGAAATCATCCACCAGGTCTTCTATGTATAATTTGGAGGCGCCGGATAATTTGGCCCTCTCGTCAAGTCCGTCTAACTCATTGCCCTGGCCGCAGTCAATGCAGCAGCAGATTACTTCATATCCAAAATTTTCTTTTAACCACGGGATGATTGTGGTTGTATCCAGTCCGCCGGAATAAGCTAAAATTACTTTCTCTTTCATATTTTATATCCTCCTGAAAATATCATATCTCATTGAACTTTCATAAATATACAACATTATGCAGAAAAATGCAAGTATAAAAATAAAATATTTAAAAAAACTTGCATATTATGCATTTATAATGTATAATTATGAAAATCGAGGGGCAGGTAAGGAAATACGGCGCATAAAAACCGTAAAACAAGCTTTTCTTTTAAAGGAAAAGTAACTATAATGAAAATGCGAAGGAAGATTATTACATTATAATTATAAATATGGATAAGGAGACTGAGTATGATTAAGGTTGGTATTATCGGTTCCACAGGATACGCGGGAGGGGAGCTGGCAAGGCTTCTGCTCCAAAGGGATGACATAGAGATTAAGTGGTATGGTTCCAGAAGCTACATCGGACAGAAATACGCGTCCCTTTACCCGAATATGTATAAAATCGTGGATGAGGAATGCATGGATGATAATATGAAGGAACTGGCCGGACAGGTGGATGTGGTGTTCACGGCAACACCCCAGGGCTTATGCGCATCCCTGGTGGATGAGGAAATCCTGTCCAAGGTTAAAATCATTGATTTAAGCGCTGATTTCAGGATTAAGGATGTATCCGTATATGAGGAATGGTACAAACTGACCCATGCCTCCCCGCAGTTCTTAGAGGAAGCGGTATACGGGCTTCCTGAGGTCAACCGTGAAAGGGTGAAGAAGGCCAGGCTCATTGCCAATCCGGGCTGTTTCCCCACCTGCTCCTTCTTATCCGTATATCCCCTGGTGAAGGAAGGTCTGGTAGACCCTGACACAATCATCATTGACGCCAAGTCCGGCACATCCGGCGCGGGCAGGGGCGCCAAGATGGACAGTCTGTACTGTGAAGTGAATGAGAATATCAAGGCATACGGCGTGGGAACCCACAGACATACGCCGGAGATTGAGGAGCAGCTGTCCTATGCGGCGGGCAGGCCGGTGACCATCAGCTTCACCCCCCATCTGGTGCCCATGAACCGGGGAATCCTGGTGACTGCCTATGGTTCCCTTACAAAGGAAGTTACCTATGAAGAGGTAAGGGCTGTTTACGATAAGTATTATAAGGATGAATTTTTTGTCCGTGTCCTGGAAAAGGACGTGGTGCCCCAGACCCGTTGGGTGGAGGGCAGCAATTTTGCGGATGTGAACTTTAAGATAGACCCAAGGACCAGGCGGATTGTGATGATGGGCGCCATTGACAATATGGTGAAGGGGGCGGCCGGCCAGGCCATCCAGAACATGAACCTGATGTTCGGCCTTCCGGAGAATACGGGACTGAAGCAGATTCCGGTATTTCCATAGGATTACCTTAAGAAAGGAATTATCAGAACATGTCAGGAACAATGGATATCCTCATCCGCGAGATGACCATGGAAGACTACGGCCAGGTATATGACCTGTGGACGGAGATTAAGGGATTTGGCATCAGAAGCTTGGATGATTCAAAGGAAGGGGTGGAGCGTTTCCTTAAAAGGAACCCTGCCACCAGCGTGGTGGCTGTCCAGAATGGCCATGTGGTGGGCAACATCCTGTGCGGCCACGATGGAAGGACCGGATGTTTTTACCATGTGTGCGTTGCTCCGGGTTACAGAAAGCATGGGATTGGTTACCGGATGGTGCGCGCTGCCATGGAGGCCCTTCAGAAGGAGGGCGTGAGTAAGATCAGCCTGATTGCATTTAAAAGCAATGATGTGGGCAATGCCTTCTGGAAGGGGATTGGATGGAGGGAGCGGGAAGATGTGAACAGCTATGAATTTATATTAAATGAAGAGAATATAACCAGGTTCGTGCGCTGACCGGCTGGGGGTGTTTGAAAATTCATTCCCGCCATCCATAACAACTATGAGGATTCAGGATGGATGTGGATTAAGGATAGCGCGGATAGGTAGACGGAGGAATGGAAATGAGCGGAACAGCGGCATTAAAGAAAATATCCGGTGGGGTGACGGCTGCAAAGGGATTTAAGGCAGCATCCACCGCAGCAGGCATCAAATATAAGGACCGGAAGGATATGGCCATGATTTACAGCGAGGCCCCCTGCAGGTCGGCTGGTACATTTACCACCAATGTGGTGAAGGCGGCTCCGGTCAAGTGGGATAAGAATCAGGTGACAGGCGGTGCAGCGGCCCATGCAGTGGTCATCAATGCGGGGATTGCCAATGCCTGCACCGGTGAGGAAGGCATGGAGTACTGCAGCCGGACAGCGGCAACGGCGGCCCAGGTCCTGGGGATACCGCAGGAGGGCGTTTTGGTGGCGTCCACGGGCGTGATTGGAAAACAGCTTCCCATGGACCGGATTGAGGCCGGGATTAAGGCCATGGCGCCTCTTCTTGAGGCTGGTCCCGAGAGCGGCACCGCTGCCTCCAAGGCCATCATGACCACAGACACGAAGAATAAGGAGGCGGCCGTGCAGCTTGAACTGGGCGGCGCCCTGGTGACCATCGGGGGCATGTGCAAAGGTTCAGGCATGATCCATCCCAACATGTGCACCATGCTCAGCTTTGTGACCACGGACGCGGCCATCAGCAAGGAACTGCTTCAGGAGGCATTGAGCCAGGATATCAAGGATACATACAACATGATTTCCGTGGACGGGGACACCTCCACCAACGACACCGTGCTCCTGCTGGCCAACGGCCTGGCGGGAAACGCTGAAATCACTGAAAAGAACAGCGATTACATGGCCTTTTGTCAGGCGCTTAACTATATCAATGAGACCCTGTCCAAGAAAATGGCCGGGGACGGCGAGGGCTGTACCGCCCTGTTTGAAGTGACGGTTGTGGGCGCTGCCACAAAAGACCAGGCCAAGGTCCTGGCCAAATCCGTCATTACCTCCAGCCTGACCAAGGCCGCCATATTCGGCCACGACGCCAACTGGGGAAGGATCCTCTGCGCCATGGGTTATTCAGGCGCTGACTTTGACCCGGAAAAGGTGGACCTTTTCTTTGAAAGCGCGGCCGGCCGCATGCAGATCATAAAGGACGGCGTGGCAGTGGATTACAGCGAGGAGGAAGCCACGAAGATCCTTTCTGAGCCAGAGGTCACGGCCATTGCGGACATCAAGATGGGGGATGCCCGGGCAACGGCCTGGGGCTGCGACCTCACCTATGATTATGTGAAGATTAATGCGGATTACAGGTCATAAGACCTGACAGATGCGCGTGAGGCAGCCATAAGGAGGAAAATGAGATGAATTTGGAACCAATGCAGAAAGCAGCCGTCCTGATAGAGGCGCTTCCCTATATCCAGCGGTTTAACAGGAAAATCGTGGTGGTCAAATACGGCGGAAGCGCCATGGTGGATGAGGAACTGAAGAAAAAGGTCATCCAGGACGTGGTGCTCCTTAAGCTGGTTGGGTTTAAGCCCATCATCGTCCATGGGGGCGGCAAGGAAATCAGCAGATGGGTAGGAAAGGTGGGCATGGAGCCGGAGTTTAAGAACGGACTGCGGGTCACGGATGAGCCCACCATGGAGATTGCCGAGATGGTGCTTAACAAGGTGAACAAGAGCCTGGTGCAGCTGGTCAATGAGCTGGGTATCAAGGCAGTGGGTATCAGCGGCAAGGACGGAATGATGTTAAAATGCCATAAGAAGCTTTCAGGAGGAGAGGACATTGGATTTGTGGGCGATGTGGATGAGGTTGACCCAAAAATCATCTATGACCTGCTGGAAAAGGATTTCCTTCCCATCATATGTCCCATTGGTTTTGACGAGGAATTCTACAGCTATAATATCAATGCAGATGACGCGGCCTGCGCCATCGCCACCGCGGTCCAGGCTGAGAAGCTTGCATTCCTCACGGACGTGGAGGGCGTGTTTAAGGACTTTAACGACAAGGAATCCCTGATATCCGAGATGACAGTGGAAGAGGCACAGGATTTTGTGGACAGCGGCATGCTGGGCGGCGGCATGCTCCCAAAGCTTCAGAACTGCATCAACGCCATGAAAAACGGCGTGTCACGGGTGCATATCATGGATGGACGCATCCCCCACTGCCTCCTTCTGGAGGTGTTCACGGACAGAGGTATCGGCACCGCAATATTTAATTCAGAAGAAGATGAGAGGTATTATCATGGCTGACAGTCAGTTGATGGAACGGGCGGAACACGTCCTATACAAGACATATAACCGTTTTCCGGTGGTATTCGATCACGGGAAAGGCGTTAGGCTCTATGACACGCAAGGCAGGGAATACCTGGACTTCGGGGCCGGGATTGCCGTCATGGGCCTTGGATATGGGGATGAGGCATACACAAAGGCAGTGGAAGGGCAGCTTCATAAGCTGACCCATGTATCCAACCTGTTTTACAACCAGCCTTCCATTGAGGCCGGGGAGAAGCTGTTAGAGGTTTCCGGGATGGATAAGGTGTTCTTTACAAACAGCGGGACCGAAGCCATTGAAGGCGCGTTAAAGATTGCAAAGCGTTATCATTATAACAGGCTGCACGCAAGGATGGGAGATGGCTTTGAGGGCTGTGAGGATGTGGAAATGGACCTGACCGGTGAAATCATAGCCATGAACCACTCCTTCCACGGCCGCAGCCTGGGCGCCCTGTCCGTGACAGGCAATGCCCATTATCAGGAGCCGTTTAAGCCCCTGGTGCCCGGAATCCGCTTTGCGGATTTCAATGACCTGGAAAGCGTGAAGGCATTGATTCATGACAAAACCTGCGCTGTGATCATGGAGACAATCCAAGGGGAGGGCGGCATCTACCCTGCAGATGAAGAATTCATCAAAGGCGTGCGCAGGCTCTGTGATGAGCATGACCTGCTTCTTATCCTGGATGAAATCCAGTGCGGCATGGGGCGTTCCGGGAACATGTTCGCATGGCAGCATTACGGCGTGAAGCCGGATGTGATGACCGTGGCCAAGGCCCTTGGAAACGGGCTCCCTGTGGGCGCGTTTCTTGCCTGCGGCAAGGCGGCCTCTGCCATGGTTCCCGGGGACCATGGAACCACCTATGGCGGCAACCCGCTGGTGACAGCCGGTGCAAAGGTTGTTCTGGATATCTTTGAGGAGCGCCATATTGTGGACCATGTAAAGGAAATCGGTGCATATCTGTCTGAGAAACTGGACGGGATTGTGGAAAAGTATGATGTGGTGAAGGAACGCCGTGGGATGGGCCTGATTCAGGGCCTGGAATTTACTGGGCCGGTTGGTCCGGTGGTGTCAAACGCGCTGCTGGAGCAGAACCTGGTGCTTATCAGCGCAGGAGCCAATATCATACGGTTCGTGCCGCCGCTGGTGATTGGGAAGGCGGATGTGGATGAGATGGCAGGGCGGCTGGAGGCGGCCATAAAGGCGGTTTGTGGATGAGATTATGGTGAATATCGTGGCATGGATCGGTATGTATGGAAATGGATCATGGCATGGATAAGTATATATAAGGATGCATCATGGTATGGATAGGTATACATAAGGATGCATCATGGTATGGATAGGGCGTATTTCCGGACAGGAGATACGCTCTGTTCTTTCTATACAGATAGGATACCATACAGAAAAGACATCATACAGATAGGGAATTCCTGGAAACATATAAGTCCTCCGCCTGTCCGCAGCCAGGAGGATATGACCTGAGACCGATGCCAAAACCCTGCAAAAACGGCTATTGACAGCAATCTTAAGTAATTCTTTCGTTTTCATTTATAAAATGTTATGTAAATAGTGGGTGAAATATTTATCGTATCCATCTATAATTGCCTTATGAAATGAACGATCTGAAGGGTAATGTTTATTTTTTCTTGTAGTACAAGACAATATATGATATAACTGTATTAATCTGACTAATACAGTATAGACATGGATTCAGGAGGGAAGCATGGAAAGTGGGAACAGGACAGATAACATGGAGCGTAGGATTGCTCCGGATGGGATGACGGAAGATGGGAAAAAGGAATCCGAAGCAATAGACCGCAGGGTAGAAGAATTGATGGCGCCGGAAGAGGATGACGGGAACGGCCGGAAGAAGAAAAAAAGAAAGAAGAGAAAAGAGGCCGGGGAAAAGAATACGGGCCTTATTAAACGTATCAAAGGCTGGAGTCGCAGGAGGAAAATCCTTACTGCAGCCGGTGTGGTGGTCATTGTCCTTCTGGCCGGTTCAAAGCTTGGGGGCGGCGGCAAGAGCCCGGGAATCATGGTGGATGTGGCGCCTCTGACAAAACAGGCCATACAGGAGAAGCTGTCCCTCAGCGGTCCTGTGTCCGGCACCGACAGCGTGGACGTGGTATCCAACATCCATGCTGAAATCGTGACCATGAACGTAAAGGAAGGCGACCAGGTTAAAAAGGACCAGGTACTGGCAGTGCTGGACAGCACGGACCTGGAGCGGGAAGTGCAGATTGCCCAGAACGCATATGACCTTGCCGTGAACAACAAGCAGGAAAAGGATAAGGAGGCAGCCCTGGGATATGAGAAGGCGGTTCAGGATTTCCAGAAGGCCAGCCTGGACCACAGCCGTAACAGCCAGCTGTTTGCAAGCGGCGATATTTCCCAGATGGAAATGGAGGCCAGCGCCAATGCACTGAACGATGCCAGACGTGCCATGGAAGGATATACCGTGGAAAACGGCAGGGGCAGGGCGGATAAATCCTATGACATACAGATTGAGAATGCAAGGTTTGACCTGGAGAAGAAAAAGGAAGAGCTGGAGAACACACAGATAAAAAGCACCATTGACGGAACCGTGGTCAGGGTGAACTCCAAGGTGGGCCAGTTTGCCGATAAGGTGGAGGACGACAAGCCCATATTCAGCATAGAGAATCTGGAGCAGTTGGAACTGGAGATCAAGGTCAGCGAATTTTCCATTGGCAAGGTTAAGGTAGGGCAGGAAGCAGTCATCAGCGCGGACATATTGGACGGGGAGACCGTGGACGGGGAGGTCGTTAAGATTTCGCCCACAGGCGAGGAAAAGGGCGGCGGCTCAACAGAGCGTGTCATACCCACAACCATCCGCGTGGACGGACAGGGCACCAAGCTGATTGCGGGCATTACTGCCAGGGCCGAACTCCTGATCCGTGAATCGGAAGATGCTTTCGTGGTTCCAACCACCGCGCTTTTGGATGATGGGGACACTACATATATCGTAATCGTCCAGGATATGAAGATAAAGCGGATACCGGTAACCCTTGGGGTGGACGGTGATGTGTCCGTGGAGGTAATCCCGGCAGACGGCACGGTCCTGGAAGAAGGAATGCAGGTTGTCATGAGCCCGGGACCCCACCTTATGGATGGCACAGATGTTATTGTGCGTCCTCAGTAGCGGGAGGCGCCTTATGATAAAAAGTAAGAAAACCATGGATGCAAGGGGAGGCGGTCCTGGCCGGATTTCCAAAGAAGAAATCATCAACATGGTCCTTCGCAGAAAAAGGCCGGCCCATGAGACAGAAGGAAGCGGGCCCCTCCTGAAACTTGAGAACCTGGTCAAGATATATGATACAGGCGCCATCAAGGTACTGGGCCTTAAGAAGATAAACCTGACCGTGGACAGGGGGGAATTCGTGGCAATCATGGGTCACTCAGGTTCCGGTAAATCCACCCTGATGAACATACTGGGATGTCTGGACCGTCCCACCCTGGGACATTATTATCTGGACGGCGTGGATGTGGCAGAGATGACGCCGGATGAGCTGTCTGATATCAGGAACCGGAAGATCGGGTTTGTGTTCCAGTCCTTTAACCTGATATCCAGGACCTCTGCCCTTAAGAATGTGGAGCTTCCCATGACCTATGCCAGGGTTCCCAAGGCAAAACGCGTGGAGCGCGCACATATGCTGTTGGAACGGGTGGGACTTGGCGCAAGGCAGGACCATATGCCCAATGAGCTTTCTGGCGGGCAGCGCCAGAGGGTCGCCATTGCCAGGGCGCTGGCCAACCAGCCGCCTTTAATCCTGGCAGATGAGCCCACCGGTAACCTGGACACGGCTTCCTCCATTGAAATCATGGAACTGTTCCGGCAGCTTCATAAGGAAGGTGCCACGGTTGTGGTGGTAACCCATGAGGAAGATATTGCTGCATTTGCGGACCGGGTCATCCGGTTCAGCGACGGGCAGGTACAAAGTGATACGCTGAATACCCATCACCCGGGCGAAGGGCCGGTTGACGGTATGGAGGATATCCTGGAAGAGGAGGCAGAAGATGCTGATTGAGAATATGAAGATGGCATTTTCAGCCATCCGCGCCAATAAAATGCGTTCCGCCCTGACCATGCTGGGAATCATCATCGGTATTGGTTCTGTTATATCCATTGTATCCATCGGCGATACCATGAGGGGGTTGTTTGCGGATCTGTATAAGGATGTGGGAATTACCCAGGCCTATTTTTCCATTGGATACTGGGTGGATGACGTAAGGCAGAGCGACTATTTTAACCTGGATGAGATGGAGCGGGCCAGGGAGGCCTTCAGCGACCAGATTGCGTATATTGACAGCAGCGCCTTTACCAGCGATGAAGCCTCCTATAAGCGGACAAAAATCAAGTTCGAGTACCAGGGCATTGATTACAATTACCAGGATGTACAGCCGGTGGATATGGTGTATGGCCGTTATCTGAATGAGGGGGATATCCTGGGCAGGAAGAAAAACGTGGTCATGGACACGGACAGTGCCAGAATGCTTTTTGGGGTGGAAAATGCAGTGGGCAAGACTTTCAGGACCACCCTGTACGGCTCCACCGATGATTTTACGGTGGTGGGCGTGTACCGGAAAAACATGAATGCCTTCCAGGCCCTTATGATGGGAGGCAGCAACAGCGACAAGGGGTCGGCATTCATCCCCTATACCCTGCTGACATGGCCCAATGATAATTTTTACCAGCTGCACGTGTATGCAAAAGATGATGTGAACCTGGACCTGTTTTTCAGCCAGTTCAAATCCTACGTAGCGAAAATGCACGGCAGGCAGCCCGAGGATATCTATATGTACACGGCCATGCAGGAGATGACCTCCGTGGATTCCATGATGGGGGGCCTGTCCATGGCAGTGGGAGGGATTGCAGCCATATCCCTTCTGGTTGGCGGTATCGGCATCATGAATATCATGCTGGTGTCCGTGACCGAGAGGACCCGGGAAATCGGTATCAGAAAAGCCCTGGGCGCCAGGACCCGGGATGTGCTGATCCAGTTCCTGACAGAGTCCGCCATATTGTCGGCGTGCGGAGGCATCATAGGGGTAATCATGGGTGTTGGGCTTGTGTCCCTGGGAGGCGCCCTCCTTGGGATGCCGGTCGTCATAAAGCCGGGGGTCATATTGGTGGCCGTATCCTTTTCAGCCGTGGTCGGAATCTTTTTCGGACTCTACCCGGCGTCCAAGGCAGCCAAGTCAGATCCCATTGATGCGCTGCGGTATGAGTAGTGTTGCGGTATGGATGGCGTTGCGGTATGGGAAGCCACGGCAGTAAGGGCGGCATGACCATACCGGCAGTATAAAGTCAAAGGGTTTGTATGTGCCGGAAGACAGAAGTTCATCATCTTCCGGCGTGATTGGAAAAGAGGTAGTGGATGACAGAGAACAGAAGGAAGGCAGAAGATAAGCTGAGGGGATTTGGCGGTGTCTGTAAAAACACGGCCATTGGATGCGGCATCAAAAGGGCCGGCCAGATGGCGTCCGGCAAAAGAGCCGGCAGGAAACAGGACGCAGGCGCGGGCAGGAAGCCAGGCATGCGCCTGGGCATGCTGTGCCTGACGGCGTCTTTAAGCGTATCCTTACCAATGACGGCATGGGCCAGCCCGGAGTTTGCCTATTCCACGGAAAAATGGGCGTCCCTCAGGGATAATGTGATGGAATATGAGGAACTGGCGGACCTGATTCATGAATACAATGCAACTATTATCAACAACAGGCTTGAGTATGATGAATACAGGGGCAAAAGCAACGATGACCTGAAGAACGCATATCAGGACGTGGCCGACCATCTCTATGATGCCAGTGATAAGATGATGGATACCACGGACGAGGACCAGCCAGGATATGGAAGCGTTGCTGCAAACGCAGCCCTTTCACGGGTTCAGGCGGAACAGAACCAGGACACGGCCGATGCCATGAATGAAGACGGTTATGTCAAGAAACTGGAGTACGACAGACAGGAGGCATCCCTTGTAAAGGAGGCCCAGACCAAAATGAACTCTTACTGGCAGAAAGTCAAACAGACGCCTGCACTGGAGGAAGCGGCCCGGACAGCCCAAAGCCAGTATGAATCCATGGGCGTAAAGGCAGCCCAGGGCATGGCAACCCAGGCAGAACTTCTTGGGGCCCAGGAAAAAGCAGAGGCGGCCAGGGCAGCCATTGAAGCCAATGAAAAGGAACGGGACGATTTGCGCCGTGAACTATGTGTAATGACTGGATGGAGTTATGACGCTGAACCTGAGATACGGGAAATCAGCATACCGGGGATTGAGGAAGCGGACAGGATTGACCTGGCTGCGGATAAGGAAAAGGCCCAGGAGACCAACTACAGCCAGGCTGCCAATGAACGCCGCCTGAAACACACGGGCAATGGAAACCAGTTTGATGTGATGGTCCGCAAGGTGGAAAGCGGGCTGCAGCAGATAGAGGCAGATGTGGAAGCCAGATACAATCAGCTGAAGCAGGCCCAGTCAGACTATATACAGGCAGAAGGAGAGTACCAGGTAGAAGCCAGAAACGCCCAGGCAGCAGAACGCCGCTACCAGTTAGGGGCCATTTCCAGAAATGAATACCTGCAGCAGCAGGGCGGCCTGGCATCCAAAGAGTCGGCCAGGGATGTTGCGGGACTGAAATTCAGGCAGGCCATGGAGGACTACCGGTGGGCCGTGAACGGGCTGGCGCAGACAGAAGGGACGTGACAGGATGGGATTCAGATATAAGAGGGAACACATACTGACCACTGGACGCCCGGCGCGGCGCAGGGCCGCAGGTACAGCCGGAGTGCTGACCAGACGTTCAGCCCGGTTTCTGGTCCTGATACTTTCCAGTGCAATGCTGGCTGGAACCGGCGCAGTCCCGGCAAAGGATGGAACCGGCGTGGTGTGGGCGGATGAGATTCCGGCGGGGTCTGATGCGCCCGGGGTCATCCGATACAGCGACCTTCCTGAACTGGTAAAAGCATATTCGCCCCAGGTTGAGATGGAACGCATCCAATATGAGGGCAGGCTGGGACGGTACGAGTCTGCCAGGGAAGATATCATGGAGACAAGGCGTCTCTTAAGGGAAGAGGCGGACGATATGGAGGAAAACGGAGACACCGAGGGCGCCAAAAGCTACCGCGCCCAGGCAAAAATCCTGGAAGATGCAGCCAAGGACATTGATAAGCAGATACGGTCTGCCAAAGGCAGCTCCAGCACCATGTCGCTGCGGAAGATGGAAGATACCATGATATGGACAGCCCAGAGCCTTATGGGTACCTACCACAGCCTGCGGGCAGAGCAGGAGAGTGCTGCTGCCAACGCTGAGCTTATGCAGGGCAAATATGAGAAGGCAGTAAGGCAGGCAGCCCTTGGGACCATTGCCCAGGCTGACGCAGATGAAGCGGGAAAGGCGGCCCAGGCAGCTGTGAACACGGCCCAGGCCCTTGCAGATGACATGGGACGTGTCAGAAAGAATCTTCTCATGGTCATTGGATATCCGGCGGATTCGGATGCTGTAATTGACTTCATGCCGGTACCGGAGCAGGGACGGGTGGACAATATCACCCTGGAAGTGGACAAATGGAGGGCGTTAGGCAATAACTATGAGCTCAGGCAGCAGAGAGGCGGCGCTTCCGGCGGAACCAACAAGGAACTTCACGCGCGCCAGAGAGCCATCAACCAGGGGGAAGAAAACCTGTACGCCCAGATTGAAACCCTGTATCAGGACGCACTGGCCAGCCGGACCGCATGGCAAGGCGCTTGCACGGCCCAGGCGGCCAGGGAAGCAGAGTGGAAGGCGGCATCCCATAAGATGGAACTGGGCATGCTGTCCCGGCAGGAATATATGGAGGCCAAGGCAGCGTATCTTGACGGGGCAGCCGCAAAGGCCCAGGCCGATGTTAACTTCCAGCAGGCAATGGATACATACGACTGGGCTGTGAAGGGATTGACCGGAATCTGATATCTGTCCGGCTGACAAACTGCCGGGAAAAGCGGTGACGTATGATAGATAAGAAGGATTAGAAGGATAGAAGGGTTAGAAGGATAAAAGGATTATAGGATAAAAGAAATATAAGATAAAAGAAAAATGGGATTTGGAAAATGTTAAAAGGGGAAACCGTACCAGGCATCAAGGCTGCGGTTCACCCCCCTTTTTTTGGTTTACCCCTGTTTGTCAGGGGGTTACAAACAAATCCCGGCAATCCGCTGTCTCATTCAGACAACAGCCGGACCACTGTTTTGGCCACCTGCTGTTTCAGGGCTTCGAAGTCCAGTCCGTTGTGTGTAAATGCTGACTTTTCCTGACGCAGGGAATCAACCAGGACACAGCTGATATAAACCTTTTCGGACCGATTGTTCTGTGTATTTCCGTTCCTGCCCAGGATTTCCCCTATTTTAAGAAAGTACTTATTTTCAAGGCCGGAAAAATGCTGGCTGATTTCCGCGTCATCCATGATCATCATCCGCAGCTGGACCAAAGCGTGGCCTGCGCCAGAGTAAAGTTCAAGATAAGCGCTAATCCAATGGTTCACAAAGTATTCCAGACAAAAAGGCTGTACTTTATCCAGCCTTTCAAACAGCTGGGTGGAAATGGAATCAAGATAAGCTTCATAAGCCCCCATATAAATTTCTTTTTTATCTTTAAAATAGCTGTATACAGTGCCGGTCGATACCTTTGCATGTCTGGCAATTTCAATGGTATTTGTTTTATAGTAGCCCTTTTCACAAAAAAGCTGAAACCCCGCCTCCAGAATCCGTTTCCTTTTTTCTATGGAACGTTTTTGGACCGGTATCCGCGTATCATTCATCCTGTCCACCTCCCTGTCCATTATACCGGAAGGCAGATAAAAGGTCAACAAAATATGAATTATTATTCATGTTATGTTGACATATCACACCAGAACTGCTATCATAAATATGAAGATTTATTCATGTTTATTATACCATCTGAAAGAAGGAATGAAAATGGATTTCTTGACATTAGCAGAGAAACGCTGTACAACCCGGGGATTTACCGGAGAAAAGATACCTGACACAGATCTTGAGCGGATATTATCGGCCGGCAGGGTTGCGCCAACGGCCTGTAATAAGCAGCCACAGAGGATTATTGTTGTGAAGCGCACTGAAAACATTGAAAAAGTCCAAAAGGCCTATCAGACATTTGGGTCCTCATGCATCCTCATTGTCTGCCGTGACAGGAGAAATGAGCTTATACGTCCATACGACATGAAATGTTCAGGGGATCTGGATATAGGAATCATCTGCGACCATATGATGCTGGCGGCCAGGGAATTGGATATCGGCAGTGTCATGGTGGGCCTGTTTGACCCCGCGGTCATAAGAAGCGGATTCATGCTTCCTGAATACATAGAACCGGTTGCGCTGTTGTTCCTGGGATATCCGTCAAAAGGCTTTTCCAGCCCACGGCGTCATGAAACGGAAAGGAAAAAATTGGAAAAGACAGTATTTTATGAAGCATATACAGAATAGATAAAGAAGAAATGAAGTCTTGTAGTATAAAAAAATCATCCGGACCAGTTCCTGACCGAAATACAGATACCGTTAAGACCTGCCATGCATTGCATGGCGCCTTCCGATGGCACATGACCAGGCATGTGGCTGGTCCCGCAGCCCATGCCGTAGTTGTGTCTCACCCGGTGAACCCGGAAGCCACGACTTTTTCTATAAGTTTTGGCTGTATTAGAGGATAGGTCCATTCAGAGGGAAGCCCGGGAAGCAGGCGGACTTCTTCTATCTCTGACTCCGGTTTCTCACCAAAACGGGATATTTCCGCATAAAACAGCATGCCGAAGGTTTCCTGTCCCGTGGCGTTCACCTTGTTTTTTCCGGTAACAGAATATACACATACAGGTGACATCGTGAACTCCACGGCCCCTGTTTCCTCAAACAATTCCCGTTCAGCGGTGTGACGGATAGCCTCATTTTCCTCCCCATCCTGGTTTGAAAAGTTCATCAACCGTAGTACCAAGTTCCTGGGCCAGATGGAATGCCAGAGTCAAAGTAGGGTCATACTTATTATTCTCTATGGCGTTTACTGTCTGGCGGGAAACGCCGCACTTCACGGCCAGTTCTTCCTGGGAAATACCCCGTTCCTTTCGCCTCTGCCTAATGGTATTATCCATGCTCAGTCACCGAATTTCCTTCTGTAATACAGCATATGTGCAGAATAGATGATGGAACTGACGGTCAGGGTAATAAACGGATTCATCCCCTCTGTCGGAACACCCCTTGCAACAGAATGATAAATACCCTCAATCACACAGAATAAGATATACACCACCATGACAGCAAACGTCCCGGCGCTGGCCTTTTCAATAATCAGCCGTCTTCTCTCATCCCCCTGCTTGCCAAGGGAAATAAACATAACAACATTAACAGCAAGAAAACCTGCTAAAATAACAACAGCCAAAACCAATTCCAAATTAATCCCCATAATATACCTCCAATCAACCAAGCGTCATCCATCACGAAATGTCAAAAACTTTTGACACTTAAAGTATACAGAAATTACAAAAAAATGTCAAGAGTTTTTGACATTTTCAGCCCTCTGTTAACAAGACGGGACACCAGACAATACATACAAAAAACTGGAAAACAAGAGATTACTTAGAAAAAAATAAAATCAGACAGAAATACAAGAAGACAATATCAGAGAACGCCCCCCACCAACCCGAAAACCTCCCAAAACCAACCTTTAGCCAACCGAGGGTAAGAAATATACCACCCCTCAAAAAAAGCAGCCTGCAATATTTCCTTTCATCCTGGATTCAAGAGCAGCAGAGCCAACAATACGCAGCGGATGAGTGGAATGGGAATGGGGATGGGGGAGGCGGATGCACCTTCCCCTCCGCGCTCCTTAAATCCTCAGCATCCTATATCCCACCCCCACATGTGTCTGTATATACTGTGGCTGGGAAGGTTCCTTCTCAATCTTTTTGCGCAGGGAAGCCATGAATACCCGCAGGGAAGCCACGTCGCCTTCCCAGGCAGCGCCCCAGATTTCCCGGGTTATATAGGAATGGGTCAGCACCTTTCCCACGTTGTGGGCCAGGAGGCAGAGAAGCTTATATTCATATGGCGTCAGATGAAGTTCCTCCCCGTCCAGGGATGCATACCCGGCCGCATAATCAATGGTCAGCCCGCCATTGGTAAATACAGAGGACTGTACGTCTTCCAGGGACTGCATGTAGTTTAAGCGCCGCTGGGTGGAACGGAGCCTGGCCAACAGTTCATCCACGGAAAACGGTTTTGTCAGATAATCATCCGCTCCAGCGTCCAGGGCGGCAATCTTATCATCATCCCCGCTTCTGGCGCTGATGACAATGATGGGCATGTTGGACCAGGAACGGATCTTACGTATCACATCCACCCCATCCATGTCAGGCAGGCCCAGGTCCAGAAGGACAATGTCCGGCCGCTGGGAAGCAGCGGTCAGGATACCCTGTTCCCCTTTATCAGCCCATACGTAATGGTAATCATGCATCTCCAGCGTGGTTGCAATCAGATTCTTTATGGCCTTATCATCCTCGATGATTAAAATTCCTGCCTTATTCATGGAAAGATACCTCCTCTGCGGGTAATATGAGCCGGAAAATGCTTCCGGACGGTGTGTTATCCAACACTTCAATGGTTCCTTTATGTGCATTCAGGATTGCCCTGCACAGGGGCAGCCCAAGGCCCATGCCGCGTTTCCCGTCCGCGGATTTGTGGCCCGTGGTATAAAACATCTGAAAAATCCTGTCTTTTGATTCATCCGGGATTCCCGGACCGTTATCACTGACTTCTATGACGGCATTTCCATTGTCCTTATAACTTTTTATGGTAATCCTGGAACCATCAGGCGTGTACTTGATGGCATTGTCCACCAGGTTTGTGATGACCTGAATAATCAGCTGTGCATCCACACTTGCCAGTATGTAATCCCCTTCCTGCGTTACCTGGATGGAGTGGTTTTCGTGTCTTCGGTTCACATGACGCATGGCCTCGTCAATGACCTCCTCAAGGAGCTCGGTTTCCATGTGCAGCTGTACTGCGCCGCCCTCCATCCTGGTGATGGAGAGCAGGTTCTCAACCAGGGAAATCAGCCACATGGAATCATCGTAGATATCACTGTAAATGCGCCGCTTGTGTGATTCATCCAGCGTACCCGTGTCATTTAACAGGACGCCGGCGTTGCCGGAAATGCTGGTAAGGGGGGTGCGCAGGTCGTGGGACATGGAGCGCAGCAGGTTGCTGCGAAGCTGTTCCGCCTTGGCCATGGCTGTTTCCTCCTCCCTCTTTCTGGAAATGAATTCTTTTTCCATGGAGGTTGCGCATTGGTTCAGGATGGCGATTGCAAGGCTGTTTTCAAAGTCATCCGGTTTCACCTCACCCATCCGTATTCCAATTACCCCATAAACCGTGCCGGCGCTCTGGACCGGCAGATAATGGAATGCAGCCGTGGACAGGATGGAAGTGGCTGCGCCTGTTTCCTGGCCTTCCATATAACATCTCCTGGCAGCGGACATTTCCTCCAGGGTGTCTGGGGAAGGCCCGCGGCTGCCTGGGTGCGGGGAATGGTCCGTAAAGCTCACCGGCGGAAGAAGGCCGTTTTCATCTGTCTGGAAACATGCAATGTCCCGTTTCAGGAGTTTGTTCAGCTGGGTTGCGGCGGCAAAAAGAATGCCGGCCGGTTCCCCGGCTTTCTGAAGTATCTGGCTGGTGTCAAGGATGACGCCGGATAGGTAGGCGTCCTGTTGGGAAAGCCGTGCCTTTTCCTTTATCTGCACCGTATAGGTGCTGGTAAAGACAGCTGCCAGGAAGGTGATTAAAAGTGTGAGCTGGGTGCCTGCGTCCTCTGCCTTGAGTACGAACATGGGCTCTGTGAAAATATAGTTGAACAGCAGGACGCTGGCCAGGGATGCTGCCGTGCTGTACCATCTGCTGGAAGTGACGGCCGCAACCACAAGAACACCCAGTATGTATACGGTTATGACATTGGTCTGGGAAAGCCCCATTGCCTCCAAAAGAAAGCCGATGGCCGTGGTCAGCGCCAGGACGGCGGCTGTTTTCAGGGTATCGGCAAGCTTGGTATGCTTCATGATTTATATCCTCCTTGTGCGGCAGCAGCGGTCCCAGCAGGGAGCTGCCGCGTGACGCCTGACGTCATTATAACATAATCCACCCATATTCAACAGTAAATTGAATGTATCTTTATATAATCTTTATACCAAGGCTGTTTCCGTTATACCTGTTTTATGCAAACCATGATAACCTTTACTCAACAGGAGGATCAGATGATATGAAATCCATTGAAAAACAATCGCCTGCCAGGATCATTGCACTTGGTTTTCTGGCTGTCATCCTGACAGGATCTTTTATCTTAATGCTTCCGGCATGTGTGAAGCCGGGAGTGGACCTTCACTATGTGGACGCGCTTTTTACATCCACCAGCGCGGTATGCGTTACAGGCCTGATTGCAGTGGATACTGCGGATACCTTCACGGCCATAGGACAGACCGTGGTGGCCCTGCTGATCCAGATAGGCGGACTGGGGGTTACCTCTGTTGGGGTGGGCGTTATCCTGGCCCTGGGACGCAGGGTAAACTTAAAGGAGCGCCTGCTGATTAAAGAGGCCCTGAACCTGGATTCAGGGAAAGGCCTTGTGTGCCTGGTTAAGAATGTACTTAAGGTGACACTGTGTTTTGAGGGCGCGGGAGTGGTTTTAAGCTATCTGGTGTTCTCCAGGGATTATCCGCCCGTAAGGGCGCTGGGAATCAGCCTGTTCCATTCCGTGGCAGCATTTAACAACTCCGGCTTTGATATCCTTGGCGGCCTTAAGAACCTGACCGGATACAAAGATGATGTGCTCCTGAACCTGACCACGGCAGGGCTCATAATTTTTGGCGGGCTTGGTTTCCTTGTGATCATGGATATCTTCAGGAAACGCTCCTTTAAAAAGCTGTGCCTCCACTCCAAGGCAGTAATCGTGACCACGCTGATACTTCTGGCAGCAGGCACGCTGCTTATCCGGCTTACGGAGGACATTACCTGGCTGGGAGCATTTTTCACAAGTGTGTCAGCCAGGACCGCGGGATTCAGCACATTTCCACTGGGAGACTTTACATCGGCAGGCCTGCTGACCGTGTCCATCCTTATGTTTATCGGTGCATCCCCTGGTTCCACCGGAGGGGGAATCAAGACCAGCACCCTGTTTACATTGTTCCACACCATCAAGGGCGCCGCCACCAACACACAGCCCCACGCGTTCCATTATAAGATACCCCAGGAAGCATTTTACAAGGCTGCAATCGTGACTGCTCTGTCGGCCCTGGTGGTATTCACCGGAATCTTTGCCATGTGCATACTGGAGCCGGGAATTCCCTTTGGGGACATCATGCTGGAAATCACCTCGGCCTTTGGGACCGTGGGCCTGTCCACCGGAATCACACCCGGCTTAAGCCCATGGAGCAAACTGCTTGAGATTCTAATCATGTACATTGGAAGGCTTGGCCCGCTGACCATTGTCACAATCTGGATATTTAAACCGGACACATCCGTATCCTTTCCTGAGGGGAGCATTTCAATCGGATAGAGGCATGGACACGAGGGCCAAAACTATATTAGGTAACAGATAAAGGCGGCAGATATAGGAAACAGGAGGAAGTATAAGATGGCACGAAAACAATCGGAAGACCTGTCATATGGAATCATTGGACTGGGACGTTTTGGAAGCGCCCTGGCATATACCCTGGCAGAGGCCGGGAAGGAAATCATGGTGCTGGACTGCACGGAAGAAAAGGTCCGCCAGATACGCGGGGTCACGGAACACGCATATGTTGTAAAGGATTTGCAGAAGGAGACACTGAGGGAAACAGGAATCCAGAACTGCGACATCGTGGTGGTGTGCATAGGGGATAAGGTGGATATCAGCATCCTTACCACCCTGAATGTGATTAATCTGGGAGTGCCCCAGGTGATAGCCAAGGCCAACAGCCCGGAGCAGGGGGAGATACTGGAGAAGATAGGCGCCCAGGTGGTGTATCCTGAAAAGGATATGGCTGTCAGGCTGGCCAAACGGCTGATATCAAAGCGGATCTTCAACCTGTTTGAACTGGAGCAGAATATAGATATATCCGAGCTTAAGATGACATCCAAGATAGCGGGCAAGACCGTTGTCCAGGCGCAGCTGCGCAACCTTTACGGGGTGAACATCATAGCCATCAGCCGCAATGGATGGCTTACCACGGATATTAAGCCGGAGTATGTGCTGAACCAGGATGATACCATCGTGGTCATAGGGGATAGGGATAAAATCAAGCGTCTGGCCGATGACCTGTAGGAGGTACGGTACGATGTGCTTCCTCCTCCAGGGATGTGATTGAAAAAGAAGGCTCAAAGGATATCCGGTAGCCATTGTAATCCGTACAGCAGCCGTATTTGTCATGATAATGATCCAGGGCGGAGCGGAGGAAATCCTCACATACCTCCAGCTCTTCCGCCATCTCATAAATAGTAGTACATCCTTTTTCATAAGCCCGCACCAGGCCTGACAGGCCAATCAGCCTGTTATAGGCCCAGGTGCGGGCTTTGTGCTCCTGCTTGCGGTTGCCCGCATCCTCCTGGTCCAGGATATTGCCCACGGTGGTGTAATAGTGACCCAGCTCCTCCGCCAGCACGGATGCCTTTTCCACAGTGGGGATATCCTGCCGTATTGCTATCTTATTTCCTTTTATCAGCCCTTTGGCATTGGATTTAAACTGTTTTTCCAGAACTCGGATATGCTGCGTATCTGTATGTTCCAGCAGCCGTTCAAATGAATTCAAATCATTCCCTCCTTTAAACGCAATCCAGAATACCGCCTGCTGCATGGTGCAGGACATGCTTTTGCAGGCTACATATTGTCGAGGTCCTCTTCCATCAGGCGCAGCTGTTCCGCGTCTTTGGCATCATCATTATGGGCAGCCACGGGCATCAGGGAAAGTCCGCGGTCCAGACGGTATGCGGGAATCAGTGTAAGGTCATGGACATGTTCCAGGACCTTGGTCCGTCCGGCCTTGTTCAGCAGCCCGTAATAACCGGACAACACGGCGAACCCGTGGTCTTCCTGGCCCTTATCCTCCTTGCCGTACATCAGTTCACCCGGACTGACTTCCAGGATTTCCGCCATCTTAAAGAGGGTGGCACGCTTGATGTTTGTCACGCGTCCATTCTCATATTTGGCAACCGCTGACTTCTGCAGGCCGAGCCTGGACGCAAGCTCTTCCTGGGTCAGGCCCTTTTGTTTTCTGAGGCTGCGTATTCTTTCACCTAGCTCCATGATGTGTGCTCCTATCCTTTTGTTTTAGGGGACGTATCCCTAAAACTGTAATTAGTGTCTTAATAATATCACATTCTTTATACAAAATCAATAATAATCCCATAAAGTGTCTTAAAAAGATTATAAAAAGCTTGACAGGCAGTAAGAGGGGTGGTATCCTGAAAGTGTCTTGAAAAGACACAAAGAAAAAAGGAGGAACACATATATGTATTTTCAATTAATGCTGCCCGGGGTAAGGGACGGGGAGGAACTGGTGCTTATGGTGGATGGGCAAAGGCACAAGGTGATGAAGCACACCCCCGAAACCTTGGAAAAGGCCAGGGAGAAAAACGCTGCATTGGCGGTCATGGCGCAGGACAGGCTCAAGGATGTGATGTACTACGCAGAGGTAAGGAAGGATGGGCTAGGGAGAGGGGATGGTTTTGACCGGAGGCTGCACCGGCTTCAGGTGGTATCTGCCGGCAGGGACGGGAATGGATTTACCCTGCCGAAGATGTATCACCACTCATTCTATATTCCAGCCTGCCACAAGGAACGTTTCCTGGAACAAGAGGCCCTTGACCAGGCGGGGGATGGGGTGTTCTGGGATGCCAAGATGAGCATGTACGGTGCGGATTATGCAGATGCATGCGCCAGGTTAAGCGGGCAGGGGCTTGGGAAGCCACAGCTAATGGAACGGATTTCACAGATTAACAGGGACATTGACCTGGTGCTGACTCCCATGGATATTGCCAAGTCACTCCTGTTCCAGCATCCGGACCTGGCCAATGCGCAGCCATACACGGCAGCCGTGGTGATGAACCGGCATATTGCGCCGCCGGTTACCTATGACAGGGAACAGTACCAGAAGCTTCTGGATTTTGCCACGGCAATCGGGGCAAAGGGTGAAGAGGGCTGGGCCTTCAGGACCTATGCATGGGATGAAAAGAAAAAGGAAGCCATGACATATGAGTACGATGTGTTGGGCCATAAGGCAGGGGACAAGGTAGAGATTTACGATTTGAACGAGGACGTGCTCAAGGATGCCAAGGACCCCCTTAAGGGAGCGCTGAGAACCGCAAGCCAGGACAAAAGCCTGCAGAACCAGTCATGGCATCTGAAACATGGACAGGGCGCGCAGTGCCAGGAGTTTAAGACAAGGCAGTGGATGGACCAGAAGAAGGCCATGGCTGCCCCGAAGGCGGGAAAAGGCGCAAAGTGGACCGTCAGTCAGGGAGCATCCATGTGCGGGGTGGAGATAAAGGATAACACCCTGAAGGTTTCAGGCGATACCCTGAAGGTGGATGCGCTTAACAGTTTTCTGCGTACCCTGGCCGCCTATGTGGAATATCTTGATGATACAGGAAAGCCTATGGGAGGCAGGTCTTACAACCGTATCATAGGTCCGGTGGATACCATTATGGGAATCCCGATCCCGGCTGGCGGAACAACCATTGAGACAGCGCTTCCTAAGGACGCGTCAGGGCTGAACCTGTACTTTGCAGGATTGGGGACCTCGGCATATGATCCTGAACTGTGTGCCACGGGAATCGCACTTACAGCTATATTCCAGCTGGGTATCCCCTCCTTTTTCCTGGCAGCGGATGCCGGCCTTTTAAATACAAAGGTACTGACCGATGCGCTTAAGGACCGTGTGTTTGTGGAAGACGTGGCCAAGCTGATAATATCCATCATACAGCCTCCCATCAGCAGCCAGAGCGCAGAAGAGATGGTTTACGGATGGCTTAAGCTGGCTGCCAAAACCATTGGCGGCATCCTGGTCAAGGAACTGTTTGAGAAAATCCTGGTATGGATCATCGGACAGATTACGCTTCAGGAGGCTGCTGCCTGCATTCCGGTTGCGGGATGGATCATGAGGATTGCCAACGTCGCCATTGATGCGGCCATGATTTTAGAGACAACCATTGAAGTGTGTGCGTCCCCAGCCGTCATGACCACCCAGATTACAAGATCCATGGATTTAAAGGCAGAGATAAGCCCCGATCCAAGACATGGTGAAAAAGGACATCCGGATACAGCGGTCTGGCCCGCCACAGCCTGCAAATGGCAGCTGATGCTGTCCTACAAGGGAGGAACCACCAAAACCGTAACAGGCGTTTTTGGGCAGACAAGTACCAAGAAGCCGGTTTCTGCGGCGTTCACCAACGTGCCTGCCGGAGGTTCGCTGCGCCTGGTCCTGTCTGTATTCACAAAAAATGACTGGATTTGCGGGAGATGGGACAGCGGCTGGAAGGATGCGATGCCGGATGAGGGTGAGGACTGCATGGAAGTAAAGGGTGCCATTGAAGAGTTCCTGATTCCCCTCACAATGGATGTGCAGTATGAGCACAAGGAAAAGCTGGCCTATGAAAACGGCGCATACAAGTGGGAATCCGGCCGTCTGCCAACGGGAACCGTGGCTGACCTGGGACACGCGTCAGAAGGCGGATGCCTGTACCGCCTGGGCGGCATTACATACAACAGTGCTTATAAGCAGGCGGGCTATGTATGGAGCGCCGCCGTAACCGGTGCAGGGACCGGCGTGACCCATCCGGTTCAGTCTGGCGGTGAGGCGCCTGGGATGCCAAAGGACCGGGCAGGCGGGATATCGTTCATGATACAGAACATCTCCACACTGTCGGATGAGGAAGTCAACAAACGTCTCAAGGAATCAGAAGTCGGTTTTACGGAGGAACCCTGTATTGTCTATGACAAATTTGGGACAGGGGAGGATAACTTCATCCTGGATACCAGAAACAGCCAGTGCCATTTAAGAAAGGTGGATCTGATGGACGGGCAGCAGGGATTCAGGCTGTCAGAACCAGCCTACAGCTATGGCAGGTTCATGCAGCCCCATCTGGATGACCTGGTAATCCACCCCAGCGGAACCGTGGTCGGCATTAACTGGGAGACCAATAAGATTGAGGTCCTGAAGCTGCCAAAGGAGGGATGCCATGACGCGGACGCGCCCCAGTCGCAGATACTCTCAGGAGAAGGGTTCAGGGAAGGGCTGATTAATGGGCCAAGGGCTGTGAAGATAGCGGCGGACGGCAGGATCCTGATCCTGGAATCCGGCAACAGGCGTATACAGGGCTTTGATGAGAACGGGAACCCGGTGGCAGGTTTCCTGGGAAGGTGTCTGTTTGAGATGCCGTTGCAGGCAGTGAAGAATGACCTGGATGGGGAACGGTTCACGGATGTGATGGAGGAGGCATACCGCAATGCCGGCCTTACCGGATTGTGTGGGATAACAGACCAGGAATTTTCAGGTGAATTGGATGAAGGTATTGTGTCGGATGCATTTTTACAGGAGCTTTCAGACGCAGGCGTCTATATCTACCGTGATGAAGATAACATCCGGCTCCGGACAGTGGAACCTGGGAACGTGTGGAAGATATGCGAGATACAGAGGGATATATCATATGTGGTCACGAAATCAGGTGAAAGCCTGCTGGTATGGGACGGCCTGGCCCAGATGACGGTATCGGTTGCCCATAAGGGCAGACGCTGGATATTGGATGATCTGCAGGGCGGCAGGTCCTATGTGGCTGAGCAGGATGGGACTGACAGGGAAAAGGCGGTGTTTTATGAGAACCTGTCCTACATGAATCTTTGGAACGGCCTGGAGGATGATACGTATCTGGACTTCTGTACGGATGAGAAAGGGTATCTGTTCGTACTGTCTTACCATGGCAGCGGGAATCAGGTTTCCGATTACCATGTAGATATTTATAATCCGGACGGAAGCTTCCTGGTGAGGACGCCGGATTCCAGACTGCAGCCGGAAGCGCCTCAATATATCAATGCAGGCAGGCTGGAATCAGATGAATTCAGGAACCTGTACACGCTGAACTTTGAGAAAATTACAGGCAGTAATGGAAAGACGGAACCGTCTGTCAGCAGATGGGTGCCTACGTCCCCCCTGTTTACCCTGGAAAAGGATGCGCAGCAGGAACTGGAGGGCGGAAACCTTGGAAAACTCAGGGAGCGCTTTAAGCCCCACGGTATTACGCTTACGGCTTCGGCCAGACTGGTAAAGCAGGATGACAGGTATGTGATTGAGGATGACCAGGAAGTGGAGGGAACTGTAAGACCCGTGGTATTTGATATCATTTATTGTGTGGATGAGTACTATGTCTACATGCTTATCAGGAAAGAGGTGGATACATGGAGAAGAAACAGGTAGTGGTCACAGAAGGGAACCCGCTCATACTGGCCGCAGGAGGGACATATGGCTTTGATACCATCACCCTGATGCCGGGAGGCCGGATACGCATACAGGCAAGACCGGGGAATGTTAAAAGGACCGTAATCCAGGTAAGGGAAATCATAAAAAAAGGAGAATAAGATAATGGATATAATCAGTCAGGTAATTGAAGAGCAAAGGGAATATTTCAAGTGTCACAGGGATGGGGATTACAGGGTGGAATCCCCCATCCTCACATCGGACTATCCGGAGGGGCTCCATCTGAACCCAAAGGGAAAAAGCGGGATACAGCCATCCTATCTTTTATTCAGGAACATTGATGAGCTGAAGCAGATGTGCGTACCGGACCAGCTGGCCGTCATGAACAACGGCGGTGATCTGAACTGGGGCCTCAAGGGCTGGAAGGAAAAGTCCGGGGAATATACGGAGCAGCAGCTTGGCCCGCTGGAAAGGGCGGATATCTGCCATGCGTTTCAGCAGTACATATATGGGGATTCCAGGCTTGCTGAGTCTTATAGGGATATACTGAACCGCCTGTATTTTCAGGAGCCGATGATGATTCCTGTGTACAGTGCAGGAAAAGTGGTTGTAAAAAAGGGCCATCCCCTGATTCTGGGAGATGAAGGGACAAGCTGTACGGTGCTGGACTGTAATGAGCTGATTGTAGAGGAAGGGGCCGAGATTATTGCACATGGTGAATGCCAGGTGACTGCGGATAAGCTTGAGTCTGAAAGCGGAGCCACCTTCAGTATTGGCAGGAACGGAACCAACGCAGAGGATGAGACTGGAAGGGCTGCGGATGGCAGCAAGGGAAATGACGGAGGCCAGGGACGGGATTCAAAGGACGGCTGCGATGTGAAAGCCCGGGATGCGGACCGGGGAGCCAATGGTGATAATGGAAAAAATGGTCAGAACGGAACATCCGGTACAAATGGCGCAGGAGTGGAGTACAAGGTTAAGCAGATGATTGGCACCCACTATGTATTCAGCTATGGGGGCAACGGAGGTAACGGAGGAAATGGAAAGGACGGCGGCAACAGCGGGGAAGGAGGAGACGCAGCCAAGCCCACCGGCCATTGCGCAAAAGGCAATCCGGGATACGGAGGGAAAGGCGGGGCCGGAGGCAATGGAGGAGCCGGCGGCAATGGAGGCAATGGTGGAAAGGTCGTCATTTACTTCAGCCAGGAAGAGTCTCCGGATGCGCGGATCCAGCTTCTTTCCCCGGATGAGGCTGAGAAATTAAAAGGTGTCAGCGGAAGGGGAGGACTGCCAGGAAAAGGCGGTAAGGCAGGACATGGGGGAAAAGGGGGGAAAACCATAGATGATAAGGGAAACTACGTGCCCAGTGAAGCCAAGTATGACGGCCCCGACGGGGGAGAAGGAGGAAACGGGGCGCCAGGTACCCCAGGTATTCCTGGGGAGGTTTATGTAAACGGCTTATACATTGGTTAGCCAGGAGGTGGATATATGGCAGACATTTATATTGAGGCAGCGCCCGGCACATGGGGAAAGGATGGCCGGGACGGTCCGGATCTTTTGGAGAAAGCCGGGAATGGGGAGCCGGGCCGGGTAAAAGGCTTCCTGCACAAGCGCTATATACAGGCCACGCCAGGCAGGAATGGCCGGGACGCAGGAAAGATGCAGGATGGATCCAACGGAGAGAGGGGGGCGGCGGGACAGGACTGTCCCGGCCTGCTCCTGGAATGCAGGGTATTCACGGTTGACCGCCCCATATCCATATGGGCTGGCGGCGGAGCCGGAGGAAACGGAGGGAAGGGCGGAAGAGGCGGACGCGGAGGCGCGGGCGGTGATGCAGGTGAACAGCTGGCAGCATACATCAGCCGATATGGGCCACGGAAAGGCGGCATAGGAGGCCGCGGCGGCAGCGGGGGCAATGGCGGTTCCGGAGGAAATGGCGGAAACGGCGGCAATGTAACCGTGCGTTTTGGCACCTCCCGGATTCCGGAACCCATAACAGTCCGGGCCGACGGCGGGAAGGGAGGGAAACCTGGTTCGGGCGGCTGCGGCGGACCGGGCGGTCCGGGCGGAATGAATGGAAAGGATGCAGGAATAGGCAGGAATGCCGTGAAACATGGAATGGCGGGGCTGTTCCGGAAAAAACGCTATATTGCCAGACCCAGGAAATCATCCAGGGCCCAGGGCGGCTGTCCCGGTGTGTGCGGAAGCCCGGGAGAACCGGGAAATCCGGGAAGCCCGGGCCAGATATCAGTGGAACAGGTAACGAAAGACGGGGAAGAAGGAATGGCAGGAATGCGAATGGCATTCCAGGGCAAGTACAGATTTGCTGCGTGGGATAAAAGCAGGATGATAATAAAAGCAGACGGAAGCCTTGATGTTATGTCAGATAAAGACATAGGGAATACGGTATCCGAAAGCAATCCGGATGACAGGTTTAATCTTTATGGGATACATAAAAATGAAGCAGTAATCCAGGCAATGAACGGGATGTACATTTCATGGACACCCGGGTCCGGCTATCAGGCAGACCAGCAGGATCAGGGAACGGCAGAAGTATTGCGGATGATTAAAAAAACAGAGGAACTGTGGGCCTTTTACCGGGAAGATAAAGAAAAAAACAGATATTACATGAATGTGGAGGACGGTCATCTGTCAGAGATATCCGTCAGTCAAGGGGAAGAATTGCCGGATACAGCCTGTTTCCATGTTGAGACGGTTACCGGCAGCCTTAGCCGGCTGGTGATTGGCGGGGCCAGGGGAGCAGACCTGGAATGGGCGGATTTAAGATATGCGGTCCTGCGGAATGTGGATATGACGGAATGTACCATGATAAAAACCACACTGGCATGTGCGGATGCCTGCGGTGCCATCTTTGACCGGGCGTTTATGAACCAATGTGATTTCGGGAACATGGACTGCAGGGGCGCCAGCTTCATAAAGGCTTCCCTCATACAGTGTAAGGCTAAAGACCTTAATGGGGCCAAAGGGACATTCACCCAGGCAGTGCTCAGGGGCAGCTGCCTGGACCGGGCCAGCCTGCGCGGGGCTGTTCTGCAGGGGGTGGATTTTTCAGACACTTCCTGCCGGGAGGCGGACTTTACAGAATCGCTCCTGGATTGCACCACTGTGTTTAAAGGAGCCAGGATGACACGGTGTAATTTCCGCAGGATGAGCCTGAATGGGCTGCATATGAAGGGTACGGATCTGGAAGAGGCGTACTTTGACGGGGCGGATCTGACAGGAGCGGACCTGAGCTATGCAAATCTGAAAAAGGCGCATTTTACACAGGGAGCCTGTCTGGTCAATGCCTGTCTTGCCAATGCCTGCCTGCAGGAATCAGACTTTACAGGGGCTGTCCTTGGAAGCAGCATGGATTCAAGTTCCCTTGCAGCGGACCTGACAGACGCCTATATGCCGGATGCAGTGTTTAACCGGGCTGACTTAAACGGGGTAAATATGAGCGGGGTTAACTGGTACGGCTCCCATGCAGGCGCCACGGGAGCATATATGCATCATGTTAATTTTACAGGGGCCAACCTGGGGACCATGAATTTTGCCCAGGCTGATTTAAAAGGCTGCATATTTGACCGGGCCGTGCTGATAGGCACAAACTTCAGGGGAGCCGTGCTGCGCCCCGGGGATGGCGGCAGGAGGGTTTCATTTGCTGACGCATCCGTCCAGGGAGCAGACTTCTTTGCCAGTGAAATTGAAGACGCCATATTCACCAATGCCGCGGCAGCGGTTCCCGTGGAATGGTATTTTTCCCTGGACGGGAAAACGTCCGCAGATTACCGGAACATGCTCAACCATGATAACGAACCGGTGTTTGAGGAATTGCGGGAGGTTTTTTCTTCCCATGGAATCAATCTTGCAAAGAATGCCTATGTAAAGGTTGATGAAGATAATTATAAATGGAGGATTATGTCTGGGACAGGGGAGCCTGTTTACCAGATTACAATGGAATTCGGCCTGCTTCAGGTAAGGGGAGGGATTGACGGTGTCCCGCTTATGTCTATGGGCGACAGGGAGGATTTTGTCCGCCAGCTGGACCGCTGCGTCATACCGCCCGGGCTGCAGGGCATTTTCAAGGACAGCGGATATGGGCTGGACAAGGATGCGGCAGTGTATGCGGTGAAAGCCGGATCGTGCTGGAGCATTGACAATGGAACCCTCCAACAGACAAAACTGAAAAAGGGTTACCTGGAATTTTATGTTGTACGTAAGCCGGGAGTAAGCCTGGATGTATACGGTACAGTATTTGGAACCGTGAGGATCGGGCCTGGACATGTCTATGAACAGCAGCGGAATGTGATGGCGGCCACCAAATGGATACCTGACTTATTAAAGGGTGAAAGCATCTGCCCTAACGGACAGAACATATCAGTGGTTACCGATAAAAGGCCCTCTGTGCGCATGACTTGGGAACAGGTGTTAAAGGCCGCGAGCCTGCCAAAGGAACCGGAGTGCATACCCGGCCCCATGACATGGTGTTCGCGGGAAAGGGGATGTAATATAAGTGTATATGCAGAAAGATGACCGTAGGATAGCGGTGGTGGCAATGGGCTGCAGGTTTCCGGGAAAAGCCGATACGCCGGAGCAGTTCTGGGCCATGCTTAAAAACCGGACAGATGCCATAAGCCAGATTCCGCAGGACAGGTGGGATATCACACATTTTTATGACAAGGACAGGGAGGCTCCTGGAAAAAGCATTTCCAAGTGGGGAGGATTTATTGAAGGTGTGGATTTATTTGACCCAGGTTTTTTCGGCATATCTGAGACAGAGGCAAAATATATGGATCCGCAGCAGCGGATCCTTCTGGAGCTGACCTGGGAAACCCTTGAGAACGGCGGTTATGTACCCCGGAAACTGAGAGGAAGCCGCACCGGGGTATTTGTAGGGAATTTTGGTTCTGATTACCTAATCATGCAGCGAAGGGAGCAGGGAGGAAGGGATGTCAACAGTTTTTCCGCGGCCGGCAGTTCAGCCACCATGCTGTCCAACCGCATATCCTACCTATATGATTTCAAGGGTCCGTCCATGTCCATTGACACGGCATGCTCCTCTTCCCTGGCAGCCGTCCATCAGGCATGCTTAAGCCTGGAGGAGGGGGATTGTGACATGGCCCTGGCGGCAGGGGTGCAGCTCCTTCTGACACCGGATTCCTTTATTGTGGAGAGCAAGAGCGGCTTTCTTTCCCCAACCGGCAGGTGCAGGGCATTTGCAGAGGAGGCAGATGGATATGTAAGAGGCGAGGGGGCGGGGATGGTATTGCTTAAACGCCTGGAAGATGCTGTCCGTGACCATGACCGGATATGGGGAATCATCCTGTCCAGCGGAATGAACCAGGATGGGAAAACCAGCGGCATATATGCGCCAGATGAACAGGCACAGGCACGTCTCATGGATACTGTCTGCAGCCGCGCGGGAATCCGGCCGGAAGATGTACAGTACGTGGAAGCCCATGGAACCGGCACCAAAATAGGCGACCAGGTGGAGGCGGCGTCCATTTCCAGGATATATGGAAGGGAAAAGGAGCATCCGCTCTATATCGGCTCCGTCAAAACAAATATCGGACATGGCGAATCCGCTGCCGGGATAGCCGGGCTTATAAAACTTCTTCTGGCCATGGAGCATGGGGAGATACCGGCCACCCTTCACTGCAGTCATCCAAGGATGGAATTGTCCCTTAAAGAAAAAGGGGTTGAGGTGGTGACAGAAAACAGGGAGTGGGTGCCGGAACATGGAAAAAGGACAGGGGCAGTCAACTCCTTTGGATATGGGGGTACGAATGTCCATATGATTGTGCAAAAGGAGGAACCCCTTGAAACCGGCACGGTACATACAAGGGAAATTTACCTCCTGCCCCTTTCCGGAACCAGCGAGGCTGCCCTTGACGGTCTGGCAGCCAGGTACGAAGGGGCATTGTCTGGCCAGGATGCATTATGGGATATATGTTACACGGCAGCGGTAAGAAGGAGCCACTATCCCTTCCGGGCCATACTGGCATTTGCCGGCAGGGAAGACCTGGACGATATACTGGCAGAGGTACGGACAAAGACAGGTGGGGGACGGTCTTTAACACAGGGACAGCTCATCATGTCCGGCAGGCTTAAACAGCAGCTGGGAAAACCAGGTCAGGAAGAAATATATCAGTATGTACGGCCGTATCTGGACGGGGAGGAATTTGAATGGGAGCGCATCTATCCGGATGGGAAGCTGGCTGCATTGCCGGGCAGCTGTTTTCAGAAAAAGTCTTACTGGAATGAGAGCAGGGAAAGCCGGTCCTACAGACTTTGGCCGACAGACAGCCCGTTGATAGGACGGCGTCTGACCGTGGCGGGATACGGCTGGGAACAGGAGATATCCTTGGAAAGCCATCGGTATCTGTCCGGTCACAAAGTGAAGGGACGGCTGCTTTATCCAGGGGCAGGATATATATGCGCGATGGCAGATGCGGGCAGGATTCTGGAACGGGATAAGAAAATCCGGCAGTATCCGGCACAATCGGAAAACGTCTGGTGCCTAAATGATATCTGTTTTCAGTACCCGCTGTACATGGGAAATGAAAGGTCACGGATTCAGGTATTCACAGATGAACTGACAGGTAACAGCAGGATATATGGCCGGCACCGTAAGGAAGGCTTCCTGCTCCTTGCCTCCGGATACAGGGGGGACTTTGAATCAGACAGCTGGCTGCCCGGCAATCCGGAGTATCTGAAATCCGGGCTTTTGGTCCATATGGGCCAGGAGGAGGTTTATGGAAAACTGAAAGAACGGGGCTTTCTCTATGAAGGGCACTTTAAAGGCATTGAGGAAGCATGGTGCGGCACGGACACCTGCCTTGCCAGGATATCCGTGGCAGACAGCGGGGAATGGAGTACCTGGGAGATTGACTGCTGTTTCCAGGCTTTGCTGGCAGCGGAGTTTGAAACTGATTTAGACGGGGGTTCCGGTTTCCAGATCCCGTCGGGAATCCGCAGATGCGCCATGGGCCGGAAAAAGGGGCCGTATATTTATGTTTATGCCGTACTGGAATCCAGGACCGGAATCTCTACGGTTGGCAATGCCTTTATCTATTCCGCCTCAGGGGAGTGTCTGGGCCGGATAGAAGGCTTTAGGAAGGAATCGCCGGATAAGGGCAACATCCCGGTTGGAAAAGAGGAAAACCTTGGGAATGAAACGGATTTGGAAGGAACAGGCGGGATTGGCGCGGCTGGCGGAAAGGTTGGCACAGCTGGCGGGATTGGCCCATATGTCAGGACCGGCGCGGTTGTTGGACAGGACCGTGCAGCCGGAGGGACCGGATCAGCTGACGGATTCCGGTCCTCCGGTGGATGTATGCCCGGACAGGCCGTGGATATCCTTCCTGTCAGAAATAAAATACGGGATATAATTGCAGATGCCTTAAGCCTGGATGCGGATTCCCTGGATGAGGGACAGTCCCTTGGGGATATGGAGCCGGATTCCTTATCCATATACGCAATCAAGGCTGATTTGGAAGACATGTTGAAAATACATGTGTCCCTGGATGAACTTCAGGGGAATCAACCCTTGGGGGAATGGATGGATATGATTCTAAAGGATTATAGATACAGCAGGGATTAACAGCAGAAGTGCCGCTCCCGACATGGAACACAGTACGGGTGCCATGCCATGTCGCCAGGCGGTACTTCCGTTTTACAGGTATGGAAAGCGCACATGGATTGTCAGCAGATTGCCCTGTGCCATACTGACAAAAAACGTTATGCCCAATGCGTTATGCTCAATAAAGAATATCGATTTCTTACAAATAATTTTAGATTTCTTCTGATTAATAACAGAAAATTTATTCAAAATGTAGAAAATGCACAAAAAATATGTGATGTATTGACACACAGTTGTCTATTGTGATAGACTCAAGTTGTCAGTAGATGACGTAACTAAATAAAAGTATAAGTATTCAAAACTTATATATGCTCAAAATAGGTTGAGCGTTTCTACCAACTACCGTAATAGTTGACTATAAGTTTTCACAATCTGTACTGCCCGGGGCACCGGGGACAGACAGTTGTGGAACCTTAGGAACAGCGGTGGTTTTTTTATTTGCCCGGGCCCGCCGCTGTCCAGGTGGATACGGACAGGAGGAGCATATGGCAGAGAATTTTGTATTAAAAGGCAACATCTGCTACAGCCAGGATGCCCAGACCCTTGTAACCGTAGAACAGGGTTATCTGGTATGCCTGGAGGGCAGGTCGGCCGGAGTGTACAGAGAACTTCCTCAAGAGTATGCAGCATTTCCACTGAAGGATTATGGCGACCGGATGATTGTTCCGGGGCTTGTGGATCTGCATATCCATGCGCCGCAGTATTCATTCAGGGGACTAGGTATGGACTTAGAGCTGCTGGAATGGCTGAATACACGGACATTCCCGGAGGAAGCCAAATACAGGGACGCGGAGTATGCGAAAAAGGCATATTCCATATTTGCGGATAACATGAAACGCAGCGCTACCACAAGAGCATGTATATTTGCCACCCTTCACAGGGAAGCCACCGAAGTACTGATGGACCTGATGGAGGAAAGCGGATTAAAGACCATGATCGGCAAGGTGAACATGGATAGGAACTGTCCCGATTTCCTGATTGAGGACAGCGCAGAGGCGTCTGCAAAAGAGACAGTGAGATGGCTGGAGGAGATAAGCGGCAGGTACAGGAACACGGAACCGATCCTCACACCGCGGTTCATCCCCACCTGTTCCGACGGACTGATGGAACGGCTGAAGGAGATACAGGTCAGGTACGGTCTGGCCATGCAGTCCCATCTGTCGGAGAACCGGGGAGAGATTGCATGGGTAAAGGAGCTTTGTCCGTGGGCCGGATTTTATGGGGATGCATACGACCATTTCGGACTGTTCGGCAAAGACGTGAGGACCATCATGGCCCATTGCGTATGGCCGCCTGAGGAGGAAGTGCACAGGATGCGGGAGAACGGCGTATTTGTTGCCCACTGTCCCCAGTCCAACACCAACCTGTCATCCGGAATCGCGCCGGTGAGGACCTATCTGGATGAGGGCATCCATGTGGGACTTGGAACCGATGTGGCAGGAGGCGTTGGGGAATCCATATTCCGGGCCATGGCAGATGCCATCCAGATGTCAAAGATGCGCTGGAGGCTGGTGGATGAGGAGCAAAAGCCGCTGACCGTGGAAGAAGCATTTTACCTGGGAACCAAGGGCGGCGGAGCCTTCTTTGGGAAGGTGGGAAGCTTTGAAACAGGATATGAACTGGATGCCGTGGTATTGAATGATGAAAGCCTCAGACATCCCCAGCCGCTGGATGTAAAAGACAGGCTGGAGCGCTTCATCTATATTTCGGATGAACGTCATATAGATGCCAAGTATGTGGCCGGCAGGCAGGTATTCTGAAACGGCCGGAATAAAAACTGAATATGTGAGAAAGAGCGGTATGGGGTAAACGTTCTTTCATGATAGAAGTAAAACCACATGTACTTAAAACCAAGGAGGTATGAAGTATGGAAAACAAAGCAAATCAGGGGTTTTTTGAAAAAGTATTTCACTTATCAGAACATCACACAGACGTGAAGACAGAAATCATTGCGGGAATCACAACATTCATGACCATGGCATACATACTTGCAGTTAACCCGAATATCCTAAGCGCCACAGGCATGGACCGGGGAGCTGTTTTTACAGCCACCGCCCTTGCGTCATTGGTGGCAACCCTGCTCATGGCGGCATTTGCAAACTATCCCTTCGTACTGGCTCCCGGCATGGGACTGAACGCCTACTTTGCTTACACCGTTGTACTGCAGATGGGTTACACATGGCAGATGGCATTGGCAGCCGTTTTCGTGGAAGGCGTTATCTTCATCCTGCTGTCACTGACCAATGTACGTGAGGCCATCTTCAATGCCATACCAATGAACCTGAAACATGCAGTGTCTGCCGGTATCGGACTTTTCATTGCATTCATCGGTTTACAGAATGCCAAGATTGTAGTGGACAGCGCCACCCTTGTATCCGTGTTTTCCTTTAAGGGATCTTTGGAGGCAGGTACCTTTAACTCCGTTGGAATTACGGTGCTTCTGGCCCTGTTAGGCGTCCTGATTACCGGTATCCTGGTTGTGAGGAATGTAAAGGGCAATATCCTCTGGGGAATCCTGATTACCTGGGTTTTAGGAATCATCTGTGAAGTAACCGGACTGTACCAGCCCAATGCAGAGCTTGGCATGTTCAGCGTGTTACCGGATTTTTCAAGCGGTTTGGGTATCCCGAGCATGGCGTCCACCTTTTTCAAGATGGACTTCTCCGGTATCCTGTCACTGAACTTCGTGACCATCATGTTCGCATTCCTGTTTGTGGATATGTTTGATACGCTGGGAACACTGATTGGCGTTGCATCCAAGGCCGATATGCTGGATAAGGACGGAAAGCTTCCTAAAATCAGGGGCGCGCTGCTGTCTGATGCTATCGGTACCTCCCTTGGCGCTGTATTTGGTACATCCACCACCACCACGTTTGTAGAGAGTGCATCCGGTGTTGCAGAAGGCGGAAGAACAGGCCTTACATCCGTAGTAGCAGCTATTTTCTTCGGACTGTCCCTGTTCCTGTCACCGATTTTCCTGGCCATCCCTTCCTTTGCAACGGCTCCGGCCCTGATCATCGTTGGTTTCCTGATGATATCCTCTGTCCTGAAGATTGACTTTAATGATTTTACAGAAGCCATCCCAAGCTACATCGCTATTATCGCAATGCCCTTTATGTACAGTATTTCCGAAGGTATTGCAATGGGCGTCATCTCTTACGTGGTAATCAATGTTGTGACCGGCCATGCGAAGGATAAGAAAATCAGCCTGTTAATGTATATCCTGGCTGTGCTGTTTGTTTTGAAATATGTATTAATCTAGCTATTTTCGCACACGAAGTGCTTTCGCACTAAGCGCCTAAAAGACAGGCGCTAAGTGCTCAATGCAGGAGGGAGATAGAATGGGAATTGGTAAAAACATGACCCGCGTTGATGCAAAGGATAAAGTGACCGGAGAAGCCAGGTACACGGCTGATTTAGAGCCGAAGGGCCTTCTGACGGCCAAGGTGGTGCGCAGCACCATTGCCAACGGCGTGGTAAAAAGCTTTGATTTAAGCGAGGCACTGGCTGTCCCGGGGGTTGTGAAGATTGTCACATGTTTTGATGTGCCGGATATCCAATTCCCCACTCCAGGCCATCCATGGTCGGTGGAGACAGCCCACCAGGACATTGCTGACAGGAAGCTGCTCAATACCAGGGTCAGGGTATACGGCGATGACATCGCTGCCGTGATTGCAGAGGATGAGATTGCCGCTGCCAGGGCGGCCCGCCTGGTCAAGGTGGAGTATGAGGAGTATGAACCTTTGCTGACCGTGGAAGCAGCCATGGCAGAAGGGGCAACACGGCTTCATGAGGAAAAACCAGGCAATGTGATTGCACACTCTTCCTTTACCGTGGGAGAGGGTACCTTTGAGGAGGCGGTGAAAGAGGAAGGGCTGGTGGTAATCGACAGGGATTACAGGACCCAGAGCGTGCAGCACTGCCATATTGAGACACCGATATCCTTTGCCTATATGGAAAAGGACCGCATCATTGTCACCACATCCACCCAGATTCCCCATATTGTGCGTCGCGTCATCAGCCAGGCCTTGGGGCTGCCCATGGGCAGGATCCGTGTTATCAAGCCGTATATCGGAGGCGGCTTTGGCAACAAGCAGGATGTGCTCTATGAACCGCTGAATGCATTCCTTACCACCCAGGTGGGCGGGCGCGGCGTGAGGATGGAGATATCCAGGGAGGAAACCCTTGGATGTACCCGCGTGCGCCATGCCATTGAACTTAAGGTAAAGGCAGCTGCCAGAAAGGACGGCACCCTGGTGGCCAGGAAGCTGGAGGCATACTCTAACCAGGGAGGTTATGCGTCCCATGCACATGCCATTGTAGCCAACTCATCCAATGAGTTCAAGCAGATATATCATGATGAAAAGGTTCTGGAGTCCGATGCCTATACGGTATACACCAATATTGCCACAGGCGGCGCCATGAGAGGATACGGGATCCCCCAGGCAGCCTTTGCAGCGGAGTGTATGGCGGATGACCTGGCCCTGGCCCTTCATATGGATCCTCTGGAGTTCCGCAGGAAGAACTGTATGCGGCCGGGATATGAGGACCCCCACACCCATGTGAAATGCAACACTTACGGCCTTATGGAATGTATGGAAAAGGGCCGCCGGTTCATTCACTGGGACGAGAAGCGCAGGGAATATGAGAACCAGACAGGTCCCATAAGAAAGGGAATCGGAATGGCCATTTTCTGTTACAAGACAGGCGTATATCCCATTTCCCTGGAAACAGCGGCCTGCAGGATGGTACTGAACCAGGACGGCTCCATGCAGCTTTCCATGGGCGCAACCGAAATCGGACAGGGTGCCGACACGGTGTTTACCCAGATGGCGGCAGAGGTGACGGGGATAACAGCAGACAAGGTCAATGTCCTGTCCACGCAGGATACGGATATAACGCCCTTTGACACAGGGGCCTATGCATCCAGGCAGACATATGTAAGCGGCATGGCAGTCAAGAAGACCGGAGCCATATTTAAGGAAAAGATACTGGAGTACGGCGCTTATATGCTTAAGCGCGGCCAGGACACACTGGATATAGAGAACAATTTCGTGGTGGATAAGGACACAAGGAAACCGCTTCTTGCCATGGAAGAACTGGCTACCACGGCATTTTACAGCCTGGACCGTTCCGTCCATATCACGGCAGAGGCAACCAGCCACTGCAAGACAAACACCTTTGCAACCGGCGTATGTTTTGCCGAGGTAGAGGTAGATATGCCTCTGGGCAAGGTAAAGGTAACCAATATTGTAAACGTCCATGACAGCGGGAACCTGATTAACCCCAAACTGGCGGCTGCCCAGGTACACGGCGGTATGAGCATGGGGCTTGGATACGGGCTCAGCGAACAGCTGCTCTTTGATGCAAAGGGAAGGCCGTTAAATGACAACCTGCTGGATTACAAGCTTCCCACATCCATGGACACGCCGGACCTTAACGCGCTGTTTGTGGAACTGGATGACCCGACAGGACCGTTTGGCAACAAGGCCCTGGGAGAGCCGCCGGCCATTCCGGTGGCGCCGGCCGTGCGCAACGCGGTACTGCATGCCACAGGAGTGGCGGTGGATTCCCTGCCCCTGGACCCGCAGAAACTGGTGGAACATTTTAAAGCAGCAGGACTTATATAGGAAGGGCGGTGTTAGCATGTATGATATTGACAAATACTACCAGGCAGTTGATGTAGACGATGCGGTGCGCGCCCTCTCAAAGGACCCGGAGGCAGTGGTGATATCCGGGGGAAGCGACGTACTGATTAAAATCAGGGAAGGAAAGCTGGCAGGCTGTTCCCTGGTAAGCATACATGGGATTAAGGAACTGGAAGGCATCCGTGTGGAGGAGGACGGCACCATTGCAATCGGCCCTGCCACCACATTTTCCCATATTACAAACAATCAGATAATACAGGACCTGATTCCAATCCTGGGGGATGCGGTGGACATGGCAGGCGGCCCCCAGCTTCGCAATATCGGCACGGTAGGCGGTAATGTATGCAACGGCGTTACCAGTGCGGACAGCGCCAGCAGTTTCTGCTGTCTGAATGCCGTCCTGGTATTAAAAGGACCAGAGGGCATACGGGAAGTGCCGATCAGCCAGTGGTACACCGGGCCTGGCAGGACCGTGAGGAAGCATGAGGAAGTGCTGGTTTCCATCCGGATTAAAAAAGAGGATTATGAAGGATACGGCGGCCATTACATTAAATATGGAAAAAGGGGAGCCATGGAGATAGCAACCCTGGGCTGTGCCGTAACCGTAAAACTGTCCGAAGACAAAAAGCATATAGCTGACCTGCGCCTTGCATATGGAGTGGCAGCGCCCACGCCCATCCGCTGCCATGAGACAGAACAGTCGGTCATCGGCATGGAGCTTGGGGAGGCCCTGGCTGAGAAGGTTGGAAGGGGAGCGCTCTTGGAAGTGAATCCGCGTTCCAGCTGGAGGGCGTCAAAGGAGTTCCGCCTGCAGCTGGTGGAAGAACTTGGCAAGAGGGCGGTGAGACAGGCAGCAATCAACGCAGGAGGTGAGTGGGATGCTTAATATCGTTCATATGACGGTCAATGGAAAAGATGTGGAATTGGCCGTGGACCCAAGGGAATCCCTGTTGGACACCCTGAGGAACCGCCTTGGACTGACCAGCGTGAAAAAGGGCTGTGAGGTTGGGGAGTGCGGCGCATGTACCGTACTGGTTGACGGAGAGGCCATTGACAGCTGCATTTATCTGACCATGTGGGCCGAGGGACGCCGCATCATGACGGTGGAGGGCCTTAAGGGCCCAAATGGCGAGCTGAGTCCCATTCAGACAGCATTCATCGAGGAAGCTGCCGTGCAGTGCGGTTTCTGTACACCAGGACTAATCATGTCAGCGGTGGAGATTGTAGGCACAGGAAAGCGGTACAACCGGGAGGAACTGCGCAAACTGATTTCCGGCCATCTGTGCAGGTGCACCGGATATGAGAACATCCTCAATGCAATGGAACGGATTGTGGAGGAAACATATAAGGTGGTCGGGAAATAACACACCATGGGAGATGCGGTGTATGGCCAGGACCCTGAGGAAGTCCTGGCCGGCATCTTAAAATATAAGGGTTTGGGATAACCCATAGTGAAAAGAGAGGGCGCTGCAGTCATGCGGCGCCCAATTCATTTACAGGTATGATTAAAAGCCTGGCTAAGCGCCTCATGGGAATAGGGAGATGAGTGCCTGCAGGAAGCGCCTCGCTGCTTTTGTTTGAAAAAATCTAGTGTAAAGAAAACCAATCCATTATAAAATAGCGGATTGGCACAACATAAAAGTGGCACAATAAAAGACATTAGAGAAAAAGCGAGGGCTGAAATCATGATTGATACGGATTTAAGCAGATATGAAACCTACCTGCGCAGCGAGGAACGCAGCGCCAATACCATAGCAAAGTATCTACGGGATTTAAGGGTATTCTTCACGTTCATGGGAAATGAATCTCTTTGCAAGGAAGCAGTAGTCAGCTTTAAGGGATATCTGACCGAATCCTATGCCCCGGCCAGTGTCAATTCCATGCTGGCCGCAGTCAATGGCTTTTTGGAATGGTCCGGCATGCCACAGATGAAAGTCAAGCCGCTGAAAATCCAAAAATGTCTTTTTGCAAAGCCGGAAAAAGAACTGACCCAGGAGGAATACTGGCGGCTGATAAAAGCAGCGGAGGAAAAAGACAACCACCGTCTTGCAATGCTGCTTCAGACAATCTGCGCCACCGGTATCCGGGTGTCCGAGGTGCGCCACATAACCGTGGAAGCCGTGGGGATTGGACAGGCCAATGTGGACTGCAAAGGGAAGAACCGTGTGGTATTCCTGCCAAAAGTACTATGCCGGGCACTGCAGAGGTATTGCAGGAAGCATGGGATTGACAGCGGGCCGGTCTTTAAAACCGCTGGCGGGAAGCCCCTTGACCGGACAAATATATGGAGGGATATGAAAGCGCTCTGTAACAGGGCTGGCGTGGAACCGGGAAAGGTATTCCCCCACAATCTGCGCCATTTGTTTGCCCGGACCTATTATAAGCTGGAAAAGGACCTGTCAAGGCTTGCCGACCTGCTGGGACATTCCAGTGTCACCACCACGCGGATATACACAATGGAAAGCGGCAAATCCCATATCCGGCAATTAGAGCGCATCGGCCTTGTCCTTGCAAAAAAATAAACGGCAACATAATAGCAATTATGTTGTCGCCAGGAGCGATTTAAATCAATATGGTACATAAACAGTTTAACATGGCACATGGAAAAAAGCAAGAATTGCTGTAAAAACAAAGTAAAACCGAAGTAAAACAGCATGAGGAACAGACCGGGGAAAGCGATTCTTTTTCACCGGTTTATTTTGCATACCATTTTGCTGGTTTCGGGACAGATACGGTTACGTTTCTTCCCAATACAGAAAAAGTGTGACAACATAATTGCTATTATGTTGCATCCCTTCTGCCGGACATAAGGGACAGGGATTCAAGGATTTTTTGGCAAACATCACAAAACTGATGAAAAAGTACAATTTTGTGTAAAATATGGAGGGGGATTTAGAGGGAAATGGGGTTATATTACTGGAATTAGAAGGCCGTTTATGTTAACATATAGGTAGGGGGCAATGAGCCCCGGCGGAGAACGAAAGGAACTGCGGGTTCCGAAAATGCGGGATAAAGGTGAGTATGCAACATGTTTGATATTAATATGGACAAAGTATATGTAAAAACCTTTGGCGGCTTTGATCTGTATTATAGAGGCGAGCTGATATACTTTTCCAGCAGTAAGGCCAAGGAATTACTGGCAGTTCTTGTGGATTGGAGAGGTAAGGCGGTCACGCTGTCCCATCTGGCAAGTATCTTATCAGAGGGAGAGCGGGATGAGGCGGCAGCCAAGCAGGCTGTCCACCTGGCATGGCACAGGCTGAAGCAGACTCTTAAAAAGTATGGAATTGAGAAAATCGTCATTAAGGGAAGAGGTACATACGCCATTAATAAGGAGCAGATTGTCTGCGATAGTTATGATATGGTGCGTCAGGTAGAAGGCGCATCTAATTATTTTGCAGGTGAATACATGCCTGAATACAGCTGGGCGGAGGTAACATTGTCAAGTCTCATGAGGGATTATTTTGAAGAAAAGTTTTAGAAAATTCTGAATTAAATACTTAGGAAAGCAAATAATGACAATATATTAGGTTTTCCGTAAATGAAAAAGAAGCAATCTGATAAGATAGCTTCTTTTTTAATATGTATAAAAATAACAAATTATAACCAATATTTCCAGAAAACTACAAAAAATTACTTGCAGCATGGAAATGAAACGGTTTTGTAACGAATCTGAAAGCAATAGGGTGGTATATCCTTACAAAGAACAGTACTATGCGGCTGGAATTAATGGGAGTAACAACGCTGATGTCGGTAGTGAAAAATGCGAAGATATTCGTAAAGACCTTTGATGGTTTTGATGTCTATGTGAATGGCAGGTTAATTTATTTTCCCAGCAGCAAGGCTAAGGAGATGCTGGCGGTTTTGGTTGAAAAACGAGGAAGCAGCGTATCGTTATCCCAGATGACATATTTATTATATGAAAGTATAGAAGAAAAAACCGCAAAAAACAACCTGAGGGTAATTTATTACCGCTTACGCAGAAATCTTGAGGAATATGGGATTGAGCACATATTAATAAAAAAACGGGGCAGTTATGCCGTGGACACGGAGCTGTTCCTATGTGACTTCTATGAGTTCATAGAGGGCAGTCCTGATTATATAACCTTGTTTTCCGGGAGTTATATGCCGGAATATTCCTGGGCAGAGGATACATTGCCGTATCTGAAGAATTTATACCGAAAATACAATGGAGTGCTGAAATGACATGACAGGAATAATTGATGTACACACCCATATCCTTCCGGGTATTGACGACGGGGCAAGGGATTGGGATGAAAGCAGGAGGATGCTGGAGACGGCCTACAGCCAGGGAATACGCCATATTGTGGCCACGCCCCATTATTCCAGAAGAGGGCTCCGTCCTGAGATATACGAACTGTCTGCCAGACTGACCGAGGAGGCCAAAAAGATTGCGCCCGATTTTAAGACCGGTCTTGGGCAGGAAACGTATTACCATGAAGGGCTGGTGGAAAACCTGAAGCAGGGACAGGCCCTGACCCTGGAAGGAACACGCTGCGTGCTGGTGGAGTTCGGCCCCCAGGAGGCGTACCACAGCCTGTATCAGGCGGTAAGGAAAATGACCATGGCCAGGTACATACCGGTCATTGCCCATGTGGAACGGTATTTCTGCCTGAGGGAAGGAAAGAACCTGGAAGAACTGGTCCAATGCGGCTGCAGGCTTCAGATGAACTACAGCAGCCTGGAGGGGAATGGTATATGGAACCGGGAGGTGCGGTGGTGCCGCAGGCAGGTCCTGGAAGGAAGGATTCATATACTGAGCACGGACATGCACAGGATGGATTACAGGAAGCCGGATGTCCGGGCAAGCCTTGGATGGCTGGAAAAACATGTGGGGGAACAGGCATTAAAAGCCCTGGTTAGCAGCAATGCGGACAAAATATTACAAAAAGGAAAAACAGGAGAATAGGGAGACGTATGGAAAAGACATTTGAAGATGACGAGATTGAGATAGACCTCTTGGAACTGCTGGGGGAGTTCCGGCGCAAGATATGGATCATATTGGGAGTAATCGTCCTGTTCGGCGGAGTGGCCGGGGCATTCAGCAAATTTGTCCTCACGCCCCAGTACAAATCCACTGCCATGGTTTATATCCTCTCCAAGGAAACCACGCTGACCTCACTGGCAGACCTACAGATAGGAAGCCAGCTGACAAAGGACTATAAAATCATTGTTACCAGCAGAAGGGTGTTAAACCAGGTAATCGATGATATGAAACTGAATCTTACATACAAAGAACTATTGGAAAAAGTTACCATTGATAATCCCCAGGATACGCGAATCCTGTCCATATCAGTGGAAGACCCGGCCCCGGACATGGCAAAGCTGATTGCAGACAAGATTGCCACTGTTTCTTCCGATTATATCGGGGACATCATGGAAATGGTGCCGCCCAAACTGATTGAGGAAGGCGAGATCCCCATACAGAAATCCAGCCCCAGCAATGTGAAGAACGCAATTATCGGCGCGCTGCTGGGGGCGGTGATAGTATGCGGCTTAATCACGGTCCAGGTTGTGATGAACGATACAATCCGTACCGAAGAAGACGTTACCAAATACCTGGGACTGTCCGTACTGGCATCCGTGCCAATCAGGGAGGGAGAAAAGCCGGAGGACAAGGAAGCCATGATATCCTCCAAATCCAAAACCAAGACAGCGCCCGGTAAATCCAGGAAAAAGAAAGGCGGCCGTGCATCATGAAGCAGATAATCACACTAAACAGGGAAATGAAGGATGATTACCACTATAACGAAGCCATCAAGACCCTGAGGACCAACATACAGTTTTGCGGAAGCGGCATCCGGACCATCATGCTGACCAGTTCCCTTCCCGATGAAGGAAAAAGTGACATTACATTTGCCATGGCATCATCCCTGGCCCAGATTGGGAAAAAGGTGGTAATGATAGACGCCGACATACGTAAATCTGTACTGGTGTCCAGGTATCAGCTGGAAACGGAGGTATACGGCCTGTCCCAGTACCTGAGCGGACAAAAGACCCTGGAGGAAGTCCTCTATGATACAAATGTGGAGAACCTGAGCATGGTATTTGCCGGTCCATACTCCCCCAATCCAGCTGAACTTCTGGAAGAGGACCTGTTCGGCAAAATGATTGAAACGCTTAAGATTGAATACGACTATGTGATTATAGACACGCCGCCCATGGCTAACCTTATAGACGGAGCCATTGTGGCAAGACAGTGTGACGGCGCCGTGATGGTGGTGGAAAGCGGATGCATAAGCTACCGCCTGGAACAGCGGGTAAAAAGCCAGCTGGATAAGAGCGGCTGCCGTATCCTGGGCGTGGTGCTCAACAAGGTGAGCATGGAACGCAGCGGATACTACAGCAAGTACTATGGCCGTTACGGGAAATACGGCAAATACTCCAAATACGGCAAGTATGGAAAATACGGAAAATATGAGAAATACGAGAAGGCAAATGCATGAGCTGGCTGCGCAATCATAAAAACACAGTATACCGGGCCGGCATTGGAATAGCGGCTGTTTCCCTGATTGGCTTCATATGGACAGGCGCGGGCCTGTACAGGCAGAGAAAAGCCATCGAGGCAGAAATCGCGGCCAGGAACTACACCGCAGAATCCGGCGGACAGCAGAACGATACATACCTGTTCAGCGGGGACATCGTTGAGTACAACGGAAAAAAATACAGGCGAAACAGCTATGTAAAAGCCATCCTGTGCATGGGCGTGGACCGCGCAGGGGAAATGACAGAAAAGACCACGTCCGGTTTTGGGGGACAGTCTGACGGAATATTCCTCATTGCCCAGGATACGGTCCGCAATACCATAAAAATACTGATGATACCCCGGGACACCATGACGGACATAACGCTGACAGATTTAAGCGGCAATGTATTAGGAAAAGACATGCAGCATCTGAACCTGGCCTATGCCTACGGCGACGGCAGGGAGAAAAGCTGCGAATACATGGTGGAGGCGGTGTCCGGCCTGTTAGGCGGACTGAAGATAGAATGGTATCTGGCGGCAGATATGAGCGCAATCCCCATGCTGAACGACGAGGTGGGCGGCGTGACCGTAACCATTGAGACAGAAGGCATGGAACAGAGGGACCCGGCCCTGGTAAAAGGAGAAACCGTAACCCTAAAGGGGAAACAGGCAGAGACATTTGTCAGATTCAGGGATATAAAGATTGGGCATTCGGCCCTGTTCCGGATGGACCAGCAGCAGCAATACATCAAGGCATTTTTTGAGGCAGTACAAAAGGGGTCTGCCCATGACAGCGGCCTGGTGGTGCGGCTGTTCGACAAGGTCCAGGAATACATGGTGACCAATATGGCCAAGGACCAGTACCTTAAGATTGCCATGGATGCCGTGGGAAGCGGAAAACTCAGCAATGAGGATTTCTACACGGTTCCCGGAGAGGGAGTAGTAACTCCCAGATATGATGAGTTCTACGCGGACCAGGAGGCCCTGACGCCTGTCATACTGGAACTGTTTTACCGGGAACTTCAATAAGGTGCAATAACCGGCGTGGAAACATGCTGTTTATTGAATATAAAACTCTTAGGAGAAAAGAAAGGAGAGGTGAAGGATATGAAAAAGAAATGCGCAGCAGCTTTAGTGTTGGCAGCAGCCCTGGCAGTACAGCCAATGTGGGCGTTTGCAAGCAGCAGCTCATCCAGCAGCGGCAGTGACGGAAGCGGTTCAATCACTTCCTCAACCACAACCAACACAAGTGCAAACTCCAACACCACAGTAACTGTATCGTCTACCGGTGTAAAGACCACAGGCGCAACAACCAGTGCAAGCCCAAGCGGAAGCACAATCGGGGTTGCTGTAGACACTGTGACAACCACAGGCCAGCAGGTAACAACCAACTCAAAAGGCCAGGCTGTTATCGGTGATACAGCAGTTGGATTTGCTCCAAGCGTAGCAGCAACAGCAGGTCTTCCTGAGAACGTAGTATCTGCAATCAATGAGATCAACGCAGGAAAGCCACTGACTGAGGCTGTTCAGACCCTGGACCTGACTGGCTACAACGCCCTGACCGGTACCCATGCAATCATTACCATGGATGCCAACACAGGCGCTGTGAAGACAGGAGCTGTAGAAGTATCCCTGTATGTACCTAACCTGGTTGAAAACCTGGCTAACGTACAGGTACTGTTCTACGACAACGCTACCGGCCAGTGGCAGCTGATTCCAGCCGTTAAGGTGGATCCGGTTACCAAGACCGTAGCTGTCAATGTTCCTGGATCAGGTACATTATCCGTAGTGTACAAGAACTAATGACATTGCAGTGACCGCATTGAAAAATGCCGGCCGGGGGCATGTGGCACAAGTGTCGTGCCCCCGGTTTTACAGGGGAATTGTTCCGGGAGATCATGAAAAAAAGTCTGGTGGGGAAAAATGTATCGAAAAGCAGATAAAGGATGGATGAAGCATCTGGATTTCACATTAATCGATGCAATGTGCCTGCAATTAGCTTATATTGCAGCTTACTTTGTTCGCCATGGGGTCCACTGGCCGTATGGAAGCCGTTTATACCGCAATATGGCATTGATATATGTGCTGATACAGGTATTCGTTACATTCTTTGGGGAGAGTTTCAAGAATGTGCTGAAACGAGGATATTTAAAAGAATTCACTTCAACCATAAAACATGTAAGCCTTGTGATATTGATTGCGGCATTTTACCTGTTCGCAATCCAGCAGGGAGAAGAGTACTCAAGATTCACCCTGGTCATGACCGGTATCATATATGCGGTAATTACCTATGTGTGCAGGATGTTCTGGAAAAAATACATTCTTAACAGGGGAGAAGGCGGAAAGGGAAACCGGTCCCTCCTTATCCTGACTTCATCGGATATGGTGGAAGAAGCAATAGAAAACATCCGCAATAATAATTATGAGTGTTTCAGGATTGTGGGCGTGGCTCTGCTGGATGATGACCGGATTGGACAGAATATAAGCGGGATAGATATCGTGGCAGACAAAGGCACTGTGGCAGAATACGTATGCCGGGAATGGGTGGACGAGGTATTCATCAATCTTCCCAAGAAGATGCCTTTGCCGCAGGAACTGATGGATAGTTTCATTGATATGGGCGTAACCGTACATGTGAAGCTGATTGAGATGGGAAGGCTGAAGGGCCAGGTGCAGCATGTGGAACGTATGGGTACCTATACAGTCCTGACCAGCAGCATCAACATGGCTTCCTGGCGCCAGGCGTTCTTCAAACGCGCCATGGACATTGCCGGAGGAATCGTGGGCTGCATATTGACCGGGCTTCTGTATATGATTGTCGCCCCTTGTATTTACATACAGTCGCCAGGACCAATCTTCTTTTCCCAGGTCCGTATCGGAAGGAATGGAAGACGGTTTAAATTATATAAATTCCGCAGCATGTATATGGATGCGGAAGAACGGAAAAAGGAATTAATGAATCAGAACCGCGTACAGGGCGGTATGATGTTCAAGATAGAGAATGACCCCCGGATTATTGGGGGCGCAAATGGAATTGGGAACTTTATCCGGAAATACTCCATTGATGAATTCCCGCAGTTTTGGAATGTGCTGAAGGGTGACATGAGCCTGGTAGGCACCAGGCCGCCTACGGTGGATGAGTGGGAGAAGTACGACCTGCACCACCGCGCCAGGCTGAGCATAAAGCCGGGTATTACCGGTATGTGGCAGGTGAGCGGGAGAAGTGAGATTACGGATTTTGAGGAAGTCGTGAAGTTGGATAGGGAGTATATAACGGAGTGGAAGCCTGCGTTGGATATGAGGATATTGATGAAGACGGTGCAGGTGGTGTTGGGGAAGGGTGGCGCGATGTAGGTAGAGGAAGTATGTGCTTGGTATTTTTGGTTTTTGTTTGGTGCAAATAATAACAATTATTTGAGAGAAATTTTAATTAAAGGAGTAAAAATGGTAGAGGATACCTCTTTTCATGTTCATCAAGAAAAAATATTAGGTAATAATTCAAGGATAACAATTCTAAATACCCAAATTGATGTACTGAATATGACAGATACCATAAATTTAGTGGAAAAATATGTTATTAACAAAGAACCATTGCATTTAATTGGTGTTAATGCAGATAAAATTAATGAACTAAATAGAAATGAAAGATTAAAACAAATTGTTAATAGCTGTGGTGTCATTAATGCTGATGGTGCTTCAACAGTCATTGCTAGCAAATTCTTAGGAACGCCATTACCAGAACGAGTAGCTGGGATTGACTTAATGTTAAAACTGATTGAGTTAAGTTTTCAAAAAAAGTATAGCATATACCTATTAGGAGCTAAGCAGGAAATTGTCGAACAAACAGAAAAAATTTTAAAAGGAATCTATCCAGGATTAATTATTTCAGGAATTCATAATGGTTATTTTTCCAAAGAAGATTGGGATGGAATAGCTTCAGAAATAAAAGAAAAGAATCCTGATTTTGTGTTTGCAGGAATAACTTCGCCATTAAAGGAATATTTAGTCGAGTATTTTCAGGAATTTGGAAATAACTGTGTCTTTATGGGGGTCGGAGGAAGTTTTGATGTAATTTCAGGAAAAATTCCAAGGGCACCTTTATGGATGCAAAAGATGAATTTAGAATGGTTTTTCAGAGTTATACAAGAACCTAGACGATTATTTAAACGATATTTTATTGGTAATGTAATATTTATAAAGGACATTATATTGGAAAAAATATCTAATAGGGAGAAAAAATCGTGAAAACGGTAATGCTTATATTTGGAACACGGCCAGAAGCTATTAAAATGTGCCCTTTAGTCAAAGAATTAAAAAAAAGGAAATATATTAATACCAAAGTTTGTGTTACAGGACAGCATCGTCAAATGCTAGATCAAGTTTTGAGAGTGTTTGACGTAATACCTGATTATGACTTATCTGTCATGAAAGATAAACAGACACTTTTTGATGTGACTGTAAGAATTCTCGAAAAAATTAAATTAGTTTTGGAAACTGCACAACCTAATCTTGTATTAGTGCATGGAGACACATCTACTACTTTCGTAACAGCATTGGCGTGTTTTTACCTACAAATTCCCGTTGGCCATGTAGAGGCAGGTCTAAGAACATATAATGTGTTTTCTCCTTTCCCAGAAGAATTTAATAGGCAAGCTGTGAGTATAATAAGTCAGTATAATTTTGCACCAACAACTTTAGCAAAACAAAACTTGATTTACGAAGGAAAGAAAGAAGAAACAATATTTGTAACAGGTAACACGGCAATTGATGCATTAAAGACAACGGTACGAAATGACTATACGCATCCTGAATTGGAATGGGCAAAGGGAAGTCGTTTGATAATGATTACTGCTCACCGTCGTGAAAACCTTGGTAAACCTATGGAGCAGATGTTTAGAGCAATACGCAGGGTTGTGGAAGAACATTCTGATGTTAAAGTAATCTATCCTATTCATATGAATCCTTTAATACATGAATTAGCTTCACAATTTTTTAAAGAGAACAATCGGATTCATATAATTAATCCTTTAGAAGTAATTGATTTTCATAATTTTCTAAATAGGAGTTACATGATTTTAACTGATTCTGGAGGAATCCAGGAAGAAGCCCCCTCATTAGGTAAACCCGTATTAGTTATGAGAGATACCACCGAGCGGCCAGAAGGAATTAAAGCCGGAACTTTAAAACTTGTGGGAACAAAAGAGGAAAGTATATATACTGCTTTTAACTTATTACTATCAGATAATACAGAATACAAAAAAATGAGTATGGCAAGCAATCCATATGGAGATGGTTGTGCTTCTCAACGAATTGCAGACATCATTGAAAGGATATGGTATTGATGGAATTATTAAAAATTATCCAAAAAATATCAGGTGCGGATATCAGAGGGGGGTTCTATACCATTTTTTCTTATATACCAGGTATGATGTTAAAAAAGCTAAAATCAGAAATATGGATTGTAACAGAGCGAGAAGATGAAGCAAGAGATAATGGTTTCTGTTTTTTTGATTATGTGATAAAACGGGAAAATAATCAAAATATATACTATGCTATTAATAAAAAAAGTAACGACTATAAAAAAATACAAGCAATAAGCAATAATATCATTGAATTTGGAGGTTTTAAACATTGTGTATATACATGGGCTGCTAATAAATATATTAGTTCTCAGTATTCAAATGGTATGCCTAATCGTATTTTATATTATGCCTGGTTATTAGGTTGGTGTAAAGTTAAGTTTTGTTTTTTACAACATGGCGTAACCCAAAATCGCTCTTTATATTTAGAGCAACCCGCATCAAGAGTTTCCTTTTTAAGTTGTGTTTCTGAAAGGGAATCTGATTTCATGCAAAAATTAGGCTATAGTAAAAAAGCTGTAAATATAACTGGCTTTTGTCGATATGATTTACTTAGCAAAGAGAATATTGACAAAAATCAAATATTTATTATGCTGACATGGAGAAAGTATTTAAAAAAACATGATAAAACTCAATTTGTTAATACTACATATTATAAAGAACTATACAATCTTTTATTAATGATTAGTTTAGATACAAGATTATCTCATTATAAGTTTTTAATATGTTTTCATCCAGGTATGCGAGACTTTGAAAGTCTTTTTAGGTTTGACAAAACTAATATTGAAGTTGTAGATACTTCTGATTATTCTTTTTCTAAATTAATAAATAGCAGTTACCTATTTATAACAGATTATTCAAGTGTCGCCTTTGATTTCGCATATTTGCAAAAAGAAGTTATATATTTTCAATTTGATTCTACAGAGTTTCGAGAAAAACATTTTCAAGAGGGGTATTTTGATTTCCAGGCGGATGGGTTCGGACCTGTTTTTAAAAGAAGTGATGAGATAATTAACTACCTTGCTAAAGGGGAGCGATGTGAAATATTAAAGTATACCAATAGAGAAAGTGATTTTTTTACTTTTCATGATTTGAAAAATTGCGAAAGAACCTTTCTTAAAATCAAAGAAATATAATTAGTGGGGGAAACGATATGTACAACAATTGTATATATCTAATTTGTTATGGAAAGAATATATTTTTTTACAATAATTTTGCCTGTATATAATGCTATTAAATATATTGAAAAGACACTGGAAAGTATTATATTACAAAGCTGTAATAATTTTGAACTTATTATTATTGATGATGGATCGACCGATGGAAGTGGGGAAATATGTAAAAGATATTCGACAGAACATGATAATATTATATATATAAAACAAGATAATAAAGGAATTTGCAATGCAAGAAACACTGCTTTAAGTTATGCTTTAGGAACATATGTGGTTTTTTGTGATCATGATGATATTTTACATCCAAAAGCAATAGAAATATTATACGACAAATTGAAAAATGGTCTGTTTGATGCATTGAAATACTCTTATAAAAACGAAGTGATTTATAAGAATAAAGTACAAAAAGAGTATACAATTAAGTGTGATAATCTTGAACTAAGTTCTATAGATTTAAAAAAAGACTATAAGGCATTTAATCAGTTTGTTTATACCGTATGGAATGGAGCTTATAAGTTAGAAACGATTAAAAAAGCGCGTATTTCATTTGATGAAAGTGTTAGATACGGAATGGAAGATGTAATCTATAACTTGAATTATATCGTTAGAAATCAAAAGATTATTATGATTCAAGATGTTTTATACACTCATTATATTCGTTATGGGCAGAGTACTTCACGTAAATATGATATTAATAAAATTTTTTCTATTTACAAATCAATTGAGTTGGAAAGGGATTTTTTGGGAAATGAACTAGATGCCTCAGTAGCTATTCAATTGATGGGTAAATACATAAGGAGTTTCTTTGTTGCAGTAAATACTGGCAATTTAAATATTACTGAAAAAAATACAAAAATGCTAATAAACCAGTTTCGTGAAAAAATCAACATTAGTTTGTCTTTAAAAGAATTAATTTTAAATTTCAATTTATATCAAAAAGATGTTTTAAAAGTGGTTTTATTAAAACTAAAGATGTATCGGATATTGAAAAACCTATTGAAAGGGCAATAAAGATGATTTGGTTACTATTGGGATTAAATATCTGTTTACTACTAATTTATATGTTAACAAATAGAAAAGGAATTAATTTTTGCGAACCAGTTTTTTTATTAGTTGTATCAACAATAATTTCCGCTTTATTTGTCATTATGAATTATCACAATTGGAATGTATTAGAGGACTTTTCCTTAAAAACAGTAACGTTGTTTTTTGGAGCCGAAATATTTTTCTTGATAGGCAGTATATCTGCAAAATTTCTGTTTGCTTCACTTCCAAAACGTAAAAGAAAACTTTATTACAATTATCATCCTATTATCATAAATAAGAATATTATTGCTTTATCTTTTATTTTTGTTATTTTCTCTGGCATAATTTACTTTTTTAATTTATTACAAAAAAGTGGTCTTTCATATACTGGATTTATCAGTTATATGACCCTCATAAGGCCTATGCTAAAAAATAATGAAATATCCATAAGTTTCATTTCTTTGCAGCTTTTAAATATTAGTAAAATATTGGCATATATTTTTTCATACATATATATATGGAATTTAATTACTTTTAAAGAAAAAAAATATGTATATTTATTAGTACCAACTATATATATAATAGTTTCATTATTAACGTCTGGACGCATTTATTTTATCTATTATGCTATTTTTGTTTATACGTTATTTTTTTTATTAATCAAAAAGAATGTGCGATTCTCTTTGCGGAAAATAATTAAGTTTATAATATATATATCTATTTTTTTATTTTTCTTTTTTATATTATTTGCTGTATTAGCAAATATGGTAGGAAGAAATACATCACACTCAATATTTGTGCAACTATCGGTTTATATTGGGGGACCTCTAATTTCTTTTAACAAATTTGTAAATAGCTTTAATTTTTCTAAACCAGATTACATGGGTGAGGAGACACTAATTGGAATTTATCAGGTATTAAGAAAGATAGGAATTATTGATGTTCCTCTAACCCGCCACCTACCCTTTGTTCAGTTTGGCGATAATTGGGGAAATGTATATACTGCCATGCGTAGATATATTCATGATTATGGAATTATAGCTTCTATGATTATAGTCTCCTGTATAGGCTTCATATATGAATTTTTTTATGGTTTGATTTCTAAAAAAACTTATTTATCTTTACACTGTTTTTTATATGCAATGTGGATTTATCCAATTCCAATGATGATAATCGACGATTTATTTTTAAGTAATTTACTAGGAATAAATACAATTTATGACTTGTTTTTTCTTCTATTGCTTTATAGAATTTTTATTAAGAAAAATTATGTTGAAAGAATAGATTAGGATAGTATCGTATGATAAAAAATATAACAATGGTTTTATGCTCTAACATGATTAATATGCTTGTGAGTGTTGCAATAGGTTTTATACTGCCTAAATATTTAACATTAGAAAGTTACGGATATTACAAATTATTTCAATTTTATATAAACTATGCGGGGTTACTTCATCTGGGATATGCCGATGGTATTTTTTTACGTTATGGTGGTATGACAATCAATCAAATAACGAAAGAGAATATTCTTACTAACTCATGTACTTTAAGAAATATGCAATTGATAATCTCTGCAATTATTTTAGCCGGTGGTATTTATGTAAAAAACTATATTATTATTCTTCTTGCTTGTTCTTTAATGCCTATTAATATGATTGCATATTATAAAAACATTTTTCAGGCTACTGGAGAATTTAAAAAGTATGGATATATTATATCGGTGCTTCCTATGCTAAACTTTATTGGTGATTTTATATTACTAAAAATTATTATGACAGATAATTATGTTTATTATATATTTGTCACAGTAATTTCCAATTTATTGGTATTTATGACACTGGAAATATATTGCATTAAGGTATTTGGTGGTATAAAATTATCTATTTTAGATATTAAAAATTTAGTGTTAAATATAAAAACGGGCATCTCTTTATTACTAGGTAATTTAGCATCAGTTTTAATTGTGAGTATAGATCGATGGTGTATTCAAATATTTTTAACACTGAAAGATTTTTCATATTATTCCTTTGCTGTGAGTATTGAAAATCTTTTTAATATTTGTGTTTCTGCAATAACAATAGCTTTCTACAGTTATTTATGTAAAGAGAAGAATGTACTAAATATAAAAAAAATGAAAACCAGTTGTATAATTATTAGTATATATATAATTTCTATATCGTTTCCTGTAAAATTAATAATTCAAATATGGCTGAACAAATACGAAAATTCTATAGTGAGCTTATTCTTCTTAATCGCTGCTCATGCCTTCTATTTTGTAATAAAAGCCATATATGTTAATTTATATAAAGCAAATCATGAACAAAAATATTATTTTTATCAAATGTTATTTATTCTAGGCATAGCAGTAATTACAGATTTGTTAGCTTATTATTTTATCTCCAAAACAATAGAGATTTTCGCGATTGCAACTTTGTGTACAGCAATGGTATGGTATATAATATGCTTTTTTAGGAATCAAGATATTAAAAGTAAGCTTGCCGAGAATCTGTTAATATTTTTTTCTGTTGGAACTTATTTGTTCTGTGGATTATTAATACCAAATGCAGTAATTGGTGGATTGGCATACTTATGTATTATTACAATATCAGTATTTATTACATATAGGAACTATGAATATAATGTGTTATCTGGACTATTAAGTGTGATAAAGACATGAAGTTTATGAGTGTTTTTCTTTAAATCGAGATATGTGAGTATTTCGGGCAGTTTTTTACCACCAGCCCGGTGGATATACCAGTGCGGTGAAACCGCCTGTCCGGAGGACTGGAAACCGTCAGTCCGGGCAAAAGGAAACCGATATATGTGCGGCGGAGCCGCCATCCTGGAAAAGCGAATCTCCAGGATGGGGACGCCAATTAATAGGTTACATTTATTCGCTCAGTGCTGAATCGTACCTCTGGCTGGTCAAAACTGGCACCTTTGATGAGGCGCTTCAGGCTGTTGCTCTTGCGGTTGTTGTATTCGATGTCGACTAGAGGTCCAAAACGGCCCTCGAACGGGACGTTCTTCATCTTCATGTCATTCATCTGTGTGACAAAGCCATCTGACATGGAAGTCAGGCGCATTCCAATAAGTTTGTCAATCGTGCCCTGGTTGGTCATGGTTCTTACCTCCTGTAATAGTCAGCGTGGGTGATGGCGTACTTGTTATGAGTTGCTACAGCATCGGAGACCTGTGTCTCCATTCCGTTTTATCCTGCCCAGCCTATTTATGGATCAGTCACTGTTCCACTCCAGGTATTCCTGATGATTGTCCGGCATGTGTTCCGTAACGGTGATGTACTGCCCCTTTCGTCCAAATAAGCGGCAATGAGAGGCAATGCGGTTGTGATTGTGAAAAATCCCAATAACGGTATCGGTTATCCGGACATCCACCTTGCGTTTGATGAATCCGTAAGGGACGGAGTATGGCATCCCGTCAACGGATATGTGATAATTGAAATGAACGGTGGCTTGTTTCCATTCCGCCAGTTCATGAGGGGTAGCCGGTAGCTTGGCCAGTAATGGCAGTTCCCTGTCGCGGAAAATCCCATATCGGGTACCCTCTCCTGCCTATCGTAGAGTAGGCCGTGTATATCGCCATAGGGATTGATATGTCCGGGAGGAAGGATGTCCTTGGTATGTATATTGGGCAGAATGAAAGCGCCAAATTCTGGCTTTCTATTCTGAACGGATTAAAGAACCAGGGTGTAGAGGATATCCTGATTGCGTGCATCGATGGGCTTTCTGGTTTCCCACAGGCGATAGAAGCCGTTTATCCCCAGACAGAAATCCAGCAGTGCATCATCCATCAAATCCGCAATACCACCCGTTTTGTCTCCTACAAAGAAATCAAACCCCGGATGGCCGATTTGAAGAAAATGTATGCGGCACCGACCGAGGAAACCACCTTATCGGAATGGGACAGTTTTGATGAAAAATGGAGTGGGAAATATCCCAAAATCGCCTAGTCCTGGCGTGATAACTGGACATATCTATCCACCTATTTTATGTATCCAGAGACAATCAGATGCCTAATCCATACGACAAATACCATTGAAGGATTTAACCGTCAGCTGCGAAAGGTGACGAAATCCAAGACGGTATTCCCATCCGATGACAGCCTTTTAAAAATGCTATATCTCACAAGATGGATATTATGAAGAAATGGACGGGGTACCTTTTAGGATTGGGGGCAAATCCATTCGCAGCCGGAGATATTTTTTGAAGAACGGTTGTCCTGATTATAAGCGGTGTGGGCCGGCTGACGGGTTGCCTGAGCCGCCCTGCTTGACATACCAAGAATCCGTATTATAATACAAACAAAGGGAAAGACCCAGAAAGATGGCTTTGCCCTTCGCAACTATCAACTTATCCTATTTCAGTTTTTTGAGTTTACACAAACTTTGAAACGGTCTCGGCCGGGGAGTTACGAGGTAAAGAATTAAATTCGATTAATTCTATCGCAAAAACATCCAAGATTAAAAAACATTAAAAACATTAAAAAATGAAACTAATATTTGGAATATAAATATTTTTTCCGGGTTTTATCCAATAATAAATGTTTCATATTATAAAAACCAAATGTATTACTCATAAATACTGTTATAAAAATAAGTCACCAGATAATCATAATTTTCATAATTATGCTAACCCCAATGGACATTAAGAAATCCACCCCCACCTACCCGCAACCAAAAAAATTCCCGTTTTTGCTTTTATAAGAAAAACCAAAAAGCCATCCTCCATTCAAAGCGACGGCCCATTTCTCCCCCTCCCATGCTTCAACCCACCCCCCCATAATCCCCGTTTTACAATTCAATATCCCACCCGCCACAGCAATCCCTGATTTCTTCAAAAATTCCAGGGATTCTTCCACGGAGCTGCGCAACACACAGTCCTGCCGCACCACCAGAAGCACGCAGTCCATGAGACCGCGCATCTGCTGTACGTCAGAAAGGGTACCCACCGGAGGGGTATCGATGATGATATAATTATAGGTATCCTTCATGGCGCGGATGGTGGGGAAGACCTGGTTGTCGGCATGGAAAATGTTTTCCTGATTGAATCCCTGTATGGTATAAATCCCATTATACATCCGCTCCACCTGCTGACTTAAGTTTTCGCCTGTCCGGGGCTGGGTGCGTTTGTCACCATCCTTGGGTTTGTGGTTTCTGGCCAGTTGGTAAAGCACGCCTTTTTTGAAATCAAAATCCAGAAGCAGCACCTTACATCCAAGTTCGGTCAGACGCAGGGACAGATTGTAGGCAACGGTTGATTTGCCTTCTCCCGGGACACTGGAGGTAACGGCAATGACCTGCTGGTTTTCTTTTTCAGTGAGATAGCGGAATACTGCTGCCATGCGTCCGTAAGCCACCTGATATTCCTGCGGCAGGTTTTTGCTGTCAAGATATCCATCGGCGGTTTCCTTTTTGGAGTCGATGTAAGGTATTTCCCCGATTATATCAAGGCCCAGGGCCTCCAGGGAACTGTTGTTGCGGATTTTGGGGATGAACAGGTAGTAAACAGTGCCCAGTACACAGCCAAAAAGCAGCCCGGAAGCTGTTCCGATTGCTGTATTCCGGAATGAGGCGGATGGGACGCCTGTGGCCTGCCCCGGGGTATCGATGACGCTGACAGAGCCGATACCCATTACCTCCAGCATGACATCTGGAAGCACCTTCATCAGACGGTTCAGTAAGTCCACTGCCTCATGTGGATTTTCCCAGTGCAGGGTAAGCTGCATAAAGGACGTGTCATCCTCTATGGTCACGTTAATGCCTGATTTTAACTGTTCCAGGGATATATCCCTATATTCATCCGTGTCCAGGACTAATTCCAGCACCCGGTTGCTGGTTGCCAGAAGCTGTACGGTTTTCACAAGGTTCCTGGCAAGCTGTATATCCTCATTTTTGGGGACAGGGGTCCCGTTCTGATAGACATCATTGGTATTCCGGGCATTTACAATCATGGAAGCCCTGGTTTCATAAGTAGTCCCTCCGTCCAGGGAAAGGGCAGTGCCGGCCAGGGCTCCCAGCACCATAAGGAATAAGATAATCCAGCGAAGGTCCCAGATTGAATGGAGAAGGCCAGGTATATAGATTTCTATTTCATCATTTGTATCCTGCATTGAGGTACCTCGCTCTCTATCATTTGTATGGGACAATAAGTCCCCCCCTCCTGTCATTTTACCAAAAACCATGGAAACATCAAGTTTAACGTAAGTTTTAATCATGGTCTTTTGTCACGGTTTTAGTTCCGGATTCCAGGTTTTAACTCAGGACTTTCTTGACATATCTGGTACCAGGAACTATAGTAAGTAAAAGGCATTGGCCTGCAATGATGTTGACAGGAAAACGAAGCGTGGGCGGATGCATTTTCATGATATGATTTTTTCGTTAGGAGTTACGATTGAACCTTTTATCTCAACGGACTTGGATGTACATCCTGAAAGACATATTAATAGAATTAAAGTATTTACCCATTGCACTTGCAGCAGGTATTTTAATAGGCGGCGTCCTGCTGGTTTTTTCACGGAACAGGAGAAGGACCTTTTTAAGCATTCTCTGCATCATCTACTTTGTCATGATATTCATCATAACCATATTTGAGCGCGAACCGGGCTCCAGGACAGGAATCAGCCTGACGCTGTTTGAGACCCTGGGTGGACCTCATGACAATGCCTATGTTATTGAGAATATCCTTCTGTTCATCCCCTTTGGTTTTCTGGTTCCCAAGATGTGGAAATGTTTGAGACGCATACCGGTCTGCGTATTTGCTGGTTTTTGTCTCAGCCTTACCATAGAGATAACCCAGCTTCTGACCCAGCGCGGGCATTTTCAGGTGGATGATATTCTGATGAATACCATAGGCGCAGGAGTTGGGGCCTTGTTTGGTTTATTCCGGTTCCGGAAATCAAATGAATATGGATAATGTTTAAAATACTGCCTGGATTATTATTTTGCAAATGACTAATGGGTTTTGAACATATGACAATACTGACAATATTGGCCGGATTAAAGAGAATCCACCATGGAGACGGGAAAACGAATGAATGAAAACATCCATTCAAAAAACCTGTTTATCCTTTCTGTTACGAAGGGTCCCATGACTTTCTTTGTACTGGCGCAGATATTCCATTTGCTGTTCATCGTCCACTTCACGGTCATATGGAGTTGTATTACAGGCGCAGCAATATAGGGCAAATGCAACAAGAATAAGAAACAGTATAATGATAATCAGCCAGAACATATAACCTCCATTTCAGGAATATAGCTGTTAAGCGACTATTATGATAGCAATATAAGTGGGGCCAAGGGCAATGTAAAATGCGGCAAAAGCCAATATAAATGCCTCATAGGTCAGTATAAATGCTGCATGGAGCAACATAAATACACCTGCGATACACCACAAGTCCCCCCAAAAAAGGGCTTTTAGAATCTATAAACAATAAAACCTAAAACAAGCAAAAAAGTATCAAATACACCAAAAAAGTACCAGGCCGGCAGACAACCCGCTGACCTGATACCCTTACTATAATCTATCCACATTCCATAAAACTATGCATATCCCAGTGGAATTATGCAGATTCTATCATTTCCGATCACTTCTCATCACAAACCTGGAAAATATAGAATTTCAGATAATAACTCTCATCTGCTGCCCAAAGGATTGGGTGGTCGCTGGCCTGGGTCCGGTATTCCACCTGACGCAGCCGTTTATGGACGTTTCCCGCGGCTTCCCGGATGGTCTTTGTAAACAGTTCCGGGTCCATGAAATGGGAGCAGGAGCAGGTGGCCAGGTAGCCGCCGTCCTTTACCAGCTTCATGCCGCGGAGGTTGATTTCACGGTATCCCTTTACCGCGTTCTTAATGGAATTTCTGGACTTTGTGAATGCAGGGGGATCCAGGATTACCACATCGAACTTCTGGCCTTCCTGTTCCAGCTTGGGCAGCAGGTCGAACACATCCGCACATTCAAAATGCACCCTGTCCCCAATCCCGTTGAGCCGTGCGTTCTCACTGGCCTGGTCCACGGCCAGCTGGGAAGCGTCCACGCCGAGTACTTCCTTAGAACCGGCCAGGCCGGCGTTCAGCGCAAAGGAACCCGTGTGGGTGAAGCAGTCCAATACCCTGTCCGGCAGGATGCGCCTGCACAGGTTCTGCACGGCCAGACGGTTATACTTCTGGTCCAGGAAGAAACCTGTCTTCTGGCCGTCCTCCACATCCACCATGTAGCGGACGCCGTTTTCCGCAATCTCCACCTTGGTGTCAAATGGTTCGCCGATAAATCCTTTGTACCGCTCCATGCCTTCCTGGAGCCGTACCTTGGCATCACTTCTTTCATATACGCCGCGGATGGTTATGCCGTCCTCGGACAGGACCTTCCTGAGCATGTCCACTATCACGGGTTTCAGCCTGTCAATACCCAGCGCCAGTGATTCCACAACCAGCACATCGGAGAATTTATCAATGACAATGCCGGGAAGGAAGTCGGCTTCGCCAAATATGACCCGGCAGCTGGATGTGTCCACGGTGGCTTTCCTGTATTCCCATGCATTCCTTACCCGCATTTCAATAAAGGCATCGTCTATGACCGTGCCCTTTTTCCTGGACAGCATACGCACCGTCAGCTTGGAGTTGGTATTAATGAAACCATGTCCAAGGAAGAAACCGTCAAAGTCTTCCACGGACACAAGTTCCCCGTTCTGGAATTCCCCTGTAATGGCATCAATCTCATTGTCGTAAATCCACGCCCCGCCAGCCTTTAACGTGCGTCCCTGGCCTTTTTTGATGCGGACCGTGGCTGTTATTGTATATAGATTCTTAGATTCCATGAAATACTCCTGTCATAAATGAATTTTACACGTTTACCATCATATCATAACATGGAAGAAAATTCATCCGGATTTTTCATCTGGCCTTGCTTGAACTTGCTTTGACAATTTTTCGTCTGAACTTCCCCTGACATTACTGTCTGGTATTACCTGGCGCTGAAAATGCTCCGGCATTACTGTCTGTCATCCTCCGGTACCCGTCTGATAGATATATGTCAGGCATAAGGGTCAATCTCCAGGACCCCAATCCCCTGGGTGATGATCTGTTCCGTCAGCCTGGCCATCTGCATGGGCGTTTCCTTAAGCCCTGTCTGCAGCCAGTACTGGACAATGCCCACGCAGCCGGACACGATAAAGGAAAAGAATGCGTCGAAAGCAGCCGCGTTGCCGGAGCGGAATACTTCCATCCAGTCCTTCAGGCATTTTTCACGGATCAGCTGCTTCAGCCGGTTCACAAAGTTCAAATCGCCGTTTTCACCCAGCAGGATTTCTATCAGGTCGGCATTTTCATATACAAGGGTGTAGATTTCATTGAAAATCACGGCTGGCCTCTGCTTCAGATCCACGGCATCGTGCTTTAATACCAGCTGGTTAAATTCGTCCTGAAGTTCGGTTTCGGTCTTTTCCAGAAGGTCGAACACATCCTTGTAATGAAGATAAAAAGTGCCCCGGTTCAAATCAGCCATGTCCGTCAGTTCCCGGACCGTTATATCCTGGACCTTCTTTTCCTTTAATAATGAAATGAGACATTCACGCAGCTGTCTTCTGGTTTTCCGGACCCTTCGGTCCATGGATTCTGTACTCATGATTTTATCCTCCTTTGGTGTACAGGGATAGGGAGCACTTGGCTCCCTGGAGTTTACATATTTTTAACAAATTTTTCCTGGACAAAAAATGAAATAGTGTTTATTAATGGTCAAAAACCTTGAAATTAATCATTGTATTTTTGCCATAACTTAGTATAATCCATTATAGTCAATTAATAAACAAATGTCAATTAATAAAATGAAAGTTGCTTATTGGAACAAAAGACGTATAATAGATTTATATAGATACATACGGATTTTGCCAGATTCTAGCTTGTTCAGATTCCGGATTGAGGGAGGAATGACAGGATGTACTACAATAAATATGTTGGAAAATGCTTTTTGCTTCTGCTGTCGGTCACGGTACTCGCAATATATCCTGGGTTGGGAGCGGTTTGTGCCGAGGCAGAGGAACGTGTATCCGCAGGCCAGGGCAAATCCGCGGGCCAGGGCATATCTGCAGGCC